>Ga0160470_100009_pt1 | contig 464402 bp, 394 predicted proteins | sample HID1973I_E11MG_FD_108214 | JGI IMG/M metagenome (GOLD analysis project Ga0160470, IMG submission 108214) | Enriched mosquito-associated microbial communities from UW Madison campus, WI, USA - HID1973I_E11 MG | ecosystem: Host-associated > Arthropoda: Insects > Digestive system > Unclassified ... | reverse complement strand
CTCCAGTGAGGCCGGTCAGCTGATTACCGGTATGGACATAAGTGGTCACAGTTCCAGCATCCCGTCTGAGGGTCTTGATATTACCCATGTCATCGTAGGTGATCGCCTCGGTCATACTGGCAGGACCAGTGGGGGTGCTTGCCCCGCTGAGCAATCTATTAAGCTTGTCATAGCTATATTCAAATGTACTGGTCACTGCCGGAGGTGCACCGAACCGCCATGACTGCTGAGCGATATTACCGTTCCACTGCCGCACCGTGCCACCATCTTCATACATCAGTGACTGGGTGAAGTTCGCAGAAGCGATCCGCTTGGCCCAGCCCCGCTCATTATAAGTGTAGGTGACCGTGTCTACATAAGCCGTCTCTGTACCGGCCTTACCTACAGCCTTGTTTTTAAGCTGACCGATCTCATTGTAAGTATTGGAGGCAAGAATGACCTCGGCCTGACTGCCTATCCTTTCCTTAGTAGCTGTGAGCCGCCCGACATGATCGTAGGTATTGGTGGTAATGATGGTAGTGGCCGCTCCGGTCTTAGGTGTATGCACCCGGGTACTGGTCAGCAGCTCTCCCACAAAATTGTAAGTATTGGTGATATAGTCCTTGCCTTCCAGATGGTTATTAGCGGCGGTCTGGATGACGCGGCCATAATCGTCATAGTAAAGTACGGTCAGCAATGGTAGCGTACCGTCAGTACGGTACACTTTGGTACCGGTCTGTAGGGATCTGGTCATCGTACTCCTGGTAACATCCGCTACAGGAAGCGTAGCAGCTCCTGTGAAGCTATAGTCATCATAGTAGTTGATGATATGGGGCATGATCGTAATGCCAGTACCTGCCAGTGGAAAGGTCGTGGCGGGAGACGGGTAATCTGCTCCGCTACGGGTCTCCCAAAGCGGACCGGTAGCGGCATTTACCAAAGTATTTATAGCAGCAAGTGTAAGCTGCACGGTATTGGTATAGAGCCCGGTAGAGGTGATTCGACCAAAGGCATCGTACCGGGTATAGGTCCACTCTTTACGTGCCCGCTGACTGGCATCTTGGCTGAGCACCACCTGATCGTTCTTATTGTATACGAGATACTCCCAGCCCTTGCCGGGGATCTTCTTCTCGATGAGCCGTCTGCGGCCATCGTACCTGTATGCGTAGATGTAATTCGTGAAGCTGGTCTCAGCTTCGGTAAAGCTTGCAGCAGTGACCGCCGGAGGGATAACATAGCGAAGATCGCCGAAGTCGTCGTACACATAGTAGGTGTTCAGGGCCTTGGTCTCGCTCTCCCATACACGCTTGAGCACGACCCGGTCCTCAAAGTCCTTGTACTCGTCTACCGATCCTGCCCGGGAGGTGGTATTGGTGCTGTTCTCATCGCGCAGCGTAGTGCGATAGAGCTTACCGGCAGCGTAGTTGGTGGCGCCGGTAGCTCCTGTAGGCGTAACAGACCATAACCTCACCAAGTCAAGTCCGCTGGCTGTATTGGTGCCGTAGCTAGTCTTGACCGTATGGCCTGCACCGGGAGTAGCCGAGGGCTGCCATGCGGCTCCGGGAGCACCCTGCTCCAGCACCCTATTGAGGGGACTGTTCTCAAAGACGGTAACTGCATAGGGATTGGGGGTACGTATTATACCTGCTATATCCGCCCCTGTGGTCTTGGTGTAAAAAGTGGTAACAGCCGTACTTCCCCCGGTTTTATAACCTCCGGTATTCTCTGCGTGTACATAGGGCAGGTATTTCCTGCTTTCTCTGCCGAAGCTGTCATATTCTATATGCTGGATGACGTCTTTCTTCAAAGGACTGCCCTGCCACTGGACACCCTGCAGCCCCCGTCCCAGCCCATCAAAATACTGGACGCTTATGTTCACCTCCTCCACGGGCCTTCCTTCCAGCATTACTGCCGTGGTGAACCCCTTGCGTGGTGTCCGGGTGACAATATAATTCTGACCTGTACTGGCAAGGAAGCCTGAAGAGGCCCCCACTGACAAGGTAACACTGCCCGTGCTGCTCCCTATGCCATTAAGGGCCGTGACGGTATAGGTCCTGCTGGTCACCGGGGCAGAGAGCTTACCACTTATCTTACCGGTATACCGGTCAAAAAGAAGACCTGTGGGAAGAGCGGGACTGATACTGTAGGCCGGACGGATACTGACTTTTTTGATGCGATTGTCCGCATTTTCAGTAATGATATACTTCCCATCGGGAGTGACTGAAATCCCGTACGGGGTAGTGAATGCACCACTGGCAGATATGGTCACCACCTGACCCGAAGGGGAGATGTGTTTCAGCCCACTATAGGTCTGGTCCACAAAATAGATATTGCCCTTATCCACTATCAGGTTATTGGCATGGAAGCGTGCAGCGGAGCCTGTCCCGTCAACGCTTCCGGCAGTGCCGTTGCCTGCAACGGTCGTCACACTGCTCCCGCTTATCCTGCGGATCGCAAAGTTGGAGCGGTCTGCTACATATAGATCTCCATTGCTGTCAAAGGAAAGCCCGATCGGATAATTGAAACGGGCTGCCGTGAGTGTCCCGTCCAGTAACCCGGCAGTACCGCTGCCGGCAAAGGTCGTCACTACTCCAGCGGGGGTAATCCTGCGGATCCTGTGGTTGTAAGCATCGGCTACAAAAAGATTGCCTGAGCCATCAAAAGCCAGACCCATGGGATACTGAAAGGAGGCGGCGGTACCCGTGCCGTCTGCCGAACCGATGCTCCCACTCCCGGCAAAGGTACTCACGACCCCTGCCGGCGTTATCTTACGGATACGGTGGTTCTGCTGGTCGGCAACGAAAAGATTGCCGGAAGCATCAAAGACCATAAAATTGGGAAGTTTGAACCGCGCCGCTGTCCCCGTGCCGTCAACATCGCCGGAACCCGTGCCATCTCCGCCGGCAAATACAGTCTGCACTCCGGCAGAGGTCCTCTTCAGGATGGAGTGGTAGCCGGCATTGCTGATGTAGAGCGTCCCGTCACTACTGCTTGCACTGTTCAACGGATTATAATAACCGGTCAGGGTCTGCTCTATACCAACGACAAACTCTGCTGCTCCCCCACTGTTGGTGGGGGTCCAGTCAATCTGCTGGCCGGGAGTGAATGTCCTCGCGACACCGTAACTGATAGCGGGTGCCGTAGTGGCAAGAGGTGCCATCATCGTGCTTTCAGCCTGCAACGCAGCCCGTTTCTGGCGGGTGTTCGCAGCCGGCCTTTCTAAAAGGTGGGCATTGAGTGTATCTACTTGGGCTACCACCGGGCTGGCAAAGGCCAGTAACAGTAACAGTAACAGTAACAGGTGGACCGCAGTGGAGATATATCGTATCATTCTATTTTTCATAAAGTAATGATGGTCGGTTAGGGTTTATAATGGTAATCGTAGCTCTGTCTCAATTGCCGGGTCTGATCTAGCACCTGCTGCAGGCGCCGGAAACCATCGTACTGATAGTGTTCGATAATTCCGCGTGCATCCGTCTTGCTGGTCATCCCCACCAACGGTTTGTACATATACGAAGTGATCTGGGCATTGGGAAGCGCTGCACGTAAGGCATTCATCTTCTGCACAATAAAATCTTCAGTGACCGATATGCTATTCAATTGGTCTATGACGGTCTGACCACCAAGCTTTGTCAGGACGTCAATATAGGTGGAGTTTTGGATCTCGGCGATCGGGTACTGGCCTCCGTAACCCCAAAGGTATACCTTCCTTTGCGATTCATTACTGACAATTTCCTGAGGATTTGCGCCTTTGTTATAACTATATGTTGTCTGATTTCTGGAGGTACCATCTTTGTATTGTATTTGTTGATTCTCTGGGGCGTAGAATGTCGAATGCCATAATTTATAATTTGTGGTATTTTTTTGCAAAAAGTCGGTACCGTTCTTATAACTAGCAGCCTCGACAACCGGAGTCAATATATTTTGGGCTTTCATATTTGTGTATACCGCACCCGTAAGATCAGACGGGTACTTGTATGTCGTTGAGATACTGTCTCCTGAACTGGTGGTCCGCCGGACTTTACTTGGCTGCCCGCTTTCGGTATAGGCGTCATAATAAGTATAGCTCCACGCACCATCAACATACTCTTCAGATGAGTTCAAGACTTGTAATCCTGTAGTAGTATAATAGTTGAAGTAATCAAACGGGGTCTTATTATAACCCATGTGATATTGGGTATGCCGACAAAAATCCCGCATTACGTCGGGCATGGAGGAGGATTGAGGATTATATGTAAAATTCATGAATGAAAAGACTCGTAGATTACGATATTCGGCTTCATTGATGTTCTTATACGTATTGTCCAATCTATAGATCATTTGATAATTGGTACCGTCTATTTTTTTATGTACCTGCTTGGAACGCAACTTACCTGATCGCCATGAATTGTGACGCAAATGTACGTCGTGGGTATTCAACCGAAAAGTATATCCTTGGGAATACGGCCGTTCGTCCCGATATACGGAATAGGAATAATTGGTGTATCCATAGTCTTCGGTTGCGTTGCCTACGTACTCTTTTACGTTGTCATAGACTACATAGCTACCGCCCGAAACCGACATATCTACATTAGACCAGGCCGAATATGTTGTGTTAGTGGTCGTTCTTAAAGGGTTACTAATCTGACCGGAGTGAGGATCCAAACTAATCTCATAATTATAGGACGTATTGATAAAGTTGCTGATAGTCGGATATTCGCTGGCTATACCATCACTATACGTATACCACTTTTTTTCGGCCAATTGGCCATTCTCGGCATAGTTTTCAATTGCCTTGATCCGCAGACCACCGTATATCTTGATCGGATAAGCTTCTGAATACCGGCCTCTATGTGCTTCGTAGGTAAATTTAGTAGAGCCTTTGGATGGATAGGTTATTTTATTAAGGGTGCCCATCTTCATGATCGACTCATTGGGCTCCCTATTTGTTGAAAAGATATAGGTTGAATTAACGAGGTCCGGTACAAAGTATTGCATAGAGGAGCCATTGGCATATCCCCAATAATCAACACCAGAACCGGGCTCACCGTCATACTCGAATTTATATGAATAGCTGTCATTACCATCATAATTGGAAAAAATTACTTCATCCAATCTTTCTTCATTGTTTACAAACTTACCCTTCGATAACCGAACAGTCTTAACTGCTTTTTCATTCCCTGATTTAACTTTGTCATATACTTCAATGGATTTAAGGTCCCAATAGTTTCGATTGGTATTTTGTTCGTTATATTGAAAGTACACGATCCTTCCTTTGAAACGTATGGCCTCAAGCCTCGGCGGACTCGGATATTGATAGTACAACCCTCCACTATTGAAATAATCAGTAGTATAATAGGACGCACTCGGAATACTGGTTACTGTTCTTGTTCCTGTTGAAGTTATATAAGGCCGCCGCATTCCATCCAAAATACTCAATTTCTTATATTCGAAGGTTACCGTATCTGCTTTGTTAGCAGATACAATCTGTGTCAAATAAAATTCCTTCAGTCTTTCATCACTAGTAACATTCATTCTAACAAAAAAATATGACACTCCATCGGCATCGATTATCGTTTTATCTAGATTAGAGTGTCCATTTAAAACTTTCATCCCATTAGCTGGAATGAAAAGTCCGCCACTTGGAGCTGACTTTCCCGGAACCCCATTTTTTTCCACCTCAGAACCCAGCGGAGGAAGGCAAAAACTACCGCTGTGATCCAAAAAATTAAATTGGTACATATCGATTTCCCCATCTTTTGTGGAAATGGAATTGTCACGTTGAAGATAGTCTCGCCTGCCATTCTCAACTTCTCTCAACATTAAATAATCTGCCCCGGTCGTCACATCAACACATGGCTCTATCAGTGAAACGTCTTTTGTAACGAAATTCGTAACTCCATCGACGGCGCCCTTGACACTGGCGATGATCGCGCCGCCAGCCACAAGATCCCATCCAAGACCTGCTTCCATGCTTTTTTGGTCGAATCTAAGTCCCGAGGAATGGTATTTGAACTCTATAGGGACTTTGATACTACCACTCTCCACGGTATATATAGGCACGGTAATATCGACCAGTCCGGTATATAGGCTTACCGGGTAGTCTCCGTATTTGATAATGGAAGAGGCTTTAGGTGAAAGTATGGAAACATTGCCCTGTGCAATGACACCGATTGCGGGCATTGCTATCCCAAGAATAAATGTGATAAGTATTTTTGTGAGGGATCTCATTTTCATTACAATATGTTTAGTTCTTTTATCTATTAGTTCTTATAATAAGACCTGTTCCTCACAGGTCTTCTCTTTATTCTTTCAATTGCTCATACCTCTTGATTGCGAAATCCGGTTGATTATTCATTACCTTTAAGAGTTCGCGCTCCCGTTTCGACGGAAACCCAACATCTGTCCTAGTCTACCCCTAGAAAAAATAAAATAACAGTATGACTATCGTAATTGATCTGATAGTATTACCAAAGTTTGTAATCCCTCGCATCAGTTCCATTGCGTGCTAGAGGGACAGGCATCAGTCTTGATCTCGAACATACTAAGAAAGAATTCTCGAGAACCCTAAGCCCACAACATAACAGACTTGGTGACAAACAATTATAAACTAGGTTACCAAGACATTCTCTTACAATACACCTCAGCAGTAAAATTGAAATTTATCACAACATCATCCTAAATGAGCATATGACTTATTAGATTGCGGCCACACACTACAGATTAAATATCTCCTTATAAAACACTGTTGATCAAAAACGGCTAATAATACCCTAATGTAATCAATAAATTTAAATAGCAAATAAATATTGACATTAACTTAAGTTAAATTCACAATTAGTTTAACAAGAATTCATCAAAAGGGTCCAGCGAGACCTATGAACCCGGGTTAAAGGTCAGTAATGCAGATATTGCATGGGCAGAACTATCTAAAAACTCCATCTTACCTCACATAAGTATCAACAACATTTATGTAACCTGCTTTTATATCCAATTATAATTGGATATAAAAGCAAATTTATCTTAGTTTGTACAAATTAAGTACAGCTGATGCCGAGTATCTATTTCCACATCCCGTTTTGCAAGCAGGCTTGTCACTATTGTGACTTTCATTTCTCGACTTCGATGAAGTATAAAGGGGAAATGTTAGAAGCCCTCCATCAGGAGCTTTCATTGAGAAGACGGGAGTGGGATGCTCAGGAGATCTCCTCTATCTATTTTGGTGGGGGCACGCCTTCGATCCTCGATGCTGACGACATCCAGCGATTGATAGACGGTGTGAACAAGCATTATGAAGTCGCAAAAGATGCAGAGATAACACTGGAGGCCAATCCCGATGACCTTGACGTCAAAAAGGTACAAGCATTGCGAAACACTTCCATCAACCGCTTCAGCATCGGTATCCAGTCCTTTTTTGAAGAGGATCTGAGGTGGATGAATCGGGCCCACAATGCCAATGAAGCGGATGCTTCGATCAAGCGTGTCCAAGACGCAGGCTTCGAAAATATCACAGCAGATCTTATCTACGGTTACCCCCTATTATCAGATGCAAAGTGGAAACACAACATCGATCAGCTGAGCGGATATGGCATACCCCATATCTCGGCTTATAGCATGACGGTGGAACCACAGACAGCATTGGATCACTTTATCAGGAAGGGCAAATCGCCGGCCATGAACGAATCCCAGTCAGCCGAGCAATTTGAGATCCTGATCGAGAAGCTGACAGACATCGGATTTGAACATTACGAGATTTCTAACTTTGCCAAACCAGGTCGGTATGCACGCCACAATTCCAGCTATTGGAAAGGGGATAGCTATATGGGTATTGGACCTTCGGCGCATTCCTTCTATGGTAATACCCGGTCCTGGAACATTGCTAACAATGCGCAATACATAAGGGGGATTGTCGACGGATCACCGGCATTGGAAACTGAATACCTGACGCTACACAACAAGGTCAATGAATATATCATGACTTCATTACGGACGATGTGGGGTCTGGATATCGAGCGGATAAAGACTGAATTTGGAGAGGAGGTCTATACTAACATCGTGGAAAATATGGAACGCTTCATTGCATCGGGTGAAGTCTTGGGCACAGGTGGAAGGTACTGTCTGACCGCCAAGGGCAAACTGGTAGCGGATCATATCGCTTCTGAACTATTTTTGATAGAAGAGTAGATTGGATATCAAAACTGGAGGGAAAAGGTACTGCCTTTTCCGATTTTAGATTCCACCAGAATATTACCTCCATGTATCAACATGATCTGTTTGCTGAGCGTGAGACCGACTCCACTACCTGACTTACGTGTAGTGAAAAATGGCGTGAAGATATTCTCCATCAACTCAGCATCCATCCCAATACCATTATCCGTAATACTGAGTTGCACACCATCAGATTTTTCCAACGCGGACATACTGATATAAGGATTATCCACGTCCTTAACGGCCTCCATCGCATTGAGAATGAGATTGATCAGCACTTGTTCGATAAGGTTGGCATCTGCGTGCAGTCGGATGCGTGTAGGCTTCAAGATCAAATCAAACTCTATGTTTTTTTGGATAAAAGTGGGCTCTAGTAGCTGGTAGATCGTTTCGAATAGTTCGGAGACCGCGATATCCTGTAGCTGCGGCTTGTCGATCTTGTTGATGGTTCGGTAGCTTTTGGCAAATTTTAACAAGCCCTCACTCCTATTCTTAATCGTGTCGATACCAACGCGGACATCCTCCAAATCTTCTGATAAGTGCTTACGTTCTAGCTGTACACTCATCGTTTCGGCCAACGAGGATATCGGTGCGATGGAATTCATGATCTCATGTGTCAATACACGCAAAAGTTTTTGCCAAGCCCGGGTTTCGGTCTCATCGATCGCTTCATTGACATTCTGGAAGACCACAATCTGACAGCGTCCCTCCTGTGTATGGAGTTCGGACAGCTGCATCAATAATTTTACCTTGCCTTTGGACGATGATACAGCTTCAATATGCTGTTGGCCTATGCTCAGGTTACTGATAATGTCAAAGAGTTCTTCATTGCGTCTTTTGAGCGAAGAGAACTTCCCTACATAAGGAATATCAAATAAGATCCGGAAGGCCTCATTCATCCAGATCACTTTGTCCTTATCGGGATAGTAGGTGAATATGGCTGTATCCAGCATATTGACGATCTGATTAAGATATTGATATTGTACTTCTTTCGATACGCTGATTTCTTTGAAGGTGGCATTAATCTGATTGAATACTTCATGAATTCTGCGCTTTGTCTTGTCCTTGGTATTGGTGATGTAGAATCGTGTAAAATCACGATGACGGGTAGACTCCACAAAGTCCATAAATACGTCATAGATATAAAATTGGCGTCTCAAGACAAAGATCAATAGTGCGCTGGTTACTAGACACAATAACGCCGTCAGGGTGTAGTATGCCGCATCAAAAGTGTAGAAGATCGCTGCTCCTAACACCAGCAAAACCAATTGATTCCAAAAAATCCACCATTTAAAACGTCCCATCATAGATTATACTTTTCTAACCGCCTATACAATGCTGATCGGGTCAAGCCTAATTCTCTGGCAGCTCTGCTGATATTACCATTATACTTGTCAATGACTTTGGCAATGGTCGTTCTCTCGAGTGTCTCTAGATGTTGATGATCTGTCTCCATAGGTAGTGACTCTTCTACTCGCTCTATTGGCGAAAAGATGAGATCTTTTCCGGTGATCTCCTCACCATCTGACATGATAACAGCTCTTTCAATGCTATATTGAAGTTCTCTCACATTTCCGGGGAAATGGTAGGTGTTCAATTTGGAAATTGATTCGTCAGAAAATCCTGTCATTACTTTTCCATACTTCCTGGCATACACGTGCAAAAAATAATCGGCAAGTAGCCCTATATCTTTGCCCCTAGCACGCAGGGGGGGGACCTGAATCTCGACGGTATTGATTCTATAAATCAAGTCTTTGCGAAATCGATTCTCGTCGGATAGTGCTCGAAGCGGCATATTGGTCGCACAGAGCAGTCGGATATCCACATCCAACGGGATGTGATTGCCTAATGCGGTCACCTGCCGATTCTGTAGTACGGTCAATAATTTGGCCTGCTGCTGCAACGATATATTTCCGATTTCATCTAAGAATAGGGTTCCTTTGTGTGCCAATTCAACCCTTCCTTTACGATCTTCACGTGCATCTGTAAATGCGCCCTTTTTGTACCCGAAAAGTTCGCTTTCAAATAATGTGTCTGTGAGGGCGCCGACATCCACCTTGACAAAATCATTCTTGGCGCGTAAAGAGCGGCTATGGATCTCCCTAGCAATAACGTCTTTACCGGTCCCATTCTCTCCTAGGATCAGAATATTGGCATCTGTCGGCGCAATCTTGGAAATCTTATACTGTAGCTCTTCCATCACTTCGGAGGTACCGAGCAGCTCGGTATCCGATAGCTTTGGCTTATTGATAGGATGTTTTTCTGCCTTATTCTTGCGTGCTGATAGCACTTCTTGGATTCCGGTGAGTAATGTATCATTCTGCCAGGGCTTGACAATGAAATCGGAAGCTCCATTTTTCAGTGATCTAACGGCGAGGTCTACTGCTCCATATGCTGTAATCATGATAATGGGTAGCACTGGATAAGCTGTACGGATCTTAGATAGCCAATACAAACCTTCATTTCCTGTATTGATCGCACTTTTAAAATTCATGTCCAATAGTACCGCATCCACTTCCTTCTTGGAAAGAATGGACATGATGTTTTCGGGGTTACCTTCGATAATTACTTCTCCGACCCTCGGTTTAAGTAACAGCCTTACAGCTGTCAATAGATCTTGATCGTCGTCTACTACCAATATTGTTGATTTTTTCATCGAAATAATGTTCTTCTTGATGGTGATGAAGCTATCATGAGTGGGTTGTTCATATCGGTTTGAAAGTGCATACTCCTGATGGTTTCATCGAAATAATTATTGATTTTTTTGTCTTCTCAATGGTGTCAATAATCCGTCAGTTGGCGGATCGGTTTGTTTTTTTCGTTTTATTGCCTATCCAAAGGTATTATCGAGTGTATGTTCTAAGCGGCATTCATGAGCTCGCTTTGCTCGGTTCATGTTGTCTTCACGACATGCGTAAAGAATTTCATCTATCAAAGTACGGAATTAAAAAGCAAGAACTAAAAAATTAGCACCGAATCTATGTTGAGCTTTTTTAGAACCCGAGCTTACCATGATAATAATCCATGGTATATCGCTGCAGGGTCAATTGGTATTCGGCTATGGTCAACTGGGACATAGCCTGCTCATACTTGTTTTTTGCAATGATATAGGTAACGGAGTTGATATCGCCTTCGTCAAATCGGACTTGCGCGATTCGGAACGACTCTCTGTAGTCCTGGACTTGCTCATTGAGCAGACGAATATTCTCAAATGACTGTCTGTAATCGAATACCGTTTTGGTGGTTTTTTCTAAAAGCTCCAAATTCTTCTGATCATTTTCAATCTGTTGATTTCGATAATTCAATTTGGCGTCTCTGACCTGGTTACGAACTTTAAACCCATTAAAAATAGGAATACTCAATCCAAAAGAGAGGTATTTTCCTAAGTTATTATCGACCTGTTTAATATAAGAGTCTTTCGATGTTCCAGAATACTGGCTATTGAGCCCTGCTCCAAAAGTCAACTTTGGATAATAGGCAGACTTTGCATATTTGACTGCATATGTCGCTGCTTGCATTTTCAATTCCAGGGCTTGGTATTCGGGTAAGGCTGTCTGTGCGGATTGATACAATTGATCAGCCTGTATTGACACATCGGTAATCTCATCAAGGGGACGACTTAGGGATGCTAATTCTCCAAGGTCGCTTTCGGCTATATTCATGAGACTTGCCAGTGCGACACGTCTTTCAAAAACGGCCTTTTTCAATGTATTGACATTAGAGGCCTCTGCTGCATACTGCCCCTTGATATCGAAATAGTCACTCGGAGCAATAGCGCCCTGACCATGTAGCGTAGTCGCTCTGCTCAGCTGTGCCTCGGTGGTCAGCATATTGGTAGTTGCCTGTGTCAAGATATCCTGCGCAGTCCATATCTGTATATATGCTAATATGACATCTAATTTTAATGCTATCGCAGTCCCCTCTTGTTCTTTTTGAGCGGCATCTCTCCATTTGGCCTGCTGGCGGATATCATAGAGCATCCCCAATCCGTCAAATAGCACCATGGAGGTACTCAACTCTTGGTTACCGGAGGTAAATCTATTGCTGATAAACTGGTTGGTTGAGGGGTCAATACCCTTTCCTTCATTGAGTCCGTGTCTCAGGGTGGCATTCAATGAGGGTAATCGTCCCTGCCAGGCGGTTGCATAGCCCAGTGCTGCGCGTTCGGCTGCTACAGATCGATTCTGTAGTGCTAGATTTCGCTCCAAAGCCAGCTCCACACAGGACTGCAAGCTTCGCTTTTGCGTAGACTGATCTTGTCCAATAACGGATTTAAAAGGCAGGCAGATAACGAGGGCGAAAAGATAAATATATTTAAAATCCATATGTGTATAATCTGATTTCCATATGCAATCCTCCTATATGTCTGTAACTAAGTAAACAGGAGGATTTCATATCTGTGCGTCAATTGTATGTTGTATTGAAAGTACTCATACACAGCTGATGCCAAAACGACAAAAGATTATATATCAATGTTTTAAATCAAATAATTTTCAATTACTGTTCGCTATCGGACAGTTTTCGTCCATTACCGAACAGTGTCCCATAGTCAGACGATATCCATTTCTAAAATTTCGCCGGGCAGTCCATCAAAGTCCTTAAAACCTTTCGAAATGAAACCGCTATTGAGCAGGATCTTGCGAGACGGAAGATTGGCGGGATCGACAATCGCGTTGATGGTCTTCAGCTGCGAACTGGACCGAGCTATCTCCAGGAGTCGCATCGCTACCTGACTTCCAATACCCATACCCCAATAAGCTGGCAAGAGCATATATCCCAACTCTGCAACCTGACTATCTGCTACTTCTACTTCAAGCTTTGCTAAACCAATAAACGTATCACCATCTACGATCTTAAAATATCCGAAAGCGGGATGAAGATCATTGTTGTCTAGCATTTTCTCAAAATCTGATGTTGCTTCTTCCAAGGAAAGGGCTCGTTCTGTAATCATGGCCATCACCCGCTCGTCACGAACGAGTGCGTAGTATAAATCGAAATCGCCTATCCCAAATTGCTTAAGTAAAAATGAATTAACCATAAAGAGCAAGTATGCAAAAAAATAAGCTTAAATCCATGTGGTCCGCATTTTTAATAAACACGCTGTTCGTTCGCGAACAGAAAGTGACCGATAACGAACACCTAAAGTCCCGAATGAGACATTAACAACATGTATGTCAACCGATTACAAAAATGGCACATCATTTACATATGGATACCCAAAGAATCCAGAAAGTAGTAAATTCTGAATTGAAAACGACAACAGTAGACATGGACAAAGCATTACAAAAGAAAACATGGACGAGTAAAAGAATCCTGATCATCGTGGGCAGCATCGCTTTGATCTGCTTGATTGCCTTCAGTATCACATTGACACAACGTAAGAGCAATCTCAATGTCAAGGCTGAACGATTGAGCATACACTCGATAAAAGAAGATACTTTTCAGGAATTCATTCCGCTCAACGGCTCGGTACTGCCCATCAACAGTATATTTCTGGATGCGTCTGTCGGTGGTCGGGTGGAGGAAAAATATGTCGAGGATGGAGCATTTCTCAAAAAAGGAGACCCGATCATGCGTCTATCTAATACGGATCAAGAGCTCAGTCTCGTCAATCAAGAAACATCGGTACTCAATCTCCTGACGCAATCCCAGATTGCCCAGACGAATGCCCAGCAGGTCTCCATCAACAACCGGAATCAACTTGCTGATGTAGAAAATGGGCTGAAAGAGGCTGAACGTCTGTATCGGCTCAACAAAAAATTATATGCAGAGAAGGCTATAGGCCAGCAGGAATATCAGAAGACTGTCAATGACTACCATTATCAGAAAGAACGAATGGAATTGACCAAAAAGATCTTGCAGCAAGATTCCTTATCTACGACTCAAAAGGTCAAGCAAGATCGTCAGATGTACGAACGTACGCAACGGGCATTGGAGCTGATGCGCAAGAAAGTGGACGATTTGATTGTCCGTTCGCCAGTGGATGGACAGCTCACATCATTCGATGCAGAGATCGGTCAGAACAAGAATGTGGGTGAGCGTCTTGGTCAAATAGATGTGTTGACGGGATTTAAAGTGCGGGCAGATGTAGATGAGCACTATATCTCTAGAATCTATAATGATCTGTTGGGGAACTTGACCATAAACAGTAAACAATACACCCTACGAGTCAGGAAGGTATATACGCAGGTCAACAACGGTCGTTTTCAGGTCGATATGGAATTTGTCAATGAGGTGCCCAAGGGAATACGTAGGGGCCAGACACTTCAGATCAAGCTAGCCTTGAGTGATGAGACCAAAGCCGTGTTGCTACCAAGAGGTGGTTTTTATCAGCAGACGGGTGGAAATTGGATATTCAAACTATCAGAAGACGGAAGTACAGCTTATCGTGTGGATATTCAACTGGGTCGTCAAAACCCTGACTATTATGAGGTCTTGAAAGGATTAAAACCGGGAGACAAAGTCATTACTTCGAGCTATGAAAGCTATGACAAGGTCCAAGAACTCAATATACAAAAATAAAAAGGTTCATACTAAATATTGGAGATGATGTTTTTCACGTATATCAAAATTGCATTCAGGCAGCTGCGACGATCTAAAATCTACGGCCTGCTCAATATCACAGGTCTAGCTATTGGCATCGCTATTGCATCTTTGATATTCCTTTGGGTGGAAAGTGAGCTGACCTATAATGACTATTTCCAAAATAAAGACCGTATCTATTCTGTCCTTAATAAGCAGAGCTACGATGGTGAGACATTTGTATTCAACGCTACCCCGGGACCACTTCAACCGGCATTACAACAGGACTTCCCGGAAATAGAGGCAAGTACCCGGATACAATGGAATGGAAAGGCGCTTTTTACCGTTGATCAGGATCAGCTCTATGCCCGTGGGGGGTATGCAGATCCTGGTTTCTTGGACATTTTTTCGTTGAATATCTTATTCGGTCAAAAAAGTAAGCTGCTGATCGACCAATCCCAAATAATCATCAGTGATGTCCTTGCTCAGAAACTATTTGGCAAAGTAGATGTGGTTGACGAAGTTCTCCGATTTGATAACCAAAGTGAATACAAGATTGCAGCGGTATTTGAAGACATCCCAAAGAACAACTCCTACCGAGCAGAGTGGATCTTACCTTTCGATATCTATTTCAAGAAGAATAATCAATTGCAAGGCTGGGGAAATAACGCCTTATCAACTGTCATACTCAAATCGGAAAATGCGTCAATAGATGCGATCAACAAAAAACTGTACCCTTACATCGCGAATAAAACGGCCAATCAAAACGCCAACAACAAACTATTAGCCTACCCCATGAGTCGATGGGTGACGCATCAGGCTTTTGATAAAGATGGAAACGAGCAAGAAGGCAGGATTAAATATATCCGACTGTTCACCATTATCGCCTGGATCATCTTGTTAATAGCGTGTATCAACTTCATGAATCTGGCCACTGCACGTTCTCAAAAAAGGGCAAAGGAAATTGGTGTCAAAAAAGTAATCGGTGCTAGCCGAACGAGTCTGATCAAACAATTCTTAATAGAATCCATCATTTTGACCTGTATTGCGGTCATCCTTGCACTTTTGCTGATGTATGTGACCTTACCCTTCTTCAACACGATCACGGGTAAACAAATGGAGCTAGACTTGCTTGCTCCAAGACATCTGATCTATTTAGTGGGCATCGCATTAATCTGCGGACTAATGTCGGGAAGCTATCCGGCATTCTACCTATCATCTTTTAAACCGATCACCGTATTGAAAGGGTTCTTCCACCATTCAAGTGGATCGATATTCACCCGAAAAATATTGGTCGTCTTACAATTTATGTCGTCCATTACGCTAGTGATCTGTGCCATCATTATTGTAATACAGATTAAACATGTCAAAAATAGGCCTATGGGCTTCGAAAAAGCAGACATTATCAACACGAGGGTATATCCAGATATCAAGAAAAATTATACGGCACTCAAAGATGAATTAGAAAAAAACAGATTGATATCGGATATTGGGCTCAGCACCAATTCCCCTTTGCATATCGGCAGCAATACTGGCGACTTTACCTGGGAGGGCAAAGATATTAATCGACAGGTGCTCATCTCCATAGAGCAGGTAGACCACGGATACATCCCTACCAATGGCATTAAACTAGCGATCGGTCGTAACTTTAAAACAGACAGTAAGGCTGACTCCAACAATATCATCATCAATGCCACTTTAGCAAAAATCATGAAGATATCGGATGATCCCATCGGCAAGACAATTAATAATGACGGCTCTAATCTGACGGTTATTGGGGTAGTGGAAGATTATCGGTACAACAGTATGTACAATGATATCGCACCGCTGATCCTATACCCACATGACGATCTGGGAAATATCTCTGTCCGTCTCGCGTCCACCGCGGATCGCTCCAAACAGCTAGCAGAGATTGAATCTATCTTCAAAAAGTATAATCCGCAATATCCCTTTGAATATTGGTTTCTAGACGACTCTTTCAACAATTTATTCTCTCAAGAGGTATTAGTCGGAAAGCTAACAAATGTATTTGCCATATTGGCGGTCATCATCTCTTGTCTAGGTTTGCTCGGGCTAGCGGCCTTTACAGCAGAACGAAGGAGAAAAGAGATTGCTATTCGAAAGGTGATCGGAGCCAACAATAGACAATTAGTAAATTTACTCAACAAAGAATTCATCATATTGGTTTTGGTAGCGAGCATCATCTCGTTCCCGATCAGTTATTATATTATGGACACGTGGCTATCAGGCTACGCGTACCGTATCGGTATGCCTTACTGGGTATTCCCTCTGGCACTGATACTTGCTCTGGCACTGTCTCTGGTGACTGTCAGCTCGCAGGCTCTACGCGCAGCACTGTCCAAGCCGGTCAATAATCTAAAAGATGAATAAAAAATTAAATATCTAACATCATGATCAAAATAAATCAACTTCAAAAATTTTACAGGACGGATGAGATCGAAACACTGGCCCTTAACAATGTACATCTCCATGTGTCCGAGGGAGAGTTTGTGGCCATCATGGGTCCATCTGGCTGTGGTAAATCGACGCTATTAAATGTATTGGGGCTCATTGACGATTTTGAAAAGGGAAGCTATCTTTTTAATGATACTGAAGTTGCCAAATTCAATGAAAACAAGCGTTCGACACTTCGGAAACATGCTATCGGCTTTGTCTTCCAAAGCTTTAATCTGATCGATGAGCTTACCGTTTATGAAAATGTAGAACTCCCACTTATCTACACCAAAGTCCCTGCGGCTGAAAGGAAGAAAAGAGTAGAAGAAGTCTTGGAAAAGGTGCAGATCGCCCATCGCCGCAATCACTTTCCACAGCAGCTCTCGGGAGGTCAGCAACAACGTGTGGCAGTAGCGCGCGCGGTAATCAATAATCCCAAACTGATCCTGGCGGATGAGCCAACGGGAAACTTGGATTCGAACAATGGTAATGAGGTGATGCATCTGCTTACTGAACTCAACGAGAGCGGCACGACCATCGTAATGGTGACACATAGTGAGCATGACGCCAAATTTGCGCATCGTGTCATCCGGATGCTGGATGGCGAAGTGGTACTAGAAAGTCAATCTTAAAACGCTTGGACATGTTAAAGACATACATCAAAATTGCCTGGAGATATCTCCTTAAAAATAAAACGACATCATTCGTGAGCATCATCAGTCTGGCGCTCGGCATCTGCTGTTTCTTTTTATTAGGAACATACATCATTAATGAACTTCGATTCGATCGTTTCCATACCAAGGCTGATCGTATTGTCTACATGTCCTTTAGCTATAAGGCTCCTTCGGAGCATTCATTTACGGAATCCAGATGGACTCCCAATGCTGCCGTACCGGCTTTCAAGGAGCAGTTTCCAGAGATAGAGGCTGGTATCCGATTCTTCAAAAAGGGGGACAAAGATGAGACAGTACCTGTACAATATGAAGACAAAGTGCTCAATGAGGACGGCCTTGCATTTGCAGATGAATCTGTCTTTGATGTCTTCAGTTTTGAATTTTTGAAGGGAGATCCATCACTTGCTCTTCGCGATCCGAGTTCGATCGTAATGACCGCATCTGCGGCTAAACGCTACTTTGGAGAGGGGGAGGCATTAGGGGAGAGCCTGATCATTAATAACAAGCCATGGAAGGTTACGGGCGTCATACGGGATATTCCCTCCTACTCGCAAATCCAATTTAATATACTGGGGCCATACCATGCATTATCCCGCTTCAAGGAGACCTCATGGGGATCGGCCAACGACATTTCGTACCTCCTTCTCAAATCTCCAGAGGACATCAGCACTGTGCAGTCTAAGATCGACCTCTATCTAAAGGAGCAATTTGCAGATGAGATCGCTGCGGGATATCAAGTTAAATTCCCATTACAGAAACTGACGGATGTCCGGTTACATTCTCCAGTAATGGGGGGACCCAAATCGATATACATCTACCTGCTATCGATTATCGCCTGCTCACTACTCCTGGTGGCGTGTATCAACTTTGGGAATTTGGTCATGACCAAATCCACCGAGCGAGCACATGAGATCGGTGTCCGGAAAGTGATCGGAGCATCCCGGCGGGGTATATTCAACCAATTTGTAGTTGAATCTTTCTTTACTTCGACTCTGGGTCTGGTCATTGGTACGATCAGTGCCGTTTTACTAATTCCACTGTTTAACAATTATACCGGTATCGAGCTGAGCCTCGAATCGTGGAAAGGGGGCTGGTTTGCCGGGATTGTCCTCCTACTGTTTGTATTGATCTCTTTGATAGCTGGGGGTGCACCTGCACTGGCACTGTCATCCATCAAGCCTATCAATAGTTTAAAAGGAAAAATCAGCACGAGCAGACGCGGGGTGCTGCTGAGTAGAGGACTAATCATCTTTCAATTTGGGCTATCCTTATTGTTCATCATCTCGACGCTAATAGTGGATGGGCAGATGCGTTTCCTACAAACGAAAGACACGGGAATCGCACGCTCGCAAATCATGGTGTTGGACGCATCTGAATTGTCAACGAATAATCTGCTTTCGTTGAAATCTGCGATCTCCAACAACAACAATGTGGCCGGAGTAACTGCGTCTTACCATTCGCCCGTAAAGGTGCTTGGTGGATATACACTCAGTACAGAGGACAAATCGGGAGATAAATCAATCAACATCACGGGTGTCCCGGTAGAGAAGGATTTTCTATCGGTCTTCAACATGACGCTAATTGCTGGTGAAGGATTTACAGAGGGAGATGCCATGCGATCCCAGAATACGGACATCGATCCAGAATACAGCTTCATCATCAACGAGAACACGTTGGAGGAACTGGGATGGACAGCGCAGGAAGCTATTGGGAAAAAGGTGAATCTCAATGGAAGAAAAGGAGCGATCAAAGCTGTATCAAAAGATTTCAACTTTGCCTCTCTTCATGAGAAGATCAGTCCCATCATTCTATTTCTGGAGTACAATTGGTTCGGCAAGATGTTCATCCGTGTGAAAGATCCTGCACAACTCGAAAACACACTCAGCCACATCGAAAATGAGTGGAAAAAATTCAGTAAGGGTAAAGCATTTGAATATCACTTTTTGGAAGAAGAGTATAACAATCTATACCAGACTGAGGAGCGTACACTCAAGATTCTAACGTTATTTTCGATCGCGACCATTCTCGTATCGGGTCTAGGCTTATTCGCGCTCTCCTCCCTGATTATTCAAAGACGGGTGAAAGAGATCGGCATACGCAAAATATTGGGAGCATCTATGCTCTCTATCGTCAAACTGGTGTCTTTCGACTTCCTAAAGCTCTTAGGGCTGGCATTGATCGTTGCGATCCCTCTATCGTGGTGGGCTATGCAACAATGGCTACAGGATTTTGCCTATAGAATAGATATTAGATGGGAATTTTTTGCATTTGCAGCTATCATCGGCTTATTGGTGACGGCCTTGACGGTCAGCTTTCAGGCCATTAGAATAGCGAATACGAATCCTGTCGCTAGTTTAAGAGACGAATAGCACACTTTAATTTTTAACGTTCTATACCGACTACATTATGTTGCTAAATTACCTTAAGACGTCATACCGATTTTTAGCTCGCTACAAAACGTATACACTGATCAATGTCTTGGGCCTTGCTATAGGTATCACCGGTTTTCTATTAATCGGATTGTGGATACAGCATCAAGTCAGCTACAATCAATTTCACAGCCAGAAGGAGCATATCTATATTGCCCATCATCTAGCAGAAACCAATGGTGTGTTAAAAAGATGGCCATCCACATCTGAGCCTCTTGGACCAGCCCTGCAAACAGACTATCCCGAAGTGGCTTACAGCTCTCGGATAGATAATGGAAATGGATTTTTATTTAACGTGGGTGAGCTACGGGTCAATCAATGGGTCAGCTTTGTTGATTCCACGTTTTTCAATATTTTCAGTTTCCCTATCGTCAAAGGTAGCCATACACCGTACGATAAACCCAATCAGGTGGTGATCACACAAAAAACGGCTACCAAGTTATTTGGAGAGGCAGACCCTATCGGGCAGTCTATCTTGATGGAAACCAAATATCCTCTGACTGTAAGTGCTGTCGTCCAAGACCCTCCTTCGAATAGCGCGATCACCTTTGAGGTATTAGCCGACTGGAATTTGAGAGTTTTAATGGGTTACCATGACCAATCGACCCGTCCCTGGACCAACAGCTATGTCGAGACCTATGTACTGCTTAAAGAGGGCACAGATGTTGACGCCTTCGGATCTAAAATCCGAAACATCAGCAAAGAACACGACAAGTCTTCTGGCTTGCAGATTGCACTCTACCCTTTTTCCAAAAGCTATCTATACAACTCGTTCAAAGATGGTGTCAATAATGGTGGACGGATAGATAATCTCTACATCATGGGATTCATTGCCTTGATGACTCTCCTATTGGCATGTATCAATTTCATGAACCTCAGTACCGCGCGTAGCGAACGTCGAAGTAAAGAGATCGGTATCCGGAAGACTGCGGGTGCAACACGAAGAATGTTAATAGGACAATTTTTGATTGAATCTATTCTTATAGTCTCTATTTCAACTATATTCGCCATCATATTTGTGATTATTCTGCTGCCTCATTACGAGAAGATTGTCCAGGAGCAGTTTGTCATTCCATTTTCAAATCCTTTGCTTTGGATCTGCTTTGTTCTATTTATCGCTGGGACAGGTATCGCTGCGGGAAGTTACCCGGCATTCTATCTCTCGTCTTTACAAACCAATACGGCGCTAAAAGGAGGGATTATTTCCCCGTCTTCATCAAAACTCACGCCGAGACGTATTTTATTGGCTATTCAATTCACTTGTTCGGTTGCATTGATCTGTTGTACCCTGTTCATCCTAAAACAAGTCAAATATGCTGGTCAACGTCCTCTGAATTTTGAAAAAGACAACTTACTAACGGTATACCTAAGCGAGCCAGAAATGGCCAGGGCCGAGCTTTTGAGGAATGCCATCTTGGAGTCTGGAGCCGCTGTCTCGGTCACACGGACAGGCTCGCCTATGTCACGTACCTGGAGTAGTTCAACGGCTATCAATTGGCCTGGCCGCGCCGCAAACGATAATACTTCCATCTATCGATTTGCTGTGGACCGAGATTTTGCCAAGACTACAGGAATCAACCTAATCGAGGGTCGAGAAATAGACGTGAACAGGTTTCCGACGGATTCCACTGCGGCACTACTCAACGAATCTGCTGTCAAAGCTATGGGGCTGGAGAAACCAATAGGGGCCCTAATAGATGACAACTTCATCAAGTGGACAGTGGTAGGCGTGGTCAAAGATTTCGTCATCAACTCGCCTTATCAACCTGTAGAGCCAATTGTCATTTTCGGTCCAAAATCTCATCTCGGTATCCTAACAATCAAAACGAACCCACATAACGCTGCTCAGGCCAATCTCAAATCAATCGAAAAAGTCTTTAAAGAGCTTTCTCCCGAATATCCAATTGTATATGATTGGGTTGCTGAACAAAACGAATCCAAATTCAGGGCAGAAGAAAATCTGGGTAAAATTTTGGCTTTTTTTACCCTCCTGTCCATCACGATCTCTCTCTTGGGACTCATCGGGTTAACAGCTTTTGAAATTGAGAGGCGAAAGAAAGAAATTGGCATTCGAAAGGTATTAGGAGCGACAAATAGTGCCATCACTGGCTTGCTATCGAAGGAATTTGTCGTCATTGCTTTGCTGTCTATCCTTGTATCTGTTCCTATCACATATTACATTATGCATCGGTTTTTGGACAAATTCACTTATAGAATCGAACTCACAGCTCTTGTTTTTGCTATTGTCGGAATTGTAGTCATGTGCATTACTGGTCTGGTAGTGGCTATGCAAACCCAACAATTACTTCGTCAAAAACTCATCAATAGTCTGAGGGACGAATAACGATCTAACTTATTACGTACAAAAATTATGAATTGGTTATCTATAAAATTATCTCTACGACAGCTCTGGAATCAAAAGCTTTTTACGTTTCTACATATTGTCGGACTGGCAATTGGTATAGCGGGTTGCTTTTCCATAGCTCGTATCGTTGACTACGAACTCAAGTACGACCGGCAGCACCCAGAGCGTGACCAGATCCATCAAGTTCTTTCTTATTCCCTCCACGAGGGACGGGAAAGTTTCTTTGGCGGGATTCCACTTCCAGTCACTACATTTTTGACAGCAGAGCGGACGGAAACAGACCTGGTCGTACCGGTACATATTCGCCATTTCGATAAAGTGAAGACGAATGCAACGCCGGAAAATCATACTGAAGGTCCAACAAATCTGATATCTACAACGACATCCTATTTTGAGCTGGTACCTTACCATTGGCTGGCTGGAAACAAGAAGACTGTACTGAACACCCCCCATGAAGTTGTACTGACGGAATCCAGAGCCAAGCTTTACTTTAACAACACAGCCCCCCAGGATATTATCGGTAAGACGATCATGTACAACGACAGCTTGCTGTATACGGTCACGGGTGTGATTCAGGATCTCGACTATCCTTCTAGTTTTACCGGAAAGGAATTTTTCCCTATCCCGGAAAAAGACATCAATAACAGTGATTGGAACTCTCGCAATTCTGATCATCAACTCTATATCAAAGTCAACAATGACCAGACTAAAGAGCACCTGCTCGCGGCGATCAATAAAAAAATAGACCAAGAAACCGCAGAAGCTCAAAAGATATATAAATTCAAGGCGTGGTTTGGACTGCTGCCACTCTCAGCGAAACACTTTACCAACGGAGCGAATAACAGCACACACACGACTGCTCGATCGGTCCTGTACATACTCCTGAGTATTGCCGTATTTCTCCTCGTGCTGGCGAGTATCAACTACATCAACCTGACGACCGCTCAGCTACGGAAACGGGCCAAACTCATCGGTATCCAAAAATCCTTGGGAGCAAGCTCATCGGGGATTGTCCAGTCTTTTTTGATAGAAACATTTATAATACTTTGCGGTGCATTTGCCTTAGCGATTCCACTGGCTCAATTTTTCAATGAGAGCTTTAAGGACATCATGCCGACCGGTATCGACAATTTTTTGAGTATGGGTGAGATCATTGGTTTTTCATTAGCCCTACTCCTGCTCCTATCCCTTATCAATGGCATATACCCTGCTTGGCTGAGTACGAAAGTGAGTATAGTCCAGACGTTCAAATCGCAGTATGATAACAGCAAACAAAAGATTGGACTCCGCAAAGTACTCATCGTCTTTCAGTTTACGATCGCCCAACTGTTTGTCATTTGTACATTGATCATTGGCAAGCAGCTTCATTATGCCTTCCATGCGGATCTGGGATTTGACCATGCTGCGGTAGTGGTCCAGAACCTACCTTCGGGTCTTTCCGAAAAGGACAATCAGGATCCGCGTGTATATCGTCAGGCACTTCAAAAACATCCGGAGTTTTCGGCGGTATCGCTGGGACAGCTTCCATTTGACAACTCAATGTGGTCTACTCGACTATTCCGGACGTTGGATACTGGACAGGTCAGTTTTAACATCGAAAATAAGTTTGTCGACGAAAATTACTTCGATCTCTATGACATTAAACTGCTTGCGGGAACAAATTTCACCCATCTGAAGGATAGTTCTACCCACATCCTTATCAACGAAAAAACTGCGCTAGCAGTGGGCTTCGAATCCGCTCAGGCTGCACTCGGGCAGATCTTGGAGAAAATGGAGAGTGCCGAAAAACGGGTCGACCTACGGATAGTGGGGGTTGTGAAGGATTTCAACCAGAATGATTTCAGAAGTGATATCGCTCCGATGGCTTTTTATTACAGAGAGAAGGATGACCTGAAGAATATCAATATCCGTTTGACAGATTCGGATAAAGCCAATTGGGATAAAGCAATCCAGATAATGGAGTTGGAATGGAAAAAGCTCTATCCTGACAAGACATTTGAATACAAATTCTACGACCAACATGTTGAAGAGATGTATGAATCTTATACCCGGACAGCCAAGCTTATCAATACATCTACTGCTGTCACGCTGATCATTAGCTGTATTGGGTTATTCGGTCTGATCACGCTGACGTCCTATCAACGGACTAAAGAGATAGGTATTCGCAAAATCATGGGGGCCAGAGATCTTGAACTCTTTGGATTATTGACGAAAGATTATATCTGGTTGATTGTGATTGCCTCCTTGATCGCCTCCCCTATTGCATACTACTTTATGAGCAACTGGCTTAAGGAATTTGCCTTTCGGATCGATCTTACTCCTTGGGACTTTGGTCTCGCGGGTATGGCCTGCGTTGTCATTGCTATACTCACGACGAGTATGCAGGCTATCCGAGCTATCCGCCAAAATCCGGTGGATAGTCTACGAGATGAATAAGAATTTGTTTTATGTTTAGTTTAGTATGGTGACCCGCTCCAGCCTTGGGGTGGGTCCTATTTTTTGGAGACATGAGCTTACTTGGAATTCCCTCATAATTATCAATAAAACAAAAATAAACAGCAATTTTCATGATAAAAGCAAAATAAAAGCTTATTTAAATTGAATTTTTACCAATTTTGCAATTAAAAATTTTTATCTTCCAAATATTGCATAGGTTTGCATCGAAAATAATAACCCTATTTTATTACAGCAAAACACACCTATAATTATGTCAGCGCAAGTTCTTTTTGAAGAGGAAATCGCCTCGTATGGCAAAACACAGGAGACTACAACAGCATTCGTTCACATCGTCAACAGCCTTTGGTATGACAATACCATTGAATTGGTGCTTTTCAGAAATCAGTTGATAGACCGTCAAAACAGCTTTGTCCTTCATCTTCATCATGAGGTCACCGCATTTGCAGAAAGTCCCATCACTATCTTCCAAAGCCTTCAAATCGCTCAAGTACTCCGCAACATGCATCTCCCCCCCTCTCGGATCGATATCGGAAAGCTCGCACTGCAGATTAATGAAGCGGGTATAACGGACAATCAGATCCAGGATTTCATTGTGAAGAAACTGTGTAAAGTACATGAGGTGAAAGAGATTGAGCCACGTGATGTGGTCCTGTATGGCTTTGGTAGAATTGGACGCTTACTCTGTCGAGAATTGATTGCGAAGGCAGGTGCAGGTCAACAACTGCGACTCCGAGCGATCGTAACCCGAGATATTGTCAATGAAAAGACACTTCAAAAGAGGGCTGCACTGCTTCAATATGATTCTATTCATGGCGACTTTGAAGGCACGGTGGATATCGACGTGGCCAACAAAGCTCTATTGATCAATGGCTTCACTGTGTATGTAATATCAGCTAATACTCCCGAAGAGATCAACTACCACTCGTATGCCATCAGCAATGCGCTTGTGATTGACAATACGGGTGCATTTCGTTCGGAAGCCGATCTTTCGCGACATTTACTGTCGAAGGGTACTGAAAAAGTCTTATTGACAGCTCCAGGTAAGGGGGTGCCTAATATCGTATACGGGGTCAACCATGACGACTTTGATACGGATACTACGGCTATATATTCAGCGGCATCCTGTACGACTAATGCTATTGCTCCTGTACTACAGGTAATACAAGATAAAGTAGGCATCAAAACCGGTCATATTGAAACAATCCATGCTTATACAAATGATCAGAACCTAGTTGATAATATGCATGGAAAATTCAGACGTGGACGTGCGGCGGCACTTAATATGGTCATCACGGAGACTGGGGCAGGCCAAGCTGTGGCGAAGGTAATCCCAAGCATGGCGGGCAAACTTACGTCGAATGCCATACGGGTACCGGTACCTAACGGCTCACTAGCGATCCTGCAATTGGAAATAGAGAAGGAAACAACTCTGGATCAACTAAAATCTCTCCTTAGGCAAGTTTCTCTTGAGGGGGAACTGGTAGAGCAGCTAAAATTCTCCGTGAATGAAGAGCTGGTGTCTTCCGACATCGTGGGCTCCACAACGGCGTGTGTCATCGATGCTCCTGCTACTATTGTCTCATCGGACGGAAAGCATATCGTACTATATGTCTGGTATGATAATGAGTATGGCTATACCCATCAAGTGATGCGTCTGGCAAGACATATTGCTGGTGTCAGGAGATTTGTCTACTATTAACAGGGATTAGTGAGACCGTCAAGAAAAAAAAACTGAATTACTTTTCTGTGCACCTCCGGTGCACAGAACATCTTTGATTGTCGCGTATCTCGGACATTTATATCCAGATAAAAGTAATCATGGAGTAATTGTAAATCGACTTGGTTCGATTGTAGGTTTTAAAGTAGCTTTTTACAGACCAAATATTTCATGATAATAGCGGTGGCGCCAGCATGCTGTCTAACATAATCTTTTGCATGCTTTGCCGCAGTGAGGCGCTTTTGGTCGTCTTGCAAAGCGTCGAAAACGCTTCCTAATTGTTGTGCAGTGCCAATCGAAAAACCGGCGCCCTCCTCGATGAGATCTTTGGCTTCTTGGTATTTATGATATTTGGGACCAAAAATCACGGGCAGTCCATAAGTGGCGGCCTCTAAGGTATTGTGTATTCCTGCTCCAAATCCGCCGCCTATATAAGCGATATGACCATATGCATATAGCGCGGATAACATGCCGATATTGTCTATGATCAATACCTGAGCATCTTGAATGTGCTTTTTGTTATAATCTGAAAATTGGGAAAACCGTAAAGCTTGCGGAAATAGATCTTTAATCGTGGAGAGGTGTGACTCCTGTACTTCATGGGGAGCAATGATCAATTTCCAGTCGGGGTATTTCACCATCAGATCCTGGAGCAGGGTTTCATCCTGAGGCCACGTGCTACCGGCGATCAATACATTCTGCTGGCCGCTGAATTCTTTCACTTCTTCAATCGCCCTATGGGTCCGGGGCAACTGTACTACTCGATCAAATCGAGTATCACCCGTCACTCCGACCTGACGTATCCCGTTTTCTTTGAGCAGATGTAGGCTCTCCTCATTCTGTACGAAAAAATAAGATACATTATCCAGTATCTGTCTAAAAAAAGTACCGTAAGGCTGGAAGAAAATCTGTTGCGGTCGAAAAATAGCCGATATCATCAGCAAAGGAATATCCCGTCTCCCGAGCTCTCTAAAGAAATAGTACCAATATTCGTACTTGGTAAATACGGCAAACTCCGGATTTAGGAGTTCCATGAAATTACGGGCATTCACTGCTGTATCCTCTGGCAGGTAGAACACATAATCAGCCAATGCTGTATTCTTACGGATTTCGTATCCTGAGGGTGAATAGAAAGTAATGACAATTTTTTTGGTCGGATAATTTTTTTTTATCTCCTCGAGCACTGCCCGTCCTTGCTCAAATTCTCCCAACGAGGCGAAGTGGAACCAGATGTGTTTTTGACCCACTTCAACCGTTTGACTCATGTGTTGATACCAGTCTTTACGCCCTTCTACCCATCGCTTTGCCTTAGGGTGAAAAGGTGCAATCAGCCTTAGTAAGAGGCCATATAGAAGTATTCCTAGAGAGTAAAGTAGGCGCATGTTCGCAAATTATTGCTTATCTTCGTCAAAGATATTAAACCCTTTCTAAATTAGTGGCTAGAAGTGGAAAATAAGCATCGCAAACGAATTCTGATAACTGGGGCAGCTGGCTTCTTGGGTTCTCATCTTTGTGATCGATTTATCCTTGAAGACTATCATGTCATCGGAATGGATAATCTCATCACTGGGGATCTTCAGAATATTGAACATTTATTCCGATTGGAGAACTTTGAGTTTTACAATCATGATGTCTCGAAGTTTGTGCATGTTCCGGGTCATCTGGATTATATTCTTCATTTTGCATCACCTGCAAGTCCTATTGACTACCTCAAGATACCGATACAAACATTGAAAGTCGGCTCGTTGGGCACACACAATCTCTTGGGTTTGGCTAGGGCCAAATCGGCAAGGATCTTGGTGGCTTCTACTTCGGAGATCTACGGTGACCCCAACGTAAGTCCACAGTCCGAGGACTATTGGGGCAATGTGAATCCAGTAGGACCTCGTGGAGTGTATGATGAGGCCAAACGGTTTCAAGAGGCTATGACAATGGCTTACCATAATTTTCATCATTTGGAGACCCGTATTGTCAGGATCTTCAATACGTTCGGTCCACGCATGCGGCTTAACGATGGCCGGGCTATCCCGACGTTCATAGCCCAAGCCTTACGGGGAGATGATCTCACCTTATTCGGGAGTGGTTTGCAGACCCGTTCTTTTTGCTATGTCAGCGATCAGATAGATGGTATTTTCAAGGCTTTACATGCGGATTGTGCGTCTCCGATCAATATTGGAAATCCCGATGAGATCACACTTAGACAGCTAGCGGAAGAGATCATCGACATCACACGCAGTGAGGCAAAGATTGTGTATCAAGAGCTCCCTACAGAAGACCCTAAACAAAGGCGACCGGATATCAGCAAGGCAAAGAGATTACTGAATTGGCAGCCGTTGGTATCTCGAAAAGATGGGCTCGTCAAAACCATTGAGTATTATCAACGATTACCAATCGCAGCATTAGAACATAAAGATTTTACATACTATAACCATAGATAATGAGCAAAATACTTGTAACCGGCGGAACAGGATATATTGGTTCGCACACCGTAGTCGAATTATTCAATGCAGGATATACACCTGTAATCGTGGACAATCTATCGAATTCGAGTATCCATATATTGGATCAGATTGAAAAGATTATCGGCATCAAGCCCGAATTTCATGAATTTGACTTATGTGACGAAGCTAAGGTGACGGCATTTGTAAATGCGAATCCTGATATCAAAGGGATTATTCATTTTGCGGCATCCAAAGCTGTTGGCGAATCTGTCGCAAATCCGCTGAAGTACTATCACAATAACTTCTTCTCGTTGATCAACCTGCTAGAAGCCTATCGAGAAAACCCTATCAACTTTGTCTTTTCCTCGAGCTGTACGGTGTATGGTGAGCCGGATATTTTGCCGGTGACAGAGTCCGCTCCGGTCAAAAGAGCGACTTCGCCGTATGGAAATACCAAGCAGATCGCCGAAGAGATCTTGGCGGAGACTGCGAGTGCATATGACAACTACAATATTATCGCCCTGCGCTACTTCAACCCGGTAGGTGCGCATGAGACTGCTTTGATTGGAGAATTGCCTATTGGTGTACCGCAAAACTTACTACCATTCATTACACAGACTGCCATCGGAAAACGGGAGCAATTGACGGTATTCGGAGGAGACTATGATACGCCAGATGGCTCTTGTGTGCGTGACTATATCCACGTAGTGGACTTGGCTAAGGCGCATGTGGCAGCTATCCAACTGCTAGAAAAAGGAAATCCAAATGGGAAGTATGATGTCTTTAACGTCGGCACTGGCATTGGATATTCGGTACTGGAAGCGATCAAAGCGTTCGAGAAATCATCTGGTGAAAAACTAAATTATGTGGTGGGACCACGCAGAGAGGGCGATATCATCAAAGTATGGGGAGATGTCAACAAATCGGCCCAACAACTGGGTTGGAAAGCCCAATTAGGGATCGAGGAGATGATGGATAGTGCGTGGAACTGGGAGAAATACCTGAAAGATCACCCAATAGGTTAGAACGATAAGTTATTGTCATGCCGGACTGGGTTAACTGCGGTAAGCGCACACATGCTCAGTTCGGCATCTCTATGTCTGTAGCCGAAAACGAAGTTATCTGCATGCAACTTAGAGACCCTGAACCAAGTCCAGGATGACGTGAATAATAGGTGTCATATCTATTCCTTGAAAACTTATAATTGCCTATGGACCAGGTCCAGGGTGACGGAGAGCGTGATGTACCTGTGAGATTAAAGGTGAGGCACTAGTGGCAGACAGGGTGATGTAGATAGATCATCCTTCGAGATTTTCAGTGCTCATTTTGTCAAAAATAATATTAAACAGTTCCTCTGATTTGGGACCTAATTTTTTTCTAAGCCGTTGTCTCGACTTTTTAATAGCATCTACTGTCACTCCCAATAGATTTGAAATCTCCTTATTAGAGAGGCCTAGCTTCAACAACAGAATGATCCGCAGCTGAGATTCAGTCAATTCAGGAAAATCGGAGGTCAACTGTCTCAAAAAATCAGGATGTTCTCTTTCAAAGGCAATTTTGAAGGCTTCCCAATTTTCGTCAGTCATGAGATGAGACTCCAAGAGTGACTGTAACTGCCCTCTTTGTGTAGACAGATATGTAGGCGCAGCAGCTCCAATCTGCTGAATCTCCCGTGTGAGTCGGTCAATCTGTTCATTTTTTTCGGCAAGGAAATTGCGGTAGGAACCCATTGTCTCGTTAGCTTTCAAGAGTTTGTGATGTGAGGTCATCTGCTCCACTTGCAGCTTTAAGATCATCTTGTCGTAATTGTATTGCTTAATCCTGATCTTTCGTTTGAAGGTATTAAAGATCAGAATAATCAGGAATATTAAAATGATGACTAAGCCGAAGTATGCCCAATTCTTGAACTTGATCTTTTCGTATCGCTGTCTCTCCAACTCGATCTTATGTGTATACTTTTCTTTCTGCGCTAACAACTTGGTCTGCTTTAGGATCACATCACCATCTGAAAATCGTAAGGAATCTCCCAATGCGCTCATCCTTCTCCTGACAAGCAACTCCTCCACTTCATTGCGCTGCCTTAAGGCAATCTCCAATTTGAGCTCCATGATTTCAAACTCTGAGCTCTTAAAATAGGGCTTGGCAACGGCATACTTCTCGGCCTTCCTCACCGTTTCCTGTGCGAGGGTTACATTTTCTTTTTCCAAATAGAGCCTAGCGAGCAGAATCAGTGCATACATGGTATTCTGATCGCTCTTATGCAACTCCGAATAGTAAATATCTTGCTGAACCAACTGGATAGCTTCGTCAATCTTGCCTTTACTTTGCAAGATCAAGGCCATATTACCCAACGCTTTACCTAGTCGAACTTCATCATTGACCTTTTTGGAAATAGCAATAGTCCGGTTAAAAAATTGCTCAGCAGCTACTGTATCCCTCACTTTCAAAGCATATAGGCCCAGATTGTCCACAATTGAGGCGAGCTCCCGAGAGGGTGTTTCAGCCTGGCTTTCAGCCATTTTCAAGAACCGTATAGCCTCTTCATAATCACCTATTGTCCCAAAGAAGAATCCAACTTTCTTCAAGGACTCACATGGAGTATACAATGTAGAAATTGGTGTTGTATGGATCGCTTCTACTGCTTGCATAAAGACAGGCAAAGCATGGATGACTTCCCGAAAATGATAAAGATAGTAACCATAATTGGTCAAGGCCCATATATGGGCTTCCTTTCGCTTGTGCTCAATAGCGAGCGCTACAGCTTGCTTGTATAGTCGTGTACTCTTCGCATTGACACCGTCGTACATGTCTGCATACCCCTTGGCAAGCATCCCATAATAGGCAATGAGCAGGTCGGTATCGTTGTGCTTCTTGGCATAATCGGCTATTGGTTGTAGGTATTTTTTTAGCGCAATGGTATCGTTTGCAAATTCTTTTTCCTGAAGTACCACTGCTTCAAACCGTTGTTTGCGACCGGTAATGGTGCGCAATTCAACAGATTCTCCAGCAAAACAGAGCTGGGCACTGCAGAAAAATAAAAACAGAAAAAATACTTTCACACTCAGTTAAGTTAACGAATTGATATGCTTTTGTGCTAATGGACCGACTGTGGCCTTCCAATTCTCCAAAATTATCAATTAAAAACAGACTAAGTGCCCTTTTTTCAGAATAAATTAGTGTGTGGCGAAGTCAACACGACTATCAAGCGGCAAGGATTAGCTTATTAAGAGCAAGATTATCAGAGGGTTGTGATCACGCTAAAACTGAGCTTTGGGACAGCAAAGTAGCATGTCGCTAAAGATCAGTAAATAAACCCCTATCCGCCAGTGGGCGGACAGGGTGATGCTTGCAAACGCTATATCGGTATTAACCGTACAAGTCGGGTCTATACTTGTACGCTGGTGTCATCCAGTACAGCAGGACAACCCTTGAATAGCGATAATTAACGGGGGCCATCACAATAGAGACCACAACTGAGACACCTAAATATAGCCATGGAGACTCGAGATTGCCCGTCAACAAGTAAGTGGCTACACAAGCTGTAATCAGTTGTGCCACATTAAATGCATAACTGATGTACATGGCGACATAGAAATATCCCGGTTCTTTTTCAAACTTCAACCCACAGTGTGGACAGTTTTGATGCATTTTCTTTGACCTCAGACTAAAGAGGGGTGCTGCAAATAAATCTCCTTTTCGGCAACGTGGGCATTTGCCATCCATTGCACTTTTAAATTCGCTAGATACTTTATATTTATTTTCCATCAGAATAAATTGTTTACTTAATACGTGTATGAATTCATGGATATATATATGAACGTGTACACTGTGATTGTCATTTGTTAAGGGGAGTTGTGATCTATCCTATCGCTCCCTTGTGCTTAAATTATTTACCTCTCGGTCCCATCGTATGAATATTTTCGTCTAAACTCTTCGGGGGTAATTCCTTCTATCTTTTTAAAGAATTTTGTAAAATAAGAATTGTCATTAAAATTCAGCTCATAAGCGATTGTACTAATGGAATAATCCTTGATTACCAACAACCGCTTTGCCTCGAGCAGCACACGATTTCGAATGATCTCACCGGCGGATACTCCCAGATATTCCTTTGATAGCGCATTGAGATGATTGGGCGTAATATAAAGCAAGGTCGCGTAGTCTTTGGGCAATCTCATTGTACGATAGTTGTTCTCAATCAGATTCTGAAAATTCCGCAACAGCATATAGTTGTAATCTGTCAGCGGCCTGGTCTCTACGTGGTCCAGCTGCTGTCCCAATATCTCGAATAAATACAGGAGGGCAACTCTCGCAAAATCCAAATCCTTATTCGCTATCAACCTGTTCAAGATGGAGATAACATCAACACGGTGCTCTTCACGGACTTCAAAAACCTGCTCTTTGGCCATTCCTGAAAGAAAGGGAAATTGATTTAACAGATCCGGTCTTAGCAAAAATGTCTTAAAGAAATCAGACTGAAAGTTGACAATGTAGCCATCGATCTCACCTTCGAAATCCCAGCGATGTATCTGCCCCGGAAGCATAAAATAAATCTGCCAGGAATCAATAGTAAACTTCTCAAAGTCGATACTATGTGTCCCACCTCCTTTTGTAAACAGAAGCATCTGGTAAAAATTGTGCCTATGCGGAAACTCCAAATGGCTGTTTCTACGCAAATAGGAAGACAACTGCTCCACCAGAAGGACACCTTCTTGATTGTGCGAGAGCACACATTGATCTAAAACAGGGATATGCATTGCCATAACATTACAAAGTTAACACGAATATTACTGCAACAATGGTGCTAAACCATCTTTTAATGGTACTATTTACTTATGGGTAAAAAGTACCACCGTTTTTTCCGACAAATTGTAGCCATTCGGCACAGGCATGTATGACGTCAGCGAAATGATTGCTAAAGGTCTCCATTGTGATTGTGTTGGAAAAGTACAACTACACCGTATCTCGACGAGGTCCTAGAGTAGCCAATAGCGACAAGAAATGGTACTGCAGATCAGGAGTTGCTAATGGAATTGTAGTTTTCTATAGGTGATATTCGTGAATGCAAAGCATTTTATTTAAGTTTATACACATGTCATTACATCAAGATCCAGAACTCAAAAAAGCAGTCCTCAACCTTCCATTAAAGGAAAAGGACAAACTCTTGGTCCGCCTAATCAGTAAGGATAAGATGCTGGTCAAACAGCTTCACTTCCAACTTCTTGAAGATGAATACGACCTGGAGAACCGGATAGAACAACTCAAAGAGCAACTGGCCAACATGTTTGACAGTCGTCAGTCCCCGGTAGACAATAGCCCCAATTTTGGCAACTTTACTGGCCTGAACAGAATGATGAAGCAAGCGAGTGGCATGGTCAATGAACATGAAAAAGTCACAAAGGATAAGATGAGTGAATTGGAATGCCGTATTTATATCCTAGAACGGGCCATTGACGATTATCCCAGACTCTTTGACTCCTCGTATCAATCTTCAGCTCATAAGCTGCATAAATATATCGCTGGCCGTATCAAGCACGTCCTGGGGAAATATGACAAAATCCACGAGGACCTGCAATTTGACTTTAGATCACGTCTACAACATGTACTTGAGGCGGCCTCAAAGAGTGCGCTACAAACATATCTCAAAGAGCTTAAGCTCCAGATAGAGCTATAGGACGAAGAGTAATAACGGAAAATGCAGGTCTATCAAGAGACAGGTAAGCTTTAATAAAAGGACAACGTGGTATGTTACAACATGGATAAATGGACGATATCGCTCGTATAAATATTGCTTGACCCCCACATTTTGAGTAACTTCGCACAGTCCAAAAAAATATTTGCGCGTGGGAATTCAAGAAATCTTAGAAAAATACAGTCAAAGTGGGCAGACTCAAGCTTTGACGAAAGCCATTCAAGCTAAACATCCTAAAGTTCATCTCAAAGGCCTTATTGGAGCATCAGATGCAGTCATTGCAACGTCCTCCTACCTGTTGCAGGAGCGTCCATATCTATTCGTATTGCCGACTCACGAAGAGGCATCTTATTTCTTGAGTGACCTGGAGAGTCTACTGGATAAACAGATTCTCTTCTTCCCAGCATCCTACCGTAAAGCATTTGATTTCACCCAATTGGACGCGGCCCATGTGCTGCAACGAGCTGAAACGCTCAGTGCGCTCAACCACACTTCCGAACTGCCTAAAATGGTCGTGACTTATCCCGAAGCACTTGCGGAGAAGGTCATTAATAGGCAAGATCTTCAAAAAAACACACTCGAGATCAATCAAAGCAGCAAACTGTCCATTGACTTTATCAATGAGTTCTTGTCAGAGTACGATTTTGAGCGTGTGGATTTCGTGTATGAGCCAGGGCAATTCGCTATTCGTGGGGGTATCGTTGATATATTTTCATTTTCGAACGACCTCCCTTACAGAATAGAATTTTTTGGGGATGATATTGAAAGTATCCGGACATTTGGTATCGAAGATCAATTGTCAGTACATAAGATACACAAAGTCACTATTGTCCCGAACGTTCAGGCAAAATTTCTATCCGCTCAAAACATTTCGTTGCTAGAGTATATCGACCGTGATACGGTCATTTGGGTCAAGGATGTCCAATTTTTGATGGATATCATTAGGGACGGCTACAAGAAGGCTACACAATTCTGGAAAGCCCTAACCGAAAAAGAGCGTACGCAAAATCCGGAATGGGTCAACCCAGCATACGGACTTACGGATGATAAGACTGTGGGTTCGATGCTGCAAGATTTTCCGATCGTCGAATTCGGGAAGCAACTTTACTACAAGCCGGATGAGGTTATCAAATTCGACATACACCCGCAGCCGTCCTTCAATAAGGATTTCAATCTACTCATTCACAATTTCAAGGAAAACGAAAAGTCAGGGATTCAAAATTTAATTTTCTCAGATTCACCGAAACAGGTGGAGCGGATCTACAGCATTTTAGAAGATCTGGATAAAGGCGTCTCTTTTACGCCTATGCATAAGGCTCTTCGAGAGGGATTCAGAGATGACGAGCTCAAATTGGCCTGCTATACGGATCACCAGATTTTTGACCGCTATTACAAATACAAGCGTAAAAAGGGATATGAGCGCACACAGGCGATTACGCTTAAGGAACTTCGCGACCTAAAGCCCGGAGACTATATCACACATATCGACCACGGGGTGGGCAAATATGCAGGTCTTGAAAAAGTAGATGTCAATGGAAAATCACAAGAGATGATCCGCTTGGTATATGCAGACAATGATTTACTATATGTGAATATCAATTCGCTGAACCGCATTTCCAAATATTCAGGGAAGGAAGGGACTGTACCAAAGATGAACAAACTAGGTACGGATGCCTGGGATAAGCTTAAGAAGACAACGAAACGGAAAGTCAAAGACATCGCTAGAGACTTGATCCAATTGTATGCCAAGCGTAAAGCTCAGACTGGTAACGCCTTCAGTCCAGATACGTACCTTCAAAATGAATTGGAGGCTTCTTTTATCTACGAAGATACACCTGATCAGGAAAAAGCGACAGCGGACGTCAAGAAGGACATGGAGTCTCCACATCCTATGGATAGACTCATCTGTGGTGATGTAGGCTTCGGAAAGACGGAGGTAGCAGTACGTGCTGCATTTAAAGCTGTAGCTGATAGTAAGCAGGTGGCTATACTGGTACCTACGACTATCTTGGCTCTTCAACATTACCGAACATTCACGGAAAGACTAAACGGCTTGCCCTGTAACATCGACTACATCAACAGATTCAAGACAAGTAAACAGATAAAAGACACGCTCGCGCGGCTGGCAGAGGGAAAATTGGATATCATCATCGGTACGCACCGACTGGTCAGTAAGGATGTTAAATTCAAAGATCTGGGTCTAATGATCATTGATGAGGAGCAAAAATTTGGTGTATCGGTGAAAGAGAAGCTAAAGGTGATGCGTGCGAATGTGGACTCGTTGACATTGACGGCCACACCTATTCCGAGGACCCTTCACTTCTCACTAATGGGCGCGCGTGATCTAAGTATCATCTCGACACCTCCTCCTAATAGGCAACCTGTACAGACAGAACTACATGTCTTCAATGAAACATTGATCCAAGAGGCGGTGAGCTATGAATTGGACAGGAACGGTCAAGTATTTTTCATTCATAATCGGGTAGCAGACCTGAAGCAGTTGGGAGCTATGATACAGAAGTTGGTACCAGGTGCCCGCGTAGGTGTGGCTCATGGACAATTAGAAGGTGATGCTCTGGAGGATGTCATGCTGAAATTCATTAACCATGAATTTGATGTACTGGTGGCTACGACAATCATCGAGGCTGGTCTAGACATTCCGAATGCCAATACAATTATCATCAATCATGCGCACATGTTTGGTCTGAGTGATCTCCACCAGATGCGTGGACGCGTTGGGCGATCTAATAAAAAGGCGTTCTGCTATCTGCTAAGTCCGCCACTCTCTACCCTGACTCCCGAGGCGTACAAAAGGCTATCGGCTATCGAAGAGTTTTCAGAACTGGGATCTGGATTTAACGTAGCGATGCGTGATTTGGATATACGGGGATCAGGAAATCTCCTCGGAGCGGAGCAGTCGGGATTCATCGCTGAAATCGGATTTGAAATGTACCACAAAATCCTTGATGAGGCCATCCAGGAATTAAAAGACGACGAATTTACAGAGCTATTTGCAGATGAAAAGGAGCGTAAATATGTTACATTCACGCAGATAGACACGGATCTGGAGGTCTTGATCCCGGATGAATATGTGACTAATATATCGGAGCGCTACAATCTCTATACGGAGCTATCGAAGATTGAAAATGAAGACCAGCTGGTCGCATTTGCAAAATCAATGGAGGATCGATTTGGACCTATTCCGCACGAGGTATTCGAACTCTTCAATACGATCAGACTCCAATGGTTTGGAAAGCAGATCGGATTGGAGAAGATATCGTACAAGAAAAATACGTTGAAAGGATTTTTCGTCAATAATCCCAAATCCTCCTATTTCGAATCGGATCAATTTGGAAAGGTGATCGCGTTCGCTCAGCGCAATCCGACCATCTGCAATCTGAAAGAAATCAAGGGACAGCTGCGCATCGCATTTGAAAATATATACACCGTGGGTGCTGCGCTGGAATTACTACGCGATATGAGCCGATAGATGGATACTATCAGCTGATACGACAGATGAAGGCTCCAAGACTGCGGGATTACACCAGCGGTCTCGGTCCTTTAATGAGTTCAAATACCGTAATTTCGGGCAAGATGCCGACACGTCCGGGATACCCCAAGAAACCGTAACCTACATTGACGTACAGTTGCTTATTATTGGCTTCTTTGTATAAGCCCGCCCACTCTTTATAGATGTATTTGGCTGGACTCCACTGAAAGTTTTCGGTTCGGACGCCAAACTGCATACCGTGTGTGTGACCTGCAAACATCACATCGACATCGGTATCGAGTACCTCTGCTCTCCAATGTGAAGGGTCATGCGAAAGCAGGAGCTTGACAGGCTTCTCGTCTGTGCCCATCAACGCTTTCTTCAGATCGCCTTTTTTCGGAAATCTACCTGTACCCCAATTTTGCACCCCTACGATGGAGATTTCCTCGTTATTCACTTTCAAGGTACGGTTCTCGTCCATGAGCAGATCCCACCCCATCACACGATGGGTGTCGATGACGTCTTTCAGATTCTTGCGCTTTGCTGGAGAGTCTTCTTTGCCATAGTAGTAGTCGCCATAGTCATGGTTGCCTAAAGTCGAGAATACTCCAAGATCAGCCTTTATTTTGGCAAAAATATCCTGATACTCGCGCATCTCACTGGCAACATTATTGACAAGGTCACCTGTAAAAAATATAGCATCTGGCTTTTCGCCCAACAGCATTTCGACACCCCCCAATACTGCTTTTTTATTATAAAAGCTTCCAGAGTGCACATCGGATATTTGTGCGATACGCATGCCATGGAATGAGGCTGGTAGGTTGGGTAAATACAGTTTTTTTCTTCTGATGCGATAATCATATGCACTCGACACGATGCCCCATCCAAGTGGTAATAAGGGCAGTGAAGCAATCACTATCCCTGATTTCATTAAAAACTCGGATCTGGAAATTCCCTTCTCGGGTTTCTCTGGTAAGGGCTTCTCCAATTCATCTATTTTGGATTCGACGGTCTGATGCTTGCGTCGGGGTTTTAACAGACGTGCGATCCAAACTCCTCCTCTACGGATATCATCTATCAGAATGATGAGAAAGAAGAAGAACTTACAGGTGGCCGTCAGGAAAAAGGCTACGAGAATAATAGATCGGTACATCAAAGGAATGTTGAACTTCATTCCGATAAAAACTCCTGCCAGGAGCAGGATGGAATATGACCACCATAGATAGGGAAACCATTTTTTATGTACGAATTTGATTTTAGTCGCTCTTAGGGCGAAAAAAATGTAGAAATCGAGTACAAAAAGTATAATGGAATTAATAACTAACATGTATTACGCTTTAGTTTTTGTTATTAAGCGCTAGATTCTTGAGCGCTTCGATCCACTTTGGATCTGCGTTGAGGCTTTCGACCAACTGGACTTCTTCACCGCCCGCTGCCTTAAACTCGAGGGCATATTCCACGCTGATCTCGTCTAGGGTCTCGATACAGTCTGCCACAAATGCAGGACTAAATACGAGCAGTTTTTTAACCCCTCTCTTGGCAAGGTCGTGCAAGGTATCGGAGGTGTAGGGCTGTATCCAGGGAGTCTTACCTAGACGGGACTGAAAACAGACGGTGTAACTTCCTTCTTGCAAGCCAAGCTTGTCCACAATCGCTCGGGAGGTAGCATGACACTGGGAAAGATAGCAATAGGGCTTAGTTTCGGCTCGGCATGACTCACATCCATTTTGAGGGCAGCTCAATTGACCGGTAGGATCCACTTTGCCCAACTGTCTCACCGGTAATCCGTGATAACTAAACAAATAATGGTCGTACTTGGTCAAATCATGTACTTTAGCATGATCGGCAATAACCTCAATCATCATTGGATCGTCGCAATAGCTATTGACAAAGCTAACTTCGGGAAAATATTGCCAACTTCTCATCAATTCCATGACCTTGTCGATCACAGATCCCGTAGTGGCAGATGCATACTGAGGGAATAGTGGAATCACACGAATGGACTCTAGTAACATAGTTTCCATATTTTTGAGTGCTTGATCAATAGAGGGATTTTGATACCTCATCGCCAGTTCTACGTGATAATCGTCTCCAAGTTCTTTTTGAAGCGCTTCTTTTTGTAACAAACTGTAGTACATAAGTGGAGATCCCGTCTCTTTGTCCCAGATCGTCTCATATACTTTAGCAGACTTAGGGGCTCGCGTAGGTGCGATGATGCCCTTCACTAATAGTGTACGATTGATATATGGTATATCCATCACACGCCCATCCATTAAAAACTCAATCAAATATTTACGAACATCTGGCGTACTTGGTGTATCAGGTGTTCCTAATTGAACCAGTAGAATTCCTTTGGTTGCTTTTTTAGCCATAGCTTACAAAAATACAGATAAATATAGGCTCGATCGCCTAAGTATCAAGAATATGAAATTCCCGTGACGTGAGTCTACAGGGCCTCTAGTGCTTTTCGAACGTCTTTCATTAACCACATCGGAGTCGAAGTCGCTCCACAGATACCTATGGAATCTCCCTCTACAAATAGACTTTGATCGATTTCGTCTACACCGGAAATGAAATAACTATTGGGGTTAGCTTTTAGACAGACATCATACAGAACCTTTCCGTTGGATGATTTTTTTCCGGAGACAAATACTATTTTATCATACTGCCGTGCAAATTCACCTAAGTCTTCGTATCGATTGGATACTTGCCGACATATGGTGTCATTGGCTTTGACGTCATATCCCCGCTTGATCAATTCTTCCTTGATCTCGTAAAATTTATCCACAGATTTAGTTGTCTGGCTGTATAATGTAAAGCTTGAAGGTAACTCTACGTGATCCAACTCGGTGATATCTTGAAATACCAACGCCTCATTGTTGGTCTGGCCTTGAAGACCGATCACCTCGGCATGTCCATGCTTTCCAAAAATCAGAATTTTCTCTTCATCATCGTGGGATGTCTTGATCCGATTCTGCAATTTTAGGACAACGGGGCATGAAGCATCGATAAGTGTGATATTATTCTTCAGCGCTATTTTATAGGTCTCGGGGGCTTCGCCATGCGCGCGGATCAATACCTTTTCATTTTGAAGATTGGGTAGATCTTCGTGACTAATGATGCGCAAGCCCCTGGCTTTCAGCCGAGAGACTTCTTCATCATTGTGTACTATATCGCCGAGACAGTATAAATAACCGTCTTCTTCTAGGATCTCTTCGGCCATATCAATAGCATACACTACGCCGAAACAAAATCCTGAATCTTTATCTATCGTTACCGTCAGATTCTTAGCCATAGGACAAAGTTAAGAATTAGTATTGAGTATTGTGCAGAGAGTGGAGGGCATGTTGGGTTTGTTTTTACCGAAATTATTCCTATTCAGTTGTTTTCAAATTTTTCTTACCTTTGCAAAAATTTTATAATTGTAATGGCAACTAACAGAACTTTCACCATGATCAAACCAGATGCAGTAGCAAATGGTCATATCGGTGCAATCCTAAACGACATTATTTCAGGCGGTTTCAAAATCGTAGCTTTGAAATACATTCAACTGACTAATGAATCAGCTGGAAACTTCTACGCTGTACACAAAGAACGTCCTTTCTATGGTGACTTGGTCAGTTTCATGACTTCAGGTCCTATTGTTGCGGCGATCTTGGAAAAAGAAAATGCTGTTGAGGATTTCCGCACACTTATCGGTGCAACTAATCCTGCTGATGCTGCTGAGGGGACTATCCGTAACAAATACGCGAAGTCTATCGATGCAAATGCAGTTCACGGTTCGGATTCGGATGAGAATGCTGCAATCGAAGGGAACTTCTTCTTTTCTCAATTCGAGCGTTTCTAGTCGACACGTACATAACATCAAAAAAGCCCTGCTTTCTCAAAAACGGAAAGCAGGGCTTTTTTGAATATACTCTTTTAAATACGAGTTGAACATGGCAATCGCACGTTCAGGTGACTTACTCTCCAGACTTGACGACCGTGATATCTTTGAAAGAGGTATGTGTCCGACCGAACATATCGATGGCTTGGATCTCCAACCTGTGATTACCTGCTTTCAACTTTGGCAATTTCATCTTCCATAGATGTGTTGATTTGACGCCGTCTGAGGGGCGTCTTCCCTCCTTGCGCTGCTGCGCCAAATCATATTGTAAAACGGAAAAGACAAAGTCTGGATCCGCTTCCTCAGCATACTGCATGTCCTTCCACTGCCCACCGTCTATTCTATACTGCACTTTATCCTCTTTATGTCCGATGAAGAAATTTGCAAAAACGGGATAGCGACCTGCATACTTCTGCTCTACAACACTGGGGCCATAAACGGCAATCTGGTATTGCGCGTCCTGCCCGATCACCTTGTAGTCAAAGGTATACTGATTGTCCTTAATATTCAATATGGCAAAGCCCTTTGGCGTGCCGTCTCTCATTGTTGATACGGGTACACCTATCTCATTTTTTACTCCTGAATACCAGTCCCCTGAAGTCGTGCCTACATTGTATTCATGATGTGGCCTAGCTTGCTTCCATCCGTCGGCCTGGCCGTAGAAATTCTGTGTCTGAAAGTGTGTATGCGCTGATAATGATAGCGTATTGGGGAATGAAGCCAGTATATCAAAAAGCCGCTGTCTATCTTCCCGACGGAATACTTCGGGATTGTCCATCAATAGGGGGATATGAAAAGCCAACACAATCAGCTTGTCTTTGGGGACAAACTTCAGGTTGTTCTCGACAAAGTCCAATTGCTCTTTCCGAAATCCACCTTGATACCCCTTTTGTTTGGTGGGATGTGGGTACAAAATGTCGTCCAGCACAATAAAATGGGCATTCCCATAATTGAACGCATAGTTATTGGGACCAAAAGTAGCTTCAAATGATTCATCGGATAACGAATCTGTCTGTGCATCGTAATTCATATCATGATTGCCCATGACCTGGTACCACGGCAGTCCCATCTGTCCTACGGTAGAAAGATATGCTGGATGTAGACTGAGGTCATCACCGACTAGATCTCCTAGACTGATGCCAAACTTGGCCACACGCTTGTCCGCAATCTGATCGATGACACCGCGTTTGAAGAAATCGAGTTCTTCCATTGTATAGGCCTGAGGGTCTCCAAATACAAAGGCTGAGAAATCCGTATTCTCCGGTAAAGGCGTTAAGGCAAAATTTACATCTTTGCTCAACTTACCGGTCGCGGCTACACCTGGGTATTTTGAAGCGGGGCTTCCTGCAGGCTTGTGAAGATGATAAAACTGGGGATGATTGTGCGCATTTACCGGCGTGGCGTAATTGGCTGGTTTGATGACAAAAATAATATTGTCGTGCCCGATAGGCAACTCGTATCTACCTCTTGCATCTGTCTGTACAACCTGTACACCATTACTGACAGCGACATGTGGAATTCCTTTTTCCTGCTTGTCGTATTGTCCGTTGCTATTGAGATCAGCAAATACTGCACCTCTTACTACATCTTGCGCTTCAACATATGCTACAACAGCCAGTAGCGAGCATAGGATCGTTAATTTTTTCATGGTTTCTTTTGATTCGTAAGCGATCCCAATAAGCGGGGATCATTTGTTGCAAATGTAACGCTCTCTCATAAACGCAGAATCAGCTGTATGTTAAGAAAACATGAACATAATCTATGCTCAAATGAGTAGGCTAGAATACCCGCTTGCCCAAATACTCGTCTTCTTTACTGGTCATCAACTTCTTATCTTCGGGCTTCTTATCCGGATACCCACAAAGGTGTAGGACTCCGTGAATAATGACTCTATGCAGTTCGTCTCGCTCGGCAACTTTAAATTTAGAAGCGTTCTCTTGGATACGGTCGATGCTGATAAAAATATCACCTGCTATAATGTCGTCGTCTTCGGAGCTATCAAAGGTCACAATATCTGTAAATGTATCGTGTTGGAGGTATTGCTTGTTGATTTCGAGCAGATAGGCGTCTGAACAAAATATGAAATTCAATTCTGTAATCTTCTTAAATCCTTCTGACTTGGTCGTATCCAGAACCCATTGACGAATCTTTTGCTTCTCCTTGGGTTTGAAATCCGTCTCTTCTGCGAAAAAATTAATAGTACTCATATGATATTATTGTGAAAAATTTATTATTACTCGACAGCTGTCGAATGACGGTCCGTATCTCTGACATTGGATCGGTATATTGAGCATCAATGCCCGGATCATCCACATCCTGCTTACTAACGAAAAGAGAGACTATCCATATAGGACTGTAGAATTATTGTCGCTGAGACGGTGTCCACCAATCCTTTTTCCTGTCGCTTACCTTTCTTCAAACCGCTTTGAGCGATTACAGATGATGCCATTTTGGAGGTAAAGCGCTCATCGACCTGAACAACGGGTATATGTGGATAGGTCTTCTTCAATAGACGAATAAATCCGACGACATGCATAGCGGACTCCGAATCGGTCCCATCGAGCTGCCTAGGCATCCCCACGACGAAGGTCTCCACCTGTTCATTGGTCAGATAGGTACTCAGAAATTCGAGTACTTCATTCGGATGGACAGTCGTGAGTGCATTGGCTATAATCTGGAGAGGGTCCGTTACAGCAATACCAATCCGTTTGGTACCGTAGTCAAAAGCCATTAACCGCATAGTTTATCTTTAATTTTTACAAACTTAGAGAAATTCATCCTAATAAGATGAATTTCTCTAAGTTTCATCTGCCATCTAGAAAAATTAAGGAGCTGCAACTAAGATCTCAGGACGGATGATAAGACTCCTCTAAAATGACATTAGGGGGTATCATTATCCAATACAAATTCGATATTTTTGCTGGGGTAATTTAATACCCTGCTGTTAATGAAATTATTATTATCTCTTATCGTGTGTATGTGCCTGTATGTAGGTGCCCATGCACAGTCATATGCATCTCAGATAGACAGTTATTGGGCGCATAAAAAAACTACCCTGGATCAAGGCAATAACGGCCCACTCCGTCCTCAGGACGTAGCTTATGTCGATTATTTTAATCCAGATGAGCGATACAATGTCGTTGCTAAAGTGGAGCTGCTACATCAAGAGCCAAGTTTTCGAATGCCTACATATGATGGCACGAGCAATGAATATCGTCGGTATGCTCGATTACTATTTTCGTTGGGTGGACAAGAATTCGTGCTGACAGCGTATCAAAGCATTGCTCTTTTTCAAAATCCAACATACAAAGACCATTTATTTTTACCATTTTTAGATAAAAGTAACGGCGAGCAGACGTATGAAGGGGGCCGATACATTGATCTGGACATTCAAGATATAAAAGGGGGAACAATTGGGATCGACTTCAACAAAGCCTATAATCCTTATTGTGCGTACAGTAATGGATATAGATGCCCACAGCCTCCAGTAGAAAATCAGCTGCAGGTAGTAGTTGAGGCAGGAGAAAAAAAGTACAAAGGACCAAAAAACGAAAGAACTGTGAATAAAACTGCAGCAAAAAGCTTTAACAAAACGGAAAGAGAACTCATTAATGCCGGAGATAGCAGCCAGACCATGCGTGTACTCCAAGTTACGGATGCTAAAGATCTGGAGATCCTCCAGATGCCGTCACAGGACATCAAATATGATGACCCCTTACTGGACTTACTCTCCAAAAGAATGTATGCTACCGTCAATGACCCAAGCCATCCAGGCGTGGGGATCGCCGCACCTCAGGTTGGCATCAATAAAAATGTGATCTGGGTTCAACGGTTTGATAAGATTGAAAATCCCTTTGAATGCTATATCAATCCCAAAATTATCTGGCGCTCTAAACTAACCCGAAAGGGAGCAGAGGGCTGCCTCTCTATCCCCGGTAAAAAGGAGGATGTACAGCGCAGTTATTCGATCAGGCTACAATATATCTCGTTAAAAGGTGATGTACTTGAAGAAAACATAGAAGGCTTCACGGCTGTAATCTTTCAACATGAGGTGGATCATCTCTATGGTATCCTCTTTACAGATCGACTAGAGGAGCAACAAGATAAGCCCTATGTGCCTCTAACAGACAAAATTGAGTTTTCGATACTCCCCAAGACCGTGATGCCCTAAGGCTTCACGCTGTCGGTTAATGTTGGAGAACTGTACCCATAAACGGGTAATTTTGAAGAGTTGTAATGAACTGTTACAAAAATTCAATACATTGGAATAAAATGTCATTTAGGTACATAATAGATTAGAAATGCTCAGGTATGTGCGCTTACTGTTGTCCTTTTCACTTGTCGCGCTGAGTTGGCTCCCGGCGCAGTCCCAGCAGGTATTGTCCCAGATGGACGAAAAGAAATTTTTGGATAGTCTACAACATATTGTATCGACGACCGGCTCGGATAGTGTCAGAGCAAACACCTATTTTTTTATATCGGATTATTGGAGATTTAAGGATACTACAAAAAGTAGAACAGCCTTAAATAATGGGAAGAATATTGTTTTTGCGAAAAAGAACTCCTCTTCTGAGCACGCTTACCTGCAAGGCTTGTACTATTTCTATCTGGGGCAGCATTATTTCAACTGGGATAAGGCCCTAGCCGCGCAAGCGTATCAGAAAGCGGAGCAATTGTTTCGCCCATTTAACCATTCCGGGGCGCTGCTCCTGCGCGCTGCCTGTTGGTACAACTACGCTTTGATGGTGAGGGCTGAGAAGGGCGACTCATTTGTCACGGACATCCTACTCAATAAATCTATCCCACTTGCCGACAAAACAGATAATCTGGAAAAAAGGGCACATTATTATTCGCAGCTAGGCGCGCTCCTGATGTACAGTAAGCAATTTGAGAAATCGGAGGGCTATAATAAAAAGGCTATCGAATTGCTGGAAAAGGCAAAACCAAATTCACCGACGCTCTTCCTGTCCTACCTCACCGCAACGGACAATTACATTCAGCTCAAAGATTTTGACAAGGCCCGTCAAATGTTGGATAAGGCGGAAGTACTCTTAAAAATCTATCCCGAATCTGTCAATGCCTCTTATTACTATTTTCAACGGGGCAGCTATTACCTCTATCGCAAGGATCTGGCCAATGCTATACGGACTTTGGATAAAGGAATCGAGAGTACCTTGCACAACAACCAATTCCATTTGCAGCAGATGATGCTATTTCGAAAGTATGAAGTCCTGGTGGAGCTAGGTAAATATCAGGAGGCAAAAAAAATCCTAACGGCGCTGAGCCATCCTGAGAATAGTATCCTACAGGATCTCAATTCTAAAAAGGAGATCTATGGTCAGATGGTGAAGATTCATGAATTGACCAACAACATCCCCGAGGCGCACGTATGGTCAAAAAAATATAATGCACTTGCTGATAGTCTACACAAGAGCGAAACTGATGTCAAAATCAGCGATCTTGAAGCAAAGTACAACACCTCAGAAAAAGAGAAGCAGATCACGAAACTTGAGGCTGCGAGGAGAGAGGCCGACCTGGACACAAAAAACACGAGACTGACCGCCTGGTCTCTGGCCATTATGAGTATATTGCTTTTGGCCGTAGCCATCATTTCCTATCTATATTATAGAAACAACAAAAAATTATTACAAGAACAGAATCAGAATCACATTCAGCAATTAAAAGAAATCGAACAGACGGAGAAAATAAAATATAGCAAAGCACTGATGGCGGGAGAAGAAACGGAACGGAAACGTCTCGCACAGGATCTTCATGACGGCCTTGGTGGCACTTTGGTCGGTGTGAAGATGAATCTCTCCGGTAAGATAGAGGAGGGTGGCGAGCAGGTCTTGGCCACAGATCTGGACCCGATTATCAAACAATTGGATCAGTCGGTGTCTGAATTGAGACGCATAGCACATAACATGATGCCGATCAACCTCATTAAATTTGGGTTAGAAACGGCTATACGGGATCTTTGCGAATCAATGATCAGTGAACAGCTACAGATCTCTTTCCAAGCTTATGACATCGAGACAGACATCCCTGAGCAAACACAACTCAATATCTACCGAATCGTACAGGAGCTGCTCAACAATTCGCGTAAACATGGAAAGGCTTCGGAGATCCTCCTGCAATGTAGCCAAGAGGAACATACCTTTCTCATCACGATGGAAGATAATGGTCTAGGTTTTGACACCTCGACACTGGAATCGGGCGCAGGAATGGGATTTCATAACATTCGCAATCGTGTAGGCTATCTTAATGGGAGCGTGGACATTACATCCTCAAAAGGTGAAGGTACTACTGTAAATATAGAGCTCTATGTCTGACCGCCTCACTCGTATCGCAGTATTGGATGACCACCTGATCATACTGGAGGGACTGAATAGGTTGCTGGACGGAAGTACGACATACTCTATTGTGGCAAGCTTTACTCTTGCTCAAGATTTACTAGGTTTTTTAAAACATAATCATGTTGATATCCTCCTATTGGACATTAGTCTTCCGGATATTAATGGAATAGACCTGTGTCTACAGATCAAGCAGCTATACCCTAATATAGCTGTCATTGCCTTGAGCAACCACTCTGAAAGGAGTATGATACTTCGCATGCTTGACAATGGGGCGAATGGATATCTCCTGAAAAACATTGATTTTCAGGAGTTGAAGATGGCGCTTGACGAGGCTGTAGCAGGGCGACCGGCTTTTAGCAAGAGTGTGCAGGAGATCATCTCTAGACCAACACTTAACGAATCGCTAGCTTTCCCCAAACTGACCAAACGGGAAAAAGAAATCTTACTGCTCATTGCTCAAGGCGATACAACTGCGGCTATAGCGGAGACACTTTTCTTAAGTCCCTTGACCATTGAGACGCACCGAAAACGGATCATGCACAAATTTCAAGCGAAAAACATGACGGCATTGATTAAAACTGTTACCGAGCATAACCTTATATAAAAAGCTCAGGGGTGCCATCATGATAGCACCCCTGAGCCTTTATATAAATATTCAGAATCTATCGCTCAATCAGTTTGATTTCGAACAATTGATTCCATTTTTTACCGGTCACGAACAGACGCTTAGCGACTTTATCATATGCAATTCCATTCAGCTCGTTATCTACAGCTTCACGATCTGGATTGGTGTACATCCCGACTAGATTGATCTGCCCCTCTACAGCGCCCGTAGCAGGATCTATGATGACAATAATATCCTTTTGATAGACATTGGCGTAGATTTTACCATCGATGTATTCCAGTTCATTCAGCTGATCTACAGGACCATTTTCGTCGTATATACTGATGGAACCTTCTTCTTTGTAGGTCTCTGGGTTCAAGAAATAGATCATATTGGTACCATCTGACTTGATCAATAGCTTACCATCATTGGTGAGTCCCCAGCCTTCCTTGCTATTTCCGTAATCAAATGTACCCATCTGGTTAAATGTATTTTTATCGAATACAATTCCTATATTTTCGCGCCAAGTGAGCAAAACCAACTTATTGCCCCACAGGGTCATTCCCTCTCCGAAGAATTTACTATCTAGCATGGTTTTCTTCAACACCTTGCCAGAAGTAAGCTCTACCTTGCGTATGGAGGAGGATCCGTACTGTCCTGTGGACTCATACAAGATGCCGTCGGCATATTCTAAGCCTTGCGTGAAGCCTGATACATCATGGGAGAAGGTGTTGACAATTTCAAATCCATATTGCTTTGCGGATTCGGGTACGATGACGACATTGCTATAGGCGATATCTTCCTTCCCAGCTACGTATACTTTAGCAGTCAAGTTTTTAGAGCCTAGACCAATTGTCTGAGAATCGACCACTAAAGTGGTAGTGTCATTTTTACGTCCGACGACGTTGCCATCTACGGCATATACTACTGAGTCGAGGGTTGCATCAGGAAATTTTAGTTTGAAATTAACCTGTTGGCCAATGACGATCACCTTCCCAGATTCTGGTGCCACGAACTCCAATTTACCTTTATTTGTGAAACAACTGCTGATCAATAATATCCCTAAAGAGCAGAGTCCTAATATTTTCTTCATCCGTATATAATTATTTCATGATCCGCCATCTGGCCGATCGGTTTATTTTTTAATGGTGATGAAGCTATCATATTTATTCAACCCACGGGTTTGAAAAATCATGATGGTTCCATCTTATTATGATTTTACATCATCTATCCTATATCTGTACATCTACCCAAACTTAGAAAAAATGCTTTGTATTCCCAAACGGCTCCAACAGCTGTTGGAGAATTTATAAAAACTTTATCAATTGCTCCAAAATGCATCTTTAACCACGGTTATCTCTACAGCCTCTCCTAAGTATACTGACACTACGTCGAATCGGATATCTCCAATATGCCCGCATCCACCCAGATATATATCAGCTGCCCGTATTAGCTTGCGTTGCTTGTGGATATCGACAAATTCGCCGGGTTCTCCAAAAGCTAAAGACCGTCTGGTCTTCACTTCAACAAATACCAATACAGTACCATCATAGGCAATGATATCTACTTCTAAATGCTTGTGGGTCCAATTGCGTTTGACAATCCGATATCCATCTTTAATCAATCTTTCGGCAGCCAGATGCTCACCTTGGATGCCGTATTCAAGGTGCTTTGCCATATCTTATTTTACAATCGTATTTCCCAGAAAATCGCCCAGTAGCTTTTCGGCTTCTTTAAGTTTTTGATATTTACTAATTAAGATTTCCATATCGGCTTCATCTTTGGTCACTTTCAACTCTTCGCGTATCCTGTGCATTTCGGCTTCGACCTTGCGTTTCTTGATGCGATATATGGCCTGGACAACCAAGTTTTTCAGCTGCTCATGCTCCAGCTTAATGTAAATCTTTCTCTTGTCATCATTCCAATTTGGACTGAGACTATATGGACTTGCTACGCAGGTAATGGCAAGATCTGCAACTTTGGGATCTTCATGCGAAAAGAACATCTTAGCCTGCGGTATTTCATACCGCTCTGCATATTCCTTATAGACTTGAATGATATAAGCACTGGGCTTGTCTTCAAATTCCACATCATCTATACTGCCTAATAGCAAAGGTGCGACTGGAATGTCGCCATCTCCTTCCCATGTGGCGAGGTAATCGCCATAGTTGAGCAGGATACGTACAATCTCACGTTCCTGTAGAATCTCGGGTGTGATCTTTTCCTCGACAATGGGCGCTGCTCCCCCCCTCTCGTCGTCGGTCATAAAGAAATCTGGAGGTGGTCCTTCCATCTCCATCTGTGCGGCTGATTCACTGGCCCGTTTATTCTTTTTATCTGTATCTCTAGCTTTCTTAACACGGATGCTATTCAGTTCGGAGAGTAGCACGCGCTCTTCAATATCCAGCAGATCGCTGCACTGTCTAATAAATACCGATACTTTGATCTCATCGGGGATCAAGGCGATACTCTCCACGACATCTCGAATGACCTCAGCACGCTTGATCGGATCATTCTTGGCGTCCTTCAACAGAATATTGGTCTTAAAAAAGATAAAATCTTCTTGATGATCTGCAATATATTTTTTGAAGGCGTCCGATCCATACTTCTGCACATAAGAGTCGGGGTCATTGCCATCGGGAAAGAGTAGAATCTTGACATTGAGTCCTTCCTCCAAGAGCATATCGGTACCTCGTAAAGAAGCTTTAATACCGGCCTGGTCACCATCATATAGAATGGTTACATTTTTTGTAAATCGGGAAATCAGCTTAATCTGACCACTAGTCAAGGAAGTCCCGGAAGAGGAAACCACATTTTCTACACCTGCCTGATGTACGGAAAGTACATCGGCATAGCCTTCTACCAGATAACAGTTGTCGGCATCAAGAATTGCTTTTTTAGCAAAGTTGAGCCCGTAGAGGACATCTGACTTGTGATAGATTTCACTCTCGGGGGAGTTGACGTATTTGGGAACACTCTTTTCGGTCTTCAGCGTCCTTCCACCGAAGCCGATAATTCGCCCCGTAAGATTCTGGATGGGAAACATGACACGACCTCTGAAACGGTCATATAGGCTCCCATCATCCCGTTGTATCGCCAGCCCTATTTCTTTGAGAAATGATTCGTGAAACCCTGCATTTTTCGCGGCTTCGACCAGCGCCGTCCATTGATCGGGAGAGTAACCCAGTTCAAACTTTTTGATGACTTCTTCTCGATATCCACGCTCCCGGAAATAGGATAGTCCGATAGACTGTCCCATATCTGTATTCCACATATTCTCCTTGAAGAATTTGCCGGCCCACTGACTTAGGACATATAGACTCTCTCGCTTGTCCTGTGCAGCTAACTGTGCCGGACTACGCTCCTGCTCTTCAATCTCGATGTGATATTTGTTGGCCAGATATCGGATGGCCTCCGGATAGGAATACTTCTCCAGCTCCATCACGAATTTGAGGGAATCTCCTCCAGCACCACAGCCAAAGCACTTGTATATCCCCTTAGCCACAGAGACATGGAAGGAAGGTGTTTTCTCATTATGGAAAGGGCAATTACCAATCAAGGACGTCCCTCTTTTTTTCAAATCTACAAACTCACCTACCACCTCTTCTATACGGGCAGCATCCAATACTTTCTCTATAGTCTCCTTTTTAATCACGGCTCTTCTTCTTTGGGATGATCCTGTAAAAATACAATAAAATTTGTGAAGGACGGTGAAGTATCAGTGTCCGTTCACATTCAAAAATGTCCCTTTTAATACATTAGACAGATTATGTAATACTCAATTCATTTGCTTAATTTTGCGCTGTAAATTAGACAGAAAGAGTCCGTGCCGGCTATCGGGATCGTACTCCTTCATGCTAAAAAACAAACCGATCGGCCAGCTGGCGGATCATGAAATAATTATATACAGATGAGAAAAAGAATAGAAAAAATCTGTTGCATCGGAGCTGGTTATGTTGGTGGGCCAACGATGTCTGTCATTGCTCAGCAATGTCCAGATATACAGATCACTGTTGTGGATATGAACGAAGCGCGTATCTCCGCATGGAATCGTGAGGATATGGATCTATTACCTATATTCGAACCAGGCTTAGCGGAGATCGTCGCGGAGGCAAGGGGTCGTAATTTATTCTTTTCTACTGAAATCGAAAAAGCCATCGATGAAGCGGACATGATTTTTATCTCCGTCAATACGCCAACGAAAAATTACGGAAAAGGGAAAGGTAAAGCCGCCGATCTAAAATATATTGAACTGTGTGCAAGACAAATTGCGGAGATTGCGACTTCAGACAAGATTGTCGTTGAAAAATCTACTCTTCCTGTCCGCACAGCAGCTGCTCTTAAGAATATCTTAGATAATACAGGAAATGGTGTCAATTTTCACATTCTATCCAACCCCGAATTTTTGGCAGAGGGCACCGCAGTACAAGATCTTCTAAACCCTGACCGCGTATTAATCGGGGGTGAAGATGCAAATGCTATAGAGGCCCTTGCAGCGATTTACGAAAATTGGGTAAGTAGAGACCGCATCATCACGACCAATCTATGGTCATCAGAGCTATCCAAATTGACGGCAAATGCTTTTCTTGCTCAGCGTGTCTCGTCTATCAACTCTATATCGGAGCTATGCGAAAAAACGGGAGCGAATGTGGATGAGGTGGCTAAGGCTATTGGTATGGATTCTAGAATAGGCTCCAAATTTCTAAAGGCTTCAGTAGGATTTGGGGGTTCTTGTTTTCAAAAAGACATTCTAAATCTGGTATATATCGCCCGGAGTTACAATTTGCATGAAGTGGCAGACTATTGGGAGCAGGTCATCTTGATGAATGACCATCAAAAACGTCGCTTTGCGGATCATATTATCCAGACACTATACAATACTGTATCGGGCAAAAAGATTGCATTCTACGGTTGGGCATTCAAGAAGGATACGAATGATACGCGTGAATCAGCGGCAATCTATGTAGCGGATTACCTCTTGAGTGAAGAGGCGGAGATCGTGATCTATGATCCAAAAGTCCCTGCAGAGAAGGTATATGCTGATCTCGATTATTTAAATACGCGTAGTGCGGAGGAGAACCGTCGATTGGTAACCGTCGTAAGCGATCCCATGGAAGCGATCAGACAAGCCCATGCTGTCGCGATCTTGACGGAGTGGGATGAATTCAACACCTACGACTGGAAGTTTATTAAAGAGATGATGAAGAAACCTGCATTTGTATTTGACGGCCGGAAACTATTGGATCGAGCAGTATTGGAAGACATCGGATTCAAATATTACGCGATTGGCGAATAATACCGTTCAGTATATAACGACAACAGGCACGAATAAATTCGTGCCTGTTGTCGTTATATACTTTTAGCGCTAGAGCTGTATCCCCACACCGAGGGACAGCACTCTATTCTTAGCCTTATTATCAACGGCGCTACCGTGCAGATTGGATAGACCGAATCCATATCCCATGTTGATCAGTAGGCCGCTGTCAAATTTATAATTGGCCATGAGACTAATACCGTAGTCCTGCCGTTTGAAATCATTCTCATCAAAGTCAAAATCAATCGACCCAACCGGATAACGGTCGCCCTCACCTTCGAACTTCTGCTTTCCGCCTACGTTAAAGCCAATATACGGCCCTACACCCACGTGTAACTGATCTTCTCCAATCAACATCTTACCGACCAGGTGGAGGGGAATATCGACCACCAGCAGACGTGTCTTTAGCTGTCCGTAATCGGTCTCGCTCACAAAATACTTATCATTATATCCCTTGCCACTCAATGTAACGCCTGGTTGTATCGAAAAATACTGGGCAATGGGTAAGTCTACAAATCCGCCGATATAACCTGACACATAGGTCTTGGGATTGCCTCCTTCTGCAAACAGAAATGTTGGGAAAGCAAAGCCTGCCTTAGCTCCAAACTCGACCTGGGGTTTGTATTGTGCGTGCGCAAAAAGGGTAAAAAGGGTAAATACCAGCAATAAATGGAACTGTTTCATAGTCGACATGTCTTAATACTCAAACTTAGACAAAATGTACAACATTCGCGAGTGTCCAAACAAAAATAAATAACAGAGGTACTATCCGATTCCATGCAATTACAACGCTTCCCGACCCCAGTTAACCCCGCAAAACATATCCTAAATGGAGGATTGTTTATTCGCGATATACGATCAAGGAAGCATCACAATTGACAACTGCTGAAATAAGCGCTATTTCAGGGTTTTTCTTCAAAAATTGAGCTCTTGAATCCTCGATATGACAAACAATTTAGCTATCTTTAATACAACCAATTATTACTCATACTATCAAAATAAGCTTATACATTGACACTTCAAACATGCGTTATTTAGTCTCTCTATTCTTGTATATCATCGCTCTTGGACCAACACTGGGGCAACAGAATTCAGCTATTTATATTCACACAGACCGGGATTTTTATTTCCCTGGAGATACAGTATGGTTCAAGTCGTATATCATGGAAAATGGTTTTCTTTCCAAAAACACCATCAACCTTTATCTCCGACTTGCGGACCAAGACAGCCGAGAGTTTCAACAATCTGTTGCCTTGGTCTCCAATGGCATTACGGCCAGTCATCTCCAAATTCCTTTGGATTACCAAGGACAGGAATTGTTTCTCAATGCATACACACAAGATGCGAATTGTCCGGACCAATCTCCATATTTCAAAAAGATAGGCATACTGCAATTTGGTGCAAACGCCAAGTCTCTTTCTTCGACCGAACAAAAAAATGTCGAGCTTAACGCTAATATCATCTTGCGTCCAGAGGGTGGAGTGCTCCTGAGTAATCTAGAAAATGAGCTAAGCATCCAAAGTCACAATGGACAAGGCTATCCGCTCGTAGCTAAAGGAAAGCTGATCGATCAAAATAGTGGAGATCACTATCCTTTTGAAACAGATAGTGCTGGGTTTGCTCGAATCCGCTTTACCCCTGATGCATCCCACACATATGTCATTGAATGGATAGGTGAAGATGGCATCGAACGCAAAGACAATGTCCCCCAAGCATCGGAGGGGGCAAAGGTCATGATTCAGACGGATGATATCCAGACCATTATTCAACTTATCAGTAATTCACCATCTCAGATGGTTAAGGTAGAAGCGACATTGGGACAAAGGCAACTTTTCAAGCAGGAACTCCAGCTCACTTCGGGAAAAAAGGTGAACATTCCGCTACAGAATGTGGATCTGGAATATGGTATCCTGCAAATTAAGCTAACAGATAATACAGACAAACTGCTATCCAAAAGAAGTCACCTCGTTGGCCAACAGCATATACTCGTGGAGCCAGAAGTCATCCTTGAAAAGGGGGAAGGTGAAAAGACAGCAAATCAGCTTCAGATCCGACTCCCCAATATAGACGAAACGGCCAATCTATCGGTGTCCATCACGGATATCGACGTCCCCATTGACAGCATGGAAAATATCCTAACTGACCTGATGTTGAAGCCGATTGCTACAAAATCCTTGTTGCAGCCCTTCACCTTTTGGCAGAAGAGTAAAGATAGAGCACTCTATATACAGTCGTTGACTTGGAAAAATTTTGATTGCCCAATGTCACACGAAATACAAAAGGACACCCTATTCACGTTAAGGGGACAGATAAAGATGGTGAAAAATCGTTGGCCTAAATTCTACAAAGAATATCAAGAGGTAATACAAAACGAAGCCAAAAACAATCGAAACATAAGGGGAGCCTCTTTTGGATACCAAGACTTTACTAGTCCAAAAATGAAGTACAAGGAGGTGAATTTTGATTCTCTAGGGCGATTTAGCATTCCAGACCTCATTCTCATCGATTCTGTCGACACTAAATTTGTGCAAATTTATCGAAAACTCAAGTTCGAACCATTCTACATCCACTATACATTTGCCTCTCCGCATCATTTCAAACATCCTTTTTATATTCCCGCAGCATACAGCTCATTTGTGCAGCCAGCGACATGGCGTACAAAAAAATGGGGTATCAATACAGGTTTTACAATTGATGCTGCAGGAAACCGTGTGTTGCAAACGGCTATAGTCAACCGTAGTCGTCGACAACGAGAGATCGACAGGATGGAAAAGCGATTTCATATAGCCAGCCTCCCGACAAATCTAGAACCTGATCAAGTACTTCTCCCTCTCCTTGACAGTAATGTCATTAAGAGATCACAAAGTCTAGCAGACTATCTACAGCAACATATCCGTGTGGTCAAATATGTTGTTTTCTTAAATGGCCAACCTGTACATTCGCTTAGCGGTAAGCGTCCCCTAGGCATGAGACCTGACGAGCCGAATTACGACGACGCCTTCTTAAACGAGGATGTTTCCAATTTTCCTTATATCAAATTCTACAGTGCTTTTCCTTTAGCTGATAATGCACCAACGGTCGTCATTTTCCAATATGCACCCGATGAAGTCGACCGGGAGATAGGCAAATCTGTAGATGAACAAACACTCATAGGCTATATGCCTGTCAATCAATTTCATAACAAAACTTATCTGAAAGAATCGGATGCGCAGACCACCGGCTATGATGATCGCGCGACCTTATATTGGAATCCTTTTGTGACTACCCCGATTGGTCGACCTTCCGATCCACTTATATTCTTCAATAATAGTAAAGCTAATGGATACTGCGTAACTATTCAGGGAGTAAGCCGGACGGGCAAGTTAATCTATTACAGAAAGATTTTTAAATAAGCATACGTATTGTACCCACCAATGGAACTACCGCCTCAATTAAAAGTATCCCTGCTGTGCCTGGTGATGCTATTCATGACCACTGCAAGTCTTGCACAGATCAAAAAAATACAGGTACTGGACGCCCAAACCGCCGATCCCATTTCAAAAGTGAGTATATTATTCGAGGACGAAAATAATGGAACGGTAACTGATGAGGACGGTATGGCCACATTGATAAATCCAAAGAGTAAACACATTCGTTTTTCCCACCTTAATTTCGAACCACTGAGTATCCGTTTCTCGGATCTCAAGGATGCCATGACGGTGATCAAATTGACACCAAAGGCGCCTAATCAAATTGAGGAGGTATCCGTGACCTTCAAATTAGACCAGAAGCTGATTGGACGGTGGAAGCTGGTCAAATCGGAGACAACAATCCTAAATCTCAATGGTAACATCAAGAAATATAAAAATTACCGCACCTCCAGTAACATCAAAGAGTACAAGAGTAATAGTACGTTTATTATCACCTCTCGAGGCAAAACTTTGATTGAAGGTAATTATGTTGCCCTTGACAATCAATTACAGGAAGAAATAATAGACGCCTGGCCAAGGTCGGAACTCATTGGAGTGACCAATACCCTATTTTACACCACCAAAAGCAGAGGGCGAAAAATGATAGTCAAATACAAGCTTCCCAACTCCGATGCCATCGTGGAGGAAGAATGGACAAAAGTCAATGCGGATTATCCGGATTATCCTGTTAGGACCCAACGACAATTGGAATGACGGATATTTCACGATATTCATTCTCAGAGAATCTTATTGTAACTACTGAAGAAATCGCTTAAATGCATTCAAAGTATGTGCTTATTTAGAATTGCTTCGCAGTACTAGAACGGCTATTAATGAAAAAAGGCTTCGGGATGTAAAACATACCCGAAGCCTTTTTTCATCAATAGATTGAGTGTTTATAAGCTGAAAGCTCTAAACTCAGCTAAATGTGTGCTTGAAGAAGTATACATAGGTGTCTTTATCATAATACGGACATACTGCGTTTTAACAGTTGGCAGTACAAAATCTTGCCATGCCGCTGGATTGTCATCCGATTTAAAGATTAAATCAGTCGCAACCTTTGTCCAGGCTGTACCATCGAGTGATACCTCTACATCAAAAGTCTTAAAACCACCAGTAGTATTATTATGCCGACGGATCATACCAAATTTTGCAAAATTTTCGACCTTACCAAAGTTGATGATAAACCAGTGCGGATAGACTGGATTATCAGACGATGACCAAGTAGAGTGCCAGTAGGTATTAATATCTCCGTCTATTAAAGAGCTTGCTTTTCCGTTTGCAGCTCCTTCGTTGGCTTCGGTAGAAGAGACTTCGGCTGACCAAGTTGTCCGCGGAATGGGGGCATAAAGTGCGAAAGTCTGTACGGGGGAAGTCCCTCCTTCACTGACTACACTAACTTTGAGCATTCCCGGTTTACCACCTACATCGAAGGAGAGCTTTCCATTCAGATCTGTATCTTTTGATACACTTTCCTGTATTTCGGTATCGGCACCTTGATAGGTGACCTTCACATCAATCGGTGTCCCAGTCGAGTTTGTCCACTGGATAGCCGCATTATTTCCTTCCATAGCAACTTTCAAAGTTGGTACTACCAACTTGTAAACCAACACCCCTGGGGTCTCTGCTTCTTGAATACTTAAATCTCTTTTCCAAAGATCGTCCTTCAACTGGATCTTAAAATTGATTTCCTTGGTTACATCTGTAAGCCCACCTATGCGGATGGTATCTTCGATATTTGTATTCAGCATTCTTTCCGATACCTTTCCATCTATTTCATACGAGATTTTACCGGGAATGGCTCGCTCAGATGTCTTAGGAAAAATAAAAAAGACACCTTCTTCAGCTGGTTGAACCAAAATATTGTCCATCTTATAATCTGCCTCAAAAGGTCTCGGTCTTACCGCAGCTGAGGCTACTTTAGATGGCGTTCCATCTGAAGTAAAATACTGCATTCCAAAGTTATAAACCGCTGTCTCCTCCAGATAAAGAATCGTGGGTTCGTCAAAATTTGTAACTGCAACTTTCTTGATTTCATCTCCTTCTTTATAGGTGACCTCTGCCTTGGCTACTCTATCACTTACAGCGGGCCAATATATTTCAACGGACTTATTAAAAGCAGATACTAGGGTTAGATTAGAAGGCTTGGCTGCCGGCCTTGTCTCTGTCACCACTGTCTCTTGATCTGTCTGTGGTGGAAATATCAATTCCTCTTCCTTACATGCATTCACGACAAGGATCATACTCGCTACAAAGAGTAGCCGGTTGATTTTCATCATTTTTTTAAATTTTATCATAGCTGATTGACATCTAAGGCTTTAAAAATTCTACTTCATACTTATTAAGGAATACCTGCCCCTGCAGTTTCCAATCCTTTTGTGTCTGTATCTCTAACCAGTAGAAAATTTGCGTAAAATAATCCTCCGGTTGGATCAGAACAGCATTTTCATCTACATAAGGTAGGTTATTACCGGTCAGGAACAATCGAGAGTTTCCTTGCGCTTCGATATCCGGATTACCTTTAATTTTATTGACAAATTTATTATTGACCAATCCGTCCATTGGCCAGTAGCCGATTAGATTGGGGTCGGCCCACTCTGCTTCTGGAATGCCTACACGCTGCGCATTCTTCTTTATAGCAGCGGCATCCAGTGCTTTCTTATAGATATGTACATCACACATTTGAAAATCAATAGGTAAACCTGAGAATATATATGGGAAATAACCAAATGTCAAACCTGTGGAGGTCACTGCTTTGCTGATATCAACATTTGCATTGCTAATCTCCCCTACTTTATTCCCATTAACATAGAGTACCGCAGTAGGTACATTATTTACTTTGGATACCACAGCAGCTATGTGCGCCCATTCTCCAGCACTAGATACGGGCCCCATACCTGTCTCTAGCTTATTGCTACCATCTGCCACATAGAATGTCAAATTATTACCGGATTTAAAAAAGCTCCACCCTGGTGTAGACCCATAACGTTCCTTATTTTTCCCTAAAAAGGGGGTATTAAGAGCGTAATTATATCCACCATTATTGGCGTTCATCTTGATCTTGGCATCTACGGTCAACTCACCTGTCTCTCCGACATTATACATCGACTCGGCAGGTGCTACTACGCTGTTTCGGCCTCTAAAAGCATTGGGGCCATAGTATTCGTAGCCCGTCTGACCTGAGTCATAAAAACCATAGAAACGCATGGCTTTCATCATTTCAGTTTTCAGCTCTTGCCCTTTGAAAGTATCATGCTGGAAAATAGCGAATGTATTACGCTCTGCTAATGAGCTTCCACCATAGGACTGACCTGTGCCCCCGTGATTGCTGGTCACCACGACCAGCCATTCCTCATTGTTATAATTTTTACGTGCATTAAGCGCTGAGATAATTTCGCCAATATATCCATCCACTTTTTTGACGGCGTCTGTATATACTGTAGAAGTAGAACTAAATGCTGATGCTATCCCGGCATCTAACACATCTCTGAACTGTACTACGGTCAAATCGGGATTTTTCTTCCCCAACAGATCGACCACTTGATCTTTTACCGCGGCATCACTTTCAGCATCATAAGACTCATCTGCGCTGACCAATAATTTGGTAGTCAAGGAGACATCCCTGGCGACTACCAGTGATTTGGTCGTAGGGGCTACTGTCGATATCCGATACAGAATAGAAGGAAAGCCAGCTACATTTTCATGATGATTATGTTCATCTGGTTTGGGGATGTAAGAATCCTCTTCGACTTGATGCATGCTAAATGGCACACCCGTCATCATGGATGTCCAAGTAGCGGCATCTTTGGTATTTTCATCTGCTATCGCATCAAAGGTATACTTACTGGTCTTGAGTAGCGCTGCAATATTGGTCGGCATAATCTTCTTGACCTCTGCGCCTACAGCTCCATCTATTGAAATAAAAAGTACTTTTCTCTTTACCGGCACCATTCCTTCTTGCTCGTATTCTTCATAGACGGAGGCCGGATTTTCGTATTTAGTACAACCTGTCCACAAAACGAGGACACTCATAGCAATAAAAGCCTTTCTGATTATATTTAAATTCCTTTTCATGTCTTACTAATTATTTATCGTAAAAAGCGCCAATTTCTGCTACACCAACGAACTTGCTATTCGCCCACGAGGTATCATCCGGAAACGTAAAACGTAGATACCGCACTTCGACGATCGTCTTGAAGGCAAATTCCTTACGGGATTTGTCAGAACTAGCGATGTTGTACGAATTTAACCCGGCATTGTAAGTATAGTCACTTGCATTACTGAGCCGCTCGGTATCCATTACTGTCCAATTAGCATTGTCGGTGCTCACTTCGATACGGACAGATCGTGGAATATTGGTACCTGCATTTCGTGCTTGGTAATACAATCCTTTTATAGGTACGGCCTCCCCCATATCTACATTGAGTATATGTGGTGGATTAGATGCTGTGTTGCTCATCCAGAAAGTCTCTGGCTTGCCATCTTTCAATGCTGCAACGACACCATTTCCCCCGCCTTCAGCTGGATATTCACTAGATGCTGTTATTACCCAACTTATCCTATCTATGTCATACTTTGATGGGAGCGGATTGTCTCCTCCTGTCATTGTCAAGGGGTTATATTCCCATAGACTGGTAGCCAAGGCTGGGTATAAATTGCGAATTTCCCGTTTGGCAGATGCACTCACCGGGATACCCCATGCATTAAAAAATCGATCAAAATCCGTGGCTGCGAAATGGCATAGCTGACGATAGAAATAGTCTCTTTTGGCTTGCTCAAGGGATGTTGAGAAATTCTCATTACGTGCTTTACTATATATATAGGGGAAGAAATCCCATCCTGACTCGCCATTCTTGCCTTTTATTTTGTCAAATATTTGCAAGAAAGGGGTCAATCTTGCAAATGGAGCATTCTCGCCTATATTCAGGTCTGCAGGAAAGTTTGAAAAACTCTTAGTTCCGGTCCTTTTGGCAAATGTCAAGGCAGCTGGGATCATTGATCCTAATGCGGGATGAAAATTGATTCTATTGGTCTCCCCGCGGTTGCGCGCGGCATTGAAAATAAACAAGTTATTCGTGGTTTCGCCAAGATCTTGCCAACTCCAAGAGTCCCCTGCTTGATAATTATGCCCTACCTCGTGATAGCTTCCCCATGAAGTTCCCTTTTTTATCGTGACGGGATTGGTCAGTTCATCGAGCCAATATTCATCCTCCTGCATGATCCACGGGTTGCCACTGTGGGCATAGCCGGCAGAAGGGTGAATGTCCATTACCCCCCGCTCCCAAAGAGAAGGATACCGATTTTTCTTGTCAGTAGCCGTTGGCGAAAGCCCCATCCAGTTGTAATAGTCCTTTTCGTAACTTTCATCCCAAAGTGCTAATGCCTCATCGATATGATCTGCTCTACCAGCTTGTATAAATTTGACAATCAACGAGCGAGGCACTGTAAAGGCGGTTCGCTTACCAATCAAATCCATCCAAGGGACATCATTGGCCAATACTTCTTTTTTCCAGTCCGCAACATTACTTTTGCCCAATACAAAATCATTTGCTCTGACGGCTCCCGCAAACTTCAGACTAAGGGGCTCCGGCCTTGTCGATGCCGTCTGAATCCAGATAGTGCCTCCGTAAAGATTTCGAACGTAATTATTCCCAGGAAAGAGCTCTTTTCTGGTATAAATAATAAAATCCCGTCTTGGTGCTTCTTTACCCGCGATGTTATCCGTATGTACGCCTATCTGGACCGTCAATCCAATGACACCCTCGGGGACGGTAATTCGAATATTTTCTCCTGCAGGCGCATACAACCCCGTACTATAGGTTGGCGGTGGGACATAGCTCACTTTATAATCAAATGCACTCACGTACTCCTTATTCATTAATAACGAAATCGTTGTATCTTTTATGCGCACTACATTTTGCCCTACTAGGCCCGGATAAATCCGAGCACGGTGGTAGAGGCTCTTATCAGCTTTAAACATGGTCGTATCGCTGAGGATCTCGGATTCTGTCGAATCTCCTTGCTGATAACCGTTCTCAAACTCAAATCCGTATTTTCCACAAGATGAAACTATGGCTAGCATTATTGTTAATGCTCCTAATATTATATATCGATTTTTCATAATCGTGAATTCCTCTATTAATTTCTAATTTGCGTATAGTTAGGACTCCAACTCTTTCCATCCAAGTTCCACGAACTCTCCACTGTCACGCCTAGCCATTGGTAAATCATAAATGGTACATCTACAGCATTGGGTACTTGACGAAAAAATGCTTCGTTGATAGGGGGCTGAAAAAACGGGACCAATTCATTAAAACTTATCCAGGAAGTTGGTCCTTTTAAATCAAAGTCACCTGCTCCTTTTCCAGATTTATCCGTTAATTTGTTTGTGTTGACGTCATCGTACCCGGGCCAGTATCCCTGAAGGTTATTCCAAAATGGAGATGCTTCCGTTATATGTGTCACACCACCATATTGCTGGACCTCTTGAAAAGTAAACGCCCTATTGTACACTTGAAGATTGCATATGGATAGATCTGCTGTCTCTCCATTACCGACTAGGTATCCTATCGTGAAAGGATTCGTGTTATCGAAATTGCTATTACTTATCACATTTTGAGATACTTTACCAGATATGGCATTCTTTGTACCATCGGTATACGTATAAATAGAATCTTGACTGCCACTTCGCTTGATAACAACTGTCAACGCATGCCATTCACCATCATTGATGTATGTCCCAAATGTCTGGCTGGCAAATGCGCTATTAAAGCCCCACCCCCCATTTTCCGAAAATATATTCCAACCATTACCACTAAATCCCGCTGATCGCTTTGACAGGAAGGTAGCATAATTATAGGTCGATCCAGCTACATTATGCTTAGCAAAAAAGGTGATAGTCCAGTCTTCGCTTGTACTGATATTAAACTTGTTTACATCTTTTAAAGACCCCGTCACTTTACCGCTTCCAGAGTAGCTGAATCGCGTAGCATTCCCTACGAAGGGAATATCTTTAGCGTTGGGTCTAGGTAAGATTTTTCTTGAAAATTTAGGAGAGTATATCAACGTATAGGTATTCCTTTTGGCATCACCATAGGCCGTAAAATCTGTCCGTGGAGCCGAAGGATTACCGCCTTTACCGGAAGTAATCACGATGAGCCAATTTTCATTATTATAAGAGGATCGGCTCTTTATCGTCTCGACCAATTGTTGAATTCGCTTATCTGCGGCTTCTATCGCGTCGACATATCCGGCGAACTGCTCTCCAAAACCATGCTGATTTCCAGCCTTCTCAACATCCGCCAAATGCACAACATTTAAATCTGCAGAATCGGCCTTCAAATTATTCACTGCTGCGGTAGTGACGGCAGCGTCATCGTCTTTTTTGTCCACTGTGGCATCCTTACCTAAGTACATTTTGTAGCTGTCAGAAGAAGTAAAGAATGTCGACCGGCGCCCCTCGCCTACATTTTTCAATTTGCTAAAAACAGTTGGATACTGAGCTGCATCCAATACCGATAGATCATCAGACACTACTTTATTCTTGGCGCTGTTGACCCCAGTCAACAATGCTGTCGCAACAGATGCATTGGTCACTTCAAAATTAGTAGTAGGATCGGCTAGACTGCCGTAGGTAACCAAACCATTGCGAGTATAGGAGGTCAATCCCTCTGGCTCAATAGCCTGTACGGCTGATCCCGAAAGTCCATCTACGATGACCAGCAATACCTTATCTCGGGTACTGGGACTATCTTTGGCTTCATTAAAATTTTGCAATAAATTTGGAAAATCCTTATTACAACTGACTAAAATCACGAGGGCCGTCACTCCATATGCCACCTTGCGAATCATACTTATACACTTTTTCATATTTAGTTCAAATAAAGGATTATTCTTTTACCTCCACCCGTAGGACATTACCGACTCTCTTTGCGCCATATTGCAGTATACTGCCACCGATCAACAGCGCTGGTTCTCCCAAAGAGGATCTTGTTTCGATCACTTTTGAAGTGAATCCCGTAAAAGGTGCTTGTGCATTATATTTTTGCAACAAGCTTCCATTTTTCTCGAGAATCAACATTCGCGGTCGGGCAATGCCATTGTAGGTAGTCATCGATCCTTGTAAATATACCCGTCCATTGTTCAAGACCTGTACATAGCTCACAACTCCAGTACCGATATCACCTAGTACAAATTCTTCATCAACGGTACCATCTGTATGGAGTATGACTGCTCCTTTTATATTAGCACTAGCACCTGCTCCAGAGAAAATACCAGCGATAGCTATTTTCTTATGTTGTGCATTGTAAGTGACACTAGACAATCTCGTAATATTGCCAGACAAGCTGATGGAAGGGTCTACACTACCGTCTGCTTTTAGGCAAACAATCCCAGGTGCAGGCTTTCCATTGTAGGTGGTAAATGTACCCACTATGACCACACGCTCATTGTCAATCATCGCTGCATCCAGTATTATCCCATTAGCCCCTTCGTTCTTAAGTGCATACGCAGAGTCCAACGATCCATCTGGATGAAAACGAATTACATCCTTAACCTCCGTTGGCACGAACCGTCTATTTTCGCGAGAAGAGTATGTATAATCGATCTTAAAGTGAATATCAAAATTACCAACGGCGATCACCTTGTCGTTAGCTACGCCAAATACCTTTAAGATAGATCCGCCTAATACACCACCATTAAATACGCCGACAGTATCTAAGGAGTTCCTCGGATTATCGGTAGAGTTGACAACATCTACAACCATCGAATCTAAACTTCCATCGCTATTGATTCTCGTAATTCCGTAAACTGCCCGCCCATAAAAAGAGGCCATATTTCCCCCAAGAACAAATTTGCCACTACTCGTCTTAGTGATAGAGTTGATCCCTCCACCTAAGACTCCTTTTCCAAACTTCATCCCATCAGAAGTTTTTCCATTAGCATCAATAAAATGAATACCGCTACGATATGTTTTTTTATCTACGGCTTCATTTTCAAAATTATTGAAATAGCCCGCGACAATAAATCCACCTGCATTGGGTAATATATCGTAGACGCTGCTATTAAAGCCATTGACCATACCGTAGTTTTCATCCAACGTGGTATTTCCATCAATCTCCAGACGGGGGCCGTAAAATACCTGACCATCGACGACAATCTTCGATTCTCCAGATGATATTTCTGCAGGTACCTTAATGGTCACCAATGAATCTTTGGCTGTCACTACCTCTACAGGTGTACCATTGATAAAGAAATCGATGTTACCGAGATACGGTTTTATTCCTTTTACATTAAAATCCACCAATTCCCCTGGTTTGGCGAAGCTTGGGGTAGGATAGTTGGTAATAAATCCAATTCCCAGCGACCCTTTGCCACCAGCATAGGGATCTTCGCCAGTGACAACGTCTTTATTGCACGCTGATAAGACCACAAAACTTATCATGAACAAAAAATGACAGGGTTTAAAAAGTTTTATTTTCATAATTATTAGGTTCTTATGGTAATTTAGGAAGTATGCCACGGGTCCACGCTTCATCTACGAAGAGGGAACTTTCAAAGCTGAATTCATGTTTCGAAAATTGCAAAACGTGCAATACGCCATTTGTGCATTGAATATCCGAAGTTGCCACCGGAGCTGTGATAAAGGGGATAAAGTAATCTTGAAACTCTTCTGGTACGGCAATCGTATATGGCAGATTAAGATAAAGTTGACGATATCCTGCATATTTGATGACCTGGGTACCGGTATTTGAACTGGTCCTTACATCATTGTACAGTACACCTATGTTCATATCCTCTCCATCATAGCTTTTGAAAACTCCGCCTGGGAATGCTGCTAGATTCAACGTATCGATCTGCGTAAAGTCTTTTGCTAAGTACTTTCCTTTAATAATATAGTTGGACAGAAACTTACGCCAAACCTCTGGACGTACCTGCTCCAGTTTGGTAATGGAATCCTGACCTGTCCGAAATAAAAACTGATTAAGAGACCACACCGTTTTTAGAATGGTTTGGTCCGAGGGTGCGAAAAATGTCACTTCTTCATTCTTGATGACCTCATCCAGCTTGGCCGCTTTGAGGGCCACCATGAGTGTGTCAAATAAATCGGGTCTCGTCTCTAAATATTGCCACGTCGTTCCATTGAATTTGGGATTATGCACCCCAGTATCCAGATAATCCTCTTTGGTACACGAGAACAGCATCATACTGAAGGCCATCATTATAACACCCAATTTTATCAAATTCTTCATATTACTATCTGCTTAATTCCAATAATTATTTAATCGCATGTATGGATTGTTCGTCAAAGCCGATCTATCGATAGGCCAAGTCCATCCCCCCCCATTATACGCTCCTACCGACATAGGCGCTAACGTGTACTTAGAGTTTATTACCTTCTTCGTACGAACTAAATCATAGTAAAAATTACCTTCTCCAAATAACTCGCGTGCACGCTCCCACCAGATTGCGTCTTTGAGGTCTTCTCCAGATTCCGTAATGGGATTTGCCTCTGCACGTTCTCGGATCACATTGACTACATCGCGCGCTTCTCCGTCCCGATTAAGCTCTGCCAGTGCTTCCGCTCTGAGCAAAATGGGATCAGGATACCGAAAGATCATTTGATTATCATCTGGATTGTTATCTTCTCCTTCTTCCATAAATACGTTCAGGAATTTCAAACATTGAAATTTACCATCTGTCGCATATATATTATCGTCAAACCAGAAGGTTTTCCGCAGATCTGCACCCGTTGAGGGATACAGCTCTTCCATAAATTTGGGGTCGTAGTAGATATATGAATTGGTTGTCACCTTATTGGGGGCTCGAAGCACATAATCCGAGAAGGAAGCTGATAAGTGAAAACTCTCTCCGTAGTTAAAGTTTTGAACAATTTCAAACAGTCCTTCTTTGGTACGTCCTTTGAAGATTTCCTTTGTCCTCGAAAGGCTCAATAACTCATATGCGCCGTTGTTCTCTTCCATCAATTCCTTTCCTAAATTCGCGACTTTCTCGTAGTATGGAGTTTTGTCCTCATTAGCGAATCCCACTATCCACATATTGATATGCATATTCAATGCTATTGCGCTACCACGCATTGCCTTGACAGCGACGATCGAAGGATCATCATACGTCCAAGGTAAGTCTTGGTAGCTGGCATCTAGATCGGTTGAAATATTCTTTAAGACAGTGACCATATCGGTACGGGGCAACGGATCTGTGTTGATATCGGTATAATAAGGCACATCCCCATATAGCCTCACCATAAAGAAATATGCGAGTGCTCGTAGAAAAACAGCTTCGGCTTTGTAGGTCCGCTTCTGCTGATCTGAAAGAAATGGCATGTCTTTATTATCGATTTGGTAGCTGATAATGTTGGCATTCTGTACCATTTTGAAAAAATGGTTCCATTTGGTAATCTGGGGGAAACCAAAATAAGTGTAATTACCCTGCTGGCTGAATAACGCATTCATATCATTATTCCGCAAGTATGTTAAATAGTCCCGGCCCGAACCTGAAGTAGCGCTGGTCCGATTGATTGGAGCACAGCGTAAATCGCCACTGGCCGGAAAGAAAATATTGGTCATCGTTGCTTGGCGAAAAGTAGAATATATTCCACCCATGTATTGCTCTACATCGTTTCGGCTAGTCCAATAGTTGTTGCCGGTCAATCTATCAACTTGGGTAATATTCAAAAAATCTTTGCCACAGGATCCCAGTATTAAAGTGGTTCCTAATAATATCAAATAAATAAACTTTCTTTTCATGATCATACTAATTTTAGAACTGGACACTTAATCCCATAGAATAGCTTCTCTTGCTTGGATATCCATTTGAAGCATCTCGGCCCAGTGCGGTCACATTTTCAGCATTTGGTCCAGAGTACTTACTAAACGTATAGATATTATTAGCGGTAAAGTTGATACGAGCAGAGCTGATACCAAATCGCTGCACCCATTGACGATCAAAATTGTAGCCCAGGGTAGCTGAGTTAATTTTGAGATAGGAACCATCCTCCAAAAACATAGTCGAGTTATATCGATACGGATTGTACAAGGACAGACGTGTAAAGTCGGATACATTCGGATAGACGGCATTGTCTCCTAATTCGCGCCATACATTGTACGCATCCAACGGCACATAGGCTCCCGGATTATAATTGATATCATCGGGATTTAATCCTGTCGGATTAGAATAGCTGCGAAAACGATCGGTCAAAGCTGTATTGATAATATCACGTTTCAACGTATAGGACAATTGCGAGCGCAAGCTCCACCCTTTATATTGAACAAAAAAGTTGAAACCACCGGTAATCTTGGGCTGAGAGTTACCAACATAGACCAAGTCATTCTGATCTAAGATATAATCTCCGTTGATATCCGTGAAAATTGGATCTCCCGCACGGAAAAACCGTCCTTCACTCAACGGCCCTCCAGCTCTGTAACGCAACCCTGTCAATGGATTCACAGGAACTTCGTCGTCAGACTTGTAGACTCCCTTAAAATCGTACAGAACAAATGTCTGAGAATTGCGACCTAAACGATAAAAGGTTGGTAAGTCAAATCCCGAATCATCAGCCACCAACAATTGTCGATCGCCATCCGGAAGTGCTGCAGTATAATCTTTATTGAAGGCAAATGTAGCATTGGTCGTAATCTGCCAGTCCGTATTGGCAAGGCGAGGACGATACATGATGGATATTTCGTGCCCCTTGTTGACCATAGCGGTCTCATTTGTCAAGACATTACCAAATGCATTGTGATTGGCTATTTCTTTTTTACGAAGGATTCTATCCGTCTGTTTATAATAGGTCTCATAGATTAAATATAAAGAGCTGTTAAAGAAACCCAGCTCTGCAGCTACAGACCATTGTGTGGATGTCTGTGGGACAAGCTCTGGATTTGGCGCAGCATCTAAATCCAATGAAGTCGTCGGCCGATTGTTGTAGCGGCCACTATCAAATTTATACCAGCCATACAGATCCGACAAAGTTCCCGAGGGCGAGATGGTACGTCCGACCGATCCTCGGAAAAAACCTGTATCCCACCAGTCGAATTTTTCCATGAAATTTTCTTTCTTGAAATTCCATCTAAAGCCTGCAGAAGGATTATACATCCACGGAGAGTCACCTCCAGTCACAGAGGTACCGTCAACACGATATGTCATGTCGATGATGTATTTGGAGTCGTAATTATATGACGCACTTCCTGCGTAAGCGATCGAACGATAATTAGACAGGTTATTTAACACACCACCTAAGCTATTACGGGTATTGTAACTGATTCCATTTTGAAATTGATCATTGGCTGTCCCCCTGATCAGACTCAAACTGGCCGCTGATTGAATGATATACATTTCTGTAAATCCATACAAATTGAATACATGCTTTTCCTTGATAGCTTTTACCCACGAGAGCAAATTTCGATTGTACACTGTACTCTTGTTGTCGTAGTATCCATATACTTCAGAGCTGTTGCCGTTGAGCACTTCAGGTGTAAACCGATCTTTCGTAGAAGTAGTGTAGTTATAGTTGAAGGTTGAGGTGGCACGTAAACCTCTAATGGGCTCGTACTGCAACTCCACCTGCGCTACATAATTTCCGGTCTTATTATCGTCATTGACATTCAATGCCGACAACGCTGCCAGCGACCCAGAGAAGAGCGAAGGGGCAGGATATAGCGAGGTGGTATTGGCCGACTTCCCGACCCCTGACTGCGTCATGGCGTTACCTGTCCCCATTTGGTTTTGAGCAAGGTTGGCATTCACATTCGCGAGCATTCGAAAACGATCATTAGGCTCGTACTGCATATTCGACTGAATGGTGTAACGTTTGAATCCTGTATTAGCAATAATTCCGTTCTCATCGTAATAATTCATATTCACCTTATAATTGAAGATACGCTCACCACCAGAGATATTCACATTGTGCGTTTGATTGTAGGTCGTCTTATAGAAATACGATTGCCAATCAGTCGAATTATTATAATAAGGATTAAGACTATCGGCCAATAATGGGGAATCATTAATACGTCTGATCGCCATCGCCAAAGTCGTATCATACTTCATGATCTGTTCGACACGAAGCATACGTTCTTCACGACCACCGATTACTTTGCGTAGTGCTGGAGGAGTATTCACAAAGAATTGACCCTGATACTGTACGATAGGCACTTTTGAATTTCCACGTTTGGTCCTCACCAAAATAACCCCATAGGCTCCTCTCGAACCATATAATGCAGTTGCCTGTGCGTCTTTCAATACCGTAATATCTTCAATATCTTCGGGAGGAATCATCGATATGGGTGATATGCCTGGTCCAGCAGTTTCAAATCCATATTCATATCCCGAATTGTCATCGATGGGTACGCCATCAATCACGAATAATGGAGAGGTCGGGGTTAGGAACGCATTGTCGCCACTACCCGAGACGTTGAGGTTGGATATACCACGTATAGCCATCGTACCACGCATTCCCGGGCTACCGGTATTGTTCTGTATATTCAGGCCGGCTACTTTTCCTTGTAATAGGTCAACAAAGTTTCCTGAAGGGATATCTTGAATTTCTTTTCCACTGATCGTCACTACGGATCCTGTCAACGTTTCGCGTTTGCGTTGTTGATATCCCACTACCACCGTTTCTTCCAGCTCTTGGGCCTTACTCTCCATTACGATGTTGTACTCTTTCTTGGAGTCGGAAAGAGGTATCTTCACGGATCCATACCCTTGATACGTGAATATCACTGCGCCTTTCGTAGGGACTGAAATCACGAACCGCCCATCATCCCCAGTTTTTCCAAGCGCTTTTTTTGGTGATTCTAACGTAATCGTCACCCCGCTCAATGGTCTATTGTCACTTCCCTTTACGGTACCTTTGATCAATGAGGTCTGCGCAAATAGCGAATTGCCCAACATGGTCGTAAAAAGAATAAGTGTTATACAAAAATGTTTCATAATTGTTAGCTAAATCAATCGGTATATTATCAATCAAATAATGGGGATTCATAAGGGAATCGGAATTGAATCTCCCAGTCTCCTTCTTCATAAATGCCATACTGTAGTCCAAAGGAACAATCTTCTAGCGTCCCAAAGTCTCCTTTTCGACGATACTTGAACTGCATAAACGCATATGTGCCACCTCTGATAGTAAAATCAGTCTGAATAGGGGACAATGGAATGGGATAGGCAACATCATATATAACTTTCTTATTTTCAACTCGGTAATTGAATCCATGAACCAATTTATCCCACTCTGTCGCACTAAACTTGGCTGGATCTATCGGATTGTTTAATGAATCTAAGAAGCTAATGGTCAACGTTCTGGAGCCATTACCTTTGCTTTCCAACTTGTTAAAATAGACCTGCACATCGGTATTAAATAACGCGCGCTTGGTCCGGTCTCCTCGCATATTTCTCATAGAGGTCGGGAACGCATATGGATTAATAGACAAACCGGTTACAGGGTCTACAAAACTAGGCTCAAATGGTCTTTCACGAAAGGGCTTCAACTTAAAGTTGCGCAGGTAACGTCGCCCACCACTGTTGGTCACCTCAATATCGAAAACATATCCAGAATCCGGCTGTGCTTTGACGTAAGCGGAGTTTGCCGCTTCCCCCCAAAAATTAATATTGCCTGAATGCTCCAGTATCTCCATTATCGATCGATATTCGGTTTTACGTTTACTATCGATCTCTGCAATGGATTTTTCGTCACCAGTATAGTTCTCTGTCCATACCTTGACCGGGAACTTGTCATAGAATATACCGGCTGGCTGTCCTTCTATATCTCTAATATTGACCAGTTTAAACGTTAGCGGCTGCGAGGTATTCTGACCAATAGTGACGATATTGTTGAAAAAAGTATTTCGACCCAATATTGGGGAAAATTCCTTGGTGCTATAAACGATATCCTCTCCAAGTGAATCCAAATCCTTCGGGATATTCTTTTCACAAGAAGTCAACATGAACAGTCCTAGACCGAAAAATGCTACTTTTCTAAGTGGATTGTATAATTTCATGTTATTTATTTAATAGTTTGGCTAGTTTGCTGAATCCAAAATTGTGACTAGGCGTCAATACGTGAAGCGTTCCATTCTTTGTCTTGATATTGACTACCGACGTATTACTCTCTTGCCAGTATCTCTGGAAAATAGAATTGTTCATATCGCTCAATTTGATTTGCTGTTGTCCTCCGCCAGTGACACCTGAAGCAGAAGTAACATTGTACATCATATGCATACGATAATCATCTATACTCCGGATTTCCTTTCCTTCTACCAGCTGGTCTAGGGATTCCGTATTATGATTTCCTCTGAAAGTATAATGGTACATAAGGCTATCCAGCATCAATTGTGGAATATCTTCTAGATAAAGAGGCGTTCTATTCCCTGCTTTACGAACAGAATTCATCGCTTCTATAGCATTTGTGAAGCTACTATTGCTGGACGCAAAAAAGGTCAATGTATCAGACATACTGTTGAGCTTCGCTCTCAAATCAGGCACACGGTCCAAAGCCAACAACAACGAGTCATAGACAGCTCCCTGGCTTTCCAAAAATTTTAGTGTAGTGCCGTCAAATTCGGCGTCCGGAAGCTGGTAATCTTCATAATAAGTATTCCCTTTTTTACAGGCAGCAAAGGCCACCATGAGTATCAAAAAGGAAAACATGATATATAATTGTCTTTTCATCATGGTATATTGCTAGGTTATTTCCAATAAGTATTTTGCTGCAACTTTCGATTGCGTGATAAGACATCTGCTGATATGGGCCAATAAATCCCGCCGTTGTCAATCAAAGCATTAAGGGTTGGATTATTTTTCTTGATTTTGGCCAGACGAATCTGGTCATACCATCTCCAGCCTTCGCCCATTAATTCTCGGCGGCGCTCCATAAAAATTTCTTCCAAAAGATCTGTAGTCGAAGAACTTACATAGGGTTTCAATCCTCGTACAGCTTTAATTTGATTCAGATATTTGATTGCATCGTCACGCTGTCCCAATACGACCTTGGCCTCTGCTTGCAGAAGAATAATCTCTTCTAATCGAGTAAAGACCAAATTGGAACCGAAAATAGAGAAGTCTGAGTCTCCTTCACCGTTACGGATGACGTTGATTTTGCTGAAGATAGGAATATCGCCGTTGTAATTGGTAAAGTAATTGGTTCGCACCAAACCAGATACTGAATCTATCCCAAAGCGCGTATCGTTGATATCATCGAAGACTTCGTTTATGGTATCTCTCGATATATAGATATCGGGCTTGGCCTTCGTCACAATAGGGTATCCCAACGTTAGCGACTCCATATGCCCTGTATTCGTAGCCTCACCAAGCTCATAAGAAGCACGAATAGCCAGAATCTGGGGCCGAGTACTAGGTCCAAATAAGCCATCGGTAGGGTTGACAATGCTAGCGACGGGAAGTATGCTCAATCCCGCACGACTAAAGTTGTCCACCACAAACTTGGCATAAACATCAGCATTGATATATTTGCCTTGCCATGCGGCAATGTGTGCCAACAGGGAATAAGCTGTTATTTTATTGACCAACACCCCTACCCATACACTGGACCCCTCACCGTAGTAGCTCTGTGTCCCACTACCGTATGTATAAGGTAAATCCTGCGCCGCTTTTAGCAGTTCCTCTTCTGCAAATGCTAATACAGTAGCTTCTGAAGACTTGCCAACCTCCACGAAGCTGCCATTGTCATAGGAATCTTTAAGCAAGGGTACTTCACCCCATATACGCACCATATAAAAATACATGAATGCACGAATGGCACGAGCTTGCGCAATGTCAAACTTCAGATCACGCTCTGTGTACCTTTTGTCTTTTTCCATGACTTCGGGGGCACGCTCAATAAAGAGAGAAGCAGCATTAATTGCAGCATAAAAACGCCTCCAATCCGTCAAATCCTTCACTAGAGGGTAGGCAGATTTTAATTTGTTCTCTTGTACTACACGTAGATCTGCTCGCGAATAGGATGTAAAATCTCCATAGCGCATCTCGCCATATATCCAATGTCCATAACTATTGACCGTGGCTGAACGCATCAAGCCGTATAGTCCCATGAGATGTGCACGTGTATCAGATATGGATACCCACTCTTTGCTTTCCGAGCCTAAATTGGATGCGACAATATCCAATTTCTTATTACAGGAAGTTACAGATACGACTGTGCTTAGACCCAGTAGTATTGCTATTCCCCACAGATTAAATCTTTTCATTTTTAACATCTTTTTCACCATTTTGATACTATAATTCTAACTTGACTCCCAGCGTAACCATCGGTGACAAAGGCAGACCGTATCCCGTATAGTAGCCATTGAAATCAACTAGCTCAGGATCCTTTCCGGAGAACTTTGAGATTGTCAGCAGATTCGTACCGGATACGTATACATATGCCCTACGCAGCGTCTTCAATTTATCCTTTATAGCATTTGATTTGGCGAGGTCATAGCCAAGGCTAAGGGAGCGCAACTTTAGGAAGGACGCATTTTCGAGAAAAAGGTCTTGGTCTACACGGTAAGCGACAATAGGACTCCAAGGATTATAGGTCGGATATTTGCTGATATCCACATCTTGCTGCCAATGGAATACTTCCCGGATACCGTCCAATGAATTGGTGTTTTCGGTATTGATAAAGTCATATTTACTGGAGGCTCGCTGATTCATCGCTTTATGACCTAAAGCAAAATACCATTGAAAATTGAGATCGAATCCTTTGTACGTCAATTGATTTTGAAATGCCCCTACTAGTTTAGGCATCGCATTACCTTTCATGACCCGGTCATCGTCATTCACCTGAAAATCACCGTTCTGATCTCTCCATCTTGGATCTCCTACCGCAAAATCAACTCCATCAAATTGTAGCTTTTGTCCGTTTTGTACTGGAATTTGTGATTCGTCCGAATAGATACCTTCATTTTCATAAAGCCAAAACTGGTCGACAGCATTTCCCACTTTCAAGAGTCGATTACCAACTACCAATTCTTCGCGCCCCTCAGGTAAAGCCGTCAGTTTATTTTGGTTAAAACTTAGGTTTAAGGCCGAATTCCACTGCACCGCATCTGGATTCGTCAATACTTTCGCACCAATATGTAGATCTACTCCCCTATTCTGGACGGTCATGCCGTTGATAATCTGCCCACTATATCCATATTCTGCCGGTATAGGTGTATTTATCAATTGGTTGATATCTTTTTTCTGATAAAGAGACAATGCAAAATCCAGACGCTTGTCTAGTAGTGACCCGTCAAAAGTCAGTTCGGCCTGATCGGTATAAGGCCATTTGATATCGTACCCTACCCAGCCTTCTGAATATGGTCGGGAAGCTACTGCAAATCCGTTGTAGGAAACTAAGGACGATTCGGACCCCCAATTCAGGTCCGAGGTATAGTTGGGACCTATGGCATACTTACTCGTAAATATGGGTTTTCCAATACGCGCCCATGAGGCAGAGATGTCAAAATGATTCCAAAGTCCAGTTTCAGCTTCCGGAATGAGATGGTATTTAGCCGACACAGCAGGTGTCATCAACCATCTCGCATCTGGCTGCATAGTTGAGGACCCATCGTATCTCAATAGCGCACTGATATCCAATTTATTATCAAATTGATATTTGCCAGACAGATAGAACGAGTGCATTCGGAAATCTTCCCGATTGCTCCATCGGTTGACATACAATCCACCTATCGGTCGTCCATATTCGTCTTTGGTGGCGTCTCCTTCGACCACATTGATTTTGATAAAATCATTTGGTCCATCGTATGCACGATTGTAATTATAGCGATATAAATCCTGCTGATAGGTAGACCCAAATGTAAAATTAAACTGATGTTTGTCTTGCAGTTTGAAATCATAATCCAATCGATTGCTGTACACTAAGCGCTGATTAAATCCAAAATAACTAGACATGTAGTTATTGGTTTCCATCAGCGAACCCGGGAAAAATGCCTGGCGTAGGCCCTCGGAATAATCAATACCTAAGCTCGAGTTATATTTGAGGTTAGCTAAGAAATAAATATCGAAGTTGACTAAGGCATTGATCATATTGACCGAATTATTATCGAGAGCCTTATCATATACATTGATATATTGTCTGTACATGTCTTTATTTGGAGAAATAGGTACGGAGAGATCCGGTACATATGCCGCCTCTCCAAATCGATCGCGTAAACTTCTGTTACGGTCTCTCAAGCTACGGCTTGCATTGATAGTTGTTCCAAAATTGAACCATTTAAACGGCGCCATATTGACATTAAATAAGGCATGATAGCGCTCAATATTGGTTTCATCAGCCGAGTTTGCATTTTTCATATACCCGCCCATGAATGCAAAATTGGCCCTATCTCCACCGCCCCTTATACCCAAGTTACCAGAGTAGATAGGTGTAGTTTTATAATATTCTTCATTCCAATTGGCCGGGCCGTAGTAGTTGACGTTTGTCGAATCACTCAAATAGCCGGGGTAGGCAAGACGATCTGCTGCACTACCATATTTGGAATAGAAATTAGACCGGAAAAGATTCTCATATTGAGCGTTTACAGGTGTCACCACCGGCTTAGTAGCCATACCCACGTATGCATCAAAACTAATTTCGCGTGTACCTTCCTTTCCTGGTTTGGTCAATATCCAGATCGCTCCATTCGCCGCCATCGGACCCAATTTAGCTAATAGCATAGGGTCTTTGATCACTTCAATCGATTCAATCGTCGACATATCCAGCCCAGCAAAATTATCCGTAGCAGGTCCTAAACGATTAAATTGATATTGTTGAATAGCGTACGTAAAGTTGTTGTCTCTCGAAATTGGAATTCCGTTGATATATACAGCCGGTTGGACATTAACGGCATCCTTTACCTCGAAGAGCGGACTTCCAATTCCTCGGATGACCATGTTCTTATTCGTTCCAGGTTCTCCACTAGATTCCTGGACGTACAATCCTGAAACTTGCCCCTTTAAGATTTCAGAAATACTAACCAAGGGCAGCGTCTCCACGTTGCGCACATTTAGGCTGTCTCTGACCTTCTGCTTTTGCAACAAGGCTTTTAACCTCCCACGCAAAAGTTGCTGATCAACTTCAGATATTTCTGTAGTATCTTGTTGCATCGTCCATTTTCCCCAACTATGAGCATGGGTATTCTGCAACATCGGTACTAGAAATAAAAAACAAAATAGTCTTTTCATTCGATTTTGACTTAGGCTTAAAAATTAGAAAATTGGCAATGGCTCGGCTTGATATTTGGAGATTTCGGCAATAAATTCGCTTTATAAGGCGGCTAAAACTGGTCTATTCGTAATATTGATTAGTTCTCGACATTTCTGAATACAGATCAATGATCGAGGATAAGGTTATCTTCCGTTTATCTTTTCAGGGAAATACCATTATCTGCACATGATGATCATGGTGGCGATTATAATTTTTGCAACAAGTCGCAATGACAAGCGTATTTGGTTTTCTAGATATTTTGGAAAGATTATTGTGCAGATTTTTAAGTTCAATCACACTAGACCTTTTAAGAATAGTAAGAGAATCACACACTGAGCTATTCAAAAATTTTACTGTAAAAAAAATACCGTTGTCGAACTTAAACATCCGCTGCAGCAAACGTATATATCTATTTATCATAAATTATCCATTTAGGTAATGTCTAAAAATTAGTCGTGTCAGGTTTAATAATTAAATCAATTATAGAGATATAAAACTGACAATATCCGAGCAGCCTACAACGAAAACGATTGCGTAACAGGCGAAACCGGTTTCGTTGAAATTAAATAAGCATGTCTCTGAAAAGTATAATTTTAAGTACCAACAACCTGATATGATAAGACGATGAAGAAGTTGACTTTAAAAGACATTGCCAAAGCGTTAAATCTCTCAAAATCAACAGTTTCCAAAGCTTTATCCAATAGTTATGAAATAAGTGAGGAAACGACGAAACGGGTGAAAGACTATGCGAAAAAAAATGGTTACACATACAACTATACTGCACAGAACCTGACCAAAGGAAATAGTAATCTGATCGGTGTGGTCGTGTCGAATATGAGCAACACTTTTTTTGCTGAGATTCTGGAAGGTATATTGGCGACTTTACGATTTTCACCCTATAGTATGGTTATATTGGAGAGTCTTGACAACGTCGAAAAAGAGCTAGAATGCATCGAGATCTTACGTACGCGCGGGGTAGACGGTATTATTATCTCGCCGATCAATCATCCTGCTATTATCAGTAGTTTAGAGCATATGAAAAATACAGGATGCCCCGTCATTGTGTTAGACCGTATTCACAATAGTCTTGATACATTCAAAATCGGGGTGGACAATTTCAAGACCGGTTTTGAGGGGACGACATTACTTTTAGACCAGGGCTGTCAAAAGATCCTACTTATCACAGATGTCACCTTAGGCGCTACCGAAGTGCGGTTAGCGGGTTATAAAAAAGCACTCTCGTCTAAAGGAATTGATTTTGACGCGAACTATCTATTGCAATGCGATCAGCAAGACCCTCAACTTATCGAAAAAATCATTCTATCAAGACTAACTTTTCTGGTCAAGAAAAACCTGATGCCTGACGGAATATTTACGGCCACCAACATGATGTCCAATATGATCGTAGGTATCCTTCAAAAACCTGAATTCATGAACTTTCGAGATATGCTTTTAATGGGATACACTAATAATCCTTATGTCGGTTCATTTGGTATGCCGATGTCGGTCATTAGGCAACCGACTCGAAAGATGGGGCAACTCGGGTCAGCCTATCTATTGGATCTTTTAAAAAGAAGCAGACCTGCTCATCAGGAGTATGACACGATCATCTTAGACTGTGAACTGGTCAAGTAACATCTTGTCCTGCAATCTTAACTCTACTGGACTATAAAGTCTCGCAGCTGCTCCATTCCAACAACACATATTTGCGAAAATGACCGCTTAACTCCTATAAAATAAAAAAGGCAAATGAATACATTTGCCTTTTTGATAAAATAGATAGTTTTCTAAATCCGGTTTTTGTCCTTACCAAATAGAATTTGCTTCAAACGTTTGCGGAACGACACATTGCCATTACCACCATCACCATAGCCGTAGCCATAGCCATAACCATAGCCGTATCCTCTCGCAAAATCAACATCATTGATGACAACTGCCATATTCTTCAATTTCTCCTGTTCATAAAGTTCTTTAGGCACGTTCAGTAGACGCTTATCAAGGTAATTGGCGCGCGCCACATACACCGTCAGATCCGCATTGTCAGCGATCAGCAGTGTATCGGTTACCAAGCTTACAGGAGCAGTGTCAACGAGTACATAATCATAATGTGCTCTACCCCATTTGATCACATCTTCAAAATGACCATTCATAAGCAATTCTGCAGGATTTGGCGCAACATATCCCGAGTAAATAATATCAAAATCGTAGGATCCCGGTTTCTTAATCACGATATTCTCGATCGGCATATCTGGGTTCACCAAGAATTGTGTGATTCCAATATTCGTATGTTGCAGGTGCGAGAGACCAAGATAATCCAGCACTTTAGGACTTCTGATATCGGCGCCGATCAATAAGACATTTTTGCCTGACATGGCCAGTATCCTAGATAGGTTTGTCGTGACGAATGATTTTCCTTCACCTGAGGTGGTAGATGTCACAAAGATCACGGACGAGTTGTTCTTCCGGTTACCCAACATGAACGAAATATTGGTCCGTAAGATCCGGAAGGCTTCTGCGAGTGAACTTCGATCATTATCTTTTATGATCGGGTCATCAGATCTTGGGATCTCACCCAAGATCGGTACTGCGAATTTCTCTTCAATATCCTTTCTGGAGTGAAGCTTGTTGTCGAGTAAAAATTTAATATACAATGCTCCAAAAGGAATCAAGAATCCCAATATCATCGCTCCCAATAAAATAATACTCTTCTTGGGAGATACCGGAATATCTGAGCCATAGGCGCTATCAATGATTTTCAGATTTGCTGGTGTAGCGGACGCTTTTATTTCATTCTCCTCCCTCTTCTGTAAGAGAAAAAGATACAGTGTCTCTACAATCTGTTGCTGTCTAGAGATATCTTTAAATCCGCGTTCCTGATTAGGCAACTGGCCAAGTCGACCTTGTAGCGAACTGCGTTGTCCTTCTAAAGAAGACACATTTGATTGCAATACCTGCCGATAATTTTGTAGTGATGTCTGTAACGAACGGTTAATTTCCAGTATATTATTGGTCAGGTTCTGTACCACAGGATTGTCCGGCGTGGCAGATTTCAAGAGATCATCGCGTTCGAGCACCAAGGTATTATAGTTCTTTACTGCATTTTCGATAGAGACGTCCTGCAAACCGATGTTAGAGGGAAGCAACTGATTATTCTCACCCGCAACAGCAATATTCATCATATCGGCAAGGCGCAATTGCGTTTTATACTCTAACAATTTCTTTTCGTTTTCAGAGGCATTCTGCATGTACAGCTGTGCTTCTGAGCCCATATCGACCAAATTGTTATTATCCTTATAGTCTGCCACTTTCTTATCTGCGGAGGCGAGATCTTTAGAGATCAAGTCGAGTCGCGAGTTGATAAACGTTGAGGTTGCTTTAGTTATTCGGGATCGATCATCGGATACATCCTGATTATATTGATCGATCAAGCTGTTCAGGATCAGTTCCGCTTTTTCTCTATTTGCGTGATTGAGCGAGAAGTTAACAATATAGGATTGCTTCTCCTTGTTCGGTGTGACCTGTATCGCCAATAACAGCGCATCTATCGCCTTAGCGATAGGGGAAGAAGATATCACCAATTCCCCATCTAATTTCTTACCGCCCTGTGGCACTAGCATGATGGGTCCTATAGGCGACTCCAAGCGCTTACCCAAGCCTATGTTCTTTAAGGTTCGTTCGTCATCTATTAGGGTATAAGCACCTCCATCAGATTTAATCGTAAAACTGTAAATCGTGGAATCTCGCTTGGGATTATTTGATTCCAAAAACACCAGCTTTACAGGGGACTCCTTTTCCAACAGCTCCGATGATTTCACGCTTCCTCTACTGTGATATTGGATATTCAGGCGATTGTCCTCTACAACCTTTCGCATGATGCGACGGGATTTGATGACATCGATCTGATCTGAGACAAATGCAGGCGTGGTACCACCACCAGTCAGCGTTGTCGCCAACTCTCCAAGTCCGGCTAACTCTCCATTCGCTTGTTTTTCATCTTGGAGCAAGACTTTTGCGGAGATGCTGTAGATCCGCTCTGCATAGCGCAGGTATAAAAATGCTGCGATAAGGCAGACGAAAACCGATATGACAAAGTACTTCCAATAAAAGGCGTACTGTTCAAAAAGTTGCTTCAGATTTATTTCCTGTTCTTGGTTGTCAGGCTGTACGTTGGACGTATTGTTCATAGATTTTGTCAAGAGAATTTAACGGACAAGGACCGAAATAATGGTGATGATAATACTGGCTATCGAGATAAATAAAGAATTGTTTTGTGTATATTTTGAGGACTGTACTTTTGCTCCATTCGGTTGTACATAAATAACGTCGTTTTGGGCCAAGTAGTATACTGGCGAATTCAAGGCGTCCCTTTTGGTCAGATCCACCCGGTATTCACTTTTTTGTCCATTTTGTTCGCGCACCACCATTACATTCTGGCGCACTCCATTAATCGTAAGATCACCGGCCATACCAAGCGCTTCTAAGATGGTAATCCTATCGTTCTCAATAGTAAAAGTTCCCGGTCTGGCCACTTCTCCGAGTACAGTCACTCTGAAATTCCGGATATTGATATTGACTCCCGGGTCTACGATATACTGTCCCACTTTGTTACGTAATTCATTGATCGCCTGTGTGCGAGTCAATCCTGCCAGCTTGACCTTTCCTAATTTAGGAAAATCAATGAAGCCGCCGTTGTCTATCGTATATGTGGGGATGAATGGATTGCTATTATTCAATGTTCCTGCTTGATAAGCATTCACTTGGTTAAACGGCTGTGTGGCGCGCACATCATCTGCAGTGACTGAGATCGTAAGGATATCTCCTGCTTGCAACTTTGGGGCATTCAATTCATAGGATGTATTGAGGGCTGTAGAATCCGGTTGGAAATAGATCAAATCTTTACGGTTGGCACAGGACGAAAAAAAATACATCCACGATATTACAACACATACTAAGACAAGCCCTTTAGGCAGTTTTCTTTTCATAAATTATTTATTCATCAATATCAATATCCTCTTCTTGGGAGATCGGACATGCCATACAAGAATCAGTCCAACTCGGCTTACACATAGCCCCAATCAACAAAAATACATTTTTACTCCTATAAATGGTAGCAAAAGTTAAAGATAATAACTTATACGGCATATACAGGTCCTTTGTTCACTTCTTCTCTATACCCCCAAGCTTGCCTAATTGAAATACGCTCAGCTCTACTGTTTGTACAAATTAGTTCTTTTGGGATCCTTCCTATATTAATTTGGAAGCGAAGGTTGCTTATCCAGAACCTCATAAATAGAATTTTGTGAGACAAACTCCGGCACCACTCGCTTCAGCATCTGCACCAAATCTATCGACTTGACTTCCTGATGGTTAACCCGCAATATTGTCTGACACATCTGGTCCAATTCGATCCGTTTTACAGCTATGTCCTCCCGATTAACACTCGCGATCATAATTTTTTGATGGTGAGTTTTCACCGTGTTCTCATTATTGGCTAGTAATTCTTCAAATATCTTCTCGCCAGGACGTAATCCCGTAATTTTGATATCTATATCCTCGGGGTATCGGTACCCTTTCAGTCTAATCATTCTTTTTGCTAGATCAATAATCTTGACTGACTCGCCCATATCGAAGACAAATATTTCACCACCTTTACCCATTACTCCGGCTTCTTGTACCAGCTGACAGGCTTCAGGTATGGTCATGAAATATCTGGTGATGTCCGGATGTGTAAGTGTCAATGGACCACCCGCTTCCATTTGTCTTTCAAATAGCGGGATCACCGATCCATTAGACCCTAAGACGTTGCCAAATCGAGTAACGATAAAGTTCGTTTCGAAAAGTTCATTACAGCTGTTTACATAGATCTCCGCCGCCCTCTTGGTGGCGCCCATCACATTTGTAGGATTTACGGCCTTATCCGTGGATACCATCACAAACTTTTTTGCCTGATATTGAATGGCCAAGTCTGCGACATTTTTCGTCCCTATCACATTCGTCAATATCGCTTCATATGGATTGTCTTCCATAAGTGGTACATGCTTGTATGCCGCCGCGTGGAAGATGAGCTCTGGCCTAAATTGATCAAATACCCCTTCCATAAAAAACTTATCCCGCACATTTCCAACTACAAAATGAATCTTGCTCATATCCGTTGCTTTCAATGTCTGTTGCAGATCATACAGGGCAGATTCTGCTTGATCTAATAAGATCAACGTGCTGTACTGTCGCCTAGCAATCTGCCGCGCCAGCTCAGATCCGATAGAGCCAGCTGCTCCGGTGACTAATATTACTTTCCCAAGCATCTCACGCTGGACTTCTGGATTATCCAACTTAATGGCTTCCCGTCCCAATAAGTCTTCTATTTTAAGTGCTCGAATCTGTCTCTTTTGTGCGCCCGAGTTCAGCAAACTATTTCCGGGCGGCATGATCTTGATCTCCAGATCCAACTTCTCGAATACCTCAGACACTCGGCGGAGCCGATCGGGATCGTTGTTTTCAACCGCGATGATTACTTGTTCAATATTGTGGTCATTTATCCATTTGGCGTCAATGGAGTCCAAGCCCCAGATTTTGAGTCCTCCAATTCGTTTACCTATTCGCGAGGGCTTATCTTCTACATAAGCTGCAATAGCATATTTAACCCGTACGTCGTCCCTTAGTAGTGACAGTGCCATGAGGCCAGGCCGTGAAGCCCCAAATATCAATACACTTGTATGTTTTCTTTTTCCAAAGAAGAATGCTTCATACAATGTCCTGTAAAAGATACGCGCTGCTACCAACGCGACCATTGTAAAAAAAGCATGCATAAAAAGCAAGGAATATGAAAGGCGTAAAAAATCCCCTGCTACCGTCCCTTTTTCGAAAAGGAATCTCGTCACTACACTGATCAACATCAAGAAGATCATCGTCGCCCATACCACTTTGAATACCCGCACTGCATCCCGGATACCCGTCTGCCTCACGATACCTTTGTAAGTACCAAACCAGATAAAAAAAGCGATGTATACCGTTAGCAACAGTGGCGTCTTTTTGAACATCATGTCCACTTCAAAGTTCCCTTTGAAGCTACTGAGCACAAAATGCGAAAACAGATAACAGACAAAAACTATAATAACATCGATGAGTAGCACAACCCATCTTGGATTGTCCCTTCTCAGTCTCCTTTTTATATCATTAATATTTAACATGTGCATCCTTTCATCGCGGTATCGCTTGACAATCGCATTTGATCAATTATTATTCCAAAAAAACAAAAGGTCATTTAATTTTTGGAAAACTTTTTGCTGTATAAAAACTATTGAATGAAATTCACGTTTAGTAAGTGAATAAAATATGTATACAACAGGGACGATAATAAATAGACAGATTGTCGTTCAAAAAATTGAAACTGCAACGTTAGTTTAGCCGATCTTGGTATGTGGGGTCTTGATTGTAATAGTTATTTTACGCTAGAAAGAAAAACTATTACAATATGTCACCAGCATTAATACACAAAGAGTTTAACTTTGTATTACAATGTATCTACAATTCATTAAGTGCTGGTGTAGCATATGACGCGAAGCACTCGTTACTTAAACTTAACACTATTGATAAAAAGAATATGAGCCTTTTATCCAAGCTATTCCGAAAAAAACAGACTACATCCAACCAAGATGCGTTAGCATTTTTAGAGATTGATATGCACAATCATCTTCTTCCCGCAATTGACGACGGGAGTCAATCCCTAGAGCAGTCTATCTTGCTTATCGAAGGTCTACAGGAACTTGGTCTGCATAAATTTATCTGCACACCACATATCATGGAGGGTATATATCCCAATACTAAGCAGACCATTGAAGGTGCCTTTAAAAAGTTAAAATCTACCCTTGCTTCACGCGAATCTAAAGTACAGCTTCATTATGCTGCCGAACATATGATTGATCAAGGATTGGATCTGCTGGTTGCCGAAAATCAACTTTGTGTCATGCCCAATGATTATGTATTGATTGAAATGTCCTATTTAGCTGAATCTAAATCTTTATTTAGGACAATCATGGATATTCAATCAATGGGTTACAAACCGATATTGGCACATCCTGAACGCTATAACTATTATCATCAGAACTTCAAGATTTTCAAACAGATCAAAGATGCTGGCTGCGCACTTCAACTGAATTTATTATCGGTCTCCAGATATTATGGCAGCAATGTTAAAACAACTGCCCTGACATTGATCAAATCTGGTCTGTATGATTTTGTAGGCACCGATATCCATCATGAGAAGCATCTTGCTGCCATAAAAGAGGTTGCATCAAAATATCCTTTGGCAGATCTATTAAAGACATGCACAATTCGTAACCATGAGCTCCTGACCAGTAATAATCCCAGTAAGGAGTTTATTGCTGTCGGATAAACAGACCACATTTTCTACAATAGATATAAAGGGAAGTCTTACATACGGGACCTCCCTTTTTTCGGACAAACCGGCTGATCAAAATGGTACACCTATTTCCAATAGCGCTTATGAGGAGTTTAATATCCGAGTGAAGTATATAGCCTACCGATACAATTGAACATTTCTTAAGATTGGAAAAAGGAATAGTATTCACTTTCCATCGAAAGTCCCCTCTGGAACATAAAAATACTCCAACTCCTTTCGATCTCCGATCGGGCGACATGCCCCATTCTGGAGCAACAGGATGTGCGATGCAATCTCCAAGACATCATGGTAGCTGTGATCAGAGATGACAAATCCCTTCTGTGCACTATGCTGCATGATCAATTCGCTTATTAACGTTTTATAAATTGGCTCCAGTCCAGAAAAGGGCTCGTCCAACAATAAGAAATCTGTAGGCTGACTCATCAAAATGCGGAGCTCCAGATAGCGCCTTTCCCCACCTGAAAGTTGATATATTTTTTGCTTCTTCATCTTTTGTACACGATCATGGCTTAGCAGTTCATCTACAACTTTAGGCTCGTCAATGAGTAACCGGACCAATCTCTCTACGCTCTCATCGTCTGGCAGAAACGAATGTTGTGGTAGATACCCTACTTTGCACGATAGGTAAGCCTTTGTTATTCTTTTCCCATTCAGACGGATATAACTGTGCTGGGCACGTAGTGTACCAAATATAATCTTCATGAGGGTGGACTTTCCACAGCCATTACGCCCAAGCAATGCGATGATATCACCAGGACTACAGTGGAGATATACACCGCTTAATATTGCTTCTCGACTATTAGCGTATCTAAAAGTGACTGAATCGATGTACAGCTCTTTTACATTTTCCATATGGCTACATTTATGACAAATATCAGGGTTAACGAAGCATTGATAACAAAGCCGACACCGTACAGCAGAACGGAAGTAATCCCCTTATTATAATACAGGTACCGTGTCTTTCTGCCCATAAATCTGACACCGAGCATTGCCATTCCATATCCTACTGTCAGAAAGAGGAGGGGAAATCCAGTCAAGAATGGAATCTCCAGAACGGTGACCGCATAAACAGCTATCACCGCAGAAAGTACCAAATTAACCCAAAACACTTTTAAATAGAAATACCAATATAATTTCCACATACGAATCTACTTTTTAGAATTGGTCTTTCTTTTTGATGCTCTTAAGGTAATCAAAAAGCTCTAAATCTCCACACATCATGTGATAGTAATGTTGATTACATGAATGTTGTTGTCGATATGCCGCCCCACTTAAGATCGTTGTTCCCCCATACTAAAGCAAAGCTACCTCCCTACCTACTCCACAGGCTTTCAATTTACGCAAACGATTGCTTTCGAGTGCGACATCTCAGAATAGAGAGTTAAATGTTACCTTGTGGTAATAAACACGATAAGGAAAGATATTGCTATATTATACCCTCGACTAATCTAATTCACTAACCGATTATATGAGAACAATGCGAATTTTACTTTTGCTTTTAAGTTTTGTCAGTTTTTCAGGCCTCAATTCCAATGTACTTGCTCAAGATCAATCTCACCGCGATTGGCTTCTGACCTCTGAGGGGTACCCAGCTGAGATCCAAGAGACGAAAGAAGAGATCGTCCTGACTAATGGTCTGGTCAAGAGGAATTTCCGGATACTCCCCAATATCATCTGTTACGACTATACCAACCTGATGACAGGTCAGCAATTGCTACGTGCTATTAATCCGGAAGCCAAGATCCAACTTGATGGACAGTGGTATGCCGTTGGTGGTGCCCATGGACAAAAGGAAAAGGCCTACTTCAGGCCAGAGTGGTTGAGCACGCTAACCAAAGGAGAGCGTGATTTCAGCTATCAGAGACACGAGACTAAAGCCCTTTCGCCGCTCCTACCCTGGAAAAATGAGAAGTGGTGGTCGACCCATCGGGCAGCTGGCAAGGGCAAGGAAATTACATTTTTTTACCGATCTGCAGACCCGAATCTCTCAGGAATTGAGGTAGCCGTGCACTACGCCATCTACAATGGGCTACCCTTGATCTCCAAATGGGTTACAGTAGACAATACGGGCACAAAAGACATTAAGATCAATCAGGTCATGAATGAAGTCCTGGCTGTGGTAGAGGAAGAAAGCGCCGTAGTTGGTTCGGTTGGAGACATGCACAAGCAGCATGGAATCTATATCGAAAGTAATTTTGCCTTTAACAATGCCATGCGCTATCACCTGAGTGACCAGTCCACACATTGGAAGAAAGATTCGACCTATACATCACAAGTCAATTATGACTACAATACTCCAGCACAACTGGAAGTGTACCCTACCAAAGGAGTAGGTATTACTTTATCCGCAGATCAACAATTTACTTCTATCCGCACCTGGGAGCTATTAATGGACAGTTACGATCGGGAACGTAGAGGTCTGGCCATCCGCAGGATGTACAGGACGATTGCTCCATGGGTAACTGCTAATCCGATCTTCATGCATCTGGTGAGCAAGACTGACGAACAGGTCATCTCTGCGATAGACCAATGTGCAGCTACCGGATATGAGGCTTTAATTCTTAGCTTTGGCAGTCACATCAATATGGAAGACACCACCGCAGCTAATCTAGACAAATGGAAGAAAATGGCGACCTATGCTCATAGTAAAAATGTGAAAATAGGCGGCTATTCACTATTCAGCTCACGTAAGATAAGTGATAAGGACGATGTCATCAGCCCGGTAACAGGTAAAGTCGGTGGTGCCTTCTTTGGAAATGCACCTTGTTTCGGTAGTGAGTGGGGCATCGGATACAGCCAACGGATCAAGACATTCTTCGAAAAGACCAATTTTGACATCTGGGAAAATGATGGTCCTTTTCCTGGAGACCAATGTGCTTCTACTGACCATCCGGGGCACAAGGGCCTGGATGACAGCCAGTGGGTGCAGTTTAATATGCAGAAAGAACTTTATCACTGGCTCAATGCCCGCGGAGTCTATATTAATTCGCCAGACTGGTATTTCTTAGATGGCTCCAATAAAACGGGAATTGGGTATAGAGAGGTTAACTTCGCCCTTCCCCGAGAAAATCAAAAAATACTCAATAGACAAAATATATATGATGGCACCTGGGAACAGACACCCTCTATGGGCTGGGGATTTGTACCACTGACGGCATACCATGGCGGAGGTAAAGATGCCGTCCTGGAACCACTGAAAGATCATTTAAAAGACTACGAACAATTGATGATGCAGTACTATGGCGCGGGTATTCAGGCGTGTTATAGAGGTCCAAGGCTGTATGATACCGATGAAACCAAGCAGACAGTTATCAATGTCATTGACTGGTACAAAAAATACCGGACCATTCTCAATTCGGACATCATCCACCTTAGACGTGCGGACGGAAGGGACTGGGATGGGTTTCTCCACGTCAATAGTGCCGAGAAAGATATTAAAGGGTTTGCCATGTTTTTCAACCCGTTGGGGGACAAGATCGTGCGTAAGATCAAGCTACCCCTATACTACACAGGTCTCCACGACCAGGCCACGATACAACAAGTGGAAGGGAAAAGCCAAAAACTGATATTGGACCGCAACTTCAATGCCGAGTTGGAGATCGAAATCCCAGCAGAAGGATATACCTGGATAACGATTAGATGATCCAATGTAGATATACGGCCCGTGTAGAAATGGCACTAAAATATACTGGAAAATACATGAGTAACTGTGGAGAGAGCACCTCCCTACAGTTACTCAGTATCTTTTTTCTATTGAATGGTAATATTTAGATGCTTTTGCATTACCTTCCAACAGTTCAAAAGCAGTTCTATACTTTTCAAAATTTCTGTCAGCGTATAATTGATAAAACAAGAAGAACGTACTTACGGGAGCATCTGGGTTTGCTTTTATCAAACTATCCAATTTCAACTTAAACTGTTCATCGGTATTGAAACTATTCTTAAGTTTCGCTGATGCCAAAAACTTATTACGCAATGATGTATCTCCCTCATTCACGGCTTGATAATAGGATTTGTTAAGCTTCGTCATCAAATCATTTTTTCTTTCAAAAAACCGATCATAATTATTCCAGTATGTTTCGGCCAATTTACAAGATTTGCAGTCTCCTGAATGAATTTTCAATTCCTTGATCTCATTCATTTCGATATCTTCGACCGAAAGAGGTGAATCTAAGGAAACCTTGTACGCTACAGATTCATTCGGATTGATATAAATAGCTTTAGTTAGGTAATATAGATCCCCTTCTGCGGGATCAAACGCCTTACTGTTAAAGATCCGATGCGGGATCAAAGTCCTTGGCCACGAAAGCACCAGTAGATACATATCTTCTTTCAGATTGTTTACAATTAGAGATTGTTCCACTGGCAGAATAGTATCCAACAACTCTTTTCCTTCAATAAAATGTAGGATGCGATACCCGATGGAGTCATTCTTGATATTATCTACTTGGATAGTCACTGCAGCTGCCGACTGCACTGGCCGTTCGGTACTGCACGAAAACAAAAATGGTATAACTAGAAACAAGATCCGGACTAACATGATTTCACCATAAAAAGGCATGGCGCCTAAGCCTCCATGCCTTGTCTAAACATATGAATAAATTATCTTAAATTATCGTATTGTGCTTTCAAAACCACTTTCCCCACCTGATCATAAGCTTCGAATTCCATCTTGACGTTATTACCACTACGTATCTGATTCTTTAGGATTAGATAGTGTGTTTTCAATTTTGTTGCGAGCGCCACGACAGACTGGTTGGTCCCCGAATTGTATGGAATAGGAAAAATCGAAATTGCATTATGCCCCATTGTAATAGTTGTATTTACATTTCCGGTGACTCCCCCCGTGACAATAAAATAGTTCATCGGCTTAAAACCACCCGTACCTATGTTGTATGCCGTTGAAAATGGATCCCTAATCCGGTATACTGTAGGATCATTCCAACTCCAAAAACGCCATTCGTGGGTAGCTGATGTATTCGTATTCAGGTAATCTATTTTCATCTGTCCAACTACACTATTTACATTATTTGTAAAATCCGCGTTCGTCCAATCAAATGTAACGGGACTTTCTACCCATTTCCAGTCTGCAGGACGTTTAAACATTTTATAGATTACCCCACCTTCTTTTGTATAGACATTTCCACTGCGATATGGTTGAATTTCGATAGTATCGGCCGTCACATTCCTCACGTTATATATATGATCGGTGATACTAGACGCCTGTATGCCAACACGATATAGCGTGGTCATAATCGAGCCTGTCGTAAAAATGAGCTGCGGTGAACCTGTACCTTTCGTAATCTTAAAATAATCTTCTGTATCAGATGTAATTCCATATACCGTCGTAATATTTACACGATTGGTCACCGTGTCAAATTTTAAAACTATTGGTGTATACACATCTGCACTAAGACTTGTCTTGACCATCATGACCCATCCATTTTCTGATGAAACCAGCGTCTTCTTCAGGTCGGCAATCACTTTATCCATCCGTTCTGGATTATCCTCGAAGTAAGTGTTTGTAATATTGTCCTTCTCGCATCCTGTAAAAAGCAGAGAGATGCACATTGCGACCAGTATATATTTAAAAAGATTTCTCATAATTTAGTGCTTTAGTAGGTGACTTTATTCGCGACCGAATCGACCATAATGTGCAATTTGTGTAAATCCACTCCCATATCCATATACATCTGATGGACCATCTTGTACTTTTTCTCTAAGTCGGCACTTCTAGCGATATACGTTTTGATTGTGCTCTCAGGATACTTGACCATATACTCCACGCTCGTGGCGAAGTCCTCTTCTGGCGCATAACCGCCGTAGGGTTTAAAAAAACCATCCTTTTGAGCATCTGCATCAGTGCGGAGTCTCTGCTGCCCAGTAACAGGATCTACAACAACATTGTAGGATGCCAATCCGTAGTATTTCCCCTGTGACACTCGATCGTATAAATATCCTCTCCCGTACTTATGGTCAATTTGATGGGCGTGTTCGTGGTACAATGTGACGATATGGTCATAAAGCCAAGTTTTGGATCTTGAAAAATTGTTGACACCACCCATTCCCAAGCGATAAAACTGGGCATTCATACCTGCACCAGCTGCAGTTGCAGTTGAGGTTGGGTTATTAAAATGGACATATCCACCTGCAAGAATAAACTCAATAGGGGTTTCTTTATTAAAAAAATCCGGAAAATTTCGCTTTAATGGCTCCAACCACATCTTGTTCAACATGATCTTGGTATAAGGGAGTGCCCGGTCGTATTGAGGAGGCATAAAAAAAGTACTTCCGTCAATAATCCGTGGCGTATACTCGTAAATAATCTCCACTCCATAGACCTTTTGCATGGAATCAACTAAATGATCGAGCTCATTCCACTGAGACTGCGGCTTCATAAGTCGTTTGGAAAAAAAGTCAACCGTTTCGTCCACTTCGCCCAAAGGGTAATTGTCTTTTTTGCATGAAAATATCAATAATAGACATGCAATGTATAATAATCTCTTCATGATAATCAGGTTTTATCTGGGGTTCAATTGATCGTCTAATAGTGGGTTGCCAATTCTAGCCTGGACCGGGATCTGCAGCGCAGTGCGTAGATCATTGGGTTCTAACACGGCATCGGGATCTGCATTAATACGGACGAGCCTATGTTCCACCCGAATTCCCAATCGCTTGATATCATACCACCTAAATCCTTGGCCGATGAGTTCCAATTTGCGCTGGCTCATTACAATATCCAGAGCCTGCTCAACCGAGGTTGGCTTTGCCAAAGCTGTATAAGGCGTGATACGCTCCTTCCGAATAGCCTCTATATCCGCAACCGCTTTGTCTATATCTGGAGCACTCTTTTTCAAATTGGCCTCTGCTCTATTCAACAAGACCTCTTCCATTGTAAAACAATCATACCTTGCTTGTTTGGCACTAGGATTATTCGGTTGATTGGCATATTTAACAACTAGCGCGATGCTATCTATCACCGTCCCCCCACTACTGAATAACCTATTTCTCAAATCATTATTTGGCGTTTTGTAAAAAACATCGTGTGCCAGATAGAAACCTCCTAGTCGATATCCGATGGGTCTACATAAGAAGGTTGACGTCTGTTGTACCAACAGTAAGCTCGGGTGCAAGCTGGGATTCATGATTTCCTGAGCAAAATAGATCTCAGAAGTCGTATTCTTACGATTGATATCTTCACTTAATTTGCGGACGTTTACGCCCTTTTCTGCTATTACCTTATCCGCAAACTTGACGACTTCATCCCATTTTCCTTTATATAGATGGACTCGTGACATAAATGCATATACACTTGCTAGATTAAAGCGGTAAGGTGTCCGAGGCAATTCTCCTCTCGCTTCTTCCATTAAAGTCAATCCTGTTGTCAAATCCTTATCGATCTGATCGTAGACTTCTTTCACAGAAGCCCTATTAAACAAACCTCGATTATCCTTGGGGACCTCGGTAATCAAGGGGACGCCCAAATTTGTTGCATTTTTTGTTTCATCGTAGTGAAGACTAAAAAGGTTAACTAAAGAAAAATAGTTGTATGCTCTTAATACCAAAGCCTCTCCTAGCAGTACTTTATGTTTATTACTATTGCCGGTGGTCAAAATTTTATCCAGCTCTTCTATTGCAGTGTTTGCTTCGTATATTTTTTTATAATAGTGTGAATACGCGTAAGTCGGCGTACTTGTTGTCACGGCATCTGAATAGTCATCTTTCCACAAATAAATAGGAATATAGGTTGCTCCGTTACTTGCTTGCATTGCCGAAGCATAATGGTGAAAGTTGTCAGTCATTATTTCATTGAAGATGTCCGCTCGCTCTGGGTAGGCATTGATGACTACCGCTTCAATATCCTCGATATTATTAATCTCAATACGATTGTCATATGGGGCATCTAGAAACTTATCACAAGAGCTCAACAGTATTACGCTGCATATCAGCGCATTTGTATATAGATTCTTTATCTTAATTTTCATCTGTATATAATTTGTTTTTTAACGGTGATGAAACTATCAGATTTATTCATCCCACTGTGTGGCTTGAAAAATCATGATGGTTTCATGTCTTTAAAAGCCTAAAGTTAAACGAACAGTATATGATCTTGGATTAGGCAGTGAGGTCCCGCCATTGATGTACATCTCTGGATCTACCCCCCGAAGTCGCCCACTAGCCCAATAATGAATATTATTAGCTGAAAACATAACGCGGCCGGTTTTCAATCCTGTCCAGGTTCTGTTCAAAATTTTCCCAATATCATAAGACAACATGATCTCGCTCAGTCGAATATTGCTCGCATTTGCGATCCGAAAATCACTTCTGTTGTAAGCGACATCATCAATATTGCTAATAGTCCCTAAATACGTACGTTGGATTGTACTGATAAGTCCAGGTATGTTAGTGTGGTTTTCATCACCGATCGTCTGCCATCTGTAATTTAGATCTCCCGATTTTGATCCCGAATCATCTAATAAGCGTGCTGCCAAAGGCTGGGTGAAGACTTTATGTCCATAAGCATAGGTTAAAAACACCCGTAGTTCCACGCCTTTATATTGAAATGAATTCGCAAAAGATCCCGTACCAACAGGTTGACGAGGGCCCATATATGACACCAGATCCCGATTACGTTCAGTGGCCAGTATACCATTTACGATGTTGTCACCTGAATAAAAAGTAGGTTGTCCTGTAGCGTCTAATCCAGCGAATCTAAAAGCAAATAATGCATCCAAGGGATAGTTCTCAAGTTTATATCCTTTGGATTGTGTAACTTGGGTCAGCTGCGAGGATTGCAACTCACCATATACCAATTTGTTCTTGACATATCCATAAATTAAATTGACATCCCATACAAAGTCCTGCTTATTCAGGATATTTTTAAAGCCCAAAGTCACATCAACCCCTTTATTGGTCATGTCTCCATAGTTGATGTTTTTGTCCTTAAAGCCTTCCTCTTGTGCTACATTAAATGGAATAACTAAGTCCTTATTCTTTCTGGAATAATATTCAACCGCCAAATTGACCCTTTTAAATAGTCCCAGATCTAATCCGAAGTTCGTGATGTAATCCTTTTCCCAATTCAGGTTGTACAATTCAGGGCTGGTGATACTAATCCCACGATCATTATTTGTTGCATCCAATCGGGTCAAGTTGACGTACGAAGCATTTCGCATCGGAGAGGTCTCAAAGCTATTTCCACGTAATGCATAACTTCCTCTTAACTTGATGAAATCCACATTTTCAGCAAAGTTCCAGCTATCAAAAAATTCTTCCTGATCTAGATTCCATGCCAAACCAATGCTATAGTTTGGTAAGAATTTAGATCTGGTCATTTTACCAAACATGTTGCTCCCATCCAATCTTCCGCTCATCTGTACATTATATCGGTCCTTAAAGGAATATTGGAAGCTGGAATAAAACCCGGTACTCCGTATACGTTGAAACGATGAAATATATGTTCTATCATCTGTATTCACGGCTTGTATCATAGCCAATCTACTGGGTGCTATTATCCGACCGCCATAATATATATATCCCGTTGCTTTAGAATACTCTCTGTCAATGTAGTTTTCTTCTAACTCGCTTCCGACCATTAGATCAACTTTGTGCTGTCCAAACCGATCCGAAAAATTCAACTGATTTCTCATATGCCAAAAAGATTGCCAGCTGTTCCTAGAGAACAGAAAACCGCCTTCTGGAAGGATGGTTTCTTTATACCCGAACGGATCATTCGGATCCTGATACAAGAGCGTATTCTGATTTCTGAGAACATCGTTGTAATCGACACGATGTGCATTTGCGACGTTAGAACGCTCGGTCACGGTATGTTGCTGGGAAGTATTGGACTTCCGTAGCGCAAAGGTACCGTCGTATCGTAAGTTTTTCAATATCTGATACGATGGTCGTAGAATACCTCTTATCTCCTGGACTCTGGAATTATTGAAATTTTCATTCAATTCTTCCACAATATTAAATGGCGCGAGGTTTTCAGTATAATATTTGGGTGAACCATCAGGGTTGTAAGGATACATCGCCCGACTAGTGTTCATGGCATACGTAAAAGGGTTGATCTCGAACTTCCGGTCAGATTCAGAATATCTTGTTGTGGCATCGTAAGTCCCGGGTGTAGCTTGATTCCTGAAGCTCCAGTTCAAATTAAAATCCAGGTCAAATTTTTTGGTAATATTAAAAATGGTCCTGACGTCTGCAGTATAGCGATCCATACCAAATCCTATAGCCTGGCCATTGTCCTTTGCATAACTTCCAGAAGCGTAGTAAGTATGCTTGTCCCCTCCACCAGATAGTGATAGACTGTGTTCTTGAATTAAGTTATTTCTAAACAGCACATCAAACCAATCTGTATTTGCTTTGGCGGATCTATTTAGTTCATCATAAGCTTGAGATAAATTGAACTTACGAAAAGCCAGATCTTTGTATGTCTCCGTAAAGGCCCCTGTAGAAGTTGGCCAATTGACATTGGACAGGTATCCCCGATCGTACATTTCCTTATACAGCTGCATTTCCTGGTTGGAATTCATCAGATTGAACTGACTGACATTTGGTTTTACGCCGACAGAATAGGCCGTACTCAAGTTGATGCTTCTGGAGTTGTAAGATCCTTTCTTCGTTGTAATTAAGATCACCCCATTTGCCGCCCGTGTACCGTACAGTGCAGTTGCCGAGCCGTCTTTCAAGATTTGGATGTCTTCGATGTCTTGCGCATTTAAACCAGCAATTGCCGATCCTAAAATAGAGGCCGGATCGCCACTGTAGAGTTGGCTCACCTGAACATTCGCCGGAGACGTTATCGGGACACCATTGATCACGTACAGCGGTTCCTGATTAGCGCTGATGGATGAATTACCCCGTATCCGTATTTTAGGAGTAGCGCCAAAAGTTCCGGAAGTACTTTGCACGCTTACACCTGCCGCTGCTCCCTGTAACATACGCGATACGTCTATCGCGCCTGATCTGTCGATGTTTTTTCTATCCACCTGACTGACAGAACCCGTAAATTTATTTTTATCTATCTTTTGGAAACCTGTGATGACGACTTCCCCAATATCCTGGCTGACTGAAGTCATCGTGACAACCATATTTTGGGATGCCGCATGTTGGACTGCTTTGTGCCCCACTAGTGTAAATCTCAACATGGCATCGGGCTTACTGATGGCAACCGTAAATCGACCATCTGCACCCGTGTTGGTGCCATATTTAGTATTCACTTCCACAACAGAGACCCCTGCTATAGCTCTGCCTTCGGCATCTACTACACGTCCAGAGATTGTCTGTTGCTTAATGTCGTCTCCTTTAATGCTCGTGGGATTCACTGTGATAATCTTGTCCGAGATGATATAATTAAAGGGCTGCTCGGTAAAAATCTCGTCTAAAACCTTTCTCAGATTTCCGTTTGTTACTGAAATAGAAACCAAATTGGCGTTTTTTAGGTAATCGGTATTCATTAAAAAGCTAAAACCTGTTTGCTTTTGAATCGTATTCAATACTGATTCCAAACGTTGCTTTTTGACATTTAAGTTAATATTTTGACCATAGCTACTAGCAAGAGCCTGAGTACAAAATAGAAAAATAAATACTATGGTCAATTTCATAGCTAAGATTGTAGGGTAGTTTTTGAGCAGTCGTACCCAAAAACTATGAAATAATCCATATGGAGGCACAACATTTTCTTTTTGTTTCATAATCATTAGTGAAGCACAAAAAAAGCAGGTATAGTAAGTGTACTACAAATACTTATATTTGTACTGGTTAGAAAAATTTAGTTAGTAGATCGACAAATTTTAAAACCATTTAGCTGGGGGTGTTCCACCACCTCCAGTTTTCGTCGTTATTTCTGATGTTGCTTAGTAATGTCTGACGATAACCCTCCTTCCCTCAATTTTGAACTTATAATTTGTATTTAATTCAATCACTCTTAGCAGCTCTGACAATTTAACATTGCGGGAAACCGTGCCGTACAACTTTACATCCACAATATCATCATCTGCGAATACCATCGTTACATCATACCAATTTTCTATTTCCCTTAGTATTTCTACAAACGAACTGTTGTTAAAAGTAAACTGTTGATTTACCCATGAGACATTGTCGACAGCATTAACAACACCAATCTTTACATCATTGGTCACAACCGCCTGTTCTCCTGGATTCAATAGGTAGCTTTTATCTTTTACCAATATTCGGACAAGCCCCTCTAGGAGAGTAGTTTTCGCATATTTACTATTGCTTACCAAATTAAATGACGTCCCCAATACTTCTATAGTCTGTTTTTCGGATATGACTCTGAAGGGCCACTTTTTATTAGATGCGACTTTAAAAAACACCTCTCCTTCTACCCTAACTTCCCGAGTGTCAGCATGAAAAGAAGTTGGGTATGTTATGGAGGACGCTGCATTTAGCTCTACCAATGTCCCATCCATCAATTTCAGTTTGGTAAATCCACCTTTTGGCGTCTTAATCGTCAAGTAATTGTGTTGTTCAATGGCCTCTAAGGTGTCCTTGCAAGAAATTTCTCCCGCTTTGTTTTTAAAGACCTGCAATCCATTTTTTTCATATATCAATCCAAAGGCATCAGCATCTACTTTAATCTCCTCTCCATTTCCGACAGCTATCGTCGCCAGTGGTTTTGCAGGATTAACGTCGTTAATGACTGTTTGCTGCTCGACTTTGCTGTTGCTGTAAGTTGTATATAGAAAAATACCTGCCACTAAAAAACATGCGGCAGCAGCAAATTGCCACCATCTCCATAACGAGGGACGTCCTCTCACTCTAGATATTGACTGCTCTTGCTGTGTATGTATGACCAGTCTTTTATGGACATCTTCTACTCGTCTTGGAACATCCACTTCAGGCATCGTAAATGGAGTAATGTGGGTAGGGTTTATTTCTGATATTATTCCCGTTAACTCTTCGTTCGAAAATAATTCAATACCATTTTCCAGATCTAATTTTTCATCAGCATCTAGTGTATTTTCGAAATACTTGTGTAAGAGGTATTTAATTCGGTTAAGTTCCATACAAATAGGTTGCAGTTATCTGCCCATTACAATACATACGAACAGAATACAGAAACTCACTATTGCGAAATAGAAATTATTTTTTTTGGGGGCGAGTTACATCAAATTAAGATATACAGGATACGGGTGCCATCCTATTTAGAGAAAGAAAATAAAAAAGGCCTTTAACTCGCGATTGTACTGATGTGCAAATTTTTTTATAGACTTCATAGCCAGCACCAACTGATTACTAATGGTTGATGGAGATATAGCGAGTTGCTCACTTACCTCTTCGTAACTTTTTCCTTCTAATTTGCAGAGTGTGAAGATTATTTTTCTTTGCGGAGGCAAATTGTCAATAGCAGATTCAATAATTTTCCATTCTTCTCTGTCGAGATACAACTCCTCTACAGAGTGTTCAATTCCGTTATCTCTATACCATAAATTCTCCTGAACCCTCTGGGTTCTAATGTTTCTTCGAATGAGATCAATTGCACTCGAATGCGCAATCTTAAACAAATAAACACCTAAATTTTTATCTGCATCGAGATTTTCCTTTGTAGACCAAAGTTTCAAAAATACATTTTGCAAAATCTCTTCTGCCTCATCTGGGTCTTTTAGCACATACAACAATCTCTTATATAGTCCAGTTGCGTAACGTTCATAAATAAGATCAAAGGCTTTTTGATCACCCTTTGAAAAGGCAATAACGATTGATTTATGCAGAGGAGTATTGTTCACGAATTAGGTTAGTTGCTATATTCGTAAATATAGTAGTTTTAATTTAAGTTAATAATAGTTTTCGGTAAATATTATCACGTTAGAGAGAATCGCACATTGAAAGCGTCGAGGACAGATTGCTTAACTGTAGATTAATAGTCGGAAGAAGACCTTTTCTTGCTTATCATGCAGTACTGCAAACAAATTAGGAGATAGTAATTACGGTTTCCTAAAAACAATTACTGCTTCTATTGCAGACGTGGTCTAGATCAGATTTAGGGAATTGCGATCTCAGGAAAGCGTCTAATGAAGAAAGACTAGGGATCTAACTTTTGCACAAAATCGCTTTTTGCCGAACCCATTTGCCGTCCGTTGGTTGGCGAACAGCTCCTGGGCATCAAACATATGAAACAAATCATTTAGGATACCCTGATCCGCAACGAAGCGGCCAGGGTATTCCTTCTATCTGGTTTTATCTTCTTCTCTTCTATGACTACTGTCAAAAAAACGATTTAAAATCACCGTCACTTCATCAACCAAAAGCACTCCAATTGATTGTCGAAATTGGCAAGAATGGCATTTAGCGGTGTGGTTTATCTATTCTTTTATGTAAACCGGGTTTGCCGAATACCGCTGTAAACACCCTGAAGAATCGGGCCTCAAGTATCACAAATAGGCGAAAGAGTATGACAATCAAGTTTTCTATTGCCAAAGGCAAAAAAGCGAAGATACGTGGCGGCGATCCTGGTAAGGGAGTCCGATCTACTGGAGTGGAGCGATGCTTCATCATTTATTGGATTTTGGACAATCAGGCGGCTAGGCTAACCAACCGTGATTGTGTACTCATCGATTTGAAAAAAACCGACCAACATGACCACAAAAACGTCTCTACATTTGTAATACACAGAAAAAGGGCCTATTTTTATAGTGCTGATGTATAAGGTAGTGCCGATTTTTGACCTATGTATCCTTTAAGAGGTTATCTTATGGTGCATTGCGTTGGTCGGTGACGGATGGAAGACCATCCGTGCTTTATACGTTCCCGTCGTATTATTCTGGTGGACAGCTGATGTTCTTACCATCGAATCTGAGGGTGCGGTAGACTTTCCCGCTTAGAAAGCGACCGTGTCTAAAGATAGAAATGGGTACTGCATTCATTACTGCTAATTTAATTGGTTAAAACAAAATAAGTCACGGATGGGAAAGAGCTATAAATAAGGACTGGCTCCTACCTTCCTCCGTCAATAGGGCACCAGCAAGGGCCACGACACGGTTTCCAGTAGGAGCCAGTCCCAATATTCTGTAAAGATACAAAATTTGGGAATAGCAGCTCCTAACGGTCTCGTGTCTTTTAAAAATTTGCTGGTTTCTATTGACGAGACAATAATCAGACTAACTGATTACAAGACAAATATAATAAGTGTATTTATAAAAAACAAAAGTTTTTAAAATTAATTGTATTAAACATAAAGTGGGAAAAGTTACAAACAAGATATTGGCAATGCATATATCCGAACGAATAGACGAGATACTAGATTTGACGGGGCTTACGCTGCTTGGACTTGCCGAATTTTCTGATATTGGCAGAAGTGCTATCAGGAGTTATCATAGTAAAACAATTCCCATTTCTGTAGAGATTGTATCAAAAATATGCGAATCACTATCCATTTCTCTTTCGTTATTTTTTGACTTTAACACCGCGCTGCCAGATAATCTGACGAGCAACAAACGTTTGAAGGCGTTCTCCCAAAACCATGCCCATGCAGGAAACGGATTTTTTAAAGAGGAAACCTATAGTAATTATACTCCTGTTGGTGAGGGGAGGAAGTACGAGCGGGATACGATTGCCTACATCATCAAGCATACAGACTACTTTGCGACACCTCGGACAATAGAAGATATGGTGACTGACTTTGTCAAGGAATACAACATCTTATTGGAATCTGGTCGGATATACCAGTTGCTTTACAAATATATAGGTACGGTACTACAACGAGCCAAAGTAAAGAAACACAACAAAGACGGATCTCTTTCCAAGAAAGAGATATTCACGTATGTGAAACGTCAATAGCACATCGACTGGTTACCCACGCCTAATAACCCTCGGAATCCGGATCAAAAGAACCTGCTTTCAGATGTTAAAAAATGTCAAATCCTCCTTAATTTGGCATTTGAATAGTTCAAATTTTATTAGCTTGCATATTGACTTATCGTCGACAGCGATTAAAAAGAGAGCCATATGAAATATCCATGTAGCACATGCTGTACAAACACGAATGACCACGAAGTAGCATGAGTGCCATTGATGATAGACGGAATACGAATAATATAGTCTGGATCCGCCAACTGGCGGATAACCATTGAAAATCAAACCGAGTGTAACGAGCTCATGAAATAATCATATACATATGAAATGTCCAAATTGTAATGAAACGCTATTAATGACGGAACGCCATCAAGTAGAAATAGACTATTGTCCCAGCTGTAGAGGAGTATGGTTGGATAAAGGGGAGTTGGATAAACTATTGCAGTTTGCATCTACTCAAAATAGTCAGACGGAGCCGAGCTATGAAGAGCGGCCTGCTGCCAATAGAGGATTTGAACAGTCAGAGCGATATACTGACTCGCGAGACAGCCGAGACTATCAGCGAGACAGCCGGGAGTATCCGCAAAAGTACCCACGTAAAAAGAAATCATTCCTTTCAGATTTCTTCGATTTCGACTAAACACATGTGGGAATCCGGTGATCGCGTACACGTAAAAGATCACCATCGATCTCCCAAATAGTGATTGCAGCACTGACATATGCAAAAAGTGCCCTCAAAGAGCGTATCGCTCTTTGAGGGCACTAAGGCTGTCAGGCCTGTATGATTAATCATCTATTTCAATATCCACATCGGTTTATTGATGTCGTCTACACCTTCATATTGCCGTGCTACAGCGGCATCCACATTTTCGGTGTTATAGTTAAATTCATTAGCTGGATATTTCCATCTTAAGGGGATCCTATCCGGGGCCTCAGAATTGAGACTACTTGCTGGATTGATTTTCCATTTAGGGTACCCCGTCCGACGATAATCATAATAGGTATAAAATTCAGACTGTAGGAAGCTTGCCAGATACTTTTGTGTGATAATGGCTTCAACACGTGCTTCAACACTGCTAGGGAAGTTTGCACCTAATGTATTGACATAGGTGTCAACATAAGCAGCGTCTAACGGCATGTTGTGATGGAATTGCTCGGCGTCAGGTGTATTATCATAGATAAACTTCATGGAGGCTGTGACTCCCTTTTTGTACCATTCGACTGGCTGATCAGCTATCCATCCTCTAGTAGCAGCTTCGGAAAGGATAAAGCACAACTGTGCATACGACAGCTGTTGTGTCGGCTCTCCGCTAGCAATTTCGGTATATCGATCATTAAGTTTGGAATAATCTTTAGTTCCCTTTATATCTGTTATGTTGTCGTATACGAGCGAGGGATCGATCCCCACATAAGCGCCAAAATCCTTCTGTGGCACCCCCGCAGCAAGTTTGACGGGGGAAGGGGCGGCATAATAGAACAATCTACGATCTTGCTGGGCTTTAAGTCTGTCCACTACTTCCGTGGACATGATCGGATAGATTGTGAAATTATTGCCGACTTTGTAGAAAGGATAAGTCTGTCCACTTTTGTCGGAGCGAATCAACTGGTAGTTGTCAGCATTGGAAGCAAATATAGGCTTATTGGCTACGATCTGCTGAAATCTGCTTTTGATCCGTAGATCCGCATCACCTTCTTTCTTGCTCAGCTGCATCAGGACGTTCAACGCAAAGCTATTCACTAATTTGCGCCACTGTATCGTATTACCCCCGTATATAGGATCGCCTTCAAATTTGTCACCTTCTGCAAAAAGTTGATCTGCCCGCTCCAACTCTGTGAGGATACCGGCAAACACCTCCTTTTGGGTGTCATATTTTGGAAAATAATTTTTATCTGACTCCCCTTTCAAAGCATCCTGATAAGGAATATCTCCCATATCCATCGTCGCTTCAAAAAATTTGACAGCTCGGGCGAAGTACATAAGCCCATCGTACGACTTGGCCAGCTTCTCAGAAGTTGCAAATTTCGCCATGAAATGTGCATCATTGATGGACGTAAAGCTCAGGCTCGCCGAGCTAAAACCATTGTACTGATAGGACTCTACAAATTCGGTCCATACAATGTTCTTATTTAACATATAGGGTTGTAAAAATCCCTTTTGGGTTGGCTGATTAGCAAGATGTATGATAATGCGCGTGGCAATCATAGCAGAGGTTACCTTTTCTGTAGCCTCTGGATTCGTATTGATTTCGTCAAATTTGGAACAAGAAGAACTTGCTATGATTAACCCAAATAAGATATATTTTAGATTTTTTTTCATCAGAATAACTATTGATTGATCTATTTTTTTCAAAGGCCTTCATACTGCCCTTAGCAGTTTTAATAGTGGAATAAAATTAAGAACCACCTGTAGACTAAAAACTAACATTTATATTGAATCCGATGTAGCGCATGGAAGGCGAATTCAGATCTTCTGAGCCGACATCGGGATCAGAAAATCGATATTCCTTGGTCCACAGTAATAGATTCTGACCAGTCACCCCTACGCTTGCTTTCTTGGCCCTTATCTTGCTGGTCAACACTGTCGGCAAATAGTAATTGAGGGATACTTCTCTCAACTTGACAAATGTTTCATCCCAGATATTCCGGGTTCCGGAATACGCTCTTTTCCAGTATCCTTCATAGGAGACGGTTTTATCATTTGCAGCATACTCACGGGTATCGGTCAATATCTGACCATACTTGTCATAAGTGACACTTCCAGAAATAATCTTCACGCCTTGGCCGATGTATGTCCTATTTCCATTGACAACCTCTTCGTATCTTTCAGGAGAGTCTGAATCCGGATGTGCACCAGTCTGCCAAAGGCGAGCATTCATGCCCGAATAGGATAATCCTTTAATACGTCCATCGATACTGAAAGAGAATCCAAAATCACGATATCTAAATTGGTTGGTCAATCCCCATATCCATTTTGGCGCGGTGTATCCGAATAATCTTTCTGCGTGTGTCGCACTAATAGGCATGCCTGAAGCGTTGTGTATAATCTGTCCATCAGGGCTACGTTCCCAATCACGTGTCACATAATGGTCGGTACGTTCGCCGACTTTGACATACAACGCATCAGCCGAATATTCAGGATCTAATTTGTGATAGTATTCCAGATTCTGAGAGAGATTGCCACTGATATCCCATTGGAAGTGTTCCTTTTTAATGGGTACGCCTCCCAAGGTAATTTCGTGCCCTCTAGTCAATCGTTCTTCTTTCAGATTTACCAATCTGACTCTGAATCCTGATGCTTGAGAAATATTATCTGGATCATTATTTCCGATTCCGCTTTTGATATTATGCCACAGCCTGCTGTAATAAGTATAACTTCCAAACATCCGATTGTTCAGCATGTTCAACTCCAGTCCATGCTCCCATGTATCCCGTTGTGTAGGTGATATTGCAAAATCTTTGATGGAATTGGGGTAAGATGCCGTCGGCAAACCATCCCATACATTTTGCGTGACGCCAAATGTCTGATTGATTTCGTAGATATCGGGCATCTTCTTACTCACGGTGTAGGCCGACCTTACTTTCAGCATATTGATCCAATCAGGCATATCCATCAGATCGGATACCACTATGCTCCCGACGACAGAAGGATAGAAGAATGAACGCTTTTGCTCCGTCAACGTTGACCCCCAATCATTTCGTCCGGTAGCCTCCAAAAAGATTGCATTGCGCCACGATAGTGATAGTCGTCCATACAAACTATTGACCATGCTCTTGCTCTTTCCTTCAGTGGTGGATACCGGATTCACTGAATTACGCAAAGAGTAAAACCCAGGTATCAGCAATCCCTGTACCGTAGAAGCAGTCAGTGTATTGTCGCGCTTGTAAAAGACGGCTCCACCAAGTAACCCATCGATTCCAAAATCTCCAAAAGTCTTCTTGGCTGTAAATATTAAGTCCGTGTTGGTACTGAAGCCATCTTTTTTCTGCGCCCAGTATTTCCCTCTATTGTGGTATCCGCCAGCTCCGTCAAATCCACCGCGTGTACCAAAGATTCCGCCTGGATTCCGTTGTTCTCTGGTATTACCGTAGTAGTCGTACCCGGTTCTCAACATTAATTTTCCCCAATCGGTGACCTGGTAATTTAATGTTACTGCAGCATTGACCTTGTTAATCAGATCCGAACTCACTTTTTCATATGCGGATAAGTAAGGATTGTCATACCATGCGTTATAATGCCAGTTTTGTTTTTCATTTGGGACCATCCAATAATCTTTGTATTGAGTCAGATCATATTCTGGACCTGTCCATACCAAAATATTATAAATATAGCCTTGGTCATTGTATCCCGATCCAAAATCATTGGGGGCATAGCGTCTATTGTACCCCAGATGACTCTCCAAGCTTACTTTATCCGAGATCTTTGCTTCACCTGACACGGAGATATTCGTCATGTTTAATTTGGTATTTGGATACTGTCCTTTATTGTAGATGTGGTTGATGGCCGTGCGTATACTCCCATACTCTCCTTGATTAGTGAAACTGATGGAGTTATTGGATATAAATCCGGGTTCGAGAAAGTTCTTAAAGTTATTCTTTCCTTTGGATACCAATTCACTCTCTTCAAGCTGCTTAGTAAGGGGATTCCATTGTTCATAGCGTCGTCCAATATCCAATTTATCTCCCCACACCTCGTCGTCTGTGTTGTATTTACCACCGTATCCCGCGGAGTAGGAATGTTGCACTTCAGGGAGTGCCAAATATCCTGAAAAAAACATGTTATTAGTGTTAACGGATAGTTCTACGCCCTTTTGCTTCAAGCCTTTTTTAGTGGTGATCATGATAGCGCCCCCCTGTCCACGCTCCCCATAAAGCGCCGCTGCAGCCGCCCCTTTTAACACCGTCAAGTCTTCAATATTATCCACAGGGACGTCCCGAAGATCCATGTTATCATACAGTACCCCATCAATGACCAAAATTGGATTCATGCCTCTCAATGTGATCGCTGGCATCGTATTGAACTCGGTGCTGTTAAACACCCGCAATCCAGCTACCCGGCCGGTCAGCGTCGTACCGACATCGACTCCCTTGACTCGCTGCAAATCTTCGCCCTTCACATCCTGAACGGAATAGCCAAGTGCTTTCTTCTCTCTTTTGACACCTAGAGCCGTCACCACCACCTCTTCCAATGTCTCCGATGATTTCCCAAGCTCAATATGTACAGCTTGGTTCATCGGAATCTCGATCGTATGATATCCAAGAGAAGACACGACCAATAGCGCTCCCTCCCCAACACCTTCTAATATAAAAGCTCCGTTATTGTCGGTGGTCGTAGCATTTTCCGTTCCTTTAACACGAATAGTGACGCCGGCTATTTTGGCTTTCGTCTCCTGATCCACCACCTCACCCCGGATGATCTTTTGAATATTGACACTCCCCATGTGCGACTTTTTCACGATTACCGTCTTCTTTTGATCACCCTTTTTAGAAAGTACAAACAACATTTTATCAACCTGACTGACCTCCAATTTGTCAAAAGATATGTCTTTGACAAATTCATTCAGATTTTCCCTTTTGAGGTTCTTCAGGTTGGTATCATCTTTTATTTTTAAATGAGCGATGTCTGTATCATACCCAAATCGGATATGGAGCTTTTTTTCAATTTTTGAAATGACGGGCCCTATTTCCCGGTGTTGTTGATAATGGGTAGCGTCTGCATGCTGCGTGCAGAGCTGCAAGCACAAGAGACCACCCCAAAATTTAAGGTAATAATTGGTTTTTCTCATATCTATGTTATTTGGTAATTATGGTATAGTTATAGGCTTTATTCAATAGGCTGATAGTTTTGTCAAGATTATTTTGAGGCAGGTAACCCGAAAAGTGGTGGTCACCATACCTTGTATCGAATTGAATCGATTGGTCGGGATAGTTTTCTCGCAATTCGTCGACAATCTTGGAGAGTTTGACTCCTGTAAAGTATATTAAATTATACTTCCATGCCGAGTGGGCGGCCGTATCCACCTGCTGTATGCGAAATACCTGCTTCCGCGGATCAAAGTCTACCCGCTCTCCAGGGCGTACCAATGCGGTAATAGCTCCTTTGCGCACTTCTACGGCTCCAGTATTCAACACCAACATGGCCTTGGAGGGGGTTGAGATTAAATTAAATTGCGTACCTACCACCTTGACGTCGAAGTTTCTTTGGTCCTCAACAACGAAAGGTTGCACCTTATTCTTAGCTACTGTAAAGAATGCTTCGCCCACTAATCGCACACGTCGTATGGTATCGTGTTTAAAATCCGAAAGGACTTCCAAGGAGCTTCCCCTTCTAAGGAGCACCGTACTGTTGTCTTCAAGTACAATCTCTTTTATAAAGTTGGTCTGATTGGAATAAATGACAGAAGAAGTCCCATTTCGCCAGAAAAAATACGCGAATAATAGCGTAAATATCGCCAGGGCAGCAACAGCAGGCGGAAACCACGTGGGTATAATCCAAGTCCGTTTTTCACATTTTGTGCCGACGACGGCATTATAGATCGCCTCAGAAGTATTGGCATCCATGCGGATATCATGACCTACTAGATCCAACACTTCTTCAAAATCCATTAATTCATCTTCAGGCGCATGCACAAGCAAGTCTCTCAGGATCTTACTTTTAGATCCTGATACCTTTCCTACCAAATACTTTTTGTGTAAGGCTTTCGTATTTTCTTTTCTCATCTTTTAGGGCACGCTTATATAGATATACGGGCCAAGATAACGGGAAGACGATCGGGGTTTATAAAATTCTTAAAAAAATTAAGACAGCTAGGGATATGTCAAAATTGGCCAACACAAATGTACGAACAGATTTATTAGCTTTTACGAGCTGATCTCGCACGGTATTCACCGAAATGCCAAGTCTCTCTGCTATTTCGGCATTCGTAAGGTACTCCGTTTTATTTAATAAAAATATACGCTGTCGCTCTGGAGGCAATTGCTGAATGGCTTGTTGATAGACATTTTCCAAGTCTTTGAATGCCAAACTTTCGTCAGTGGAGTTGTCTACCTGTACAGGGCGTGAACCTACGATATCGACATAGGTGTCCTTGACCTGTATTTTCCTTAATTCATCAAAGACGGTATTTCGTGCGGCAGTATACAGATAGGCTTTGATATTTTGGTTCTGGTCGAGTTCATCAAATCGTACCCATATCTTGGCAAATACTTCCTGTACAATATCAAGGGCAAGGTCTTTTTCTTTAAGGTGCATCCATGCATACTTGTACACCTTGTCCTTATATTCAAAATAAAACTTTCTGAACAGGGCAGCTCGTTCCTTTTCAATATATTGACCCTTTAATTTCATCGCTTTTTTATTTCACTTTTCCTTACAATGTTAGATACATTTTGACAGAAATAAAAATTAGACAAGTTATATTCATACGACGCATTAATACTTAAAGGTTTCAGCATAACTTTTTTCACGCATTTGGATAGCATTATATAGGTTGAAACGAGCAGTAATAAACGATGATACACCGCTTTGTTGCCGAGCATGGAGGTGGGGTAGGATCATCAACACAGGTAAAACCATACAAGAACAGATAGTTTTTATTACTTTTACACCATGAGCAACAATGATATTATGAAAAAGCTCCGAGTAGCTTTAAAATTCACTGATGATGATATTATCAAAGTATTAGCCTTGGTGGATTTCAGAGCGACGAAAACTGAACTGAGTGCAATATTCCGCAACGAGGACCATCCCAATTTTAAACCTTGCGGCGACCAATTGCTCCGAAATTTTCTTAATGGACTGATCATATACAAACGTGGCCCACGACCTCCTCGTGAACCATAAGGTGATCGTCACCACAGCTGGCTTCTGCTAAGAATATTATTAATATTCGAGAGAAAGTAGCTAGCATTTTTTACAATTGAAGGGAATATTTGGCTTCTTTAAAATATGGGGAAGCTTATAAAGAAGGTCGTCTCTGGTTAAACTTTAAGTACAAAGACGACCTTCTCGACTAGAACGCTAATCTGTGATGATGGTCAACATTGGGGCATAATTATAATAATTTCCAGTATTAACGGTCCGTGCAGCCCCTCTAATGTAATATGTGGTCTTGGGTTTCAAGCCCTTCAACTCATACACATAGTCGGTCGCGACTATGGAGCTGTTGTCAACGACCTCGGTATTCGTCAACTCTCTTACGGCAAAAAAATTGATATCCAAGGAATTGGTCGTCCCGGCCACAACACCTACACGTGCTATTTTCTGAGCCGTGTTTCCAGGACCGAGTATAGTCTTTACTTTGATTTTGGCTGCGTTCGCTGACTTAGAAACAAGCTCTGCTGTAACGTATAAATATGGCCGTACGACTATATCCTGCACAGTATTTTGATTGATCTTGATCATAAGGGTATCGTCATAGAAAAATGGACCATCCGCTACCAATTTGTACTGGCCATCAAACAACATTTTATTCTCAAATGTACCGTCTGATTTGAAATAGGAGGTAATCGCAGCCGCATTTGCCACGATATCTGTCTGAAATAATCTCAAGATGCCCCCGTTGATTGTCTGCTGTGGCACAAGTGCAGCATTAGGCTGATCTACTACACGGCCCATAATGGCCGAAGAAGGACCTTTATAATTATCTTTTTCACATGATACAATACTCCATATCAAAAGTGGGTATATAAATAATGTGCTTAATTTTATATTCTTTCTCATCTATTTATTTTTTTGTCATCTATCGATGAAAGGTCTATAACGAAACTAATACAATGGATTCTGGATATAAGGAATTGTTCCTTGTGGGACGGGCTCATAATAAAGTTTCTCAGGAAAGCTCCGTGTCGCTTTAGGAGCGTTGACCTTCTCTACAATATACTTCATCTCACTTGGCTGTTTACCGTCCTCCCATACCAACCAGGGATACAAGGCATGAAATTGGGTATTGTTAAGCACGCTCGTAGCCGTTCTCCATCTTCTTAAATCCCAAAAACGATGGTTCTCAAACGCCAGTTCTACTTTTCGTTCATGTCGCACCTGCTCCAAACTAATAGATTGTCTGGGTGCTATTCCCGCTCTATCCCTGATCTTATTAACATACATTAACGCATCGGATGATAGTCCTAGTTCAAAGGATGCTTCGGCATGGTTGAGCAAGATCTCTCCATATCTGAATACTATATAGGGGGCTACAGATTCGTTATAGTTGACCCGCTTAGTCGGATCCATAGATTTTTTCACATAAAAACCTGTTTTCGTAGGATCGGCTCCAGTCAGCGGACCATCCTTACCAACTATCTTAAAGGTCGAGGAAGCTTCAGGATATCCGATATTGAGGTCTTCAACAGTAATCTTCTCTCCATTCTTAATTATTCCCCTACGTATTTCAAGCACACCTCCCTGCCATGGAGAAAACGGCAGCATAATAGTAGCAAACAAACGCGGATCTTTGTCTTTGAACACATCATAAGGATTGTCGAATTGAATCGAATTGCCTTGTTGATCTTGCAATCTAAGCTTTCCGGAACTGCCGTCGACATACTCATACTCTTCGACCAAATCCAAAGTAGGATTGGTAACGCATCCATAATCCGATTTGAAGCTCTGAGGTGCATTAAAAAAATCATAACTATGTCCTACTTCAGGTGTTTTATAGACCTTATTGAATATAACCTCGGTATTATTTTCTTTGAGAAATAGGTTTTGAAAGTTAAGTGCTTTATCTACATCTCCATTGTACAACGTATATTTCTGGGCATTAATGATTTCCTGTGAAGCATCCAACGAAGCGCGCCAGTAGGTTTCTGCCCTGTTTTGGGGAATTCCTATTAAACCATCGATCTGCATCTGTCCATACTTCGCAATAGAAGCTGCATATAGCATGGCTCGGCTTTTCAAAGCAAGGGCAGTATATCGGTCGATCCGATTTTTGTCAGCACTGCCCTTACTGATCGGAAGATCAACCTTACACTCGGAAAGTTCCTTTTCGATAAATGCATAGATTTCATCCTCTTTACTTCTTGGGACAAATAATCCAGCCATATCATCTCCAAAGGCGTATTGCTGTGTAGCGGTGACCAGCGGCACCCCGCCATAGCGCTTAACGAGTTGAAAGTAATGAAATGCCCGTATATATCGGGCTTCTGCTAAAAACCGAAGCTTCAGATCTGCTGTGATCTCAGCTGTCGGTATCTTCTCAATAAAGCTGTTGACACGTCTAATCTTGGTATAGTCCCAGGAACCAAACCAGTTACCTAGTACCGCGCCATTAATTAGCCCGGACTCCCATACATACGACCGTACTGCTTCATCTGTCACAGTAGAAAGGTACCCAGCCTGCTCAGCCACCTCATAGCTAAAGTCTTCTAACAACATGTCGTTGTAAAATTTGACCATCAGTGCTTCTATACCACTCTCTGATCCATATGCATCGTCTTCTACAATCAGATCCCGAGGTCGCCTCTCCAGAAAATCTTTGGAACAGGCACTGATCACTACGGAGAAAAGAATAAGAACTATATAGTTTAAGATGAATTTCATTTTGATTATTTTTTTGTTTAGAACCCTACATTAACTCCTGCTGTCCATATACGTGGCTGTGGATAATAATTGCCTCTACCCGATTCGGCCTCTGGATCGATATATTTTATTTTGTCAAATGTCAGCACATTCTGACCCGATACGTATATCCGGAGATTTCGGATTTTTAGTTTATTGATCATTTCCTTATCGAATGAATATCCGAATTCAAAGTTTTTGACTCTCAAATATGTTGCATCCTTCAACCAAAAAGAAGACTGCCGTACATTGTTGTTAGATCCAGATCCAATGATTGAGGGATATTTTCCGGGGAGCCATTCGCTATCTGGATCAAACTGGTCGGCCCTATGCCACCGATCCATAAATATGGTATAGGCAGAAGAATTACTAACCATAGGATTTTGAAGCTCTTGCGTAAAGTAAGCATTGAACTTACTGGCTCCCTGCATCAATAATGAAAAGTCGAAATTCTTATACTCGGCGGATAGGTTCAAGCCGTAGAATAATTCAGGTGTATTATTACGGCCTATTATCTGTTGGTCTGCTTCCGTAATGATACCATCTCCATTTAGATCTTTATATCGGATATCTCCTGGTAAGATTGTTTTATTCGATTGGTTATCGTGGACTGGAGCCGTATTGATCTCCTCCTGACTTTTAAACTGCCCTTCTGCAACATATCCCCAAAAAAGATTTTTCCATCTATCAGTCGTGTTATTTTTCCAATTGGCTACGAAATTCGTGGATGGACCGCGCTCTACATAGCCATGTTTTGCCCGTGTCCAACTCAGGTTGGGGGAAATACTGTAGCCAAGCTGGCCAACTTTGTTCCGATGCTTTAACACAAGTTCGAAGCCTCTGTGATTATCCGAATTCAGATTTTCCTGCGGTAATGAAGCTCCAAATGTATTGGGTAAGGTTTGGAGACGCTTTGCAAGCAAACCAGTCCGCTTGCGATAGAAGATGTCCAGTTCAGCTCCCAATAACCCCTTCCAGAATGAGGCCTCTAGCCCGAGGTTAGAGGTTTGGGAGGTGTACCAAGTCAAATTATAATTTGGCAACCCTCGATCATTGAGCCCCGGTATAGGCACCGAACCAAAGATATAATCCCCATCAGGGTAACTAAAACCTGTCATATACTGAAAGGCAGCGATATCTTCGTCATCCCCTACCTTGCCGTGCGACAATCTAATTTTGAGCAGGTCTATAGCAGTTACATCTTTCAGAAAACTTTCTTCATTAATTTTCCAACCTATTGACGCGTTTGGAAAAAAACCATACTTGGATCCCGACATGACTTTGTAAGTTCCATCGTAACGAAAGGCAAGTTCAGCCAGATACTTCCCATTAAAATCATAGTTTAATTTCCCGACATAGCCCAATCTTGCACTTTCGCTCGATGAGCCATCGTTATTCTGATTTTGTCCCACTCCTCCAAACAGCTCATCTACTCCATCAATTAGGTACTGCCTGTATGCGGATAATAAATTGGTATTGCCTTCCTGCGCTTCAAACAGAAAAAGTCCACTGACATTGTGCTTGCCGGCAAACAGATGATTATAGTTAAGCGACAATTGAAATACAGTATTCACGACATCTTCATTACTTACAGATAGGTTGCTTGGTGTGTTGCCTGTGAATCCTACATTATACGTATCTTTTTCTGTGTCATATTTATAGAGGTTATACTTACGACTGTATATCTTCTGGTTTTTGACCTGCGTATTGTAGGCATAGGATGCCTTGGCATACAGCCCTTCAACCTTTGGGATGTCGTATGTTAAAGATATGATTCCATTAAATTCTTTTTCTTTTTTCTTGTCGTAGCCCGTCTTATCTCTGTCTGTCAATACCAAAGGGTTGTAAGCGGGAAGGTTATTTATTCCTAGATATTCAGGATTATCATTAGCATAAAATGCAAATGTCGGAAATGTCTTTGCAAAACCGTTCATTAGTGTAGCCACAGAAGTACTTGGATTCTCCACATTACCTAGACGCCCCATTAAATTCAACTCAACAGTAAGGCCGTTGGCTATTTTGGCCTCTATATTACCCCGCACATTGTACCTGTTGTAATCCGTAGCACCACTCCTCCAGAATCCTTCTTGATTAACTACACCTAGATTCATAAAGTATTTAACGTCTTCTGTACCACCAGACACGTTTAAATTATGATACGATTGTGGGCTATTCTTTTTAATAACTCCATTAAACCAGTCATAGGACTTCAATGTTCCATTTTTATATTCCTCTATTTGTCTTGCTGTATATGGTAAGCTTAGAGTAGAATTTCGCCCCGCCACGTGCCACATATTCATGGCCGACTCATTAGCCAATTCAGCAAACTGAGCTGCGTTAACGAGATCAGGATACTTGTTAATCCTCTGAAAACCGAAATAATTCGAATAATTGATATTTGGCCTACCTATTTTCCCTCTTTTAGTCGTAACCAAGATGACACCATTAGCCGCCCGTACACCATATACCGAGGCGGACGCATCTTTAATAATGGATACTGATTCAATCTCGTTGGGGTCCAGATTACTCATCGAGCTAGGCATACCATCTACTATAATAAGAGCGTTGCCAAAGCCCCGGATATCTATCTGACTGGCATCCGATCCGGGCTGACCACTACGTTGCACAGCACGCAATCCGGGAAGACGGCCCGCAAGAGAGTTGGTGACGTTGGCGACGGGTGATCGGATCAGCTCCTCTCCCTTTACCTGAGCTACAGATCCCGTTACAGTGGCTTTCTTCTGTGTACCGTAACCAACTACCACGACTTCTTCTAAACTACCCATAGCTACCTCCATCGCGACACTAATGTTGTCCTTAGTCCCCACGGCTATCTGCTGTGATTTGTAGCCAATAAAACTAAATAGCAAAAAATCATTGCTCCCTGAAACACTGATTTCATAATGTCCCTCCTCATCTGTGGTTGTGGACAACGACGGATTAAGTTTAGAAGCGATAGTAACTCCTACAATAGGCACTCCATCCAATTCCGTGACTGTCCCTCTGACTTTTCGGATTTGATATTCGGGCTTAGATGTAGCGTCCATACGATCTTGATAAATAACTACTCTATTGTCCTTTTCGTAGAATGTCAATCCCGTATTCTTCAAGACCTCGATAAGTAATTTTTCGGCACTTCCTGAATAATTTTCCCTTGACTTGACAAGCATTTGCTTGTTTACACTGGAAGAGGAATAGAAAAAATTAAACCGCGTCTGCTTTTGCAACTGGTTCAACACCTCCTTTAAAGATGAGTTTCCGGTCATTACGAGGTTTACTTTAGTTTCGTCCAGCGTTTGTCCAGAGGACTTAGTGGAGGCCAAAAGATTAATACTCAACAGGAAAAGAGATAAACATAAACCTGATCTCATGAGAAACAGAACGTTAATTTTAAAAAATACCTGCCTATAGGGCAACAGGTCTTCCTTGAAAAAAAATCGAGTTTTTTTCATTATATTGTGATGTTTAAAAAATGATTCGTGAAATTTTTTATCCGTTACTCCCAATTGTTACCAGCTTTTGGGAGTATTGGCCGCTTCCCTTGGAAGCGGCTTTTTTGTCTTTATATTATAGGTATAGTTTGATCATCGTTTATTGTTTAGATTAATTTTAGATTTTAGTGGGGCACCCCTTACCGCTCAGAATTATTTTCTTCTCTTTCCATTTATAGGAAGCACCAGTTGTACGGGTCAGGATATCCATCACATTTTCCAACGATTCGGTGCCGTCGAACAGTCCAGTCATTAGGCAATTTTTTAACCTTTCATTTTCAAATACTATTTCGACATCATAACGTCTATTCAGGCTATTAACTAGTTTTTCAAAAGGTACATCTACAAATTGCATATCGTTATTTACCCAAGAGATCAACTCTCTTGTTTCCACATGCGTGGGAGAGGGATCCGTTTGCCCACCTCTATATTCTAGTTGTTGATTAGGCACTAATACAGCCAGTTTTTTGTCCGCTTTATTGCGTACGTCGACCTTACCGGTACTCACCGATACGATTACATCTTTATCTGTATATGCGGAAATATTGAATGATGTACCTAAGACATGCGTTGTGATATCCCCAGCGTGTACTATAAATGGCTTTCTCTTATTCTTGACTACGTCGAAAAAAGCTTCGCCTCTTAGAAAAACCACGCGTTCTTTTTCGGTGTATCGATATTCTATCTGTGCACCGGAGCGTAATATCACTTTGCTGCTATCAGGAAGCAATACGTATCTATTTTCTACCTGTTGGGTGGAGACAAGTACAATATCAGATATCTCTTTGTGGTCAACACGTATGAAATAGCTTAAAAATGCACCTATTAATAGTAGACTGGCTGCAACGACCGCGATCCTAAGAACCTTCGTCCTGCGAATAGATTTACTCTCGCTATTGTCTAAAAGAATATGGGTATGGAGCTTTTCCAATAACCGTTTTTCAATCATCTGTTCTTCTTCGGGTTCAGTCAGTTGCCAGTTGACATCTCGATTATTTTTAGCCCGATACCATCGGTCCAGTTCAGCCCTTTCTTCCGATGTAGCATCACCCGACAAAAAGCGTTCAATAAGTGTATGTAGTCTGTTAGATTCCATGGCTATACTAGCGGTTATACTATATAGTCACATGAAAAGACCGTTTACCCTTAGTCCTTTTTATAAAAAAAATATTTTTTGGAATTAGCGGTACAGAAAGAAAAAAATGACGATCGGAATAGTTATGCCAATGGCTTTTAGGGAACGCTTTATTCTATGCAGAGCCTTTGTCAAATGAGCTTCTACGGTCTTTTCGGCAATATCGAGGGAAGTAGCAATCTCCGGAATAGTCTTACCCTCTTCTCGGCTATAGGTAAAGACCAAGCGACAGCGGTCGGGTAGCTCTTCGACAATACCTTTGATATATTGACTTAAGAAATGTGCATAAATTTTGTCTTCGCCATAGTCGGGAGATTGATGATGTAAAAGAAATCGATTCCCAACTTCTTCCTTTCTCTTTTTTCTTCGAATCATGGTGAAAACAGAGTATTTTACTGCAGTTGCAAGGTAGCTTTGTAAAGATAGTATGGAGACTTCATTGCGTTTGTCCCATAGTTTAATAAAGACTGTTTGTACAACCTCTTCAGCATCATCTTTATCTCCGATATGATTGTAGGCAATAGCTAATAACTTCTTCCAATATCGTCTATAGATCTCCGTTATGGCCCGTGCATCACCCTCTTTAAGTTGCGCGACAAGCTGCTCATCTTTAAGACTTTCCAATTCCATCTTTAACTTATTATCATGACTTAGCTGTGGCCACATCAATATGCATAAAATTTGTTTGTTAGGCTTTTTTGGGTTTAGATCTTTGCATCACCGAAATGATCAAAAGTCATCATTAATCTTGCGTATATTGAATAGGTTGAGAATGTCTATCGAGCTTTCGAAACCTTCAATTACTTAAAAGACCATATATTGACTAAGCAAATATAGGGTAAATTATCTACACTTACTCATGCATGCTCTTACTGGGACATGCTGATATTGCCCTTTGCTCTTGTTTTTATTTGATCGTTTTTTAGATAGATGTCATTAGAGACAAAGGTGGACCCAGTAGTCATCCGCGAGATTCGCGGTAAAGATGTACATTCCCTGCTATGAAGTTAATCACTGCTATAACTGCGCTAGAAAAGTGAGGAGGCAAAAGAGCTCTTGGAGCAGTTCCAATCTTTTATTGCTTCCCAAGGATTGGAAACAGATTGGCCGGATGAATATTACGAAACCAAAGAGATTATAAACAATAAACCCTATATCACGTAATATGGGATTTATTGTTTACTAAGTAGGATGGCATTCGTATTTACTTCCGAAGACTATTTACTGGGAATAGTGAGCGTATCTAGAGTCCCTCCTTTATCATCAAGAATCTCCACTACGAGACGATGTGCATCGGCTTTTACTTTTATCAGGGTCCTTCCCCCATCCTTTGGTCCTCCCCCTGTTATAATCGGATAACTATTTGCCCCAGGCGCGGGTTCGTGTACCTTGCTTCTATGGATATGACCACTCAATACTAAATCAACTTGACCTTTGTTCATCAATGGCTCAAAGACCTCAACGGCATGATTGCTTCCATGCCATTCCTCCCCACTACGTATAGGAGGCATATGCATCAATACTACCCTAAATTGTGCTTTTTTGAACGCAGGACTTTTGATCTCATTTGCTAACAGACGAGCTTGCTGGAGTCGATAACCATTATAATCGACTATACTGCCATATACGGGATGAGCATCGCTCTTATCCTCGCCCGAGTCTAGCACGACAAAACGCACCGGACCTAAAGTGAATGCCTGATACCCTATTTGATAGAAGTAATCTGAAAAGGATCGTGCAAACTTGCCCCGTGTCTCATGATTGCCCCTGACATAGAGAAATGGAGTATGCTTTGCGAAAAGATCGACCACAGGTGTCAAAAAATTTCGCACAATCTGCGATTCATCCTCTTGATAGTCAAAAATATCACCATTAAAAAAAATGAAATCCCGTTTCTGTTCCTCATCTAAGGCCAAGAGATGTGCAATAGATTGAGGGCGATCATGTATATCATTCATCATGATAAAAGAAACGTCTTTCCGGGACGTATCAATGGCTGTAAAAGTTTCTATTGGAGCATACACTTCTGCCCCATAAGCAAGCTTATAGGGCTGAAAATCCTTAATCTCTTTAGACACAATCCGATAATAATATGTTTGACCAGGCTTAAGATCCACAAGCTGTACATTGTGCAATCGACCAACTGAACGAAGCCCATATTTAGCCTGCCCATAAGCTGTTTGGTTGAGATCATTCTTATCCAAACCGTACTCTACCCAACCAAAGGCTTCCTTGTTAGTAATCCATTGGATCACCATATTGTCCGTAAAATTACTTTGAAGATACGGCCCCGCAACAATAGTGAAGTCGAGGTTGGCTCGATCATCTGTTTCAAAGGCCAACGTAGAATTCAAGAGGCCCAAACCTCCGATTACCAAACTACCTTTTAAGAAGGCTCTTCTACTTTCTTGCATCTTGTGTTTCATCGAAAAAGTATTATATTGTCTAAATAGATGGAGACTATCAAAAAGAGCTTTCTTGCATCGTCCCCATCCAGTCCTTAATTAAATGAATAATGGCCTGAGCATGGAGACCACTAATATCCTGGTAACTGAACTAGCTTATTATTCCGATCCATCTCATTCTGTCCAAACGGTAGAAAATAATACCGATCATTCCATGGCGTACGTCTCAGCACTACGGTACGTTTATGAAACAATGGGTCGCTAAGAAAAGTGCCCTGTGTCATGTCCATGCCGGTATAATTACCACCTTGATAATACCCTTCTTGACCAGCAACTTTCCACCGGCGCACATCGAAATACCGATGTCCTTCGAATGCCAATTCAATCCGGCGCTCCGATCGGATAGTCTCACGTAATTGAGCCTGGGAGCCTCCTACCAGTGATGGCAAACCACCTCTATTCCGGATAGCATTGAGATACTTGAGCACATCTGGATTAGTCGGTTCGGACTCATTCAGTGCTTCGGCATAATTCAAATATAGCTCCGCCAAACGAATCAACATTGCTGGCCTAGCTACATTAACAGCCGGGCTCACACTGAATGTATTGTGCAGATTCTTACGGACCGTATATCCTGTAACAGTCCAATCTCTCGGAGCTCCCTTAGAGCCTGAATTACCAGTACTGTAAAACTCAACCTGTGTCATGCCAGCCTTGGGAGCTCCCGGGATGACAGACCCGTTGAACGTGATATAAGCATAAAATCTAGGTTCTCGTCCGACGTACATATTATTCGTCCCGGTGACATAATATTCATTGCCCACGGAGGCGTATCCAGTCTCATCATAGGACGGCACTTCGGAAATAGACTGTCCATTGGCCATTCGGAAATCATCTACAAACTCTTGCATAGGAGCAACATAGTTGTAAGCGGTACCAGCGATTGCCCTAGGGGCTGTGCGAAGCTCCCAATTACGCAGGCCACTGGTCGTGCGAAGCCATATACCCTCTGTCTTCCACCCGTTCCAATACAGATCCCTCGAAGACAAAAAAGCAGCTCTAAAAGCATTAGCATGCTGCACTTTGTATAAAGCTTTGCCATTGGACTCCGCAAGCTCAATCGCAGCTTTAGCAGCGCTAGCGGCCTTGCTCCATCTGCTAGCGTCAGCAGTCTGATTGAACAATTGGGTACCATCCTGATTCCGGAACGATGCATAGTCTGTGTTCCCATTATATAGCGGGCTGGCGTGGTACAAGAGGATCTGAGACTTTAAAGCCGCGATGATCATCTTGTTGATACGTCCCCTTTGTGTAGGGTCTACATCGGTAGAATTGTCTTGATAATAGTCTTCTGGAAGGTCCTGATAGGCTTTATCTAGCTCGCCAAGTATGTAGTTAATACATTCATCCATCGGACTACGAGGAATAGCATAGTCGTCGTTAGGACCACCCGCCTTTTCGGGCTGCAAAGGCACAGGTCCATGCATTTTGACCATCAGCCAATAGTAGAATGCACGTAAAAATCGGGCTTCGGCCTTGTAGCGCTTGACCTGTTCGGCACCATTAGCCAGCGCTAGGATCTCTTGATTACGATCGATATTCTCTAAAAAAATAGCGCACTGCCTAATCTTACCATAATAGGTGACAAAATCCTGACGAGTGGTACTCGAATTAATTGCCCCACTATTGATGGCATTAATGTAGGTATCTGTATTATTGGATATATCCAGTTCATCCGAGACCGCTCCCCACATCTGATTGTAAGGTTGATCCCAAACATCAGGCACTGAAGTAAATAATCCACCCCAATACTGCTCCGTCTGCTCACGATTAGCAAATATAGATTCGAGATTCAATTGATTATCTGGCTGGGTGTCAAAAAAGTCCTTTTTGCACCCGCTCATCAGGGTTATAGTTGACAAAGCTATGCCTACTGTGTATAGCTTAATTATATTTTTCATAATTACTTATTGGAAGTTAACTCTTAATCCTAGATTGAACACACGTGTATTGGGATAGGTGACGCCTCTACCGTCGCCAATTTCTGGGTCCCAAAGATCCCAGTTGGAAATCGTAAACAGGTTCATCCCGTTCGCAAAAATCCGCATCTTACTCACTGATAATCGCTTAAGAAAGTCTTTCTGAGAAAAATTGTACCCGATTTCGACCTGTTTTAAGCGTAAGTAATCAGCCTTTTTGAGCCACCAAGTACTTGTATAATAGTTGGTCGTCTGATCCGAATTAGTAGAAAGCCGAGGGTAGAGTGTCTTTTTATCAGGATTGTTGGGGTCCCATCGATCTAACATCGTTTCATATACATTTCCATATGTGGCTCCGTTAGGAAAAGGCGTAATACCAAATCCTGACCCCATATTGAGATCGACCATACCTGCTCCTTGAAAAAACAGACTCATGTCAAACCCTTTGTATCCTGTAGCCAAGGTAAGCCCATATATAATCGCTGGAGTAGATCCGAAACCTATTGCTTGCTGATCGTCAGCATTGATAAGACCATCGCCGTTAAGGTCTCGGTAACGAATATCGCCAACCCTTACATCTCCTGTCTGCCGAGCGGAGCTGGCAATTTCTTCATCACTCTTGAACAAACCTTCTGCAATGTACCCAAAGCGTTGACTGATACGATGTCCCTCTCGCTCAAGCCACGGATAGCGCCAGGCAGGTAAATTGTCTCGAACGACATTGTTTTTATTGTAATTGAATGTTCCTCTTGCCATGACAAAACCCCGGTCACTAAATTTCTTATTGTATTCCAAGGTAACATCTATCCCTTTATTACTAGTCTCGCCGATATTTAAAAACGGAAGATTACTAGCCGTATATCCCGAACCGTAAGCAATAGAAAGGTCTCGCATCAATATACCGGTACGATCTTCTCTAAATAATTCAACGATAAGCTGTAATTCATTTTGAAACATGTTCATTTCGAGTCCCAAGTTATGACGATAAGAAGACTCCCATCGCACATTTGCACCTATTTGTTCTTCTAGATATCCCGTATAGGTCTTTGATGAGCCCGGCTCACCGAAGGCATAACCACCACTTTCTTTGGCAAACCTTGAGAGATAGAGAAAACGATTATTGGGATCATTAACGCCTGCGTTACCAGATACACCGTATGAATACCGAACTTTCAAATGCGAAATACTGCTTAGGGCATTTTGAAAGAATCCTTCATTAGACACCAACCAACCCAAACCTACGGACGGAAAAAAACCAAATCTATTCGTTGGAGCGAAGTTATCTGAACCGGAATACGAAAAGTTCGCTTCAGCAAAGTACCGCCCATCATATCCATATGTTCCTCTACCAACTAAATTGCGTTGCCGGTAGGGAATGGCCTTCGTATAATTATCCACGCGGCTTGACGCATCACTAAAATCAGACTGATTGAAAAGGATGAGTCCTCCAACCTCGTGTTTCTTAAAGGTACGACCATAATTCAAAGAAGCTTCACTATAAAACCTTCTATCTCCGAATCGGGTAAGACTGTAGCTCAAATCGTTGGATCCTGTAGATGAAATTTCGGTTATCAGGTTACCCTCTGAATCACGACCTGTGGCAAAATAAGTCTGAAGCGTACGTCCACGGTTTAATGTATTCTGCGAATTGACATCAAAAGCAAATAGACCAGAGACTTTAAGTCCTTGGGTTAAAAAATCCAAATTTTGCACGACCTTGAGGTTGGAACGAATCGAGTTGTCGTAACGATTATTGACTCCACTCTGTGTCAAGGCCATATATGGAGATGCCAGCAATCCTTTGATCTGTGGCCATTGTCCATTGGAATACTGAACTGGAATCATATGTGGAGCCGTAGAGGCCGCCATACTAAATAACTCATTAATACCATAAGCCGGCCTATTCAATGTGGAGATGTACCCATTCAATCCAAAGTCTACAGTCGTCGTCTTAGTCAAGTTAATATTGGTATTGCTGGTAAAGTTGAACCTATCCAACTTGAGCTTGGAATTAAAGGCTTCCACATCTTCTGTCTTGAACTGCCCAGTCTCCCCATAGTAACCTAACGACACAAAATACTTGGCAATATCTGCCCCACCATTGATATTCACATTGACCCGATTGTTGGTACCGTAGTCCTTAAAAAGGACATCATACCAATCTACATTGGGATAAAGATCTGGGTCTTCACCCGAAGCATGCTTGGCGATAACTTCGTCTGTATATAATGGATTTCTACCGCGCATTTCCAGTCCTTCATTGTACAATCGCATATTCGTAGGGGCATCTACAAATTTCGGTAAGTACGTGAATCCTGTAACACCTTGATTTGCTTCGGCCGTAATCGTAGCACGTCCAGACTTGCCTTTTCGAGTATTGATGATGATCACGCCATTGGCACCTCGGGTACCGTAAACGGCGGTAGCGGTAGCATCTTTCAACACAGTAAAACTCTCCACATCTTCAGGGTCGATATTGTCAATGGAGCGATCAGGTACTCCATCAACAACCAATAATGGATTCTGTGGCGAGGAAGAGAAAGTAGCAACCCCCCGAACAAAGAGATCGGCACCGCCACCACCTGGCCCGCCCCCCCTCTGCGTGGCCACCACACCTGCTAGCCGGCCAGCAATTGCTGTCGATAGATTCGCCACGGGCACCTTCAACTCTTGAGGTTTGATAGTCGATTGTGATCCTACTAAGCTTTGCTTCTTCTGGGTACCAAATCCAACTACCACCACCTCTTCCAATCGACCTTGGTCCATTTGCAGAGTAATCACTCCTTGTCTTTTGATTTCCGCAATAGACAAGATCAGACTTTGGTACCCAACAAAAGAAAAGCTAAGGCGCTCAACATCTTTGGGAATATTGAGGATAAACATACCGTTTTGATCGGTACGTGTCTTAGACGAAGGGTGTTCAATGGCTTGGATCGTAACACCTTCCAACTTCAACCCACTAGTATCTTGAATAGCCCCTTGGATGATTGTAGTTTGTTGATTCTGCTGATTACCACTGGGAGAGGAAGTTGCCTTCTTTGTTCCTATTCTTTTACGAATCACGATTGCATTATTACGCTCCGCAAATTCTAAATCGGTATTGGCCGTCAACTCTTTGAGGATATCCGATATGCTGGCATTCTTGAATTTTTTAGCCGAGACACGGTATTTTACCAATTCATCTGGGGTGTAGAGAAAATTGACACCACTGGTTTTACGTAGGGCCTCAAGCGCATGTTCTAAAGAACCTGCTTCCATATTAATCGATACTTTGGTATTGGACTTTTGTCCGAAAGCAAACGAGGATACGCTGACGAGCAGTAATAAGATTACTGCTACACCATATTTCATAGGGATACAACTCTTCATTTTTAAAAACAAATGAAAAAATTGAATATTTCTTTTCATATTTATATAATCTATTTCATAATGGATTGATAATACGGAGAACTACCTCCTACAATAGGTCTCCTTAGGGCTATCTGATTTATCTATTAATTCGGATAGCCTTAAAAAAGTAAATTAATGCATGAAGACCTCCTTTCCGATTATCTTGTAAGTCCCATGATGAATCCAACTTATATTGGAAATCAAACTTTCTACATCGTCTGACGCTGTAATCTCTATCGTATATCGCTTACTGCTAATCTCTGAATTGGCAGCAACAAGCTTATAGCCATATAGAGCTTCGACGCGCAGCGCCAGCTCATGGAAGGTAACACCCTGCAAAAACATATTTTGGGAGACGGGGTCGAACCTGGCTTTATCGAAAGTATACGTATTGCCCTGATTTTTAGCTGCATCATAGTGTACTGCATCCCCCTTGGTCATGCCTAGATATTGATCCCTATCGGTCTTTACATTAACCTTACCACGGGTTACCTGTATATCCGTATATGCCAATTGGGCATATGATGTAATCAGAAATGCAGTCCCGAGAACCTCAGTACTAGTACTTTGTGCTTTTACAACGAAGGGAAGATTAGGATTTCGATGAACGTCAAAGTATGCCTCTCCATCTACCAATTCAATATTTCGATGCATATTACCAAACCCTTCTTTATAGCGTAACTCGGTCATGGCATTCATCCATATGACCGTACTATCTGGTAGCATGACTTTTTTACGGACAACCGTGTCACTGGACAGATATACGTAGCGATCAGATAGTGTAGCATTTCTGAAAATGTGAAGGGCGATGAAAAATACTGCTATAATAACCGAAGCGGCCAATCCGTAAGTCAAATAGTTAATATGATTGGATTTGTTTACAGGATCTGGTGATACAAAGGGCACCTCCTTTACGTTAACTGGTTTATTGTGATTGACTATTTTTTGGACTTTGGAGCGGATAGCTTCATCCTTAGCCTCTGAGGACATGTATTCCTGCGCTTTTAACTCTTCTCCCATTCCGATCAAATAATGATCGATACGATCTGCATCGATGCCTAATGAAAGGTATAATTCGACAACATTCTTTTCTTCAGGAGTACACTCTCCTCGGAAATATTTTTGTAATAATTGATTGGTTGGTATCTGCATTCTTATCAGAAGGATTATTAATGCCCTCTATTAATAAGAATGCGCGAAAAAGATCTATTGGCTAATGAAAGTATTTTTTTTACGTTTTAGCTTCTGCACGTTAGGCCAACAGTGAAAATAACAAAGCTAATCGTTTCGGCAGGAACATCGTCAAATTCGGCTTTGATAACCTTTAATGAGGCTTTAATATGGTTATTAATGGTGTGGACAGACAACCCTAGCCTGTCACCAACTTCTTGATTGCTCAAGTGTTCTTCCCTACTCATTAAAAATATTTTTTTCTGCTGAGGAGACAATTTTTCAATTGCAGCATAGTAAAACTCCAACAGTTCTTTATAAGGGATTACGGAGTCAAAACAAATCGGTTGTTCGGCCTCATCAAGTCCTTCTAAGGAGACCGTTTTCAATATCTTCTTGCGAAGGAATCCAGCTATTTGTTGCCTGAGTATGCCAAATAAGTAAACATCTATCCTTTGTATATTATCGGTATTATTTCGCAATTGCCAAATTTTCATCATAGCGTTCATACCCAATTCTTCAGCAACCTCATTGTTATTAGTAACTTTTTGAGCCAGCACATAAAACTGAGGGTAAAAGTGTTCAAAAATAATTTCGAACGCCCGATCATCACCTGCAACCCAGGCCTCAAAGTCTTTCTCTATTAGGCTATAACTACTCATCATAGTGTTTTGCTCGCAAAACTACTTTTCACGTATTAATATAATATTAAGAATCAGATTTATAATATTGACCATTCGAAAAATGCTTCGAATCATCAAAATACTTAAACAGATTAAGCACTACAAAATAAATAGAATTTTGTAAAAACAAAAAATAATCAAATAATAATATCTTACCGATTTATGTAGCGGATTGAAAATCGCTTAAGGAAGTATCCTGATATACATATATACTATTTTTCTTTGTGCCATCTATCATGAATAACATAAGACAAAAATATTGGCATAGTAAATCGTTGGCGATAAACTCTCAAGGCAATCATTTACGGACCGTATTTTTGCCGAATGTGTGAAAGCTCCCGATGTTGTGCATCATGCACATCTTGTAAGTTCGCTTAACAATTGCAGGACAAGTTCACGGGAGATTTCTTTTTGTATTTTGACATATAATTGCGTATATTGACAAGTCCCCTAAAATACAATCATCTGCAATCACAGCATTTGATCCTGATCAATCTCCAAGTCCGTAAAACTCCGTAGAAGTCCGTGAAAGTCCGTAAAAGTCCGTGATTTCTCTGCGTTAACTTTGACTTAACTCCTGCTTAGCTTCGTATTAACTTCGGGACGGCGTCGGCACCTTCCCGAAGACAGGTCGAAGTCCACCCGAATCATTCCCCTAGTTGTCTCGGACAGCACCCAAGCCTAATCCGAAGGATCGCAAAGAGAGGGCAAAAAAACACGAACTTGCAATTCCTTGAAACAGTCTCATATCATTTGATTCATATAGCGTATGGGGCTCAAAATTTAGCTACCAGATTCATTCCTTTAAAAAAGTCTTAAATTTCTCACCATTAAAAACTACTCGTACACCAACTTTTAAATACGATGTGTATACTTGCACAAGTCCAAAACATGTTGCGTTCTCAACAATTCACAAAATGACAGGGAAGAGCAAGGTCTTAATTTTTATAGATAATGATCCACGACTTATGTAATAGTATTGACATCTATAACCTTTGATTTTATACATGCGATTCCCGATAATTTCCTGATTAATGATTGAGGCAGGATCGTTGCCAAAGGACTAAGAGGTGAGCAGTTAGCCGAAAAATTAAGGGTCATTTTTCCTGCGGTAAGCCCTGTTGAAGAATAAGCAATCAAAAGGGAGAAACCTAAGATTTACAGCTACAGTATGTGTGTCTTTGAAACACCGATGGTTTTACTTTTTCGGCTCTCTCTCTTCAAGTCGGCTTATGAGATTGACAATTCCTGTCGGGCCGATATTATCGTTCGGATTTTGTTTCTCGTATAATTTTAACGCGGCTTTATAGCTGGACAATGCATGTTGCGTATGTCCCAGCGCTTCATCAATCTGCCCAGAAACAACCAGATTTTGGACATTGGGTAATGCGGTATTATCTACCCACCGCTTAGCACGCATTAGCATATCTTGCTGTTTAATATCAGAGAGGACTACGGCCGTAGCTCCGTCCATCTTCCGTTCATTGCTATTGACAAAGGCTTTTGGATATTTGACGCCTTCAACCAGATCGATAAAACCTAAGAAATTATTTGACTTCAGTAAAAGTGTTTTCTCCGATTGATAGAGATCCTTATCTTCAACTGGGAGATCCATTGCATTGATGCGATCTAAGCTTTTGTAGAAAGATACTGTATCTCCTGAAATCGCAATATTATCCAGCTCCAATATATACGGACGTATCAATAACGCATTTACACGTTCCTTACCAAATCGCTGCACCAGACGGTCCTTATTTGACTGCAAGAAAAGATAATCACGTGTATCATCGGTCATGAGGTACTTCTCCATCTTCGGGAATATAGATTCGTCTGACAGTTCTTCGTCTTTGACATGACTCCACAGCTCTAGATAAATGTCATATGCCTTTCCTGCATTATATTGCTCATGTACGGATAGGTGATCAAAGAGAAATTTCGTGGTTCTATCACCGTTTTTATACCGAAAGTCCGATTTTGATAGTATGCTGCTCTCCGGATCTAGAGATTCCTGAAGTCGGCTGATAAATTCTCGAGCGGGCATGCTACCACTGAATACATAGGATAGATTGCCTCTACTATCCACAATATTATACTGGGGTATGGCTTTGTGCGGAAATTTTTTGGTCAGTTCTATTCCCCTCTGCTTTTCTATATCAGCTTTAGCAATAATAAAATAACGATTTATAAATGAGATGACCTCTGGATCGGCGAACACCTCCTGCTCCATCTGCTTGCAGGGTGCACACCAGTCGGCTGTATAGTAAATCAACAATTTCTTTTGCTGCGCTTTGGAACGCTCCATCAATCTCCCGATATCGCCTTCCTCAAAAGTCAATGTCCCGGTCTGGGCATGACATATCGCACACATGAATGTCAGCCACATCAAACTCAACCTTATCAAAATCATGCAAAAATATTTCAATGTAAAATAATGGGGCTGTCCGATAGGACCGTCGCTCATACCGATGTGATCGTTGCCGAGTCGTCGAAGAAAGTCTGCCATGCAACCACCTCATTACTGACGATTGCTCGGAGAGTCTATGTCCGGGCACGTATCATCCGATGGATGCAGCAACAAACTCATCACAAGATGCAGCTACAGTCGGAAGTAGACGCTGCTGCCTTGGGACAGCCCCGAAATAACTATGCAGGTGAGCAATTCGTATAGCCAGATGGGCGACCGATAGAACATACCTCTCGCCGCGCACCGACACACATTACATCGTAGCAAATGTATTTTTGCTCACCCCCCTCACATGAATCTGTACATGTACTACCGCCACTACCGCTACCTGAAACCCCTCCCATAATTCGCTTTAAGTCATCCCGAGAAAGAATTTCTTCCCGCATAACTGATTTCAGACTGATCTTTTTCATATTTTTGTTGTATAAATTTATGATGCTCGCTCACTCCCGAACATCGATAGGAGGGTCTTTTACAGGGAACCTTCTGTCGGCCTGGGTCTGCTTGCAATCTGCCCAGACATCTCCTTCTACGTAGTTTTTTGTTTATCGTATCCGTCCATCCAGCAAACCGGTACTAGAATAAGTACAGGGTATCATAAAATTCCAAGAGCTTCTTCCTCGTCTCGCAAAACTGTCGGAATCTAATGGATATATCACCAGACTGCAAATGTGCTTTAGATACAGAGTATACATCGCACAGCCTCCATAATCGGCTGACCGCTCCCTATACCCATCCCTGAGTCCAAAACACATAAGCACCTGTATACCAGATATTATCTAAAAATAAAAATAAACCGTGAATTATACAACAGCATTATTCCAGAGTAAATATTTTAGTGATTTTTTTTAAAGATCGCCAGTAGCTTGCGTTTGTATGTAACAAAATAGCAGCTTCGTACCTAATATACATTATAACGTATCGTAGCTGATCCGGATGCTATCACTAACAGGGCTGGATACGCAGGTTAAAATAAGTCCCCTTTGTATATGGGGTTCTTGTAGGACAAAGTTTCTGCGGAGATGGACTTCTCCTTGCTCCAATTTGCAGACACACGTGCCACAGTTGCCCCGGGCACACGAGTATGGAGCATCTATACCTGCCGCTAGCAGAGCATGTAACAAGGGAACCTGTCTGTTCCAAACAATCTGCTGTGTCTTTCCGTCTAGTGTAAGGGTAACGGCTACATTTTGGGACAGGTCAATGGTATGCGTGATCGATGGGTCTTCAGCTTTGTCACGATTTGAGGTGAAACGTTCGAAATGGAGATCTTCTTTAGGAAAGCCGGTTCTGATAGCTGCATCCATTATCCTTCTCCTCATCGAATCTGGTCCACAAACCAGTATTTTTTCCAGGTTACTGTTACGATCCAATCGCTCTATTATCATCTTTATGTTTTCAGCATTCATTCTTCCCTTGAACAGGCTCTCTACATTTGGAGTCTGGCTATGTGAAAAATACACTTGAAAATTGTTGGGATATTCTTGCTCCAAGGTTTTGAGCTCATCGTAGAACATCGTCGTCTCGAATGCTTTGTTGGAATAGAAAAGGAAAAAATCCGTCTGGGACTCGGTCTGTAGTATAAAGCGCGCTATACTGAGAATAGGCGTGATCCCACTTCCCCCGGCAAATGCAAGTATTGCCCTTTGAGCATCGGGCTTGGACGGTATGCCAAATAATCCCTCTGGAGATGAAACTTCAACCCTATCACCTACATGCAGCTCACGGGCTATATGGGTAGAGATCTCACCATTATCCACGGTCTTGACACCTATGCTCCACTCCTCATCAAGCGGACTACTACACAGAGAGTACGCCCTTCTCTGGCCCTTGATATTTAGCGTGACGTATTGACCTGCCTGAAACTGAAAGTTAGATCTTAACCCTTTGGGAACAGCAAACGTAATTTTATAGGCATTACCGATCAATCTCTGTTTGGAAGCTATTTGTAAATTGTAAAATTTCATAGTATCTGCTAATTTGTACGGTATTGTTTTGTAACCTGTAAGATTTGTTCTTGACGGAAGAGCTAGATAGCATCTACTTGCTGATAGTTGTTAAATAATCAAACTTTGCAGAAGTCCTCTCTTGGAGCTACTCTGCAAAGTCAGGAAATTATCGTCAGGAAGCATCTGATGTACGACGAGGTAGGTATACTGCACCCCGGGAGATTGGCTTCCTACAACCATGTCCTTGTGCTTAAACTGCTCTTACTTCTTTTATTGCGACAAGAATACGGTCCAATTCAGCGACTTCGTCTTCTGATAATGGTTTAAGGGGGCTCCTAAACTCTCCGCCACCCACCCCAAGAAGATTGAGTCCGGCTTTAATAGATCTTGGTAACCCTTTAGCTACAATAAATCTCAACAGATCAATCTGTTTATAGAATATTTTCCGTGCCTTCTCCAAATTATTTTCCTGAATTGCCTCATATAGCGCAATGTTGAGTTCGGGTATAAGATTGGGTGCTGCGGTGCACCAACCGTTGGCGCCTGCTGCAAATGCCGCCAGGGCTAACGGATTGGAGCCGTTGTAGAATGCGACATCCTCCCCCAACTCTCTTCGTAGTAGATGCATCCGTTGCACATCACCTGTGCTTTCTTTGATCATAGTCACATTGGGAATCTGCAACAGTTTTTTTAGTAAAGCTGGAGACATATCTACACCACTGGTCGCCGGATTGTTGTACGCCATAATCGGAATCGAAATTTTGGAGGCAACGGTATCATAATGTTTTACGATCTCATTATCGCTCAATGCCCAATAGCTCATAGGAATGATCATCACAGCGGTAGCTCCAGCTCTTTCAGCGAACTGCGCATGATAAACGGTTTTGTCTGTGGTAAGGTTGGAGACGCCAAGCAACGTGGGTACACGCCCTCCGACCTGCTGTATAGTGGCCTCGGTCAGCGCTTCCTTTTCATCGTCCTGGAGATAGGGTAAGACGCCGGTGCTACCTAATGGTGCAATGCCGTGGGAACCTGATGATACAAGACATTCCACCTGCTTTTTAAAAAGAGGGATATCGACCTTTTGCTCGTGGTCGAATGGGGTAACCGGGTAAGCGATAACTCCCTTAAATGGTATTTTACTCATTGTTATTCTTATTTTTCTGTAAGTGGGGGCTAAAAGATTCGTCCTGTTGTACGTGACTCGGCATCTTTATGTACCGGAACTCTATGAACTTCTTAGTCCCCCCACTTGATTCATTAGAAATCTCGTCCTTCTTCCTCTCTCAATGCAACACCAAGATTTTGCAGCTGTGGAGCATTTTCACAGGCAATGTATTTTGCAGATTCTGTCTCACTGGTGTTCTGATGTTGATGCCAAGCCCAGGAAGGGATGTAAACGGCATCTCCCGCCTCCCATTCTACACGCTCATCCTCCACAAGTGTCCATCCCTTACCTTCGAGTACATACAATACCGTCTCATATGTATGGCGGTGTAGGTGGGTTTTCTGGCCCGGCAACAATCCTCCGATAGTCATGCTTACGTTTTTGCTGGGTAGGTCCACAAAGAATACGGGGTGCTTCCTTTCCTCTGAAAATTGGTTGTGCACACCTGCATTCTCCACATTTTTATGAATAAAATGTGATGCTTTCACGTAGGTGGGCTTTGCAAAGGTTTGATGAAAATCCTTGGAACTAAATTGTTTTTGTTCATCGTGAATTGACTTTTTCACGGCGGCTGCTGTTTCTAACTTAGACATCGTTTAAAAATTTTTATTGTTGACTGCACTATTGCATCACAAAAATATAGACCATCTGGATCACATTAGCGGTTCAGTTTTGACAAAACAAGATGGTCCAGAATAGATTTTTTATGTAACTGCCTAGGCATCAACAGGAGTCTACGTCATTCAGCTATTTCACCTTACGTCGGAAAAGGCAGACGGACAGCTGACAATATGTCCCAGCTCCACCCACAAGCACTGATTGAGGGAACCAACGCTAGTCAAGGTCATGGATCAAAAAATATAGGCATACATTACCGAGGCCGCTATCTCTCGTTTCATCAGCAGACCAACCGCAGGACGAAGAACATTCCTAAACCAATTACATCAACCCCCTTATATTAATACAATCAGACGCTCAATCATCAACGCAAACGCGCTACGAATACCTGTAAATTACCCGGAAATATTAGCATTTATAAACCCATCTAGCAGGTAATCCTATTTACATAAAATTGATTGACAGCCCCTTATGACTGATCTTCGACTTCGCATGAGCAGTTCTTGGCGATAAATATATTCCACGTTAGTCGATCATATAGAACCTCCTCACACATGCTTACCCCAAATCATGTAGCTATCCAGCTACAACAAAATATTATGGGTAAATCAGAATTCCTCAAAAAACAACAATAGACAATATCTGTGTAAATTAACCTCTACAAGAATAACATTCCCGACTCCGACATTAATTATCGCACATCAAGTTGTACCTACCTTTGTACCATAGATCTGTTATTGGGCTGGTTGACAGCCTCGACAAGGAGACAAGCACACACAACTATTTTTAGCGCAATCACTTAAAGAATATCATTACTTGTCATCCTTGAATGAATCGAACAGATCGAACGATCATTTTGATCGATTTAATTTTTACTAAAACAAAATTTCAACAGACATGAATTTGCATTTTTATCAAAATCTGAGAAGTATATTAATGCTTGGATGTATTGCATTACTTACCTCCAGTCTCTATTCCTGTAAAAAAACCGAAGAAAACACGGTTTCACTGGGACAAACCCTTGTGAATGTGAATCTCGCTGGTGTTGAAGCATATGGAGGGGAAGAAGACGAAGAAGAAACCAACAGCACGCTTAGTTCAAAAAGACAGGCTTCTGTGGCATCAGCCTCATCTGCTACCGTACAGGAAATGACTGTACCTTTCGGTGATGGCTGTTCTATTGATGTCGTCATGACAAATAGCCCGATCTCTACAAGTCAAAGCAATGTAGCTGCACCCGCAGGGGCAAGACTTGCCGCTACCGCACAACCTCAAAAAGCATTAGGGCCAAATGTCAGATACAAAGTCGTTGTATATGACAATCAGGGAAATTACGTAACGGACAAGACCTATAGCTACGGTGCAGAATCCACAACAGCGGGGATGATCCTTGATGCCGGTAAAACGTACACATTTGTCGCTTATTCTATCAATAGTACGAGTAGCTTACCAAGTATCACCAACCAGAACAAGCTCTCTACTGCAAGCTTGGATAATATCAGCGGCGACCTGATGTACTCGGCTACCGTACTCAAGCTGAAAGAGGGAACGAACAACTTAAGCGTCGTCCTCAAACACCGGTTCAGTCAGATCACAACCACTTTCACAATGGATCCGAATATGACCGGTGCGATCACCAAAATAGAAAATGCGGTATTCAAACCTACGCATAACAGTGCCAATTTAAAATTGGCCGGGGAGGCACTTAGCTACAACGGATTAAACACAGCAGGTGTAAAAGCTATATTCCCAACTCTGGGGACTGGTCTAAGGACGGTCATCGGCCAACCGGCATTGTTGATACATCCGGCAGTGAATAATGGTACACTTAATCTGGGCACCTTCAGTATTGATGGTGAAGATAGAGCGAATGTGCAGATTCCCAATGTGCGGATCAAGCCTGGACAGAAGTACGATCTGAAACTAAATTTCAAGACCTGTACCCGGGATGTAACCAGTTCAGCAATGGATTGGAGCTATGCAGAAGTGATAAGATGGGGTCAGGTAGGAATCGTTAAAGATGGGACATTTTACAGAAGTGGTAGCGTGATCGACCGCAGCTTTACCGCTCCGGGAGCTGACTATGGCTTCGTCTTCGACATTACAGAACTGGACAATGCTTTTAACATGGAAGCCAATGGTGTGAAATTGGCCAAGCAAGAAATACAATTTGAAGTAGGCGCATCTTCTACTCAAAACATACAATTTGCCGATGGAAGTAAGTACCAAGGAAAGGATGTGGAAACAGGAAAAAACATAGAACCCATTTATAATATGAAAGGTACTGCCGCAGCCCCACTGGTTAAGCTGGTAATCAGCCGGACAGGACAGGTCACGATGTTTGGGAGCAAAGTATCGGGCGGCAAACTATACCCGCTGGTACTTACAGGAACTAACGCCTTTAATACTTTTCCGTGGAATGGAACGCAGAACAATACCGTAAAAGCGACACAACTGGTAGATGGAAGAACCATACTGAAGGCGGTAGGCTCTGGAAAGAAGAAAATTCCGTGCAGTTAGGCCGATACACAATATAAAGACGAGCGCGTTCATATATACGCTCGAACCGACACTCATCCTACTGATGGCAACGCAAACGTCTTAGTGGATACATACAAGATGAATAAATAACACAACTGAAAGAAATGAAATTAGCATATATCACACCCCGAATTAAGGTGACCATAATCGCACTGGAGCATGGGATAGCTGTTGGCTCGGCATCGGTAAAACCGGAGAACCCGAGTAACAATCAAGTACTCGAAGAGTGGGAAGTCGGCAATGACGATTTCCGCGATATAGAGTGGTAACCGGCATATAAGCAGCCATTCTAAGGAGTCACCTTGATCAGTACGTACACACATTGATCAAGGTGACTTTTTTTGTGCATAGCAAGTCACGAAAAAGTGATAAACAGTATCGGAATAACCGAACTTTGAGGCCGTTATTATTTGTATTTTTGCAGCTTGTAAATGAGGTTTCGCTGTAAGGACCTGTACAAGCAACGGACTATTTGAACATGGGATGGAAAATATCGCTTTTAGCAAGCTTATTCATGTGTATTTGTGTAGATGGGACGGCACAGCGTCCCGCCAATGAGATAGAAATAACAGAACATCTGGCGGACACAAGCAGACAAACGGATCTGATTGACTTGGGCAAACGTCTACTCCGGATAAAACCGGTCCAAGACTTGGATAGCACCGGTAAGAAAGTCTATTTTTCCTTCCTTCCCTTCTCAACAAATGTGCCTGGTGGAGGGCATGCACTCATTACATCAACAACCGCGGGCTTTTACCTAGGTGACCGAAAGGACACACATATGTCCCGCGTCACGTTCACTCCATACACGAATTTTGGCAACGATTTGGACTGCCGATCCGCTCATACATCTGGCTGGATGAAAACAAATGGGTAATTGATGGAGATATACGGCTCCTCAGATTCCCCCATGAAACCTGGGGCTTGGGTAGACAGTATGGTGATGAGGAAAAGCTTCGGATAGATTATACTTATTTCAGATTGTACCAACATGTCCTGAAAAGGGTTAAAGGTGGCTTTTTCTTAGGAGTAGGTTATAACTTAGACTATCGAATGAATATCGAGAGTCAAGATGAGATTCCTCTTGACGTGTATACTGGGTACCTCAATGGGACAAAGCCAAAAGGGAATACCATGTCTTCGGGTATAAGCCTAAACATGATCTACGATACCCGTGCCAACTCGATCAATCCGTGGGACGGCAACTATGCGAATCTACAGCTCCGCGTAAATCCCCGATTTTTAGGAAGTGACGAATCTTGGCAATCCTTGTTTTTCGAAGCGAGGAGATATCACCGCTTCACGAATAACCTCAATAAACAAAATATGCTGGCTATTCGTAATTTTTTCTGGACGGTATTCGATTCTAAAGCACCCTATTTAGATCTCCCAAATCTAGGATGGGATACGTATAACAGCTCGGGTCGAGGATTTCCGATGAGCAGATTCAGAGGGAAATCCATGTATTATCTAGAGACAGAATACAGAAGAGATATTACGAAAGATGGTCTTCTGGGATTTGTTGCATTTACTAATTTTACGACCGTAAGCGGTCCTCAAAGTAGTTTGTTTTGGAACTGGAATGTCGGTGCTGGTGCAGGGGCTCGAATTAAGTTCAACAAAAATTCGGGTACAAATATCGCAATTGACTATGGATTCAGTAAACACCATCGCGGGATCTACCTATCGCTTGGAGAGGTTTTCTAGCAATGTCTGGGCGATCTTTTCCGAACTTAGTTTTCCGGAAGCTTGAAGCGGATCAAGTGGTACTACAATATTCCAGTTGTCAAGAATGTACTACGCTTAATGGCAGTGTCAAAAATATCCCAAAACCATACTAACGACTAACCAATATCAAGTCAACGCATCAACCTTAACTTCAAATCTGAAAACTTTCTATAGGAGAGTGAGATCTGGCTTTCTCCGATTTTGCAATCCTATTTTTCTACTGTGTAAAAGGTGCGCAGCAGTGCTCTCCAGCTATGCATGAGCGCGTTCTACTACTGGACACAGGCAAGATCTGATCACTACACAGATCACGGTCATTTCATTCCTTTTAAAACAGTGGTGATACTACTATTATCTAAAATTCCATAAGAGGACTTAAAATATCGTAAAACTAACAAAACTTTCTCAGCACAACTGAATTGTAGACATCCATCTACAAGCTGTAGCTGTTTCTCTACAATGAAAATTTTATCCTAGTAAGACGTCAAATAGAGCCTAAAGTTCTCCTTATGTTTGCCCCCGACATCTAAAAGACATGGGATTATTCGTGCAGATTAGTGGTCATTCAGTCGCATACGAAGATCCGTTTTTATTAGGGTTGTAGACGAAATTTGACAACAGACCCATCCATATGTCACTTAATATCAACCGGGACATATCATCTAAAATTTCGATCCCACATAAATTACAAAACAAAATGTTTACATATATGAATATACAACGTTACCTCAAACTCAGAAATGCATTAATGCTAGGATGCATTCTATTTGTTATCTCCGGTTTATATTCTTGCAAAAAGAATGGAGAAGAAACTGCATCAGCAGGTCAGACCCTCGTGAAGGTCAATCTACTCGGTGTGGAAGCATACGGAGGAGAAGAAGAGCAAGAAGAAGATCGCAGCACATCTATTTCGAAAAGACAAGCTTCCTTGGCTTCAAGCGCATCTGCTACGGTACAGGAGATGACTGTCCCTTTCGGCGATGGCTGTTCTATTGATGTCGTCATGACAAATAGCCCGATCTCTACAAGTCAGAGCTCAGTAGCTGTACCCGCAGGAGCAAGACTTGCCGCTACAGCACAACCTCAAAAACCATTGGATGCCAATGTCAAATACAAAATCGTAGTGTATGACAATAAAGGAAATTACGTAACGGACAAAACCTTCAGCTATGGAGCAGAAGCCACTACAGCAGGAATGATCCTTGATGCCGGCAAAACGTACACTTTTGTTGCTTATTCGATCAATAGTACGGGTAGCTTACCGAATATCACCAACCAAAACAAGTTATCTACTGCAAGTCTGGATAATATCAGCGGAGACCTGATGTACTCGGCGACAGTACTCAAGCTGAATGAGGGAACTAACAACTTAAACGTTGTCCTCAAACACCGATTCAGCCAGATCACGACCACTTTTACAATGAGTCCAAATATGACCGGCGCGATCACCAAAATAGAAAATGCGGTATTCAAACCGAGTCATACAAGTGCGAATCTGAAGTTTACAGGTGAGGCACTTACTTACAATGGGTTAAATACAGCAGGTGTGAAAGCCATATTCCCAAGTCTTGGGACTGGTCTACGGACGGTCATCGGTCAGCCTGCATTGCTGATACATCCGGCGGTAAATAATGGAACACTTAATCTAGGCACTATCACTATTGACGGTGAGAATAGAGCAAATGTCCTCATTCCTAATGTGCGAATTAAGCCTGGACAGAGATATGATCTGAAGCTAAACTTCAAAACTTGTACACAAGATGTAACCAGCTCCGCAATGAATTGGAGATATGCTGCAACAAGCAGCTGGGGACAGACAGGAATCAGAAAAGATGGAACATTTTATGCGAATGGTAGTATCATTGACCGCTCATTTACTGCTCCTGGAGCTGACTATGGCTTCGTCTTCGACATTACAGAACTGGACAATGCCTTTAACATGGAAGCCAATGGCGTCAAATTGGCCAAGCAAGAAATCCAATTTGAGGTAGGGGCTTCTTCTACACAAAACATACAATTTGCGGATGGAAGTAAGTATCAGGGAAAGGATGTCGAAACAGGGAAAGACATCGATGCAGTTTATAATATGAAAGGTACCGCCGCTGCCCCATTAGTCAAACTGGTGATTAGCCGGACAGGACAGGTCACGATGTTCGGGAGCAAAGTGTCAGGCGGAAAACTGTACCCACTTGTACTAACGGGTACTAACGCTTTCAACACTTTTCCTTGGAATGGCACACAAAACAACAATGTGAAAGCAACACAACTTGTCGACGGTAGGACCATATTGGTAGGAGTTGGATCTGGAAAAAAGAAAATTGTCTGTCCATAATCACAGATCGCAAAGCATAATTAAAAATATTAAAGTATGAAAACAAAATTTGCATATATCACCCCCCAAGTTAAGGTGACGACAATTGAACTAGAGCAAGGGATAGCTGTCGGCTCTGCTTCTGTGAAACCGGAAAATCCCGGCAACAACCAAGTGCTGGAAGAGTGGGAAGTCGGAAATGACGATTTCCGCGAGATAGAGTGGTAAAATACATTTAACAGGACTATATTATGAAGTCACCTTGACCACTGCGCTTTTGCAGTTGTCAAGGTGGCTTTTTTTATACCCATATCACTACTGCTTCTCATTGCAAGGATGAGTTTTTCAGTATGATAATTGTACACATGCGGAGTCCTATTTCTACCTTCTGATACATAGGCTTTAGCTTACAAAGTTCAGCTCTTGAGCAACCAAAATACTCCAAGCTACAAAAAAATGTAGACGCCTAGCTACAAATTGTAGGTGCATCTCTACAAGAAAAACTTTACCAGACCAAACTTAGCATCGCAATATAAACTTCTCTATATGTTTGTCTTAGCAAAGGAATTACAAAATCAATCCGTACCAAAATAAAAACAAAAGCGTACGGCAAACATCTCAAAAGGCAGTCAATAGTAACGTATCTAGGTTTCTGCCCATTCGTCAACTAGACATACACCATATATTCAAAAAAATGTCCACATACATGAATCCACAATTATATCGCAACCTTAAGAACGCATTCATGCTAGGTTGTATTTTGTTAGTCTTCGCCGGTTTTTCTTCTTGTCAAAAAACCGAAGAAAACACAGTTTCACTAGGGCAAACTCTTGTGAAAGTGAACCTCGCTGGTGTTGAAGCATACGGAGGGGAAGAAGACGAAGAAGAAACCAACAGCACGCCTAGTTCAAAAAGACAGGCTTCTGTGGCATCAGCCTCATCTGCTACCGTACAGGAGATGACTGTACCTTTCGGTGACGGCTGTTCTATTGATGTCGTCATGACAAATAGCCCGATCTCTACAAGTCAAAGCAGTGTAGCTGCACCAACAGGAGCAAGACTTGCCGCTACCGCACAACCACAAAAACCATTGGAGGCAAACGTCAAATACAAAATCGTTGTATATGACAATCAGGGGAATTACGTAACGGACAAAACCTATAGCTACGGTGCAGAATCCACAACAGCAGGGATGATCCTTGATGCCGGTAAAACGTACACATTTGTCGCTTATTCGATCAATAGTACGGGTAGCTTACCGAATATCACCAACCAAAATAAGCTCTCTACCGCAAGTCTGGATAATATCAGCGGCGACCTGATGTACTCGGCTACCGTGCTCAAGCTGAATGAGGGAACGAACAACTTAAATGTTGTCCTCAAACACCGGTTCAGTCAGATCACGACTACTTTCACAATGGATCCGAATATGACCGGTGCGATCACCAAAATAGAAAACGCGGTATTCAAACCTACGCATAACAGCGCCAATCTAAAATTGGCCGGGGAGGCACTTAGCTACAACGGATTAAATACAGCAGGTGTAAAAGCCATATTCCCAAGTCTTGGGACTGGTCTACGGACGGTCATCGGCCAACCGACATTGTTGATACATCCGGCAGTCACTAATGGTACACTTAATCTGGGCACCTTCAGTATTGATGGTGAAGATAGAGCAAATGTGCTGATCCCCAACGTACGGATCAAGCCTGGACAGAAGTACGATCTGAAACTAAATTTCAAGACCTGTACCCGGGATGTAACCAGTTCAGCAATGGATTGGAGCTATGCAGAAGCATCGTATTGGTTCGAGAAGGGAATCTGGAAAGACGGCACATTTTATAAGAATGGTAGTACCATCGACCGCAGCTTTACCGCTCCGGGAGCTGACTATGGTTTCGTCTTCGACATTACAGAACTGGACAATGCCTTTAACATGGAAGTAAATGGTGTGAAATTGGCCAAGCAAGAAATACAATTTCAACGTGTAGGTGGTTCGTCTACTCAAAACATTCAATTTGCAGACGGGAGTAAATATGAAGGGACTGATACCGAAACAGGAAACAATATCGTTGCAGTCTATAACCTAAAGGGTACCGCAACGAAGCCATTGGTCAAACTGGTGATCAGCCGTACAGGACAGGTCACGATGTTTGGGAGCAAAGTCTCAGGCGGAAAACTGTACCCGCTTGTACTTACAGGGACTAACTCCTTCAATACTTTTCCATGGAGCGGGACGCAAAACAACGTAGTCAAAGCCACACAACTTGTAGACGGAAGAACCATATTGAAGGGTGTCGGATCTGGAAAGAAGAAAATTCCGTGCAGTTAAGTAGATACATCATATCCACTTACCCCATCAAAGGTAACGTGAATGTCTTAATGGATACATACAAAATGAACAAATAACACAACTGAAAGAAAATGAAATTAGCATATATCACACCCCAAATTAAGGTGACCATAATCGAACTGGAGCATGGGATAGCAGTTGGCTCGGCATCGGTAAAACCAGAGAACCCGAGCAACAATCAGGTGCTGGAAGAGTGGGAAGTCGGCAATGACGATTTCCGCGATATAGAATGGTAATCAACACATAGACCAGTTTATCTCAAAATCACCATGATCGCTGCGTGTTCGCAGCGATCATGGTGATTTTTTGCTTATAGCCAAGAAAGCATTCAACTTCTCAGACTTTATACAAACCTTCTATTAGAATTTTCAGCCTCGTCTAAACCACTCTATTCACAAAATAATCAATCGGCCAGGTGTGATCGTCTAATTGGGCATTTTCGATACCGTAATCTGCAAATACCAATAGTTCACTTCCCGGTTCCAAAGCCCTAAAGGCAGTGCCATATCCGACGGGGACGTGGAATATGCGATACTCACTCGCTTTTAAGGTCTCCGTCCTAATCGGCAAATCTACCGATGGTGCATCCCAATCGTCAATTTGGACAAGATCAACAGCAAAGGCTCCAGAAAGTACATAAAACCAACGTTGTTCAATCTGATGTGCGCGCCAACCTCGGACTAGCTCCGTATCTGCATTTTTTATAATATAGAAACGTTTGACCTGAGACATATCAAATTCATTGGCAAATCGGATCTGCCCTCTATGATCCTTGGCGATACCGCCTGTGATGAAATTTATATTCATAATAAGTGTTATTTGTGAACAGTGACTAGTGATTGGTGGATCGTGACCAGTGAACAGGAACTAATTATCAATAACTAATTACCAGTAACCCAATTCCGTCCTTTTCAGCCATGTATTCTAAGTTCTTACTGATAATCAACTGAGTTTCTACTTCCATCGCACTTCCCAATGCGATATACAAAAACTGTATAAATTCTTTCTTTGATTGTCTTGCAGCCCCTTCTGCTATATTACTCTATATCGACACCGCAGCTCTCCGTATTTGGTTCGTTAATCCATATGTTTCTTCCTTCGGAAAAAATTTGGTCAATTCGTAGATAGCCGTGACCAAGTCAATACTTTTCTTCCAAACGTCCAGATCTTTATGTGTTTTCATAACGTTATAATTAGTGCCAAAATATCTAATATAAGCATATTCGTTACCAATCGCTAATAACCAATTACGAATTACCAACCACATACCTCTTTAACACATATCGCTTCAGCATTAGATAAATAAGACTAAGTGTTAATAGCAGACCAATTGCAAAACCAAGTTGGATTGTAGCACTTTCATCTGTAAAGTGGATCACGAGTAAACCAATTCCAAATTGTAGTGCACCATATAAGAAGGACACTAATAGCTTATTCATCCCAGCTTCGTTGCCTAGATATTGATACAGATGAGATCGGTGCGCCTTAAATATATTCTCGCCTTTTGATAGCCTTCTTACAATCGTCCACACGGCATCTATGCCATATACGGAGAGGAAGAGAATATAGATCAAATTCTGTGTCGTGATGATCAGACTGGCTAAGACAAACAGCAATATAAATGCAATAGCGACCGAACCAACATCTCCTGCAAAACACTTCGCCTTGGTTCTAAAGTTAAAAAAAGCGAAGACCAAGACAGATAGCATCGTGTAAATTAATAGATCTTGATCGATGAAGTCTATACGGTGACCGACTAAGATCAATAACCCACCAACCGCTAGACTGTAACAAGCCGTAATCCCATTGATACCATCCATAAAATTATATGCATTGATCACACCGATCACGACCACGAATGTAACGGCCAAATAATACCAAGGCATACCAAAAACATCCAATTCGTATGCCATGAGTAATACTGAAAGCAGATGTACCAGCAGACGTATTTTATTGGATAGTGTCATGATGTCATCTGCAAAGCTAACAACCGTCATCAATGTCAAACCCAAGAAAAAGTAGGGATACTGAAACCCCGAAAGAATGAAATAAGCTAATGCTCCTAAGTAAAAAATAATTCCACCACCGCGAAGGGTAATGGAAGTATGAGAGCTCCGCTCATTTGGCTTATCAATAATATTAAATCGATCTGCAATTCGGAAATACAACAATTCCGCTACAAAAAGAACTATAAAAATCACTAAATATATCATCACTAAATATTTGTCTAGTACCTACTATCTAATCACTAATAACCGTCCCCGTCACTCTGAACTTGATTCGGAGCCTGTCTGTAAAATAAAATACACAAGTCAAGCCCCTGAATCCCGACTCCTAATGCCACTCAACATCCACCCCTTTAAAATTGAATTCGATTCCCCTCAGTCCATTTCCAAGTAGTCGAAGCCGCAATAAACTGATTGTTGGTATCTGCTCTTCTACTGAGTCAAATTTAATTAAGAAGCCATAGGCTATATCTCTTTCAGCGTGCGGAACATGAAAATCACTTGAGGGATTATTAACCACAAATGCAGTATGTGCTTGATATTGATTACCGTTTGGAGCAACTAAATCCTGCGTCTGGAACTGTAAGCTTTGGTCTTCGTCACCAACATAGGCTACCAGACCTTGTATATAGAGAGACTGATTTTTGGTATCTGCATATACCTTATTGATCCGCATTTTAATATTTTCTACAGTTATTACAGGGCCCTGATTTCGGAGGTCCAAAGCGGATTTTAAGACTATATTTCTCTCTTTCTCTTGATGCACAACTTGCTCAAGAGCTTGCACTTTGTTCTTAAGCTCCTGCACCGAATCGTCCTGAGCAAAGACCAGCATAGGACACAACAACATTAACATTAAATACCCACAATTCTTCATATACAAATAATTGATTTATACCGTTCTTGACGAGCACCTAGTCTCTTATTACCAGTCACCAATATGTAACTCCTAGCCTCTAACACTCGTCACTCCGAACTTGATTCGGAGCCCGTCTGTAAAATGCAGTACACCAAGTCAAACCTCCAATTCCTAACCCTCGAACTTCTTAAAGGATCTAATCGTCTTTTCGAGTCCCTCCTGCGCCGTCAACGGCAATTTAGCAATACCCAAAGCAGTCTTAATCTTTTGATTGGAAACTACATATGACTCTGTTAGCTTTTTTAATCTCTCAGAATTGAGGGGCAAGGGTAAGACATCTCCAATTTTCACACCGGCTCTGATTAGGTCAGCAGGGATACTCCATAGTTTTGGAGATTTTCCTAGAGTCAATGCCATTAACTTGACAAGTTCATTTGTAGACAATGCATTATCATCCGCAAAATTATACACTCCCGACGAGAGTTCTCGATTCGATATCATCTGGTGAACTAAGTAGTTGAGATTGTCAACACTTAAAAAGGAGCGCTGATTGTGGAAAGCCGCAAGAGGCCAAGGTAAACCTTTTTCTACAACTTTATAAAGCAGATTCAAATTCCCTTTGTTACTCGGTCCGTGAATCATACAAGGGCGTATAATAAAGAGACGTTTCCCCTGCGGCAATTGCTGAGACAAAAGATACTTTTCGGCCTCGAATTTAGATTGACCATAGGGCGTATGTGGTGCGCCCACGATATCTTCTACCAAGACATCGCTAACTGTATCCGCAACAGCCTTTACTGAACTAAAATAGAAAAAATCTCTTATTTCTGACTTTACGAATTCTGCGTACAACTCAATCGTTAAGTCTCTATTAACTTTAAAGTATGCCTCTGGTTGAGCAGTATTAGAGGTGTCATGGGCTTTTCCTGCCAAGTGAATAATCGTATCGGCCGAGTGGATAATCTGATTTTTCCAATTATGATCCCGCAAAGAAAGAGCATACGTTTCGATATGTTTATTCCGAAGATACTTTATGAGATTCTGCCCCACGAAACCAGTAGCGCCTGTTATGATGGTTTTCATTTTAAAGATTTCTTTCCAGTTTGCTTAGAACGACATCTCTTTTGAACTCCATATTAAAATATTCGAGTCCATTTTTTCCCATTTCTGTCCTTTGTTCTTCATTCAATTCATGTAACCGTATTACGTTATCGACTAGTCTATCAATATCCTCTGCCGGACTAACGAAACCAGAAGAGGATTCTTCAATCACTTTGGCTCCCTCACCATCAAGACTTGCTAAAATAGGCTTTCCACAAGCTAAATAAGATTGAACCTTAGACGGGATAGTGAGCGAAAATATATAATCTTTTCTTAAAGATACGTACAGAGCATCGGCATGGGAAAAAAAATCAGACATTTCCGTGGGGGCATATTTTCCAAAAAAATGTATATAACTCTTCAAATCCAGGTCGTCTACGATTTTTTCTAATGACTCTTTATATCTCCCATCACCAATTATAATCCAATTAACTGGGTATCCTTTATCAAGTAAAATTCTTGCAGCATGCACAAATGTATTAAGGCTTTGAGCCTCTCCTATATTACCTGCAAATATAATTTTAAATCCATCTGGCATAAGATTTTGATATTTTAACGTAGGAGCGGTAGGAAAGTAATAATCTTCTGTTGTATTTGGTAAATAAACAATTTTATTTTGAGGAACCTTCTGCTGGACAATATAATCTTTAAAAGTTCTAGATTGAACTAGAACTCTATGAGAATGCTTATATATCGTCCTTGTTAATTTATCAAATATGCTTAATATCATTTTGTTTTTTACTCCTCCTGCTGCGGTTAAACTAGCGGGCCATAGATCTTGAACCCAAAATGAATAGGGTGCTTTAAATCGATACTTTGCAACTATTGCAGGTATGCCAACAGTAATGGGAGACGGTTCGAAAACTAAAATTGAATCAATCTTCTCCTTGATATTAAATACTTTTATTGATGCAAAAAAAGCAAATGAAAAATAGTTTAAAAATAATCTAAAGCCGTTTCCATTGCCTCGAGAAACTAATCGCGACCTATATATCTTTATTCCTTCCCAATACTCATCTTTAGCTCCTCCTCCATATCCTTCGAAAAAATCGCCTTTGGGATAGTTTGGAATACCACTTAGTACAATAACATTATGCCCTTTATCTCTTAATCCCAATGCTATGTCATTAATTCTAAAATTCTCCGGCCAGAAATACTGAGAAATTATTAATATTCGCATTATGATATATTATAATGTAAGTATAAGTCGACCTGCTTTTTCATCCATTCATATTGGTCAACCAACATGTCTTCGTAAATGGGAACTGAATACTCAAAATCATTTCTTATGCTTATCAAGCTTTTGTCTACTTCATATCCATCATATGCCTCAATCCGCATTTCACTATTCCGATAGATACGATTAAATAACTTTAGTAAGCTAAACTTGTCTATTTTCTCTTGGGGGGCAACCTGGATTAAACCCGTGACATTCTGTTCCAATACTGCTTCAACAACTTTTGCAAGCTCTAGAGTTGTAATTCCAGACCAGTAGGCTTTAGAAAAGCCTCTTAGAACATTACCATTGGACTGTGCCATAAACCAATGAAATAGGCCTATTCCCTGTCTGTTCAATTCTGGGCCAATAATTGATGTACGGATAGTCACATCCTTACTATTCAAAATTTCTCCCAAGGCTTTTGATTGAGCATAATATCCGAGCCCGTTTTTAAAACTCTCTTCCGTATACCCACCTTCTTTTCCTGAAAAAACGCAATCAGTGCTAATATGAACTATCTTCGTAAGCATATCTTTCGTTATCTCCTCTAATAAGTGAGGGAAGTAACTATTATACCACACTGCTTTACTCGGATTGTCCTCCGCATCCTTATTTAAAATACCAATACAGTTAACGATATAATCGAATTTGTTGGCCTTAACAATTTCTTGAAGGGAGTCTGTATCTGTGACATCTAAACTAAAAAGATTAGTAGAATTAGTAACGTTCCTCGCTAAACCGAAAACTTCAAACTTACCTTCACTTTTATAGTAATTGAAAAGCATATGGCCCGCCATACCCTTTATTCCAATAATCAAGATTTTTTTCATTAATTTATTTGTTCCAGATTACCTTATTTACGATAGATGTATAACTTATGATAGCCTTGACAACCCGTTCCGATGTATTTTTAACTTCATATTCAAACGGAAGTCTTACCTCGGGATCAAATAACCCTTTGGATATTTCTATTGCATTTAATATTTGTTCTTTAGAGATACCTCCTAAAATAATTGTTCCTGCATCTATGGCCTCTGGACGTTCTGTACTTGTACGTATACTAACGGCAGGAAACTTCATCATTGCAGATTCTTCACTGATAGTTCCACTATCTGAAAGTACCACATACGCATTCTGTTGCAATTTAACGTAATCAAAAAAACCTAATGGAACCACGTTTTGAATCAGGGGGTGGAAAGTAATATTACTATTAGCTATTCGATTTTTTGTCCTAGGATGTGTTGAAAATATAACTGCCATTTGATACTTCTCCGCGACTGCATTCAACGACTCTACAAGCAATTCGAAGTGGTTTGCCAAATCAATATTCTCTTCACGATGTGCACTAACGACAATGTATTGTCCTTTTTCTAAACTCAATTTAGATAAGACATCACTTTTTTCAATGGCTACAACATATTTGTCAAGTACTTCCTTCAACGGTGATCCTGTTACGAAGATATGGTCTTTTCTAAATCCTTCACTGAGAAGATATCTTCTACTATTTTCAGTATAGGTTAAGTTAATGTCACTAATATGATCCGAAATCTTCCTGTTAATCTCCTCTGGTACATTCTGATCGAAGCAACGGTTTCCTGCTTCCATGTGAAAAATAGGAATTTTGAGTCGTTTGGCCGCAATAGTACTTAATACACTGTTTGTATCCCCCAAGACAAGTAAGGCCTCAGGCTTCTCTTTTGAAAGAATCTCGTAGCTCTTCGTAATCACATTTCCAATTGTCTCTCCTAAGTGTTCACCTGCGACATTCAAAAAATGGTCAGGTTTCCGTAGACCAAGATCTTCGAAGAAAATCTCATTAAGTTCATAGTCATAATTTTGTCCTGTGTGGACTAATATATGGTCAAAATATTGATCACATTTTTTTATACATTCTGCTAATCGGATAATCTCAGGACGAGTTCCCAATATTGTCGCTACTTTAATTTTCGTCATTTTACTTGGCGTGTATTAATTTTTTAGATCTGTTTAAACAAATCCAGTTTCTTTAATAAGAGCTTTACTCCTTCAATATCCTCACGTTTAGTATTATGAGAATTATAATCTTCTATTTCGGGTTGAATTTGCTTTCCTTCTGAAAAATATTGAGCATAATTCAAATTTCTATTATCTGCTGGAATTCGGAAAAACGCCCCCATATCTTCAGCCTTTACCATTTCCTCCCTAGTACATAATGTCTCATAAAGTTTTTCTCCATGACGGGTACCAATAATTTTAATCTCGTTATCAGCATTCTTTAATTGTAAAATAGCATGAGCTAGATCACCAATAGTTCCAGCGGGTGCTTTGTTTACAAATAAATCTCCAGGATTTCCATGTTCAAAAGCAAAGAGTACTAATTCTACAGCTTCTTCTAAAGACATCAAGAAACGAGTCATGTCTGGATCAGTTATTGTTAAAGCCTCACCTTTTTCGATTTGATTTAAGAAAAGAGGAATAACCGACCCTCTAGATGCCATTACATTGCCGTATCTAGTCAGACAAACAACTGTATCTTTTAAATTACGCGCCTCCGCTACTGCCACCTTTTCCATCATAGCTTTAGAGATACCCATGGCATTAATAGGATATGCAGCTTTATCTGTACTGAGACAAATGACCTTCTTAACAGCATTGGATGCTGCCGCCCTTATTACATTTTGGGTACCGATTACATTGGTCTGCACCGCTTGCATTGGAAAGAATTCACATGAAGGAACCTGTTTAAGAGCAGCGGCATGAAATACATAATCCACACCACGCATGGCATACTCAATACTACTGTAATCTCGCACATCCCCAATAAAATACTTTATTTTATCATTTTTATAGAAATTACGCATGTCATCCTGCTTTTTCTCATCTCGAGAAAATATTCGAATCTCTTTGAAATGATTTGTTTCCAAAAAACGATTAAGTACTGCGGTGCCAAAAGAACCGGTTCCTCCCGTGATTAAAAGGGTCCTATTTTCTAACATATCTATTATTATGGTAATTATCAATTAATTTTTTCTAATTCAAATTTGTCAATATTTAAGTCTTTGCTATTTCCTTTTTTATCAACTATCGAAATCCAAATGTAATCATCAGCTTTTAGTAAACTAGGTTTCAAATCAATTTTCACATAACCCTTTCCTATTATTGAACTTATGGGAACACTCATGATTCCGCGACTTTCTTTGGCACCTTGATTAAATATTCCTATTCGAATATTTCCATTTATTTGAACATTTTTAGAGTCTTCTATTTTGACCCAAGCACTAATCTTCCAAATTCGATCAGAAATTATTTGACTGTATTCGTTCAAAAAAGCTTGCACTAACCATTCTGAACTTTTGCTTGAAATAGCTGCTGAGTAGCTATCGCTAGCTCTTGGATCGGCTATAATTTTGGAAAACTGTCCTTCCTTATATAGTTTAAAATCATTTTGCTGAATTACTATGCGAGAATTATTAATAAATGATCGCGAATAGGAACCTGGCTTTAATTTTTCCAAATACTCAGAGTTGCTGTAATATCTATCAATTTTTTTAACTCCATAATTATTAAGCTTAGCAAATAAATCTTGATTAGAGGTAATCAGTGGCGGAGCAACTAATTCCTTATTTTTCACCAATGATTCCCTTTTCAAAACATTATACAAGAAAGCATAACTCATGTAATAAACTGTGTTTTCTTTCAAAACTCTTTCGTATAGAATCTTATTTCCTTTTACAGAATTCAAAGCTTGTTTGAAGAGATTTGAAGACTTATTCATGACATCGATAGTTACGAACGAATAATCATTATTCATTGCCGAAAGCGATTTGCCTGATGCTTTGTAACTATCGTCAATAAGCTTCATATAACTTATCAAATATGGGGCGGCTGCACCATAAAAAGAATGCATAAACTCATTCACTAACGATTCTTGATCCAAATTTGGGTTCCACATTAACTTGCCTATCACCCAAGTTTGCATGTCTAAAAAATATCCAACTCCGTTAGTGTAATTATTGTCCTGAAGAAATACCCCTTTGACATTCTTGGAGGATAAATATTTTAAATCATCACCAATATGATTAAAGCTAGGATGCGGTAATAAGAGATTCTTAAAATTAGTATTGTACCCCCAATAATGAGTAGTCTTGCTAATTTGTGACCACTTATTTATGATATCTCGATTTTCAAAATTCTTTTGACTATTTAAAGGATAAGCGAAATTACTTGACATCGTAGCAATCCGTACAATTACATTAGGTCCTGGCTTAGTAATTTTCGGTGGATTTAAACTATATGTATAGGCCAATGTCATTATCTTCTTATCTGGATATACTTTATTTACATCATCAGCAAGACGATTAACAAATCGTAGAATCAAACCTGATGGAGACCCTTCTTCTTTTATAATTTTCAAACAGGCTTGACTCTTACAATAACTACTACTATCATTCTGAGAAACCTCAATAATTTCATAATTAGGATTTTGTGCAATCAGCTCTAACGTATTTTTCAGGAACTCTTTATAAAGAGATTCACTTGTAAGACATAGTTGATTTCGTTGAGCATCTGGCATTTTACTAGAAGATGTAGAAGGTTTGTCACCATTTTGTGGATCGCTAAACCATTCTGGATGCTTCGAAAAATATTTTTTTGGCGGTATGATTTTACCAAAAGTATGGACATATCCTAAAATTCGGACATTGCCACCATAGTTTTCCTTTATTCTTTGATCATCTCCATTTTCCCTTAATTTGAATGCAAAATCAGGGTTTGAAGTAGAACTATAAACAAAATGATTCCTATAATTTAAAGGTGGTATATATTCATAATTTATATTCTTTGAGATAATTGGCTTATAACTCGGTATATCAGTAACATTAGGTGTCCAAAATTTGATTTTTACGTGTTGCTCCAAAAACTCCAAAACGGAATAAAGAGTACCCCTAGGACGTGCCCCTGTTAAAATTAAACCGCCGGAAGGAAGGCTTCTAATTATTACTCCATCGCCACCCAAATTATTTACATGTGATTTACCTAGAGTTGAAAAAGACTGCTTTGTCCAACCAACAAAAATATAGGGACTGCTCTTATCTATATTTGATTCTGAAATAATTTTATTCGAAGATTTTCCGGTATATTTCCTCAGATAACTCTGAAGTGTGGCTGCCGCCTGCTGCTCACTTGAAGAGGCCTCACTAGGTAAAACAATATCTAAAGTCGCCATATCAACCACTTTAATTTGTCCATTACATGTTAATGCCGACGTAAAGGGTAAAAACACCAACAAATACAATACTATGATCTTTTTAATCATCATCATCTATTTAATATTCTGATTATAAATATCTATCCAAATATTTATATTTTGATCAATATCAAACAATTCCGATGCCACATTCAAGGAATTAGAACTTAATTTCAGATACGTACACTCATCCAAATTTAATAGTTTATGTAAAGCAATACTAAATTGCTCAATTGATGGGTCAACCCAATAACCTATTTCATATTTATCTATAATATTCCATGGCGCTCCAGTAGAAACGATAACCGGTGTTCCTTGGGCTAGGGATTCCAACACCACATTACCGAAATTTTCAGATTTAGACGGTAAAACAGTACAATATGATTCTGCCAATAATTTCTCTTTATCTACTTTATATACCCCCCCTACAATTTCAATATTTGTTAAATTCAATCTATCAATTAGTTGTCTTAAATGTATCAGATAGTTCCTTTCATAATCTAGCTTAGCTTCACCAGCGATCACCAATTTGTACTTTTCCTGAGTTTTGTCTGGCAATTGTGCATAAGCCTCGATTAATACATCTATATTCTTTATCGGGTTAATTCTTCCTAAGAAGAGAATCTGGTCTTTCTTATCCACAATCTGTCTTTTCGGCAAATCAATATAATTAGGAACTTCTACGATCGATTTTGCATTTGGAAAATATTTCTTTATCAATGTTGTCTCATAATAATTTGTAGAATGAAATGTAATTCCTTTTTGAAAAAGTTTGATTCCATTGAGGTAGATCCTTTTTACAAGAGATTTTCGCCCTAACGCTGCAGGATAAAGCTCTCCTCTGGGAGAAATAATAACACCCTTTTTACTCCAGAAAGCATATACAAGCAAAAAAATTGTAGGAGCGAAAAATAGACTTGAGAAATGTACAATATCAACTAATCCAATTTTTCGCAATTGTGCAATTTTAAAAAAATCCAATAGGGAGTGATTTACAAAATCTACATTAATATTATACTCATCATAAATTTCCTTTTTTTCTATCTTACCCTGCGGTAAGCCATACTTGGTCGATAGGACGACGCTTTTCCCTCCATTCTTACCAATAGATTTATTCAACCAATAGAGAGTATTCGCCGGCCCACCTGCTTCAGACGGATAATAACATAATAGTGGATAAAATATTGTCATATTCTACTTTTTATTATTTTTGCGGGGTTTCCGCCAACGATCATATTATCCTCGACATTTTTTGTAACTACAGCGCCAGAAGCAATAATCGCATTTTTCCCTATATAATCAACTTGAGGCAAAATAATTGCGTGTGCTCCAATCCAAGCATTATCATTGATAACCAAACTACACTTTTTAGGTTTGCTAAAGGGATCGTAACCATGGTCATGAGTCATTATATTAACGCCTTCAGAAATTAACACTCTTTCATGGATTGCCAAATCACCAGAGAAATCTATACTACAATTACTATTAATTTGTGATCCAGAACCAATGTATAATGTACTATCAGAAAATTCGGAGAATAATATACAATCCCTTCCAATTGCAATATTCTTTTTCAAGGTTATATTTCCTGGATATCGAATACTAGTACCAATTTGGACAATGACATTTTCGCTACATTCTTTAAAATTTAATCTCCAAAAGAAGCCGTTTGCTCTTTCGATGATATTTAGTGTTATAATCCTTAAAGTCAAATAAATAGCTTTCGGCAATCCAAGTACCTTAAAATTCCAAATTTTTATCAAAATATTTCTCATTTATATCTTACCTAACAACAATTTATCATGTTCAATATAATCACTACTTAAAATATCCCGAAGGGTATTTTGACCATTCGAACTAATTTTATTCATCAGATCTAAATCTGACATTACATTAAAAATAATTTGCGAAGCTTTCTTACTATCCTTGACTGGAATTTCAATACAATTTTGCCCGTCAGTCATTAAACCGGGGATGCCACCAACAAAAGTTGTGAAAATTGGTAATCCAGATGCCATGGCTTCATACAATACTCGTGGAAAACCTTCAAAATGTGACGTAAATAAGAATGCATCAGAAGAATTGTACAACCGTTGCAGTTCTGTTTTATCACTAATTAACCCATGGAGAGTTATATAGGACCAATTGTTTAATTCTATTTGATGTTGAATACTCTCAAAAGCAGCGCCACCTCCAACGATATCAATCGAAACCGCTTTACCCGATTCATTAAGCATATTAATAATATCGATCAAATCAAAAATTCCTTTATTTTCTTCAACTCGACCAACAAATAGAAATTTAGATGGATATCTCGATCTTTCATCTCTCAAATAAAAATCTTTTTGTTCGAGCGAAACCATTGGCCTTATGACATCAACATCTTTGCAATATTTTAAAAGTGTCTTCCTAAAATAGTTTGAAACAGTCAATACAAAACTTGATCTCCTTAAGATAAATTTATCTATTAGAGTCTTATCAAAATTCTCCCCTCGTACGTATAACCCCATCCTTTTATTCATGATGACTGCTAGAACTCCGACGATCTTTCCTAATGTCCCTGGATAAAACATATATACAACATCTGAATCACGAATCAGGCTTATTAATTTTCGATAACCATTTATATTTCTATTACTTACTATTTCTTTATGTTGGATTCCATAGAGGTTGAGATCAAAATTCTGAAGATCATTGTTCGTGTTGAAAGTTGACGAATACTGGACAAAAGTAACAGAATGATTTTGGTTTATATTATTCAAAAAATTTCCAGTGTGGTTATTGATTAGAAACTCAATATTACCTTTTACACCTGTGGCGCCATTTCCAACTATCAATATTTTCATTTTATTCATTTTCATTTTATTGCTGCTTCCCTTCTAAGCCCTCTCTTTGTCCTTCTCTAAATAAAATCTCCCTAAAAGGGTATTCTTCAGGAAATAGTACAGATGAATACGGATAGTACATATTAAATTTCACAGTACCTGGGTAAAATCTAGACATATCCAATCTATAATAATTAATCTTCGGCATAAAAGATATAATAAAAATAGTTACTACAACGAAGCTTGTATATTGTATAAATATGCGCTGCCTAATTGATGAAATGATCACGTCGGCATAAAAAACAAACATAAACGGAGCCAGATAATTAATAATTCTTGAAAAACCTGAGATAACAATAACGATGGTAATTATAGAAAAATATAAGAAATACAATTCCTTAAATAAATCAGGCCTTTTTAAAACATTTTTATTAAAATAGATCACCAGATAAGGAAATAAGGCATACAACATAAATATCTGAAGCATCCCCCTCCAATTGACTTTAAGTTCTGAGTATATATCAAATCTACCACTCAACCTATCAGAGATTAACAAAAAATTAAGAGCAGAAGGAAGCAAATAAGTCGCTGAATTCAAGACTATAAAAGCTCCAAAAAGTATGATTATACCTTTCTTATTAAAATTAATATATCTAAAAATCGGAAAAACCAAAGTAATTATCGCTGAGGAATGGAAAAAAAACGCAATAATAGTAAACAAATAATACTTAATCCAATTTTTAGATTTATAGAAAGGGTATGCTAATAAAAAAAAGCAAACAGCTAAAGATTCCCTCATAATCTCAGTATTAAAATAGAGATAAAAGAACAAATAGTAGATTAAAATGGCAGTGAATCTATATTGAGTATTCTTCTTAACGAAATCAAAAATTACTATATTTATAAATGTAGCATGGATTATTTGAAAAAGAGTGAAATCGTCATAGATCGACTTAGAAATCGAAGATAGAATCACCCACATTGGATCCCAGCGACTATTTGTAAAATCATAGCTTGTTAATTCCGATAAAAGTGGATAGGAATCAAAAAAATCAAAATATGCAAGAGTATCACCTCCCACTTTATATCTTAGACCAGACAGGAAGATTAAACTCAACCCAGCAGACTTGTACCAAAAATTACTTCCTGTTTTCACATTTCCAATATCAAAATTGAGAACCAAAAGAAACAGAAAAACAAACGTTATAAAATAAATCATCCTACTTCAATTAAATAGCTCCGGTTTTAATTTTGAATTGTTTTAAACTCTTGAAAAATGTCATACCATATAATACTGATAATGTGAGCGCAATGACAACTCTTACAAGTAGATTCGGCACAAAAAACATGCTACTAATCGACAGGAAATAAGCTGGGAGTGCTAAAATAATAAAATTTAAGATGTTGTGAGGAATATAGTAAAGCCTATTAGATACTATCCAACTCATAATCAGCAAAAAAGTATTTGTTATCAACATAGAATAGACAACCCCCTCCAATCCCCACAACCGAATAAATAATGTTAGCGATATTAAATTAATGATTAACGAACAAAAAAATGTATAAGATAAATATTTGGTTTTTTCCTTATATTTTGGTCCTATATCGATTACTTCCTTGAATATTAATAATGAAAATGATAATGCTAAGGCTCCAACAAAATAGAATGCATCCTTAAACTCAGATGAAGCAACTAATAATACAACTTCTTTAGAAAAAAGAGAAATTAACGCGACTAATAAAAAAACAGGCCCACTAATGATAGGTAGAACACGTATAAATACGTCTTTATGCCCAGGCTTCTTTAGCTGTTCAAACATAAAGGGAGCCCATGCCATAATAAATGCTGAATACACAAGTTGAATTGCAGAAGCCAATTTTAATGAGAAAGAATAAATACCTATCGCTCCCAATGATAGATAGGCTATCATAAAAAAACGATTTGCATACGATAGCGTTACACTACCAATCCTAGCAGGAAACTGTGGGACTGCATATTTGAAAGAATGTAAAAACAATCTCTTATTAAAGGAAAAAGTGAGTGATTTTTTTATAGAATAAAAAAGTAAAAACGCTGTAGTTCCGGCTCCTATTAACTGAGCAATCAATACTCCAATCATTCCAGTATTTTTCCAAACTACCAAAACAAGAATACTGATCAGAGTCAAAACCACTTTTAGAAGAATAAGAGATACGAACCTTATGTTTCTTTTTTCATACCTCAACAAAACAAATCCCAGCATAGAAAAGTTAATAATCGGCAACTGAAAAGAAGCTATCCGAATTAAATTTTTGTATTCAACCACATCAAAAATCAGTAATGAGAACTGCTCTGCAAATAAAAAGAGAATGAACGTAAGTACGCAGGATACGATAAAAACAAAAATAAAGAGTGTCGAAATAAATATTTTTCTAACCCTACCCTCATATTCAAAATAATACCTTTGTAATGCAGATTCCAATTGAAGAACTGCAAAAACAGAGACGATACCTAGAATTACCTGTATTAAATCTATTACTCCAAATTCAACCTTGGTAAATACTCTTGTATAAATTGGCAGCAATAGAAAAGCAATGATCTTTTCTATCGTTGTGGCCAAACCAAAAGAAAAAAATGATTTTATAAACTCTCTCACTTTTCAAAACTTATTGTTCTATAAAAAACCTATCTAACCAATTGGTTACGTCATATCTTAGCTTTACTGATTCAGGCACAGCTATAAATGGTGCATCAATAAACTCTTTTATTTTATCCATTGAATCGCGTCCTAAAACGAAAATATTATTAGGATTATAGAAATCCTGATTTACAATTTCTGCGTCATTAGTTATCAATTTCTTATTGAGGAACATTGATTCAAGTGGTCTTAAAGTTAATCCTGTTTGACCTTCTTGTACAAAATCCAATATTGCTTTTGATTCAGAAACCAGTTTCAAATATTCACTATAATTAATTGGTTTATTTATACCAGAATGATCTTTTTTATTCCAATTATCATCCACTATATAAAATTTGTTATTTAAGCCTTTCTCTCGCATTTTTTCATCTAGCAGAATTAAATCTTTCTTTCTTCCCTTATCAACCCCAACAAAAGTAATATCATATTGCAATGCGATATTTGGAAGAGTAATGTTATCAAAATAAAAGCTAGTATTATAATGCAAATTATATTTTTCACAATCTTTTTTGTCAAATGACCATTTCTCACATAATGAATTTGATATATCAGATGGCTTTATTCCCTTCTTCAAAATTGGATTCCAGTACCAGAAAATTACTCGCAAGGAGGGGTTAATTTCCTTTATGTCAGCAACCGTATTAATCGGATTAGTAGAGAAAACAATTACGGTATCAATACTTTTTATAATTCTTTTCCAATCATCAAACCAAAACGATCTAAAGAGTCCTAGCTGCAAAGAAATTTTCCTTAGAAACTTAAGCAGATAAGGAATATCCTTATACATTTTGTAAGTAGGAAGCCCCTTCTCTATAAATAATGGGACAAAATACTGGACTGAATTATATATTATAATAGTTCTATTTAAATGCATGTGATAAACTTATTTCCAATATTTAAATTTAAAACGTCTAACAACGTTTTGTTGTATTGCTCTTGATTTATCGATAACAGTTTTATCATTTGCTCTACATAAAACTCTCAACCGATTGGAAAATATTAACTAAATTAAATTTAAAAGATAATCACCGTACCCGCTCTTTTTTAAAGGAATTGCAGCTTCAAGAAGTTGTTGTTTATCGATATATCCCATACGATAGGCTACTTCTTCAATAGCACCTATTTTCATCCCTTGTCGTTCTTCGATAACCTGTACAAATTGTCCCGCTTGCATTAGAGATTGAATAGTGCCCGTATCTAGCCAAGCCGTTCCACGATCAAATACACCCACTTTCAACTTTCCTCTTTTTAAATATTCCCTATTCACGTCTGTGATTTCTAATTCTCCTCTTTGAGAAGGTTGTATATTTTTTGCGATTTCAACTACATCATTGTCATAAAAGTAAATTCCAGGGACTGCGTAATTAGATTTTGGATTTTTAGGCTTTTCCTCTATAGAAACGACTGTCCGATTCTCATCAAATTCTACAACTCCATATCTCTCAGGATCATGGACGGGATAAGCGAAAACATAACCTCCATCGGGATTAGAGCAAGACTGTAGCAATTTAGACATTCCTGATCCATAAAAAATATTATCTCCTAATATTAAGGCAACTTTATCGTCTCCAATAAACTTCTCTCCTAAAATAAATGCCTGGGCCAGCCCATCTGGACTTGGTTGTTCCATATATTCAAATCGACAACCGAGTTGACGACCATCGCCCAACAACTTCCTAAAATTCGGCAGATCTTGGGGAGTAGAAATAATCAAGATTTCATTGATTCCGGCCAACATCAATGTCGATAAAGGATAGTAGATCATAGGCTTATCGTAAACCGGCATTAGCTGTTTAGACACCGCCAGTGTAAGAGGGTGTAAACGTGTGCCTGAACCTCCCGCTAAAATTATTCCTTTCATTCTTATTTAGATATTAGATTTAGACATTAGTATTTAGACTTGAAAATCTGAAGAATCAAACTAATGTACTATGATTTTACTTCTATAATTTATTTAACATCTGCTCTAAACTTGTCTTCCAATTAGGAACTTCTATACTAAAGACACGTTTTATCTTCGATTTGTCTAATAGTGAGTATTTTGGCCGCTTTGCAGGTGTAGGATATTGTATTGTAGGGATTGGGATTATCTTGCAATCCAATCCTTTGATCTCCTTAATAGCACAAGCAAACTCATACCAAGAGATTTCACCTTCATTAGAATAGTGATACACTCCACCTATCCAACTCTCTCTTTCAATGATATCTACAATAACTTGAGCAAGATCTTTAGCATAGGTTGGTGAACCAATTTGGTCATTAATAACGGAGATTTCGTCTCGTTCGCCCATTAAACGAATCATAGTCTTGACAAAGTTATTGCCATATGTAGAATACACCCATGATGTACGGATGATAATTGCATCCGACAACCATTTTTGCACTGCTATTTCTCCACTAAGCTTAGTTTTACCATAGATATTGATGGGTGCAACGGCTGCATCTTCGCTTAAAGATATAGAGGAAGTTCCATCAAATACATAGTCAGTTGAAATTGCTATCAACTTTGCACCGTGGATATGGCAGTACTGCGCAATCTCTTCGCTAGCCAAGTGGTTAACCGTATCCGCCAATTCAGCCTCTCCTTCAGCTTTGTCAACAGCTGTATATGCTGCTGCGTGTATAATCAGATCTGGCTGATAAATCCCAAGAATATCCTGAATAATAGCCGTTTGGTCCAATGGCAGTTCTTCTCTATCCAGAAAGAATGTATTAATATCCTTTCGGTCTTGGTATATCGTTTTTAGTTCTGACCCGAGCTGCCCTTTCGAACCTGTGACAAGTATATTCTTCATATTTCCTTACTGATTAAATACCTTTGTGAAAGCCGGTAAAACCAAATCTTTATCCGAAACGATTAGTTCCTCTACTGATATTTTCCAATTGATTTCAAGATCAGGGTCGTCAAACCTCACTCCGCATTCTGACTCTTTATTATAAAAATTGTCACATTTATAGAAGAATGTTGCTATATCACTCAGCACGACGAACCCATGCAAAAACCCTCTCGGTACAAAAAGCTGCAAATTATTTTCAGCCGAGAGCTCCACCGCCACATGCTCACCAAATGTTGGTGAATCTACACGAGCATCCACAGCCACATCTATTACCCTTCCTTCCAAAACCCGTACTAACTTAGCTTGAGCATATTCCCCTGCCTGAGCATGTAGGCCACGAAGTACTCCTCTAGTTGAAAATGATTGATTATCCTGGACAAAATGTGTGGTTGTTCCTGTTAATTCATTGAATATCTTCTCATTAAAACTTTCAAAAAAATATCCTCTATTATCTCCAAATTTTGTAGGTTCCAATATAAAACATCCCCCTAACTTTGTTTCCGTTACTTTCATACTTACTATTTATCCCTGATATTGTTTTTCATAATATTGTTGATAATTTCCTGATGTCACATTGTCCAGCCAATCTTGGTTAGCGAGAAACCAATCAATCGTCAACGAAAGTCCTTGTTCGAAAGTTACAGATGGCTGATAGCCCAATTCTTGATTGATCTTCGTTGCGTCAATTGCATACCGAAGATCATGACCTGGACGATCTTTGACGTAAGTAATCAATTGATCGGCTGTGCCTGCCGGGCGTCCTAACTTCTGATCCATTTGCTTGCAAAGTTCTTTGACTAGGTCAATATTTTGCCATTCGTTAAAACCGCCAACATTATAAGAATCTCCATTCCTACCTTCATGAAAAACCAAATCAATTGCTTTGGCATGATCAATGACAAATAGCCAATCTCTTGTGTACTTACCATCACCATAGATCGGAAGCGGCTTGTTGTTGAGAATATTGTGAATACACAATGGGATCAATTTCTCAGGAAAATGGTTAGGACCATAGTTGTTAGAGCAGTTGGTCAAGATAACTGGCAAACCATACGTATCATGGTAGGCCCGCACAAAGTGATCAGAGGAGGCCTTTGACGCGGAATATGGAGAGTGTGGGTCGTATTTAGTGTCTTCTGTAAACAAGCCTGTATCACCCAATGCCCCATATACCTCATCTGTAGAGACATGATGGAACCGCTTGCCATCATAATTTTCTTTCCAAATATCCTTAGCAGCATTCAATAGGTTGACAGTGCCGATCACATTAGTCATGACAAATGCCAACGGATCAGTAATGGATCGATCTACGTGTGATTCAGCAGCTAGATGAATAATACCATCAGGTCTATACTCTTTAAAAATCTCTAAAATATAAGCTGCATCAGTAATATCTGCCTTAATAAATCGATAATTAGCCCTATCCTCAATATCTTTGAGATTTTCCAGATTACCGGCATAAGTCAATGCGTCCAAATTGATGATATTGTAATCTGAATACTTCGTTACAAACTCACGAACAACATGTGACCCAATAAATCCAGCTCCTCCAGTAATAAGAATTGATTTCATTATAATATATTTTACAATCTGTTATCTGCTTTATCAGCAATCTGCCCTTTCACATCGAAGACGATAGCAACGTCCTTTTTCAATTTATCCAAGTCAATCTCTAAAAATTCTTTATGTGCTACGCCAAGTACTATTGCATCGTATCTTAAAGTTGGTAATTCTGTTATACTATCAATTCCATATTCATGTTTCACTTCTGCGGGATTCGCCCAAGGATCATATGTTGTCACTTTCATACCATAGTCCTCTAGGGCTGCAATTACATCTACTATTTTCGTATTACGTACATCTGGACAATTTTCCTTAAAAGTAACACCCAACATCAATACCTCTGCACCGTTCACATTGATGCCTTTCTTGATCATGGTTTTTACAACCTGCGAGGCAACATATCCTCCCATAGAGTCATTCAAACGGCGACCTGCCAAAATGATCTCTGGATGATACCCGTGTTCCTGTGCTTTTTGTGCCAAGTAGTAAGGATCCACTCCAATACAGTGCCCACCGACCAATCCAGGCTTAAATGGAAGGAAATTCCACTTGGTGCCTGCGGCTTCCAATACGGCATGCGTATCGATATCCAAAATATTGAAAATCTTCGCTAATTCGTTTACAAAGGCAATATTGATATCGCGCTGTGAATTCTCGATTACTTTGGCTGCCTCCGCAACTTTAATACAAGGTGCCAAATGTGTACCGGCTGTAATTACAGATTTATAGACATCATCTACCTCCTTACCAATCTCTGGAGTTGATCCTGATGTAACTTTTAAGATCTTCTCTACAGTATGCTCTTTATCCCCTGGATTAATCCGTTCGGGTGAATAACCCGCAAAAAAATCCACGTTAAACTTCAATCCTGACACGCGCTCCAACACGGGTATACATTCTTCCTCAGTCACTCCAGGATATACAGTAGATTCATATACCACGATATCTCCTTTTTTCAGGACTTTACCAACTGTCTCCGAAGACTTATAAAGCGGAGTTAGGTCAGGTCTATTGTGTTTGTCAACAGGAGTGGGGACAGTAACAACATAAAAATTAGCATCTTCGATATCACTCATTTGATTAGAGCAATAAAGACCATTATCACTTCCGGAATAAGGATTTTGCAAACTTAAAACAGCTTGCAAAATATTATCTTCAACTTCTAGCGTGGAATCTCTACCCGTACGCAGCTCGTCAATGCGTCTTTGATTAATATCGAATCCAACAACAGGATATTTTGTGGCAAATAAACGTGCCAAGGGTAGTCCTACATAACCTAGTCCTATTACAGCTATTTTTTTCATTACTTATTATTTTTTTCTTTATCTAAACGCATGATATCCTTAAGGAAATCCCGATTATATTTCTCACCGATTTTAGTAGTTCCATATAAATTAAAATGATCTTTATCATAATACATGATCGTGTCATTAAAGAAAGGAATATCTTCAATAAAGTCATCATACTCGAACGACATTATCACTACATTACTGTTTTTTGCAACAACTTTTTTCACGTAATCCGGGATATCATTTACAACAGGTTTGAAATTTATTGATCTCAAATCATTCCTTATAATACTTCTGTTCATTTTTAGCGGATGTTTGTCCAATACAGGAAAGTCACTTAAAACAACCAAAATCTGATCATCTCTAATTTCGCTAGCAAACTTCTCAAATGCCTTAGGAAGAGAAGTTATACTTTCAGCCCAAGCACTAGAAAATATTATTATTTTACTATTTTTAATTAATGAATCAGCGGGAGATGATAGTGATTTGTACTGAGTAAACAACTTGTCCAACAAAAAATCCTCTTCTTTCAGATATGGAATTGTCGGATACGTATTATTAGAAACAGTACTAAAATTAAACATCTGCTTCTTTCCGATGATATCAAGTATTCGTTTATACACTAATGCATGACTATCACCGATTAGGCAAATTGAATCTTTAGGATTATCAAGTGCACCATACTCTTCCACTTTTTCAAATGTACTAGCATGTGATTTCAAACCAAATACGGGAGACGAATATTCTTTCGGAATTGGAGATATATAATTATTAATCTTTGAGAGAGACTCTACCGAAATTAATAACAGGAGCCCTACAATTGAGAAACGCAGGAAAAATTTCTTATTCTCAAGCTTCCTAAAAGGAGTTTCAACATAAATAAAGGACAAATAAGAAAAAATATAAGTGGATAATATTATAAATGCACCTTCATATAAGGTAAATTCAATTTCATTCTTGTAGTAACGCATGAGTGCCATCACAGCCCAATGCCAAAGATAAATTGAATAAGACAGTTCTCCAATATGGACTAAAACTTTATTAGAAAGAATATTATTAACACGCGAAGTCGGCAAGACCAGTAAAACTCCGGCAAGTAAGCAAGGAATGATAACCCAAAGTCCGGGAAAATTCATAGCTTCATTATAAAAGATCGCACATGTCATCAAACCTATTAATGCGAAAAAAGCAAGGGGATTACTCCATGCAAGTTTTTTAAATTTCTCTCTATATTCATAAAAAATAATACCAATTAAAAACTCAGGAATTCTTGCGGCTAGAGAAAAATACATTTGGCTTTTATTGTTCAAAAATGCGGAATTGCAATATGAATATGTGAACAATATCAATGTAATAATAATACTGACAACGACAATATATTTCCTTTTTACAAGAAGAAGAAGAACAGGCAGAAGAAAATAGAATTGCATTTCAATGGATAAAGTCCAAGTATGTAACAGAGGGTTTTCTATACTACTTGCCCCAAAATAGTTATCTAATGTCGAGAGATAGTGATTAGAATTGAATAACCCTGCCCAGTATACATTTTTACGTAATGATGCAATATCACCATTTAAATAGACAAAGCTCCCTACTAGAGTAACAAATAAAAGAAAAAACAGAAAAACAGGTACAATTCTCTTAAGTCGACCTAAATAAAAATCAAATAATCTAAACTTACCAGTCGCTCTTTTCTCTAAAATAATTCCTCCGACCAAAAAACCCGAAATCACGAAAAAAATATCCACACCAATGAATCCCCCAGGAAGGAAATTTGGATTCAAATGAAAAATAAATACCAAGAGAACAGCAAGGGCTCTGAGGCCTTGAATATCGTAGCGAAAGTCCATTTATAATATTATTTAAGGTTTTCCCAGTACCACTTTACTGCTTCTTGTAAACCTTTTTCAATATTATGAGATGGCTGATAACCTAAGAGGCGTTTCGCCTTCTCTACTGAGGCCAATGAATGTGGGATGTCTCCCTGACGATTAGGACCGTGCAGAATTTCCACATCAGCAATTGCATTATCATATTGAGATAGATACTCCTTAAGATAATCTACCAATTGGTTGAGTGTAGTACGATCCCCAACCGCGGTATTATAAACGGTATTCACAGCCTTAGGATTGGTGGTACTGATTGCCAATTCATTCATCTGGATCACGTTGTCGATATATGTAAAATCTCTCGAGAAATCACCCGTTCCATTAATGATTGGACTCTCATATCTCATTAATTGTTTTACAAACAAAGGAATTACTGCTGCATACGCTCCATTGGGATCTTGGCGACGTCCAAAAACATTGAAATAACGCAAGCCAATAGTTTCCATTCCATATGTCTTGGAAAAAATGTCAGCATAAAGCTCATTGACATACTTCGTGATAGCATATGGAGATAGAGGCTTTCCTATATTATCCTCGACCTTTGGAAGCGCTTCTGAATCTCCATATGTGGAAGAAGAAGCTGCATATACAAACCGTTTAACTCCCGCATCACGAGCTGCCACTAACATGTTTAAGAACCCAGACACATTGACTTCATTAGAAGTCTGTGGGTCTTTAATAGACCGAGGGACAGATCCCAAGGCAGCTTGGTGTAAAACATAGTCAACACCTAGAACAGCCTTTTCGCAATCTTCGGTATTTCGGATATCCCCCTCTATTAATTGGAAACTAGGGTTGTCAGCGTATTGCTCGAGATTATAACGATGCCCTGTAGCAAAATTGTCGAGGACAATCACATCATGCCCTTTTTCCAAAAAATAAGCTGTCAGGTTAGATCCAATAAATCCTGCGCCTCCAGTAATCAATATTTTACTCATAAATGTGATTATACGATTTGTATTCTACTAATTTTTCAAACTTTCACGGCCAGAACCACTATCCTTCTGATAAATTATAATCTGTGCTATTTGCTCCGGCTTATCAAAAGTAATGGTCACAGTCTTGTTTATCAAAGTAGATGTTTTGTCCGCTAACTGCAATAAATATGCCGAATTTAAATGATCACCTACAACAACTACTTCAATATGATCTGCCTCAATCCCTTGCGCATAATCCCCTACTAAAATCACTTGATGCACATCCCCCGCCCGTTCCAAGACTTTATCCACCAAATCATCCATTCCTAAATATCTACGTATCAACTGCTGCAAAGGAGTGAATAAAGGATGGTGTGTATTTGCTCGATATACTACTCTATTTTGGGCTTGCTCCTTATTTAGATATCCTGCGTCAGACAATTGATTGAGTTCTTTACGGATAGCATTCGTGGATTCGTCAAATTCATCAGCCAAGCCACGGAGATGACCTCTGCTCGTCGCACTGACAAAAAATTTGATCAGCAATTTTAACCGTGTCTTAGATGTAATTAACGACCCTAGCATTGTCCAATATAGTGAGCAATAAAAGTACTCGTTTTGGGACATACATACAAATTAATTTTTTGTTAAGACTAGCAAAGTGATGACTAACTGAGAAAAAATAATGATATGGGTATTGATTTGTAGTAGATAATAAATTGTTTAAGGTGAAATAAATATAGAAATTCCCTCTACCCTTTTTGTACTACATTTTTTAAGATCTGTACTTGTTACCACTTAGTCATCCTGTGGGATATACTATAGTGGAGCTAGATTGTACTCTTATGATCATGACGGACAGCGCACATCTAAATACACCCCCCTCCACTTTAAAAAGCTAATCTATCAATTTAGACTGGTGGCGCTCTAGGGTGTTGTATATCTTTTTGACGTCTTGTGATTTCTCTTTCTGTAGCACCAAGAAAGCATCCTTGGTATAGACTAAAATAGTATCGCGCAATCCAACAAATGCGGTATAGATATCCGTGCCTATAACCATATTACCATTTTCATCCACGGGATGACCGGTATGCTTCAGGTAGTCGTACATCGATTCGAAAGAGCCTAAATCTGACCATGTAAAGTCTGTAACCACTACGCGAATTTTCTTGGAGCGCTCCATGACAGCGTAATCGATACTGATGGAAGGTATCTCTTTAGATAGTGCTTCGTCCAATTCGTTGCCCTGACGGTGCTTCCATGCTGCCAAAGCCGTCGCATATACTTTAGGTTCAAATTGCTGGAGCTCCTGTAATAGTGTATCGGCCCGAAAACAAAACATTCCCGAATTCCAAAGGAAGTTGCCGCGTTCAATAAAGTCCTCGGCAGTATCTTGATTGGGCTTCTCACGAAAGGAAAGAACTTGATCATTCTGATATTCGATATATCCATATCCAGTCTCTGGACGTGTGGCCTGTATACCGAATGTTACAATGTAACCTTGAGAGGCTTTTTCAACACCCTTTTTCATCGCATCTTCATAGGCCTGATCTCCCACAATAACGTGATCTGACGGGGTGACAATCAAAATATCATCTGGATGAGCCGCAAAGGCTGCAAACGCGATGGCCGCTGCCGTATTTCGAGGGGTAGACTCGACTATATCAATATATTCAATACCGTTATTGTCCATCACTTCTTTACTCAACTGATGATTGTCCTTGTTGCCGACGACAATAACTTGATTGACAAGGCCCTGATTCCGATTGACAGTCATCTCAAACAAAGAACCTTCTTTGAAGAGGCTCAGGTATTGCTTGGGAAAACTCTTTCGTGACAATGGCCATAGCCGACTGCCTACTCCACCGGAGAGGATAACGTGTATGATATTGCTCATTTTTTACTTTTTAATTATACTGCCCCCTAACGACATCGCTATAGGGATCACTCTTTGTCTTAATCTGCTTGGAAAATGCAATCTTATTAAAATGCGCATCCATGTAGTAGCCCTGTACCATTACAGGGTAATCTGCTAACGCCTTCTCTTTGAGCAAGCGTCTATTAATATTAAAGCCGACCGAGCCGGTATTACTGAAACTATCCCTACCAGTGATGATCAGCGCCAAATTATTGAAGCCGGACAAATGGAGGTGAGGATGCCGACATGTAACTCCTGTGATATACACGTGGTCATAACTGTGCTCTCCTGTCTTGCTGACTTTAAATACCAGACTTCCACACACACTGTTTTTAGCCTGGGGCGGTTCAAAACTTTGCTTATCATCTGATAACTGATAATCCATCAGGATATCAAAGTAAGAATCAAATAGTTGACGTCGCTGGCGCCAAAAAATATAATATATAGCCACAACAGCTATAAGTGCGATAAAAAGCACTAGCGAGATAAATGGAAAATTCCACATATTAACAATAAATTAGTTTTTTCAAGGTAGATGAACGTCCTGGACTTCTTAATTCATCCCATTCGGTTAAGCCGTAAAAATACCATTTTATTGTAACATTTGCGTCAGTGCACTTATTTTTATATTGTTATTATGATGTTATTGAATTGTGAATAGCCTCTCTATAGCTCAGAACCTTATTTATCCGCTTCTTTCTCCGCCACGACCCTTCGCAGACCACTGCTGGAAAATCGGTGGGAACGTTTATTGTAATGAATCTCTATCCCTCGCTCCACACAGTACTGCCGCCCGGTAAAATCTTGGTCGCGATACTCCTCGCCTATAATGCGGACATCAATAGGCATCCCTTGGATGATATCTGCTAGATCTTGCTCCGATGTATAGGGAATAATTTCGTCCACATAACGACAACCTTCTAATTGAATATAGCGCTCGACGATAGTTTGGGTCGGCTTATTCTTCATTGGAAAAACCTCGGAAGGATCGGTATTGAGCCCTACGATGAGATAATCACAACTACGACGGGCTTCTTCAAGCATCATAATATGCCCTGCGTGAAGCAAATCAAAAACACCAAATGTAATTCCTATTTTCATCCGTATATAATTATTGATTGATTTTTTGTTCTTCAATAGTAAATGATCCGTCAGCTGGCGGATCGGTTTGTTTTTTTAAGCTTAGAAGCTATCAGATTTATTTCGTAACCCCATATCAATCGGCTTGAATAAATTATGATGGTTTCATGAATTTACATCTTACAATATCGCTTTGCCATTAATCTACTAAATGTCGCTATATAGTATAGAAAGAGAGGAATATTGAGTCCTATGCCAACCCGGCATAAAAAGAACTTCCAAAACTGACTAATACTTGTATCTAGTATGTGGAAACGACCATAATGGAATAGTTAGCTATTTATCAAAAACTTCTGAGGCCTTAGATGCGACTATCCGTCTCAAACCTGAACTGGAAAACCGATGATCACGACTATTGAAATACAATTCGATACCGCTCTCTTCACAATACTGCCTACCGGTAAAATCTCGTTCCCTGTACTCATCTCCTACTATCCGGACATCTATCTTGAAAGCCCGTAAGATATCTTCCAAATCTTGCTCCGTTGCATATGGGACAATCTGATCCACATATCGGCATCCTTTCAACTGAATATAGCGTTCAACAACGGTCTGGGTAGGCTTATTTTTCTCTGGTCGATCAATCGTCGGGTCCGTTTGCAGCCCGCATATCAGATAGTCGCATTGACGCTTGGCATCCTCCAACATCTTGATGTGACCTGCGTGCAGTAAATCGAAAGCACTAAAGGTAATACCTATCCGAAGATCTTTCAATTGATTATCTTTCATTATTTCTTTAGTTAATAGGGTTGATATAAATGAAGTAAGTCCGAACCATTTTTACACCTAAGTGTAGTGCAAAATGAAAAACAAATTCGGGCTCACTGCCTTCTTATCTATTTATACTGTTTCAACATCATGGTGACACATTTTCGACGCTCACTTTATCTGTTCCTTCTCAAAGCTACCAATAAGCAAAAAACATGCCCATCACCTTTCTGGACTAGTCTATTAACGCATATTTGGATAACCTCCCGGATTGCTGAAAGGCATCACAGCCTCATCGGAGCGTCAATAAGTATCCATAAAGTGAAAGCGGACAACCTGCCCTCCATTTGGGTTAAAGTTACAAAGTTTTTGCTATTGGGGGGAAGTTATATCACAAATCCCAAAGCTCCCTCTTCGGGAATAGTACCCGAAGCCGTAAAATAGGTACGCGTCCCCTCCATATCATAATAATATCCAGCAAAATTAACCCGAACTCCAGTAAGACCTGATCGCCTCACGAGATGCTTGCTTACATTAAATCCGATTGAACAGGGATAAGTCTGCCTGTCTTCCTCCGGAAAAGTCAATTCCAGAATAGAGAAATCAGTCAAACGAACACCTTTGGACTCCATATCGACACGAGTGATATAAATGTGTTCAAATTCTCGGTCTACTTTTGCGGACATATAGAAGATGAGCGATCCAAAATAGCGATTATACATTCGACGTCTTCCCCCGGCCACCGGGATATCGTCTAGGATTCGATACTCCACATGTACATCCAAATGTCTATCAAAATTAGACCGAAAAGAACGACAAAAAAAATAGTAGGTGCAACCTGCAGTCAACATCAAGCTAACCAGAACAATCAAAAGCATACTGAATACATTTTTAAAACTTCCTAAATCTCAATCAACATTCCCCTTCGTTATTCATCAAAAACAATTGATAAAAGCAAAATAGCGAAGGTCAAGTGACCACTTTAGGTAGATGAAGAGCAAATATACTCTGCAACATGTCATCGTACAGCAACTGAGCAGGGGACATCGAGGGGGACAAATGTGCGGTATAAAAAAATCTCTCTCATCAATGGTCAAACATTCAATTCGAAACAAATAGTAATTAAAAAAAACTTATTTAAAAACAATATGAAATAAAAAACAATTTAATACCTTTATAATCATTCCTTAACAGAAAGGAAACAGCAATAACCAATATTTGTTGTTTTGAACGAAACAACTTTTTATCAACCAAACCAAAGAAAGGAGGTACAAAACCATTACTGTTCTACTATTCTACTAAATACGAAACAAAAACCTAAGAAAAAACAATCAATCATTAAAAACTCTTACTATGAAATACTTTTTTAAAAGATCCTGCAAGGTATCTTTTATTACTTTTTTATGCCTTATATATTCGGTTAGCACATATGCACAACAGCGAACCATCTATGGAAAAGTACGAACAGCAGAAAACATCCCATTGAGTAATGTCAATGTATTGCTCAAAGGCGCCAATATCGGAGCCGCTACAAATAAGGATGGTGAATTTCAACTTCAATTACCTGGCGAAGGGGTTCTTATCTTTAGTCTGGTAGGATATATGGACCAAGAAACGAACACAACGGGTAAGAAAAATATTAATATCATCCTACAAGAAGCTAATATAGGCATCGATGAGGTCGTGGTGATGGGATATTCACAGGTAGAGAAGAAACACGTTGCATCATCTATAGCACAATTGGATATGGAAAAGACAAAAACTCGTCCAATCTTTAAAATGCAAGAAGCCTTCAGTGGAACATTAGCTGGTGTCACCATGATGCAAGGTAGCAATATGCCCGGTTCTACACCAGGGACGATAGCCATTAGAGGAACAAGTACACTCAAAGGAGCAGATCCTTTGGTTATTGTAGATGGAATGGAGCAATCTATAAATGATATAGATCCTAACCAAGTAAAAAGTGTGACTGTCCTCAAAGACGCGGCCTCTACCTCCATGTATGGTTCAAGGGGGGCAAATGGAGTCATCATCATCGAGACTGAGCGGGGATATACCGGACAGTTCAAAGTAGATCTCAACGCCTGGGCAGCCATCAGTGATCCAATTGACCTTCCACAGTTTGTGTCTAGTGCCGATTACATGAAGCTCAATAACGAGACACGGGCACATCAAAAGCAAAGTTTGCTCTTTACGGAAGAAGACATCCGTAAAGCCGAAGCAGGCGAGACTCCGAGTATCAACTGGTTAGATGAAATCATACAGAAAAAAGCATTTGCTCATAATACTACTGCAAGTATATCGGGTGGTGGTGGTGTAGGAACATTCAATCTTATGTTGGGTCATATCAAGGAAAATGGCCTCAATAAAATTGAGGGAACTGAAAAATTCTCAGCAAGATTCAATACCAATATCAATATTGCAGACAAATTTGTCCTTCTTGCAGACTTCTATGCACATAGACTACAAGTGGATCGCTTACTCGCCAATGATAATGGGCATGGTCTTTATGAAATTGCATGGAGAATGAATCCTACACAACAGATCTATTACGATTCGGATATACCTGAACACTATATTCTTCACAACAATATGAATCCACTTGCCTCAATCAATAGAGGAGGAACAAAAAACTACTTACACGACAGAAGCACGATCAATCTAAGACCTCGATATTATATCAATGAAAACCTTAATATCGAAGGGAACGTCTCATACATGATCAACAAATCTGCTGATAAACAAAAAAGAGAAACATTTAAATTCTATGATGGAGATGGGGCTCCTGTCACCATTTGGAATAATTCTGTAGATGCTACGCAGGGTGTAAGTGCCAGTCAGCTCACTGCCCGTATGCTTGTAAACTATACCAAAGATCTACGCCAAAACAAGGATAAGATCTACTTAACAGCCGGGACAGAGGTTATGAGCTATACATACACGGACTATAAGGAAGAAAGTAAAGCCTCTTTCTTTGGAAAACTTAACTACTCTTTTGACAACAGGTATCTACTAGAGGCCACTGCACGATCGGATGGAAGCAGTAAATTTGCCCCGGAACATAAATGGGGTTTTTTTCCTTCTATGGCTATTGCCTGGAATCTCCAGAATGAATCATTCTTTAGTAAAATCAGAGAAGCGGGCACCATAAATCTCTTCAAATTAAGGGGGTCTTATGGATTAATTGGAAATGAGAATGTAGACCCCTACCTCTGGCAAGAGGTTGTCAACAACTGGGGATGGACTACACGTGTGGCCAACCCACTATTCTCTTGGGAAAAACAAAAACAGTGGAACGTTGGACTCGACCTTACTGCGCTCAACAACAAATTCAACTTTACCGCAGAAGTCTATAATAAGTTTTCATACGACTTAATTTATGACAAATTTTCGGTACCACCCCTGACTGGTTCCAATACGCTGACCTCTGCTGTGAATATCGGTGAAGTTGAAAACAAAGGTTGGGAGCTCTCGGCAAGCTGGTCTGATAAAGTCGGGAATCTGTCTTACAGAGTAGGTGGAATGCTCTTCGACAACGTCAACAAAATGTTGAAGGCCGGCTACAATGAAAGCGATACATTGGTGTTTACCGGTGATAATGACAAAATATGGTACAAAGGGATTGCGCTTGACAATTATTATGGATTTCAGACAAATGGATACTACCAAACACAAGAAGAAATTGATGCAACTACCGCGAAAATGCCCAACACACTACCCGGGGACATTCGCTATGTCGATCAAAATGGAGATGGGATCATCAATGATCAGGATCGTACCAATCTCGGCGATCCCTTCCCGCACATGAACTATTCTGTGTCACTGGACCTAAAATATAAAAGATGGGATTTTGCGATGCTCGGTCAAGGTGTAGGAAAACGAACTGGACGTTTGAACGGTATGGAGGGATACCCAGTACTGGTCGACGGTGCCAGCAATGCTCTAGGAGCTCCACAGCAAAACTATGCAGAGAATAGATGGACACCGGAAAACCCCAATAGTCGATTCCCAAGGATATGGAGTGGTAACAGCTCTAATGCCTACTTAAGTGATGTATGGCTGAGTGATGGCGCTTTTTTTAGGATTAAGATGCTACAACTGGGCTATACGTTTCCGAAAATCGGGAAAAGCATTAAAAACATTAGGGTATACGTCAATGCTCAAGATGCGATCACTTTTACAAAATGGGAAGGACTGGAACCTGAAAGAAATGGTGGAAATGGCTCATATCCACGCATGGCGACCTATAGCTTTGGGATCAGAGCAACAATATTATAACCTTTGAACATATAAAAAATGAAACTAGTATGAGCACCTCACTTAAAAATGAGATGAATAACCGCTCATGATCGCTTCATCACCATAAAAAAACAAACCGAGTGAAACAAGTTCATTTATCCAGATGAAAATTAATATTTTATAAATAATTATTCTGATGAAAAAAATAATATTAGTAGGCGCACTTATATCCATAATTACCATGAGTGGTTGTGAAAAATTTTTGGACAAAAGAGATCCAACTGCTACCTCATTTGTAGAATTTTTCAATACGGAGGAAGATCTACGACGTGTAATATATAGCAGCTATACAGATGTATTTACTCACCCAACGGATCGAAGACTCCTATTCTATATGACAGACGGGCGCAGTGATAACGGATATGCGCGCATAGAGACCGACCACCACCAGATCATGGCCAATGGTAACTTCAACAGTAATTCACGAGCTGGGGAATATTACTGGACACTCTTCAACAAGCATCTAGGGAGACTCAATACCTTCATTGCGAATGCGGATGTGCCATATGTAGAGGATGAGGCGGTAAGACAGCGGTACAAAGCAGTAATGGAGGGGCTACGTATATGGCACTATTTTAGACTCACTTTCCATTGGGGGAACGTGCCGTTTGTCTTAGAACCGGTCGATCTTGAAGGGGCAATACAACCTCCAACTCCCAAAGCGGAGATATTGGACAAAATATTTCCAATGGCGGAAGAAATAGCAACAAGGTTACCAGAAGGCGAAGCAACCACCAACATCTATATGCTCAACCGATACTCCCTAAAAGCTTTAACTATGCGATATGCGCTTTACAATGGGAAATATGAATTAGCAGCTCGTTTAGCAAAGGAAATCATGGACAGTCAAAAGTATGAACTACATCCCAAGTACGGTGATATGTTTGGCTATAAAGCGGACAAAGCCAATAAAGAATTCATTCTTAAGTTTGATATGGAAAGCCACAACAATAGCGCAACAGCTTCATTCGAACACTTGGGTCCTCATTATAGAACAGGTAAGGGACAATCTTATGTGGTACCTACAAAGTCATTGGTGGACGCATACTGGACATTACAAGGGAGACCTATCGATCAATGCCCGCTTCACAGCAAGCAGGAATATGAGCTGAACCCGAATTTAAATAGAGATCCACGTTACAATGCGAGTATAATGGGACAGGGAGATACATTTTCAGGCGAAAAAATAGACATCTATAACCCGAACAGTCCCATGTACTATGAACAGCTACGTGGTAGTAAATCGGGTTACTGGTTCAAAAAGTTTGTAGACGAAGCGGATGCATTCCGAGCTGGGGGCAACATGTACTTTCCATTGATCAGATATGCTGAAGTACTACTGACCTATGCTGAAGCTAAAATCATGCTGAATGACGTAGACGATATAGCCAAACAGGCAATCAATGATGTTCGCAAACGTGCAGGACTGGATATGACTATAGCTGATGTCAGGATCGGATCTAGGTCGCAACAACAATGGATTGATCTGATCCGCAATGAACGTCGTATTGAGTTTACTGCGGAAGGACTTAGATATAATGATATCATTCGCTGGAAGATAGCGGAGCAGGTCTTGAATCAACCGGCGATGGGACATACCCGTTTGGTGGATGGAAAAGTTGTTTCTCTAAAAATAGAAGACCGAAAATTTCTTCCACACCAGTATGTATGGCCGTTCCATGAGAGTAGCCTAAAAGTCGAACCGAACCTTGTTCAAAATCCCGGGTATTAAAAATCGTATATATAAAATGCCGGCATGTAGCCGGCATTTTTTCACTTCTCTATAAGAATATCTATTTATTCTGCTTGATTCACAACCTTATGCCCTGCCTTCATCAACTCACAGTCTTTCTTGAACAGGACAACGTCCGAAGCGACCATCTCCTGAACGAGACCGGCCAAATCATACTTGGGTTTCCAGCCAAGCTTGGTCTGCGCTTTGGTAGGATCGCCAATCAGTAGATCTACTTCCGTCGGGCGGAAGTATGCAGGATCAACATGGATGAGGACATCACCAACCTGGACAACCGGCGTATAATCTTTCAGTAAGCTATCGGTGATAGCGGTATCTATATGATCGAGTATCCCGACTTCTTCGACGCCTGTTCCCTCAAAACGAATATGGAAACCGACCTCAGCGAAAGCCATCCTGATAAAATCACGGACTGGCGTAGTCACACCGGTAGCAATGACAAAATCCTCTGGATGCTCTTGCTGAAGAATCAAGTACATCGCTTCTACATAATCTTTAGCATGTCCCCAATCCCGACGGGCATCTAGGTTACCGATATACAATTTCTGCTGTAATCCCAATGCTATCTTGGCGACAGCACGGGTAATCTTTCGGGTCACGAAGGTCTCCCCACGCAGGGGCGACTCATGATTGAACAATATACCGTTGCAGGCAAACATACCATAGGCCTCGCGATAATTGACCGTAATCCAATAGGCATACATCTTAGCAACAGCATATGGAGATCTCGGATAGAATGGGGTCGTCTCCGACTGGGGGACTTCTTGCACCAAACCATATAACTCTGACGTGGATGCCTGATACACTTTGGTTTTCTTTTCTAATCCCAGCAAACGAACGGCTTCCAAAATACGTAAGGTGCCAATGCCGTCAGCGTTGGCGGTGTATTCCGGGGTATCAAAACTAACCTTGACATGGCTCATAGCAGCGAGATTATAAATCTCATCGGGCTGTGTCTCCTTGATGATCCGCGTCAAATTCATAGAGTCTGTAAGATCTCCATAGTGTAGCTTGAGTCGCTGATGAGGGTGATGCGGATCCTGATATAAATGATCGATACGGTCGGTATTGAAAAGCGAAGATCTGCGCTTGATACCGTGCACCATATAGCCTTTTTCTAGAAGCAACTCTGCTAAATATGCACCGTCCTGCCCGGTGATGCCTGTTATTAATGCTGTTTTCATTTTGCTTGTTGTCTTGTTATCATGTTAACTTGTGATCTGGTTAACGTGTTAACTCTTTTCCAATTTCACCTCTTTATAATTATTCTGGTTATCCAAGAACCATTTATATGTCCGTTGAATACCTTCTTGAAGTTCGACTTGATGCTTCCACCCCAAAGCGTGCATCTTGGAAACGTCCATAAGCTTACGTGGCGTGCCATCGGGCTTATTCGCATCCCAAAGAATCTCGCCGTTATGACCGACAACCTCCTGGATGCAGCGTGCTAAATCCCGTATTGTTAGATCCTCGCCGGTCCCCACATTATATAGATACTCTGGCAGGGTATTCTCCAGAGCAAAAATAGTCGCCTCAGCAAGGTCGTCTACAAATAAAAATTCACGAAGGGGTGTCCCGGACCCCCATAAAGTGACTGGTGTGTCCCCTGCAAGTTTTGCTTCGTGAAATTTGCGAATCATTGCCGGCAATACGTGCGAACTTGTCAAATCAAAGTTATCATGGGTTCCATACAAATTGGTGGGCATGAGGCTTACATAATCCTTTCCATACTGCTTACGAATAGCTTCTACAGCTTTAACACCCGCAATCTTTGCAATAGCGTAAGCCTCATTGGTAGGCTCTAATGTATCTGTCAACAGCGAGCTTTCTGTCAATGGCTGGGCTGCAAACTTAGGGTAGATGCATGAACTTCCTAAAAAGATAAACTTGTCTACATTTGTTTTTAGTGATGCATCAATCAGATTATTCTGAATCTGCATATTCTCCATCAAGAATTGATACGGATAGGTATTGTTGGCGAGAATACCGCCTACACGTGCTGCCGCATCAATCACGACATCAGGCTGCTCCTGATCAAAAAAAGCACGCACCTGCTGTTGGTCACGGAGATCCAGTTCTTTGCTACTCCGGCCAATAATATGGGTATACCCTTTGGCTCGTAAAACTCGTTCAATAGCCGAGCCAACCATTCCACGGTGACCGGCAATGTAGATTTTTTTATTCATATTCTCCATCCTTCTTAATGGCATCTGTATGATGATCACTCTCTACGGCAGCAACAATTGTCGGAAAAAAGCGCTCAATCAGCTCGGGCGTAATCTCTTCCTGTTTGAGATATAAAAGCGCGGCAGCCTTGGCATCTGATAATGCTTCGTGATGATTGAGGGCTATCCCCATAATGTCACAACACAGGTTAAGCTTCGTTTTTTTAAAACCTTTTTCTTTATAAATCTTGCTGGTGCACTCCCACATAGCTGGCAGTCGCAGCTCTCGATAGTCCAAACCATAGAATCTCATTGTCTTCGAAAGCACCTCTCGGTCAAACTTTTCATTGTGCGCGACCATCTTCTGTCCTCTCAATAGCTGTTTGATCTGTGGATATATCTCTTCAAAAGATGGAGCATCTGCCGTATTCTTGGCTTTAATACCGTGCACTCGTGTGGTCTGCCACATATATTCATTTCGCGGGGGCTTGACTAGACTGTAAAATTCAGCAATAATAACCCCATTTTCGACACATACAATTCCTACAGAACATACGCTATTATAGGCTGCTGTAGCCAGTTCAAAATCTATTGCTGTAAAAGAATGTAACCCCATGTATGGTGCAAAGCTAGATAAAGTTGCGTTGATATCCAACTTATACCTTTGATGCAGGCCATAGAGTTGAAAGGCTTGACCGTGATAAAAAAGATTAAGAGGGTGATCAGGGTAATCTTGGCAAATTTTCAGACACCTCTTTACGATCTTTTATCTTGTCTCAGTATCCATATTTATTTTTCCATTTGTCTTTCAGAGAAAGTCGCAATTTGTCTTCTGCCGAATTTCTTCCAGGATCGTAAAGCAATGTACCTTTAATCCCATCAGGCATAAACTCTTGTTCGACAAAGTTGCCGGGATATGCATGTGAGTATTTATATTCAGCTCCGTAGTTAAGCTCTTTCATCAACTTCGTCGGCGCATTTCGTAGATGTAAAGGGACAGAAAGGTCTCCTGTCTGCTTGACTAGGCCCTGAGCTTTATTAATGGCCTCATAAGAAGCATTACTCTTGGCCGAGCTTGCAAGGTAAGTAACCGTCTGTGCTAAAATAATCCGGGATTCTGGCCAGCCAATGACATTAACGGCTTGAAAACAGTTGTTGGCAAGCAGGAGTGCATTGGGATTGGCATTCCCTATATCTTCAGATGCAGAAATCAGAAGTCTACGCGCGATGAAGGAAGGGTCTTCTCCTCCCTCTATCATACGAGCCAGCCAATAAATGGCCGCATTGGGATCACTCCCTCTAATCGATTTGATAAACGCAGAGATGATGTCATAGTGCTGCTCCCCTGTCTTGTCATACATCGCCATATTCTGTTGAACCTGTTTGAGTACAAATTCATTCGTAATAGGTTTCGATAGGTTGACAGACGCATTGACTACAAGTTCAAGTACATTGAGCAGCTTTCGCGCGTCTCCTCCCGACAGCCGCAAAAGGGCTTCATATTCTTGTATTTCAATTTTCTCCTTTTTCAGAAACTCGTCGTCCCGCAGCGCCATATTGACAATCCCAATCAACTGCTCCTCAGTCAAATGCTTAAGCACATATACCTGACACCTCGACAACAAGGCTGAAATAACTTCGAAAGAGGGATTTTCTGTGGTAGCACCGATCAATGTGACCAACCCACGTTCTACAGCCCCTAGCAGTGAATCTTGCTGTGACTTGGAGAATCGATGAATCTCATCTATAAAAAGAATAGGCTGCTCTTGGTTAAACTTCATCAGTTGATCGGCCTTTTCGATCACCTCTCTAATATCCTTTACGCCCGATTGAATAGCACTCAAACTGAAGAATGGGCGACGAAGCGACTTTGCCATCAATAGGGCGAGTGTTGTCTTACCCACCCCTGGGGGACCCCAAAGAATCATGGAGGGAATATTGTCTTGTTCGAGCGCATTTCTCAGCACGGCTCCCTCACCTACAATATGTTCTTGTCCCACATATTCTACAATATTTTGGGGACGCATTCGTTCTGCTAATGGAATTCGTGTTGCCATGACTTAACAAACTTAACAGATTTTTCATGGACTTTCAACGGATACGGATAACTTTACTTAATTTAGTTAAGTTTGGAATAAGATCATTTATGAACATATATATACTGAAATTAACTTCGACAATAGCCTTGGCAACAGCTCTGACGGCATTATCAATCGAGGTCACTGCACAGACAAAAGCTAAAGGAGATCCATCCGGCTACATAACAAAGTACAATCCTGATTTCTCAGGAATTGGCCCACAGGTATATTTCCTACCCCCTCCCCGTACACTGGAAGAGATACTGCATGATGAGTATCGTTCCAAGAAAAATTTTTCGGATACAATTGCTGTCGCACTCACCTTTCAACGATTCCTGATCGATTATAAGCCGACATCAAATGTCGCCAATCTACAGCCGCTACTGACGCCAACGCCGACGAGTCCACAAGAGTGGGAAAATCTTATCCAACAGCATAGGAATGCAGAAAATCTGCAGACACTATATGGATTGTTGAATGAATACGCTTTGAACACAATCAAGAGCGGATCTTATCCAAAGGCTCTGGAGCAGCTTCATGAGGCATTAGCAATCGTACAGCGGGCTGCAAATCAAAATGACTTAGCTGTGATCCAGTTCAATCTGGCCAACTTATACCTCTTCCATCAAAAATTTGAAGAGGCTGCCTCTTTTCAAGAGCAGTACTATAAGAAGGCGGTCAATAATAAGACGTATTTGGAACAAGCGAATTCGCTCGTAAAGATTGCCACTATCCAGGCTTTTGACCGTGATTTTAAATCTGCAGAGCAGACCATCATCAGAAGAGCCATCCCCTTGTACAACAAGACCCGATCGTATGAAGGCAAGATCCTGGCTTGGGAGCAACTTGCTATGATCTATCAGATGCAGAAAAAGCATACTGAAGCTCAATGGTTCTTGTTGCAAGCCCGTGATCTCGCGAACAAGAAGAGTCTCCCAGGGGAATTGGCAGAGCTTGAATATATGCTTGCAGAGTCCAAGTTTGATGATGGAAATCTTAAAGTGTCGAAAAACGAATTTTTAAATGCACGCAAGTTAGCTGAGCAGGAGGACAACAAGCTGTTGCAGCTGGCTGTAGAAAACAAGATCGGTGAATTGTACATGAAGCTGAAAGACTACGATGCGGCAAAAGAGTCCCTTGAAAAGTACTGGACATTAAGAGATCTATTATTTAAGTAGTCGTGCCATTTATCGATTCCCGATTTCTAAATCATATTCTTCGAGACTCAGCTCTGTTCATCTAGCTTAAGGGGAAGCTGCTCACGACCAATAAAGTATGTATTATCCTACTGAATCCGTATGCAGATCATATCTATGCTGAATATATTGAAAAATGGATTTTGCTAGAAAGCCGATCCTTGTATGCCACAGATTTGTAAGTAAAACTGACTGACCATGTAAAATAGTTAGTATATTTATTTTACATAGTGTGTATATCATACATTTTTATCTATTTTTATCGTTTAAGAGTCGAACAATCTGTTTTGTTTAACACAAATGAATTTTAACAACTATAAATTTATGTTCAAAAATCTAGTATTTGCTCTTTCTATCGTTTCTATCGTTGCCTGCGGGGCGAAGCCTAGGGTCAACTTGGAAGAGGGAGAGGGAGGATTAAAACCTACCATGCAGCACGAGATTATAGCGAAAGAAGTGGCAAATCTATTGGAAAACGTCAGTTACAAGAAGGTACCCATGAATGATTCGCTCTCGAATCTTGTCTTTAACAATTTAATCAAATCTATGGACCAAGGCCGCAATTATCTATTGCAAGGCGACATAGACGAATTCCAGCAGTACAAGAATACGCTTAGCCAAGATTTCAAACAGGGTGACCTGTCTGCAGCATTCCATATCTTCAATGTATACTCCAAACGCTATGTGCAAAGAATGACATATGCACTAACGCAGATTGATGTTGCACAGGATTTTGATAAAGACGAGTCCTATGTAGGTTACAGAGAGAAGCTGGATTGGTTCAAGACTGACAAAGAGGCTGAAGAGCAATGGGCTAAGCGTGTAAAATACGATTTATTGAACCTCAAGCTTAGTAGTACAGGTAAAGAGGATGACAGTGCGAAACAGAAGGAAACGTTACGCAAACGGTACAACAATCTCTTGTCACAAGCAAAAAAAACAAATTCGAATGATGCTTTCCAACTGATCATGTCATCATTGACAGATGCAGTAGATCCGCATACGACCTATTATAACCCTTCATTTGCACAAGCATTCAACGAGGGTATGTCCAACACCTTTGAAGGAATCGGCGCTCGACTAATGATCGATAACGAGGCCGTCACCATCTCAGAAGTATTACCAGGTGGGCCTGCTTTTAAGGATAAAAGTCTCCATATGAACGACAAAATTATTGCCGTGGCACAAGGAGACAAAGGAGAATTTGAAGATATCGTCGGATGGAGACTAGATGCTGCCGTAGCTAAGATCAAAGGTCCTAAAGGCACAGTCGTACGCCTAAAAATTATTCCGGCTGGTCAGGAAATGAGCTCACAACCCAAAATAGTATCCCTAAAAAGAGAAAAAATAGTGGTAGAAGAAGAGTCCGCGAAAAAAGAAATCAAGATGGTCAAAGGTGAAGATGGCAAGACTTATAAAGTTGGTGTCATCAATCTACCTAAATTTTACATAGACTTCGATGCTTACCGCAAGCGTGACCCTAACTACAAAAGTACGACACGTGATGTCAAATTGATCCTAGATACGCTAAAACAGGAGAAAGTGGATGCTGTCATCTTAGATCTTCGAAATAACGGCGGAGGTTCGCTCCAAGAGGCTATCGAGTTGACTGGATTGTTCATAGACAAGGGACCTGTAGTACAAGTACGAGACACTCGTAACCGCATTGAAGTAGACAATGATGAAGAATCAGGTATGTCGTGGAGTGGCCCGTTCGGTGTCATCATCAATAGGTTCTCAGCCTCTGCATCCGAAATTTTTGCGGGTGCCATCCAAGATTATGGAAGAGGAATCATTCTCGGATCTCAAAGTTATGGAAAAGGGACGGTCCAATCTGCTGTAGATATGTCACGTTTTATCAGCGCGACTAGCAAGCTGTTATTGAAAGCAGAAGGAGAAAAAGATCCTGACACTCCAAATGGAGCACCAGAATTTGGACAGATCAACATTACTATGGGCAAATTCTATAGAATCACCGGAAGTAGCACACAGCATAAAGGGGTGAGTCCGGATATCGAATTCCCAACGCAATTCTCTGCCGAAAAATTTGGAGAGAGTTCTGAGCCAGCAGCCCTTCCTTGGGATCAGATCAAATCTAGTAACTTCACGAAAGTTGCAGATTTAAAAGCTGTAAATGAGAAGTTAGCCGCTATCCATAAGGTGAGAGCGCAAAAATCACCAGAGTATAAATTCCTATTAGAGGACATTGAGTTCTTCAATAAGCAAGATTCTATCCCGAAAGTAACCTTGAATGAGGCGAAACTAAAAAAGGAGCGTGAAGAAAATAAAATCAAAAATAGAAATCGCATCAATGCGGAGCTGAAGTTGCACGGCAAGCCGGAATGGAAAGAGGGACAACCTCAGCCCAAGGTAGACTTCGACTATGTCATGGATGAAAGTGCCAATATCATGGTGGATTTTATCAAAAGTAAGCAGTAATAAAAAAGGGGCCTAGGCCCCTTTTTTATTATCTATCTTTTTATTTACTAAAGCTCCAACGAACGTAGTTAATATTCTTATTATGTGCTAGATACTTCCGCTCATAGTATGTCTTAATCGACAACACCTCATCAACAAGGTCCGAATGGTAAAGGTTGGTCGTCTCGGCTAACGTTGAAAGTCCCAATAGCCTGATCTGTTCGAGGGTATAAGCATAAAATCCATCATTGTCTGTTTTAAGATTCATCCGTCCATCGGGCTTCATGATGAATTGGTATCGCTCTAAAAAGCGAGGATTGGTCAATCGCTTCTTTTCGCGGCTATCTTGCGGTTGAGGATCGGGAAAGGTAATCCATATTTCATCAATTTCCTCATGCTCGAAATGCTCCAATATCGTCTCAATCTGAATACGAAGAAACCCGACGTTGTCAATACCTTCCTCTAATGCGGTCTTCGCCCCGCGCCAAATCCGGTTTCCTTTATAATCTACACCGATAAAGTTTTTATTGGGAAACAACTTTGCAAGGTTTACGGTGTATTCGCCTTTACCACATGCCAGTTCCAAAACGATAGGATTATCATTGCCAAAATGCTTGGAGGCCCATTTACCTTTCAACTCCTTTCCTTCATCCAACTGAATAACGTTCTTAAACGTGCCAACTTCGGCAAATTTCCTTAGTTTATCTTTTCCCATTTTTTAAAAATATGGGCAAAAATAAGGTTAAAATAGTAGAAGTCAAATGGTGAGGTTAAAGAAAGTAATCCAGATTAGTAAGTCTCACTACCGGGAGGTATACCGAAGTGCTCTTCCTCTCCTTCGATAACTGGTTTTATTTTCTTATTTTTTTTCTTTTTTGGACGGATAAAATCGGATAACTTGTTAACAGCGGCGGATACCTTATCCTTATTCACCTGCCCTAAAGCCGTCTCCGATGCCAATAGCACCAATGCTTTTTTCAACCAACCTGCTTTCCTTAGAAAAAGTCGGTTCAGGATAAATGGAACTCCTACACGCATGACTTTTGTAATCCATCCGCTCTGTGCATTTGCATCATCTTCCACACCAAGTTTACTTTTCGGAGCGGAGAACAACTGAGTAACAATATCTACTCCAGGTATACGAGAAGTGAATGTTTTAAAGAAGCGTATCGGTGCCTCAATCTTACGATTCAAGAGTGTGTATTGATCTTTTAGATATACCTCTTGCTCAAATTTAAGTGCATTAAGTCTGGCAATCTCGGACTTCAATTCAGATATATTATTTATTTTCGAAGCTTTCCTCATGTTTCTTTTCATTTTCAGGTTGTGAATCATCGGCCTCCTCATTCCATTTGCCCAATAATTTTCGGATAGAGAGGTCCATAAATTTTGCTTCGAGCTTTGTCTCTGTAATGCGTACGATGATAATAAGAAGGATAAAAATACCTCCTGTCGTCAAGAAGCCTAAAGCATAACTGTGCATCAACTCTCCCAAGAAGAAGGCGAAGGCCATACTTAAAAAAAACACTACAAATAGCGTAAGGATCAGCTTGCTGACATCCAATACCAAACTGCCAATCATACGAGATCCCCGCGCAATTGCTTTGAGCTTAAGTAGCTCTATCTGTGCATCTATATATTCTTTGCCTTTCTGGAAAGTACCAGAGAGCGAAAATTTTTGTTCTTCATCCATGCGCATATCTTTTTTAGTTAAGAAAGATGTCCAAAAGAAATCTTGCCAGCAATGGACTTCATTCTATTTGAGGTAATCCTAAATATAGGAACGAATATCATTCCCTATTTTTATTTGTCGCCAATGTGGCGATTAAGCTTTCAGACATCCTTTCCTATTCATTCTGGAAAAGCGAAATGCTTTTGTATCATTATGCATGCTCTTCCAACTCTCCTTCAATAGAGCGGTAGGACTTTCCTACTTTTGATTTTACTGCGGCAACCATCTTTTCTTTGAAATCATTCAATTGATCGAATTGTTCTTCAGCTCTTTCTTTGATCGCATCTCCCAGATCAGAAAGGGACTCATTGAGTTTGTCTCTTGTTTCTGACCCTTTTTCAGGCGCAAACAAAATACCCAAAACTGCTCCTGCAGCTAGTCCTGCCAATAGAGCTGCAACGATTTTACCGTTATCTTTCATATTCTATAATATTAAATTGCAATTACTATTTCTGATATTACTTATTAAACAAATGAAATAGCAAAACGTTTGCCAAAGAGTGAATTTTCGCAAATCAATCCTACTATTCTGATGCTTTTCAATCTACAAATTTTATCGAAAAACAACAAGTTTATTGGCGTGTTTTACTGCCGTATTTTTTAATTCCTTTTTATTTTAGTAATTTTAGAATTACCAATATTTCCCGATTATGCTCGTAAAAACCTTTAGCAGTGCTGTTTACGGAATTGAAGCCACAACCATTACCGTAGAGGTAAACATTTCCACAGGAACTAAATATTACATCGTAGGGCTACCAGACAATGCTGTGAAGGAGAGTCTTCAACGGATCGAAAGCGCCATCGGAGCAAGTGGATATAAGATGCCAAGACAAAAAATCGTGGTCAATCTGGCACCTGCAGATATCCGAAAGGAAGGTTCGTCGTACGACTTAGCTATAGCGACTGCAATTCTTGCCGCATCCGGACAACTCACACATGACAGAATGAATCATTATGTCATATTGGGAGAACTTTCTTTGGATGGGAATATACAAGCTGTAAAGGGTTCTTTACCTATAGCGCTGCAAGCTGCAAAAGATGGATTCAGCGGCATCTTACTACCCAAGGTCAATGCACGCGAGGCTGCAATTGTGGACAGCTTAGAAGTCATTGGCATTGAAAAACTGCAGGATGTCATAGATTTTTTTGAACAGAGGAGTACGATATTACCGACCAAAGTTGATCTGCAAAACGAATTTGATCAACAGGTCAACAACTATGAAGCCGACTTTGCAGATGTAAGAGGTCAGGAAAATATTAAAAGAGCACTTGAAATTGCTGCCGCCGGTGGTCACAATGTCATCCTTATCGGGCCTCCAGGGGCAGGAAAGACAATGCTTGCCAAAAGACTATCATCGATACTGCCACCGCTTACAGTAGACGAATCGTTAGAAACGACTAAAATACATTCGGTATCAGGGCAGCTATCTACGTTGGCGTCCTTGATGACTGTCAGACCCTATCGCGCGCCACATCACACGATCTCGGATGTGGCATTGGTGGGTGGTGGTACTCACCCACAGCCTGGGGAGATATCCCTTGCGCACAATGGGGTACTTTTTCTGGATGAACTTCCAGAATTCAAGAGGTCTGTGCTGGAGGTAATGCGCCAGCCGTTGGAGTCGCGTACAATCACCATTTCGAGAGCCAAGCTTACGGTAGATTATCCTGCAAGTTTCATGTTGATTGCAGCTATGAATCCCTGTCCATGCGGCTACTATAATCATCCCGAAAAAGAGTGTATCTGCGGCCCCAATGCTGTACAGCGTTATCTTAGCAAGGTCTCAGGACCACTATTGGATCGCATAGATCTCCACGTGGAAGTAACCCCTGTTGAATTCAAGGAGCTGTCATCTGTACGTCCTGCAGAAAAAAGCAGTGACATTCGAATGAGGGTAATACTTGCTAGAAAAATACAGTCTCTAAGATTCCAACATTCGGAAACGATACATAGCAACGCCCAGATGAATACGAAGATGGTTCGACAGATCTGTCAAATTGATGAAAAAGGAATTCTCCTCCTCAAGGGGGCTATGGAACGGCTTGGTCTATCCGCCCGAGCCTATGATCGTATACTCAAAGTATCTCGCACTATCGCAGATATGGCAGGTAGCGAAGAGATCAGGAATGAACATCTGGCAGAGGCTATACAATTCAGAAGTCTAGATCGCGAAAACTGGTCTAGTTACTAATTACGCCGGGCGCGCCACTCCTCTGGGGAGAGGTAATCCCCATCGACGACATCCATGATCAAGATCTGCTTACAGTCGGATTTGTCAACGTAAAAATGATAATATGTCTCGTAACGCTCCTCATTATTGTACCCTGCAGTGACAGCATACACATCTTTATTATTGAAGGAGGTACTGTCTACCATATACGATATGTGGGTATCTTTGCCAAATAGAGAATTCAGGACCTTCTCTTGCGCTTTGATCTCTTCTAGCTTGGTCAAAGCTCTAACTGCAGATTCGGCCGAGCAACCGTCGGAAGATGTGACGGCAGCCAAGGCTGTAGCCTTATTCACGTTCGCCGCAGAGGGTTTACTGCGATTGCAACCACATAGCAATAAAAATAGAATAAGACCTCCAAGGTGAAGGAAAGTCAAATGATGTCGATACATATACGCTTGTTAGGTAGCGTAAGATAGGAATTTTTTAGAAAAATATAAAACAAGGTCTAAAACTGTCCAATAAAGTGCTGAATAACCCCCGGATAATACAGAATGGTCAACACCAATCCTGCCAAAGCACCAAAGAGATGAGCACTGTGATTGATTCCATCATTGGCTTTTTTAGATGCCCAAATGCTATATCCCATGAACAATATGGCAAATAGATATGCTTTCATCGGGATGATCATGAAAATACCTAACTTCATCTGAGGATTGAATAGGATGAAACCGAAGAGAACTGCACTTATCGCTCCTGAAGCTCCCAAGCTAAAATATCCAGGATTGTTCTTCTGCTGCAAAATAGTCGGAATATCACTGAGAATAAGACTCAAAAGATACAACATTGCAAACTGGGTATGTCCCCAAGGACTGCTTGCAACAAATATACTTTCTAGTCCAAACCCAAAGTAGTAGAATGTAATCATATTAAACAGCAGGTGTCCCCAATCTTTATGGATCATGCCGCTTGTCAAAATAGTATATACCCTCTGCTTACGGTAGACACTGTAAGGATGAAGCATCAGCTTTGCATAGAGACTCTGGTTGGAAAAAGTATATATACTAAGTCCGATGGTCAAGAAAAAAATAAGTGAAGAAACAGGTGATTGTATAAAATAGTCAATATTCTCCATGCTTAAAACCTATCTTCTAACATAAATACATATAATTCCTTGGGTCCGTGTGCTCCCAGTACCAACATTTTTTCTATATCTGCTGTGCGACTAGGTCCAGTAATCGTCGTTATCATGGTTGGCAATTGATCACCATACTTTTGCTTCATACCGTTGAATGCATGCTTGAGATCCATGACGAGCTGGGAGGCTTTAGCGATCACGATATGAATTGGTGGGTATATACTTAGCCGCCTTCCGCCGGCATTAGCATTGGAGATCATGATACTGCCGTTTCGAGCAATTAAAGCTTCACAAGACGTAATGCCAACTTGGGCATTTTCAAAATCACGATCATCCTTAATTAACGGGAAGCCATATTGCCCCAACAGTTGTTGGATGGACTGTTCCCATCCATAAATTTTGGTCACATTCTCTTGTTCAGCAAATGCAATTAGATTTTCAATAAGATTGATTTCGCCATCGCAATATATGAACCGGCCAGAAATAGCTGTAAATTCCCGAGCAAAGGTCACATCCAACGATTCCTCCTCATCCTTATACAAAGGAGAGTCCTCGTAGGTGGGATGTGGATTATCCTTTTTTTGCAAAAGGGCTTGCCGAATTTTTTTAAGCATTTTTTCCTTTGCGGTGGTATTCTTGATATTCATGCTCAGAATGTGGTGTGATGTATATGAACAATGCACTGTAGAATATACTACAGTGCATTGTTCATTGCTTTATGTTTAAGAGCCGGGATTTTCATTGCCATGTCCCTCAATTCGGCCTTCGGCAGATTCTTCAGGAATAGGAGGCACTGGAAGATCCGTCTGTGGCACCCCAGATGATTTGCCATTCACAAACTCGTCATAAGCCGTTCTATTTGCAAAAGGACGTTTGCCTAAAATCTCCTCTAAATCGGACTGGAATAGGATTTCTTTTTCCAACAGTTTCTCTGCAATCTTGATCAGGCCGTCTTGTTTATCTAAGAGTAACTCTTTAGTACGTTCGTATACAGCTGACACCAACGTTCTAACCTCATCATCTATCAACTCAGCAGTTTGATCTGAGTATGGTTTTTGAAACTGTGATTCTCCTGAACTGTCTCTAAATGAAATATTACCAACTTTGTGATTCATCCCATATACTGCAGTCATGGCGTATGCCAATTTGGTAATACGTTCCAAATCATTCTGTGCCCCTGTAGAAATACGTCCGAATGTAATATCTTCTGCGACACGGCCGCCCATGGTCATGCACATACTATCGAGCAACTGCTCGGTAGTATACAGAAATTGTTCCTTCGGTAAATACTGGGCGTACCCCAATGCTGCTACTCCACGTGGAACAATAGAAACCTTCACTAAAGGGTCTGCATGTTCTAAAAACCAACCAGCAATGGCATGTCCAGCTTCGTGATAAGCGACAATCTTTTTCTCCTCAGGAGAGATGATTTTGTTTTTCTTTTCAAGTCCTCCAATCACACGATCAATAGCATCTTGAAAGTCCTGCATATCAATCTCCGTCTTATTCTTACGCGCAGCAATAAGTGCTGCTTCATTACAGACATTTGCGATTTCCGCACCCGCAAATCCAGGTGTTTGCGCAGATAGTTTTTTTGCATCGACAACTTCTGAAAGTTTCAACGGCTTCAGATGCACTTTAAAAATATGCTCACGACCAATTAGATCGGGCTTGTCAATTGATATCTGACGATCAAAACGTCCTGGACGTAGTAAAGCTGTGTCCAACACATCCAGACGATTGGTCGCTGCTAGAATAATTACACCAACATTGGTACCAAATCCATCCATCTCGACCAATAATTGGTTCAATGTATTTTCCCGTTCGTCGTTACCGCCCATAATGGAATTTTTACCGCGTGCACGCCCGATCGCATCAATCTCATCGATAAAAATAATACAAGGTGCTTTTTCCTTGGCTTGCTTAAACAAGTCTCTTACGCGAGAAGCTCCAACTCCTACAAACATTTCGACAAAATCTGATCCAGATAAAGAGAAGAAGGGCACTTGCGCTTCACCTGCTACAGCTTTGGCCAACAATGTCTTACCTGTCCCCGGAGGGCCAACCAATAAGGCTCCTTTCGGGATTTTACCGCCGAGGTTTGTGTATTTTTTTGGGTTTTTAAGGAAGTCTACAATCTCCATCACTTCTTGCTTGGCTTCCTCCAGTCCGGCAACATCATTAAATGTAATATTGATTTGGGACTCTTTATCAAAGAGTTGCGCTTTAGATTTGCCTATATTGAAAATTGCTCCTCCAGCTCCTCCAGCTCCGCCATTCATTCGTTTCATCAAGAATAACCATATCAATACGATGATCAACAATGGCAACATAAAAGAGACGAACCAGCCTGTCCATGGGTTGGATCTATCCTCTGGTACAACTCTAATACGCTGTGCAGGGTCTACATTTGCCTGGGACTCCTCTAGTTTCTTCTCCAACGCTTCGTATGACCCGTCTGTGAATACATACTGAGGACCCGCTGACGGGGTCAAATTCAAGGCATTTGGACTTGGTGCTACGCCCTTATATTTATCTTCTTTTAATTTATCTTTCTTGATGTACACTTCCACCTGTACAAGATCATTTTTCTTGTAAGCGACCAATTTCTCTACATCACCTGTGTTGAGCATTTTCGATTCGAACTCGCTATAGGTCGTTTGCTTTGCTGTCTCTCCATTGAAAAAATACTGCAACCCAAAAAATCCCAAAATCATAGCGATCCATAACCACATCATGTTGAATTTGGGTGGTATGGGTGTTACTTTTTTACTGGGTATTTTATTCATTATATTCTCTTAATTTGTGAAATTAAATTTTACCTGTATTCCTCAGCCTAAGCACTTTGATAGGTCTGAATATGGGCATCTCCCCACAGATCTTCTATTCCGTAGTGGTCTCTTTTGTCCGTTTTGAAAATATGTACTACGACATCGACAAAATCCAGCAGAATCCATTCGCCGTTTCCATGCCCTTCTTTGTGCCAAGGGTCTTGACCAAAAGCTTTATAAACCTCGTCTTCTACACTCTTCGCTATTGCATTGACCTGAGTCGTGGAATCAGCGTGGCAAATTACGAAATAATCAGAGACGGAACTGTTAATATTTCTTAAATCCAACCGTACTATTTCGTTGCCTTTTTTCTCCTGCATCCCATGAACCACAATCTCTGACAACTTGGAAGACAGCCCTGTTTTCTTATCTTTAACCATTAAAATATTATAGTTTTGAATATTAAATTCTCTTAAACACTATATTTCTGTGCAAAATAACATATTTCCGGGACTTTACGTGGGTCAAAATTTAATAAAATTAGACCGGGTGTCCTCAACAAACGATTATTTTAAAGAACAACTGTCAAATTTCAAGCCACTTGAGGAGGGTTCTGCCATTATGACAATAGATCAATACAGCGGAAAGGGGCAACGGGGTAATACCTGGTTGTCCCAACCTGGAAAGAATCTGACTATAAGCTTCGTGTTCTATACTTCGTTTTTGAAAATTACAGATCAATTTCTTTTAAATGTATGCTTTAGTCTTGGCCTGACAAACTGGCTACAATCGATCTTAAAGCTGCCTGTAAAAGTAAAATGGCCAAATGACATCATGGTCCATCAGCGAAAAATATGTGGAATATTAATTGAAAATCAGCTTAAGAGCGGCTCATTGCGTAGTAGTGTTGTCGGCTTGGGCATCAATGTCAATCAGACAAACTTTGGTCCCGAGCTTTCAGAACGAGTATGCTCTATCAAGGGGCTCCTTGATGCTACTGAGGATTTTAATATAGATGATTTATTGCCCGGGCTTTTTTACCATCTTCAGGTACAATATGAGTTATTACGAGCAGGGGAACATCAGCAGTTGATGGATAGCTATAATGCTTCTCTCATGTGGTTCGGCGAAATCCGACCGTTTCTCATTGATGGTCTCGAAGTAATTGGAAAAATAGACAAGGTAGAAAAGGATGGATTACTCCATGTAGCCTTCGGCCAAACCGTCCGCACTTTCCAACTGAAGGAAATATCACACAAGTTGTAGGCAACGATAATTTTACTTTTGAATTAGTTTAAAAACGAAGTTTTACGTTATTTTTGTCTTAGTGGATTAAACCTTCTTCAATAAAAGAAGTAATATAAATGCACAAACAACTCAACAAAAAAAAATGAAAAAATTAAGTCTATTAATCGTTGCTGTATTATTTACCATTGTCAGTGTAAATGCGCAGATCTTGAATCCAGTAAAATGGTCTGTGGCAACAAAAAAAACAAGTAGTACAGAGGCTATAGTCTATGTCAAAGCGTCAATAGAAAACGGTTGGCATATTTATTCCCAACATGTAGGAGATGGTGGACCAGAGCCTACAAAATTTAGTTTTACGCCATCAAAAGACTTTACTTTGGCAGGTAAAACGGTAGAACCAACAGCAAAATCGAAATATGAAGATGCATTTAAGATGAACGTTAAATATTTCGAAAAGGAAGTTGTGTTTGCTCAAAAAGTGAAATTAAAAAAAGGACAAACAGCGGTGAAAGGAAAAGTTGAATTTATGGTTTGTGATGACACCCGTTGTCTTCCTCCAGATGAATACGAATTCACTGCACAGATTAAGTAGTCAACTGTTGCTTTATAAAAATGGGGTTGGTGTTATCTAACAGGCACCAACCGTCACCCTGAGCGCTATTACCCTTGGTATCCCGCTATGTGCGATTCAGCATGACGACCATTTTAGACCCTTCATTTTTCTGCTAGCATCAATCTAGTAGAGCAGAAAAAACCTTCGTGGCGCAACCTTACAAGATGTTTCCGCGAAGGTTTTTACTATAATCATCTTACACAATACTCGTCATGCAAAAGCTTCATCATTTTCCAGCAAGTGTATATCATACTGAGAAAACAGTGCTTTCGAAGACATTAAGATTGTCTTCGGCAGCTTCCATCCTGTTCAGTGCCCCTCTGTTTATAGTCAGCAAGCGCTCATCCTTTTCTGTCATTCGCCAGTGGATCATGAAGACATTTTTTGTTAGCATCCTATTATTGGCTGCAACCTCTTCATTTGCGACTGCAATTCAGGATAGTGTAGCCACGGATTCCTCCATTTTATTAGAAATGCCATCCGATTTAGAGTTTTCAGATGGTCAGGATGAGTCTACGACAGAAGGCACTGTTACAACTGCTGACACCACAAATTCCAAATCCGCGACTGCTGTGACGGCGAATACCGATACACAGACAGACAAGTCCCTGTGGGGGATCTTCATTGCAGGTCTTATCGGTGGATTTGCAGCCTTCCTCATGCCCTGCATCTTTCCAATGGTGCCCCTAACAGTAAGTTTTTTCACAAAAAAAGCTGGTAGCAGGTCGAAAGCTATTGGTCAAGCCCTGCTCTATGGATTTTTCATTATCGTGATCTACGTTGCGCTCGGCATGATTGTGACGATTGTATTTGGTTCAGACGCGCTCAATGCCCTATCAACAAATGGTTTCTTTAATTTTTTCTTCTTCCTCTTGTTGGTTGTTTTTGCGGCTTCGTTTTTTGGTGCGTTTGAGATTACACTCCCCAGTTCATTTGTTAATAAAATAGATGCTAAGTCAGACAAGGGCGGGTTTGTGGGTTTATTTTTTATGGCCTTCAGTCTTGCTGTGGTGTCCTTCTCATGTACTGGTCCGATTATAGGAACGTTACTTGTAGATGCTGCATCAAAGGGTGATCGCCTAGGTCCTGCGATAGGCATGTTAGGTTTTTCGGTAGCACTTGCCATTCCTTTTGCCTTGTTTGCGATGTTCCCTTCATTGTTGAAATCAATGCCTAAATCAGGCGGGTGGCTCAATAGTGTAAAAGTCGTATTAGGCTTCTTGGAACTGGCCCTGGCCTTGAAATTCTTATCTAATGTGGACCTTGCATATCATTGGAATTGGCTAGACAGAGAGGTATTCCTATCCTTATGGATCGTAATATTCGGTTTGATGGGATTGTACCTTATTGGGAAGATCAAATTTTCGCATGACAGTGATCTAAAATACCTATCCGTGCCTCGTACGTTGCTAGCAATAACAGTATTTGCTTTCGTGGTATATATGATTCCGGGGCTTTGGGGAGCACCTCTAAAGTCCATTTCAGCTTTTCTTCCTCCCTCTGCTACACAGGATTTTGACCTCTCAACAGGGATGGGTACACACGCATCTGTGGTGAGTGATGGAAAGGTTAAGAAGTATGCTGAAATTTTTCATGAGCGCGGAACGCCTAAGGGATTTGACCCATACTACGACTATGATCAAGCTTTAGAAACTGCCAAAGAAGTGAATAAACCGGTATTAATTGATTTCACAGGTTGGAACTGTGTCAACTGCAGACAAATGGAAGCTAACGTTTGGACAGATCCTCGCGTTGCCAAAATATTAAAAGAGGAATTTGTGATGGCCGAACTTTTCGTTGATGATAAGACTGTACTTGCTCCTGAAGAACAATATGTATCTAAATTCAGCGGTAAAAAAGTAAAAACGATTGGTAACAAGAATAGTGATTTTCAGGCGGCAACATTTAATAATAATGCACAGCCTTACTATGTGATTGTCGACACCGCAGGCAATGTACTGGTCCCTCCTAGTGGAGCTAACTACGACATTGACAGCTATATTGCGTTCTTAAGAAGCGGAATTGACGCTTTCAACGCCAAAAAATAAGGTTTTAATACCATTATGGGGTAGACATGTCTTTGTGTTTTCTTTTATCTTCACTAAAAATCATGAAGATAAAAGAAAACAATTCCTTGTAAAAAAAAGCAATTTTAGCTATGTTTGGATGTATATGAGTAACGTTAAAAATATTGCCGTACTAACATCGGGGGGTGATGCTCCCGGTATGAACGCTGCCATCCGTGCAGTTGTCCGCACAGGTATCTATTATAATTTGAATGTTTTTGGTATCCGTAGAGGATATGATGGAATGGTAAGTGGAGATATCATCAGTATGGATGCAAAATCCGTAGCGAATATCATCCAAAGGGGGGGGACTATACTAAAGACAGCGAGAAGTGATGAATTTCGCACTATTGAGGGACGTAAGAAGGCTTATGAAAACCTGAAAAAAAATGAAATAGATGCGCTAGTTGTGATTGGTGGCGACGGTACATTTACTGGAGCATCCAAATTTATAGAGGAATTTGACATGCCGATCATGGGCTTGCCGGGTACCATTGATAATGATTTAGTGGGTACAGACTTTACGATCGGTTATGATACAGCGATCAATACAGTGGTAGATGCTGTTGACAAGATCCGCGATACGGCCGAATCTCATGATCGTCTATTCGTCATTGAGGTGATGGGTCGTGATTCGGGTCTTATTGCCCTTCGCTCAGGAATTAGTACTGGGGCAGAAGCCGTACTTATTCCTGAGATCAAGGTGGATTATGATGCAATCATGACGCGCCTGGACAAGACACGCAAGAATAAAGCTTCTCGTATCATCATCGTTGCGGAAGGTGATAAAGAGGGAGGTATGGTTGTGGCTGACAAAATAAAGGAGAGTTTTCCTTCTTATGATGTTCGCCTCTCTATCTTAGGACATATTCAACGAGGGGGAGCGCCTTCATGTATGGATAGGGTACTAGCCAGTCGTGTTGGCGTTGGAGCGGTAGAAGGGCTAATTGCCGGCCGCAGAGGCGAGATGGTGGGCCTAGTACATGGACAAGTACAGTACACGCCATTTAGCAAAGCAATCAAGCATATCGACAAAATTGACGACAATCTGACAAGGATTGTCGAGATCCTGTCTTTATAGATAGACTGGACAAAATAAACATGCCCCTAAAAGAGAATCTTTTAGGGGCATGTTTATTTGACTATCTCTTCAATAGGCCAAAGTATCTGTTCCATGGATCAGCTTCTAAACGCCTCGGCTATCTGTCTTCTAAAATAACTATTTTAACAATTTTAGACGGTACTCTTCTGATATAGTAGGCAACCTTATTTCCTGTCCTTCTTTTTGTAAAGAATCTGCAAATGTATTAGTCTCCTCCAAAGCCTGTATATACGCTGCTACCACTTTCTCGGCGACATGTATACTTTTGCCGTCTTTAAGATGTATCTGATATCTATTGTCCTTTAATTCTACATGCTTATAAAAACGGTATGCAGCTGCTTTGAGTAAGCCTAAATCCTGCTGGGAAAGTTGATCGATACGAGCCCCCTGTGGTAGCATAACGTCTATAAAGTCGTCTCCATTTGCCAGTTCATCAATTGGATGATCTAGTGGTACAGCTGTCAAGGCGGCAAGATTAATAACGGCCACTCCCTCTCTATTGGGAGACTGACAAGAAATCAGTAGGAAAAGGCTCAAAAGGCCGGTAAACAAGATTTTCATATAGGGCTTCGTGTAGTACAAAAACAAGAGGCCTCTCGTAAGAAAGACCTCTTGCCATATCAATTCGATATTTTCTATTTTAAAATTTCAGCAAGCTTGGTGTGCAACGCTTCGCCTCTTAGATTAGAAGCAATGATCTTGCCTTCTGGATCCAACAGAAAATTTTGAGGGATACCACGTATAGAATAAAGCTCTACAACTGCGGACTCCCATCCTTTGAGGTCAGACACATGGGGCCACCCTTGAAGATTATCTGCTTTTACAGCATTCATCCAAGCATCTTTTTTTCCGGGCTGATCAAGAGAAACACCAAGTACAGTAAAGTTCTTGTCTTTGAATTTGTCAAATGCAGCCACTACATTAGGGTTTTCCTGACGACACGGTCCACACCAACTTGCCCAAAAATCAATCAATACATACTTTCCTTTCAATGAAGAAAGCGCAAGATTAGTACCCGTAGTATCTGGCAAAGTAAAATCTGGTGCAATAGCTCCTACTGCTAATTTTTTAAGATCGTTAATTTTCTGCGTTAGCGCCTTTCCTTTCTTTGTAGCTTTCAACGTGGGTGAAAGTGCGTTAAATTGAGGTTCCACATCGGTAGTCACGTTGTCTGGGTCAACCATCTCATCCAATAAGTTAAGAGAAATGTAGCTATTGGGGTTCGCCTTAATATAGTCTTTATTTACTACTTTTTGTTGTTCAAAGATTGCTTGTGCTTTTTCTTGAAGCTGCCCTACAAAGGCCTGATCATTCTTTTGATCATCCGTTGCAGCCATATATGTTTCATTAAGTCCTGCAAACTGATCTTCAAATGGCTTAACAATACTTTTATATTGTGTCAGATCCGCATTAATCTGATTACCGCTCACTTTAGCTTCTTTGATAGATGATGCTCCGTCAATCTTGACTACACCCTTAGACAGGTAAACTGCCGCAACATCTGGCTGCGGGATGGATTGTACATCGACGCCATCGGGTGAATAGATAACAAATGCCTGCACGGGTTCAGAAACAGTTCCATGGAATTTAAATTCGCCTTTCACCACTACTGTAGAATCCATAAAAGCCTGACCATTGTCTCTATATTGAATATATGCTTTGGCCTTATCACCTGCTCCCGTCAATTTTCCATGTACTGTAAAGTCTTCTTGTGCAAATAATATTGCGGGGAGAAGTCCAAGCCCTAGTAAAAATGTTTGCTTCATTATAATATGCTTTCTAATAAGATATTGTTGCTTTATACAACGTCATTTGTTCTTTGATTTATACTTTTACTCTATAAAATTGTTGTTACCAGCGACCACTTGCGCCACCGCCACCGAAGCCACCGCCACCGAAACCACCAAAACCACCAAAACCACCACCGCTATCTCCGAAACCGCCACCTGAAGAACGACCGCCGCCGCCCAATGCTCCATTTAACAATGTCCACCAAAAAAGATCATTTGAGCCTTTTCCTCCAATCACTCGACCGCCTCCTTTGTTATTATTTCCACCACCACCTTTACTTGCGGCTAGAATTACGATAACTACGACAATGAAAATTATGATTTTCAACAGGTTACCTCCACCAGCTGGCGTCTGTTGGTCACGACCTTCATTTTTATATTCTCCTTTTGAATACGCAATCAACGCATTGGTAGCCTTATCTAACCCTGTATAATAGTCGCCTTGCTTAAACGCGGGTTTGATTTCATTTTCGATAATCCTGTAGGCTATTGCATCCGGCACAGCTCCTTCTAGACCATATCCAGTCTGTATGGTGACTGCGCGGTCCCCTAGTGCGACCAGCAGCATTATGCCATTGTTATACTTTTTGTTTCCCACTCCCCATTTTTGCGCTAGGCGGACGGCATAATCTGCGATGTCATAATCACCAGTGGTATTCATCACGACGACTGCAATCTGGGTGGATGTCGAATCTTCGAAAGTTAGTAATTTGTCTTCAAGCGCTTGCACCTGCATACTATTCAGTGTATTGGTGTAGTCACTGACAAGTCTTTTTGGTGCTGCAGGAAAGTCTTGTGCACTCACGTTCAGCATAAAAATGCTGGTAATGAGCACTATCAAAAGCGATCTAAAGTTTGCTTTTTTAAATATATACATGTTGTCTGGAAGTATTTGGATCGTTAACTATCACCAAAATGAATTTCATTTGGCAACTCATTGATATCGTCAGCTGTTCGGGGATAAAAATGTTTCAACTGATTACCTGCATGATGCACTCCAGCTATCAGTCCCTGTGCCAACTCTCCTTTTCGGAAGTGAACAGCCATCGTATTTTTGGTAGCTTCCCAAAAATCTGGACCAACCCTTTCATTGATACCAGCATCCCCTATGATTGCAAAAAGATGATCGTGCGTTGCCAAATACACCAATACACCATTTCTCTGCGCGGTTGTATTCATCTCCAATTTCTTAAAGTAAGAAACAGCTCTGTCCAAAGGATCGTCAGTGGGACAAGTGCTTTCAACGACTATCCGGATCTCTCCCGAGGTCATATTCTCTGCGACGCTAATTGCGTGTGCGACCTGCTCTTGCTCTTCAGCACTTAATATTTGCATACTCGTGGATTAAAAAAAGATGAACAACTTTTGCATATCGCCAAAGTTGTCCATCTTCGTCAATAAAAATTGATATTAAAACGTCACCTGAGGCGCCTTATCAGATCCTTCTGCCGCCTTAAATGTTCCTTTTGCCTTGAATCCAAAAATACCAGCCATTATATTGTTCGGAAAACTTCTTACCGTAGTATTATAATCCTGAACAGCTTCGTTATAAGCTCTACGTTCAACTGATATTCTATTCTCTGTCCCTTCTAATTGCGCCTGCAATTCAAGGAAACTCTGATTGGCCTTCAAATCAGGATAAGCTTCGACACTTACCAACAAGCGTCCAATAGACTGCGATAACGCATCCTGTGTCTGCTGATAGTTAGCAATAGCTTCTTCTGAGAGGTTAGAAGGATCCACAGTTACGGATGTAGCTTTTGCGCGTGCTTCTACTACAGCGGTCAATGTCCCTTCTTCGTGTTTTGCTGCGCCTTTAACTGTATTTACCAAATTTGGAATTAGATCTGCGCGACGTTGATATGCATTTTCAACTTGCGCCCATTTCCCTTTTACATTCTCGTCTTTGGATACCATCGTATTGTATCCACAAGAACTAAAAGACAGTGCTGTAAATAAGCCAACTAATGCGATTAATAATCTTTTCATGTGTAAAGTGTTTTCTAATTAACTGTTAAATATACTAAATTGTTTCAATACCTAATTCTTCGTAACAAAGCAAATACCAATATTCTGTTTTGAAAGATTTAACGACAATCATTTGGGAGAAAATGGACTTGCGCTCACAGTTATCAGATCTTAATATGCTTCTCGTGTGTACGCTAGTCAATAAAATCGTTTTCATTAGTCATAAAAGTGCTGTAACAAAAAGTATATGTATTCGTAAAAGGAAAATTTGTCAGTCCTTAATAGGGGTCACTTATCAACCTTATTCTCTGGCATCACTAAAGACGCTTGTATGCTTTGAGTACAAGATGTAGCAGCGCCTTTTCATTTTTTCATGTAGAGACTCGGGAATACAAAGCATTTTATCTAATTTTGCATTGTTTTGGGATAAAAACCCAGCCAAGTCATGCAAAAAGAAATCGAACTCGCCTTGTCACCGGACTACATTGATGACCGGGGTTATATTATTGACTGTGGAGCAAAGGCTTTACATGTCACCCTTTCTCAAATTAAAGGTTTTAAAATCCGGAAACGTTCCATTGACGCCCGTAGTCGTCAGGTAGTCTTCCGCGTCAGAGTAATCTTTTACATTGATGAAGAGCCTGTGGTCGATATCTTTAATGCAAATCACCTTCCTGTCAAAGATGCCAAACCGGTCATTATTATAGGCGCTGGTCCTGCGGGTTTATTTGCTGCTTATAGGTGTATAGAGCGCGGTCTGAAACCCATTGTAATAGAAAGAGGAAAAGCAGTTCAGGAACGCAGACGGGATCTTGCGAAAATTACGCGAGAGGGAGACGTGAATCCAGAGTCCAACTATTGCTTCGGAGAGGGAGGTGCCGGCACGTATTCGGACGGTAAATTATATACACGTTCTGATAAGCGGGGCGATGTACAAAAGGTACTACAAATTTTTGTCAATCACGGCGCGACTGAAGACATTCTGGTAGATGCACGGCCTCATATCGGCACAAACAAGCTACCCCACATTATTGCAGCCATCCGCCATACCATACTTGAATATGGAGGTGAGTTTCTATTCGATCAACGTGTGACTGACATTCGGGAATCTCTTGGGACAGTCAGGGGCGTTACACTCGCAAGTGGAGAGAAGATCGATGCTGCGCATGTCATCTTGGCTACCGGTCACTCTGCCCGGGATGTGTTCGAGTTATTCAGACAAAAAAACTGGTTAATTGAAGCAAAATCATTTGCCCTCGGTGTACGAATTGAACATCCACAGACGCTTATCGATCAAGCGCAATATCACTGTAGTACCCGTCATGAAAATCTCCCGCCTGCATATTACAGTTTGGTCGAACAAGTCAATAATCGTGGTGTCTTTTCATTTTGTATGTGTCCTGGGGGGATTATTGCGCCTTGCGCAACAGATCATCAGGAGATAGTCGTCAATGGTTGGTCTCCCTCGAAACGAAATAACCCCCATGCAAACTCCGGCACGGTGACTCAGGTCAACCTTGAAGATGTACCGAATGCAGCAACAGACCCTTTTGCATTATTAGATTTTCAAAAGCAGGTTGAAAAATTGGCTTATATGTTTGGTGGCGGAAAGCTTGTGGCGCCTGCACAACGAATGGTGGATTTTGTAGAGAAAAAAGTTTCAACCTCGCTCCCCAGCTGTTCCTATAAACCGGGGACTAATAGTGTTGATCTGGATGAGGTCCTTCCCAACTTTGTAAGAGAGGCACTCCGTGGTGCGCTGCCAATTTTTGGCAAGAAGATGAAGGGTTACTACACAAATGAGGCAATCCTAGTCGGTGTCGAATCGCGGACGTCCTCCCCAGTAAGGATCCCTAGAGATAAAAACAGTTTACAACATCCTCAGATCAGCGGATTGTATCCTTGTGGCGAGGGGGCTGGTTACGCCGGTGGAATCGTATCTGCAGCTGTTGACGGTGTTAACTGTGTCAATGCCATATCGTTACTATAATTTTTAAATTTTATTTTGTCAAATACCATATAAAGTGTATTTTTGCCATACCAAAAGCGAAAGTAGCTCAGTTGGTAGAGCACAACCTTGCCAAGGTTGGGGTCGCGAGTTCGAATCTCGTCTTTCGCTCCACTAAAAGCCTCAGATATATCTGAGGCTTTTTTATTGGGGATTATCTCCCCCCACTATGCACCTGCAAAAGGCACTCAGACTTATGTATTAAATAGAGGATACGCAAGTAGGCAGGTAGACGTAGGATGTGGAGCAAGGTAGAAGGGTACATATCTAAAAAAAGCGCTGGAGAAAATCTCCAGCGCTTTTTTTAAACGTCTTTGAACGATTAGTCTTTTAGACCTGTATCAACCAAATTCTCCACATATTCTCTTATGATAGGATTAGAGAACCTCGTTGTCACGTCAAATGCAAACGCATGCACCAATAATAGTCTTGCAGACTCTTCTCCGATACCTCTCGCTCTTAAATAAAACAAAGCTTCTTCATCAAATTGTCCCATTGTACATCCGTGCGAACATTTCACATCATCTGCAAAAATTTCTAACTGCGGCTTGGTATATACCGTAGACTTATCACCGATCAACATATTATTATTTTGCTGGAAGGCGTTAGTCTTTTGTGCATCCTCTCGGACAAAGATCTTACCATTAAACACGGCCGTAGATGTATCCTGCGGAATATTTTTATACCATTCGTACGATTCACAATGAGGTTTCATATGATCGACGACAGTATGATTATCTACAAATTGGTTTTCAGAAGTCAAGTTGATTCCATATAAATGGCTTTCTACATTCTCTGCATCCAATCTGACATTGATGTCATTGCGGACAAATGAAGGTCCAGGAAAATTACAGTTATAATTATTATACAAACTATATTTTTCTTGATACACCTCAGTGTGATTAAAGTAATGACTCGTGGCTTCGGCTATCTGTATATAGTAGTGCTGAAGTTTCGCATTTTCACAGACGACAATTTCGGTGACCTTATTTTGCACATTCGTTGCTGCCCCGTCTATTGTGATAAATGACTCCACGATTTCGGCTTCCGCATTCGGCTCAAGGACAATAAGATTTCTTGTTTGTGTAAAAAAGTCAGCATCGCCGGTTGCGACATGAACAATATGGATTGGCTTTTGAAGGACTTTACCTTTGGCGACTTCGATAAAGAGGCCAGATGTATAAAGCGCTGTATTCAATGCTACCATTGCACTACCCGTCTTATCCGCATGTTGCGCAAAATGTTTGATGAAGTTGCTTTCATCGTCCGCTTCGTCTATCGGTTTAACGGTGAGCCCGACTTCTTCTTCCAGGGAAGAAAAAGCAAGAACATACTGTCCATTTACCAATACGATACGGTGTGCATCGAAGTTAGGAATATCAGCTTTGCTAAAATCTAATCCTTCGATGTCCACGTCTGGATTAAGCACATATGTCTTATTGACCAGTTTGTGGATATTTGTGTATTTCCAATCTTCATTTTTCACTGTGGGGAAGCCTTGTTGACGAAAGCTGTCAAAGGCTTCTTGGCGCAACTTCGCCAAGGCATCGGTTTCCTGAGCATTGGTCTGCTCTTGAAAGCCCTCCACCAATTGTTGAAATAATGAATCTGCTACTAATGTACTCATGTTGTTATCTATCCGTCCGCTTGCTACTACATCCATCCCTTAAGATCCTCAAGCGTTTTGTGTATCTAATTCTTTTAACCAATCGTATCCCTTTTCTTCCAATTCAAGCGCTAGCTCTTTGGGACCTGTCTTTACAATGCGTCCATTATAAAGTACGTGCACGAAATCAGGAACGATGTAGTCTAATAATCGCTGATAGTGCGTAATGACGACGAATGCATTGTCTTTGGAACGCAATTGATTGACTCCATTTGCTACAACGCGTAGTGCATCGATATCGAGACCGGAATCCGTCTCGTCCAATATTGCCAATTTTGGATTCAACATTGCCAGTTGGAAGATTTCATTACGTTTCTTCTCTCCACCTGAAAACCCTTCATTTAAAGAGCGATTGGCCAGGCTTGCGGAAAACTCTACCAGCTTTTGTTTGTCTTTAACCATCTGAAGAAATTCTTTGGCTTCCATCGGAGGCAACCCTTTATACTCACGAATGTCATTGACTGCCGTTTTCAAAAAGTTAATATTGGATACGCCTGGAATTTCTACAGGATATTGAAATGCTAGGAATAGACCTTCTCTAGCACGATCTTCAGGAGAGAGATCTAAAAGATCTTTACCATCCAATAAAGCCGATCCGTCGGTCACTTCGTAGCTATCACGACCAGCCAACACATTACCCAAGGTACTTTTACCAGCACCATTAGGTCCCATGATTGCATGAATCTCTCCGGCTTTGACTTCCAGGTTCAACCCTTTCAATATTTGTTTGTCTTCAACAGACGCATGTAAATTCTTAATACTTAACATACTTTTCATCAACTATTTTTTATTGTTGGCTGATGAGAACTTTCGTAAACAATAATTGCATTGTCCGGCAACTTTGGTTACATCTAAGCTTCATCATTTGGGAATCAAACTGCGGGATAATTTACCTGCTTTTTCTTCCCTTTCTATTATTTTTTTAATCTTCTATTATTCTTACCCAACGCTTCCTTCAAGGGATATCGCCAACAGCTTCTGTGCTTCCACCGCAAATTCCATAGGTAACTGATTCAACACCTCCTTTGCATACCCATTTACGATTAGCCCGACCGCCTTCTCAGAGTCGATTCCTCTTTGGTTAAGATAAAATACTTGATCTTCGCCGATTTTTGAGGTCGTCGCTTCGTGTTCAAGCATTGCTGTCCTATTTTTATTTTCGATATAGGGGAAGGTATGTGCTCCGCATTTGTCACCAATCAGAAGTGAATCGCACTGTGTGAAATTACGAGAGTTGTCTGCGTTTGGACCGATCTTGACAAGGCCACGATAGCTATTATGACTTTTTCCAGCTGATATTCCTTTTGAGACGATCTTAGAGCGGGTATTTTTACCCAAATGTATCATCTTAGTACCGGTATCTGCCACCTGCATATTACGAGTAAGGGCTACAGAGTAAAACTCACCGACTGAATTATCTCCTTTTAGGATTACTCCTGGATACTTCCATGTAATAGCAGATCCTGTTTCCACTTGCGTCCAGGATATTTTACTATTATCTCCCTTACAGATACCCCTTTTTGTTACGAAGTTATAGATTCCACCTTTTCCATCTTTATCTCCTGGGTACCAGTTTTGAACAGTGGAGTACTTAATCTCAGCATCCTTCTGCGCGATTAGCTCAACTACTGCGGCATGCAATTGATTTTCATCACGCATTGGCGCCGTACATCCTTCTAAATAGGACACATAGGCTCCTTCATCAGCAATGATGAGCGTACGTTCAAACTGCCCGGTATTTTGTGCATTGATACGGAAATAAGTGGAAAGCTCCATTGGACACCTTACTCCTTTTGGAATGTATACAAAAGAACCATCTGAAAATACTGCAGAGTTTAACGCTGCATAGATGTTATCCGTCTGCGGGACGACACTTCCTAGGTATTCTCTTACTAGGTCGGGATGTTCTTGAACCGCCTCTCCAAATGAACAGAAGATAACTCCCTGCTCTTTGAGTTTCTCTCTGAAAGTTGTTTTAACGGACACTGAATCAAATACAGCATCTACTGCAACGACTCCTGCTAGTATCTTTTGCTCATCCAATGGGATGCCCAATTTTTCGAAAGTCAATAACAATTCCGGATCGACTTGATCAAGGGACTCTAACTGAGGTTTTACTTTAGGGGCTGCATAATATGATATTTCTTGAAAGTCCACTTCTGGATTCTTGAAATTTTGCCATGCAGGCATCTTCATTGTCAAAAAATGACGGAAAGCTTTTAAACGCCACTCCAACAACCATTCTGGCTCATTTTTCTTTTGGGAAATAAGTCGAACTGTATCTTCTGTCAAGCCTACGGGAGCGATATCCATCTCAATATCAGTCGTAAAACCGTATTTATACTCCTCGTTCTCCAGCTCTTTTAAAATCTCGTCGTCTTTAGTGCTCATATCTCTACTCTAAATCAAAATCTTCTGAGGATTATCACTCAGTTTCAAGCAACAAAGGTACGACTTTAGACGCTAAAAAAATACTTTTCACTCCGTTAGATGGCTTATTTATGACAAAAAAAGTGACTTTCGTCACTTTTTGACCTGAAGCCTGTAAAATAGTAAATTATAGCGCTATTTGGGTAACCTGAATAGACGCCAATACCCATTGTAAAAAGGTTAATAAAGATTTGGTTCGCAAATATTTATGCGCTATTTTAAAGAATTACCAAATATAATTTTGAAAAGTTTTATTATCTTTACATTTGATCTTAAAACTAACATCAAGATATGGCCTTTCAGCCCGATAAAACAGACTTAAAAATATTGAAGCTCTTACAAGAAAATGGTCGTGTAACTAATCTTCAATTGGCATCTAGCATTGGATTATCTCCAGCTCCGACATTGGAACGTGTTCGGAAATTGGAGAATTCTGGCTTTATAAAAAGCTATCATGCATTTGTGGACGAGGAGAAACTAGGCTTAGGGATCAAATCATTCATACAAATATCATTGGATTTCCACACCCATAATGCTATCCCAGAGTTTGTAGAGGCCGTTAAGGCCATTCCAGAAGTAACGGAATGTCATCACGTGACCGGCAACTGTGATTTTATGCTTAAAGTTTACGTTAAAGATATCAAGGCATATGAGGCAGTGATCATGGAAAAGATCTCTAAGATTCCATTTGTCAAGACCTTTCAGACGATGATGATCATGTCTACGAGCAAAAAAGAGCCGATTATCCCTCTTGAATATTAAGCCTATGGAAAACACTCTACCCACCTATGACGACTTTGCCCTCATCTTGGCGTGGCCCGACTCCACCATTCGTGGAGACGAAGCATGGATGATGTTTTTCAAGAAGATAGGTTTGGTCAAGAATTTGAATTTCAAAGTTGGCCATACCGGTATTGTGCTTGTGAGCCGTCTATCTGGCGAATTGCTATACTACGATTTTGGGCGTTATATCTCTCCGCGTGGTCACGGCAGAGCGAGATCCAAGGACTCAGACCCACGTCTGGAGATAGACTTTAAAGCCCAATTTAATGCAGGTGGAGATATTTCCAATTTAGAAGAGATCGTACAGCAATTTGAATATATGCGGGATGGCATGCAGGGGTTCGGCGAGCTCTATTTTTCCATCGCATCAAATATCAACTTTGATATGGCCAAAAACTACGCCGATCGGATTGTCAACGAGGGATCTACACCATATGGCGCTGTCGCAAGAGGCAATAACAATTGTTCCCGCTTTATTCCCCGTCTGCTTTTCAACTCTTCCAACAAGTACCATTGGCTGCATTCAATGAATTTTCCAGAGACGATTAAATGCAGTCCAATCAGTAATATTGTCAATGCAAATTCATGTCGTACGGTCTATTCTTATCTGCCCGAAACGGGATTAAAATGTTTTAGGATGAACAGGTGGCAATCTTTTTTCTTTCTTCTGAGCAAGTTAAAGGACAATATTAACACTTACAAGTCAGCACAATTACCCAATGATCTTATTATAGGGGGGATGAAGTTTCAGTCGAAGCCGATTACACTACCGATTCATGCGCAATACTTGGGCGGTGTGGGTGAAGGCGCTTGGTATGCTTTCCAGGTGTCGGAGAGATGCCAGCAGGTTATTATTTCGCGCTATACAGCATCCGGGGAATGGGAATATTCGGTACTGGGAGAGGCTGACCACACGCTTAATCTTCATTTACCATTTGAAGTGACCTATGACAGCCATCTGTTATTTACCCATGTACTTCAGCAGAATAGAAAAATAGCGGTCAAACACGTCCAACGCCTGCGAAAGGATGAACTTCAACTTGCTAAGGTAGCAGAACTATTGGCTTAAACGTTTTAAATCTTCCAGTTTATGGGTGTTCTTCCGTGTTGTATTAAGTATGCATTGGCTTTAGAGAAGTGTTTGGAACCAAAAAAACCTCTATATACGGAGAGCGGGGATGGATGCACTGCTTTTAATACCAAGTGCTTGGTATGATCAATTAACATGGCCTTCTTTTGCGCATAACTGCCCCACAGCATAAAGACTACATGCTCTGTTCTGTTTGAAACTTCGTGGATGATATGATCGGTAAACATTTCCCAGCCTTGTTTTTGGTGGGAAGCTGCTTGATGAGCTCTAACGGTCAGTGTCGCATTCAGGAGCAATACGCCTTGGGTGGCCCATGTTGTTAGATCTCCAGATCTTGGATATTGAAACCCAGGTATATCTGTTTGCAACTCAGCATATATGTTTCGCAGGGATGGAGGAATTGCGATACCCTCGGGGACCGAAAAGGACAATCCATGCGCCTGTCCGTCATTATGGTAAGGATCCTGCCCCAAGATCACAACCTTTACCCGCTCCAATGGGGTAAGTCTAAAAGCGTTAAACACCAAATCTTCGGGCGGAAAGACAAGCGTACTACTCCTCTCCTCTTGCACAAAACGTGACAATGCCTTCATATAGGGTTGCTTAAAAAGAGGCTGAAGAATCTGATTCCAGCTTTCGTCATAACGCTTTTCCATAGGTCAAACTTAAATAAAATGCTTTACATTGGCGAGTGCCTATTTTGAAAAAAAGCCGCGTGCCGCTGTTTTTTGCCGCTAAACTACTCAAACGGCGGCGTATCTTTATCGTATGGCCGACCTTTAACTATCAACCGGTGTGTCCATCGGTACCACAGACACAGCCCCGTTTGTCGTGTTATACGATCTATCTATAATTTGGATCTCCTGCATTTATATTGTATTTAAATGCAAATTTGTCTAAGTTTGTATTTTAAATACAAATATTTTAGACGGATGTCAAATTTAATTCGAATCATTATTAGCTCTCTGTTATTGGTCGGCACTGTTGTCCTGTTTTGGTTTGGACAGTGGGGGTGGGGCATATTGGGCATTTTTATCACGATACTCGCGTGGGTAACTGTCTTTTTTAATGAAAACATGTTATTGGCTCAGTGGTTTATGCGTAAAGAGAATATGGAAAAAGCGGAACTATGGCTGAATAGGATTACTAATTATGAGAAACAGCTCATCCCTGCACAGCACGGATATTACAATATGTTGATCGGTCTTATCGAGTCTAGACGAGCTCCCCTGCAATCCGAAAAGTTCTTTAAAAAGGCGCTTTCTTTGGGATTGCATATGGATCATAATATTGCTTTAGCCAAACTCAGTTTAGCGGGTATCGCTATGGCAAAAAGAAATAAAAGAGAAGCGGAAAAATACTTACAAGAAGCCAAGAAGGCGGATAAAAGCAAATTGCTGACGGATCAAATCAAAATGATGAAAGATCAGATGGGTATGATGGATCGGCAACAAATTAGATATTCTAGATAATCTAAAGGGGCTGTCAACTACAATTTGACAGCCTTTTCTATAAATTTTCCTTGTTCGCTACTGTCTTCAAACACCAACTTTAATGAGATGGGTTTAGTACCCTTAGGCCAATTCTCTATTGTTATCTTCATGGGCACGGGAATACCATCTTCCATAAAATAGTTTAGGTAATTTTGACGATCAACCAATTTTACCAACACTTTCCCCATCTGTATAGTTGTATACATATACGCCTGCTGTTTATTATCCAGGATCTGTGTAGCAAATGTATTTAATTTAAATTCGCGTGGATTTCGCTGATTCGAGATTAGATATAGCTCGATCGTTACCACTTTCGTTTTAATATCTACCGCCGTACTTTTGATATCGATCTGCATATCGTCGATCACATTCTGGGTTGTATCTTCTTCTTGCGCATGTAGCACATTTGTCATCGCCCACATCATGAGGACAAAGGACATGATGTGAAACCTATTTTTCTTCATGTTGATTCTTAAATGCCATTCGTTGTATCCATCTCCTCCAACTATTAGCGGACGATCTCGATCTTTTATTTATGTAAGATCCACCCCAGATTTGCGACGTATGGATATCCTGGACCAAAATACAAAAATTATTAGATCCTTAGGCTACAATTTACATTTTTGAACGGTCTGGAAGACTTGAATTGTTTCAAAGAGATTTTCGATAATTTCATTTGTAGCAGCCTTTATAATCCCCTCAGGTGTACCTTTGAATCTACATTTTTTGGACAGTCCAAAGTTTTCAAACTGCATATCAATGAATACAGTTCCTACAGGATTTTTCTCAGTAGTCTCTTTGCACTCATACGCAAATCCCGTCACTGCAATAGCAATATCAGGTCTATAGATACGTTGAAGCCCTTTGACCAATTCGGATGTAACTTCGGCTGATACACTCCCATATTTATCTAGGAGATCGGGATCGATCTGTAGGGATTCTATTTTCATATCGTCATGGTAACACACTACTGAGCCAAGAAAATAATCACCAGCATGCTTTTCCAGGCTCATGACTGACGCTACAAATCCCGCTGTCATACTTTCGGCAAGGACTACTTTTAATTCGTTTTTGGAGAAGTATTCGCCGCATATGCTAAGCTTTTCTGAATTGACCTGCATTATATCCGTATTTAAGAAGTTAAAATGCTATTTTCCCACCTGTGGCTGGTATACTAGCTCCCAACATGTAGGATGTCGCCCCAGACACCAAGAATACAACTAGGGATACTTTTCTACGGGATTGTTCTTGTTCATTCTATTTCATCTATTTGTATCACTTAACTATTTTTAAAAAACACTAGGTATAGAATCGCTAATAAAATGACAGCTATAATGATGACCCACGGGATTGTAAAGCCGGCAGGCCGATCATCGGGTTCCTCCATAATGGACTTGGGCACTTTTTTCTTTCTGAATAACATGGCGACCTCCCTTTATGGCGTTTGTAAAGTGGAAGTGTCCGTCTTATTGGTATCAGTCGGGGTAACTAATGTATCGGTTCCGTTCAAATTATAACGGGACTCGTCTCCATTTGTAGGTGGTACAGCCGAGGACTGCCCATCACCATTATTCTTATTATTTTCAGCAGCGTTATTACAAGCAGTAATGGCGACAATACTGCCGATACTTAATGCTGCAATTAATTTCCATGTTTTCATAGTCTTTTGTTTTTAGTGTGAAAAAACTGTTATTATAAAAACACTATTTATGCGGGATGTGTTTGATTATCTATTCATAAAGGGCACTTATACATTTTCATTAAGTATTTATACGCAGGGGAGTTGCTCATTGAATTAGGCCATTTATTAAGGCAAATTTGATCAATGCAGGCGTATTTTTGGATTTGGTCTTATCAATCAGACTCTGACGATGGCCCTCAACGGTACGCTTACTTAAAAATAGCCTCTTGGAAATCTCCAGATTAGTAAGCCCCTCACCTAAGAGTTCCAATACCTCCAGTTCACGCGAAGATAGATCTAACTCTGCAGGATCGATTTTGTTGGTCTGTGTTGCACTTTTTTCAATCAGTTTATCTATAAATTTCATTGTCAACTCCTCACATAGGAATCTTCCTCCTTTGGCTACATGATTGACACAAAATATGAGTTCTTCAGCGGCCACATTTTTGACTAAATACGCTTTTGCGCCACATTCAAATGACTTGGCAATATGTTGATCGCAGTCCAGCATAGTCAAGACGATGACTTTAATGGCTAGGTTACGAGCTTTTACTTCTTTCATTAATTGGATACCATCTATATTCTGCATACCTAGATCTGTGATGAGTATATCAGTTTCGATACCCGAGGCGAGTAAGTCTAGGATCTCCTTTCCACTGCCAACCTCTCCCACTACTTCAAAGTTATCTTGAGATTCCAATAATAACTTTATTCCGTTCCGGACGACAAGATGATCCTCCGCTAGCATAATCCTAATTTTTTTCATCGGTATATAATTTGTTTTTAAATCGTGATGAAGCTATCAGATTTATTCATTCCACTGTGTGGTTTGAAAAATCATGATGGTTTCATTGGAATAATTATTTATAAAGTGTTAGTTTTCATCTGTGTATAATTCATTTTTAAGGTAATGAGGTGTGATGAGATGTCTCTTGTTATCATCAGCGCCCCCCTATTTACTGAATTGTTTTGTCACTTAGGTCGCACTTCATGCTCCATTTGATCCGTTTATGTTTTCGTAACTTCCAAATTGACCAACACTGTACTTCCGATTTTATTTGTTTTTATGTTAATGTCTCCACTGTAAAGATGAATTCGACTTACTATATTCCGCAGTCCTGATCCATCTTTCACACATTCTTTTAGCTCCTTTGCAAATCCTTTTCCATTATCTGTTACCTCCACTATTACCTGATTTTTCACATATGCAATTTTTACTCTAACTTTTGATGCAACAGCGTGTTTCATACAATTATTAAGCAATTCTTGTACGATTCTATAGATTGCTAATTTCACGTCGTCAGAGAGCGATTCGCATTTTTCCTGAACAAGTGCAATAACTTCAAAACCAGGAAGGGCAATCCTTTCTGCCATTGTTTTCAAAGCTGCTTTGAGGCCAAAATCGTTGAGGACAGACGGGACAAGATCCATGGATAAGTTGCGGATTTGATGTATAGCCTCATTGAGCATTTTTTTAACAGGCATAATACGCTCCCTGTGATCAAAGTCCAGCACAAAATGTTGTAAATTAAGCCGGGCAGCATATAGGAGCTGTGCAACACTGTCGTGTAGAAAACTCCCAATATCTTGTCTTTCTTGCTCTTGCGTTACAATTATCGCATCGTAAATTTCCTGCTTCAGCTCCAATAATTGAGGATTTGGACAAAATTCTTTTTCGAATAGCAGGAGACAATATTGATCCTCTCCTAGGGCTGTTTTATACTTACGGATATACGTATTGGTAACTATTGTTTTATTATCCGCCCGAATAAGTCCCATACTGAGTAAAAGCGGTGATTTTAGGGTCTTGCTATTGTGAAGTATAGATTTGAAGCTTAGGGCATCTTCCCCGTTTAAATAATCAAATATGAGTCTGCCGGTCATCTCACTAGATGTACGTCCTAACATTTGCTCTAATCGCTGATTTGTCTTAAATATTTGAAAATAGCAGTCGATCAAAATCAAGCCAAATGGCCCCTCTTTGAAAAAAATATCAAAGCATAGCTGGTCCCTGTCAGCTTCCTCTTCAAAAAGAGAATATTGTCCAGGGCCTATTGTTGATATTTCCTTCGGTTTTAAATCTGCCGCATGTGTATCAATATGTTTTTTCATAACGGTCTTTTCATATTCAGTAAATGTTTTTTTGAAAAGAAATGTAACGTCCTTTTCAACTGTTTAGAACAATTAATATCCCTAAAAGTTTCCCCTAATTCGGACCTTATTATCCCATTTTTAGACGGATGTATATCCACTCTCCTCTACCTCTTTCGCTTATATCTTTTCATAGTGCCAGCCAGCGGCTTGATTGAGATAAAAAATATTAGTTTATATATAAAAGTTATACATATAGGAGATGCTTTAATAATTACGACTTTTATGCGTAAATATTGTATTTAATACGTTTAATCATTGCTACATAAACAGCATCATGTATAAATACCTAATCCCATTCTCATACAAACATCCTGATCATCTGTGCGTTGTCTCTATACGTTAACAGAATACGATCATGAAACATGAAATCCCACCGCAGCACGAAGGAAGACAAATGGATGCTACCAAATCCGTTAGTTTTGCACTGGCTATTGAAGCCCAGCATTTCTACTATGTTGTCTGCGATCGCATACTGGCGATCGACAATTGGCATGCTATTGCCAAACTCCCAATGGCCAGCTTCACACATTTAGATAATGGCGGACGAGCGATTTCACGTGCTCCTAAAGAAGGTGACTATATTCAGATCGATATTCCTGGTCCAGGGCTAGCTAATACCGATGGCTACGACTATGTGAAAGTAGAGCGTATCGATGAAAGTAAAGAGGAACACTTTCAAGCGCTTACCCTTACGCTCCGTCCGTGTTCCAGCCCTCTTGATCAGTCCGATGTCGAGACAAAACATTTCTTTCAAAATATAGCAACTTCTACTTTGCAGATACTCCGCGTAGAGAACAGTATACATGCGCATTACTTTGGCCGAAATGAGGTTCTCAACTTGGATGTTTTGTCTTTTTCTGACAAACTTCGGAACTTCGTTATCGGTATAGGTGCAAAATTGGGCGCTTCTTTTCCACAATGGGAATCCCTACTAACGGGTCTTTTAGATACCAATATTCCATCACCGAATGACTCGGCATCTAGTTGATGAGCGGGTCCTTCTTCAATTTAATCTGGATAGTAGTGCCTTGTTCATCAGTCTTAATTTCGATCGTACCGGCATATAATAATACTCGGTTTTGTATATTCTGCAATCCAGAGCCAAATCTTACCCCGCCATTTTCTTTCTCCATGATGCTTTTAAAGCCTCTACCATTATCAGTTACACTAATTTCTACTGTAGCCTCCTTTAGGCATATACATATTTTCATCTTTGAAGCATGAGCATGCTTCATGCCGTTGTTAACGAGTTCTTGTATAATTCTATACATGCACAATTGCATTTCAGGGCACAACGTATCGACTTTTTCATCCACTTTGACATTAATCTCAAATCCCGGGAGCGATAATTTTGTAGCCAAGTGAGAAACAGCTTTGCGTAGACCATTCGTCCGTAGGAAAGCGGGTGTCAAGTCATTTGAAAAATCTCGAATCAAGTGTATAGTCTCTTGTAGCATCAATTGGATGGGCGCTATTTCCGCTTTACTGATATCTTTAAGAGCAAGGTGCTGCAGATGTAGATGTATACCATACAGATACTGTGCTACTGTATCATGCAGTGATGCTCCAATGGCAGCTCGCTCAGCTTCTTGGGTATTTATAATAGTCTTACAAAGTACCTCATGCTGTATGCAATTTTCATCGCCAGGAATGAAGTCATTCCGAAGCAACAATACACAGTAAGCCTGCTTACCAGTTGTTGAACTAAACCCTTTTAAAAAATATGTAATCAAGCGTGTACCTGTGCCCATATACTTCGTTTTGACTAATCGCAATGGGCTAAACCAGGTTGTGGGATTTTCTAACAGGAGCGCCATCATCTTTTTCTTTCCATCTTCAAAGAGAAAATCAAGCAATCGCTTCCTTTTGAGCATGCTGTCGGGATGTCCCAAGATTTCAGTAGCGACTTTGTTAAAGCGTTGTATATATCCTCTTTCGTCTATGATGAGGTAACCAAATGGTCCATCATGGAAGACGGTGTAAAATTCTTCTATTTCTTTCCAGTCCTGAGGACGCCTTTGTCCCATTGAGGGAGGCACGTCCAAGTCTACATCATTTATTTTATTGTTTTTCTCGGGTATGTGTTCCATCTGTTGTCTGAAAGTTGGGGCAATATTTTCCATACTCCCTTTTGCTTGTTTTCTTAGGGAGGAAGATTTACTACGTAACATTATCGCTCAGCCCTGCGAACAGCAAGTCTATTGACAAGTAGCAGGGGTATTGGTAAGATATATGGGTTGGAGTTGCTCCTTTACCACATTACCTTTTCATACGTTTTTCAAACTTAGGTTTTCATGTATACTCTTGTCCCCCCTGCTAGAATTTTTCTGTAATATTTGATTACTGTAAGCGAATACATTATTTTTTTCAGAACTCCTCTTTCTTCTATTAGTGTCATGGAGATACTTTCTCCAATGACGTTTCGGTTAAAATTAATGAATTAATTTCACAGGCATTTGAATCAGGCTCGAGAGGATATCCATTACCGTATTTGCCTCAATATTTCAGGTATTTCACGCATATTCTTTACAAAAGTAGATGCTTACTGACGGTCGTTACACTCTTTTAGAATTCATAGCATTGGCCCATTTGTCACGTTGGCATCGGGGGCATGTACGGTCAACAGGGATATGAGAAATAATTTGTCCGCAGTACATACACGCGACCTGTATATCCTGACTATCCTCTTCTATTTGCTTATAGTCATCTGGGAATAATGGCAACCCATACTTTACTTCTTGATCGGGGTAGAAGAGAATACTCATTGAGCCATCAATCTCCAAAACCGCCATCTTAACCTGACCTAAATGCTCTACTGATTTATTCCGTAATTCGGAGAAAAATTCCATTTTAGAAAAATCTCCATCATGCTCATGCTTAAGATCAAACATTCCATCTCTAACAACTACCATGGCCTGCCCTTCCAGGATTTTGTTAATAAAGGCCGATTTGGAGGCCAACCATGTGACGATCTTATAGATGACAATAACCGAAAACAACACTACTAGAGCATAGATAACAGGTAATTCTTCTTGGAACATCGGATCTCCAGCAGCCGATCCAAGACTTAGGATGATGGCAACTTCAAACAGCGTGAGCTGCCTTACTCCTTTTTTACCTGACATCCGCAAGATGATAAGGATAAGGATAAACATAATGACTGAGCGCCCTACGATCTCGACCATGAAATCCCATTCGGCACCTTCTAAAAAAATCTTTTTAAGCTCCAGCATTGCTATTTACGCTTTGGGCTTCCAGATTCACGAGGATAGGTATCAGGATCTGGCATATCATTAAGTTGGTCCACTTGTGGGTCGACTCCTGCCTCGCCATCACCTTCCTGCTTTTTATTTCTTTTGTCTACGACGGAGGTTATAGTCCGTTGTTTTTTGGGCTGCCGTTCTTCATTTACGATACCCACCTTTGCATTTTCCTTTTTGATAGCCATTTTCGTTTTATTTAAGTTAGACATTACTATAACGGATAGATGAGGGCAAAAGTTTTCGATTAAGCCCTGACTATCCTTATACCTATACTACAGAATTAATACCCAATATTCGATAGGAGTCAAACAAGAGCTTCTCTACTGCGTTCTATATATAACGGCTGCGCGAGCATACTGTGAAATCACTTTGATTTTCCAACTTACGTAGTCGGCATGCGTGATCACCTCATGTCTCTTGAACATTGCTTAAAAATTGTAGACCGGTTAAAAATCAGATCGTTTCATAGCAATGGATATGCTGAGAGCTGAGTAACACCACTAAAACTAATACTCTTCCTATTAATATAAACTTATACCGATGAAAAAAATTGCCATACTAGTCGCTGATGGATTTGAAGAAATTGAACTGAAGTCTCCTAAGCTGTACTTTGCTAACCGGGGATATGCTATCGACATTGTTTCACCAAAAGATGTGGAGTTTGTCCGCTCTTGGAACCAATACAACTGGGGGCCATCTTATTCCATAGATGCACATCTTGCTCAAGCAGATGCTTCTGCTTATTCCGCGCTGATTTTACCTGGTGGTGTTCTGAGTCCGGATGATTTACGAGTACACCTACAAGCACTTTCCTTTATCCAACATTTTATTGATCACAGCAAATTGATAGCAGCGATCTGCCATGGTGCTTTACCGTTGATCGAAATTGATTTTGTACGTGGAAAAAAAATGACCTCGGTCCGCAACATTCGAACAGATCTGCAGAATGCTGGTGCCCACTGGATAGATGAGGCAATTGTACAGGACGGTTTTTTGATCACTAGCCGCACACCCGACGATCTCGAATTTTTTAACATCACGATATGGGAATATTTGGAAGCGAATGCACAATAGATACTATCCAAATGAGTTATCTAAAAGATGATATACTCCTTTATTTTATTAAAAAACCCTGTTCGACAGTCATCGAACAGGGTTTTTTAAGTTTCTAAGTTATGCTGCTAACTTACCGTCCCGGAACCGAGCTTGCGAGCCCACTGAAAGTAATCGAGTTCGGCATGATGTCCCGAAGTTGAACAAGCTTAGTATCGCAACGGGCGTAAGGCGCAAGGATCTTCATCTAAACGGTAAGATCGCCATGTATGCCATCATGGTCCAGTTTTCCCGTGAGTAGTGATTTCAACATTTTAAAAGCAGCGATAGGTGCCACATTTTTATTGTCCCAATAATGCCCCTCAAGTACTTCAACTCTTATTAATACAATGCTCGGATCATCAGGTCCTTTAAACCAAATTTCTAATGGTGCGCTCCACAATTGTCTTACTTTCTCGGTATCTTCAATTTCCTCAGCGATACCATATACATTCATAAACCCGGCACGCTGTCCACTTTGCATCATTAAGTGCACAAATGGATCTTTCTCTATTTCATCGTCCTTGTGCGTAGAACGTGCTGTCATAAACCAAAAATAGCCTTCATCGTCCACTTCTAAAACTGTCATAGGACGAACAGACATTGGCACACCGGTCCGTATATTTGTACAAAAAAAACAGGTCTTCGCATCGTCCACTATTTGCCTAATCTTAGACAGCGCCTGTTGTCCGTCTAAGTCTTCCTCTCTTTTGTGCTCATCTTTCATGATTGACTTTTCTTTTATTTGTTTGTTTATGACGCCTTTCCACTTTAATCCAACCTTCACATAGAAAGGATTTGGAGTTAGGGGCCAGAATTTCGTCTATTAGTAATAGATTGGATTTATCAAGCTCAAATACAGCTTGCCTGATCATATAATCTTCGAAGCTATCTATACTTGAGGGTATCCAACAGGATTCGTTATTTTTGCCATACGAGCAAGATTTGAGGATATCATACCCCTGCTCTTTTAGGGACAGCAGTGCCTCCCTTGTAAGTCTTTGTACCATAAGCCTGATCATAGGTTTCTGTATATAAGAACAATTCATTTGTAATAAAGTTTAGGCGAGTGAGGCGTATGAAATGGTAAATTCAAAGTCATCCTCTATTGTTGACTATTCTTACAAAGGGGATAAATACCTAATATACCCTTATAACTACCCATTCTGAGATGCAGAAAATATAATAATACACTGAATATCAGTCAATTATAAAAATAAACACATTTCTAACACTAAACTTTTCCCTCCTTCTATCTGTTGATAGATTAACACATTCACACAAAAACTAAAAGGAGGAAATATGTATACAGAGAACAACACCGCAGAAATCATTAACGACTTAATCGAAATCAACAATGACCGCATCGAAGGCTATACCACCGCTTTGGAGGACTTAAAAGATGAGGAAAGTATGGATCTTCGATCTTTATTTGAAGACTATATCCAACAGACCCGCCAGTTTAATAGTGAGTTGAATCCTTTAGTTGTTATCAATGGTGAAGAACCTACTACGGGAACACGTACCTCTGGCAAGCTACACCGGCTTTGGTTAGACGTAAAAGCCACGTTTAGCGGTCACGATCGAAAGAGCATTTTAGAAGAATGCGAAAGAGGAGAAGATGCTAGCAAAAAGGCGTATGAAGAAGCGCTTAAAGAATCACCCCATCTCCCTATTAATGTCGTAGACATTATCAGAAGCCAAGCGGAGAAACAGAAGGCTGCTCATGACCGTATTCGTAATCTACGGGATGCTGCCCATTAAAAGCTGAAAAATAAATCGTTAAGAATATTTATCGTGATCTTTCTAATCTCTTACTATAAAGGAGCTGGCCTATGTGTCAGCTCTTTTACTTGCCAACCCATCGTTCCTACCGCCTCACCGTATTTTACAAGACAGGAGCTCATCCGAGCAAGCCTTTCCCTAGAGTGTTCAGAAAAATAGACAGTAGGAGAGCGGATTCTTTTAACTCAACACCTTACATGCAGACATTCCTTTAATACAAATTAAGCATTTAAATATCAATGATTTAAAACAGCAAAACACTTCGTATTCCCTGTATAGCATGGTGGCCTGTTACTTTTTTGCACAGCATTTGCAAAGTATATAATGAGTTACTAATAGAATATTTAAAAACCAACATTCATCACAATGGAAAACACAGAAATGAACGCAGCAAAACTTGGATTGGAAAAGGGATATTATCTATTACTATTGGCGATACTAGAAACTCCCGAACCTAGACATGAGGAGGAGGACTAGATCTTTACGCGCTTTATACAACTATATACTTTTAAAACACCTATTACGTAAAAACGGATAGGTGTTTTTATTTTACAGCAAGTAATTAACCCTGTGCTCGGTTTTAATACCTAAATTAATGGTAACGATAAACCTTTTAATGCTCTCATTTGTTTTTTGAATAGCTGAACAGGTTGGAGCAATCTTTCTTTAGCCGTTCCAGCCTCTTACTAGATGATGTGGATCTAGGAGTCAGTAGAAAGAACTGAAGCGAAATTTTTTCAAACGAATAATAGATTTAAACTTCACTATCTTTAACAACGAGGGGTTCAGAGCATATTACTTTGACCCCTTTTTTTGCTACCATTATGGAACCGACATACGATTACATTCACGAACTCCGCAATCGCCAAATGGCATTACGAGCAAAAATCGAAGCCAGTACGATTGCCGGCGAAATCCGATTTTTATATGGAAAGGATTGTTATCAGGAAGAGGTAAGAAGCATGGGACTGCGCATGATCAGGCATGGACTGGATACAGAAGGCGAACAGATGATCCTGGATTTTACAAGGGAGCACTATCCCCAATATGTAGAAGAAGAGTTCAAATGGATCAGTAAGATGATGCACTATCTCAATGCCGTGACAGAGACTTTGATCGACAACCTTCTGGCGGAGGGATATGTTGCGCTGCAAGGTAATATTGATCTTCCTAGTGACAACGCTATATTTTACCCGATCGATGCCTTGAATGCAGAAAGTAGGTTACTATTTGATCTTGACATTCATACATTGATCGACTTGACTCAGCCAAAAGAAACAGCACATTTACAAGGCTGGGTGTACTATCAGTCCGGCTCAAAAATCAGCGAAAAATCATGATCTTGTTTTTTAATGTTAATGGCCCGCTGATAGACCACCTCTCATTAGAGGTGGTTTTTTTGAACAACTGGAGAATCGTTGCCACTAAAGTAAGGGGGCTCAAGTTGGGAAGATTAGTTTTGAAGATAGTTCTTCAGTTGAGAGATCGTTTTGATCTTCAATTTTTCCGCTTGCTGCTTGCGCATCATTAAGGCATAGGCATTGTTAAAGCCGATCGGTTCAAGCCATTGGATGTCATATTCTTTTTTAAATTGGGCCTTTACATAATCATATGTTTTATCTGCGCTTTGACTCACTTGATCTACTGTCGTAGAGTTGGGCCTTAATAAGACAAGGAGTCCAGTACCGGTATACTCTGGGTAAAAATCAATGGCATCGCTCATCAGCGCGTCAAAGCAAATCTTAGTACCACCAAGACCTGTCTTAGTGTCCACCCGATATTCGGAGTGGCCTTCGATAAGCATCTTGTACATCTGCGCTAAGATGTATTGCTCTCCAAATATCTTAGACCCAATACGTATGGTACCTGCATTACCGCTCCGCTTATCTTTATACAACTGCGCACGTACCAAAAAATCCTTTGCTACACGCTCGGGTGTCTGGCGCCGGAAGTCTGTGTTGTAATTTAATTCCGTCATCGTGGAGTCGTTTATCTTTCCTGCCAAAAGATTGAGGACGTGCTCTAAACCAGGGAACCGGGAGAGTGTCTGCGTCTTTACAATCGGCGCGGCGTGATAAGGTGGAAATATTTTTTTATCATCATTCAATACGTAGAAGTCAAAAGCTTTGATACGTCCATCTGTGGAGTAACCACTGATTACGTCGAGCTCACCTTCATAGGCAGCCTTATACATCACGGCATCACTCACGACCTTGGGATCCACCCGTAAGCCGTAGACGGATCGCAATCCGAGGTCACCGTCCTGCCGGCCCATAAATTCGGGAGTAAACCCTACTTTAAGCTTCGTAGACTTAGATGCAGGCCAGATATACAGTATGCCCATACTTATCAGGAATATCGGAATTACATACAACCACTTACGCAGATGCCGATAGCCGCTTCGTTGGATAAGAGCAATAAACTGATCCAATAGTATGGCCAATACCGCTGCTGGTATTGCTCCTGCTAGAATCATATTACTATTGTTGAGCGAGATCCCTCCGAAGATAAATTCGCCCAGACCTCCTGCGGCTACGAATGAAGCTAAAGTCGCTACACCTACATTGATTACTGCTGCTGTACGTATGCCAGCAATGATAACAGGCATTGCCAAAGGCAGCTCGACTTTAAAAAGCAACTGTGTCGCACTCATCCCCAAAGCCTTAGCTGCTTCAACAACAGCCGGACTTACTCCCGTGATACCGGTATAGGTATTGCGGATAATAGGGAGCAATGCATAAATAAGCAATGCTACAATGGCTGGGATAGGTCCAATACCAAGGAGCGGTATCATAAATCCCAAGAGCGCTATACTTGGAATGGTTTGTAGTACACCTGCCGCACCTAGAATAGGGGTGGCCATTTTCCTGTATCTTGCAATAAGTACGCCTAGCGGAAGGCCAACGAGTATAGCAAGCAACAAAGAGATAAATGTAAGGCCGAGATGCTGCAAGATCTGCGATGTCAGTTTTTCATGTTGTTCGGCGACGAATTGCCAGAGACTCTGCTGCTTCATAGGACCTGTACTTTCCGATAGTGATTAAATGCGCTTGTGACAGCCTCGTAATCGTCTACATGTTCGCTTTTAGTACTCAAGGTTTGCAAGATGTTCCACACGTTATCAGATTCCAAAATGGACAAACGACTTCTGAAACCTGCATAGTCGGACATAAAGGGGCTTAGCTCATTGATTTTTGCAGTTTTATATTCCAGCAAAAGATGATTTTTGAAAAAGAACTCTTGCACAAATTCATTTTTTGGGCGGTAGAGCATTTCTTTGGGAGTACCTACCTGAACAATCTGTCCATTATTCATCACGGCTATACGATGACCTAATTCAAAGGCTTCCTGCACGTCATGGGTAACCAATAGGATGGTCTTATTTTTCAATTCCTCGAGTGATTTAAATTCGGCGTGTATATCGGCTTTGGTAATGTTATCGAGCGCCCCAAAGGGTTCATCCATGAGCAATACTGGGGTATCAGTGATCAAAGCTCTTGCGATGCCGACACGTTGCTGTTGTCCCCCACTTAGTTCGTGCGGAAAGCGTGTGAGGATATTTTCGGGTAGATGTAGCTTTTCTAACAATTTTTCGACTCTATTTCTGGTAAATTTTTTATCCCATCCGAGCAATTGGGGGACTACCGTAATATTTTGATGTATGGTATAATGAGGGAATAGGCCTGCATGTTGCATAACAAAACCCATAGACATACGGAGATGTTCTACTTTTTGATCTTTTATCTCTTTGCCGTCAATGAAAATACTTCCCGTATCGGGTTCAATAAGACGATTGATCATCTTGAGTGTAGTGGTCTTGCCACAGCCGCTCGGTCCTAAAAGCACCAATATTTCCTTGTCATTGGCTTCGAAGGAAATGTGTCGAACTGCGGGATTGCCACCGAAAGATTTGGAGACGGCTTCTACTTTAATCATCTGTGCAGCATTTATTGGGCTAATCTGATTCCTGTAAACTGCCATTGATGCTTGGCATGGAAAAAATTGCGATAGGTATCGCGACTGTGTCCCTTTGGTGTAGCGACAGAAGCTCCACGCAGTACCATTTGGTTGACCATAAACTTACCGTTGTATTCGCCAACTGCACCGGGCTGTTTCTTGAATCCCGGGTACGGCAGGTAAGCACTGGCTGTCCACTCCCAACGGTGCCCCCATGAAAATTTGGACGAGGCCACCTCCCATTCTGCTTCAGTGGGAAGGCGCATCCCTTTCCAAGAAGCATAGGCAGAGGCTTCATAAAAATTCACGTGACAGAGTGCTTGATGAAGATGTAGCTCTTCCAAGCCAGATAATGTATAACGCATCCAACGATCGTCCACATAGTGCCAATATAGGGGAGCTTTGCAATTCGTTTGCTGTACCCAATCCCAACCCTCAGCATGCCAATGTCTAAAGTCGCTGTATGCGCCGGCTTCTATAAATTGAAGATATTCACCATTGGTCACCAGTACATTTGCGATCTCAAAATCCGATAGATAAACCCTATGAGCATCACATTCGTTATCAAAACAGAATCCATCACCGGTAAATCCAATTTCATAAATTCCCTCCGGAACTTTTATCATCTCTACCAGACTCTCCAGTGACAGGGGGGCAAAGATGGATTGATCAGCGTAAGCTGGAAAAAGCGGATTGTGCCCAAGAATGTATTTGATATCTGTTAATAATAATTCTTGGTGCTGCTGTTCATGATGCAATCCTAGCTCCAATAATGTCAAGGTCTCCGTATCGATATCACCACTTCTAAAAAATCTACCCATCTGCTCATCCACATGGTCACGATAACGGTAAATGTCTGCTACAGAAGGCCTACTCAAGTTGCCTCTGTCTGTGCGAATTACTCTAGCACCAATTGTCTCGTAGTAGCTATTGAACACGAAGTTGTACAGAGGATCGAATACGCTATATTCCGTAAAGTAAGGAATAAGAACAAAGGTCTCAAAGAACCATGTCGTATGGCCCAAATGCCATTTGGGTGGGCTCACATCACCTATAGGCTGTACCACGTAATCCTCGATCTCGAGTGGTTTGCATATGTTCACAGAATGGCTGCGAATATTGAAGTATCTTGTTTCTAACAGGTTGATAGGGTTGGTCATATTTGTTTCTTCTCTCATCGCTAAATTTGCTGATTTATCTCACTTGCCAGATGGCATCTACAAACCATTTTTTGGGGTCTGAGATTTCGTCAATAATACTAAAGCCGGACCTCTTCGCGAGCTGTGCGATATCTCCATCAGAAAATTTATGCGAGACTTCCATATCGATCAATTCGTGCTTACTAAAGACTACGGTTTGATCCCGGATACATACCTCTTGGTCGCGAAGACTTATTAGGTAACTGCGGCATGCCCCACTTACGGGATCATAGTTTTGGTAGTGTTCAAAATTTTGAAGTTCAAAGTTAGCGCCCAGTTCGCGATTGATGCGCACCAATAAATTCAAATTGAATTTGGCGGTGATACCCGATTCATCATTATAGGCCTTTAAGATGACATGTGGATTTTTCTTTAAATCAAACCCAATTAATAGGATATCACCTTTATTTAATTTTTTACGGATTTGCGCACAGAAGTCATAGGCTTGCTCCAATTCCATGTTGCCAATATTGCTCCCTAGGAATAAGAGTACCTTCCTTCTATCTGAGCGTACTGCAGCTCGCTCCAACATATCAAAGTATTCGCCCTGCAGGGTCATCATATCCAGGCTTGGAAGCTGTCCTTTGAGTGTACTTTGTAATATGGAGAGAATATTGCCCGAGATATCAATGGGCATATAGGTAAAGTCCGCTCGCTGTTCTGTTAAATACTTTAATAGGTAAATGGACTTGGAGGCATCACCGGCACCCATTTCGATGAGATCGAAAGATCCATCCTGCTGCAATATTGCTTTTGCCAAGTCTGCAGTTCTACTACGAAATATTTCCAATTCACATCGGGTGAGGTAATATTCGGGCATCGTCATAATACGCTGAAAGAGCTCATCACCTTCGCTATCGTAAAAATATTTTGAAGGAAGTTTTTTGATGTCCTCGCGTAATCCGGAGATTACTTCATGATAAAATTTATCATGAATGAGCTGAACTGCCTCCGCGTGCCTGGACTTTGTGTCAAAATTCATTTCCATTGGTTCATATTTGTTGTATATAGGTCCTTCGGTTAGCGTAGAGGATTACAGCCTTGCAGCAACTATAACTGCACTTATATATCTACTTGGCTGTGCGCGGTGCCACCTGTGCTTTCACCGTATCGTCTGTCCTGTCGCGGTGAATATTATCCAAAGGCACCCCTGTAGATTCTTGCATACGCTTTGCACTTGTATCCGTGGTGTCGCTTCTCCGAAGATTGTTGAGCGGGACGCCCGTGTTTACATCTAGATGTTGATTTGTAGTATCCGCAGTATCGGAGTTGTTGGCCTCACTATTGCCATTACAGGCGCTCCATACGCCAGTCAGGGCTACAACACTTATTATTAAGCATATCCGTTTCATAAGCTTTATTTTTTCAATTTCTCACTTAATGTCGCTTCATCGGTCAGATCTAGCCTTAAAGGAGTAATGGAGACCATATTATGCTCCACCGCCCATCGATCTGTGCCCTCGTCTGCGGGTTCTAATGGCGACACTGTAAACCAATAGTGCTTGCGTCCCATAGGATCCGTACCCGGTATAATTGTACCATCATATAGTCTAACGGACTGACGAGTCCATATCATATCTATAGGGTTCGGTGGGAAGTTGACATTATACAATGCGAGTTCGATATTAGGCAACAAAAGCTCCAGTGTTTTTTCTACGTAAGGCTCCAAAGCTTCAAAATCAGGTTCTGTTTTACCGACAGGGGTGCTCAGCGCGATACCTTTGATACCAAACAATACAGCTTGCTTTGCGGCCGCCAGTGTTCCTGAATGCCACATGGAATTGCCCAGATTAGGCCCCATATTGATCCCTGACAATACAACGTCAACATCACTCCACAGGTGGATACCCATAGCTACACAGTCAGCGGGGGTTCCATTGACCCTATACGCCTCTGTATCTTCGAATGCTATAGGAGACTTTTTGTAGCTTAGAGGACGAGAATGGGTGACAGCATGCCCCATCGAAGACTGTTCGACATCCGGAGCAACAATCTTTACCTCTCCAAATTTTTTCGCCACCTTTGTGAGGGCAGCTATTCCCGGACTGTAAATGCCATCGTCATTAGTAATCAAAATTCTCATAGTCTCTGCAGATAAATATTTCCTACTGTATACAACAATTGACTTGCTGCAAATGTTTATATATAAATTCAATCCATGAAACAAGCTATTCTATTACACAATCCTGGATCGGGAGATGAGGACCATTTGAAGGAAGATTTGATCCGATCGATCGAAAAAGAGGATTTCATATGTGTTTATTTTTCTGTCAAAAAGGGTGATGACTGGAAAGAACAAATGGATCAGGCAGACTTTGCTGTAGTTGCCGGTGGTGACGGAACCATACGCGGGATAGTCAAAGAGCTGGTGAAAAGAGATGCCCTCGCGAAGAAAATTCCGATAGCGATACTACCCATGGGGACCGCTAACAATCTTTCTAAAGCATTGGGTATCCATACAAACTTGAATCCTGCAGACCATATCAAAAAATGGAAAGCAAGCAGACGACAACGCTTTGATGTCGGTGTGGTGAAAAACGTGGATAGTACTGATTTTTTCTTGGAAGGGGCGGGATATGGTGTATTTCCGAAACTCATTCAAAGGATGGAGACTGTGGATAAGGGTGCAGTAGAAAATACAACTGATGAACTAAAACTGGCGCTGGAGGTGCTACATGAACTTATCCTGTCTATTTCTGCGGAGAAATATTGGATACGTGCGGATGATCATATTTATGAGGGTAAATATTTACTTCTAGAAGTTATGAATATCCCATCTATAGGACCAAATCTGATCTTATCTCCGGGTGCAGTCACAGATGATGGTCTCTTTAATATCGTTTGTGTAGAGGAATCGCAACGAACAGCGTTTGCGGACTATATACAAATGCTGAGCAAGAGTGAGGCTGTGACTTTCGATTGGATTACATTTACGGCCAAAGTGCTGACGATTGATTGTGAGAGCCAATATATGCATGTGGATGATGAGCTAGTGCTGCCACTCAAAAATCCGGTAGTCTTCGAGGTTCGGGAGAATGTATTGGAATTTTTGACTTCAACACAATAATCCTTTCTGTTAAACGTTATATATATGTAAACGAGACTAAATCGGGCCGTGCAACCGGGCACAGCTTATACAATAAGTGCTTTTTTAGCGCATCTGAAAGAGTGGACAAACGGTCTACTTGAAAAAAGAAACAGAGACACGAAAAAAAAGGATGTAAGGTAGAAAAGCAAGAAAGGGTTCAGAATTATCTGAACCCTTTTGATTTTTTTTAACGGTACAGGTCACTGTATATCAACTTGATTTTATTTATTACTCTCGGCATTAGCTAAGACCTGCTCAACGATATTTTCGAGATCATCCAGATTAAAGGGTTTTTCTAGATAAGTATCTGCTCCTGCTTGTTGCGCTAAGAGATGAATATCACTATTAGCGGAGACATATATCACTGGAATATGCTTAAAGTCTGGATGTTGCTTTAATAGCTGAGTGGCCTTGACGCCCCCAATCTCGGGGATCCAATTGTCCATTAAAATAACATCTGGTTGAATCTCCGTAACTTTTTCGATAATATCATGTGAGGTCTCCGAAATGGCTACTTTATATCCGCATTCTTCTAAAATAATGGTACAGACCTCTAAAATGTTGATATCATCATCAAAGAGCAATACAGTCTTGTGGTTCATGGTAGTGGATGTAGTCATAAATGTTAACGAGGGGCTAATATAGCAAATCCTGTTGTTAATGCATAAGCGTTAAATACTCAATTGATTGATAAATGTCGCAATTTGGCCTGGAGCGAGCACTTCATCAATCTCCACATTTAGAATGGCCTGCCGAGGCATATAATCTATATCAGCAGTCTTCGGGTCTTGTACGATGACGGTGCCTTGATATTGTTTTATCTCTCTCAAGCCATTGACTCCGTCGGCATTGGCCCCAGACAATAATATCGCGACCGTCCTATGGAGAAAAATTTCACCGGCAGATTGGAATGTAATATCAATGGATGGCCTAGAATAATTTAGCTTTTCGGAGAAATCTAAGGATACTAATTCCTGATTTTCGAAAAGCAGATGATAATCCGGGGGAACAATATAGATGGCCCCGGGTTTGATTGTCATCTTATCTTCCGCTTCGTGGACTTCTAGCGCCGTACAATTAGCGAGTAGATCATTCAAGACAGACTCTGGGTATGGCTTACGATGCAGTACAATGACGATGGGGAAAGATAGATCATTGTGAAGCTGAGGCAATACCTGCAATAGCACGGTAAGGCTCCCTGCTGAGCCACCAATGACCACGATACCGGCATCTTCTATCATAATTGTATAAATCTACCGAATTTTTCTCCAAATCTTGTCGGCACTAATCTGTTTATAACGCTGCTCTAGATTGGAAAACCGGATAGTCTCTTTGGAGCCTAAAGCGAGGTACCCGAAGTTGTCGAGGCTGTCATCAAAAAGGTTGAAGACGCTATTCTGCAACTCCTTGTCAAAATAGATCAGCACATTCCTGCACATGATCAATTGAAATTCGTTAAAGGAAGTATCGGACACCAGATTGTGTGTTGAAAAGATTATTTTCTCTTTCAACTCCGAATGAAATTTTACAGAGTCATAGTTGGCGGTATAATATTTCGAAAAATCTTCTGCGCCTCCAGACAATCTATAATTCTCTGAATACAATTGCATCTGACTGATCGGAAAAATCCCCTTGCTAGCCTTCTCTAATACGCCAGGATTGATATCAGTAGCATAAATCAGGGATTTGTGGTAAAGATTGGCCTCCTTGAGCAATATAGCTATGGAGTAGGCCTCTTCGCCTGTGGAGGCACCCGCCACCCAGATACGAATAAATGGGTAGGTACCTAATTTTGGAAACACATCTTGTCGCAGGGATTTGTAGAAATTGGGGTCTCGAAACATTTCCGTCACATTGACTGTAATCTCTTCTATGAATCGCTGCAGGTATTCTGGCTGATTCATGACAGTATACCGCAGCTCTGCAAAACTGGTAAACTTATCAAGTAAACAAATCCTATTCAAACGCCTCTTTAATGAGGCTCTGCTATACTGCGTAAAGTCATAGCCGTAGCGGGAGGCGATATCGTTCAGGAGGAGTTCAATATCCTCGTTTTGGATTATATTGGATCCTATCATCTAACTGAGCTCTTCCATGACTTTAATTAACTTGTCTAGGTCTATCGGCTTGGGGATATACTCTCTCGCCCCAGCTTGAATACACTTCTCCCGATCGCCTTGCATCGCTTGTGCAGTAACCGCAATCACAGGAATATGTCCATAAACATCGGACGATCTAATAGCTTGAATCGCTTGATACCCGTCCATGTCAGGCATCATCATATCCATCAATACGACCACAATATCTCTATTGGCAGCCAATATTGCAATACCTTCTTCCGCGCTCGTACAAGAAAGCGATTGATAGCCCCGGGCTTTCAGGGCCAATCGCAGTGCGAAGATATTGCGATTGTCGTCATCAATGATCAATACTAATTTAGCCTTTTCCATATTACTACTTAATATGTTTAATGTTCATCTAATTATTTTATTCTCAATCGCCAATCAGAGTTTAGGTATATCATATTGACGTTGTGTATCAAAATCATTTACATCTTGGTTTCATACAACCAGACTCTTAACAGAGACAATAATTGATCGGTATCTACGGGTTTGGAAATGTAGTCTGATGCTCCAGCCACAATACATTTTTCACGATCCCCGGTCATGGCTTTTGCCGTGACTGCCATTATGGGAAGTCGAGCATATTGTGGATGTTGACGAATGAGCCGAATAGTTTCGTAACCATCCATCTCGGGCATCATCATATCCATCAATACGATGGATACATCAGGATTGTTGTTCAGCTGCTCCAGGGCTTCTTTTCCATCGGTCGCTGAGATCACTTTCATCTGATATTTTTCCAATGCCTTGGAAAGTGAGAATATGTTGCGGACATCGTCATCTGCGATCAACACCTTCTTACCTGTCAACACTTCGCTCAACGACCCGAGTTTATTGGTTGTTCGCTTTTGTCCATCGGTATTTTTTTCTTCTACCAAATGTAAGAAAAGACCTACTTCATCCAAGATGCGCTGGTAAGAGTGCGCCGTTTTAATAACGATAGAGTCCGCATACTGTTTGATTTTGACCTCTTCAGCATGTGACAGATTCTTCCCTGTAAAAATAATAATGGGCAGACTCTCCAATCCTTCATTTTTCTTTACGGCTTCGAGTGTCTCATACCCGATTTTATCGGGAACCCCCATATCAAGAATCACACAATCGACCGCATCAGAACTCAATGCCTGTACACTTTCCTGCACATTGGACTTAATCTCAGAAGCGATGTTGAAGTTACTGAGGAAGTAAGAAAGCGCGGCAGCATGCTTGGGATTCTCTTCTACAATGAGTACCTTTTTGGGGTAGCGTGTGAGCGCATCTTCAATCTTTTTGAACATATCTCCAATTTGCTCTATGGCGACAGGCTTATTTATAAAATCAATCGCGCCTTTCAATAAGCTCTCCTTCTTAACTTTGAGCGAAGACATAATATGCACTGGGATATGTCTGGTCTCTGGATTACTTTTTATTTCGTCCATCACCTGCCAACCGTCTTTAATAGGCAATTGGATATCCAGTAAAATGGCTATTGGACGGTATCTAACTGCAAACTCTGCAGCAATATCTCCTCTTACGACCACGATACCTTTGTACTGCTGCTGCCTGGTGAACTTGAGGAGGGCTTTTGCAAAATTGGTATCATCTTCAACAATTAGGATGACTTTATCTCCTCTTGAAATATTATTCCGATCGTCGTCAACGTCTGGTGGGATTTCGGATACGGTATTGGGACTGATGGTCTCAGCGACGATTGTATTGATCTCATTAACATCTGACACAATGATATCGATGAGCTCTTCGGACGTTGGTTTTACAGTATCTGCTCTTTTGCTTTTAGGAATCGTCAGGCTGAATATACTGCCTTCGCCTTCCTTACTTTGCAGCTGAATCTCTCCCCCCAATAGACGTGCGATTTCGCGGCTGATGGATAGTCCCAATCCTGTGCCTCCAAATTTTCGACGGGTGGATCCGTCGGCTTGCTGAAAGGCTTCAAATATGATTTTTTGTTTTTCGTCGGCAATTCCTATTCCGGTATCCTTGACAGCAAAGACAATGTACGCTGTGTCATCCTTATCTTCGGCAATAGTCAGCGTAATCGTACCTCTGGAGGTAAATTTGATTGCATTGGACAGTAGATTTCTGAGAACCTGATCAAGCCGCAATCGATCGGTCTCTATTGCATCCTGCAATCCAGTTTCCACCTGAATATCCAGTGTTAGGGATTTGTCCTTTACTATGGGTAAGAACAGACTGTTCAAGTCCCTTGTGATCTCAGACAGTTGCACCTGCTGATAATCGAGTTCCATTTTTCCAGACTCAATTTTTGAAAGATCGAGGATCTCATCAATTAGACTGAGTAGGCTTGTTCCCGAACTCTGGATCACTTTGGCAGACTCTATCTGATCTTCATTAAGATTTTCATCTGTATTCTCAGACATGAGACGTGACAGCAGTAATATAGAGTTGAGCGGTGTCCTGAGTTCGTGCGACATATTGGCCAAAAATTCGGACTTATACTTCGTACTTAAGGCCAGTTCTTCAGCTTTGTGCTGTATTTCCAAATTTCTTTCGGCGATGAGTTGATTTTTCTCTTCTAATAATTTAGATCTTTCTTCGAGTTCTTCATTCGACTGTACCAGTTCTTCCTGTTGTACACGAAGTTCTTCTTCAGAAGACTGGAGTTTCTGCGTTTGTGCTTCTAACTCGGTATTCAGATTTTCGAGTTCGGCGTGTTGCGCCTGTAGCTCTTCAGTCTGTGCCTGTGTTTCTTCCAAAAGCTTTTGGACTTGATCTCTACTCTTGGCTGCAGCTATCGCGATGCCAATATTACGTGTCGCTTCCACATAAAAAGGCAAGTGTTCATTTTCGAATGGGTCAATAGCTCCCAGTTCAATAACTCCAATACAACGGTAATCCACGAAGAGTGGCAATAGGAGAATGTGATCGACGCGAAGTTGTCCATTTGCAAAGCTTACGACGTAGTCTTTGTTCTGCAGATTTTCAAAGCGTTTGACTTTTCCCTCTTGGAAGACCTGCCCTACCATACCTTCTCCCGGAAGCAGGGGTTTCGTCATCCGTTGCTCAAGCCCATAGGCATTCTTCAATACGATTTTGCCCTGCTCCAGTAGATAAAAGGCGCCATTTATACAGGCCCCATAATTGACAAGCTGATTTAAAGAATCTGCGGTTAAGGCCTCTTCTGTCTTATTTCCTACGAGGGTTTCATTAAGCTGTGCCAAACCAGTCTGGCGCCATTCATTATTATTGAGATCGTCAAAAGACCGCTTCAGAGCTGCAGCCATTTCATTGAGCGATCCGGACAGACTTCCGAGATCATCTTGCTCTAGGTCGTTGACATTGACGGTATAGTCTCCACCTGCGATCTGAGTAGCGATCCGTTGCGTTACTTTCAATCTTCGACTGATCTCTTCGTCTTTTTTCTTCAACGATTGCTGTAACTGTTCCCGTTTTACAAAATCTTCACGAATACGAAGATAGAATACAATAGTGATCAATAGCGATACAATAGCCGCTATCACGACAAATATGGATGTATAATGGGACGACTTATTGAGCTCGGCAGCTCGCTTATCCAGTAAAATCTCCTCAGCTTGTACAAATCGAGCGATCACCGCTCGACAACTGTCCATGTACTGTTTACCTTGCTCTAAATGTACTAATGTAACCTGGCCACTTTGCTTTTTTACATTGATGAGATTAGTCAATATACCCAGTCTAGACTCTACCAACGATTTGAGTGTATCAGCAACCCTAGACTGTGTTGGATTATCCTGCACAAGCTCCTTGGTCCGATTTAGTGACTGAGGCAAGGATGCTAAACTCTTCCGATAGGGACCCAAAAAAGTATCTTTCCCAGAAAGCAAAAATCCTCTTTGTCCAGTTTCTGCATTTTGCAGATCATGGAGCACCTCATTGGCGGTCGCGATAACCCTGCGGCTGTGATCTACTTTCGTTCGGTTGTTGATTTGCTCTTTGATGCTCAAATAAGATGCAGTCGAACTTGCCAACAAGAGTACCAAGGAGATACCAAAGCCAATCTGCAGATTTCTTAAAAATGATCTAGGCATATGCTTACTTAGTTAGGGGTAATGTAAAATAAAAGGTAGATCCCCGACCGGGTTCGCTCTGGACGCCGACGGTACCGTTGTGCTGTTTAATAATCTCGGAGCATATATAAAGCCCAATTCCAAGTCCCTGGAATCGAAGTGACGATTCTTCAACTCTGTAGAATTTGCCAAAGATATTCTGTTGCTTATGCTCAGGAATACCGATTCCAAAATCGGTCACACTTACTTTTAAGTGATTCCCTTGATTTTCTGTCTTTATAATAATACGATCTGTATCAGGCGCGTATTTAATAGCATTTGTCAAATAATTGATGAGTACCTGTTCTATACGGATTTCGTCTCCAATAATTACGTCTTGTATTCGGTCTCCTTCTCTTTGAATATCCAGTTTGCTATTTTCATGGGTATGGTAGATCGTATCGATGGCATTAGCGAGTAGGCCTTCAAAGTCAAAGCTTTTCTTCGTGATTTTGAGCTTTCCGTTTTCTATCTTAGAGATGTCGAGTAGATCGGTAATAAGGCTGTTGAGCTTGGATACCTGATTTTGTACTTTATTGATGTATTTGCGAGAGGTGGATTCTTCTGTAACATTTATCGCTCTTTCCAAAAGCTGAGCGTAAGCTTTGATACTGGTAAGCGGCGTCTTTAGTTCGTGACTGGCGATGCTTAAGAACTCGTCTTTCTTCTTCTCAATCTGCTTCTGATCATCAATATCCGTGAATGTCCCTACCCATTTGACCCGATTATCCTTTTCTTTAATGGGGATGATGCGTAACAGGTGAAATCTAAAGAGTTCAGCTTGCCTCTCTTTAATACGAACTTCGAGCTCTAGGGCAGTGTCTGTTGCCATCGCCTCAGCCCAGAGCGTACGTATATCAGGATCATCTACATGTGTAAGCGGGAATGTGATCTCTGAATCGGCGTATGCTAACCATTTATTGTTTACAAACTCGATATTGCCTTCTGCATCCGCAGTAAAGGCAAGCTGTGGAAGTGACTCTAAAGTGGAGTGCAGATGGTCGACTTGCTCTTTTAGTTTTTCTTGGGCTCGTTTACGCTCTTCTATCTCTGAGCGAAGTGCCCGTTGGCTTTCGTTCAATGCTAATGTCTGTTCATACAAGCGATAGAAGGTCTTCACTTTAAGCATCAAAATATCGGGATCCACAGGTTTGGTCACGTAATCTATCCCTCCGGAGGCATATCCTTTGGTGATAAATTTCTTGTCTTTATTTACCGCTGAAAGAAAAATAATAGGAATTTCTTTGGTCTTACTAAATCCCGACAGCGTTTCGGCGACCTCAAAACCATCCATTCCTGGCATCTGCACGTCTAGTATGATCAGCGCATAATCGTTTTTTAATACTTTTTTTAGTGCTTCCTCTCCTGACAGTGCTGTATCTACCAAAAAGTCTTTGGATTCGAGTAGTTTCTGAAGGGAGTAAATATTCTCTGGTTGGTCGTCAACAATTAAAATCATAGCTAGTTCGGTCCGCTTACCCATTCGAACAGCGGCTTTTCTATTATAGCTATTCGAACATTAAAGTTCTAAAAATAGCCATTTATTCTTTAATTATGCAAGACAATGTCGCTATCTATTATGGATAAAATCATGCGAAACAATACCGAATAGGATTTCAACTGCTCCCTAACAACTGTCAAATCGATATTTGTGTAGATAGGAAGGGGGTAGTGCCTACTTTATGCGAGGCTAGGCATTCCGAAATGAGCGTTAAAACCTAATGCTACTTTATACTTTAAGAAACAGCGAGGGTCAGCTTATGAAGCGAGGGGAGGTCTGTATGTGGTATTATTACGCATCATAGTATTTAAATACGTAAAATATTGATCTCGAAAACTTTGGAACAGATCGGATTGTTGAGGAGTCATATATAAACAATAACAGGACTTCTCTCATGGAAAATATACGACAGAAAAGAATACTTCTGACCGGTGGCACAGCGGGTATAGGCCGCGCTACAGCATTGCTACTGCTTGAAATTGGCTGTCACGTCACAGTAATAGGTCGAGATGCGTCGAAACTGGACGAGCTCATTTTCGAAACAAGTCGAGCTAACTATACCGGAATTCTACGGGGTATTCTAGTAGACATTACGGATGAACCCGCTCTGAATCTCGTGCTTCAGAGCTATTTGAAGACAAATGGATGCCCCGATGTGCTGATCAACAATGCAGGGATTGGCTATGATAGTGTGCTTAAGAAAGAGCGGGTGAGTCTAGAATACCTGGTCAGGACCAACTTATGGTCTTACATGTGGCTATCCGGACGCATCGCACAGCAAATGATAGACCTTGGGATTGAGGGGGATATTGTCAATGTCGGCTCACTAAGCGCAAATACAAGAGATAAAGATAGCTCAGCATATGTGGCTACGAAGTCGGGTATCCAAGGCTTCACAGAATCATTCCGAAAAGAAGTAAACCCTCACAATATCCGCGTCACACTTATTGAGCCGGGCGCAGTAGGTACTGACATGCAACCCACTCGTCCAGATGAAGAGCACGAGCTGCAACAAAAGCTGGAAATGCTGAAGCCTGAAGATATTGCGCAAGTTGTATTATTCGCCTTGCAACAACCACGAAGAATCAACATCAGTGAAATCCGCGTGAAACCTCTCCGTCAATTCATCTAATATCATTCCTGTAAATAGGGATATGTATAGTCGGTAAAATGGACAGTATTAATACGTATATGCAGAAGATTAATCCGTCTTTATCATTTGCGGGGTAGGTTGAAAGGAACATTTTGAACGTCAGATTGTTAGATTACTACACAGCCGCTTAGAAAACTAGACTCTCTGCCTAGAGTATCTAAGTTGCTGGTCAGACTAATACATTTACAAATGAGAATAGCTATAATCGGAACATACCCACCCAGGCAGTGCGGTATTGCGACCTTCACACAAGATCTTTACAAATCACTTACGCAATCATCGGATGATGACCACGGGATATTCTCTATCTCGGATGGCTCCGAACATTTTTTTCCTCAAGAGGTTGCTTTTGTCATCGACAAAGAAAACCTACACAGTTACTTATTGGCCGCTCAGCTCATCAATCAAAATTATGACGCCTGCATCGTGCAACATGAGTATGGTATATTCGGTGGGGAGACGGGCAAATATATTATTGACCTGCTTGAGCAACTGAAGGTGCCTGTTGTCACGAATCTGCACACCGTGCTACAGACGCCCCATGTGAATGAACACTTTGTTCTGCGCAAACTATCTCAATATAGTGACAGACTCACGGTGATGACCCAGCGTGCTATCGACATGCTGGACACAGTCTATCAGATTAAGAAAGAGCATATTGCACTAATCCCTCACGGCGTACCTGATTTTGCCTATGATCAGGAGATTGCTAAAAAGAAATTGGGATTGCAGGATAAGAAGGTAATGCTTAGCTTCGGATTCCTTGGCAGAAGCAAAGGAATTGAAACAGCCCTTGAAGCCGTCGCGCAGGTTCCAGAAGAAAATTTTGTCTATATCATACTCGGCTCTACACATCCCAATATCCTGAAAGACGAGGGTGAATCATATCGTATCTCCCTGATGGATAAAGTCAAGTCTCTTGGAATCGAAAAAAAAGTGCAATTCGTAAATCTGTTTGCTACGGAGAAATTGTTGATTCAATATCTGAGTGCGTGCGACATTTACGTCACGCCATATCCCAATGAAAATCAGATCAGTAGCGGAACATTGTCTTTTGCCATCGGCGCTGGGGCGGCTGTCATCTCGACACCCTATTGGTATGCTAAAGATCTACTCGCTGAGGATAGAGGCCTGTTATTTCCTTTCCACGATTTCAATGCCCTCGCTCGTACGATCAATGATCTGCTGGATAACCCTGAAAAACTGAAACGCTATCGTTGTAATGCAGCAAAATATGGCCGGCAAATGTCATGGGTTAATGTTGGCAAGTGTCAATTGCAACTATTGGAAAATCTTCAACGGGATAAAACAATCTCGACACTCAGCATCCCGACTTCAGGAGTGAAGCAACATATCACGCCCATATTTCCGAGCGGCAACAATAGACTTTCGTCCTAAAAAAGAATCTTATATGAACAAAAAATATGGTGAATTACTGGAAGGTATCAACACAGAAGCGCTTAATCTTTCCTTAGGGAATATCGCAGATGACATCGTCCGAACTCTACCGGGATTCGATTTAGCACATATCTACCGATTGACCAACGATGTTGGTATTCTGCAGCATGCTAAGTATACAATCCCCAATTATCATCATGGCTATTGCCTGGATGACAACTGCCGGGCCTTACTGCTCACCTTGATGGCGTATGATCGCGAACCTTCCAAGCAAACGAAACGCCTAATCGAAACGTATTTAGCGTATATCCACTATATGCAATTGGATAATGGAAAATTTAGAAATTTCCTATCCTTTGACCTTAATTTTTTGGATGAGGAAGGCTCTGAGGACAGCTACGGCCGTACAATGTGGTCTCTTGGCTATCTGCTCAAAAGCGATAAGCATCCGGATCTACAACTGCTAGGCAAAGAGCTTTTTTTCAAAGCACTACCCCACGCAAGCAACATACGATCAAGTCGGGCTGCGGGCTATTCACTCATGGGATTGTGCCTGTATTTGGAAAAATATCCACAAGACCTCGATGTAGAAGATATCGCTGCTTCACTGGCTCATTTTCTTGCAGATGAGTACCGTCAAAACTCGGAACCCGATTGGCCATGGTATGAAAAGGTCATTTCCTATGATAATGCCATTTTACCCTTAAGTATACTGCGCGCAGCGAGGATCCTCAAAGAAGAGCGCCTGATGCAGGTAGGTCTGGAAAGTTTTGCGTTTTTAGATTCGCTGCTTTTTGAGCAGGAATATCTATCTACCATCGGAAACGAAACCTGGTACAGCATGAGCGGTGTGCGCAGCCGATTTGGCCAGCAACCGATCGAGGTATCGTCTACAGTCCTCCTCTATCATGAGGTATATGAGATCACCCGGCAGAAGCGGTATTTGCAGCGTATGCTGACTGCCTTCCAATGGTATTTTGGCAAAAATGAGCTCAACCTGAGCTTATATGACGACCATTCGAAGGGTTGCCGTGATGGGCTAGACAGTCACGGTGTGAATCAAAACCAAGGGGCAGAGAGCACCGTCTGCTTTTGGATGGCCTACTTGGATATCTGCCGCTTGGTATTGTGATTAATATTAGGTAAGCATACTCAATAGCTCCTGTAGATCGACTACGGCATAGGTAGAGGCATAGTCTGACATTGCATACGGAATGATTAAGTGCCCATTGTGGATAATCTGACCACAAGAATAGACTACATTGGGCACATACCCTTCCCGTTCTTCGGCATTCGGATACAATAGGGGTTCTTTAAGCCTACCGATCACCTTTGTAGGATCTTTCAAATCCAATAAAATAGCGCCAAGTGTATATTCTCGCATGGGTCCGACACCATGTGTCAACACTAACCACCCTTCCTTTGTCTCAATAGGAGAGCCGCAGTTGCCTAACTGGACAAATTCCCATGGATATTCGGGTTCCTTGAGTAAGGTTATATCCTGTTGCCAGTTGATGATATCTTCAGAGAAGGCGATATAATTATTTTCACCGTCGACCCGGCAAAGCATTGCAAACTTTCCATTAATCTTTCGAGGAAAGAGTGCCGCTCCTTTATTTGCAATTTTCCCATTAATCGGTTGTACTTTAAAATGAATAAAGTCTCTTGTAGACATTAACTTGGGCAAAATTGTGAACCCATCATATGCAGTATAGGTAGCGTAATATGTCGTCCGACCTCTTTCTCCTTCGAAGCATACAAAGCGGGCATCTTCAATTCCATTCTTTTCTGTATCGGTGATTGGAAAAATTACGCGTTCGGAGATCGAGGTATCCAGCGAATACGTCATTTCATAATGAGAGGAAGCGAGCCACATGATCTGCGACATAAGCGTCTGGCTGTCTGCGCTCAATTCATTTTCCTGTTGGATCTCTACAACATACCTTCTTAATTCTTCATACGTAAATGATTCGGCCAATTTGGCTTCTATAATCTCCAATACTGTCTCCTCGGGATCGTGCATTTGCAATAGCTTGCTGACAAATTCCTTTTTTTGATAACGATGACTTTTGAACAGCTTGGGTCGTTCGAGCAATTTTCCAACTTCATCCAAATGAATATTAAGATCTTTGTCGATGACTGCTGAGCGAAAGACGATAGAAGAGACATGGCCTTCACCTGTGGCTCTAAAACTTAGGATAATCCGCTTCTCGCCCTCTCCCAACTGCGTCTGATCTGGAGCTACCACGACCGATGGGTTGAAAAAAGCGGCCGCTTCTATTGAATATTCCATCGTAAAATAGGCTCCGATCAGGAGCTTCTCTTTATAGGATATTTCTTCGTCGGTGATGTCCATTCCCTTAAGTATGGATTCCGTTCTTTTATAGTTCTTTTCTAAGATGCTGACTACGCTACGATGCCTTTTGGAAAAATTACGCAGGACTTGATTGAGAGTATCTGTTTTCTGCTGCTTAGTCATCTGCAATACGCGCTTCACGATTTTGACAGAACGCTCTGCACTGATATTGAAATAACGCGCCAGTACGCGCCTCGAATCGGGTCTAAAATAGATTTCTTTTCTTACAACATGGAGGGTCATACTATTTGTTTTTATTTTAAACGGGATTAATCCTTGAATGTTTTCTCTCCTCTAGGATTAATTGACGGTAATGGCTTGTTTTTAAACAAATCTGTCTTCTGCCTGTTGTATAAATAGTCCAACAGGCATATCAGCAGCCGAGGACTCTTTACAGCAAACCTATGAAAAAGCAAACACCACAATCCGAAGAGCAAGACAAGAAGGACAAAAGAGTAACGCCAAAAGCAAATACGAAAGTAGAACACGACACCGGTAAACGGCCGGAAGGCGACACAAATCCCCTGCCTCCGAATCCCAACAAAGTCGACAATCATGATGATTAACAAAGCTTCTCGTCGTAGCGATACTACTTTACTGGATTTTTGGTAGGTATCGGAATTTCTTTAACATCCCTTTCGCGCTCTTTTTCCTCAACGTATACCGCAAAGTCCGCAGGTTTGATGGGGATGCCATTGGCTAGGGCATACTCGCGCGTATAAACCGCTCCGAAATAAAGAATGGCGGCCGTGTAATATACCCAAAGCAGAATCAACACCAGGGCTCCAGCAGCACCATAGGTGGACTCCGTCCCAGATGTCTGCAAGTAAAATCCAATGGCAAAGCGTCCAATAACAAATAATACTGCAGTAAAGAAAGCTCCTGACCGGACTGTCTTCCACTCAATCTTGACATCTGGAAGTGTGCGGAATATAACGCTGAATAAGACGAATACGACGCCAAAGCTTAAAGCAAAATTAACAACATCCAACAACACAACTGTGGTATCTGGGAAATATACCTGTAGCTTCTCGGTGAAGGCTAAGATAATACCATTGACGACTAAGGTGACCATTAGTAAAAAGCCTAGACTCACCACAAGAGATGAGGAAAGTAAACGGTCGGTAATCAACTTCACCCATCCTCTTTTAGGCTTTGCGCGTACGTGCCATATACGATTGATGGAATTTTGAATATCTCCAAATACAGTGGTAGCACCAAGGAGAAGAGTCACGATACTGACCACCAAAGCCACATTTGACTTTCCAGACAACTTGAGATTCATAATAACTTCCTGAATCTGTCGGGCGGCACTCGGCCCGACCAATCCCTTCATTTCTAGAAAAACCTTTCCTTGGATCGCGTCTTCACCAAAGAATATTCCAGCCAGTGAGATCATCAAGACCAATATAGGACCGATGGAAAATATCGTATAATAGGCAAGGGAGGCGCTGTATTTTAGACAGTCTTCATTTATAAATCCTAGCCCCGTGTCTTTAAGTATTGTTATATTTTTTTTAAAAAACCCCGTTTTTTTATCGTCCATCTGTTTTTCGTTTTTTTTAAATGGTAAAATCCTGTGTATTTGTATCCTGAAGGATATCTATAATTTTCTTTGCAGCAAATCATGCAGAATGTGGATTTTGGCCAGTTACCAATTTTCCATTTTGTCCTATATGAGGAGCAAAGGCAAGCTTGTACTGCTGACATCGGCACACAGCTTATGCAACTGAGTCTCTAATGTTCCATCCATTCTTTTATGAGCTGTCAGTCTCATCCATATATTGCGCTCTTTTTCCATGCTTGATTTTATTGGGTTGCCCGATAATGTGGACTGTCCGCTTATGATATAACAGTTGACAGAAAACAATGTTTAAGGGGAACTCTCTTTAAGGGCATTTATACGCGATATATTGTTAAAAGTACGGTTTATACTCCTGATAACGAGTTGTGTAGAACTATAGACCGTGTACTTTGTTAGCTATATAGACAATGATTAAAACATAAATCTTTAAAATTATGGCAACTACAAAAGCAAAAGGTAATTCTACTACAAAAGAGCCTACAAAAAGTAAATCGACCACAACGTCGACCAGGGGCGATGCACAAAAGGTAAAGGCAAAGTCTGGAGCGGCTAAAAATTTGGAAGATTTATTCGAAGATGGTTTAAAAGACATCTATTGGGCAGAGAAAGCGCTATTAAAAGCTCTTCCAAAAATGGAGAAAAATGCGACTGCCACGGAATTAAAACAGGCGATACAAAAGCATTTGAAAGAGACTGAGGGACATGTCAAGCGACTGGAGGAATGCTTTGCTGCACTAGGACAAAAACCCAAAGCGGAGAAATGCGATGCAATGGCTGGTTTGATCGAAGAGGGCGAAAGCATCATCGAGGAAACAACCGTAGGTCACGTACGAGATGCAGGTATCATTGCTGCAGCACAAAAGGTGGAGCATTATGAAATAGCCACATACGGCACATTGGCTGCTTTCTCGAAAGTATTAGGCCGCAAAGAGGTTCTAGATCTTCTTCTCGAAACCCTAGATGAAGAAAAGCTGTGTGACGAGTCCCTTACAAAACTGGCCGATACAAATCTGAATTCCAGGGCGGAATAGTATTATAAGTAAGTGTGTATAAAGATGGATTGTCAAAAGGAGACAATCCATCTTTTTTTGCCTGGGCGACTATCTTTTTTATAGATCATGAATAGATTGAGAACTGCACCCGCACTGGTAGACCTAAAAAAGGGTGAGATCTTTTGTCAGATCTCACCCTTCGTATTAACAGAAAATTATATGTACTATAGTTTGTTCAACCAATTCTCTACTTCTTCTTTTGTCTTACCAGTTTTCTTTTGAAGGCGACCTAATAATTCGTCTTCTTTACCTTCTGCATAAAGTAGATCATCATCTGTCAAATCTGCATATGACTGTTTTACTTTACCTTTTAACTCATTCCAACGACCTTTCCAAGTTAATTCACTCATAATAATTCCTCCTTTTTAATTGTTAATGTTCGTAAATGATATTCTATATAAAGAACAGATGAAGGATCAATTTGTTTTTGTCTGCTGACTTTTATCGATTTTTTGTCTTTACTCCTATCTATACGATCTACCAAACTACAACATTTTCCATTAGCAAATGACTATGCTGCCCATCCAATGGTGTATGCATATCGAGTTAAGATCTTTGGGAATGTATGTTACTTTCTTATGGGGTCTCTTCCTATAAATCTCTCTCTTCCCAATAAAAACTCAATGGCACGTTTCACATTACGCTCTACACTGATATCCGTCTTCAGGGAAGATAGGTAACGTATGATCTCCTGTCGTAAGGAAGGGGACAATGTCTCGAAGATTCGCTTTGCGTCGGGATACCGATGCAAGGCCTTTTCAAGATTAGGATGGATCGGAAGCCTTGTGGGCTGCGGATTATAATATAATGCAAAGGTTGCTGAGTCACCTACCTTTTTAGCGGTTGCTTTGAGCATGGGTCCATTGACATACAAGCGCCAATATCCCGCATATTTGACCAATGTCTGGTCAAACTGCTTACCTTCCATGATCATCTTTACTGCGATTTTTCCTTTATGCTGCCCAGTCTGTACGATTAGATCTGCCAGCAGCTTCTCGGGGACAAAAACAAAGGGATTAATTCCGATTTTTTCAATAGTTGCTGTAAACATTGTTACCCATTTTATACATGATTTACTGGTATAAAATTAACAAAATTTAGAATGAAAATACATCTTGTCTAGTCGGGCATTACCCTATATGTAGGATCTTCTTCGACGTTGACTTCGATCACTCCTACAGCATTCGCTAACAGCCGGCGACAATCCTCACTAAGGTGTCGCAATACCACATACTTGTCCCTAGCGGCATACTTAGCCGTCAGCTTATGTAATGTGTCTATCGCCGTCATATCGACCACTCTACTTTCTTTAAAATCTATAATGATACGAGCGGGGTCTTCTTGTGGATTAAATTTTTCGATGAAATGGTCTGCAGATCCGAAGAAAAGCGGTCCATAAACTTCATATATTTTATTGCCGTGGATATCAATATGTTTACGTGTTCGAATCCGCTTTGCATTGTCCCATGCAAAGACAAGTGCCGAAACGACGACACCAATTAAAACGGCAAGTGCTAGATTGTGCAGCAAAACAGTAATGGCAGCCACAAGCATGCCTACAAAAATATCTGATCGTGGCATTTTATTGATAATGCGTACCGACACCCACTGAAATGTACCGATGGCGACCATAATCATGACACCGACCAACGCTGCCATCGGTATACGCTCTATTATCGGGCTCCCAACCAATATGATCAGTAAAATAGTCAGTGCACCGACAATTGCCGACATGCGGGCACGCGATCCCGCATTCAAATTGACCAATGTCTGGGCTACCATAGCACACCCTCCCATCCCCCCGAAAAAACCATTCACCACGTTTGCAGTACCCTGGGCCATTGCCTCGCGATTGGAACTACCCTTGGTGGCTGTAATCTCATCTACCATGGATAGTGTCAACAACGATTCGATAAGACCTACACCTGCCATCACAAGAGCATACGGAAAAATCAATTGAAGGGTATCCCAAGTAAAAGGAACTAATGGTATATGAAAAGAGGGAAGTGAGCCGCTGACGGAAGCGATATCAGCGACTGTCTTTGTATCGACTCTTCCGAATAGTACAATTATAAAAACAATAATGATAGCGATGAGAGACGCCGGAATAGCCTTGGTAAATCTCGGGACGAAATATACGATAGCCATTGTGAGCAAGGTAAGTGCCGTCATGATGTATAAAGCAGAGCCTGTGAGCCACTTGGAGACTCCATCTTCCACGACTTTAAATTGATGAATCTGTGCCATAAAAATAATGATGGCTAATCCATTGAGAAAGCCGTACATGACGGGCTGTGGAATCAAACGGACAAACTTACCCCATTTAAATAGTCCTACCAAAAACTGTAATATACCCGCTAAAATTATAGCCGCAAATAGGTATTGTACACCATGTGTCGCAGCGAGTGCCATGAGCACCACTACTGTTGCACCCGCTCCTCCAGACACCATTCCGGGACGTCCACCCAAAATTGCGGTGACGAGTCCCATCAGAAAGGCTGCGTATAGACCGGTCAACGGACTAAGCCCCGCCAAGATAGCAAATGATAAGGATTCGGGGATCATGGTCATTGCAACCGTCAATCCAGCTAATATCTCGATCCTGTAGTTAACTTTTTGTTTGAGATCAAACCATTTAGAGAAGGTATCCATCGATACAAATATAAATGCTTTGGATTAGAAATAACTGAATCCTATTGCTAAAGAAAAATACGTATTGTCCTGAACAAATACCCGATTTGTAAACAATGTCTTAAAATAAGGGGTTAAATCTTTGAAAGGCCTCTGTCCACGAGGTATCAAAAAAATAGCATATAAACACTAAAAAACATAATATGGATACATTAAATAGAGAAACTCTTCAACAGCTAGCACAACATCAAGAATATCCTTGTGTGTCCCTATTGATGCCAACACACCGGTCTCATCCTGAAAATGCTGTAGATCCCTTAACTTTTAAGAATTTAGTGAAGGAGCTCAAAAATCAACTAGGTCAAGAGCATCAACTCCTCGCACCGCTTGAAAAATTATATGAAGACAGAAATTTTTGGAACTATCAAGACAGTGGATTGGCTATATACATCAGCTCGCATATTTTTAAAGTCTTTAGCTTGCCGGTGCGACTTCCATCATTATCGATCGTTGCGGACAGTTTTCATGTCAAGCCGTTGTATCGATATTTTCAAGAGCAGATATCCTTCCAGTTACTCGCTTTGAACCAAAATGATGTCCGCCTATTTGAAGGAGACTGCTATTCGATCAAGTCAGTAGAGATCTCCGGGAAAGTTCCCTTGACTATGGAAGAGGCCCTGGGCAGTGAATTGACTGATAATCACCTTAATACAGCTTTTTCTACCGGAAACGGCTCCCGAAAGCAAGCGAACCAAGGGACGGGAAATGTCGTACATGGCTATTTAGAAAAAAGCAGTGAGCAACAGCATGACGCAGAGCGATTTTTCAGAGCTGTCGATAAGTCGGTGTACGAGCATTTTTCAAAACCGAGCGGACTTCCATTGATCTTGGCCTCCCTTCCCGAACATCAAACACTCTTTAGAACAAGTAGCAAAAATCCACTATTGATGACGACCGGCATCACGCAGAACGCCGCCGACTTATCGCCAGAGAGGCTAAAGGAGCTGGCTTGCGAGGCACTCGCTCCGCTACAAGAAGAATTGGTAAAAGATGTGCTCCAGCGTCAGCAATCTGCTGCATCTTCCCGAAAAAGCAACTGGGAACTATCTGAAGTAATAAAAGATGCACTTGACGGTAAGATCGATACGCTGCTGCTTGAAGAAAACAGAATTATAAAGGGACGAATACTAACAGAGGAGCGGCGGTTAGAGTATACGGAAGAAGGCACGGATGATATCTTAGATGATCTGGCAGCTATTGTCATCGAGAAAGCTGGAAACATCATCCTTTTGAACAAGGAAGACATGCCCCATACAACCGGGGCCGTGTCTATCAATCGATTCTAACTTGTGGGTACTGGGGCTTGTGCATAAATGAGTCCCTCCTCTTTTAATTCGTGCCATATGTCAGCAGGAATTGTCGTATGCAATGCGCGCTTATTATGGGCGACTTGTGCTTCTGTACTTGCTCCAGGAACGATGGATACAAAAGCTTCAGACGCCAGAACAAAATGAATGGCGAGGGCTATGATATCAACCCCATAGGTGTTTGCAATTTGGGAAATACGATCTCTTCTGGCGGTCATACCTTTTGGGATATGGGGTTTGTAATTATATCGAGCTCTGCCTGCCAAAAATCCCGAATTGTATCCGGCTCCAGAGACCAATTTGACACCCCTTGCCAGCACTGCAGGCAATAGACGGTCGACAGCCTCTTCATGCTCTAGAATGGAGTACTGTGTGGCCGAGAGGCAGACATCCGGGTCAGCGACTTCAAGGCATTCTAAGATGGGCTCTATCTTATTTACGCCCAGCCCCCAGCCTTTAATAATGCCCTGTTCCCGATAATCAGAGAGCACTTTAAAGGCTCCATGTTGGGCCTGTTTGAAAAAATAAGGATATCGATCACCCACCTGATCCTCAGACAGATCATGTACAAATACCACATCTAAATAGTCGACCCCCATTCGTTGCAGGCTTTCTTCTATGGACCGCTTGGTCCCGTCGGCCGTATAATCGTGCTTAAAATCAAAGGCCAGAGGCGCTTTCCACATCGTGGGTGGTATTGCTGAAGTTGCTACCGGCTCGAACAAGCGTCCAATCTTAGTCGAGAGGATATATTCCGACCGATCGTGCTGTTGGAGAAATTCTCCAAATCGATGCTCACTCTTCGTGAGTCCATACCAAGGAGAGGTATCATAATATCGTATGCCGAGCTCCCATGCTTTGCTCAATATGGCCAAAGATTGCTTGTCTGAGAGTTTCTCAAATCCAGTTCCTATAGCTACTCCCCCTAGTCCTAACCGGTGCTTCTCTTCAAATATCTGATTCATTTGATTTTTTTGATTTATGTATCATTTCTTTTTGTCTAACGAATGACTGCCGGAAAAGTTCACTTTTTTTTCCATTTGGGGAACCTTCCGGGTCCAAAACTGTTATATTAGGAGTTTAACATCTATTTATATATGTCCTACTTTTTTCCATATCGTGTGCACTACGCCCTGTGTATTTCGGTACTTCTGCTTTCCTTAGTCAACAGTTGTCAGACTATTCCTGAAAAAGCACAAGCAGTCAATAATTTTGACAAAGATCGCTACCTCGGAAAATGGTATGAAGTTGCTCGCTTTGATTTCAAATTTGAGAAAGATCTCAAAAATACTACAGCCGAATACAGCTTGAATACCGATGGATCTATTCATGTCGTCAATAGTGGATACGATACGATCGAACGTAAACAGAAACAGGCTATCGGTAAGGCAAAATTTGTAGATGAACCTACTATAGCAAAGCTAAAAGTTTCCTTTTTTGGCCCCTTTTATTCGGGATATAATGTCATTGCGATTGACTCCGCCTATCAATATGCATTGGTCGCAGGCAAGAATTTAGACTATCTATGGATCCTTTCCCGGGAGCGCTCGCTCCCAGAGGAAGTCAAGCAAGACTATTTGACGGTTGCAAAGGAGATAGGATATGATACCAATAAGCTCATCTGGGTGGAACAGGATAGTATCCGGTAACAAATACGTAATCATAGAAAATAATACGTGTTCTTGGCCTTTTCCTAAACTTTGCTTTATTGACGGCGTTTTAGAGATAGGAAGAGCAAATCCTAGCGCATTGATTGTTAAATCGCTAACATTTAAAACCATGGCTAAAGATCACGGAAAACAAATCAAGAATGATGCAAAGTACGAGGCCCTACGCGATAAAGGCATGAGTAAAGAAAAATCTGCTCGAATTGCTAACACATCAAATGCAAGCAAAAAAGGTGGCAAAAGCAGTAAGCTAGACGAACGCACGAAAGAGGATTTATCGGCAGAGGCCAAAAAAATCGGCATCATAGGCCGGCATAAAATGAATAAAAGCATGCTGATAGCAGCTATTAGAAACCATTAAATTCCACTGGAACTTAAACATACAACAGCAAAATAGTAACCTTGGCCCCGCATTTTGAGAAGTGCGGGGTTTATTTATCCCCTTATACACATGGAGCACACGACATCAGTACAGGACCCTGCTTCCGATCTGAACCTTCGGTATGTCTCTGGTCAGGAATCTGGCTACGGCCGCCGGGAAGAAAAGGGAGAATTCGTTTATTTTTCTGAAAAAGGCCCCATTAAGGACACTAATGTTATCCTGCGCATCCAAGCTCTGGTGATCCCTCCAGCGTGGCAGGAGGTATGGATATGCAAGCGTAAAAATGGGCATATCCAAGCCACAGGCATAGATGCGCGTGGCCGTAAACAGTATAAGTATCATAGAGAATGGTCGATGCGACGGAATCTCAAAAAGTTCGATCGGCTTATCGGCTTTGCACAAAAATTAAAACAGCTCCGCAATCAGCTCGCAAAGGATCTTCGCAGGAGGCACCTCTCCAAAGAAAAAGTATGTGCCATTGCGGTGTATACCATGAGCACAACCTATATACGAGCAGGGAACAAAACATACGAGGCAGAATACGGCTCATTTGGGCTCACTACACTTAAAAATAGGCATATTAAAATCGAGCGTAACCAAGTCTTCTTCAAATTCAGAGGAAAGAAAGGGGTTATGCAACAAGTATATTTAAAAGAACCCAAAGTAGCAAAAATGCTGAAAAACGTCAGGGAGCTCCCTGGTCAAGAACTGTTTCAATACTATGATAAAGACGGGCATATCCAGCGGTTGGACTCTGGCGATATCAATGCTTATCTTAAGCAAGCGATGGAGGAAGACTACACGTGCAAAGACTTCAGAACCTGGGCAGGATGCGCACTTGCACTATTACTGCTGGCTACCGAGCCGTTTGAAGAGACAGAAACTGCGCGAAAGAAGACGCTGCTCCATGTAATTGATTGTGTAGCTGAGCGCCTTGGCAATACTAGAACCGTCACACGCAACTACTACATCCATCCCGAATTGCAAAGGCAATATGTGAGCGGCGAGATGCAATCTATACTGTTTAAATTAAAACGGAAGAATGAACTGGTACTGCCTGGCAGCGCAACAGAAAAGGCGCTCTTACAATTTCTGAAGATGCTAAATGTATCTTCGGGAGAAGCAACTTAGCTAGGGATCCCCAGTGTAATGTCTACCGAGCAGCCATTCTTGTAACAGAATAGGGTGTCCGTCGTCAAGTTTCTATGGACACCCCTAACCTAGAGACAGGAACATAGCTCCTTAATTCTTATAGGTTGCTAAAATACTTTTTAGTCTTTTGCGTGCGATATGAATACGGGTTTTGACGGTGCCGATTGGAAGATCAAGGTGTTCTGCAATTTCATTATACTTATACCCCTCAAAATACATGGTAAAAGGGATATAACATCCTTCGTCAAGCTCTTTCAATGCATTCTGAATGTCTTCCATCATAAATTTATTTTCACCGGCGTTTCGTACAGCAGAGAAATAAAGATTTGCTGGGCTAATCTCCTCTTCAATAGTAATAAATGACTGTCCCTTGGAGGTCCTTCTATAATTATTGATAAAAGTATTGCGCATGATGGTATATAACCAACCACGCAGATTGGTGCCTTCCTTAAAACTATTAAAGTAGGTCACTGCTTTAAGGAAAGTTTCTTGCAAAAGATCATTAATCTCTTCGTGATCTTTTGTAAAACGTTTTGCAAAACTTTTGAGCTCACTTGTCTGCTCAATTACTTGGGTGTTAAATTCTGTCTTAGTCATAACGGGTAGATTTTTTTACGTGGATGTACGTTAGTACATCACTGTTAACACTTACTCTAATTTGAAATAGCAATATAAATGAGGATGTTCCCATCTCTACGGTTTCGTGTTGTATAACACAAATCATATGCTAAAATCCGAGATATTTATTCGTAAAAACACGTATTAATACGTGTAAACTAAAAGTTAACGAAACGATGCTAGCCTAGTCTCCACTGCACTCATTTTGGGTATACGTGCTTTACTAAAGGCTACAGGTATTTAACCCAAAAGAAATTACAGAAAGGCAAATCTTCCTGATTGGAGCCGTATTGGTATTGCCCGGCTCTTAAAAAGCCTGTCTAGTTATGTATACAGCTATTCAAGAATTTTAGCTCATCAATTCATTACGGATCAATATAATAGGTCCTAAACTTTATAGACTATCACTTGTTAGTATATTATGTAATGTAACAATAACGCTTTAACCCACACAGAGACATCATGCGAGCAATATGGACAGGAGCAATAGGCTTCGGACTAGTCAATATCCCCATCAAAATCTACAGTGCGACACAGAGTAGTGCGCTAGACTTGGATATGCTGGATCGAAAGGATAAGTCAAATATCAAATACAAGCGCGTCAATGAGAGTACGGGCAAAGAAGTCGCTTGGGAAAACATCGTCAAGGGCTATCTGCTCAAGGACAAGTACATCGTGCTGGAGGAGGCGGACTTTGAAGAGGCCAGTCCGGAGAAAAATAAGATGATCAACCTGCAATCATTTGTGAGGTTGGAAGAAATAGACAGCATATACTTTGAAACGCCCTATTATCTAGAACCTCAAAAAGGTGGAGAAAAGGCTTATCAGCTACTACTGAAAGCTCTGGAGAAAAGCAAAACTGCGGGACTGGGCTCATTTGTGATGCGTAATGTTGAAAATCTTGTGGTGGTCAAGCCGTATGAAAACATGCTGTTGTTAAACAAACTACGCTTTGAAGAGGAAATCCGATCAGCTGCAGAATTGAAACTACCGGGAAGTGCGAAAATCCGCAAAGCGGAAATGGATATGGCGATGCAGCTTATTAAACAGCATAGTCAACCCTTTGATATTTCGGGTTACAAAAATGACTATACGAAAGAGTTGCTTAAAATCATTAAGCAAAAGGACAAGGGAAAGCGCGCGACTATTCGAAAAATCACTGTTGAAAATACGAAAGCAGCTAACTTACTCGCACAGCTGAAAGCTAGCCTAGCTTAGAACTTTTCGAGCGCCAGCTTAATATTACTAGGTTTGTCGAATATAGTCTTCCAAGGATCGTCTTTGTTTTCTAACCTTGCGGGTACGGTCTGAATATTGAATTGCTGTATTTGTAGCCCCTCTTCTACCTCCTCCCAAAATAAGGGCGTACTAACTGTGGCTCCAGGTTTGGGGCGGATAGAATAAGGGGCTGCAATGGTCTGCCCCCTTCTATTCTGTAGGAAGTCTAGGTAAATCAATCCCTTTCTCTTTTTGGGATCGCGCACTAAACTGGTAGTATCCGGATGCTCCTGGTGGACCATCTCTCCTACTAGTTGGATAAAATCACAAACAACATCATAGGTATATTGTTGCTTGACATAGATATAAATATGGAGTCCTGTGGATCCAGAGGTCTTTATATAGTCTGCGACGCCCACCTGTTGGAAAAATAGGTGTGCGGTCTGCGCGACTTCAATAACGGCATGAAAATCAGCACCATTAGGATCAAGATCAAGCACCGCAAAATCGGGTTTTTCGACTTTCTTATAGGTAGATAGCCAGGGATTGATTTCTATAGAGCCTAGATTGGCAATATAGAGCAGTGTAGCTTTGTTATTGCAGAGGATATAGTCAATGTCTTTGTCTGTACTTTCAGAATAGATGGGTACGGTTTTGACCCACTTAGGAATCTGCTTAATATCGACATCCTTTTGGAAAAAGCTACTTTCTTCTATCCCATTTGGGAATCGATGCAGGGATATCGGTTTATCTTTCAAATAAGGAAGGATCAAATCCCCATACCGGTCATAATAATCCAGCATCTGACCTTTTGAATACTCTTCTTTTGGCCAATAGATTTTGTCAAGATTAGTCAGTTTGACGGCATGCCGATTTACGGTAAGGACTTTCTCTTTAGCGTCTAGGGGGATCGAGCGTTCTACCCGTACTTCCTTTGGTTTTTTGTCCGTCCGTAGTCCTTTAAAAACGGGATGTCTGAGATGTTGGACTGCAGTCCATTCAGAATAATACACCTCACACACGACCTCGGGCTTTATCCACGTGACTTCCTTTTCTTTGGCAACTTGGACATTGTTGCCAAATGGTTTTTCGGACACCACTAATTTTTCTATCTGACTGTATACATGCTTTAGAATCTGTTGCGTGAATCCAGTACCACAATTGCCTAGGTATATCCAACGACTGTCAATATAATATCCTAACACCAATGCTCCAAAATAAGATCGGCTGCCTTGTGGATTAGTATACCCGCATATCACCGCTTCCTGACTCTGCCGGAATTTGACTTTGAGCCACTGATTACTTCGCTGTCCGGGAAAATATAGCCCATTGAGATCTTTAGCGATGAGTCCTTCCCATGCTTGTTTCTCGGCATGCTTGTAGATTGTATTCGGCGCACCTTTAAGAGCTTGTACAGGAATAAGTATGCCACCCTTATACGCCTTGAACAATAGACTCAGTAATTCTTTTCGTTCGCCCAACGGGTATTGCGTCAAGTCGTTAGCGTCTAGGCTAAGCAGATCAAAAATGTAATAATGCAGCTGTAGTGACGCTGGAAGCGGCTCCCCCGTGGCTAGCAATTGAAACCGCGCTTTACCTTGAGCATCTTCCACCACGACCTCACCATCCAACCATACATCCCTGTCCAATTTTTTCAATTCTTTAACAATAGAAGGAAATAGTTTGTTCATACTCTTTCCATTGCGGGAGTACAGGAGCACCTTGTCCGCCGTCTTGACAGCAATAACACGAAACCCATCATACTTTTTTTCAAATTGCCAGTTACCTTCGTCAGGCATCCGGTCTGCTAACTTGGCCAACATAGGCAATGGTTCCAAGACCTCGGCAACCACGGGAGTAGCCGATTTGTCTTTTTTTTTCCTGGCAGTCGTGCTCTTGAAATTTTCGCCTTCTTTCTTGACCGATTTTGCTACAAAATCTTCGGCATTGTAGACCTTTTTGACCGCATACTCATCTTGATGTTTGATCAATAGCCAAGACTTACCGTCATCCCCTTTTATACGAACAAGTGCAAACTCACCCTGTAACTTATCCCCATGCAACTTAAACTTGAGAGATCCCACCTTCAGATCGTTCAAGAGTTGTTTTTCGCTGTCATTTTCCAAGGGCTCAAAGTATCCCTCGTCAAATATGGTCACGGTACCCGCACCGTAGTTACCCTCAGCGATAGTCCCTTCAAATCCTGCGTAGTCTATCGGATGGTCTTCGACCTGTACCGCAAGTCGCTTATCCTGTGGATAAAGAGACGGTCCCTTAGGGACTGCCCAGCTTTTGAGAACTCCGTCAATCTCTAGTCTAAAGTCGTAGTGGAGGCGGCTGGCATGGTGGCGTTGCACAACAAATTTCCGTCTTGTACCAGTATTGGTCTTCAAGGTACCGCTGGGTTCCGCAGTCTGTTCGAAATTACGTTTCTGATGGTAATGCTCAAGCTTACTCATGTGTTTGATTTAAGATATTAACATCATAATTTACGCAATGTTTGCACAAGCAGTTGATTGACAGCCTGCAACATATATCTAAATACAGGCAAATCCTTCCGGTGTTCAATAGACTAGGTTACTATCTATTTTTTGAAGGAAACTTTGGCTATAATCCGAGCTTGAGCAAGTTGTTCATACAATTGGGGGAGTATAGCTGCGGCTACTACTCTAATGTTGCCATGATTGGCATCTAATGCCGCCTGTTCAAAAAGTGGAATACACCTTTCGTAATCCTCAATAATCATCTTAATGAATCTGTTATCGAATTCGACGCTATATTGAGTGACCAAATCAGCAATTTGCTGGGCGTCTATACGATTCATCTCCTGTGGAAGATCCATATTCATCTCCCTTCCGATATCTGTTATTTTTTGGATTCCCGCTTCATGACGTTCCTTCCAAGTGGACGCTAAAGATCGAATAGAATCATTGGTAGCCCTATCTAATGCCACTTCCGAGGCTGTCTTCAACTTAAGACTACTCTCCACAGTCTTAATAAAAAACCGCTCGTTATCGAAATAAATGTCATAGTCCAAAATAGAGCTTGTCGACGTAGTATCAGCAGGGATGGACGAACGAAGTGGGGGTCGGGGCTGGCATCCGATGATTATACCAAATAGCAGTAGGAAGGGCAAAAGATTAAAATAGCTTGGTCTTGTTTTCATCTGTGTGTTATATTTGAGATGGCGACCCAAAATTTTCAGGCTCTTGATTCAGTTGGTCATACGGATCATCTACTCATACCTTTAAGTCGCTACTATAACTACACAAACGGGCACCCAAAAGTTGGGCGTAAAAACACTCAAATGAAAATAAAAATACGTAGCTACGGAATATTAAAACCGTGCTGTAAGGGAGTAGCGTTAGCTCATATCGGTGAGGGCGCCTATCTTCTCGTCCTTAAACCAGAAGATACTCTTTCCTTTCATATTAAGAACTTGGCCTCTCTGTAGACCATTTGGGAGGTCTACGGCTAATACTGCATGATATTCGACATCAATCTCAGTCTCCTCAGTTCGATGATCATAAGATACAACGGTCTGTGTCCGTTGGCTAAAAAAATCCGCGGCCTGTCTGGCTTGATCCCAGAAAGCACGTCGTCCGATCAGCGAGAGATTGATCTCCCCATTGGCGATATTTACAAAGTGTACATCATCATCCAAATAGGACATCATCTTGTCTACATCAACGTCATTATAAGCTTGAATATAACCTTGAATCAAAGTTTCGCGTGTGCTATTGTCCATCATTATCTCAATCGCTCGGCTGACTTGATCAATTGCTCGTCCTTACGAATACCACCCAAAGCCATTGATAAAAAGATAATGGCTACAGGGAGCAAAAAGAAGCCTACTCCAATATTAGAGGCAGAGAGATATTGAGACGTACTGGCTAAGATGCTACTAGAAGATGAATACAACCACAAGGCGAATAGAATAATAAGGACTATTTCCAAAAACACCAGCTTGATCTGTGTCTTTCTATCTTTGAATTTAAATATAATATAGACTGGTAATAGGCCCAGTACGACTGTGGCAATCATTTGCAGGATAAACGATTCTTCTTTAATCGACTCACCATTAACCGCTGTATACGATCCAGTAACTAATAATTTTCGACCTAATCCAGCAACGTCGATGTACTGCAAGTACGGGAATAAGAATAAGCCAAAAATTGTCAGCCCAGCTAATAACAACCAAACGGTTTGAATACGTTGTAACATATGGAGTATTTTATTGTAGTAACAAACTTATAGAAAGTAAGTTTGATATGCAAATAAAGCGCAATGTTCCTTACCCTTGCTATCCTTAACAATACAAATGTCAAATTGTTATTGACAAAAGTGAAGATGAGCTGTAAAATCATTCAAATCGCTACCTTTGCATGGTGGAATCAATGAAAAGTCGTTTTTTTCTGGAAATCGCATATGATGGCTCGTCCTATCACGGTTGGCAAATTCAAATTAATGCGATGTCAGTACAAGAAAAATTAAATCAGGCCTTGGGCACCTTACTACGGAAAGATGTCGAGACTATCGGCGCAGGCCGCACGGATACGGGGGTTCATGCCCAACAGTTATTTGTGCATTTTGATGCGGACCGAACAGGCCTTGTACTTGATGGCAACAAATTTGTCCATTCTCTCAATTCGCTGCTACCACCAGATATTGCTGCCTATAGGCTATATGAGGTGAGTAATGATGCACATGCGCGCTTTGATGCGATCTCCCGCTCGTACGCGTATCATACTCATTTTAGGAAGGATCCTTTTAAGATCAAATCTTCCTGGCTCTTAAGAGATATCCCAGATGTCGATAAAATGAATGCTGCCTGTCAGTTTTTGTTGGGGAAGCAGGATTTTGGCTGTTTCAGCAAAACCCATACACAGGTATTCACCAATATCTGCACGATAGCACATGCGCGCTGGGAATGGGCAGCCGAAGGCCACTTAGTATTCCATATTACTGCTGATCGCTTTCTGCGCAACATGGTCCGTGCCATCGTGGGCACCTTACTGGAGATCGGACTCAAAGACAAGGATATCAACTACCTAGAGGAGGTGATTGCGAGCAAAAACCGGTCAAAAGCGGGAGCTTCCGTCCCCGCACACGGTCTGTATCTGACAGAAGTAGTTTATCCTTATATTAGTAATCTAAAAAAATAAGAGCTGTGAGCGATCAAAAGATAACAGGTAAGGCCTATGACAGCACGCTGCTGAAGCGGATGATAAAATACATGAAGCCCTATCGGACGGCTTTTTGGATATCTGTGGTTCTTACCATTTTTTTGGCGGCTGTAGCTCCGGCTCTTCCGCTTCTTATCGAACATACACTGGATAAATATATTCTGGCCAATGATGCTTCGGGACTTCAGATGATGTTAATTGCCATGCTTGCGCTCTTGGTCGCACAGACGGCTATCCGGTACTTTCACACGTTGATGACGAATACGCTCGGCCAATCTGTTATTCGTGATATCCGTATTGAAGTATTCAACCATATTAGCAATCTTCGGCTTAAATATTTCGATAATACACCGATCGGCAGATTGATTACGCGAACCATCTCGGATCTGGAAACGATTTCCAATATTTTTTCGGAAGGCTTGATCCAGATAATTGGAGACCTACTTCAATTGTTGGTCATCTTAATCGTCATGTTCTATACCGACTGGAAGCTTACCTTGATCGTATTAATCCCGATGCCTTTGATGGTCGGAGCGACCTATATTTTTAAGGAGGCGATGAAGTCAGCATTTCAGGACGTTCGAAAATGGGTGGCTAATCTCAATACATTCTTGCAAGAGCATATTTCGGGCATGGGTATCATTCAATATTTTGCGAGAGAGAAACAAGAATTAGACAAATTTGAAGATATCAATTCGAATCATAGAAATGCCCACATCCGCGCCAACTGGTATTTTTCAATCTTCTTTCCTGTACTGGAGATTATTATGGCGATTGCTTTGGGCCTCTTGGTATGGTTTGGATCTAAGCAGATCATTGCAGATGTCATATCTCCAGGAGTCGTAGTAGCATTCATCATGTATATCAACATGATATTTAGACCTATACGAGAACTCATCGACAAGTTCAACACCTTACAGATGGGGATGGTAAGTGCTGAGCGGATCTTTGATGTGCTGGATACCGATGAGCATACGCCTAACAGTGGAACGCTAAAGCCGGATCATATACAGGGAGAAATTGAATTCAAGCATGTATGGTTTGCATATAATGATGAAAAATGGGTGTTAAAAGATGTAAGCTTTTGTGTAAAACCTGGCGAAACACTTGCTTTAGTTGGCGCTACAGGTGCGGGAAAATCGTCTGTCATTAATATCTTAAGCCGGTTTTATGAAATCAATAAGGGGCAAATTCTGCTGGATGGGGTTGATATCCGCGAGTATGAGCTCAATTATTTAAGACAGACGATAGCGACTGTATTACAGGACGTCTTTCTTTTCTCAGATTCAATCAAGAAGAATATTAATCTAAATGATCCTTCTATTTCGAATGAAAAGATCATCGATGCGGCTAAACAAGTAGGGGCCTATGACTTTATCATGCGTCTACCTCATGGATTTGATTACGAAGTACAGGAACGCGGAGCGACACTATCTTCTGGTCAGGCGCAGTTGATCTCCTTTATTCGGGCGCTTGTACATGAACCTAAAATCCTGATCCTGGACGAAGCAACATCATCAGTAGACACCGAGACGGAGGAGCTGATCCAATCGGCCATTGACAATCTGATGAAAGGCCGTACAGCAATCGTGATTGCGCACCGACTGTCGACTATCCAAAAAGCAGATAAGATAATTGTCTTGGATAAAGGGGAGATCAAGGAAATTGGTAATCATCACGAACTCCTTGGAATCGATGGGTATTATAAGAAACTGTATGATCTGCAATTTAATTCGGCAGGAATCTAGATCATCATACCCAGTCAAAACAAAAAAGGTCATCTGTAGATGACCTTTTTTGTACTATAGGATTAATTCAATCCCCTTTTCTTCATCAGATATACGGGATCCGGATCTGCACCTCTAAAGGTTCTATACATCTGAGCCGGATTGCCAGTGCCACCTCTCTCCAATACGTTTCTTCTGAAGGAAGCTGCAGTACCCTGATCGTACAGCCCCTTAGCTTTAAATGCCGCAAAGGCATCCGAGTCTAAGACCTCTGACCAAATGTAGGCATAATAGCCTGCAGAATAACCGCCAGAGAAGATGTGCTGAAAGTAAGTACTTCTATATCTCGGAATGATGGAGTTGATCAATCCGATCTTACTCATCGCTCCTTTTTCGAACGCATTGACATCTTCTTTGATCGGAGTAGCGATGGTATGATAATTCATATCCAATAGTGATGCCGAAAGATACTCTACAGTGGCAAACCCTTGGTCAAATGTACCTGCTTTGTCCATTTTTGATATCAATGAATCCGGAATAGCTTCGCCCGTCTTGTAGTGCTTTGCATACGTCTTCAACACTTCTGGATCTGCCGCCCAATTTTCCATAATCTGTGAGGGAAGCTCTACGAAATCACGTGGTACTGATGTACCAGCCAGACTTTTGTACTTAACATTAGAAAGTAAACCATGCAATGCGTGTCCAAATTCGTGGAATAGAGTGGTCGCTTCGTCAAAGGTCAATAGCGCAGGCTCATCACCTACTGGCTTTGTAAAATTACAAACGATAGAGATCACAGGGGCTACTCGTTTTCCTTCTTTTCTATACTGGGTACGATAAGAGGTCATCCATGCACCTCCTCTCTTGGAGTCTCTTGGGAAGAAGTCTGCATACAACAGTCCTAGGTGCGAGCCATCTTTGTCCTTCACTTCATAGACTTCGACCTCTGGGTGATAGACCGGAATATTATTCAAAGCAACAAATGTCAGTCCGTACAATTTATTGGCCACGGAGAATGCTCCTTCACGAACCGATTGTAGACTTAAATACGGCTTGATCTGTTCTTCATCAAGTGCAAAGCGCTTTTTGCGGATGATTTCGGCGTAATATCTCCAATCGTATGGTTTCACATCAAATGTATCCTTTGCGGCCTTTATTTCTGATTGGATATCTGCGGCCTCCACTTTTGCTTTTGCTAATGCTGGCGCCCAAAGTTTGTTCAACAGCGCATAGACATTCGTTGGATTTTCGGCCATAGACTCTTCTAGTACGTAAGCTGCATGATTGGCATAGCCGAGTAACTTCGCTTTTTCCAATCTCAGGTTAGCCACCTTGCGAATAATCTCTTTATTATCCGCATCATTGCCATTATTGCCTCTTAAAGAGTATGCTTCCCAAAGCTGCTTACGCAAATCTCTATTTTTTGCATACTGCAAGAATGGCATAATGGATGAATTTTGTAGCGTAAACACCCATTTACCTTCTTTACCCTTTGCTTTTGCGGTCTCTGCAGCTGCAGCTTTTAAATCAGAGGTCAACCCTTCGAGATCCGCTTCTTTATCAACCACGAGTTCAAATGCATTGGTCTCTTGTAACAGATTCTGACCGAATTGGGTGGTGAGTATGGACAGATCTGCATTTATTTTTTTTAATTTTTCTTTGTCGGTATCGCTTAAGTTAGCTCCCGAACGGACGAATCCTTTATACGTTTCTTCCAACAATTTAGCATCTTCCGTATCGAGCCCTAGTGTCTGACGTTTATCCCACATCGACTTGATGCGACCAAAGAGCTTGGCATTCAACGAGATCTCGTCACTATGTGCTGACAATATGGGAGCCATATCCTTTGCAATGGCTTGGATAGTATCATTGGTATTCGCAGAGTTTAAATTAAAGAACACTGTCGAAACCTGGCTCAACAGCCCCCCTGCATTTTCCAAAGCGACTATTGTGTTGGCAAATGTGGGCTCATCCGTATTGTTGACAATGGAGTCTATCTCCATTTTATGCTGTTTTAATGCCTCCTCAAATGCGGGTTTGAAATGCTCGTCTTTGACTTTATCAAAGGGGGGAACGTTAAACGGCGTATCATAAGTTAGTAGCAACGGATTTGTTGTTTCTGTCTTCTGTTCATTGTTGCAACCGACCACAGTTGCCGCAACGATCATGAACATGGGCAAAAAGCTTTTTTTATTCATTTCTGTTTCTGGATTTGTTTTCAACGATGTTTTATTTGCAAAGGTAACAATTCCAGTCAGAATGACTAGTCCTATGCCCACAAACACCCTTGATTTCAGAAAATTATCACATTTTTGTAAAACAAAAGGAAGGATGTAACTATTAACAAAATATTGCGTCTATTCGTATAATAATTAACGACTTAAGCTATGCATAGTATATCCCGTTTTTTTTGGTACTGCGCCGGTGCGCATGAGGAGACCTTACTGAAATATCCAGAGGAACATAGCAAGTATGTGAGTATAGGTGCAACGATATTTTTCACTGGACTTTTTGCCAGTCTATCGGGGGGATATGCGCTGTACTTCATTTTCTCGGGAGCTCCATTGGCTTGGGCTTACGCCATCGTATTTGGACTAATATGGGGATTGGCTATTTTCAATCTGGATCGTTACATTGTCCTGAGCATCGATAAAACCAGCGGTACTGGAAAGCAACTTCTACAGGCACTTCCTCGTATTCTACTCGCCATCCTGGTGGGTATAGTCATCTCGAGACCATTGGAATTGAAGATTTTTGATAAGGAGATACGTGAGCACCTAAGGACAGAATATCTGGTACAGCAACGCGCTAAAATAGACACCTTAAATCTCACATTCGAGAAGAAATATGCGATGGAATATAGGCAGTTTAACGGATTAAAGTTGCAAGCGGACTCGCTGGAGAGCGCAATTAAATCCGATAAACAAAAATTGAACTATGAGATATTCGGAAATAAGACTACGGAGACATCGGGTGTGATGGGGTATGGTCCATACGCCAAAATGAAGGAAGAACAACTCAAAAAGCAAGAAGTATATCTGGATACGTTGCGTAGCCAAATACAGCTAAAAGAGTTGGCCTTGCAGGAGCGTAAAGCGTTTGAGGGACTTCTAGACCAAAAACTCCTATCCAACAGGAGTTTGGACAGCGCTGTAAATGTAGCCGGATTTGCAGATCGCAATTCAGCACTGGGCAATCTACAGTTTAGGCCGGATGGCACAGTTGATGAATCGACAGCAAATGCAGTCCTCTTTATCGCATTGTTATTTATCTTCTTCGAGTGTCTTCCTGTCTTTGTCAAGCTCATGAGTGGGCGGGATGCTTATGACCAAGCAATGCTGAGTCAGCGGGCGGTACACAACTATGAGTCGGACACCCATATTACGGTCGAGAAAAGTGCGATAGACAAGCTTGAGGGATTTCGGACAGATGTATCCATCAAAAACCGTATGGACAAGTTGAATAGCCAATATGCCGGCGAAAAATAACCTCTACGAGCGTTATTTTCCATTTACCCGACCATGAATGCTACAAATTGACCTAAACAAAAAGGAATGTGTACCTCATACTCCATTAGCATAACGATAAAGTCATGTCTAATCTGTCCCCATTATGCGGAAAAAAAAGCCCTTGTGTGGAAAAGCAAATTTATTTAAGTTTACACTTAGATACTATATTATTAAACTAACGCTATGGACGCACAGAGAGTAGACAGTTATCTGATGACTCAGATCAAGAATTTCAATCCCCAACATTTGAATCTGCTTAGGGAACGTATGCTGCAAATGGACGAGGCTCGTTTTGTACAGGTCCAGATGTTGTCATTCAATGATCCGATGATCGTTCTATTAATTTCAATTTTTGCAGGCACATTTGGTATAGACCGATTTATTATTGGGGATACTGGTTTGGGTATAGGTAAACTGGTAACATGTGGAGGACTAGGAATCTGGACATTGATTGACTGGTTTCTCATCATGGATGCGACCAAAGAGAAAAACTTCCAGAAAGTAGCTGCTTTGCTGTAGTACTGGACTCAGGTCATAATCCTATCTCCTGTTCTTGGGCTTAGGCCTCTATCTCCTGCTCTGGCATCGTGCCACGAGTGGGCTTTTCTTTTTATGCAGCACTACGTTAGGTGTTTGAACATTCAAACAAAAGATCAGGCCTCCCTATTGATCTATCACAAAAAAGGCCCATCATTCGTGATGGGCCTTTTCTTTATGAAATCGTACGATTATTGGAATTTCTTCGCATTAATCTTACGTTCGTTTTCTGTCAAATAGATTTTGCGAAGACGAATGCTCTGTGGAGTTACCTCGATATACTCGTCCGCTTGGATGTACTCCATTGACTCTTCAAGAGAGAATTTGATAGCAGGTGCAATACGTGTATTGTCATCTGTACCTGAAGCACGCATATTTGTCAATTGTTTTCCTTTAACAATATTGATCGTCAAATCATTATCACGGATATGCTCACCTAAGATCTGTCCTTCGTAAATATCTACTCCTGGATCGACAAAGAATTTACCACGATCCTGCAATTTATCAATTGAATATGCTGTGGTCGTGCCTTTATCCAAAGAAATCAATACACCGTGTAGACGTCCTGGGATAGGGCCTCTCCAAGCTTCATACCCTTTAAGACGGTGCGCCATTACAGCTTCACCTGCTGTTGCAGTCAATACGTTGTTACGTAGACCGATGATACCGCGTGAAGGGATTTCAAATTCAAGATGTTGCATTTCGCCTTTGGTCTCCATAATCAACAACTCGCCTTTACGTTGTGTCACAAGCTCGATTACTTTACCTGAAACTTCGGCTGGTACATCTACTACCAATACTTCGATAGGTTCGCATTTGACACCGTCGATCTCTTTTACGATAACTTGGGGCTGTCCTACCTGAAGTTCGTATCCTTCACGACGCATTGTCTCGATCAATACTGACAAATGGAGAATACCACGACCATATACTAACCATGCATCCGGAGATTCGGTTGGTATTACACGTAATGCAAGGTTTTTCTCAAGTTCTTTCTGCAGACGGTCATGGATGTGACGAGAAGTCACCAATTTACCTTCTTTACCAAAGAATGGAGAGTTATTGATCGTGAACAACATATTCATGGTTGGCTCGTCAATGTGGATGACCTCCAGTTGCTCTGGATTTTCAAAATCAGCAATTGTATCACCGATATCAAATCCTTCAATACCTACCACAGCACAGATATCACCACAAGCGACCTCTGAAACGCGACGGCGTCCCAAACCTTCAAATGTATGTAATTCTTTAACCCGTGATTTGACGATTTTACCGTCACGTTTCACCAATGAGATAGGCTGATTTTCTTTGATCGTTCCACGAGCCACACGACCGATAGCGATACGTCCCACAAACGTAGAATAATCCAATGATGTAATCTGCATTTGTAAGGTTCCTTCTACGAAAGGGGAAGGTGGAAAGTGATCAATGATGGCATCCAATAATTCGGATACATCCTCTTTTGGTTCTTTCCAATCTGTAGACATCCATCCTTGCTTGGATGATCCATACAACACAGGGAATGCCAATTGCTCTTCAGTAGCATCTAAGCTAAAGAATAGATCGAATACATTCTCATAAACTTCTTCTGGACGACAGTTTTCTTTGTCGACTTTGTTGACTACAACCAATGGTTTTAGACCTAAAGCCAAAGCTTTTTGTGTCACAAACCGTGTTTGTGGCATAGGGCCTTCAAAAGCATCCACTAATAACACGACGCCATCAGCCATTTTCAATACACGCTCTACTTCACCACCAAAATCGGCGTGACCAGGAGTGTCTATAACGTTTATTTTCACACCTTTATATTGCACCGATACGTTCTTTGCAACGATCGTGATACCGCGTTCTCTTTCTAGATCATTATTATCTAAGATTAAGTCACCTGTACCATCATTATCTCTAAAGAGATTAGTGAAGTGTAGAATTTTGTCAACCAATGTGGTTTTACCGTGGTCAACGTGCGCGATGATCGCTATGTTTCTGATATTCTGCATCTAGCAAATGTTTGTATATAAAATTTGAGGGTGCAAAGCTAACGATTTTACACCACAAATTATGCATGAACAATAATTTTATTTTATGACGGCCAATTCTTTACCTACTTTGGTGAAGGCTTTTATGGCCTTATCAAGGTGAGCACGCTCATGTCCTGCGGATATCTGAACCCGTATACGGGCTTTACCTTGAGGCACAACAGGATAGTAAAATCCTATCACATATATTCCTTCTTCTAACATTTTGGAGGCAAATTGTTGTGCTAACTTCGCATCGTACAACATCACAGGGACGATCGGGTGAAAACCAGGTTTGATATCGAATCCGGCTGCCGTCATCTGCTCTCTAAAGTAGGTGGTATTGCTTTCTAATTTGTCCCGCAGTTCAGTAGTCTCGCTTAACATATCGAGGACCGCAACGGATGCGCCGGCGATAGCGGGCGCCAATGTATTGGAGAAAAGGTAAGGACGTGAGCGCTGACGCAACATCTCAATGACTTCTTTTTTACCGGATGTAAATCCTCCAGAGGCTCCACCAAGAGCCTTACCCAAAGTTCCTGTAATGATATCAACTCTATCGATCACGTTGAACAATTCGTGGGTACCTCTTCCATTCTTACCGATGAAACCGGTACAATGTGATTCGTCAATCATCACAAGAGCCTCATACTTATCGGCTAGATCACAGATTTGATCTAAAGGTGCTACCGATCCATCCATCGAGAATGCACCGTCTGTAACAATAATTTTATGTCTGGCACCTGCAGCTGCGACCAATTGCGCTTCAAGATCAGCCATGTCCGCATTTTTATAACGGAACCGCTGCGCTTTACACAGGCGTACCCCATCAATGATGGATGCGTGATTGAGCTCATCTGAAATGATAGCATCTTCTGCACCAAACAATGGTTCGAACACACCTCCATTGGCATCAAATGCGGCAGCATATAGAATGGTATCTTCTGTACCTAAGAATTGGGATAATTTAGCCTCTAACTCTTTGTGAATATCTTGTGTACCGCAAATGAATCTAACAGAAGACATTCCATATCCGTGTGAATCTATCGCCTTTTTGGCCGCTTCTATTACTTTAGGATGAGAAGATAGGCCTAGATAATTGTTGGCACAAAAATTAACGACTTCATCACCGGTACTGACTTTAATATCAGCTCCTTGAGGGGTAACGATAATGCGTTCCTCTTTATACAAACCAGCTTCTTTGATTGCTGCGATTTCTTTCTGCAGAGCAGGTTGAAGTGTCTTATACATAATGATCTGTTTTTAAACGCAAAAATACATTATTTATCTGTGAAGCGTAGGGTATAGCATCGGTTTAAAGAAAATTTAACCCAAATGAGGGGAATAGCTAACAATGAAACCGATTGTTCGATTTTTGCTATTCGTAGCGTAATGCTTCTACAGGGTCGAGTTTGGAAGCTTTGGATGCGGGATAATAGCCTGAGACCATCCCCACGACTACACATACTGTCATTCCTAGGACCATCCATTTCCAGGGGACGATAAAGCTAGCGCCTAGTCCTAATGCGAGAAGATTGCCTATTGCGATACCCAAAATAATACCGACCAATCCCCCAATCAAGCAGATCACGATCGCTTCCATTAAGAATTGCTTACGGATAACGCTGGGTGTCGCACCAATGGCCTTACGCACTCCAATCTCGCGCGTGCGCTCTGTAACGGAGACGAGCATAATATTCATCAGTCCAATGGAAGCACCCAATAGTGTAATTGCAGCTATAGCAATCGCTCCCCATCTTACGTAAAGGAGATTTTGCATCAATATCTGGGCTACCGCATCTGACTTGATGATTTCAAAATTAGAGCTCTGCTTGGCATTCAGGTTTCTCAATTTGCGAAAGGTAAGAATGGCCTCTCCTTCTGCAGCATCCATCTTCAATGGATCTGGCGACATGACGGTAATGGAATAGGATGGATTGCTATTCTCCATCATCATCCGGGCTTTAGAGATGGGCACAAAGCAGGCCTTATCAGCACCAAAACCGGCACTGGACCCTTTGCTTTCCAATACTCCAATGACGAGAAATCGATTGTCCCCAACGGTAATATATTGTCCAAGAGGATTTTCCTTTCGCTTGAAAAGACGGGTAGAAACCTCATTACCAATGATCACGACCGCACTACCAAGTTCTACATCTTGCTTGGAGAAATTACGCCCGGATCCGATTTTGTATCCTGAGGTCTGGAGATAATTATCGTCTGCGCCGATCACCCCTATATTCGGATTAGTCTTTTCACTTTTAAATTTAATAGTGGAGCCCCAAGTGACATTGGCATTGATCGAAACAATTGCGTCAAAGTTAAACTGCTCTTTGAAAGCAGAAGCTTGTCGGTAAGTGATAGCGGGATAGACTTTTGGCTGACTCCCCTGATCTCCAATCCGTACATTTAAGCCCCGATTACGTATATTGAACGAGTTGGACCCCATGGAGGAGAAGGAGTTGGTAAGAGAGCTCTGAATGGCATCTATCGAAGTCAATACGCCAATCAATGCTGTAATTCCTATCGCAATGATGAGTGCTGTTAAAAATGTTCTCAACTTATTGCTCACGATAGACTGTAGAGCTAGTTTGACATTTTCACGATAAGACATGTTTACAGACATAGACGATTGGCTAATTTATTACCAAACTTAGATAAATTGCTTTTTAAAAGCAAATGGTAAATAATTGGCAAATTCTGTCCAATTTGATGCTATCAGTACGCCTGCCCAAGGGAATGGAGCGTGACATTTGACAGCTATACAAAAGGGACAATTGAATAAAAAAAGCTCTGGACAAAGAGCCCAAAGCTTTTTTCAGATTGCCGATACATTATTGAACGGAGGTGGCCTATTTGACCCTCGTAAAGGTGTCTGTACGTCCGATCAAACTAACGCCTACAAATCCACGGATATCAAGCTTGTCGCCCTTCAGTGTCATTTTGCAACTGTAGGTTTTACCTGATTTGGGATCGTACACTTTTCCATTCTCATAGACGTTACTTCCCGTCTTATCAAAATTAGTCAAGTTTTCCAATCCCAAGAGCGGTCTGGACTTGAGCTTCTCATCGGGATTTTTAATATCTTTCTTGGGCTGCCCGGATTCGTCGTTTGCATTCTTCAACCAATAGAGCTTCCCATAATATTTTTCTCCTTTTTTGAAAATCTCGATCCGACCCTCTCCACTAGGATTTTGCCATTTACCGATAATAGGATCCGTTTGTGCGAATGATACTACTGTAAAAAGTAGCATATACAGGGATAACATTAATTTCTTCATGATCAATGATATTTATAATTGTTAGGTGAATATACAAAAAAACAATTATGCATGCATAATATATTTACACTTTTTAATTCCCTTAATTTAAGCGTATGACTGTTGGGAGGAGAGATAGTTTAGTCAGATCCATTGCATAAATCTACTTTTCATCATTATTTTGGCACTTATTTTGCCACCTCCATGTGAGTACATTTTAAACCACTTTGCTATGAAATTTATTATTAGTTTATTATTAACAGGGCTTGTAGTAGCGGTATCATCATGGGTTATTCCAGGCGTTTCAGTAGCTGGATTTGGCTGGGCGATTGTAACAGGACTGGTGATCGGATTTGTCAACGCAACTGTAGGGAGTATACTGAGGCTTTTTACGTTTCCTTTAAACTGGCTAACACTAGGCCTAGTTTCATTTATCATTACGGTATTGATGGTCCTATTGAGTGATAAGATTATGGGTTCCAAATTTGACGTAGCTGGCTTCTGGACCGCAGCACTGTTTGCCATCGTAGTAGCAATAGTCGAAATGATCCTTTCGTCTATCATGGGCTCGTCCAAAGATTAGGACAGGCCGCTCCATAACCATACATAATAAAAATAGGTAGCCAATACTGTGTTGACTACCTATTTTTATAAGCAATTGTCTGCTTTTCTAAGTCGACCACTTCTACATAAAATCATGATCGTAGTATACGTAAATTCGACGTACATTAGCTAACTGTCTTGATGGCAGCCGTTTGTTTGGAGACTTTTTTTCTGGGTTTCTTCATCTTGTTCAACCAGATCATAACGCCGGTAATGGGCAGGGAGGTCGCGATCAGACATGAAATGAAATACAGTAATTTGGTAAATGGCCCATATACATCCCCGATATGTAGACTCTTGATAGAGGATGAAATCCGTTCATTTAGCGGCCTATCTGCAAAAATATCCTTTTCCAGTACCTTTCCGGAATATTGGTCGAGGGTCAATTTATCTGCAGGTGCCGGAGCAAAGAAGCCTACTTTATATTTAGAAAGTGACACCGTGCCTACTGAATCCTTTGCTAGGCTGATCGTATAATCTCCGGTATACACGAGTTCCTGGTCGGCGATGTGCAGCAACTGTACAACAGTAAGTGGCTTGGCATCGGGACCTGAATATACAGAAGCCAACTTAGGCTCTTCTTTAATAGACACACTTCCCTCTTTAGGGGCTTCCTTGTAGGTACCCCAAGTCTTTTGCCAGCCAGCTCTATACCAGTCAAATGACCAAAAGGGTCCTGTCACTCCCATTAAGAACAAGATTATACAGCTATAGAATCCCAAGGTGTTGTGCAAATCATGATTGACCCGTTTCCATTTGGCTGACCATTTAATTTTCAGTCCGTTCTTCCAGCCTCTCATTTTTTGAGGAAACCAGATGATCATCCCGGATAGTACGCCGAGTGTAAATAGCAGCGTGGCAGTACCGGTGATCCAACTCCCCAATTTCCGATTTTCAACACCTTCAAAAATTGGCTTCTCAATTTCGTTGAGCATCAGCCAACGATGTAGACTAAACATCTTCTGCATAAATGCAGCAGTCTTTGATTCTTTATCCTGCGGATCGCCTAACAAATGCCCACTATACGGATCGATCATCATCTGATTTGAGCGTTGTCTACCACCGGGAGCACTGCCCCCTTTTTTTTCTTTCTCCCCCTTGTTACCACCTGCTTTTTTGCCGCCAGCAAGGGCTTCTTTCTGGGAAGTCTTCTTCTCTTCAGCAGGAACCGATGCGCTGGATTCTTCTTTTTTGGGTTTATTATACAGAATGGCATATGCGCGCTGTGGGTCATGGTTAATTCGTATACCAGAAATCCTGCCCTTGATATTTTGCTGTGCAATATTCAACAATTTATCAGGGTCCAAGCGTGGGCGCTCTCCCACTTTTACTTCATATAGCTCTGGCGCTGCCGCTTCTCTGATTTCGGTATTATAGACATAGATAGTCCCTGTCAGACACACCACAAAAACGACAAGACCACTGATCAATCCAAACCAAAGGTGAAGATCGTTAAATAATTTGCGGACCTTAGGCCAGCTTGAGTTGTTATTTTTTGATTTGTTCATTCTCTCTCTTTAATGATTAATCAAACAAAATCAGGTAATGCGATAGGGCATTACCTGATTTGCTATTTCTGATGGTTAATATGCAAATATAAGGCTATCCGTCATTAATTTTAATATCAAGCACACGCCCATGTGATTGAAAGCAGTAAATGATATTATTTCACATCCCACCAAATCCGCGCAGTCAATATACCATTGTCACCTTGCTTGGATACATTTTCATTATTAGTATTGATCTCGGTCTCGGGATACATAAATCGTAGAGGATATGCTCCTGGAGTTGGCGAGGAAACGGAGTTAGGGAAATTTGGATATCCTAATCTTCTAAAATCAGCCCATGCCTGAATGTTATTGATACTATTTAGCGCTAACCATTTTTGGGTGATGATCCTTTCAATCTTATTGGTTGCATTAGCGTACTTGACATTAGCCTGATTTAGATAATCTTCGATGTTATAAGCTGCATTGAATAGGTAATTGAAGGATGCTTGTATCCCATTTTGATAAAGCTGGCTCGCTACCCCTGCAATCCACCCTCTCTCAGCAGCTTCGGCCTGCAAGAAGCTTGACTCCGCGAATGACAGTAGAACGGCTGATTGACTGAACGACTTCACAAGCCCTCCTGGTTTGCTTGCATTCTCGTTTGGTCCTTTGAAAGCCGAAGTGTTGGCTGCTGCAAATTCATCTGCTATTGAATTATTCCCAAAAATCACACCTTTATATTCTCCATTTGCGCTAACGTAGTTTTGAGCTAATCTCGGGTCGTTATACTCCTTATACTTATCGATCAGATACTGACTCGGGCGAATATTTGCATAATTGGCCACAGCCACTCCCGAATTGTTACGATAGTAAGTCTCATAAAATGGACTCATCTTCGTCGCAGTATTCAAAAATCCCGGATTGACAGCAGCATCTTCCTCTAAAAACCCCGATCCCTCTTGAACAATCTTCGCAATCTCCTGCTTGATATAAGCTGCCTGATCCGTAACTTCAGACTGACGCAGCAAAGCTCGTAGCTTGAGTGTATTCCCAAACTTGGCCCACTTAACTTCGCTTCCCTTGAACATCACATCATCATTTGACGGTTTCAAAGAAGCAATCTTTACTTCTGCAATCCCTTCAGTAATGAGGTCCATCGATTTTCGATACACTTCTTTTCCCGATTCGTAAGTAGGATGCAAGACAGCAGATCCCTTTAGAGCTTCTTCATAAGGTACATTGTTGTAAAAATCAACCAGTGTAAAGAAATGATACCCCATCATAATCTTAGCAATCCCGGAATAGAACAGTGCCTGCTCATCATTGGCCTGATCCAATACTTCTTTGTAATACAACAGATTGTTGTAACTCGATTCCCAAACGGCTATTCCATCACGAGTATCTCTTATGGCCGGACCATTGTAATTCTTTAAGGAAGTGAACGAGCTTACTCCCTCATTTGATGTCCCCCAATATCCACCCCAAAAACCTCCCACCTGATTTAACTGGGTAGACTCATATGCAGCTGACGTCACCAATGCAGCCGGCAACTTTGCACTTAAACTCAAGTTCTCTTTTATCGGAGAATTCGGGTTATCATTGACATCCAGAAAATCACTACATGCCGTAAGTGTCATGGAAGCAAAAGCAATAATCCCTATTCTAATCTTATTGTATCTCATGGTTGTATTCTTAAAAAGTCAAATTCACATTAAAGCCCATCGATCGTGTGGATGGGATCTGTCTAAAGCTGTTGTACCCATCCGTCTGATTATATAAAGCCTCCGGATCTCCAATCGTGTTGGAAGAATGTCTAATGATAAATAAGTTGTTTCCAACAAATCCCAGACTGGCCTTTTTAATCATTTTTTGCCCTGAAAGCCATTTTTCTGGTAGATCATAGCCAATATAAAGCTCTCTCAATTTGAGATAATCTCCTTTTGCAGCTGTCGTGGTCTGGATCTTTCCATAGGCATCCCACCATGCCCTATCTCCTTTGGAATATACTTCTGTATTTTCTACGATAGAACCATCTGCAAGTCTAACCATTGAATTCGGCATGATAAACGGTTGTCTATCGTATTTTACCGTCTCCGGGTGTGTCCCAGCCGTGTACATCCTTGGAATTACTTCTGAATACATCCAACTTCCCAATCTAGAGTCTATCTGGAAGCCCAGAGTGAACGATTTGTAGCTAAATCTTGTATTAAAGCCCAAAAGATAAGGCGGCACCATCGTACCTAATATTTTTTCGTCCTCAGAAGGAAGGACATTTCCATCTTTATCTAGGACAATCTTACCATCCTCTCTTTTGAAGTCCGTCATCCGAAGTGTCGGATATTGCCTGCCTTTAATAGCATAAGCCTGTCTAAAGATATTAAACTCATCTCCTGCGTAGAGGTCTTTGGCTTTGGTATCTGTATAACTGAAATTAACACCAAACTCTAATGTGACGTCGCTCTTACGAATAGCCGTCCCGCTAATCATTACTTCAATGGTCTTATTGATGACCCGGCCGGCATTTACAATCGTGGAGTTAAATCCGGTCGCACTTGAGATACCGGCATTAAAGATCTGTCCGTCCGAGTCCGAATATGCATAAGCAATATCTGTACGCAATCTATTATCAAAGAAGCCCAACTGTGTCCCCACTTCAAAAGATTTTACAAATTCGGGTTTAATCAATAGATTCGGCTCTGACAGCGAAGGCGTGAAGCCCACCAAACTTCCAAATGGGAAACCCGCAGTCTGACTGTAGGCCAAATTCAACCGATAGGGGTCTAAGGTTACGTTTCCTGTTTTATTGTAGGAACTGTAGATACGGCCATAATTCAATATTCGACTACCTCTAAGGGCTTCAATAGCATCCGTGAATACGAATGAAGTACTTATGCCCGGAGAGAAGTAACTGTTGTTGTCTGGATCGAGTACAGATACCTGATCGTTTCTCCCGGTCAATGTCAAAAACAGATAGTTCCTGTACCCAGCAGTAAACTCTCCATAGGTAGCAAGAGATCGGTATTTTGTCAAGGTAGAACCTCCTGTAAGCTCCCCAGTCCTAGACCCTTGATTGAAGATATCTTCAAATAATAAGTTTGCCGCACTGACGTTAATCTGTTTAGTATCATCCATACGAACATTTTGTCCCAATAACAATTTGGTAGAAAAGTCACCAAAATCCTTATGGAAGTTCAAAATCAAATCATTATTGAATCTTGTAAATCCGCGATGGGTATCGTTGACTGAGCCATTGATATTTCTTGTTGCCACGTTGGATATCAATTTACGATTGGTCACACGGCCGGGTTCCGATTGAAAATACAAACCTGTACGGTAGGTAGCGTCAAACCAGTCTGCAAACTCATAGTTAAATTCGAGCTTCGAATTGAGGGTGTGCTGGTCAGAAGTATTTCTATTATTGTCTGCCATAAAAATAGGGTTGCGAGTACCCGTAGCAGGATTATACCAATTCAAAGGGTGATTGGGCGAGCTTGGGTCCTCCCAATTTCTAGCTTCTTTATAATCAATATTTGCCGGTTGGGTATACACTGACAGCCACGGGCCATCACTGGTCGTATTATTCTTAAAGAATACATAGTTTAGGTTAAACGACGTATTCAGCTTGTTGAAGCGACGAGAGCCGTTAAATCTAGCTCCAGTACGACTCGATTTATCTCCAGGGATCACACCCTTAAGGCGTACATCCTGAAGCGACACAAAATAAGTACCCTTCTCATCACCTCCCGAAAAAGATAAGTCATTCTGCGTGGTAATACCCGTATCAAAAAAATCTAAACGATTGTCCTTACTTGGAGCAGCGTATACTTTAGTCGGTTGAACACCATTGATAGGCAACCCAAAGTCTCTTACCTCTCCGTTGAACCGATCTCCCCACGATTCACTTGTCACTGCGCTATAAACACCATTTTGCCCCTGACCAAAGGTAGTTTGGGCGGGCGGTAATAAAAATACATTTGAGAAGGTCGTACTGTTGCTGAAATTAATCTGCCCTCTTTGAGATTTCCCAGATTTTGTGGTAATCATGATTGCTCCATTTACCCCCTCAGACCCATATAATGCGGCAGCATTTGCACCTTTCAGTACGGTGATATCTTGTATATCATTTGGATTGATACGTGTAATATCTGGCAGAGGCACCCCATCCACAACATACAATGGATCATTCTTATCACGATTCAACGAACGTGTCCCTCTCAGCCGGATTTGAATCCCTGGGTCGGTCTTACCCGTCGTCAAATCTGTTGCATTGACTCTTAGGCCTGCGACCTTACTTGACAATGCCAACAATGGGTTCACAACCTTCCCTAGATTAAGCTCTTCATTGCTCACGGACTGCGCTGATGTTCCCAGTTCCCGAGATTGTCGTTTGATCCCAAGTGCTCCGGTAACAATCACCTCGGAAAGCATCTTAAAATCTTTTACCAATGCAATTTCGATATTGGTCTGCCCACTCTCAATTCGTATCTCTTGTGTCAAATACCCAATATGAGATACTAATAATGTCTGTCCATGGTGTGCACGAATCCGAAAAGACCCCTGCGAACCTGTGATTACGCTTCCTGACCTATCATTTTCTTTCACAGAAACAGATACACCTTTTATTGGTGTCCGCTCATCCTGCTCCACTACACGCCCTTCGACAGTCAAATGTGCCTGTCCTAACACATCTACTGCATAGGTTGTCATGAATATGAGCAATAAAATCGAAAAGTATTTTTTTATCATCCTTGACCTTTTTTAGTTAATACTTATAAAATTTACTATCTTTGACTTAGAACAAGTCTAAATAAACGCCTTCAAATTTAGATTAAATCTAAACAGAGTAATGACGACATCGGAAAAACAAGTTTAACAATCCGAAATTACCCGTTGCTATTAATCAAAATAACATGAGTCAAGTTGCCGAAAGGGCCTCTCTACATACACATAAAGACTATGAAGTAACACTCATCTCCTTGAATGAGGACTTCACTATATATCAAGCCCGGGCGCACAACTCATTACTCATCGTCTCTACATGCGGCGATGCTACCGTACTTATAGACGATGCACAAGTTGAGCTTAGAGCCGAACACTGCTGCTTCATACACACCCAAGGAGTAGATCTTTATCTAACAGCTAAGAATGAAGATGCACAGGTGATGATCCTGACTTTTAGAGATGGCTTTATGCAATATAGTGAGGTCGACATTGTTTATCAGGAGCAGTTAAAGACACTTCTACAATCCTTTACCGCGCCCTATACTTTCCACCTTCCGCCTATACATACCACAGTCTTGGATCTTGTCCACACGCAATTTTCGGAGCATCTCCTATCCGTATTTTATAAAGCCAAGTCACTTAACATCTTCTGTAGGCTAATCGAACATCTTCAGCTAGTGAAGGAAAGAAAAGGTGTGCAGCTAAGAGAAATGGATATCGAGAAGGTTATGATGGCTAAACGCATCATTGAAACCGAACTCAGTCACAATTATACAATCCCTCAACTTGCCAGAAAAGTAGGAACGAATGAGCAATATCTAAAAAAACATTTCAAATTGTTCTTTGGGAAAACGATCTTTGGTTATATCCTGGAGTGTAAAATGCAAAAGGCAAGACAGATGCTTAAGGATCAGGACATAAAAGTCAGTAGTATTAGCCAACAACTGGGATACAAACATGCCACACACTTCACAACAGCATTCAAGAGGTTCTTCGGGTATGTACCAAACTCACTGAGATATATGGCTCTTATCACATTGGACAGCATTGGCCTTCTAGGAGAATATACAGCCTTGGTACTGTAGTCATAAAAATTAACGCCCTATTTTCACCCACGATTCTTACGGCCACAATTGGCGACAAAACTGCTATGCACCACCCTCAATCTATGCATATCCGATGGGAGTTAAGCCAGAGTCATGTCATCTATTAAAATAGCTTTTACTTAGAGATAACATAGCCTTTACTTAGCCTTAGTTTAGTCTATTACTATGTAAACCCTATACTAAGGATAGGTAGAATAGCTGTCAATATAGAGTTTGCTGCGCACTAGGTATGAACTTAGTTGAAATATAACAGCTGTAACTGGAGATGACTTTTCAAATCAACTGGGATTGTGTAATCTGCGGTTTTTGCAAAAAGCCAATAACGACGAAGGGTAGATCCCTTAAGAACCTACCCTTCGATATTTTATAGAAAAGTCTATATTAGTCGAACTTCCATCTTACAAAGGCTTCGATAGCCTCGTAATCAGCCAATCCAAGTTGATCATACAAAGATGCGGTCTCGCTCGTTCTGTCCTCAGCACGTACCCAGAATTCGCGCGGGTCATCCCCAGGAAAAACCGGAAGATCTTTCTGAGACTGGTGTTTAAATATCGCCAAACGTTTGCGATATACCTCCTGCGGCGATAACGGCACAGCCATCTCAATCTCATGGATCGGGAATTCATGCCAAGCGCCGCGGTACAACCATAACCAACAGTCTTTTGTCCATTCATCAGTCTGGCGAAGTCTTTTTACTGCTTCCAAAATAATATCAAAACAGATCCGATGCGTCCCATGTGGATCAGCAAAATCTCCAGCGGCGAAGATTTGGTGCGGCTTCACTTTACGCAACAACTCCATTGTCTGCACGATATCGTCTTCGAAAGATACATTTTTTGAAAACTTCTGTCTATCGTAAAACGGTAAGTCTTGAAAATGAATATTAGAAGCTGGCAAACCGACGAAACGAGCGCCTGCTATCGCCTCTCCTTTACGGATCAAGGCTTTTATTTTACGGATGATGTCGGTATCAATCTGATTTGGCTTTTTACTTGCAAATATCTCGCGACTTTCATCGTAAAGCGTCTTGATCTTGGCAGCATCTATGCCCATCTCATTGGCGAAGTCCTCTGCAAATTCCAGATATCTCACCACGTCATCATCCCATACTGCGGTGTTACCACTAGTCTGGTATGCGACATGTACATCATGTCCCTGATCTGCCAGACGAATAAAGGTACCTCCCATAGAGATCACATCATCATCTGGATGTGGAGAGAATACGATTGAAGTTTTCTTCGCTGGCTCTGCACGCTCTGGACGCTGTGAATCATCTACATTTGGCTTACCACCAGGCCAACCGGTAATCGTATGCTGTAATTCGTTAAAAATACGGATATTGATATTGTAGGCTGGTCCTTCTTCGGTAACCAACTTTGCCATGCCATGGCTGTTGTAATCTTCTTCTTGTAGCTTTAAGATCGGCTTTTGCACCTCTAATGCAAGCCAGACCACTGCTTTTTTAGTTAACTCAGGCGTCCATTCGACATCTTCGGCCAACCAAGGTCTATCAAAACGGGTCAACAACGATGCTGCAGCCGTATCTAAGATGAATTCGACATGGTCAGACAGCTGCAAGTAGGTGGCAGGGATATCTGCCGAAATCTCACCCTCTACCGCTTTCTTCACAATCTCGGCTTTGTTGGCACTCCATGCCATCAAGATTATCTCTCTAGCCTTAAAGATCGTACCGACTCCCATCGTGATCGCTTTACGGGGCACATTTTCCTTACCTCCAAAATCCCTTGAGGCATCGCGGCGTGTCAAGTCGTCCAACGTTACCAATCGGGTACCGGAATTTGGTGCGGACCCAGGCTCGTTGAAACCGATGTGTCCTGTACGGCCAATACCCAAGATCTGAATATCTAATCCTCCACAGTCTGTAATCTTTTGTTCGTAAGCAGCACAGAAAGCCTGCACTTCTTTAACATCTACCGTACCATCTGGTATATTGATATTTGATTTTTCTATATCTACATGATCAAACAACCTGTTGTTCATAAAGGTCACATAGCTCTGAGCCGCGTCAGGCTGCATCGGATAATATTCATCCAAATTAAACGTGACGACATTCTTAAAGCTCAATCCCTCCTCCTTGTGCATCCGGATAAGCTCCGCATACACCTTTACTGGAGTAGCACCTGTTGCCAATCCAAGAACAGCCTGCTGACCTTTTTCTTGTTTAGCACGGATAATATCAGCTATACGTTTCGCAACAACTTTTGATGCGGTGTCTTGGTCAGTATACACACTTACAGGAACTTTTTCGAAGCGTGTCTCTTCCAATAAATTTAATCTAGCCATTTTAGATATAAAGTATTTGATAAGGTGAATAGCAAATTTAATAATTTATATGGTTTAACAACAGCCCCTTTGCGCTTTTTTGCAAGTTTTTGACGGTTATGTCGTTTTTTGCCCCTACTCAACCGTTTGAGCTTTTCTAACAAAATTAAATCAGACCCGTGGACCGCCACAGGAATGATCCCGGATCGTCCCAGAATAGCAAGGGCTTACTTAATATTTCGCAGTAAATCAATGGCTTTAATTAATGTATCGGTCTTTTTTGCAAAACAAATACGTAGTAGTTGTTGATTAACTTCGTTTGCATAGAAGGCTGATATTGGGATCATCGCTACTCGATATTCTCTAGTGAGCAGTGTGGCAAATTGCAGCTCAGGAAGATCAGAAATCCTTTGATAAGAGACATTCAAAAAATAAGTTCCTTCACAGGGAAGGACATCCAGTTTTGTATCTTTCAGCCCTTCGATCAATCGATCTCTTTTCTCTTGAAAAAAGCTTGGCAATGATAGGTAAACTTGCGGATTGATCAGGTAGTCGGCAATAGCATACTGCGTGGGGGTGTGTACGCTAAAAACATTAAATTGATGAACTTTTCGAAATTCGGAAGTAAGTGCTTTGGGCGCGATACAATACCCGACTTTCCATCCTGTCGTATGTAGCAATTTGCCAAAGGAAGCCACCACAAAACTTCGTTGGCGCAACGATTCGTACTGCAAAAGTGAATGCGGAGCCCGACCATCATATATCAAATGTTCGTATACCTCATCACTGATTATCAAGATGTCCGTCTTGTCCACCAACTGCTGGAGAATAAGCAGATCATGTTCCTGTAAAACCTTTCCGGTGGGGTTATTGGGATTGTTAAGAATGATCATTCTAGTCTTACTGGTCATGAGCTGCCCTACAGAATCCCAATCTATTTCAAAATCGGGCGCATGTAGGGTCACAGGAATCACTCGCCCACCAAACAGCTCTACCGTAGGTCGATAGCAGTCGTATGCAGGCTCAAAGATAAGGACTTCATCCCCCGCTCCGATGACGGAAGCTATCGCTGTAAATATCGCCTGGGTTCCACCTGCAGTAATCGTAATTTCATCTACAGGATCAGCATCTACTCCATAGAGGCGGTGAACTTTCTCTGAAATGCGCTCTCTCAGCACTGGCACCCCCGCCATATATGCATATTGATTGTATCCTTCATTCATGTATTTGCTAACCAGATCCACCAGCAGCGGATCCGCTGCATAATCCGGAAATCCTTGCGAGAGGTTTAATGCTTGATACTGCTGCGCAAGTGCAGACATCTGGGTAAATATAGTCGTACTGACCTGCGGCAGCTTAGAGGTTAGATGGATTGGCATATTGTTTTTTAAAAATAATATACTAAAATAGTAGATTATCGTCAAAAAAGTAGTCCTAATCCAGAATACCTAAAAATTTAAGTCCGATCATAAAACCATCCTTTGAGATCGACCCTTGCTGACTGCGCACATAATCCAACCGCAGCATCCTAAACTTGCCAAATCCAATGTTGTCCAACCCCAATGTAAATTCATGGTACGGCTTCTGCTCTGGAATCGCCAGATGATGATACCCTACGACCAGATTCCATTGCAGTTGATTCAATAACGGAACTTTATTCAGCAGGTAGCCCTTAAAATTGTGCTCAGTATGCATTTCCAGATAGGCATCGTTTGTACTATTCGTGTAATAGGGTAATAGAAGAAAATTATTCAGGTATCTACTCGTCGTCCCGACATACGTCTGGTTTCCATTGAAGTGCTGAAAGTCTGCAAATGAGATCTGCTCCGCGCCGAAGAATTTCCCAACTTTAACAGCAACTCCCAACTGACCTTTATTATCAAACAGGATGTCTTGATTGACTTTTATACGCAGGGCCTGGTAGTTATACATTGGCGCTGATGCTCCAAATGCCTGCTCCCATTGCGCAGTCAAAACGGGATAGCGATCATTTGGAATCGCAATCCGGGCATCTGGACGATCAAAAACCTGTTGCCCAAATTTGATTTGGGTCCCTAATGTATATTTGAAAACATGATGTCTATCAAAAATCGGAGTATGCTGCTCATGAGGAAGCAATGGATTATTAGAAGTATAGTCTTTCTTTTTCTTAAAAAAAGAGAAATCTGTCTGATTCTCCAACGCACTTCTATCCGAATATCCGATAGAGGCCTGCACACGAATAGGTGTTGCTATATTTTGTCCGTAACTTAATTTCACGAAATCCTGTTGGTATACTTTCATAAAATTTTCTTTGAAGAAGAGTGAAGCTCCCATATTGACCAGCCCAGAGATAGGCTTCGCGTCATTAAACTGCGAGATCTTACGCCCACCTTCAAGCGAAATCACCCCATATGTATGTGTATCAAAACGATGGGTAAGGAGTCCCTGCACGCGAAGCCTATGATCTGCTAATCCATAGTTAAAATTGATTCGACCTGTTGAATACCTCCCCTGATCTGCTTTCCCCAGTTTGGAAGACAGCACCGCATTAAAGTTCCATCCCTGCACGGTATTGAACCCTGTCGTGAAAACATTAGCAAGCCCTCTGTAATTAATAGAAAAGTCGGATGGAGTATGCCTATAGTGATAGCCCATAACGATATTCAAAACATTGAATTTATTATATTTCCTGTCGAGTGAGTCTATGTAACGAGGAGAATTTCTAACAGTCTGTATGCTGTCTTTTCGGGTATAGTCCTGCGCCTCCTCTACAGTCAGTGGGATGGGGCGCATCGCTCTCCAATATTCGTCATTTTTTGTATTAGCATCTTTTACCATTTTAGCCACAACATTCGAAAACACCCCTTTTTCAAATTCTTTGACATATGCATAATTTGAAAAATTGTGCGTGTACCTTCCATTGAAATGAAATCCTAAAACACTGGCCTGAAAATCGATCATCTGCAAAGACTTAGACCACCGTTTATCTCGAGAATTGTAGGTATACTGCTGCCTAAGACTCAAGGTATCGATCACTGGCTGATTCATACTATTTCCGCTGATTTTGAAATCCACAGCGTACACCTCCCAAGTCTGATCTACGAGGTAGATATATCCCGTCACTGCAGGTTCTTTACCTCGTATGGGAGTTACTCTCACCTTGTGCACGACATGCCCACTATCCAACGAAATCTTACTATCCCGCTTGAAGCGATAATATGAAAAAGCATGATCAGATATGGGCGAGATAATTGGCGATCCCAGGTCAACAGTATTTGTATAAAAATCAAAATTTGTCCCTTGGGCAGTATTGAAGCTGAAACCCTTGTTATCACCACTAACTTTTGACGCGACAATTTTTTCACTGATCTTATTGGGTTTTTGAAACGCAACCTCCGAAACGGTCTCCGACAGATAAATCACTCCCGATCGACTGGTGTCTAAGATCCCGTCTTCATCGTCGATCTTCTGACCGAGTATCCGCTTGGGTAGATCTTTTACGCGAAATATACCTCTCGAGTAAAAATCGGCCCTATACTTGTCATTCTTTTCCCCGTTCAGTTTCCGACTGCGAATCGCTTGTTTGATAATGTATACCGCTGGATCCTCGGCCTTGACTCCGACAACTACTTCATCCATCATCCGTTGCTCCGCCTGAAGGGCCACTTTTAGATCTACAGGCTGTCTGCTGAGGTCTACAGCTATCGTTTTGGAACGATAGCCCAAGCTCTGAAATGTAAGTTGGCTGGTGCCGCTCTTTTCCTGAACCTTCAGCTCGAACAGTCCCGCTCCATTCGTAGATGTTCCGATCGTACTCTGCCGGACCTGCACTGTGACATACGACAAAGCTGCTCCGCTCGTATCTGTCACGACACCCCGAATCTGGGCAAATCCAACAGTATGAAATGCTAAACATATAATCACAATAAAATACCGCATATCCAGATCAATAATAGTTGAATAAAATAGGAAAAATACAAAGTTAATGGCACGTCCAATAACAAATAGTTAAACATTGTTAATAAACTTAATTATTTGACTCAAATTATCCAACAATTTGCCTCAAATCCGGTGATTTTTTAGCGTCCATCTATTCTAAAGATTAGAGATCGACATTCTTTTATAAGGGTTATAAATGACAAAAATATTACTCGACTACGTTAGTAGATTATATTATCTTTGTAAAAACACGACACACATGAAAACGATATTATTATATTTACTACTCGTCTTTCCGGTCCTTCTCTGGGGCCAGCAAAAGAAGGTCCTAACGAAACAGGATTATATTCTACAGGTGAAAAACAACCCTGACTCTATATCCAGTTTGATTTCCCTTCGTCGCGTAGGCGGCTATGATCCCGACTACAGAGAGATGCAGGCGCTCTACAATACACTTAGCGAACAGGTGCAAAAATCCACAGAGGGAAAAGAATTCCAGGACTATCTCCAGGCACTGTCTACTGTTGCTATTGGCAGACAAGCGCCGGATTTTAGCCAGAATGACACCTCAGGTACGCCCCTACAGCTTCGAGATCTGAGAGGCAAGTATGTGCTACTGGATTTTTGGGCTTCATGGTGTCCCGATTGTAGAGTGGAAAGCCCCGACTTGGTCGCCACATATGAACGCTTCAAAGGCGACCGATTCGAAATTCTCGGAATATCGTTTGATAAAGATAAGAAATCATGGACAAAAGCGATACATGTCGACAAAAGACATTGGAAGCACGTCTCTGATCTTAAAAGATGGCAAAACGATATTGGAACACTCTACGGGGTCAAAGCCATCCCGCAGAATGTATTAATAGATCCGACGGGTAAGATCATCGCTCGGAATCTCCATAAAGAGGATCTTAACAGAAAATTAGCAGAGGTATTAGGTAAATAGGGGCGGGCATCATCCATCCCCCATGCTCTTCTTGCGTTAACCAAATAGGGCACTAAAGAGATCCTCTAATTTGGCAACTGGTCTTATGGCAATATTATATTTTTTGGCATCAAGGCCTTTTGTATTGAATTTTGAAATAAAGACACCGTCAAATCCTAATTTCTCAGCCTCTGCAATACGTTGTTCAATCCGGTTTACCGCTCTAATCTCACCCGATAGCCCCACTTCTCCTGCAAACGCAAAATTCGATTGAATAGGCATATCCTGCTGCGAGGAGATAATGGCAACGATGACGGCGAGATCAATTGCAGGATCTTCAACACGAAGCCCACCAGCGATATTTAAAAACACATCTTGTGCACTCAGCCGGAATCCAAATCGTTTTTCCAATACGGCCAATAGCATATTGAGCCGCTTAGTATCATATCCCGTGGATGAGCGCTGTGCATTTCCGAAAGCGGAATTACTTACTAATGCTTGTACTTCGATCATCATTGGACGCATACCTTCCAACATGGCTGCAATCGCGACTCCACTTACCGGCTCGTCCCGCTGGGATAGCATGATTTCAGACGGATTGGACACTTCCCGCAACCCCGACCCCTGCATTTCGTAAATACCTAACTCTGATGCCGAACCAAATCTATTCTTTACAGCCCTCAGAATACGATATACGTGATGACGATCTCCTTCAAACTGCAAGACTGTATCCACCATATGCTCCAGTACCTTGGGCCCAGCAATAGACCCATCTTTCGTGATATGCCCCACAATAAATACGGGCGTACTGGTCTCCTTTGCAAACCGCAACAATTCCGCGGTACATTCTCTGACCTGAGAGACAGAGCCTGGTGCAGATTCTATCTGTGATGAATGCAGAGTCTGTATGGAATCGATGACGATTACATTGGGCTGCACGGCTTCTATTTGCTTAAAAATATTCTGTGTAGAGGTCTCCGTCAAAATGTAACAGTTGGCCATAGATGACTGGGACAAACGCTCGGCCCGCATCTTGATCTGTTGCTCACTCTCCTCTCCAGAGATATAAAGAGTCTTCACCTGTGGAATAGAGAGCGCCAATTGGAGCATCAGTGTTGACTTTCCTATACCCGGCTCTCCGCCAATCAAAACTAACGACCCCGGAACGATACCGCCCCCCAGCACCCGATTAAATTCTTGATCCGGAGTCAATATCCGGGACTCGTCCTGATACACGATCTCGTGGATGATGGCAGCTTTATTGGCTCGCTTTGGTGTCGTACTGGCTGTAGTACTCCTCCATTCCGGGACTTTAGAGCTAGCTTTTTCAACGACTTCCTCGACAAAGGAGTTCCATTGCTTACAAGAAGGACATTGCCCCATCCATTTTGGAGACTCATATCCACAATTTTGACAGAAATATGCTGATTTAGTTTTCGCCATTTCACGAAATTACTAAAATTTGTTGGCCGAGCGTGCTATACAAATTGGGCTTTTGGTTTTTATTGCCCCAGGCCTATCAAAAGCTCACATCTATGTCGGATCAGCACGCATGCCCATACAGCCCTAAATTGTCAGACTCTGCTTCTGCCACATCGATCGATAAGCGGAATCTTGCGCTAGCAATTGTGTGTGTGTCCCCTGCTCAATTAGGTTACCATCTTTGAGCACCATGATGTTATCGGCATGTGCAATAGTGCTTAGGCGATGAGCGATAATAATTAAAGTCTTGCCTTCCTGACTCATCTTGTCCAGTGTCCTCTTAATTACTTCTTCGGACGCTGAGTCTAACGCTGAGGTGGCCTCATCCAGAATTAAGATCTCGGGATTGCGGTAGAGTGCTCTCGCAATTGCAATTCTTTGCTTTTGTCCACCAGAGAGGAATGTACCATTTTCACCTAATTGGGATTGGAATCCTTCGGGCAATTTTTCAATAAAAGGTAGTATCCCTAATGCTTTTGAAAGATCTACAATTCGTTTAAAATCGGGATGATCATCCCCTAGAGCTATATTTTCGATGACATTACCGGAAAAAAGATTGACTTGCTGAGGGACGACGGATATCAACCGCCGTAGGGAATAATGCGATAGATACGTAATGTTGTAATCACCAATGGATATCTTTCCTTGATTTATAGGATAAAGGTGTTGCAAAAGGCCTGCTAGTGTCGTTTTCCCAGATCCACTCTCCCCCACGATCGCTGTCGTAGTCCCTTTACGAAAGACACAATTCAGATCCTTAAATACATCCGTCCGGGTACCGTAACTGAATGCTACGCCTTCCAATTTGATATCTCCTATTTCTTCCGGGGCAATGTCCATCTTTTCTGTTCGCTCTTCCAGGTCGAGATCCATAATCTCAAAGAGACGATCTGCTGCGATTAATGCATTTTGAACGACCTTATTCATCCCGATCAATTGTGTCACAGGACCGGTAAAATATCCAATAAGCGCGTAAAATGAAAAGAGTTCGCCCGGGGTAATAATACGATCAACCACATATCTAGCGCCAACCCATAACAAGATTATCGTAAAGAAACGGGATAAAAAATCGGATGTATTTTGAGCAAAAAGAGTATTGAGTACAGATCTGTATATTGTTTTAAGTAGTTTACTAAACCGATCGTCGGTCTTATCATTGGCATAGCCCTCCACCCCAAATTGCTTTATTGTACGCATAGCGTGAAGCGATTCTACCAGATGAGACTCCAGTTTAGCATCCTCTTCCATCAGTCGTCTTTCCACTTTTCTATTCAGTCTATCCGACACCGCATATATCAATATGTAGAACGGGATGATCGCCGTCATGATAATGGCAAGCTTCCAGTGATAAGTGAACATTAGGACAAATGAAAAAAAGACAACAAACACATTGACAACAATCTGTATCGCAGCATCATTGATGAATGTTCGTATTTTAACCGCATCATTAACTCTTGAGATAATTTCACCCACCTGCATGGTATCGAAGAATCGTTGCGGTAAACGGAGAAGATGTTTGTAGTATCCGAGGATCAGAAATCGATCTATTCTTTGCCCTGTCTGGAGAACTATGATATTTTTCATTGAGGCAATGAAAATTTGAAAAAACAGCACAACCAACATGCCTATGGAAAGAATATTCAACAGGCGGATGTTGCCATCTAATAAGACATAATCGGTGACCTTTTGGATATAAATGGATGTAGAAAGACCGAGTAAAGTATAAATAGCTGCACCAATTACCGCTTGTAAGATAATGCTGCGATGTGGGTGGATAAGGTTCCAAAATCTCTTATAAAGGTTGGTTTTTTCATTTCCTTGTGCAAAATACTCGTTGGGTTCCATCAGGATAAGAACACCGGACCAGATTTTTGTAAAATCTGCTATCGACTGTTTTACTACTTTACCAACCGCCGGATCCATTAGCGCGATCTTTCCCTTCTTCACTTCATAGATGACCACATAATGTTCTATCCCGTTGGCCAAAACAACATGAGCAATAGCAGGAAGAGGGACTTGAAGTAGAGCCGGCAAATCGCCTTTCACACCTTTCGCATAAAAACCCATTGCTGACAGCCCCTCAATCATCCCCAACACATTGGTCCCTCTAGTGTCTGTATGGCAAACCTGCCTTATTTTGGCAATAGGCAATTCTAGCCCATAATATGTTGCAACGGAAGATAGACAAGCTGCACCACAGTCTTTGACATCATGTTGCAATATAGAGATCGGTGTTTTCATTTAAAAAGCGATGGATGGGTAAAGATTATTTTCGAACATATGGTCAACGTATGATAATATCATCCAGTTGATCAAATGCTAGCTGCCAGAGACTACGCTCCGCTATGCTAAATCTGGCCGTCAAAGGATGCCCTTCCTTTACGCTAACCTTACGTCCATTTTTAAGACTGAGATAATTTTGATCGGTCTTACAATGCACATTGACGTAAGATGTATTCGACACTACGTCTATTGCTGGCCGATCATCGGTACGAATGACACGTGCGCTCAGAACACCCCAACGCTGAGCGGGGTAAGCATCTATATGTATCGAAACCAATTGTCCAGTGGTGATGAGCCCCATTGAAGATAGTGGCAGCCTACAGATTACTGTCAAAGAAGAGTCTACGGTATCTATGCGCTCACTTCCAATATTGGACACGATTCCTCTTGCAGCAGTATAAATGGGAATCTTGATAAATGGCGTAGCGGCAAGTAACATGATAAAAAAGCATAGGCTACATGTGTATATTATATAGTTTTGTGGTTTTGACATAAAAATGGAATGGATTTAATACTTAATTAATGGAAATTGTCATAAATTCGCTTAAACATTCAACTTATGCCAGCCGTATTTGATATTTTGCCGACCTTTTCGGAATCTCCGTATTCGTATATAATAGTTCCGATTATTCTGGTCATCAGCATTGTTGGATTCTACTACAAACCTGTCTTTCATGCCTTGCTCCTTCATCCTTATGAAATATGCCGAGGTAAGCGGCTACACACCCTTCTGACCTCGGCATTGATACATCGTAATTGGGTACACCTGCTGATTAATGCCCTACTCATATTTGGCCTTTTATTCGATCTGTTTGGAGTTTTGAAAGTCGAAAAAGGACCTATTTTAGCTTACGGATTATCATTATCGTTACTGCTGAGCTTTATCATCATTCCGAACCTTTTTTTGACCTACTCTTACAAAGATGATTTTAGTTACACAGCCGTTGGCGCATCTGGACTGACCTTTGCTCTCTACGGATTCAGCGCGATGTTTTTCCCTCTAGAGCACATGAGTAGCTTACTAATAAAGGCAATAAAAAATAGCGGACATTACTGGCTATACTTTTTTGTCATTATTTTTGTACTATCCTTTATTAAAAGTCTTTCGATAAACCGAAAATTACACCTTGTCGCTTTCCTTTTTGGTTCAATTTGTGTATTTTTGGTTAGACCGAGTGCATTTGCAGAATTCTTGAAATGCTTTATTTACTAAATTCCAAGATACTTATAGATCCAATCTCTCCAAGCTGTTTGTTTTCCAGGCTCCCTTCCACCACCGTTATAAGATTTTTGTTGTTCAAGGTTAAGTTCTGCTAGGTTAATTCCCGCTGTCTGGATTTTTTTTTCTAAGTTTTTCATGATGTTTTGGATTAATTTATTTTGTAATCCAAAACTAGATTTAGAGGGTCGCTGGCACCACAACCCTAGGTTGTAGCCTACAACCCGGGGTTATAATGCCTATATTTTCTACAACCCTAGGTTATAATTTTTAATATTATTATATTTAAACATTTTTAATCTGCATGGGTTATGGAAATCGGAGAGCATATACGAATCAAAAGAGAGCACCTAAAAATCTCTCAAGAAGCAGTAGCCTATAGGTTGGATATGTCCCAAGCGGCTTATTCCAAAATTGAACGTGGGGAGACTAAGGTGAAAGTGGATCAGGTCTACAAAATTGCGGACTTCTTTGGAATTAGCGTGTATGAGCTATTACCACCATCCCTAGCGAGTGATATTGCGAATGAAAACGTATTTGGACTTCTGTGGTACGCGGCTAAGTGGGGGTTTTCGACCTTAGTGCATAAGATCAAGAAACTTTTCAAATAGCCATCATTATCCCCATCAGGCTATTGAAAATAAACATGCACGCGAAGATGACTATCAACCCAATAGTTATTCACGATCTCATCATAATGCTTTAGCAGAAGTAGGATTTCTGCCGGCGACCAGTATACGTATCTTGGGCGTCACGTCGCTGGTTCTAAATAAAAATGGGTATAACAAAATGAGTGTAGAAGAGAAGGAATACGATTCCTTTATAGAGAAATCCCTCTAAGCAAACATTCTAATACTCTCAAACTAATGGTACACAGCTGAAGACTTTGACATTCAACTGTGTACCTATCGAATTAGTTTAGCTTAGCAATTGCAGTAATCGTACCGCCCTCCACTCGTAAACCTCGGGTAGCAGTTGCTGTGACTGCATCAATTTTGTATACGTAGCTAGTACCCTCTTTTAAGGTAAAGCCGACATAACCTACGCCATTTCGCTTTGTATAATTGGTTGACGTAACGCTATTAATTTCACCCGGTTTAGGTAAGCCTGTCACTTTTTTAAAGCTCTTATTATAGACATTCACCACGGCAAAATTATATTTATCCGCGGTATTGGTAGAAGTCATCAATACCAGGAAATTTCCTTGACCTACATAGAGCCAATTCCCCATTTTATACCCTCCCGACAATTCTTCAAAATTTAGGTAGTAGCTAAGGTCATATTCTGTCGTTCCCTTGTTAATACGTACGATTGCGGATGGTTTTTTACTACTTGGCTTTCCCCCCGTGGTTGCCGAAGCAGGTGAAAAAGCATACAGGTCCCCTTTTTCATCTACGGCTGTTCCGTCCAGAAAGTACGCACCGATGTAACTTGTACGATCAGATTTGATTACTTTTTCCAGCTCCATTTTTGGATACGAATACACTGCTATCCATGAACTGTCGGGATAGGCAGTATCAAATGCGGCGTTGCAGCATCCCTTTATAGACATATAAGGTGCAAATACCTTATCTCCGAATTGCCTGATCCAGGTAAAATGAGCCAACTCTCCGTTATTGGAGGGCGCTTGGTTGTTTATTGCCCCCTCACCGGTAATTAGTAAACTATTAGTATTCACGATGTAGAAATTGGAAAGCTTATTCGTGATGCTTCTCGACATCTTCATTAATAAAATATCATCATTGACCGGAGCAAAAGCCTGAACGGTTTCAGACTGAAAGTCCGAGACTTTATTCAAACTTCCATTTGTGATCTCATAGGTCGTGACTGCTCCAGGATTGCCTTGTCCATACAGCATCGAGAAAAACTTATTATTTGCGGTCATATAATATCGATAGGTACCGTCTTGTTCTATACCATGCCCCCTAGTGGTGACAGATCCTTCTTCTAAACTCGCAGCCGTCAATAAATAATCCGCCACACCTGTTGATGCAATTGGTGACACGGCGACAATATAATCTCCATAGTTCGCAGGGCCTACATCATCCTTCTTACAGGATGCAAATGTGGAGACCGCAACAAGTGCAATTAGCATTTTTTTGATATTCGCTTTCATCTAATTATTTTAAATTATTGATGTCCTTTTATTGTTAATTGTGTCAATAAAACTTCCGTCAGCAGACGGAAGACTTCAATTGCTGAAAAGAGATTGCTTAAATAATATTTGTCTAATGTCTCAAAATTATACAAATATAGTTTCACCCCAAACTGCAGCGATTGATGATTTTTGATCTATTATTTATTTATAAAATATCGCAGGTTAACATAAAATGCTCTTCCTGGTTTTTGCAGGCTAAAATTGTCATACACTTTGGCATTCGTGACATTCTTCGCTTCAAATCCTATATTATAACGGCTATCAGATAGGTTATATACGACATTAAAATCATGTGTAAGCTGCTTTGGTACATACAACTTCTGTCCACCTCTACTTGGCCAATACAGGTAGAACTGGTGTACATATACGAGATTGTACCCGACGTTAAGGGTATTTCCTTTTTCCAGAAAATCTTTGAAAATAACCGATGCATCCGCATGTCCGAAAAAATAGGGTATATTCGGCATTTGATCATTATACAGCGGACTAATATGGGAATAGTTAGGTTCATATTTCTGCTTGTTCTGTAAATACTGATAAGTAATCGATCCACCGAGCATCAGCCAATTCTGATAGGAGTAACGTGCGTCTGCATCTGCGCCCCAGGTTTGTACGCCCTCTCTATTATCGGCCACAAGCTTTGATTGGTTGTTATTTAGACGGTTGTAGACAAAATCGCGTGAATATCGGTAGATCATATTGGCCCCCACAGCAAACCGATGGTCTTCTTGAGCATTAAAATTATAATTTGCACCTAGATTCACATTGTGACTATTTTCAGGTCTTAGCTTTGCATTGGCCTCTTGATTCGTCACGTCACCATACATTTCATAAGGAGAGGGCATTCGATTTGTCCGTTCGTAAGAGGCTTTGATCTGTAAGTTTGGTCTTACATAATAAGAAGAAGCTAAGCCATAGCCAAATCTGTTGTGTGTGGTATCCTGCGTACCACTCTTGTTATTCTGAGTAATGAATTTGCCAAACACGGTAGTAGTCCAAACATCCTGGATACCATACGTATACCCTAGACCGAGAATATTTTTATTTGTTTTTTGTGGCACTTCATATGCAGCATTTGTAGGATTCAATTCGTCTTTGCCTTTACGATCGAATGTTGAAAAGACATTGCTTAATGCAATGGAATGATGTTCATCCATTTTATAATTTAGATTAGCCGTTGCCAGTCCTTCATTATTTTTGTAGATATAACGCTGTCTAGCACGCTCACCATTAGTACCATTTGGTTTTGATGTACCATACCAGTCATACCGTACATTGACCGTATCAATATTTTGTTCTTTACCTAAATTAAAGTTGGCATTCAAAGTCAGATCCAAGCCCTTGATGATATCCGTCTTCCTATATTTCAACGTGGGCATTACAGTAGATCCACGGCTATGCCATTTTCCAAAAACAGAACGCATCCGTGCTCCGGTCTGGATTTCTTTATAATTCTGTCCCAAAATAACGCCTAGCAATAAGCGGTCAGCAAAACTTTTGTCTACGAATCCAACCTGTGCTATGACGGACTCGTTATGGTATTTATCATGAAAACGTTCGACAACTGCATTTTTTTCATACGCCCCTGTATAGATATCCGCTGCTTCAACAGTTACTTTGTAATTATTGTCTGAATAGTTTTGGAAAGCATTCAGTTGAAATGTCAAGCCACTCTTCGAGGTAGCCGCAGCGTTTATCACCGTGCGATGGGTATTGAATGATCCGTAACTGTATGAAGCATCCACAAAATTGCGGAAACGATCTGCGGTTACAATATTAATCGCCCCTCCTAGCGCATCTGCTCCTAGCCACATAGGCACCACGCCTTTGTACACCTCAATACGATCCGCAATATTGATCGGTATATTATTGATCTGAAAAGAAGATCCGAAGTTGTCCATAGGTATTCCATCCACAAAGTAACGAACGTGCTCTCCCGAAAACCCGTTTAGAGACAAATTAAAGTTAGAACCAACACCGCCCGACTCTCTTACACGGACACCTGCAACCTTGTCCAAAGCTCCAGAAATATCCAAAGTCGTGTTGTACAGTTTAGTCGCATCAATGGCTGTAACATTATACGCTTGGCGGTTGACCTCCTGCACTTTGGTTATTCCCAAAACTTCTACTTCATCAATGGTCTTATTGGATTTCTGTAATGTGAAATTTTGAATATTTACGGATTCTGGAGTTAACACGACATTTTTTGTAAATACCTGAGCCCCGATTGACGTTATCTGTACATTTACATTTTTTTTCTTGATGTTGCGGACTTCAAATGCGCCATTATTATCCGAAATAGTCTTTTGACCGTCAACATTAATCGTGGCGCCGGGTAAAGGTTGATCTTCTAAATACACCACTCCTTTGAGTAGAGTTAGTTGTTGCTGCGCAAAAATTGACATTCCGTTGCACAGAAGGGCAAATAAAACCCAAATTCTTATCTGTTGCATTTTTCTATTTTTTCTAGTAGAAGAAGCATACATTGTGTATGCATGGTTGAGTTAGTTGTGTGGATGTTGTAATTTTATCATCTTATATCTAAGATGATATTGGCCGATTATATGAGGAGGCTTATGATTACATAATTGTCGTTATATCCTCTTTCGACTGGTTTCCGATAAGTAGATGTTTCTATGGCATAGCTTCCTTTCCAAATAAGTTAAAATCGTTGTTCTTCTAAAGACCTTAATTCGACTATCCAATATCTCAATTAGACTAGTGACCTCCTATTGGCGTCAACTGTAGTTGATGCCAAATAATAAATTCTACCAATTGCACTGATAACCAAAGTATTAAAAATACTCACTGTATAATGAACAAGGGTAGTATTGTCTCTCGTCATCCTTATATTTAATTTAGACTAATTACAAACAATGGGCAAATATAAAGGAATATCCATTTACATGACATAGAAAAATGAAAAAAATCTTTGTTATTGTGTTACGGATATCTTTCAGGAGAAAAATAAATTCTGGGACGGGACTGTTTTTTTAGCAGAGCAGAAGGGACAGAGGAAAAGTGGTGATTATAGGTTGTTGGGTGTCATACCGAGAATCTAAAACCCACAATAGGATACTTTAGGTTTATGACACCTACCCGCCCGCTATTCGTTTTCTTTCAATATTCGAAGAAAATTATCGCCCATTATCTTGGCCACATCAGCTCTGCTATACCCCCTATCAAGGAGAGCTTTTGTCAGAAGGGGGAATTTACTGACATCGTCTAGTTCCCGCGGTGGTGACTCTATTCCGTCGTAGTCAGATCCTATGGCCACATGATCGATTCCTACTTTGGCCACTAAATAGTCGATATGCTCCAATAGCTTGGACATAGGGGCATTGGCTTCATGCTGTCGTTTTTTCGAAAGCTTTTCGTACTGCCGTGTTGGTGACAATTTATAGTTTCCGCTTTTACCAAACTGCTCACGATACAGTTTTTTCACCCGATCGCTGTATGTTGGATCCAAAAAACCAGAGTAAAAGTTAACGCCAATCACCCCTCCATTCTTTTTTAAAGCAGCAAGCTGTTCATCCTTTAGATTACGATAATGGGGCATCAGGGCGTAGGCATTACTATGCGACACCAGAATTGGCTTAGTAGATGTCTCTATAACATCATAAAAAGTTCGCTCGCCACCGTGTGATAAATCTACCATCATACCCAGTTCATTCATTCTACGAATGATTTCCTTTCCATGATCGCTCAATCCTTTTCCTTCATCGCGCTTGGTTTTTACCTCAATAGCAGCGGCAGTTGCCCAGGGCAGGTTGTAGTTCCACGTCAGGGTCAAGTACCGTGCTCCCCTGTCATAAAGTTTTTCCAGGTTAGCAACACTGCTCTCAATCATATTACCTCCTTCGACTCCAATCAGTGCCACGATCTTCCCTGTACCCAAAATCCGATGGATGTCCTGGCTACTTTTGGCAAGCTCTATACGATTCGAATTCTTCTCAATCATGCGCTCTAGCGCATCAATTTGGTCATTAGCATGTTTAAAAGCTCCCTTTTGCCATTTCTTATCATCAGACCAGACTGCAAAAACCTGGACATCTACTCCCCCCTCCTTAAGCCGAGGTAGATCGGTGTGACCGGTAGAAAGCCTACTGCCGATATCCTTCCCTTTATAAATAGATTCGTAGATCACATCATTGTGTCCATCTACTACGATTATATCGTGATGAAGTTGTCGATAATCCTGTGCTTTGACGGGTATCATCATGGGGAGAATAAGAGTAAGAAACAGAATGTCATATGCTAGCTTATTCATGGTTAGTGTCTTTTAGTTTCAGCTATCGCTTCATAGATTGTTTCTTGTATGCGGCTACGGATATTCAAATCATACAATTTATTGGAGACTTGCGGGTGCACGCGATTGGACAAAAAGATGTAGATAAGCTGATTAGCTGGATCTATCCAGATACAAGTACCTGTATATCCGGTATGTCCATACACTGTACTATTGGCAAATTTTGACGGATATTCCTTCTGAGGATCTGGATCACTACGGTCAAAACCCAGTCCTCTTCGACTAGTCTTAGATTGCTTGGAGGTAAAGAGGTCTACTGTCTCGGGTTTAAAGTACCGAACTCCACCATATTCACCTCTGTTGAGTAACAACTGCGCATAGATCGCCAAGTCATTCGCGGTCGCAAAAAGCCCCGCATGCCCAGCCACCCCACCTGCCATTGCTGCGCCTTGGTCGTGGACATATCCTTGTAACAGTACTTTTCGAAATGAAGTATCATGTTCTGTCGGGATAATGTTATCTTTTGAAAAATGCGCTCGAGGAAGATACCCCGCAGTCTTCATCCCCAGAGGTTTGTAAAAATTAGTCTGCACATATTCCTCCATTGGGATTCCCGTCTGATGCTCGGCAACCTCTTTCATGACGTACATACTGATATCACTATACACATAGTTGCCGATAGGTTTCACAGCTGAATTAAGCATCTCCGGCCACATGACATCCCTATAGTAGTGATTACGAATGTAGCAGCTATCCGCCACCTTCACGGTATGCGTCGCTGTGTATGTCCGCTGGACATCTCCAGTTTTAAGGTATTTGTAGAAAGGTATGAAGGGTGTAAATCCAGCTTCATGGAGCATCACGCTACGCAATGGAATATTCTGTTTGTCAGTACTTTGAGCTTGATATAGATAGTGTCCAATCGTACTATCCAGATCAATTGTATGATTTTCAGTTAGCCGCATGATGACCGGGGTAGTTCCAGCGATCTTGCTTATAGATGCTAAATCAAAAATATTTCCGATCACGGTCGGCTGTTCACGGGTATAGGTATGATATCCATAGCCTTTCTCAAAGATTACCTGTCCGTCTTTAACGACCATTACAACGGCTCCTGGTGTGGCCTTTTCAGCTATAGCTTCGGCCGCTATGACATCTATTTTTTTAGACAATTTTTCGACATTAATCGAACTTCCCTTTCCCTCAGTATACTGAAGCCGGGTCTGATTACTGTTATACCCTGCTCCTTTTGCATAATAGAAGCTAAAGTTTTTTTGGAGCTTGGCAGTACTAGCCAATCCACCAAATATGGTCATGGCCGCATTTTTCTGCGCGCCGGAATCTACCTGCTCATTAAAGACTATCGGTGAGCCAAAATTATGGAGTTTGGACAATCCCTCCCCCGTTCCAAATAAGGCCAATATGATGCTTTTGTTATTACGACGGACCTGCATTAGCTGATGAATCAGTGGATCAGTCAACTCCGCTTCTGTTAACGCAACAATAACTGTACTGGCGTACTTTGCGCTCTCATCCACCCGCTTGAGATCGCGAACCTCGAAGTCCGCATATCGTCCTGCTTGTGTGATAAATGATTCAAACTTCAGCGAATCGGCTGTTAGGAATACTATCTGGTGATCATTTAGTCTGCCCACGGGGACCAGATTCTGTTGATTATTAAGCAGTACAGATGCGTTCTGCACGGTAGTCTTATACTGTCCATGAACGTGCGCTGCGGCAAAAGCGCTCAAAGTCATCAGTAATAATCTCAACGATCGAATATTCATGTTTGCGTTCAAATTAGGTTTATATAATATAAAAGTAAACAATATATTTTCTTTTTTATGTAAAAGAACATCTAAAACATGCAAGATAATGCAAGTCTTGATGCAAATTCCTCGATATGCGCCCATTTGTATAGGCTAAATAATACGAAGATTTTTTTGGTGCGCGCAACACTCGTTTGCATTAAAAAATTTTGTCTAAGTTTGAGTAATGCCGGAATTAATCGATAATAAGCACATCTTCTCCCTGTTGGAAGTGACCCGCAGCATCCAAAAGACAATAGCAGATCGCTATAAAAGTCTATATTGGATCAAAGCTGAAATGAATAAGCTCAACCACTATTCACATTCTGGACACTGCTATCCGGAGCTTGTCGAAAAGAAAGATGGAAAGATTGTTGCTGAAATTCGATCTATACTCTGGAAAGCCGATTACAATCGGATTAACACAAATTTCCTCAAAACTGTGCAAGAGCCGCTCCGGGAAGGCATCACGATGCTCTTTCAGGCAGCAATATCCTTCGATCCGATGTACGGTTTAAGTCTTAAGATTGTGGATATAGATCCTACTTTCACGCTTGGAGAACTTGAAAAAGAAAAGTTGGAGAGCATCCGAAAATTAAAGGAAGAGGGGATATATGAGGCGAATAAAACCCGTCCATTTCCACTAGTTCCTAAAAGATTGGCTATAATATCTGTGGAGACCAGCAAAGGACTCTCGGATTTTTATAACATTATCAACCATAACCCCTGGGGCTATAAATTCGAATGTACGCTATATCCTGCACTCCTACAGGGGGATAAATCTATTCCTTCTATCATCAGGCAACTGAGTGTCATTGCTGAGCATATGGAACAATATGATGTCGTGGCGATCATTAGAGGAGGCGGTGGTGAGGTTGGACTCTCGAGTTATAACAATTATTTGCTTGCAAAAGCGGTTTCTCTTTTTCCGATACCCATCTTGACGGGGATTGGACACTCAACAAATATGACGGTCACGGAAATGGTGGCATACAGAAGCGCCATTACACCCAGCGAGCTGGCCGATTTTTTGATTCAAAAATTTCATAACTTTGCCATCCCATTGGACAAAGCCATAGGAAGTATACAAAGTAGATGTGAACAACTATTTGAACAACATTATCAAAAGCTTTCCAAATACGCTTCAGACATCAGATGGAATGCGCAACATGCCATTCAAAATGCTAAAAATGAGTTGGATGGGCTAGAGAAAAATCTAACAACAACACTTTCGCAACATTTCAAAGAACACCGTAGGGCACTGGACCATACAGAGCATGTATTGAAACTAGCAGATCCACTGCAACTCTTAAAGAGAGGATTTTCTATTACTAAAGTCAATGGGCAACTTGTCACCTCCGTCACAGACATCCAACCTGGAGATACCATACAGACGATGCTCAGTGAAGGGATCATAGTAAGTACAGTAACAGATACTAAAGAACAACAACATGGAACCGAACTATAGCTATACCGAAGCATACACCGAATTGCAATCAATCGTCCAAGACATAGAAACGGGGACAGCTAATATTGATGAACTGTCCAATAAAATCAAGCGCGCTTCTAGTCTTATTGAAATCTGTCGGGCAAAATTAACGGCTACAGAAGGAGAGGTCGCTAAACTACTAGCCAATCTAGAACCTCCTCAGCAGCAAGATGCCGAAGAAGAATGATCCTTTCCGACTCTACTTCTATGTAAAGATATTGTTGTCAATTTACTTTCCTCCACAAGAGATCTCATTAAATAGTTTTATTCCTTAAATTTGTTCAACTTTCTTCAACAAGAATATTGAATAACAGCAAGATAAGTCACCACTGCATGCAAGACACCGAAAAAAATAGTCCTAAAACCCACATAATTATTAAAGGTGCTCGTGTCAATAATCTCAAGAATATTGATGTGAGCATTCCCAAAAATAAACTAATCGTTGTAACCGGAATGTCAGGTTCTGGCAAGTCATCCTTAGCTTTTGACACGTTATATGCCGAAGGCCAACGTCGGTATGTAGAGAGTCTATCATCATACGCCCGCCAATTTATGGGACGGATGAATAAGCCCGAAGTTGATTACATCAAGGGCATAGCTCCTGCCATAGCGATCGAACAGCGGGTCATCACAAGCAACCCACGGTCAACCGTCGGGACGTCCACGGAAATATATGATTACCTCAAACTCCTCTTTGCCCGTATAGGTAAGACCTTTTCCCCAATTTCGGGCAAAGAAGTAACCAAAGATACCGTAACGAGTGTTGTAGATGAAATATCATCTTATCCAGAAGGAACGACCTTAACCATCCTCTGTCCGCTGATCCCTATCAATAACAGAAAGCTGAAAGAAGAGTTGTCCCTACTCCTTCAAAAGGGATTTGTAAGGGTCTGGTATAAAGAGCAGATGCAAAAAATAGAGCAACTCATCGAAGACAAGTCCGTATCCAATAAATCGTTTAAGGAAGATGAAGTACAAATCGTTATCGATCGGCTCAAACTGGATAAAGAAGAGGAAACCATTAGCCGTTTGGCCGATTCCATACAGACGGCCTTTTTCGAAGGGAAAGGGACATGTACAGTCGATATAGATGGAGATAAACGCATATTTTCAGACAAATTCGAATTGGACGGTATCACCTTCGAAGAGCCAAACGCTAATTTTTTCAGTTTTAACAATCCCTACGGTGCATGCCGTAGATGTGAAGGATATGGTAAAGTCATCGGCATAGACCCAGATCTAGTGATCCCGGACAAGAGCCGGTCAGTATATGACGGTGCTATCGCACCATGGCGCGGGGAGAAAATGGGAGAATGGTTACAGATGCTCGTCAAATCAGCTCTTAAATTTGACTTTCCGATACATCGTTCATACAGTGATCTGACGGCACAGCAACAGGAGCTGATCTGGACCGGTAACAGTTATTTTAAAGGTCTGAATGAATTTTTCCAAGAATTAGAAGAGCAGACTTATAAAATACAGTATCGGGTCATGCTCTCTCGCTACAGAGGCAAGACCGATTGTCCAGAATGTAAAGGCTCACGCCTCCGTAAAGATGCTACCTATGTTAAAGTCGCCGATAGGTCCATTACCGATCTGGTGCTTTTACCACTGGATCACGCACTCCCTTTTTTCCAAAGTCTAAAGCTCAACAAAAACGAGCAAATTATAGCCAAGAGACTACTGGCCGAAATCACCAATCGATTGCAGTTTTTGTGTGATGTAGGATTGAGCTATCTCACCCTCAACCGTCTCTCCAACTCCCTATCAGGGGGAGAGTCACAGCGTATCAATCTTGCAACTTCATTAGGGAGCTCATTAGTGGGATCCATCTATGTCTTAGATGAGCCCTCCATCGGTCTTCACCCAAGGGATACCCAACGATTGATCAGTGTGCTCAAATCCCTTAGGGATGTGGGGAATACTGTCATTGTGGTGGAGCATGAACAGGAGATGATGGAGGCGGCAGATTACCTCATAGACATTGGCCCTGAGGCTGGTATCAATGGGGGAGAGCTTGTCTTTGCAGGTACTTATGGGCAGATTCTCAAAAATAAAAACAGTCTCACGGGAGAATACTTAAGTGGCAGGCAGTCCATTGCCGTCCCGCAGCAACGCCGCAAATGGCATGATAGCATCAAGATCAATGGTGCCCGCGAAAACAATCTTAAAGGTATTGACGTCGCTTTTCCCCTGAATGTGTTTACGGTTGTGTCCGGCGTTTCGGGCTCTGGAAAGACTTCACTTGTCAAAAGAATTTTGTACCCCGCTATCCAAAAGGTAATCGGAAACTACTCTGGCGAACAGACAGGTATCTTTGACGGCATAGAGGGAGACATCTCCAAGATAGAACAGGTAGAAATGGTTGACCAAAATCCAATTGGCCGCTCCTCCCGTTCCAACCCTGTCACCTATGTGAAAGCTTGGGACGAAGTGCGGGCACTATATTCCAATCTACCTGCAGCGAAAGCCAATGGTTTGAAACCTGCGGCCTTCTCTTTCAATGTCGAGGGCGGACGATGTGATGTCTGTCAAGGCGAGGGTGAGGTAAAAATCGAAATGCAGTTTATGGCAGATATTGTACTTCCCTGTGAAGCCTGTGGAGGAAAACGGTTCAAGTCTCATGTGCTGGATGTACAATATAAAGATAAAAATGTATCTGATGTACTGGAGCTGAGCATCGATGAAGCGTTGGTTTTCTTTGCTGATCAGCCCAAGATTGCCGCCAAGCTACAACCACTTCAGGATGTAGGACTTGGATATGTGAAACTAGGACAATCATCGAGTACCCTATCGGGTGGTGAAGCGCAACGCATCAAACTTGCATCCTTCCTCATCAAAGGCAATAATAGCAAGAAGACGCTTTTCATTTTTGACGAGCCGACGACTGGTCTTCATTTTCATGATATTAAGAAACTTCTCAAATCCTTTGATGCGCTTATAGCGTTAGGCAATAGTATCCTGGTGATCGAGCATAACATGGATATGATCAAGTGCGCAGACTGGGTGATTGATATCGGTCACGAGGGAGGTAACAATGGGGGCCAACTTGTTTTTGCGGGAACCCCGGATGACTTGGCCAAATGCGCCGATTCCTATACGGGCCAGTACTTAAAGAACCATTTGAAATAAAAATAAATATAACATTATGAAGCTAAAAAGACTTTTTTTATTAGCCGCAGTAGGAGTACTGGGATTGACCGCGAAAGCCCAGAATCAACCTGAACGTCCTAAATTGGTCGTCGGATTGATGGTTGACCAGATGAGATGGGACTATCTTTACCGTTTTGCAGAACGCTATGGCAATGAGGGATTCAAAAGATTGTTAAAGGACGGCTTCACATGCCAAAATACATATATAAATTACATTCCTACCTATACCGCCATCGGTCACAGCTCGGTCTATACCGGGAGCGTGCCCTCTATACATGGCATCACGGGCAATGACTGGACAATGGAACAGACCGGCGAGCCGATGTATTGTACGCAAGATACCAGTGTCACAGGGGTAGGCACTATGGAAAAGGAAGGAAAACAGTCCCCCCGCAACCTATTAACTTCGACCATCACCGACCAACTGCGTCTGGCTTCCAACTTCAAGTCCAAGGTTATCGGTATTGCGCTCAAAGACCGTGGAGGTATATTGCCTGCCGGTCACTTTGCCAATGCGGCCTACTGGTTTGAAAGCAAATCAGGAAATTGGATCACCAGTAACTTCTACATGGATAAGCTGCCAAAATGGGTAGATGATTTCAACAAAAAGAAACTTGCCGACAAGTATCTGAAGCAAGATTGGAATACCCTATACGATATTTCAACATATACTTCCAGCATTGCAGATGACAATGTATACGAAGGAAAATGGGCGGGAGAGGATAAGCCGGCATTTCCGCATTTAACATCCAAACTGATGAAAGATGAAGGATATGAGCTGATCAAGACGACTCCTTATGGCAATCAACTCACACTTGATCTGGCTAAGGCAGCGATTGAAAATGAGCAGATGGGAAACAATCCAACCAAAAATACAGACTTTCTGTGCGTTAGCTTGTCTTCCACGGATTATGTCGGACATCGATATTCACTTACAGCAGTGGAGATAGAAGATATCTATTTGCGTTTGGACCAGCAACTGGCTGACTTCTTTGCATATTTAGACAAAAATGTAGGAGAGGGCAACTACACGTTGTTTCTGACAGCAGATCATGGTGCATCTTACAACTCTAGATTTTTCATGGATATGAAGGGCAATGGTGGGTACTTTTATTCTCGACAAGTGATGAAAGATCTGGACGAAGCACTGGTAACCAAATTTGGTGTTGCTAAGTTGGTCACAAGTCTGGAAAACTATCAGGTACACCTCAACTATCCACTTCTTGAAAAGTCCAATCTAGATGAAGGAAAAGTAAAGGAAGAAATCATCAAAGTATTGAGAAAAGAAGAAGGTATTGCCTATGTCGTTGATGTCGAAAAGGGAGACAACATGGCTATCCCGCAACCGCTAAGAGAGCGTATTATCAATGGATATAACATCAAGCGAAGTGGGCCGATACAGATTGTACTTGAACCTCAGTGGTATGGCGGTACACCGAGATCGACAGGCACGACACACGGCACATGGTCGCCATACGACGCTCATATTCCATTGGTATTCATGGGGTGGGGAATAAAGCCGGGAGCGTCCAACAAAGTTGTGCACATGACAGACATAGCACCTACGATCGCCTCTTTACTGCATATTACAGAGCCAAACGGAAATATTGGCAAGCCAATTCTCGAAGTTTTGGGTCAATAATGTCAATATGAGAGAAATCGAAATTAATTTGCTTATTTTTGGGGTTATTAATGGAGTTAACATATGCTTTCTAAGAAAACGAAATACGCAATAAAGGCACTGATGGTGTTGGGTCGCAACTACGGAAAAGAGCCGATGCAAATTGTAAAAATTGCTGACGAAGAGAATATTCCTAAAAAATTCTTGGAGCAGATTCTATTAGAAATGCGAAATGCAGGCATCCTCTATAGTAAAAAAGGCGCTGGTGGTGGCTACAGTCTGAATAAATCTCCGGAAGATGTGTACCTTTCGCAAGTCATGCGGCTCATCGATGGACCCATCGCACTGCTACCATGCGTGAGTCTCAATTTCTATCGCTCGTGTGACGAGTGCACAGAAGAGCACGCTTGCGGGATTCGCGACACCTTCATAGATGTACGTAATGCGATGTTGCAGATCCTCAATGATACCAGTATCGCTAACCTGATCAATAAAGAAAAACAACTTAATTTAGACGTCAGCGAATAACGCTGTCGCTATAGATCAAATGCAAGAAGGCACGGGGAAATATCCTCGTGCCTTCCTGTTTTAACTGTTTTTAACTTTCTTTTAACAAAAGGGAGGTCTCCAAACATGTAGTTTTAGTGGAAATTATATAACCCCTAATAATTACATCATGTACATCTATTTTCGCTATACTGTTTTCCTCCTATTTTCGTTCATTGTGGTGTCGTTCTCGAGCGCTCAGACTCGGATTCGTGGAATGGTCCAAAGCGAAGATGGCTCACCCATCGTCTCGGCGGTGGTCGTACTCTCCAAATCGGCAAGCCCTCAAGAGATAGTAACCGCATCGTCATCAAATGACCAAGGCCAATTCGAGCTCGCGACAACCCCGGGCACCTACCTATTGACCGTCACTTTTCTCCAGGACAAACTGTACCAAGCCGACATACAGGCGGACCACGACATCGATCTGGGAACCATCGTTTTGAAAAAATACGGCAGATCCAGACAACTCGCGGAAGTCGAGGTCAAAAAATACAAACCGACTGTGACTTTCAAAAACGGGAAACTGCAATTTATACCAAGCATAGTGGAGACCGGATCAATTTTAGAAATCCTGAAGATTGCTCCCACTGTGCAGATACAAGACGAACAGATCAGCTTAGTTGGAAAAAGCGGAACTGAAATACGCATCAATGGTAGGAAAATACACATGAGTGGAGAACAGCTTACTTCGTACCTTTCCTCTCTATCAGCTAATACGCTTGAAAAGCTAGAAATCATCAGCAATGCCGGAGCAGAATATGATGCTGACGCTAGAGGCGGCATCATCAATATAGTACTTAAAGAAATCAAGGAAAAGGGGTTAAATGCGTCCGGCTATATCACCCAATCCAAGTCCAAATATGCCAACACCGATATCGGCGGTAACCTCAATATGCTGACTGGCAAGTGGCAGACTTGGATCTCTCTAGGTTTGGGAAAAGGCAAAAACTGGACCTATGGAACGAATGATATATTTTATTCTTCAGGATTATGGCAGGACAAAAACGAACAGAATACGGAAACGAAAAATCTATCTGCTACCGGTGGGATAGAGTATATAGCCGATTCGAGTAATGTGATCAATGCCTCCTTTTCCTACTATAAGGGGCCTTCTACAGGTACGGAGTCTAATCGATCGTTTATCTACAACACTCAAAACACGTTGGATTCTGCCCTTTTGACGACAGGCACTAATCCGCAAGCCTATCGTCACCTGTCTTCTAATCTAAATTATGTGCACACGTTTGTAAAAAGCAATAGAAAACTAACCTTTGATTTTGCTCAGGTGTCCACTAGATTCGATCGACAGCAAGATTTCACCAATACTACACTTAAGGCCGGGCATCCCTTCTCCTCCCAGCGCTTTTATTCGGGAAACAATCAAAATCTAACGATCCAAACCGCAAATCTAGACCTGGATATCCCAAATAAATTGACGGACCTCCATATCGGAGCAAAGATTATCTTCAATAACAATCAAAATGAAACTTCTTTTTACCAATTTCTAGATAGTACATGGGACGCAAGTGAGGACAAGTTTGATAATTTTGAATATAAAGAACGAATACAGGCACTATATGCTCAAGGAAATAGAGCTTTAGGAAAATGGAACTTTCAAGGTGGGCTTCGACTGGAACATACACAAACACTGGGTAAGAGTCAGACCGGCACGCCAGCCGCTAAGACCCGCTATACGCAGCTCTTCCCCTCGTTCAGTGCATCATTCAATAAAGATGACAACAATACGTTCAACCTATCTTATGGCAAAAAAATCCAGCGCCCAGAATTTTCATGGGTCAATCCTTTCGCCTGGTATACCAATGCATATGAATACTCACATGGTAATCCTGCTCTACAGCCCTACTTCAGCCATGACTTAACTTTCATGTATATATTCAAGCAACAGTGGACGTTTTATGCCAATTACTATACTGCTCAAGATATATATGCTGAATACATGAAGATTGACACAGCTACGGGTTTTCGAGAAAGCCGGGTGGATAATTTTGTAGATCAGGATATCTGGAGTCTATATGCCGGAACAAATTTTAACCTGTGGAGCAGATGGAAAATATCACCCCAAGTCTCTCTACTGGCTAATAAACGGGGTTCAAGTCTGGCGCTGATAGAGGACACCAGTGGCTTCCAAGTCAATGCACAGGTTCACAATCAGATCCAGATCCTATCGGGCAACAAATTGACACTATCTCTAAATTCATCCTATACCTCACCTGGAAATGCAGGTGTCCTGGAGACCAGGAGCCGATTTGTACAAGATGCAGGCATCACCTATCAGGCTGTCAAGGACACTTTACAGGTATCTATAAACGGACGTGATCTTTTTAAATCTGGGGCTTTTCAATATGATACCTATGTCAATAATATTCGTCGTACGCGATACAAATATTCCAGTAGTCAGCAGGTCAGTATGACAGTTCGCTATAACTTTAAAAAGGGGAAGAAGCGAGAGATCAACCGCTCCAATGCAAATGATGACGAACTACGGCGGGCTGGATAACAACAAATGGAGTCGAAATTCGACTCCATTATTTGTTGTTATAATATTTCCATCAGGTTCTCAAATGCCATTCCTCTCGATCCCTTTAGCAAAATAGTACCATTGAGAATTGGACGGTCGATCAATGCCTGCTTCGCTTCGGCTGTGGTCTCGTAAAACTCTGCTTCCAAATACTCCTGCTTTTTAAACGCTTTACCAACAAATATCAATCGCTCTACTCCTATGGCTTTCGCTCGCTGCACCACTTTTGCATGTTCAGTATCTGACTCACCTCCCATTTCGAACATATCACCCAATATAATCACTTTTCGAGGGACATCTATTACTTCTATATTATCTAATGCCGCCGCCATACTGCTGGCATTCGCGTTATAGTAATCTGCAATTACAGTATTGTGTCCCGTCTTAGTAATCTGCGATCGATTATTCTTAGGGACATAATTCTCTATACCCTTATTGATCAGTGCTGGGGACACCTTGAAATAGCTAGCCACCGCAATGGCCGCCAAAAAATTTTCGGTATTATAAGAGCCCGTTAACTGTGTATTCACCGTATATTTATCGGAGGTCTTATCATCGGACCATTCTAGCTGCAACAAAGGGTCTGCTTTGACCAATCGGCCTGTAATATGATTAGATTCACTAAAACCATAGGTTACCGTCTTCTTGATAGAACGGGCATCAGCCATCTCTTTCAAATACGGATTGTCCCCTTGTAAAAACAATACGCCGTCATGATCCTGAAGAAAATCGTAAAGCTCTCCCTTGGTAGCCATCACTCCCTCGAATGAACCAAATCCCTCTAAATGTGCCTTACCCACATTAGAGATCAGTCCATAATCTGGCAATGCGATGTTACAGAGAAATGCAATTTCGCCCAAATGGTTAGCGCCCATTTCGACGACAGCGACCTCTACGCTATCGTCAATGGATAGTATCGTCAATGGCACCCCGATATGATTATTTAGATTTCCTTTGGTAGCGTAGGTCTTAAATTGTTGCGACAATGTCGCGTGCAACAGTTCTTTTGTCGTCGTTTTACCATTTGTACCGGTCACTCCGATGATGGGTATATGCAATGTCTTACGATGAAAAAGCGCCAGATCCTGCAACGCTTTTAAGACATCATTGACCAGAATATAACGCTCATCCTTAGCATATGCCGCATCATCTATGACAACATAGCTGGCTCCTCCAGCCAATGCCTGATCAGCGAATGTATTTCCATTAAAATTAGCCCCCCTTAAAGCGAAGAAAATACCGCCTGGTAGAATATTGCGCGTATCTGTCGAAACATAGGGATGCTTCACGTATAAATCGTATAGGGTCTCGATATTCATAGCTGGAATTTGTTCCACAAACTTAGATAAACTTGTGTCTATTTACAAGAGTCTCCGAGCTGTATCTTCGGGCAATTAACTCCTTGGGCCTTCCTGTTAATGAATATCTCGCATCAATCTAAACGATAGGCGATGACGCTATTCCCATTAAAAGTAGGCATATATACGATTCGTTTCTTGGCATCATAGCCCAAATCCGCGGTATTGAACTGTCCTTGGACGTCGAGTATCTTCTGAAAATTGCCGCTGGCTTCCACGTAGTACACAACTCCCGCCCAACAGGTCACTATATAGTCGCCATTGCCAATGGCTTCTATACCATCCCCCCCATGCTCAAAGCCTTTCGCCATTATCGTCTTTTCTTTCGTTAGGGGATTGACTTTCCATAGCTCCGGTCCGGCTAATACAAGCAGATCCGATCCGACAGCCAGTAAGCCATTGGCACTGGTCGCGTCCTCTAGCCATACTTCTGGTTTGTGATTGACAAGCTTATATACCATGCCTTGACGAGTATCCGACACATACACCACTCCTTTGGCATCGATGGTGATATCGTTCAAGAATGTACTTCCTGGTACAGCGATTCGATCAATCGTCTTCCCGCTTTTTGCGTCTACAACTACTACGTGATCGAGATCAGCCACATAGAGCTTCCCTTTATAGAGGCCAAGTCCTTTAGGGGCATTCATTCCTGTAGCCCAGTCCATTTTTTTAACAGTACCATCTACATTTAGAAGCGCGACTCCCCCCTTACCATCCCGCTCTGTTCCTCCACCATCAATCAGTGAGACATACAATACGTCGTTCGGTCCAATCAAGACCGATTCAGGGACAGCTATTGGTTCTTGCGTTTTCCAGATTTCGACCAACTGATGTTGTGCCAATACGCAGATAGGCATAGAAATAAATGTAATCAAATACAGGGCGATCTTCTTCATATCATAATCGTTTAGGAGAATAAAGATACAAAAAGAAAACGCCCTAAACAAGATTCAGATAGGCATGGCCTACCTTTAGTTCTGCTCCTTTGTCAGCCACTTCGATTGTCGGGGAGCCTCATAGTCAGCCATTAGAGCCAAGAGATGTTCAATATCGTCACTGACCAAAAGCATATTTCGATTCTCTACAGTAAGTAGCCCCACTTCGACCATATGATTGACAAACGAGATCATATGATCATAGAACCCCTTGATATTCAATAATCCTATTGGTTTTCGATGCAGCCCCAACTGACCCCATGTGATCATTTCGAAGAGCTCTTCCATCGTTCCGAACCCTCCTGGCAAAGTAATCACTCCCTCACAAAGGTCATTCATCATTTGCTTACGCTCATGCATGCTATCCACCACATGCAGTTCGGTGACTCCCTTATGCCCGATCTCTTTCCGATTCAGAAAATGCGGGATCACGCCGATCACCTCCCCTCCTTCCGCCAATGCGCCATTAGCAACGGCTCCCATCAGACCTACTTGACCTCCGCCATACACCAGTCGTATTCTCTTACCAGCAATTACCTGCCCAGCAACATATGCACTTTGCATATAGATATCATCAAATCCGGGGCTTGAAGCACAAAATACAGCAATACTTTTCATCCGTATACATTAGTATCTGCTAAAGATAGGGGGATTTTCCTGTTCTTCCTTTCACAAGCAAATAAAAAAACCGTAAGAACCTCGCGCTCTTACGGTCATAACTAACTAAACATTGAAACAATTTCTTATTGTGCTCGACTCTTTTCGTCGTTACTAGTATCCTTTTTATTAAAGTTGTTTTTCAGGTTTCCAAACTTGTATGTGTATGTCAGGCGTACAACCCTACGATCATTATTTTGCCTAATTTTTGTGTTAAATTCTCCAAAATCCGTAGATAAGTTGTGATTGCTTGTATTGAAAATATCATTCACCGAGAGCTTCACGACACTTCTTTTGTCCTTAAATGTTTTGGTGATACCAAGATCTAAATTCCAACGGGATTGCATCCTATAGATATTGTATGAAAATGGCGACATATAGTTGACACTCGCCTCTGCGGACACCAGCGAAGAAATTCGAAACGTATTCATCGTATTTCCTTGGAATAAAAAGGTGGTTTGATTCAACCTATTATTCGCAATCTGGCCATCAAACTTCATATAGATTCCGGTTAGGTTATTATACATTGACCAGAATTTCGTCACCTGGATTGGCACGTTTAAATTGACATAAGCATCTTGATTTTTTCCTAGATTCTCACGGATCACCCAAGTGGTATCTCCCGATTGGCCCATGCTTTCGACAATAGCATCCCGTTTGTCATTAAACCCTACAGACAGGTTATACTTCTGCAAGAAGGTATAGTTTAATTTGTATTCATCTGCATACTGTGGGTTTAGGTAAGGGTTTCCTTTTTCGGCAGTATACTTATCGATGAAGTAGTTAAACGGATTCAAATAACGATAGTTCGGTCTACTGATCCTTCTCGCATATCCCAAAGACAGAATATGATTCGCGTGTGCACTGTACGTCAGTGTTGAAGAAGGAAACCAATCCAGATAATCTCTTTTTATCCGGTTATTTTTAGTGATCGAATTTCCATCAGACACCGTATATTCGGCTCTCAATCCGGCCTTCAGATTCCATTTTCCAAACTGCCCCGTATAGTCGAGATATCCGGCAGAGATTTGTTCCTTATAAATAAAATGGTTGGTACGCCCCTGATCACTCTCCCACAATCCATTCACTTTCTCCTCAAACAAAAAATCGTTGTCTGACGCCACATTGGAATATTTTGCTCCTACATCAAGAGTATGGTTTTTTGAAAAGGGATGTGTGTAATCTACTTTCGCCACATATATATCAATTCCTATCGGCATATTACTTCTGAGAAGTTCGGTCGCCCCGATCTGTTCTTCATTAGCCAAATAAACACGATTGTCGTAGTCTGCCCCTCTATTATTCTTAAATTTACTCCAATCGAGATCCAGCACAAGTTTGCGACCATTAGAGTCAATCTTAAATTCATTATTGAAGTTTACAGAATAGTTATTGAACCGCTCTTTGTAGGCTGACGGCGACTGTATGATCGAATCTATCGGCATGCCGACGTTCGCCACCTTAGTCGTACTCTCATTGTCATTTAGCTCGGTATTGTTACGCCCGTTGAACTGTAATACCATCGTATTTCTAGAAGAAGTTTTCTGCTCTATTCCAAACTTATAAGCATGAGTTATCTCCTTGGCAATTATTTGACTGGATTGTCTAAATTCTTTGCTTATGTTATCATTTACGATAATTCGATCTACATCAATATTGTTGACGTACTGGCCATTATCATAGGAGTAAGAGGTGAAGAGATTCGTATTATTTTTCTTATAATTTAGCGACAATGAAGAATTGCCTCTGAACCTTCTTCCCTGTGCGGCAGATGCATTAAAATTTCCGTTGAATCCCTCTATTTTATTCCGCTTCATAACGATATTGATCCTTCCGGTCCCTCCCTCGGCATCATCTTTTCCAGAGGTTGCGGTAATAACTTCCACAGATTTTACCTGATTACCATCGGTACTCTTTAGCAAGGTCGCCAGCTGGTCACCGGTCATATACGTCTGACGACCATCGATGGTGACGTTGATACCACCCTGTCCCATGAGCTGGATATTGTCGTTTTGGTCCACACTCACTCCAGGAGCACGTTTGATTATATCAAGTGCATTATTTCCTGCTGCTAGAGGGGAGTCTTCGACATTTAACACCAATTTACCTTGCTTGTTTTCGACCAAAGGCTTCTTTCCTTCAACCTGCACTTCCGACAATACAGTAGATGATTTTAGAAGAATGATATCGGTCACTTTACCACTTGATTGCTGTGCATCAGATATGCTTATTCTGATTTTTTCAAACCCCACACTATTTGCCTCTATCGTATATTTCCCCGCCGGTACCGCTTTGAACTGGTATTCTCCCCGATCACTTGATACAGCAGATTTCAACAAGATCTGTTTATCTCCAGAATACAGATATAGGGTGACGGCTTCGAGTGGGTGCTGCTGGTCATCCAGTACCCTCCCCGTCAAATCCTGTTGCTGTGCCCAAAGGCGAGTTCCGTTAATAGCAAACAGCACAATTAATAATATAATAGGTCGCATTCTTTTCATCTATTTGTTTTTTTCGTTTGCTAATGACAACTTGGGTAGATCGTATCTGTCCGGCGTGTAAAAATATTGACTGCTCACATTCATCCATAGCTGTCCATGGAGCAGCTAACACGCTACTTTTTGAATTGGTTATCCAACTGTCTCCAGTTAGATAACCACATTAAATAACTAGCTAATTTACATCCGATTACAAAAACTAAACTTACTTTTTGTCTTTTTCCTTCGTATTGATCCGTACACCATTTTTACTGATATCTACCAATGTGTCTTTAGAATTGTTGGTCGTGATACGAGTCCCATCCTTAGAGATAATGACAATCGTATCATCCTCTTTACCCTGATGCTGAATAGTATCAGTAGTCGTCTCTTCAGATTGCTCATCCTCTTCAGGTTTTGGATCTATCGCACATTTCAATCCCAGCTCGGTCATCTTCCATTCTGTCTCTCTAACTTCATGATCATATCGTATCCGACAATCATAGTAGGAGATATCTCTAAGCTTATGCTCCAATGTACCATCGATAACCACTTTGGATCCTACAGGTAGATAGATGGTAACGGCCACCTCTTGATCTCTGAACAACTCTTTTTCGGCCAATTGAAAGTGACTATCAAAGCGGATATCACTACTGTCTTGTACCACTTGATACCCGATCTGTGACGCTCTGTTTGTCGCAATCTGATAATTAGCTCCTTTGGCAGAGTACTCATACTTGATGTAAGGAGCCTTCAACGAATCGATTTTCTCGATACGAATCCGGACATTATTCTTCAGATAGTCGCTAAGATCCTTATTGTCTATTTTTATCGTACGCTTTGTATCATTCCCATCCAGTTTGATGACTCTTACATCCCGTTCAGTCAAATGATAGACGGCTTGCTTCTGCAGAGGCTTCTCTTCTACGATTGTACTCTCGTCTTTAAAATCCTTCGCTGTATTGATCCCATATGTAAAAGTAGCTCCAGCAGCTACCAACCACACGATAAACAGGGATATGGAGACATACTTATTCATAGGCGCTTTGTTGAATAGGGCGCGGATGATGCTATAAAAAATAGCGATCATGGGGATAGCGACGACCACCGCAGCTGCTAATAGCGCAATATAAGCGTGATTAGGATCCATGAAGTTAATTGGATACAAGACACCGTCTTCTCCAAATCCTGATATCCCGAAAGCAAAGAATACGACTGCAATGAGCAATCCGAGCAAAGTAAGTCCAATGGAAAAGGCGATGATCAGGCCAATTACCTTCACAAAAATGGTCAAGATCTTGACGATAACGTCTCCGGCCGAACGAACTCCTTGACTAATTGAATCGCCGGCCCCCGAAAAATTTTCACGAAAACTACCCATCTCTTCTTCAAAATTCTTCTTGAAATTCTGGAGATTTGGTGCCTTTCCACGCATTTCCATCTTGTCTGCGCGAGTAATCGCCTTTGGCATAATAATCCAAAGGATAATGTAGACCAAAATACCCGACCCACCCACTAGAACGAAGAGTACAAAAAGTACACGCACCCACTTTGCTTCCAGTCCAAGATAGTGCCCAAGTCCACTACATACTCCACTAATCACTGTATCATCCGGATCACGCATTAATTTTTTTCCGAACGTGTAGGAGTCATCCGTATATTTATTTCCATCAGGTGCCCCACCAAAAGAATCCTCACTCTCCGCCGCATCAAAGTCACTAACCCGCCCCATCTGTGTAATGACAGCATCTACATCTTCAGCATTGATCACTTCTTTACGTGCTACCTGAAGGCGCTCGCTAAACATTTCAGCAATCCTATTCTCAATATCTTCTAGGATTTCTTTGCTATCTTCTGAATTGCCGAAGTGACGCTTGATATCAATCATATACGTCCTTAGCGCATCGTATGCATCCTCCTCAATGTGAAAGACGATGCCGTTAATATTAATAATTATTGTCTTATTCATGATATGTGTCTCTAATGGGTTAGTCGTTATTGTTTCTTCCTTCGATTGATGTCTGCACCGCAAATACCAATTCCTTCCAGGTAATATCAAGTCTGCGCAAGACTTCCAGCCCTTCTGCTGTAATCTCATAATACTTGCGAGGAGGTCCTGACGTAGATTCCTTCCAGATGTAACTCAGCAAACCATTATTCTTGAGTCGGGTAAGCAGTGGATACAACGTACCCTCTACTACTAACAACTGCGCCTTTTTTAGTTCGCTGATAATATCAGAGGCATATATCTCCCCTCGGGAGATAATCGAAAGGATACAGTATTCCAGAATCCCTTTCCTCATTTGAACTTGTGTATTTTCAGCTATCATAACAATACAAAGATATATGCTTTGTCCTGTACTTTGCAATACATAGTACTATATTTTTACCACAAAACAACACAAACACCTGATATACAGTCAAATAATTTTTAAATAGAATTTTAGAGTAGAACATTTATCGTGCAAAAAACAACATTTTCCATTTCTTTTTGTACTTTTAACGGCTTCGAAGGAATATATTCCCTTCTGAAAAAAAGAAAATATACATGAGGTTTATCATAAACTATACTTGGGCCATGCTCTGGGCCATCGCTGTTATTATTTTAATTAGTCTACCCGCCGATGATTTTAGCAAAGTCAGTACTTTTCAAGGATTTGATAAATTGGCACATACCGGTTTTTTCTTTGTACTCACCGTATTATGTTATTTTGGGTCGCTCCTCCAATCTAAAAGGCGGGCGACTAAGGTGAAGACCAGCATTGTAATCATCCTGGTAGGAATTACCTTCGCTTTCCTGACAGAAGGGATACAACTGTACTTGACCACCAGTCGTAGTGCAGATTGGTGGGACATCTTTGCTGATACGGTAGGTATCGGAATGGGCGTGTTTGCCTATTCTCTGCTCTATCATAAGCGAGGCATTTAAGGCGCCTACTTAAATTTATAGTATAAATTTAAACAGACTTTAGCATTTCCTCTATACAATAATTCTTCAATGGCAGAGGAGAGCGAAATAAATTCATTTCATATGCCCACGCAATTATATTGCATATAAAAGTGAATTTATTTAGGTTTGAAATAGAAAAATGAGGCCGCGATTGACTCTAATCTGTGTTGTAAAGGCCTGCGAACATATGTCCCCCACATTAGGATTAAAAGCGACAACACTAGTTGTCGTTGTATTCTGGCAAATGGTGGTGTTATTTTCTTCTAGCCAAAGTCGCTATTGAGATACGAACGGCTTCTATCCGTTGAAGCGTATTTACTGCGGAAGCCAATGTCGCCCCTGTCGTCAGCACATCATCCACCAATAAGATGGTCTTCTCTTTCAAGATATCTGTATCCATGATTTCAAATATTCCTTCAACATTATCATATCGATCGGTACGGGATTTTGACGTTTGACTTGGTGTCGCCACTTTTCTAATCAGGATATCGGTGAGTACAGGTCTCCCCATACTGATCGAAAGACCCTTTGCAAAATAGTTTGCTTGATTATACCCGCGTTTTCGTTGCCGCACGCTATGCAGGGGTATTGGGATAATATAGTCGACATCGTGATAGCTCATAGTCCCACGCAGGATGGTTCCATACTGCTCGCCAAGATAAGTGGCCAGCTCTGGATGATTATTATATTTAATCTGATATATCATTCGCTCGACTCGCGAAGACTTACTCAAAAAGAGCATAGATGTAGCATGCTGAAAATCGCACTTCCCACGCAACTGCCTCATACTCTCATTGTCTATATCCAGATGGAAATTGGTATATGGAAGGTGATACCGGCATGCGGTACACAGCATTTGCTCCTGGTATACCAATACTGTATCACACCCATGACAACATCTCGGGAAGAACAAAGCGACGAAATCCATTAAATGAGATCCTAGCTCCATACTTTAGTTAATTGGTTTCCACTAAAGTTAACCAAAAAAACGGGAAGAAACTATACGGACTCTTTCTCTTTGATGGCCAACTGGCCACAAGCTGCGTCAATATCTTTCCCACGGCTACGGCGCACATTGGTAATGACACCCTGGCTGCGCAGATAGTCTGCAAACACGTCGATCTTATCGGCATCCGCATTGGTAAAGTCCGCGAGAGAGATTGGATTGTACTCGATGAGGTTTACTTTACTTGGGACATGCTTACAGAAGCGAGCCAACTCCTTTGCATCTTCCAGTTCATCATTGAAATTATGAAATACGATATACTCGAATGTAATAGGACTCTTGGTCTTTGCGTAGAAATATTTCAATGCTTCAGCCAGTGCTTGCAAAGTGTTCTGCTCATTAATGGGCATGATTTCATTTCGCTTTTGATCATTCGCTGCGTGCAGGGATAGTGCAAGGTTAAAACGGACTTGGTCATCACCCAGTTTTTTGATCATTTTGGCAATACCGGCAGTGGATACGGTTATCCTCTTAGCGGCCATATTCAAACCGTCGGGGGCGGTAATACGCTCGATCGACTTGAGTGTATTTGAATAATTGAGTAGAGGCTCGCCCATACCCATATAGACAATATTGGTGAGCGGCTGTCCGTAATTTTTCTCGGCTTGTTGGGCGATCAAGACAACTTGATCGTATATTTCATCGGCATTTAGATTCCGCTTCCGGTCCATATAGCCTGTCGCGCAAAATTTACAGGTCAAACTACAGCCTACCTGCGAACTCACACAAGCGGTCATCCGATCAGGTGTAGGAATCAGCACACCCTCTATAATATTGTTATCGTACAGCGAAAAGGAGCTTTTAATAGTCTTATCTGCACTGATTTGCGAAGATTTTACCTTAACGGCATTGATCGAAAAGTTGCTCTTCAATGTATCTCTAAGCGCTTTGCTCAGATTACTCATCTCATCAAACTCTGTACACGATTTCTGCCAAAGCCATTCATAAATCTGCTTCGCACGAAATCCCTGTTCACCCATTTCTACCAACTTTTCTTTCAACTGCTCGAGCGTTAAACTTCTGATGTCTATGCTATTACTTTTTATTCCCACGATGCAAAGTTACATTTAATTTTGCAAAACCACACTTCCATATTGCCATCTCAACATCACATGAACATACTCTCTCAAATTGACTTTGCCCTACGCCTACGATTTCTATACTTTCTAAACACCAAAAACCCGACTACGCCAATTAATAGAAATGGCCACACACTGATAGCAACAATAAAAGCGGATTCCAAAGCTGTCCAACCAAATCGGAGCGCATCCACGAATTTAGAACCGAAATTATCCGTTCCTATTGAAATATTAGACTGCTCCTGATAGAGATACACCGTCAAGGTACTGTAATCAACTTGATTGCTCAGTGCCTTCAAAGATGCCTGGGTGGCATCAATCTCTTCTTGTATCATGCGGATCTGCTCTTCTATCTCCAGCACTTCTTTTACACTTTTGGCTTTCGCCAGCAGCTCGGTATACCGCTGCAGGTAGGCTCTCTTACTGTTGACCCTGGAATCCAGATCATAATATTGTGCCGTTAAATCCTGAGATTGGACAGTTTTACTCGTAATTCTATCCCTGCCTTTATCTATTTCAGCCATGAAAGCATCATACTTTTGAGCCGGAATACGAATTGTCAAATTGTAAGATGAGATCGTATTTCCCTTAGATAAGCTCTCTTGCTCATAATAACCCTCAAATTTGCTGACCAGCACATCGAGATGCTGCTTACTGCTTCCTACATTGGATGCTTCAATAGATACTGAACCTGTTTTAACGATTTTTTTCTGCTGAGCGCTCGCGATCCCTTGCTGAACGGGCACTTTCTGTGCCGTAGCATCACTTACCTGTAGAGATTCCTCCAGTGCCAGTTCTGCCACTGCTGGTTCGGCACTCGCCATATCTGTAGACATTTCCGAGCCTTTGTTGCACGAAAATAGGATCAGTGATATCGATCCTACTACCATAATGTATCTTAGCTTTTTCATCAGCATATATTTATTTGTCTATATAAATGAGTCCATCCAACTGCGGACAGGCATCATTTTCCTGTAATTTTACAACATGATGCAAAATCCACATACATTCCATAACTATAGGCCCGAAAACATCATGATCCGCCAAACGGCGGATCACAAAATGGTAACCAACTATATGTATAATAGCTGTTATTAGCTTTTTATACCAAAAAAAGTAATATTACTTCCTCACATCCAATGCTTTTCTCACTGCTGGGGCGATCTTTGTCCCAAAGATCTCGATAGATTTCATCATTGCAGCATGATCGGGGCTACCGACATCCATATGAGACGAGAAACGCGTCAAACCAAACATTTCCTGAGTTGCCAAGATCTGATCAATAGCCTCGTTTGCATCGCCAATAATGAGATGTCCATGTCTAGAGCGTCCAAAATCATATTGTGATCGCTGGTAAGGAGGCCAATTGCGGCTTTTACCGATCCGATTCATCTGAGCAGAGTAAATAGGGTAATAATAGTCTGCTACTTGCTTAGACTCATCTCCAAAGAAAGAGTGCATATGCAGCCCAACCTGAAATTTGCTCATATCATGTCCATTATCCTGATAAGCCTGCTGATACATTTCGAACAAAGGCTTAAACTGTTCGGGAGCTCCACCGATAATGGCAAACATTACTGGTAAGCCAAGTTTTCCGGCACGTATCACAGAAGATGTCGTCCCCCCAACAGCTACCCAGATGGGCAATCGGTCGTGGACCGGTCGAGGATATATCTCCTGGTTGATCAGAGAAGCTCTAAATTTTCCGGTCCAGTTTACCGTAGGCTGATTGTTGATCCTCAAGAGTAAGTCCAATTTTTCTTCGAACAGCTCACTATAGTCGTCCAATTTATATCCAAATAATGGAAATGATTCAATAAAAGACCCCCTTCCTGCCATGATTTCGGCGCGACCATCTGATAGTAAGTCGACTGTCGCAAAATCCTGAAATAATTTGACAGGATCTGCCGAGCTCAATACCGAGACGGCACTTCCCAATTTAATCCGTTTAGTAACAGACGCTGCAGCAGCCAACACAATCTCTGGGGAGGCCACAGCATAGTCCGGTCGATGGTGCTCACCCATTCCAAAAAAATCCAATCCAACCTCATCCATCAATTTCACCTCCTCGATAATCTGCCTCATCCGCTCTTGAGGAGCCTGGATTTGTCCCGTTATTGCATCGACCTGAAGGTCTCCAAACATTCCTATTCCTAATTCCATGTTATTTCCTTTTTTTTTCTACAAACAAAATTAGCGAAGAATAGTTCCTCACACATTGATCTAGGATAAGAAGTTTGTATAAAAAAGCAACGATAAGGAGAGCAGCAGAACAAAAACCTGCATTACTAGTAGGAATGTCTCTTAGAGTATTTGTAGTCGTGAGTGTGGTTCAAGCCGATTTGAAGGTGGCGAAAGCATCCTAAGCACTGCCATACAGACGAAACGGCAATGAATACCCGCCATCACATACTATGTGATCCACCACTGGCGGGTCAGAATGGATTCTTATCCGTGAATAAATTCTTTGTTGCCATAGCTCTGAATCAGTTCCCCTTCAAACTCCAGCCATTCTTTCCATCTTTTATCTACATCTACATCCGTCGCAAATTGACGCGCAAAGTTCAAAAAGGTTGTGTAATGATTAGCTTCCGAGACCATTAGGTCGTAATAAAACTTTGCGAGCTCCTCATCTTTAATATTCTGTGAAAGCACCCTAAATCGTTCACAGCTACGGGCCTCTATCATGGCAGCAAACAATAATCGATCGATAAACGCCATATTTCGGCTTCCATCTTTTTTAGAGAACTTCATAAGCTGTCCTACATAATCATCTTTACGCTCTCGACCAAGTGTATAGCCTCTTTTCTTGATGATGTCGATAACCATTTGAAAATGTTGCATTTCTTCAATAGCAATGGCTGTCAATTCATGAACCAAGTCCTCGTGCTCCGAGTTGTAAGTAATCAAAGATATAGCGTTCGTTGCTGCTTTTTGTTCGCACCAGGCATGGTCCGTCAAAATTTCCTCTAAATTAGATTCCGCAATATTCGCCCACCTGGGATCAGTCAACAGTTTTAATCCTAACATATCACTTTACACTTTTTAAAAAGATAAACTTAGATAAAATGCTTTGCATTCACAAACCAACCTCGCTTGTTGACAAAGGGAGGGTAGTTCCTGCTGCTTCCAAATATTGTATATCAGATGCAATTTTCTTAGTTTTGAAAAAAACATGCGACATCGATTATTAGTTATCGGACTGGTTTGGCCAGAACCCACCTCTTCTGCAGCGGGCTCACGCATGAGACAATTAGTCGAGCTATTTGTCAGCAAAGGTTACGATGTCACCTTCGCCTGCGCAGCATCGAAGTCCCCCTATAGCCTATCTTTGACAAGCCTACATGTCCAGGAAGTATCCATTACACTGAATGACGACTCCTTCGATCTTTTTGTCCAATCGCTAGCACCCCATGCGGTCCTCTTTGATCGCTTTATGACCGAAGAGCAGTACGGGTGGCGAGTAGCGAAAGAATGCCCACAGGCCATACGCATCCTAGACACCGAAGACTTACATTTCCTTCGGTATGCCCGACAAAAACAAGGAGAAAGTCTAGTGCCCAACGTTTACAACGACATTACCAAACGAGAAGTCGCAGCTATTCTCAGATCAGATCTGACCCTTATCATATCTCGAGAAGAAATGAAGTTGTTGCAAGAGACATTTCGCATAGATCCCGATCTGCTTTCATACCTCCCATTTTTAGAACGCGAAATCACAGATGACATCGTATCCCAATGGAATACCTTTGAATGCAGAAAAGATTTTGTCTTTATTGGCAACTTCTTGCACGACCCCAACTGGCAGACCGTCTTAAGATTAAAGAAGGAAATATGGCCTCTTCTCCGGAAAAGAATACCCGACAGTCATCTTTATATCTACGGCGCCTATACCCCTCCAAAGGCTCTTCAATTACATAATCCCAATGAACACTTTCACATTGCAGGGCGCGCAGAAGATGCACGAGACACCATCTCTCGTTACAGACTGCTACTGGCTCCAATTCCGTACGGAGCCGGTGTCAAAGGAAAATTTATAGACGCCATGCAGACCGGCACTCCTGCAATCACCACCAATATCGGCGCAGAGGCAATGTCGGATGATGCCGAATCATGGCCCGGTGCAATAGCAGATGAATACACACAATTTGTCAATAGATCAGTAGACCTATACCAGAACGCTGATGCTTGGGCACACGCGCAGAAAAAGGGTGTATCCATTATAAATGAACAGTATGAGGCGATCAAATGGCAACAACCCTTTTGGGCGCAGCTTACGCTTACATTAGAAAATCTAGACTTGCATCGTCAACAAAATTTCATCGGACAGGTTCTGCAGCATCACAGCCTGACGAGTACAAAGTATATGTCATTATGGATTGCCGAGAAAAACAAATACAAAGCTTAGCGCCGCTCGTCAAATTTCAGATGAAAACTGGAAATTAAGAAGGCGTCCCTAATTAAAGCGACGCCTATCTATTTAAATAGTAAGTGTGAATTACTAATGTTTATAATACCGTTACATTCCCCATGTATCTTATTACTACCAAGTTTTATACCAAAAAAAATCCATTTTACTTTTTTGTCCACAAATTGAATCTACCGAATCGCAGATCCCGGTTTAGCAGCACTAATAAATGCCTATACAGCATCAAATATGCACTATTTTAGAATTTAAGATTAAAAATTTATTTTTCAGAAAACTTACAGAACCACTGTTAATGAGCAAGTTGATAATGACATTTGAACAATTAGCCAAACAACTATCTGTGGTTTTATTTCAAAGCATCTCTTACCAGACCCACCTCGGGTATAATAGGTGCTAACACCTATTTTACTTCCATAGACTATGCTGCCGATATCACAAGAACAATGCATAGCAGATTGTAAAATGAACATTATCTCATATTCTTTGTTTTGTCATTGAAATATTCGCTTGTAGCATGGTCAACTTTAATATCAATCGTCGAAAATTCCTTCAAGGCGCGGGTGCCGTTCTTACTCTATCTGCCATCCAAGCACAAGGCCTTACCTTGCCAGATGTACGGGACAATATGCGAGTAGGACTCATTGGTACAGGTTGGTACGGCAAAAGTGATCTCTTCAGGCTCTTACAGGTCAGTGATGTCACTGTTGTTGCCATCTGTGATGTAGACAGCAACCACCTCACCGAAGCTGGAAAACTGATCAGTGAGCGACAGCTCTCCAAGGCGGTTCCGGCGCTATACAAGGATTACAGAAAGATGCTCGCTGAGCATTCATTTGACCTGATTATTATCGGCACACCAGATCACTGGCATGCAAGACAAGCGATTGACGCCATGCAAGCAGGCGCACATCTCTATTTGCAAAAGCCTGTCAGCATCGATGTACTGGAGGGCGAAGCGATACTAGCTACAGCTCGTAAATTGAACAAGAAAGTACAGGTAGGCACACAGCGAAGGAGCACCCCACATCTTATCGATGCTAAAGCGCGTATTATAGATCAGGGCTTACTCGGCAAAATATCGCACGTAGAGATGTGCTGCTACTACCATATGCGGAAAAATGGCAATCCGCCTTTGGAGCCAGTCCCCGATTTTCTGGACTATGAAATGTGGACCGGCCCAGCCCCGTTACGCCCATACGATGGATTGCCGCATGGTGGCTGGTGGCGAACCTTTATGGAATATGGAAACGGCATTACAGGTGATATGTGCGTCCATATGTTTGACACGGTGCGGTGGCTACTACAGCTCGAATGGCCAAAGCGGATCAGTGCTACCGGTGGTATTTTTGTCCAAAAGGGTGGAAAGTCAACTATTGCCGATATACAGACGGCTATTTTTGAGTATAATGAACTGAACTGCGTATGGCAACATCGGACATGGGGTATACCCGCTGATCCCGAATATCCCTGGGCATTCACCATCTATGGTGACAAAGGCACGCTCAAAGGAAGTGTGATGAAGTATGAATTTATCCCTGTAGGTGCAGGCGAGCACATCTTGAAAAATGTAGTGTATGAGCGAGAGCAGTTTCCAGCAGATCTAACTGAACCGCGAATTGAGCTACATACAGCACCAGCTACTCGCCGACATATGCTCAATCTCCTTTCGGCTATTCATAATGATCACCTACCTGTTGCAGATATAGAAGAAGGCCACATCTCAACCGCGAGTTGCATCCTCGCCAATTTATCTATGCAATTGAACCGGCCGCTGGCATATGATCCCGAGCAACGGATATGTATCAACGATCCTGAGGCGACCACACTATTAAGAAGGCCTTATCGGACACCTTGGCAGCACCCTGCCATCTAATCCCATTCGAGCTTGCAAAAGAGACTGTCCAACCCGATAGCCTTAGTCTACGCTCTCTGCCCATAGCCAATCCTCGGATCTGAATCATCTATCAACGCGCCTTATTCAGCCGCACCCCGCACTGTATGATCCCCCCCAATAGGATGACGCATTGATGCCTACAAAGCAACTGCATCAATCTCTGTGAAGTCAAGCACTCCTGTCAGCGACTGTCTTGACAGACGTCTTAAATTAACCGATCATATCAACGCTGTTTTTAGCATTTAATCTCAAATTGTGCATATTATAGTTAACCACCCAACTGACTACTCTAAATCCGAACTGAATGGCCACCTCTATTATCTACCGAAAATCTACATTTTCGGTATCTACCGGATACCGCTTACATACCACAGAAATTTTGATTTTATCCATGACCGGTGCTGTACTTTTGTTTAAGATATTCCAAAACAGAATAAAAACAATATGAAAGAAAAAATTTCAGCAGCCCTTACAGCCCGATATAAAAACCTTGGGTTTGGAGCAAAAGCAATTTCAGGAGTAGCCCATTATTTGGCTAAAAAAGTAATCTATGAAGAAGATATTGATGGTGCAATCCAGGATGTAAAGGGGCTGCTAGAAGTCTTTCAGAGCGATGTAGACACACGGGTTCAGCGGGCCGTTGTCAAAGCAAAGACAAGGGTACAGAAAAAGGGGGGTTATACCGCTCGAAACGGGCGCCCATATTCTAAAAGCATGCATACATCCAAGCAAAAATCAGTAGACAGACAAAGTGGAGAAGCATCAAAAAAAAGAATACGGGAATCTCGACCATCTGTGGATAGACACTGGGCAGATCGTAATCAAGCCCTTATTGAAGCTCTGGCAAAAAAATGTATAGATGATCTTGCTCCGCAAAATGAGGTGCTAGATAAGCGGCACCATATCACAGTGATCTGTGTGCCCGGAGAGCACTATACGATTTCTATACAACAAGATGGTCTTAAGAGTTGCATTCAGCATTGCTGGAGGCTACTTGTAAAGAAGATTTGGTTACGATGATAAATCCCTGTTGAAAGCACTGTTCAGCATATGCGCTGTCTCCAGCAATAGTCTAGGTTTTGGAATAGACGACAATTTATTACTAAAAAGCTCTCCGTAATGGAGGGCTTTTTTTGACAAAAGAAATGATTATGAAAATAGGACAAAAAGGACTACAACTGGTAAAGGATTTCGAAGGTTGGCACAGTAAACCCTATCAGGATCCTGTAGGAATACCAACGATAGGGTATGGATTTACCTATTATCTTCCCGATAGACGTCGAGTGACGATGCAGGATGCCGCCCTGACGAAGACACAAGGGAACCGGATGTTAGGAGAGATTCTCGCGCATTATGAGGACGATGTACATCGACTAGTAACGAGATCGCTACGGCAACAGCAATTTGATGCACTAGTCTCTTTTACTTACAACTTAGGGGCGACCAATCTCAGTAAATCAACATTATTGAAAAGGATCAATAGTGATCCCCAGGATAAGCGTATTGCAGACGAATTTATGAAATGGAACAAAGCTGGCGGAAAGATCTTACCTGGTTTGGTAAGACGAAGGGCCGCCGAAGTACAATTGTATTTTAGTTAGATATTATGGAACTGTTGGAATTATTAGAACGATTTGGAGCACCCCTCATTACCGGAATAGTAGGTTATTTCGTCGGGCGTCCCAAACAGCAAGCAGAGGTAGAAGCTACCAATGTGGAAAATGCAGGAAAGGTGATAGATAAATGGGCAGGCTATGCAGATCGATTGGAGAAAAACATCGAACAGTTGCGTGCCGTCATCGAGGATTTAAACGACGCTTTGCAACTAGCCAATGACGAGAAAATAACCTGCGCCAAAACATTAGCGAAGCTACAGGTCGAATTTGATGATCTCATGAAGCTTTATACAGAACTACAAGGTGAATTAAAGAAAATTAAAAATGAAGAAAACAATAGGAATGATCGCATTCGTGCTTTTGGTTAATAGCTGTGGTTTATTTAAACAGACTTCCAAAACAAAACAATCAGAAGCGACCGCAGTTACGACCGCAATAGCTGTCGACTTGGAAAAAGATCAACAAATGGAGGTGAAAAGAGAAACGGATCTACAATCTTATACTCGGCTAGATGGTGAGACTGTGACCCAATTGGAAGGAGAAAATATTATAGTCTCGAAAGATGGGGTGATCCGTATGACAAAAGGAAAAGCCAAGCAGCAAAGCTGGGAGAATTCCACTACAATTCAATTGGTGAGCGAAACAGTAGCAAGCAAACAGCATGAAAAGAATCAGGCATCACTCGCGACAAAGCAAGCGCTGAAATTGGAAAAAAAAGCATCTGTCCATACTGAAAAGCCAGCATCCGGTTTTTTCCGCTGGTTTTGGGCCGTTCTTTTTATCATGCTTTTTCTTTTCTTCCGGTGGATAAAGAAATGGATCAGGTAATTGAGGAGCGACATCAAAAACGACCACTTATATCACATAAAGTGGTCGTTTTTTGTCTCTATAGACAAGAACGGTATAGACTTTCACCTGATCATATCGTTGACTCCACTTGGGACGTATACTCATGTTAACTTTTTTCATATAATTTGCGCTGTCACCAACTTTTGATCATGCAGACTGGATTATATATCGCTATTTACTGCTAAACCGGGTATGGATCAGGTAATAGTTTGCAATCTGCTTGATTTCCTTTTTGAAATCGCTGTATAGATCATATTGATTGCACGCACATATTATGGACTTTTGTAGTGTATCATTACTTATATGTAAATACGGAATAGTTTCCTTATAGATCGCGCTCTTTACCTTGGTTTTTAACATCACTAATTTTTCCGGCTGAAAAACTCTTAATACAACCGATATCGCTTTGTATCGATGCTGGATATCTTTGTAATTGATATACTCTCCCTTGATCTGTTCGGGATTAATTCCGACAAAAGCACAATAGCAGTCAATTACAGCATGGATTTTGGATAGATCGGGTTCGTACATGGTATTGATAGTTTTCAGTACCTCGGGATAGTTTTCTGTTAAAAAATTCATAATAAAAGAATGATATAATGTATTCATGTTTTAATCGTTGATTGTATTCATAACTCCGTTACTGGGCTAATATAGTACATCCGACTTCTTGCCTCGTTCATCTGTCAAATGTGTAGATCGTTTAAATCTGTGTCAAAGTTTGGTGTCCGTTGTTTTCTTTTCATACTCCTGTCTTTTTTATCCTATGCACTGTTGTATCGCGTTAATCAATGCAACAGTTAAACAAAGTTTAACATAAAAGTTAAACAATCAAGCGTTTTTATAGATTTATTTTATACAACCCGCGGTTAATATTAAGAATATTAAACTTTTTTGTTTATTCAAAATTCACTTAAAATCAGACTGTTATATTTAAACATCGGTTTATAACTTGTTTAGGTTAAATAGATTGTGTAACTTAGCGTCAGATTGTTATCTCTTTAGTGTAACAATTGTTAAACACTATAAAAGTCATGGAATCTTACCTAGATAATAATTTTGAGGTATTACGCTTGGAGATGGAGGTTACCAATCGACAATTTTCCGCTATTTTAGGTGTGCGAGAGCAGGTATATTCGCGCATTAAGAAAGGTGAATACCCAATAGGCCTTACCATGAAAACACGGATAGAAAAGGCCTTTCCAAAGATCAACTATAACTGGTTAGTCCACAACAATGGGGATCGTGACAAGCGAGGGTCTATGATCCAACCGGATGCAGTTTCTATGGTCAATGTGGGTAATGGAAAATCCATCGGTTATTTTTCTGATGAAGTGAAATTCATGGATGAAAACAAAAACAATATCTTTTTTGAGGTTTCTCCAGGACGCTATTTGATGCAAACTAAATTGGTGACGGAGAAAGCAAAGGCTGGATATTTGTCCGGTTTTGCCGATGCCGAATATATGGATGAGCTACCTGCACATTTTATCACGGTCAATGAGTTCCACCGGGGTATATATCGCTCCTTCGAAGTCAGTGGAGACAGTATGACAGACGGTACAGATGCAAGTGTATTGGATGGCGATATCGTTACCGGACGCTTGATCAAAAGGGAGTTGTGGCAATCCAAATTCCACACGCACAAATATCGTTACTGGGTCATTGTTCACCGACATGAAGGGGTCATCATCAAAGAGATCATTCATCATGAAGTGGATAAGGGCATCCTCACGCTGCATTCATTGAATACCGATAAAGTTAAATATCCCGATTTTACGATTACACTTGATGATGTCGATCAAATTTTCAATGTCGTGGATATCAGCCGATCATTATAAGATCAGAGGATATACACTTACTAGTAACGCTTAATCAATTTTGATCTCAATGGAAATGGCTATTACGAATAATAAATAAATACAGCGATTTTCTACACCTCGTGCTTCATTGCTGCCATTGAGATCAAAGCTATTCGTTACCAAGATTCTGATGAGAAAAATATGGTTAACATCTTGTTGCTTAGAAGTTACTTAACAGAACTTTTTTCTCTAAAAAGAGAAGGAGGTAGTAATTCTGACTATATCAAAAACTCTGATGCTCAAGATATATTTTTAGACATAAAACCAACACAGTTGGGATTACTCTGATTATCGAATAAATAAAAAGGGGAATATAATATTCACCCTCAATCTATCTGCGAGACCTGCGCTTGAACCTCAGCACTTCTTCGGATTAAACGCACAAACTGTCTATTTATAGTAATTTATTAATTGAATTCCATATCCCTCATTATCTAGCACAAGCTCCTCGCTTTCCAAAGTACGACCGTCCTTATCCAATATAGAAATTTGATATTTTGCCCCCGGTTGCCCACTTTCAATCAAAACAGAAAAACCTGCTCCTCCTACCGCATCTATCAGTGTAACGGTCTTTTGCCAAGGAGCTGTAACGTTTTCTTCATAGCCTTCCGGAATATTATAGGCATCTGTAATGGTGGGAGTATACTGCACCTGGGCTGCGGTAGCAGGGCCCTTCAACGTGTAGGTGATCTGAAAGGTGGAGGAATCGGAGTCTTTTGAACAACTGACACCTACTAACCCCATAATACAGACCAATAAAAATACTTTAATTGCTCTTTTCATATACATCATTTATTTGCCTTCAGGATCAATTATCATACCAAGTAGGGCGCTTCTTCCTAGAATAGACCAGTCCTATCCCATTACAGTTACCTGTCAGCACAACGCCCTGCACAATAGTCCTATTTAAGGAAAGTATTGCAATTTGTAAAAGCGATAGTGAAGCACGATGGAGCCAAAACAAAAAAAGCAATCTTAAATAAGATTGCTTTTTTTTCGTAGCCCGTAGGGGAATCGAACCCCTGTTTCAAGAATGAAAATCTTGCGTCCTAACCCCTAGACGAACGGGCCATTTCTCTTTTGGTGATGCAAATATAAGAGGATTTTCATTCCTTCCAAAATAATTTCTCATCCTTTTGCATAAGCCGTTGAGACTGAGAAAAATGATTTTGCATTCCCCTCTATTTTCCTTATTAAACCAAGGTGGAGAGCAGATTTCTGCCTTCAAATAGAATAAGCATCTACTCTCAGCCTTGCTCTCGGCATCTTAACCAAATTATCAGATCAGGTCAAAGCCGATATCACGACGGAAATATTTCCCGTCGAAATAGATTCGACCGGCGTCAGCAGTAGCTTGCTGCAACGCCGCAAACAACGTGTCCTGAAGCGTAGTGACCGCAATCACCCGACCGCCAGCAGTGACAATCTCTCCATTCTGCTCTTTCGTACCAGCTTGGAATACGATAGACTCTTTTACATTCTCAATATTAGCGATTACTTTTCCTGACTCGTACGCTCCCGGATATCCACCAGCAACCAGCATCACTGTCACGGCAGTCTTAGGGCTTACCGTATACGATCTTGTCTCCAGATTCCCCTGTGCAACCCCTTCTAGTAGATCCACCAGATCGGATTCGATTCTTGGCAATACCGACTCCGTTTCTGGGTCACCCATACGGACATTATATTCAATTACAAAAGGCTCCCCACCAACATTCATCAAGCCGATAAAGATAAATCCCTTGTATGGGATGTTGTCTTTCTTTAAGCCCTCTACCGTAGGTTTGATAATACGCTCTTCGACTTTACTCAAAAATGTAACATCCGCAAATGGAACAGGAGAAATAGAACCCATACCGCCGGTATTCAAGCCCGTATCGCCCTCTCCAATCCGTTTGTAGTCTTTCGCCGAGGGTAGCACTTTATAGGAGTTGCCATCTGTCAATACAAATACCGAAAGCTCAATCCCTTTTAGGAACTCTTCTACCACCACCACTTGGCTTGCTTCTCCAAATTTTGAGTCTGCAATCATGGCTCTTAGCTCCGCTTTAGCTTCTTCATAACTCTCTAGGATCAAGACTCCTTTTCCAGCCGCTAGACCATCCGCTTTCAACACGATAGGCAGACGCTGTGTCTCCAGATAAGCTATCCCCTCCTCTAGATTAGACTTGTCGAATGAGCGCGATGCACCCGTCGGGATCTGATGCCGATCCATGAACTGTTTTGAAAAATCTTTGGACCCCTCCAATTGCGCACCTTCCCTCTGGGGTCCGATGACAGGGATATGCTTTAGGTCAGCTCTATCCAAAAAGAAGTCATGAATGCCCTTTACAAGTGGCTCTTCCGGCCCGACAAGTATCATATCGATAGCATGCTCCAAAGAAAACTTAGCTATTCCTTCGAAGTCCGTCACTTTCAGGTCAACATTCTCACCATACTGCCGTGTGCCGGCATTCCCCGGTGCGATAAATAATTTGTCTAGCTTTTTACTTTGAGCGATTTTATATGCAAAGGCTGATTCTCTTCCGCCTGAACCAATGATTAGGATATTCATACTACAAACTTAGATAAATTACTAGTATTTACAAGGAACAAAATCCGCAAATTCCTGGATTTTGTAGCACACCGTATCTTCCTTTAAACTTTGCGCTTACAGGTTAAATTTGTGCATTAGACGATTGTAATAAAGATTAGTCCGATGGCTATTTGTTTATTATTAAAAGGACTTTATAATTCATACAATTTTTCTTATTTTCAAAAAAACTTTCATATCGTAAAGGATGTCATCTGGAGGAGAAAGTAAGTTGAGGGTTCTTTTTGCCAATAAAAGTACATACATTCAAAAAACCAATCATGCGTCCAAAATATCTTCTCTTGTGTTTGTTTGCATTAGTAAATGGTCTCCTATTCGCTCAGAGCTCCACTGTAGACCGTGCGACACAGCAACTTGACACCTACCTTTCTCAAAACTTTCAAGAGAAATTATATCTACAACTTGACAAACAGCACTATACTGCAGGAGAGACCATCTGGTTTAAGGCTTATGCCACCGTGGGTATTGAGAATCTCCTGTCGAATATCAGTGGGATAGGATATGTCGAACTCATCGGACCCGAGAAAAAAATAATCAAATCCCTCACCATACCACTGACCGCAGGATTGGGTCTTGGTGATATTGATTTAATCGACACACTAATTGAAGGATCCTATCGCATCCGGGCTTATACCAATTGGATGCGCAATCAGGGAACAGACTATTTTTTTGACAAAACCATACATATCGCCAACGGAAGAGGCGACAATGTCATGACCAAGACCACCTTCGTCACTAATCAAGATGCAGGCAACAAGAACAACCTGTACTCCATACAGCTGACAGATCTGCAAGAAGCTCCTTTGATCAACACTACCGTCCAATATCAGGTGTATGTCGACGAAAAGATAGAAGATAAGGGTCGCGAAAAGTCTGATCCCTCTGGCCAGATCCAGATCAAGACCAAAAAAGATCTCACCAATGGATACATCCTCCTCAGATTCGAGTCTACTGACGGGAGAGGCGTGAAGAAGATCATTCCACTACAGAAACCGTCCCAAAATAGTATACAGATCTTGCCCGAAGGAGGCATTCTCCTGAATAATACCATAGGTAAAGTGGGGATAAAAACACTTAAACCCAATGGCATGGGGATTAAGTCCAAAGGAAAGATCGTCAATGAAAAGGATGAACTTGTTGCCGAATTCGAGACCAATCATTTGGGAATGGGAAGTTTTTCTCTTAATGCATTATCGCAACACCACTATACGGCACACACCACCTTTGATGATGGTAGTTCCAAGACTAGTGAACTCCCCCGAATAGCGTCCTCTGGGATTGCAGTATCTATAAATCCGTTTATGAGAGACCGCATAGCTGTTCAATATAGCCTATCCTCCGATCTTTTGGATCAAAAGGAAGTATACCTCATGGTTCAGCATTTAGGCGAGATCCTGTATGTCGCCAAGCAAAAGGCTTCTAAAAACGAAATGCTTTTCATGGTACCCAAGCAGGATCTACCTACTGGGATATTTCAGATCACCTTGCTATCCCATGCGGGTCTACCACTATGCGAGCGAATGGTTTTCAACAGCAATCCAAAGAGTATACTGCCTCTACAGATACAATTGGATAAGGACTCTTATAGCCTCCGTAGTAAAGTACAAGTAAACTTAGCGGATGTACTTGCTGATACCACTGGATTCACCAGCCTATCTGCTGCTGTCATTAATCTCGATCGTAATCAGCCTCACAACAAATACGGCACGACGATCTTTTCTCAGCTACTGCTCTCCTCTGATATAAAAGGCTATTTAGAAGATCCCGGCTACTACTTCCAAAATACAGACAGCATCCGATTGACAGACCTAGACAATCTAATGCTCACCCAAGGCTGGAGAAAGATTGAATGGCAACGCTTGGATTCTCTGGCTGCGGCGAAGCCGGATTTTCTACCAGAGAAAGAATTATCTATTAGCGGTGTAGTACGTAAGTATGCGCGAAAAGCCATCGTCCCCAACGCCAAATTGCAGCTCGTATCGACCCACAATTTCATGGACTACGTAGATACCACAGCTACCGCTGATGGTCGATTTATATTTGACAGGCTTATTTATCCAGATAGTGTCAAATTTCTCATTACAGCGACTGACGAAAAAGGAAAGAAAAATGTCGAAATCGATATTGAAAAACAGTCTTATCCCCCTATCAATCTGAACAAGAATGCACCAGAGGAATCTGGAGATATCAATATGGAGCTACGGCAGAGTATCCTTTCCAACCAACGAATGTTCGCCGAGATGCAGCAAAAGGGACTCATGCAGAAGACCATCTTTCTAGAGGAGGTCTCGGTCACCAAGCGTGTAGAAAAGAAGGCCTCCGAGAGCTCCTCCAACCTCAATGGATCTGGACGAGCCGATCAGATCCTTGATGCCAAGGACATCGAGACCTGCCCCACCCTAGAAATCTGTCTTAATGGCCGGTTAATGGGGGTCTATTTTCAAAACGGTATCCCATACAATACTCGGGGCAATGTGCCGATGCAGATCGTCCTTGACGGTATGTATATTGAAGGCGATCAGCTCAGTATGATCAATTCTTTTGATGTTGAGAGTATAGAAGTACTCAGGAGTGCATCCTACACCGCCATATACGGATCCTATGGCGGCGGAGGTGTTATTGTCATTACCTCCAAGAGAGGGAAATCCGGCTTGACTAGCAATTTTGCCCCTAAGGGTATCGTCACAGCAACACCAAAAGGGCTACACCTCAATAAAAGCTTTTTTAAACCAGACTATGAGGTCAATAGTCCAGAGAAAGCCTTTACCAGAGATTACCGTTCCACCATACATTGGGAGCCCAACCTCATCCTCAAAGACCAGAAGGGAGCAGCCTTTTTCTTTTACACATCCGATGAAGCAGGTACATACCAAATAACTGTAGAAGGCGTTGATACTAAAGGCAGATTAGTCAGTAAAATAGTAGATTTTGAAGTTAAATAATTAAAAAATTCATGGAATTCATTAAAGTGAGTATTGAAGAGCACATCGCCCATATTTCCTTGGACAGAGGCAAGTCAAATGCCATGCACCTAGAAATGATCAAGGAATTGACCTTGGCTATCCAACAAGCAGAAAATGATCCCGCTGTAGAAGGCCTGATTCTCCACGGTAAGGAGAATTTCTTTACCTCAGGCCTGGATCTAATTACATTATACCAATATGACCAAGAGCAGATGGAGGCATTTTGGTCACAATTTCTTTCTTTAGTCCACCAGTTAGCGGCCTTTCCCAAGCCATCGGTTGCCGCCATATCTGGACATAGCCCCGCGGGTGGATGCGTACTCGGCATCTGCTGCGACTATCGCGTAATGGCTCAGGGCGACTTTATTATAGGGCTAAATGAGGTTCCCGTAGGGATCGTCGTGCCGGAGAGTATTTTTGAGTTATACAGCTTTTGGATCGGACAGAGGCGCGCCTACCAGTATCTACTAGAAGGCAAGCTATTAAAACCTGAAGAAGCTTTAGAAGCTGGATTGGTGGACGAGCTCGTCAGCCCGATGAGCATCAAGACCGCCGCCTTGCGTAAAATCAAATTGTTGACACAATTTGAAAAGAATGCTTGGCGCACCACCAAGCTCAATTTGAGAAAGAATATATTAAAGAATATAACCCGGGATCAAGCCGAAGATGTCAGGCAGGCCCTTCAGCAATGGTGGGCCCCAAGTACAAGAGCTGTACTCAAGACAATTATTGAAAATCTAACCGCTAAAAAGTCTTAACATGGAAGCATTAAAAATTGAAGGAGCACTTCGGGAGAATTCATTAAAAGGAAAAACCATTGTCGTGACCGGCGGCGGCACAGGCCTAGGCCGCAAAATGGCCACATACTTTCTGGAGCTCGGTGCCAATATTGTCATCTCGAGCCGCAAAATAGATGTACTCGAGAAGGCAGCAGCAGAGATGATGGCCGAAAAAGGAGGTGCAGTACTTCCTATTGCTTGTGACGTCCGCAACATCGAAGAGGTTGAGAATCTCTTAAAAACCGCTGAGGAAAAATTTGGACAGGTAAATGTCTTAGTCAACAATGCTGCCGGCAATTTCATATCCCCTACTGAGCGTTTGTCCGCCAATGCATTTTCAACGGTCATCGACATTGTCCTCAAAGGTACCGTCAATTGCACCTTGACATTTGGTAAAAATTGGATCAAACGCAAGCAACAAGCGTCCGTACTCAACATTATCACCACATACGCCTTTACAGGCTCTGGTTATGTCGTGCCCTCAGCCGTGGCAAAGGGCGGTGTATTGACATTGACCAAGTCTCTGGCTGCAGAATGGGGCAAATATGGAATTCGCAATAATGCCATCGCTCCAGGTCCTTTCCCTACAAAAGGAGCTTGGGATAGACTACTTCCTGGGGATCTTGCAGAGAAGTTTGACTTCAAAAATAGGGTGCCTTTGAAGCGCGTAGGCGATCATCAAGAGCTTGCTAATCTAGCGGCTTTCCTTATATCCGACTTTGCGGGCTATATCAATGGCGAAATCATTACCATCGACGGTGGTGAGTGGCTACAAGGTGCCGGACAGTTCAACGGCTTCGAAGCCATCCCCGAGGAGATGTGGGATATGATAGAAAATAGCATCCGAAGTAACAATAAATAAGACGTCAAACACACACGCGTCCATATTATCCAGGACGGAATGAGTATCTGTGATTTTTTCACATTACAAAACATCAAAATGCTGGGTATGTGCCCCTATAGGGCCGGACTTATGTCTGTTGCGATGCTTAAAAAAACATTTAGCAATCCTATCGCGATTGACTATATTTACGACCAACTTAGAGTTTAGCATATGAGTAGAATTGACACAAATACACAAGCCAAAATCAATCAATGGCTTAGTTCGGAATACGACCTTGATACCATACAAAAAGTCCAACAGCTGATCGACAACAACGAAGAGACCGAGCTGATCGACAGCTTTTATAAAGACCTTGAGTTTGGAACAGGAGGACTAAGAGGTATTATGGGTGTGGGGTCCAACCGGATGAACAAATATACCATTGGTAAAGCCACTCAGGGACTAGCAAATTATCTTAGAAAAAGCTTTCCTGGGCAGCCGCTGAAAGTCGCTATTGCCTATGACAGCCGCAACAATTCACAGACCTTCGGCCAGTTGGTGGCAGATGTGTTTGCAGCAAATGATATCACAGTCTATCTCTTTGAGCAACTTAGACCTACGCCTATGTTGTCCTTTGCCATTAGACACTTCGGTTGTCAAAGTGGGGTCATGCTCACCGCATCACACAATCCAAAGGAGTATAACGGGTACAAAGCTTATTGGAATGACGGCTGTCAGCTCACAGCTCCACACGATGAGAATGTGATAGACGAGGTCAATTCAATCACATCCGTTAAGGATATCCTATTTATTGCAAAGGCCAACAACATTATCCCGGTTGGCGAAGAGATGGACGATCTCTATATCCAAGCCAACAAATCACTCAGCATACACCCTGAGATTGTTGCCACGCAGAAAGATCTTAAGATCGTCTTCTCGCCGATACATGGCACAGGTATTACCATAGTCCCGAAGCTTCTCAAAGCTTGGGGGTTCGAAAATATAACGGTTGTAGAAGAGCAAGCAGAGCCCAACGGCAATTTTCCGACAGTGATCTACCCCAATCCCGAGGAAGAAGACGCTATGTCAATGGCCAAAGCCAAGGGAGAAGCCATACAGGCTGATCTCGTGATGGCTACTGACCCGGATGCCGATCGTGTCGGAGTTGCTATCAGAGATCATCAAGGTGTGCTTCAATTGATCAACGGCAACCAAATTGGCAGCTTACTGATCTATTATGTACTTAGTGCAAAAAAAGCACTACAGAGCCTTCCCGCCGATTCTTACATTGTTAAGACCATTGTCACGACAAATCTACAGGCAGATATTGCGGCGCATTTCGAAGTCAAACATTATGAAACCCTTACCGGATTCAAATATATCGGCGAGTTGATGACCCGTCTGTTAGGTCAGGAACAGTATCTAGCCGGTGGAGAAGAGAGCTATGGCTATCTAGTTGGAGATCTTGTCAGAGACAAAGACGCGCCTAACGCCTGTGCTTTTCTAGCCGAAATGGCCGCCTATTTCAAAAGTCAAGGTAAATCTCTTTACGATGTGTTGATGGACATCTACCAACAATTTGGCTGCTATCATGAAAAGCTTGTTTCCCTCACCAAGAAAGGTAAAGCCGGTGCCGACGAAATTACCGCGATGATGGTCAGGCTTCGTCAGGATGTGCCCACCACATTGGGCGGCGTCACCGTCAGGGAGGTTCGAGATTATCAAAATCGTATTTCTACAGATCTATCTACCGGAGAGAAGTCCCCGATCACCTTACCAAAATCTGACGTCCTTCAGTTTATTACCGTAGATGGCGATGTCATCTCCGCAAGACCGTCCGGTACAGAGCCAAAAATAAAATTTTACTGCTCTGTCAAGGCTCCGTTGCACAATGCGACAGATTATCCCAGCGTAAGCAAACAGCTGGATAGTAAAGTCGAAAAAATGTTAGCAGACATTATCTAATCATTTCGATATGGAAAAGTGGAAATTGCTGGCATCTGAGTACCTGGTCAAAAGACCTTGGGCGACCCTCCGTGTAGATACGTTGCAACTCCCCAACGGTAATATCAAGGACGAATACTACGTCTTAGAATACCCCACATGGGTCAATATGGTCGGCATCACCACTGATCAGAAAATTCTGTTCGTCCGTCAGTACCGTCACGGTGCCGACGAGATTCTGGTGGAGTTACCTGCCGGAGTTGTGGAAGAAGGGGAGGCTCCGGCAGATGCGGCACGTCGGGAGTTATTAGAAGAGACAGGCTACGCATTTCACACCATTAAAGAAATATGTAAGCTATATGCCAACCCTGCTACAAGCGGGAATCTAACCTATACCTACCTGCTCACTGGGGGACAGAAAGTTCAGGAACAAGAATTGGACAATTCGGAAGATATAGACGTCGTCGTCATGTCCATTGAAGAAGCCAAGATCTTTTTGTTTGAAAATAAGCTTGGACAAGCGCTACATTCAGCCGCTCTCTTCTACGTTTTAAAAGACCTCAATCTATTATAGGTAAGCCCATTAAGCAGCGGGATCTTCTGGCGACATACCAGAAGATCCTTCTCTATTTTGACTTTTGAAGCCGTCTGCTTTTTTGTACCTTTGCGGCATGGCGAGAGAAATAATAGAAACCAAGAGAAAAGCACTTCAGATCAATCTTAATCCTGACATCTATGGCACTTTTGCGGAGATCGGTGGAGGACAGGAAGTCGCCCGAAATTTCTTTGGTGCTGGAGCGGCATCTGGAACCATCGCAAAAACCATCTCCGCCTATGATATGGCCTTCAGTGACGCCATATACGGCGCTGAAGAGTCTGGCAGATATGTCAGCAGGACCCGACTTAATCAAATGCTCCACCATGAGTTTGACCTATTGACAGAGCGCCTTCAAGGAGAGAAATACTGCACCAAGAAGTTCTTCTCTTTTGCCAATACCGTCACCACGCTAAATTTCACCAAAACCAATGAGCCACATGGATGGATCGGAATTCGATTCCAAACGGTAAAAGATGGTCCGATCAATCAAATTATCATCCATACCCGGCTATTGGACAACGACAATCAGGTCCAACAGAAAGTACTCGGTACCATCGGTGTCAATCTTGTATATGCAGCCTATTTCTATACCAATGACATCCAGTCGATGATTGAGTCCTTGGTAGACAATGTATCATCCGGTTCGGTAGAGATCGACCTTGTAAAAGTAGAAGGCCCCGTCTTTGAAAGTGTAAATGAGCGATTGATCAATCTATACCTTGTAGCAAAAGGCTTCTCTAAAGCCGCCATATTCAAGCCTGATGGCAAGGCCGCACAGAGCAAAGATTACCTCTATAAAAAAGACATTATCATTCTCCGTACAAAATATCGTCAAAAGTCATTGCCCAACTTCGATCTGTTCAATCTCGCAGTTGAGCAATTCAAGCGCAACACCAATGCAGAACCCACCAATGTCGTGGTCATGATCGAAGTCCTCATGGGCAATGTCTTGGAAGAAGACTCCAATATCTCCAATGAAGACCTCAAATACTTTGCAGAGCGTGCAGAGTACCTATGCTCAACCGGGAATAATATCTTAGTCTCCAATTTCAGACGAAATAATCACTTGGCGGAATACATGTCCCAATTCAAACCCGGGAATATCGGTATCGCCTCCAACATCTCCAATTTGAAAAATATCTTCAATTCGGATCAGTATAATAAGGAGCACTACACTAACGAATTGCTGAGCTATATCAGCGGAATGTTCAACAAAAATGTAAAGCTCTATGTCTATCCCTATATGAATAAACAGGAGGACATCATTACGACCAAAAATTTAAAAGTCTCTCCAGAAGCCAAACCATTATTTGACTTCCTGATACAGAATAAGTATATTATTGACATTGAGAATTACGATCCCAAATTCGTCAAGACCATATAATAAAGGGGGACATTTCTCTAACAAAAAAAGCTTTCCGTTTGGAAAGCTTTTTTTGTTAGAGAAACTTTTTATATATCGAATACATAATCTTCAGATCCTCTTGACTCAGCGTCGCTGTATTCGTATCCTTTTGGATATAGTGTATTTTAAAGGCTTTGATCGCTGCATCTAGATTCTTGATGTCGTACCCGATAATGCGGAGAGCCATCTTTGGGTTAAAATCAAATGGCGGAGTTTCCAGATAGTCATCGTACCAGTACCCGAATCCCTTATCTGCAAACTGCTTCCAAGGGAATCTAGAAGGATCATTTTTGCGCATAGGCGCCAAGTCCATATGTCCGATAAAATTCGCTTGAGGTATGTTGTACTCCTTCTTCAGATAGGTCAGCAATTCCTGTAAGCTATTCATCTGTACCGCTGTCCAAGGGTCCGTCGTTCCATTATTATCAAGTTCGATGCCTATCGAGGAAGAATTGAGATCTGTGTCATTCCCCCACTTACCCAATCCAGCATGATGCGCTCTAAAATAGTCGTTCACCATCTGTACCACTTTACCATCTCGTCCAATCACATAATGGGCACTCACCCCTGCTTTTACAGAATGGAAAGTCTTGATAGTCTGATCCGTAGACTTTTGAGCGGTATGATGAATCACCACATAATTAGGTTTGCGAATCCCAAAATTCGTAGACGCTACCCATTCCTTATCCTTTACCAATGCCACAGTTGAGACTGCCTGTTTTTTGGGAGGCGTCTCCTGATATATCTTTGCAAACTCCTTCGCTTTCTTTCTATAGATTTTCTCTGTTGCAGCATACTTTCCTCCCGAGCAGGACGCGATCGTTAGCATCAGCAATGTATAGATAATAGACTTTCTTACTTTCATCTGTTTATATTTAAAAACAAACTTAACTAAACTTGCTTCTTTTCACAAATTATCCGCATCAGCAATATCAACTCTTTCAACCAGGCTACTCCTCAAGCCTATCCACAACTTCACCCCCGATCAATTTCCAAACTCAATGCATATTTATTTCGTTTTTTTTAAGTATTTTGCATTCACAATCTTTTATAAATAAGACATATATGAGTGATTTCTCACTACAGTCCTTTATTGCAAAAACAAGACAGGACGACTCCGAACATGATTATTTCGAACTTGAAAAAGCACAAATGCTCGAAATCAATCTCAATAACCAGTCTGTCTGGACCAAAAATGGCAGTATGGTCGGTTATGTTGGCAACATTAAATTTGAGCGCGAAGGCATGCTCTCCGGTGGTCTTGGAAATTTTCTAAAGAAAACATTGACAGGAGAAGGCGCAAAACTAATGAAGGCCCACGGCTCAGGCAGATTATATGTGGCAGACTCCGGCAAGAAAGTACAGATATTACAGCTAAATAACGAATCTATCTGTGTCAACGGAAATGACATCCTCGCCCATGATCAAACCATAAAAAATGAGATCACCATGCTCAAAAGCGTTGCAGGCATGCTTTCTGGTGGTTTATTTCAAGTCCGGTTGACTGGCACAGGATATGTAGCCATCACCACACACGGAGATCCACTCACGTTAATGGTGACTCCTGGCAATCCGGTATTCACAGACCCGAATGCCACGGTCGCTTGGGCCGGACATCTGAAACCAGAGCTCAAAAGCAATGTCTCATTCAAAAGCATTTTAGGAAGAGGTAGCGGTGAAGAATTCCAGATGATGTTTCAAGGAGAAGGATGGGTATTAATACAACCCTACGAAGAAGTATATTTTCAACAAAGTTAACAAAAAAGGAGAGCAAGCTCTCCTTTTTTGTTAACAGCTACTTCAGTACTCCGTAGCTCAGTTTGTCCATCGCTTTCTGTAGATCGGACAATGACAGCCGTTCGCCTCTCAATTCTACACTGTACCGATCCTTCTCTATAAATCCGATAGTAGCATTATAATAATCCTGTGTCCCATCATTCTCTTTTACCTCTTCGGTTTTCGCCCGCTTACCATTGAACACATGGGTTTTCTCGATGCGGTTACCGCTTTCGCTCTCACTATCCATCTGATACCCCATCGCCAGTAATGAGACGATGCCTGACCCCAGCTCTCCTGCACCATCCATCAGCTTAATCGAGATCTCCTTACCGTTCTCGTCTGCATACGTTGCATTTCCAGTAGCGATGTTGCCGTACATCTCATTATTACCTACCGATATACTTGTTCTCTTAAGTCCCTCAAGAGTTTCCGGAAAAAAGGCTTTCAGTTCATCGTTAGTCAACGGAGTCAAGCCCTTTAGCTTTCCCTGTATTTCTTCCATCTTACTGGCACCATCCTTTAGATTATCGAGGTTCTTTACGCCAGATATTACATCCGAGATACCACCACTTTCTTCCGTAGTCGATTCCCCACTATCGTTATTTTTACTGCCACCACAGGCAGATAATAAGAAAATAGCCGTTGCCACTACAGGTACGAATTTGAAATAGGTTTTCATAATTTGTCTTTTTTAAACAAACTTAGACAAAGTTTTCTTCATCCTATTATTTTCTTTCATTTATTAAGCGAACAAATTCAACACTGTAAATGAACGCATTACATCCGATTTAATTACGAAGAAACCATATCTCCATCATCATATAAATCCATTACAGAGTCCCTTATACATCACTAGGTGTTAATCTAAGTGACATCGTAAAAATCGTCTCGCCCAAATATCCGTTATCACACGCCCATATCTCCACATAAAGGACACTCGGCCCTGCAGATGATGGTTTCTTCGCCTCTCTGCAAAAAAAAGTCCTCCTTTTTCAAGGAGGACTTTATATATACCCATAAGGGATAGCTTACGCTTCCATATATTCTTCTATAGACGGGCAAGAGCAGATCAATGTACGGTCTCCCTGCGACTCATTGACACGACCTACCGAGGGCCAAAATTTATGTGCCTTTAAGTACTCCAATGGATACGCTGCCGATTGGCGGCTATAAGGTCTGTTCCAATCATCTGCCGTCACGACAGAAGCTGTATGAGGCGCATGCTTCAGCACATTCTCGACCTGATCAACCGTACCCGCTTCAACCGCAGCAATCTCTTGACGAATAGCAATCAACGCATCGCAGAAACGATCCACCTCTGCTTTAGACTCCGACTCTGTAGGCTCTACCATTAAGGTCCCTGCAACAGGGAATGAAACGGTCGGTGCATGGAATCCATAATCCATCAACCGCTTTGCAATATCTGCAACTTCGATCCCCACCGATTTGAATCCTCTACAGTCCAAGATCATCTCATGAGCACAACGACCGTTACTGCCAGAGTAAAGTACTGGATAGTGATTTTCCAGGCGAGACTTGATATAGTTGGCATTCAAAATTGCGGTCTTCGTTGCATTGGTCAGCCCGTCAGCGCCCATCATCGCGATATAAGCATGTGAGATTACAAGGATAGAAGCCGATCCAAATGGTGCAGCAGATACTGCATGGATCCCTTGGTCTCCTGATGTCTCTACAACCTGATGATTAGGTAAGAATGGCACTAAGTGCTTGGCCACACCGATTGGTCCCATACCAGGACCACCACCACCGTGAGGGATACAGAATGTCTTGTGAAGGTTTAGGTGACACACATCAGCACCGATATGACCTGGGCTTGTCAGTCCGACCTGCGCATTCATATTGGCACCATCCATATACACCTGGCCACCATTCGCATGGATAATCTCACAGATCTCGATGATAGACTCTTCAAATACTCCGTGAGTAGATGGGTAAGTCACCATCAAAGAGTTTAGATGCGCTGCATGCTCTTCCGCTTTTGCCTTCAGATCTGTGACATCGATATTTCCGAATTCATCACATTTCACCACGACAACCTTAAGTCCTGCCATAGATGCCGAAGCCGGGTTGGTTCCGTGTGCAGATGCGGGGATCAGACAAATGTTACGTCCGTGATCTCCACGACTTTCGTGATATGCACGGATTACCATCAGACCTGCATATTCACCTTGCGCTCCAGAGTTAGGTTGGAAACTCATCTTGGCAAAACCCGTAATCTCGGATAGCCAGTCGTTAAGCTCACCTATCAAGTGCATATAACCTGACGTCTGGTCGATGGGAGCAAAGGGATGCAAGCTCCCAAACTGTGCCCATGTCACCGGAATCATCTCGGCAGTAGCATTTAACTTCATCGTACATGACCCCAATGGGATCATTGAATGGCACAATGAAAGATCTTTTGCTTCCAATGATTTGATATAACGTAGCATCTCGTGCTCTGAATGATAGCTATTAAAGATCGGGTGTGTCAAATATGCGCTTTCTCGTACCAGCTCTGCCGGAATAGAAGACGAAATAGATTTTTCCGCGTCTACAAAATCAGCATCACTCACCGTCTTGCCTTTGATCTTTGCAAAGACTTTAGTGATGGTTTGGATATCTTCAACCGTTGTCGTTTCATCGATGGAGATGCTGACAACAGATGCTTTATAGTTGAAATTCATCTCATTGTTCAACGCCTCACCCTTCAATGATCCAGCATGCTCTCCCAATTCGAAACGTACCGTATCAAAGTACGTCTGATTAAGTTGCACATATCCTAAAGACTGTACCGCTTTATCCAGTAATTGCGCAAGACCGTTGATACGCTCTGCTATTCTCTTAATCCCTTGAGGTCCGTGGTATACCGCATAGAAAGATGCCATTATAGCTAACAAGGCCTGTGCTGTACAGATATTCGAAGATGCCTTATCACGGCGGATGTGCTGCTCACGAGTCTGCAGGGCCATACGGAGCGCATAGTTGCCATTCGAATCAGATGTCACCCCAATTATACGACCAGGGATATTACGCTTATAAGCGTCCTTTGTCGCAAAAAATGCCGCGTGAGGACCACCAAAGCCCATCGGTACACCAAAACGTTGGGAGTTCCCTACCACCACGTCAGCACCCCATTCACCCGGAGGCGTCAGCAATGCCAGACTCATCAAGTCAGCAGCCACACAGATTGTCATACCCTTAGCATGTACAGACTCTGCGAAGGCACGGTAGTCAATGATAGATCCATCACCAAGAGGATATTGTAGGAAAACAGCAAAGACATCGTCAGTCAAATTATCTTCCGAAATCGATGCCACTTTCAACTCGATACCAAATGAGATCGCTCTTGTTTTTAAAACATCGATCGTCTGAGGAAAAGCCTTTTCAGATACCAAAAACGTATTTGCTGCTTTATTCTTACGAGCGGAGTAAAGCATAAACATACCTTCAGCAGCAGCTGTAGCCTCATCCAATAAAGAAGCATTGGCTATTTCAAGACCTGTGAAGTCCGAGACGACGGTCTGAAAATTCAACAATGCCTGAAGTCTTCCTTGCGCGATTTCGGCCTGGTAAGGAGTATATTGAGTGTACCATCCTGGGTTTTCAAATACATTTCTTTGAATCACTCCTGGAAGAATGACATCGTAATATCCTTGACCAATATACGACTTGAATACTTTATTCTTCTCTGCGATTTGCTTAGCTCTCTTAAGATAAGCTGTTTCGCTCAGCGCAGCAGGAAGACCTAGTGCTTTATTTGCTCTGATTTGAGAAGGAACCGTTTGATCAATCAACTGATCAACAGAGTCAACACCTAAAGCTGACAACATCTCATTCACTTGAATCGGGCTAGGACCGTTGTGACGATTTTCGAATTTTTCTTGAAAATGTATTTTACTCATGGATGTAAAAATTACCGTCATTTGCTAAGGCTTACTCACTACGATTTAAGGTCCTAATCCTTTGCAAAAGAGACGAATTTTGGATGCGCAAAGATACGTATTTTATAAGCCTAAAAAAAGGGCTTTTTAACTTGTGACAAGTGGAAGAGATAGACCCCTCAAAACAATCGTTTGTATTACACCGTTGCTCCACCACTTGGAACAATTTTACAGCAATTGTAACATCCCATTCTGTTTCAGAATAGGCTGATAATTTAAAAATAGTGTTATTCAGGCCCTTTCCAATTAAAAATATGACAATGCCCGCACCTTTTACTGCTTTCAAATTATTATATTTATAATACGCTATCGTAATTGGGGATATTACCCAGTCGAGATAAATTGTTTTTGCCTTCGATATCCAAAAACCACTTTATCTACACCCCTCTACTAGCAGGCTATTAGATAACAGAGTAGTTTGATAAAATTTTATGATAAAACTATGCGTCAACAACGAAACAGCAACTCTAAAGTCCGTTATTCTAGGAATTGCGACCAGCAATGGCCCCAGCCCCACTGCAGCAGAGGCCTATGATCCCAAATCTTTGGAGCACATCCGCAAGGGATCCTATCCTGTTGAGCAAGACATGACCTATGAAATGGATTGTTTTGAGCAGGTTCTGGAAAAGTATGACGTTGAGATAATCCGCCCACATTTAATCCCAAATTACAACCAGATTTTCACTCGCGATATCGGTTTTGTCATAGCAGACTATTTCATCAAAGCAAATATACTCCCTGACCGCGCACACGAGTGGGAAGCCATCCAATTTGTCATAGATCAGATAGATCCACAAAAGTTTATCGCCCCGCCCCCCGAAGTTCATATCGAAGGCGGGGACGTCATCCTATGGAATGAGTATATACTCGTCGGCACCTATAAGGGCACAGACTATGCTTCGTACAATACTGCTCGCACGAATATGGACGGCGTATCCTTCTTGAGGACACATTTCCCGGATAGGATGGTAAAGGAATTTGACCTGATCAAATCTTCCACAGATCCGCGTGCAAATGCACTCCATTTAGACTGTTGCTTTCAGCCATTGGGCAGGGACAAAGCCATCATCCTAAAAGAGGGTTTTAGAGATCCGGCGGACTATGCGTTTCTCGTCCAACTATTCGGCCAAGACAAGCTCTTTCATATCACATCCGAAGAGATGTACCATATGTATTCGAATGTATTTTCTATCAATTCCGAGACTATTGTTTCGGAGCAAAAGTTCACCCGGTTAAATAATTGGTTGCGAGGCCACAAGTTTCACGTGGAAGCGGTCCCCTATGCAGAGATTGGCAAACAAGAAGGCCTACTAAGATGTTCTACTCTCCCCTTATTTAGACAAGATGACTGATCCGATGAGCCAGATTACAGACACCATATTGATGATTCGCCCTTACGCCTTCCGCAAGAATGAGCAGACTACCATCAACAATTATTTTCAGAAATCGATCGAAGGTTGGACGGATGCACAAATCAATGAAGCTGCCCAGCAGGAGTTTGACGACTTCGTAGGTATATTACGAGCGCATCAGATTAATGTTATCGTAGTGCAAGACGATGGACAGGAGGAGACCCCAGACAGTGTTTTCCCAAACAACTGGATTTCCTTCCATGAAAGCGGCAAAATTGTCCTTTATCCCATGTTTGCTGAAAATCGACGTTTGGAGCGCCGATTGGATGTCATATCTCCACTAAGAGATGCTTCTTTTCAAATCACAGATACTTGGGATCTGACTCCCGCAGAGGAGCAGCAGGAGTATTTAGAGGGTACCGGCAGTCTTCTTTTAGACCACGTCTACAAGAAAGCATATTGCTCCCTCTCCCCTAGAGCTAATAGCGATCTCGTCCATCGCTTCTGTTTAGAGATGGACTATACTCCTGTCCTATTCGAATCCTTCCAGTTGGTCGAAGGGATACGCAGGCCCATCTACCACACCAACGTCATCATGGCAATCGGCAATGATTTTGCGGTCCTATGTGCTGATGCGATTGACAATCTACTGCAACGCGAGCTCGTCATTAAGCATTTACATCAAGACAACAAAGAGATCATCTTCATTACTGAGCAACAGGCCGCCCATTTTGCTGGCAATATGCTGCAAGTACAGTCCCAGTCCGGGACAGCCATTATCGTGATGAGTGAGCAAGCCTACCATTGTCTTTTACCCATTCAAATTGACATGCTTGCCCAGTATGGTACGTTGATACGAAGTCCTTTGGATATTATCGAAACCTGTGGCGGCGGCAGTGCAAGATGTATGATGGCAGAGGTATTTTTACCTAATACAAGATACTAAACTTGAAATCTAATGGATTGAAGTGTTTATAAAGTTCTTCAAACAGGTCATCGCCATATTTGACATACAAAAGGGCGAAGTTTTCGGTACGCTCCTGCAAGCCACCACCAGGGAATAGCTTCTCTTTCACACGTTCGATCTGGGTAAGCGCTTCGCCGTGGTTGCGTTTATCCGCCTTGAGCAGCTTCTTCTCTAAACTTTTGATCGCCTTTTTCAGCCTCGCTTTGACCGCATCCGTACTCGGTCCCAGGCTTGGGTCAATCTTATGCGCCCGCAGCTTGATTTTTCCAAAAATTGCATTCAGCTCCATCCACTCATCATTTAGATTCAGTCTGTGCTTTGTCTGCCTACGCACATAGTCATTTTTCAACGTGAGAATCGGCTTGAATATACTCTTGAATGTCAGGTCTAGGCGATAGATTTTTCCAGCGATGGCGTCATCGGTGATCATTGCCGAATTTCTAGGTACTAAAATAGGGAAATCAACACCATAATGGTCAAAATTTGCCTTCAACTGCAACCAATATACAATTTCGGCACCCCCGCCGATATAAGCCAGATTCGGGAGTATCACCTCTTCATACACCGGTCTCATCACCACATTCGGACTGAAGCGCTCTGGATGAGCGTCTATTTCTTTGGTGAGTTCGGCTTCTGTAAAATACAAATCCTGATGCAACACTTCATAGCGCCCATCATCCAGCTTCACGATCCGTTCTCTGAATGTATCTGTTAAATAGAAGAAATTAATTTCACGAGGTTGTACCTGTGTGGAGAAACACGTTCGTTCGAGAGCCTCAGAAGTCCGTTGTATAGCCTCGTAGCTTTTCTCCTGTAGGATATCTTCTTTTATAATCGACTTGAAGACCTCTTTAAGCGCAGCCCGGTCGGCGTCGATGATCACAAGACCATACTCTTTGAATAAGCTATGGACAAATGCCCGCGTAGCATCCGCTAGACTAGCATATTCCAAGTAAGCCCTATCCACTTTATCACCTAATTTACAGGAGTTATCAGACAGCCCCAATATCGCTTTGTATTGTTTGACCGCCTCCATTATAGAGGTTGTGTCCATACGTCCTGTAGCAGAGACTGCTGGTATATCCCAGGCAATCTTCTTTCCAAAGACACGTGTATGATTGATTTCTTCAAAGTCATGATCTTCTGTTGCCATCCAATATACAGGCACGAAATTCTTATCCGGATGTGCCTTTTTAAGATCGGCTGCCAGCCGGATCGCCGTCATGATCTTGAAAATAAAATATAGTGGACCTGTAAAGATATTGAGCTGATGTCCTGTAGTGACAGTATAGGTATTGGAGTCTTGTAAGATCGATATATTTGTACTTACAGCAGCGCTGTCCTGCAGCAGTGCCCCATATTGATCCTGGAGTTGATCCACCAATAGTTGCCTGTGAGCAAAATCCTTCTTTTCGCTAATCTGCTTTGCAAATCCGACCAGATCAGGCCTATTGCCATAGTATGGCTGAAGTTCGGGATTATTCTCTAAATAAGCGATGAGTGTCTTTGAAAAACTATTGGTATCTCGGTAATCTATATAAGTTGCTTTCATTCCAGCTAATTCTGTTAACGGTATTTACCTTTGAAGTGTAAACCAGCAATGGCTTCTAACAAAAATAGAAAATTAGCCGGAATGAAGTAGATTTCAGGTATTATTTGACAATAGTCCCATAAAGATCAAAATCCTCAGCACGATCGATCCTGACGTTGACAAAGTCTCCTGTCCGGGCATAGGCGTCCTTCGCGGGGATCAATACCTCATTGTCCACCTCTGGGGAGTCAAACTCTGTCCGCCCAACGAAATAATCACCATCCACCTTATCAATCAATACCTTAAAGGTCTTGCCGATCTTTTCCTGATTGATCTCATAAGATATGCCCTGCTGTATCTCCATGATTTGCTCGACCCGGGATTCTTTTATCTCTTCCGACACGTTGTCCTCCAATGAATAAGCATGCGTCTTCTCCTCGTGTGAATAGGTGAAACATCCAAGTCTATCAAAGCGGGTTTCCTCCACCCATTCCAACATTTCCTGAAAATCAGATTCAGTCTCTCCCGGGTATCCACATATTAATGTCGTCCGCAATGCGATATCCGGCACCTTGTCGCGAATCTGGTTGACCAAGTCAATCTGCTTCTGTTTTGTCGTACCTCTACGCATCGATTTGAGCATATTATCAGAGATATGTTGCAAGGGCATATCCAGGTAATTACAGATATTCGATCGTTCAGCCATCGCGTCCAGGATATCCATTGGAAATCCAGATGGGTAGGCATATTGCAGACGTATCCAGTCCACTCCGTCCACATCTGAGAGGTGGCGTAGTAGATCTGACAGATTACGCTTACCATAGATGTCCAATCCATAGTAGGTCAAGTCCTGCGCGATTAAAATAAGTTCTTTTGTACCATTTGAAGCCAAATACTTGGCCTCTTTGACCAAATCATCAATTGACTTGGAGACATGCTTACCACGCATCAAGGGGATCGCACAGAATGAACACGGACGATTACAGCCTTCTGCTATCTTAAAATAAGAAAAGTGAGACGGTGTCGAGAGCATTCGCTCTCCCAGCAGTTCATGACGATAATCAGCTCCGATGCTCGACAACAACTCAGGAAGGTCATTTGTACCAAAATAGGCGTCGACATTCGGGATTTCCATTTGGAGCTCCGGCTTGTACCGCTCGGACAGACACCCCGTCACGATTACCTTATTGATTTTACCCTGTTCCTTGAGTTCACTATACTGTAGGATCGCATCTATCGACTCCTGTTTCGCATTGTCAATAAACCCGCAGGTATTGATTACGACGATATCGTTGTCCTGGATATTAGCAGCCTCGTGAACGACCTCCATCTGATTGCCCTTCAATTGGCCCATCAGCACCTCACTATCGTGGATATTCTTTGAACAACCCAACGTCACCACGTTCACTCTTGGTTGCTGCTTTTTCTCAGCAGGTTTTACAAATTTTGTCTTCATATTACATTGCAGAACCTTTGAACAAGGAATCTACAAACTCTCTTTTATTGAATAATTGTAAATCATTTATTTTCTCACCGACACCGATATATTTGACCGGAATCTTAAATTGATCCGAGATCCCGATGACGACTCCCCCTTTGGCCGTTCCATCCAGCTTGGTCAATGCTAGCGCGTTCACATCTGTAGCTTGTGTAAACTGCGTGCACTGCTCGATCGCATTTTGTCCAGTAGACGCATCCAGGACCAATAGTATTTCATGGGGTGCCCCCGGAATTACCTTCTGCATCACATTTTTGATCTTGCCCAACTCGTTCATCAAGCCCACCTTATTGTGCAGACGTCCCGCTGTATCAATAATAGCGACATCATCCCCATTGGCCACCGCCGACTGGATTGTATCAAAAGCTACCGATGCAGGATCTGAACCCATCGGTTGCGCGACGACTCTCACTCCTACACGTTCACCCCACAATTGCAATTGATCCACCGCCGCTGCCCGAAACGTGTCTGCAGCACCTAATACCACCTTATTACCGGCAGCCTTTAGCTGATGAGCAAGCTTCCCAATGGTCGTTGTCTTACCAACGCCATTGACTCCCACCACCATGATCACATACGGTTTGTGGTTACCATATTCAAAGTTCTCGAAGTCAGTGCTATTATTCTCGGCCAATAGCCCCTGGATCTCTTCCTTAAGAATAGAATTCAGTTCAGACGTATTGATATACTTATCTTTTGCAACACGTCCTTGTATACGTTCAATGATTTTCAAGGTCGTAGTAACTCCGACATCCGAAGTCACCAAAATTTCTTCCAATTCATCCAACACATCATCATCCACAGTAGATTTTCCAACCACTGCTTTTGTAATCTTGGAGAAAAAACCCTCTTTAGTCTTTTCCAAACCTTTGTCTAAAGCCTCTTGAGCCTCAGGAGTGTCCTGCTTTTTTTTGAAAAAATCAAATAATCCCATAGGTATGCTAAGCGAAACCGTGTAATATAAAGATGATATGTCTATTGGATAGCCTATTAAAAAAAATAGATTCTCCAATCAAACTTAGATAAATTTGCTTTCAAATGCAAGTTTGCACCCCCCAGTACCCGCGCGATGGTTCTATTCTCCAATGATATCAGCGATGATACCATTCATCATTATCGCCATCAACACTGAAGTAAGAAAGGCGAAATTCTACAATTCCGTCAGGAGTACTAGAATACGCATCTGCCGACAGCGGTTGGCAACAATAAATTAAGAACGATACCCATTAAGACAACCAAAAACCGCCGCATGAATACTACGAAAGCAGGTAGGTAACCAATTTTCTTCCATGAAAAAAGCCCTTTCGGCAATATACCAAAACGGCTTTTTAGAATTTTTTAAAGAAAAACTTTAAAAAAGGAATATCTTACTGTTTCGTCTTATTTAGATGCCGCAGCTAAAGCATCCTTCACTTTATCATTGTGAATCATGCTTGCTTTGAAAGTATAAGCTCCAGTTTTTGCAGAACGAGTAGTAATAATAACCTTTGTAAATTCTTTACCGCCACCTTTTTGTAACGATGCAACTGCTTTCTTTGCCATGTTTTTATATTTTTAACCCAATATTTCACGAAGAAAGATTGGGAAATGATTATTTAATTTCTTTATGAACAGTAACTTTTCTCAACACTGGGTTGAATTTTTTCAATTCAAGACGTTCAGTTGTGTTCTTTTTGTTTTTCGTTGTGATATAACGAGACATCCCCGGAAGACCACTTTCTTTGTGCTCAGTACATTCTAAGATTACTTGTACTCTATTTCCTTTTTTAGCCATTGTTTTACTTTATTTTATATCCGTTTGCACCGGATTGAATTTCAGAATATTTAATGCAACAGGCGACCGATCTAATTAAATAGATCCGTTTTTAATAAATTTATTAATGGCAGCTGTGATGCCGTTCTTATTGATGGTTTTGATAGCGGAAGTTGAAACTTTTAACGTAATCCAACGGTTTTCCTCAGGAATGAAGAAACGCTTAGTTTGAAGGTTTGGATAAAATTTACGTTTGGTTTTTGCGTTCGAGTTAGATACGCGGTAACCGTTTAATGCCGTCTTGCCTGTTAAATCACAAATTCTTGACATGATATCTGATTTTTATTGTTGTCTGTAATTACTAATATGTCTTTTCGCAAAGAGTTTGCAAATATCTATATTTCTTTTCGCAAATACAATACTTGAATCAGAATAATTTTAAAATTATTCGATATACACCAAGGGGAAGCGCAAAAATAACTTTTTATTTCTAGCGAACTTCGTATCTTTAGCCAAATAGTTTTCAACAATTCACAATGAACAAATATTTAAGAAGAGGGCTTGTATTATCCATATTAGGGATACTGATTGTTTGTGGAGGCTATGCAATGATGAATAACGAAATCAAGCTCTACAAGATCGTCATGATTTTGGGTGTACTGGTATTCAGCTGGGGTTTTGTAACAATAGTTTATAGTCTCATCCGCAAGATTGAGCGAAGGAGTATTATCGAATCTCGCCACGAAGAAGAGGCGAAGGAAAAACGATAACAGCAATCTATACGCTGTTCATATCGCACGTTTAATCGGCACAGTATGCTCCACAAAACAAAAGGTATTGCATTGAAGCTCACCAACTATTCCGAGAGTAGTGTGGTGATCCAGATATACACCGAAAGCTTCGGCTTACAATCCTATCTGGTCAATGGTGCTAAAAAACCAAAAGCTAAAATTCGGGCAAACATCTTTCAGCCACTTCACCTGCTGGATCTGATCGTCTATTACAAGGACAATGGCAATTTGAATCGCATCTCTGAGGCTACTCACTCCCCCCCACTTTTGAATTTACCCTATGATATTGTCAAGAGCTCAATAGCCATCTTTTTGAATGAAGTGCTTTACAAATCGCTGAAGCAGCAACAGCATGACGGCTTCTTATTCAATTTCATTTTTCAATCCGTGCGATATCTGGACGAGACCCATCACAACCTCGCCAATTTTCACCTTGTTTTCCTAATCAAACTCAGCATGTTCCTGGGTTTCCTTCCACAAGTTGGAAAGACAGCCCTTCCCTTTTTTGATCTTCGAGACGGGGTATTTACCAGTACATTACCCCCGCACTCCAATGTCTTACAACCACCCCATACAGATATCTTTCATCAGCTGATCGGTACCACATATGAGACCGCAGCACAGATTAAGATAAGTAAAGAAGATCGTGCAGTCCTATTGGACAAGATACTGGACTTTTACAACATCCATGTCGCCAATTTCGGAGAGATAAACGCGGTCTATGTTCTTGAAGAAGTATTCAGAGCATAAAGATCTGCTCGAAATAACAGGATCTTACATCGTCAAGCACCACCTATTTAAGAGGCTGGACGAGAGGAAATATTCCATAAAAAAGCCGGCTTTCTGCGTGGAAACCCGGCCCTTTTACAATAAATATATCTTGAATCTATAAATTAGATAACTTTTACATTTACCGCATTAAGACCTTTACGGCCTTGTTCTACTTCATAAGAAACATTGTCGTTCTCACGAATTTTGTCAATTAATCCTGTAACGTGAACAAAGATTTCTCCTTCACCAGAATTCGGAACGATGAAACCGAAACCTTTGGCTTCATTAAAGAATTTTACTACTCCTTCTTGCATTGTTAATATATTTTTAATTTCATAAAGATATTTATAATTATTTAAAAACCATAAAAAAAGATCATTAAACTTATTTACCATCTTCTTGTCTATATTTGACAAACCGCGGAAAAATGGTCGGGTTTTTGACAATGAATCTGCATTAAAACAACTGACATGAAGAAAATAATTTTGAGCATTTTAATTTTAGGAATGATGGGTACAACTTATGCACAACAGCAAATTGCTGATAATCTCCGCAAGGTGTCCACCAAAGGTAAGGCTGAGAAAGAGGTAACTCCAGACATTATACACCTGTCTGTATCACTAAGAGAATATTACTTAGAAGGCAATACTAAGAAAAAAGTAACGATTGAGACATTGGAAAAGCAGCTTTATGATGCAGCCTTAGCTAATGGAATCAAGAAAGAAGACTTTACCATCCAAAATATATGGAGCTACAATGCCAACGACAGTAAGAAAAAGAAAAATTCAGAGCTGTTGCAATCACGTCAGTACACGATCAAGGTAACGGATCTTTCTAAGTTAAACAGTATTTTTGACGATGTAGACCCTAAAGGTCTTCAAAATACATCCATCAATGAGTATGACTATTCAGGTAAAAAAGAACTTGAAAAACAGCTTAAAATTGAGGCTGTAAATGACGCCAAAAACAATGCAACTATACTTGCGACCGCATCCGGAGACAAGGTCGGCAAAGCTTTGGTGATTAATGACAATACAAATTTTAACTTCAATAATTTTGTCCCTAACGTTCGCGCAATGTCTTTCAAATCTGCGGATGCTGCAGGTGGGCCGGTAGAACAAGAAAGTCTTGATATCGATATCAAGCCTATCAAGATCTATTGTGAGCTTGACATTATCTTTGAATTATTATAGATATGATCCCAAGACCAGGACCTCAGTACGACAGAATACGGATCGACCAAGATTTCAAATGGGTCGAAAAGGTGTCTTGGCTAATGGATAATCAATTCCAAATCGGAAGCTTCCGATTTGGAATTGATCCACTTCTCAACCTTATCCCCTTTGGCGGGAGCATTGTTACTTTTTCCACCTCACTTGTCCTCATATTTGTCATGTGGAGAAATGGCGTAAGCTCTAAAGCCGTGATTAAGATGTTGATCAACATTATGATCGACACCATATTAGGAGTTATACCCATATTGGGTAATATTTTTGACTTCTTTAACAAAGCCAATCAGAAAAATGTAAAAATTCTGAAAGAACATTATTACGAAGGTAAGCACCAAGGATCCGGCATCTGGTTGCTAGCACTCGTCTTAGCCCTTTTAGTCAGCATCTGTGGATTGATGATTTATCTCCTATGGGTTCTCACGGCATGGTTCTTTCATCTCCTCTTTTAAAAAAGATCTTTGCAATGAAATAGCGTTAAACAAAAAGTTTAACGCTATTTTTGTTTAATCAGGAGGCTTGCCATGACCATGTCAATGGTAATCACCCGAATGATAGGACCGAGACGACATCTTTTTGAAGCCCCTAATTACCGATCAGGGGCTTTGGCCGACCTAGACATTCCCTGTGGGCCACAAGCTGATAGATCTCCATAAAAGCAGAATCGTATGAAAAACAGAAACAGATATATCGCACTGATCCTACTGGCTCTAATTGGTGGCGCAATAATCACGAATCCACCACAAGAGAAGCACGAGCAAGTTGTTGCCGCTAAGGCCAAGCAAATCCTTCAGGAGCAACTGAGCTATGAGCATCAGGATGCTATCGAATTTGGCATGCAACTGTTTGGCGATCAACTTGTCAAACGATTCATGAAAGATAATATCAAAATCGAAAACTACTATCTATTCTCTACGACCAAAGTCCGTTGGCAGAGCAAAGACGTTGTCATTGGGATAGGTGCATTTGGCCATATATGGCTCAGTAGTAAAATCGATGAAAAACTCACCGAAGTTATATCCATACTCAAAAAAATATAATCAAAGCATATGCTGGATATCCTCTATCAAGATCAAGAAATAGTAGCCATCAATAAGCCGCATGGACTTCTCGTCCATCAGTCCCCTATCGCTCGTGACGCCGATGAGTTTGCTTTGCAGCTCCTGCGAGATCAGCTCAATCAAAAAGTATATCCCGCGCACCGACTGGATAGAAAAACGGGCGGTGTGCTTCTATTCTCCCTGACCAAAGAAATGGATCGATCCTTACAGGCGCTTTTTCAGAATCGAGCAATAGAAAAATCATACTTAGCAATTGTCAGAGGATTTACAGCAGACAGTGGACAGATAGACTATCCTTTAAAAAAGGATAATGGAGAAGAACAGGATGCCCTCACACAATTCCGCACCCTGTCCCAAGTAGAAGTGCCAATTCCTTCTGGGAAATTTGAAACCTCCCGGTATTCACTGGTACAGGCGAATCCGGAGACAGGACGCATGCATCAACTTAGAAAACACTTCGCTCACATCTTTCACCCTATTTTGGGAGACCGCCCCCACGGTTGTAACAAGCAGAATAAGCTCTGGAAAGACCGTTTTGAAATGGACACGATGATGTTGCACGCCTCTAGCTTGGTATTTTCACATCCGGGTACCGGACAGCAAATAAAAATAGAAGCCCCTTTATTGCCCGAATTTCAACGCGTCCTCTCCATACTCGATCTCAAATCTAAATAGTCCCCTCTTTTATTCCTACAAGACTTTAGCCCGGAGTTGATAAAAAACATGCTGTCGACTTCACCTTTGTCTAGAAGAGACTATCTTTATAAAAGTAAACATTAGAAAAAATACCATGAATAGTTTTTTGCTAGAAGTCTTTTGTCGTATCGTCGGGATCAGTGCCGCCTCTGGATTGGTGCATGACCAGTCCCGCCTGTATCTAATCGCGGACAATAGTCAGTACATCTATGACTATGACATATCCCTTGACAGATTACATAAATACCCCATCGTTGAATCTCCAAGCCCTAGCGAAAACAACATCAAAAAAGAAAAGCTAGACCTAGAGGCTATCAGTAAGTGCGGAGAAGACTTGTTTCTATTTGGCTCCGGTTCGACCTCTAAGCGCAATAGCTTGATCCGTGTGAATTATACCGAAGAATTTTTCTTTCACCAACAGGATCTGGCTCCGCTCTATCAGAAGTTACAGGTAGACGCGCATCTCTCAAGTGAAGACTTCAATATAGAAGGCGCTATTGTCACGTCTGAGAAGACGCTACTCTTTAATAGGGGCAATGGTCCTGCCAAACGAAACTTGGTTTTCGAAATCACAGGGCTAGACACTCATAGTCCCATCCGTTGGAAAGACGTACAGCTGCCCGCTATTAAGTCAATAGAAACGGGATTTACAGACGCCATTATACATGATGGTCGCATCTACTTCATTGCTGCCGCTGAAGATGCCAACTCCACATACCTGGACGGAGAGATTGGAGGCTCTATCTTCGGGATAATGGATGCCCAGACCTTCGACGTCATTCAAACGATAGAAATCTCACAAACTCACAAAATGGAAGGTATCACCTTTTTTGCAGAAGATCAAAAGACCATTCAATTTCTGCTTTGTGAAGACCGGGATGAAGATAATGGCGAGACCATCATCAGCAAACTAACAATATCCAAATAGACAAACGTTTAAAAAGTCTTTAATCCCTTTTTTAATGGGTTTAATTTATAAATTTGTACAGGAATTAAACTTGACTATTTATGAGTAAAAATACGGCTCTTACCGAGCATCACATCGCATTAGGAGCAAAAATGGTCCCTTTCGCGGGATTTAACATGCCTGTACAGTATTCGGGGATCAATGATGAGCACGAAACGGTACGCAATGGCGTTGGTGTATTTGACGTGAGTCATATGGGCGAATTTATCATCAAAGGCGAGGGGGCATTAGATCTACTACAAAAAGTATCCTCAAACGACGTCTCCAAATTATACGACGGAAAAGTTCAATATGCCTACCTTCCTAATGAAGATGGTGGGATCGTAGATGACTTCCTGACTTACCGCATAGATGAAAACACATACTTTTTAGTTGTGAATGCATCCAATATCGAAAAAGACTGGCAGTGGATAAGCAAATACAATACCGCTGGCGTCGAGATGAAAGACATCTCTGATCAGACCTCGCTCTTCGCGGTGCAAGGCCCTAAAGCAGCAGAGGCCTTACAATCATTGACCGATCTTGAATTGGCACCTATGGAATACTACACTTTTGCCAAAGGAACATTTGCAGGTGTAGAAAATGTGTTAATCTCAGCCACTGGATATACTGGTGCTGGGGGATTTGAAATTTACGTGGCAAACGAAGATGCCCAAAAAGTATGGGATGCCGTATTTGAAGCCGGAGCTCCTTTCGGAATCAAACCGATTGGACTTGGTGCTCGTGATACGCTTCGACTAGAGATGGGATTCTGTCTGTATGGAAATGATATTGATGATGCCACTTCTCCACTTGCAGCAGGGCTAGGTTGGGTCACCAAATTTACCAAAGATTTCGTCAACTCAGCCAACCTCAAAGCACAGAAAGAAGCAGGTGTATCTCAAAAATTGGTCGGTTTTGAAATGATTGATAGAGGCATTCCTCGTCACGACTATGAGATTGTAGACGAAGCGGGACAGGTGATTGGACGCGTCACATCAGGTACACAATCCCCTTCCCTCAAAAAATCCATCGGTTTGGGTTATGTAGACAATGCTTTTTCAAAAGAAGGAACAGTATTCTATATCCTCATCCGCAACCAAAAAGTACAAGCAAAGGTCACAAAACCACCGTTTGTTAAATAATAAAAAGACGGTGTAAAGAATCCCTGCAACAGTCTATTTGAACTTCAGTCAAGGTCGCTTAATGATATTGCAAAGGTATTTTTCTTAGTGCCTCTCCTTCTCAGCATGAAGGCAAGCTTTTAGGATATCCTATTTTTGACGGTCACTAAGATCCGGATTTTATAAAAAAGGCTTAACGTTTCTGTTAAGCCTTTTTCTTTTGTCCTTTCAAGGCACTGTATTGTTCCTTCTTTTCCGCATCTTTCTCTCGGAGTACAGATTTAATCTTTTTGCTTAAGACCACCTTTAGATAGATCAGCACCACCAAAAAGGCGATACCTAATCCCGCCGTCAACATATTGCCGGACTGGTATCCTTGAAAACCGCTATACGCCATAAAAACGATAGCCAGATTAAGCACGATATTCAGAATAAAAAATTTTGTCATGTCTAATTATTTTTTGCGAATTACTTTATCTCGTAGCAGATAAAAATAAAAAAGCCCACCCAATACATTAAAGAAAATAATCATCAGTAGCATCCACAACCTTTCGATATTGCTGATCCGTGCTGAAATCATAATTTCTCTCAAGACCAATACCACCCATATAAGAGAAAGTAATAAGGATATACTGACTAATATCGGAAAAATTCCAAGGCCAAGAATCTTGGAAAGTAAGGCTACGCAATAAAAAGCAAGGCTAAACAAAAATGCTTGCTTAGTCTGATGCTCTAAACTCATCATTCGTCTAGTAAACGTCCAATTCGGGATCTATCTCCTCTTTCCAGGCTAAGATACCCCCTTGAAGATTTGCCAAATTATCAAATCCCTGCTGTTCCAGGACCATCACTGCCTGTGCACTACGTTTTCCGCTTCGGCACTGAATGATCACCGGCTTATCCTTTGAAATCTTATCCGACTCAATGAGAATTCCCGATAAAGGAATATTAAGTCCCCCTAAATTAGAGACTTCGTATTCAAATGCTTCACGAACATCTATCAGCTGAAAATCCTCATTATTATCCATTTTTTGCTTTAACTCAGCAACGCTAACTTCTTTCATTATTTTTTTGATATTAGATATCAAACTTAGCTAAAATGCTTTGTATTCACAAGCCCGTCCCCTATCTGCTGAAGAGTATCTTTGCACCGATCCTTCCGCTACATTTATACCCGATTGAAAGATTAACCCTATCGTCCAGTTCCCCACCTCGCCATTATTTTTGAAGAATAGCCTGTCCTCAAATTGCCCTATTCTCAAAAATGTGTATCTTGTCGGCATAAATACATCCCTGTTATGAAGCGATTAATTCCTTTTTTCTGTGGTTTACTGACCTGCGCACCCATCTTATCTCATGCGCAGAAAAATAGTAAAATCGACGTCGACAAATCCTATATCACCAGTATTTTGCAGACACTAGCCGCGGATGACATGCGTGGCCGCTCAGCACTGTCCACAGATATCGGAAAAGCGGCAGACTATATCGCCAACGAATTCAGAAACATTGGACTAAAGCCCTATCAGGAGCAAAATTATAGGCAGACATTTGAAGTACAAAAAATAACTCCGGCAGCTCAGTCCATCAGCATTGGCGGGCGGGCGATACAAGAAGACAACCTCCTTGTGATCAGTCGTCAATCCGATTTACACTGGGATGACGCGTCTGACATCCCTGTACTACAGATTGCCGAAGGATCGAACTTTTCAGAAGAGTTTCGCAAAATTGTACAGGGCACCCAAGAAAGAGCAATCGTCCAAGTAGACCCCTCCTTTGCCAGCTATTTCACCCGTTTTAGAAAGATATACAGTAAAGAGAGCCTCGTCACCGTAGGTGACCCGATATCACCCAATAGTTTTGCATTTGTCTTGACCAAAGACCCTATTCGAGACTTTCAGCTACACGCCCAAAATCATACCGAAATCATTCCACTCTTTAATGTCGCTGGAATCATTCCAGGGAAGTCTAAGGCAGATGAAGTTGTCATTTTCTCAGCCCACTACGACCATATTGGCGTTTTAGAAGCAGATGGGCAAGATTCCATCGCCAATGGAGCTGACGATGATGCATCGGGAGTTACAGCGATGATTGCACTAGCCAAGCACTTTAAGCAAAAAGGAGACAATGCCCGCACCCTTCTCTTCGTTGCCTTCACAGGTGAAGAGATTGGGATGTATGGATCTACCTATTTTTCAAAAAATATCAATCCAGAGTCCGTCATTGCTATGGTCAATATGGAGATGATCGGAAAAGACTCAAAATTTGGGCCCAATACCATGTATATCACAGGATATGACCAATCTAACCTAGGGAGATTGATGCAAGAAAATTTGAAAGGGTCCAAATTCAAATTCTATGCAGACCCTTATCCTAAGCAAAATCTATTCTACAGAAGTGACAATGCCGTATTAGCGGCCCAAGGAGTACCCGCCCATTCTTTTTCCACTTCACAGATGGACCAAGATCAGTATTATCATACCGTTAAAGATGAGATCGAGACATTGAATATTGATAATATCAAAGCAAGTATTGAAGCCATCGCCATTGGCACTACAGGCATCATAATGGGGACGCAGACGCCCACTAGAGTAGAGAAATTAAGAGATTAGCGCGCCTCTTCGACCCAGAGATACGGTGATGCTTCGAATTCGATTTTAAAAAATCCTTCCTCGGCTGTCTCAAACAAGTTTGTCGCCACAGAGGTCAATCCCACAGTCTTTAGTGTCATATCCGTATAGACCCGGATCCGTTCCCCTTTTGGTTTCCATTTTTCATATGGGGACCCCACGATCACAGCCCTCCGGCTGTCATCTAGCACCACGATATCCAAGCGATTCGCGTAGGAGAGCAAGAGGGCTTGATCAATAGCCCCAGCAATGACATTTACAGCCCGCTGTCCCTGATCAACGAGATAATCTAGGGCCTCCCTTAAGAAAGAATCTTCAATTGGATAAAGTCGAGTGTGCTCCTGTATATCGATATCATATACAGATCCGTGTAGAAAAAGGATATCGACCTTGATTCCCTGGCTTTCAAGAGCTTCGTAATCCCGATCACTTACCATGACCGTTGGACTCCATTCCAGCAACTGGCCAAGCGATTCCAAATCTATTTTTTCTAACTCAAGGATCAGGAGCGCCGGTTCTTGGTCCTCCTTAATGATATGGTGTGATGACATTTAGTTACCCAATTTTCGAAGTGCGATAAAAGCCATTAGTCCCGCCCCGACCTGAAGCGATTGCTCATCAATGTCAAATGTCGGTGTATGTACTGCAGAACGGATTCCTTTAGCGACATTACCCGTACCCAGTCGATAGAAACACGCATTTGCCTCTTGTGAATAGTAAGAGAAATCTTCCGCTGCAGGCCAAAGGTCCAGTTCCACAACGTTCTCTTTACCCAGGTACTCCTCCGCCAGTAATCGAGCTTGTCGAGTTGTCTCTATTTCATTTATTAAAAATGGATAGCCTTTCCTAACTTCAAAATCACAAGCTCCCCCCATACTCTCTGCAATGCCTACAGCCATCTTCACCATCTTCTCGTGCGCTTCAGATCTCCATTTCTCATCAAACGTGCGAAATGTACCTTCCAGATAGACCTCATCGGGTATCACATTCGTTGCTCCATTGGCCTGTATTTTCCCCCAAGAAAGCACCGTCGGCGTACGCGGATCTGCCACCCGGCTTACGATCTGTTGAAGCGCTGTAATTATATGGGCCATAATGACAATGGGGTCGATATTCTGGTGCGGATGTGCGCCATGTCCACCTTTACCTTTGACCGTCATAAATAGTTCGTCGCACGAAGCCATATATTTACCCTCTCTAAAACCGACCTTTCCAGTCTCAATAAAAGGCATCACATGCTGTCCAATAACAGATTGGGGAATCGGGTTTTTCAGGACCCCTTCTTTGATCATCAGCGAGGCTCCGCCGGGCAATCGTTCCTCTCCAGGTTGAAAGATAAGTTTGACTGTACCGCCGAATTGTGCCTTCAATCGATTCAAGATCATCGCCACTCCCAACAAGGAGGAAGTATGTGCATCGTGACCGCAGGCATGCATCACTCCGGCATTGGAAGATCCGTAGGTACGTCCCTCCACTTCCTGAATTGGCAATGCATCTATGTCTGCCCGTAAAGCGATGACTGCGTCACCTTCAAGGTCGCCCTTCAAAAGCGCAACGACTCCCGTTGTAGCCATGGCTTGATAAGGAATATTTAGCGCTGCAAGTTGCTCTTTAATATAAGCCGATGTATTGTACTCTTCAAAAGAAAGTTCAGGGTGTTGATGTAAATGCCTTCTGGTAACAATGATCTGCTCTAAAAGCTCTTCTGCTAAGCCTTTTATTTGTTCCTTTGAAATAGACATATCTTCCTTTTTTTAACGATAGACATAGACATCTTCTGTAAAGACGAATACATTTTCAAATTGGGATCTCAGTATCCGCATCAGGTTATTAGCCTCTGAGCGACTTGTAAAATCGCCTACCTTCACTCGATAATTGGGTTCATCGTAGTTCACGTAAGCATCATATTCTTTATATAGATTCCTAAATCGTCCCTGTTCGGCATAAGCCTCACTGCGACTCGGTCCAGAGAAAATCTGCACTCTGAATCCACGGGTCTTTACCCGCTTCATCTTAGTTCTGTCCACAACTGTGGTACGTCCAATAGCAACAGTCTTCTTTTCGAGAGAGGGATTAATACCTTCTTCTGACCGATACAGCTGCAGGATAGATATCAAAGAGTCCTTTAGAACCTCTACCCTTCCGGATTGTTGTGCTTGTGCCAACATCGCAGATCCATAAATCAAAGTAAATAGTATTAATCCCTTCTTATACATGTGCTATTCTTAGTTGTTCAAAAAGATTAACTGTTTTTCCCGTGGCAGTTTTTATACTTCATTCCTGATCCACAAGGACAGTCGTCATTCCTTCCTACTGTTACTTCTTTACGGATAGGCTGTGTCACTACTGCCTCTCTCGTATCCTGTTGATCTTCTTCACTTACTCCTGTAGGAGACGTCATCTCCGCTTTCGAAGCGACTACCCGTGCAGGTTGTGCTGGAATGGGACGTGCCTCAGACACATCCTGCGCCTGTTGGCCAGGGATTTCCCCTTTAAACAAGAAACCAACAATCTCTTTGTTCATCGAAGCAAGCATCGATTTAAATAAGGAATATGCCTCCATTTTATAAATGATGATCGGATCCTTTTGTTCATAAACCGCATTCTGCACCGATTGTTTCAAATCATCCATTTCACGAAGATGCTCTTTCCATGCCTCATCAATCAATGCCAATACGATGCCCTTTTCAAATGACTTGAAAACCTCTCTACCGTTGGTCTCAATTGCACGTTTGAGGTTGGTCGACACCTGTATGCCCCGGATACCATCTGTAAATGGTACGACCACATTTTCGATCACGTTACCTCGCTCAGCAAATACACTGGACAATACCGGTAGCGTTTGAGTGCCAATCTGCTCCGCTTTTTGGTGATAGTGTGCAATGACCTGATCGAAAAGACGATCCGTCAAGGTTGCAATATTATTCTGTGTAAATTCTTCACTGGAGATTTCAGGATCAATAGCAAATAAGCGGATTACTTCTATTTGAAACTCTTCATAGGTCCCGCCTTCTTTTGCCTCTGAAACGATGTCTTCCACGACATCAAAAATGGTGTTATTCAAATCTACGTCCAAGCGTTCTCCAAACAATGCATTCTTACGCTTAGTATAGATTACTGTCCGTTGAGAGTTCATCACATCATCATACTCCAAGAGACGTTTACGGATACCAAAGTTATTCTCTTCTACTTTACGCTGTGCTCTTTCGATGGATTTGGTCAACATGCTGTGTTGCATTTCCTCTCCTTCTTCCACACCCATCTTCACCATGATGTTAGAGATTCGCTCAGAAGCGAATAATCTCATCAAGTTGTCTTCTAATGAGACGAAGAATTGCGAAGACCCCGGATCCCCTTGACGACCGGCACGACCTCTTAACTGACGATCAACACGGCGAGACTCATGTCGTTCTGTACCTATGATCGCTAGACCTCCAGCATTGATAACTTGTTCCGTAAGCTTGATATCCGTACCACGGCCAGCCATATTCGTAGCGATAGTCACAGTACCTGGTTTACCTGCTTCGGCAACAATATCAGCCTCCTTTTGGTGAAGCTTCGCGTTCAACACATTATGCTTGATCCCGCGCATCTTCAGCATTCGGCTCAATAGCTCTGAGATCTCAACAGAAGTTGTACCCACCAATACTGGACGTCCAGCTTCTGTCAAGCGTTGGATTTCTATGGCAACAGCATTATATTTTTCCCGCGCAGTACGATAGATCAAATCATTTCTGTCGTCACGTTGGATCTGCCTGTTTGTCGGGATCTCGACCACATCCAGTTTATATATTTCCCAAAGCTCCCCAGCCTCCGTAGATGCTGTACCCGTCATACCAGACAGTTTATGATACATCCGGAAATAGTTTTGCAGAGTGATCGTTGCATACGTCTGTGTCGCATCCTCCACTTTTACATTTTCTTTCGCTTCAATCGCTTGGTGTAGACCATCAGAGTAACGACGACCATCCATGATACGCCCTGTCTGCTCATCAACGATTTTTACTTTACCTTCGTCAACGATGTATTGATCGTCAATTTCAAAAAGTGTATACGCCTTTAACAACTGGTTGATTGAGTGAATACGCTCCGACTTAACAGCATAGTCACGCAACATTTCTTCCTTTTTATGTATCTTTTCCTCTGCAGAAAGCTCAGATTTTTCAATTTCAGCAATTTCTGTCCCCACGTCAGGAAGGATGAAGAAACTCGTGTCTTCACCTGAAGCCGTGATCAATTCAATACCCTTATCCGTTAGCTCTACTTGATTATTTTTCTCATCGATGACAAAGAAAAGTTCCTTATCCACTTTAGGCATTTGACGGTTTTGCTCCGCCATATAGTAATTCTCTGCTTTTTGAAGGACCTGTCTATTTGCACCTTCACTCAGGAATTTGATCAATGCTTTATTCTTTGGTAGACCTCTATAGGCTCTAAGCAAAGACATTCCTCCTGCCTCAACATCCGAATTTCCAGCACTAATAGATTTCTTGGCATCATTAAGAACCGTATTAATATAATTCTTTTGCGCATTCACCAGTCTTTCGATCCTCGGTTTCAACTGATAGAACTCATGCTCATCTCCTCTAGGGATAGGTCCAGAAATAATTAATGGCGTCCTTGCATCATCGATCAGGACCGAATCCACCTCATCGATCATCGCATAGTGCAATTTACCCTGTACCAAAGCATCCGGAGATTGCGTCATATTGTCACGCAAGTAGTCAAAGCCGAATTCATTATTCGTACCGTATACGATATCCGAAGCATAAGCTTTACGGCGTTGCGGCGAATTTGGTTGATGTTTATCAATACAGTCTACACTCAAACCATGGAATTCGAATAAAGGACCATTCCACTCGGAGTCACGTCGAGCAAGGTAATCATTGACGGTGACGATATGTACACCTTGACCCGAAAGCGCATTCAAATAGGTGGGCAACGTTCCGACAAGTGTTTTACCCTCACCTGTGGACATTTCTGATATTTTTCCTTGGTGCAACACGATACCACCGATCAACTGTACATCGTAGTGAACCATGTTCCATTTTACTTCAGTTCCTGCGGCGATCCAGGTATTACTCCAAAAAGCTTTATCACCTTCTATCGTCACATTGGGTTTACGAGAAGCCATTTCGCGGTCAAACTCGGATGCCGTTACTTCAATCTTACCATTTTCAGAGAAACGTCTAGCTGTTTCTTTAACAACAGCAAACGCCTCAGGCAGGATTTCTAATAATATTTCTTCTAGTTTTTTATCCCTATCCTTTTTTAACTTATCTATCTTATCATAGATTTCAGTCTTTTTCATCATATCGACACCATCTGCGTCAGCTTCCGCTTTCAGCTCCGAAATTTCGGTATCGATATCTGCCAAATATTCATTTATTCTATTTTTGAAGTCTGTAGTTTTAGAACGCAGCTCATCATTGGTTATGCCGGATAACAGCTCGTATTCAGCCTTAATTTTGGTAACTAGGGGTTGTATCGCTTTGATATCCCGTTCGGATTTACTACCAAATAATTTACTTAAAAATTTTAACATAATTCTTTTTCTATCTCGATTTATAGCATTGCTCAATAATGGCTCCAAAACTATTTTGCAGACAATTTGACACTAATCGGGCAAATTTAGTCAATACATATGATTTACGAATACAATAACCTATCTTTTTTTTATCCCTTTCCGGAAAGAAAAAGCTTTTTATCCGTATTCGGGATTAGCTTTAAAGCCAAAGCGTTATCAAACAGATACGCGATTGCCTTCCGCCCTTCTGATCCAAGTTCTTTCGAATATTCATTTACATACAATTCGATATGCTTATACATTACCTCTTCACTCATCTCCTGTGCGTGTGTACGGATAAAATCCAGTCCCGATTTGGGGTTCGCAAATGCAAATTCCACACTTTTCTTCAAGACCCGGTTGATTTTTTGTTTAATATCATCCTCCAACGAACGCTTCACTACAATCCCACCCAAGGGTATCGGAAAGCCGGTAGTCCGCTCCCAGAAGTCTCCCAGATCTACGACCTTAAACAAGCCTTTATCTTCATAGGTGAATCTATTTTCATGAATGATGAGCCCCAGATCGACATCGCCATCCAAGACTCCTTGCTCGATCCCAGAAAAGACAAGCTCTTCCTTATTTTGCAATTGCGGAAAAGCCAGTCCTAATAAGAAATTTGCAGTCGTGTAAGTTCCCGGAATACCGATCCGAAGCGCTGCCAACGATTCGCCTAAACGAATTCCCTGCTCCAAATGATGTCGCAGTGTCTCCGCCAAATTCTTATCTTTCGTAATCAACAATGGCCCCACACCAAATCCAAGCGCACTGCCTGCGTCCAGAAGCTCATAATCCTCTACAGCATATGCAAAAGCATGATAACTCAGTTTGGTGATGTCAAGTTCTTCTCGAAAAGCTTTCTGATTGAGCGTTTCCACATCCTGATACGCAACTTCAAATTCGAGCCCCTCCGTGTCTATTTTATGATGGATGAGTGCATCAAAAATAAAGGTGTCATTGGGGCAAGGCGAAAAGCCTAATGTCAATTTCATGATCCCAATATTTTAAGTGTATATACTAAAGTAATTATCCCGGTAAATGTTGTCAACATCATTCCCTTAGCCGTCCGTTCGTGTCCTTTTTTATAGAAATAACGAAGCAACAGTAAGTTGCCCAGTCCGGCCAAAAGATAAAGGGCCGCAGGCTTACCCTCAGCAACGGTCTGCTGTAGACCCGTATAAGTTGTCAGCAGATAAGCAGTCAACGGCAAAATGCCGCCGATGACTAGACCAAACAGAAAGTGATTCCTATTCATAGGTTCCCTAGACGTCAAAACTCCAAGAATTCAACTCCGGAATTGCATGGTGCGCAGTCATATCATATTGAGTCGGCACCACGGATACATAGCCGTGATTCAGTGCATATGCATCTGTATCCTCGCCACGATCTTCCAACTGAAATTTGCCGGTTAACCAAAAATAATCCCGGTTATGCGGGTCCACCCGTTCGTCAAATTCTTCTACCCATCGCGCCCCCGCCTGTCTACATATTTTTATTCCTTTAATATCTTCTCCATTTGGAAAGTTTACATTCAAAAGGGTATTTTTCGGAAGACCGTTATTCAAGACCTGTATGGTGATCGCCGAAATAAACGTCCTACAGGGTTCAAAATTTGCATCATACGTAAAGTCATCCAACGAAAACCCGATGGAAGGTATGCCTTCGATCGCTCCCTCAACCGCAGCAGACATGGTACCAGAATATAATACATTAATTGAGTTATTCAGTCCATGATTGATCCCTGATACACAGATTTCGGGTTTCCTCCCTTTGAAGATCTTATTTACCGCAAGCTTCACACAGTCCACGGGCGTACCCGAGCATTTATACATCTCGACCCCTTCATAGATATGGACTCGGTCCAAACGCAGTGGCTTACCGATTGTAATCGCATGTCCCATTCCTGATTGCGGACTATCCGGTGCGACCACCACCACATGTCCCAATTTCTGCATTTCTTCAATCAGCACTTTTATCCCAGGAGCTGTTATTCCATCATCATTAACCACTAATATGGTTGGTTTCTTTTTTACCATGATGCTAATTTAAAAATAAAAAAATAAAGCCGCACCATGATACTAGAAGCATCGCTATCTTATTACATTTTATTAAAAAAGGGGACGTCTTTTTTACAGCACCCGTCCTATGACATCCATGTTACTATTGGTGTTTACCACACGTTTTCGCATTCAGCACATTTATTTGCGGAGTTTTTATCTGTCCCAAAACCTTTGAAAACCTTTTCGTAGATTATTCCAACATTCGTTATCAAAATGAGCTAACTTAGAGATTTGTTCAACATTATTTACACTTTAACAGCTATACATATTATGAAAGCAACTTTTGAATCAAGATATGCCATCAGTCCTCAAGAAAGCAAATCTCTCGACACGTCTGAACTCAGAAAGAACTTCTTGATTGAAAAACTCTTTGAAGCAGATCAGACTCATTTTGTATATACCCATTATGATCGATATATGGCCGGAGGTATTATGCCAGTCCACCAGAAGGTATCCCTTGATACCATTCCCGAACTGTTAAAAGAAGCTTACTTTCTGAGTCGTCGTGAGCTTGGTATTATTAATGTCGGCGGAAAAGGGACAGTAGATGTCGATGGCTCCTCTTATGAACTCGACTATAAAGAAGCCTTGTATGTAGGAATGGGAAACAAAGAGGTGATCTTCAGCAGTGCAGATGCTGCAAATCCGGCAAAGTTTTATTTGAACTCAACCCCAGCACACCGCACCTTTCCCACCAAAAAAGTAAGTAAAGAAACAGCAATAAAAAAAGAATTAGGAACTTTAGAGACAGCCAATCATCGTGTCATTAACCAAATGCTTCTCAACACGGTCTTAGAAACATGTCAACTACAGATGGGTATGACCGAATTAAAACCCGGCTCCGTATGGAATACCATGCCTGCACACACACATGACCGCAGGATGGAAGTCTACTTCTACTTTGAAGTTCCTGCTGAGCAATCCGTCTGTCACTTCATGGGTCAACCCGAAGAAACAAGACATATCTGGATGCAGAATGAGCAGGCGGTGATATCGCCCCCATGGTCTATACACTCCGGTGCGGGCACAAGTAACTATACCTTTATCTGGGGAATGGCCGGAGAGAATCTGGATTATGATGATATGGATAAAGTTGCCATCAACGACCTGAAATAATCGGCTGGTTAGCGAGTCTTTATCCTAACGATTTGTTCGATATAGGCTCGCCAATCCCTTTCATATATACAACACCCTCAAACCCGTTTCACCATGAACAAATATTTTGCGACGATCCTGATGGCTATCTCCTTAGCATCCATCTCACATGCGCAGCATAAGATTGTCATTAAGAATAAAACCCCACATCTCCGCAAAGAAATTGTTAGTATTCCCTACGACTCTTTTTGTAAGCATTTTCAGGTAGATTCCATATTTACAGTGCTCAATGATACTGACGGGTCCGAAATCATTCATCAGTTAGAAAAACTGGGGGAAGCTGTACCACAGAATGTTTTGTTGCAGGTCACCGTTCCGAGTAAAGGCAAAATTTCATTAACGGTCAAACCTGAGAAAGGAACACGCTTTGAGAGCCACACTTATGCCCGATATGTACCTGAGCGCAAGGACGACTTTGCATGGGAAAATGATGTCGTTGCCTTCCGTGCCTATGGCAAAGCTCTAGAAGGAAGCAGCGAAGATGCTCAAGGCTTTGATTTTTGGTCAAAGAGGACCTCTTCCCTGATTATCAATGAATGGTACAAGACCGGAGATTACCATGCAGATCATGGAAAGGGATTAGATTACTATTCCGTAGGGCAGACCTTGGGTGTGGGAGACATTGCCCTATTCTTGAACGGAAAAGTACAGTATACCCAACATTACCGCCAATTCCAAGTATTAGACAATGGCCCTATTCGTTCTACATTCAAATTGATCTTTGAACCACAAGAGCTCGCAGGTCAACACATATCGCTCTCCAAAACGATTTCTATCGATGCTGGCAATCAACACAGTAGTATACGTGTGGATCTTCTTAACAAAAACAATCAAACGACACCAATTGTCATCGGAATAGCAAGACGAAATGAACAAAATCCGGCAACACAGCTTGGGACCCATACATTCTCCTATTGGGAACCCTCCTTTCAAGACAAAGGTACCACAGGTACGGCCATCCTTTTAGGGAACACGAAGGCCTCTAAGTTGGACACCAGTGATCGTAAACAGTTCTTGTTGCACACCGTTGTCAACAATAAGAAGTCCTTTATATACTACAATGCAGCAGCTTGGGATCGAGCGGGCCAAATTACGACAGCACAGGAGTGGTTTGCATTCATAAAAATACTAAACCAAAAGCTTCAAACTCCGCTAATCGTATCTTTAAAATAATCGAACAATAAGACTTCAACTTAATTTAATATACCATTAAATGTCCATCACTACATTATTTGATCTGACAGGCAAGACCGCACTGGTCACCGGCTGTAAAAGAGGAATTGGAAAAGCAATTGCTGAGGCATTGGCCGAAGCAGGAGCTGATATTATCGGCGTCTCAGCTTCTTTGGAATTACAAGACTCTGCTGTCGCAAGATCGGTCCAGGCCGTTGGCCGCACCTTCAAGGCCTATCAAGCAGATTTTTCGGACAGAAAGAGCTTATACGCTTTTATTGAAAAAGTAAAATCTGAAAATCCAACGATTGATATCCTCTTCAATAATGCCGGCAATATCCTCCGTGCACCAGCCGCAGAGCATTCTGATGAATACTGGGATCAGATTATTGAAATCAATCAAAATTCCCAATTCATACTGACCCGTGAAATCGGAAAAGAAATGATCGCCAGAGGAGCTGGAAAAATTATTTTTACGGCATCTCTACTCACCTTCCAAGGAGGGATAAACGTGCCCGGATATGCTGCATCCAAAGGGGCAATAGGTTCAATGGTTAAAGCCTTTGCAAACGAATGGGCTGCAAAAGGGGTCAATGTCAATGCCTTTGCGCCAGGTTATATCGCCACGGACAATACAGAAGCATTACGCGATGATCCTAATCGTTCAAAATCTATTTTGGATCGCATTCCTGCCGGAAGATGGGGCGAGCCTGAAGACTTTAAGGGACCTGCGGTATTCCTGGCCTCAAAAGCTTCCGACTATGTTCATGGCACAATCATGACCGTCGATGGTGGATGGATGGGGAGGTGAGATGTTTTACAACATCTCCGCCTCTACCTTCGTAAGCTTTGTGATCATAAAGCGCTTGATTTCTGCTTTTTGAATTTCATCCAGTACCTCTACAAGATTCTTTGTGACAGATTCATCCGATGGTTTTACCAATACGATCATATCCTGTCCACTCGTTGTTTTGAAGATATCGGCTTTCGACTTCATCAGCAGTTCACGGAGGCCAAATTTGCCATAAGCAATCTTTCTTGGCGATTCTTTAGGATTTGCCTCCGTTCCTTTATAGTAGGTTATTTCATTATTCTTTCCAAGCAATAGATTGATCGTCCGATCCTCACTGAGCAGAATTGGTTGTGAGATAGGTCCGGTTTTATCCGGCATAGCCACTGCTAGACTATTAGGCGTATTGAGCGAAGTCGTTAACATGAAAAAGGTAATCAGCAAAAAGGCCAAATCAACCATTGCTGTTAAATCAACCTTTGGCATTTCACTATTCCGGATGCTTCTACGTCTTTTTTTTCCTGTTTGTTTCTGGGTGTTGTTTAGCTCTGCCATGACATTAAAATTTAGGATGTGTTCAACAAAAGGTTATTTACACTATTGATGTCATCCAAAGCCTTTTTCCATAAACCATAGCCTATTAAAGTGTAACCCCCATTATTTTGGATAATGGGGTTAGTATACTTCATTTAGTTTTACTTTCACATCTTTCGGACTATGCGCACACCCAAATTACTGAATGAGGCATTTGGATTTACTGAGCCAATGTAGACCGTATTGAACGCCGAACAGCTATTTTTACTGCACCACCACGATCCGCCACGGGCATGAGCTACCTGACGCCCACCATCTCTAGCTAGATTTCCTGCGCAAAACTCAAATACATTTCCGAATACATCATAAAGACCCCATGGATTCGGTTTAAACTCTCCCACTGGGGCGGTATACATATAGCCGTCTGTGTAATCTGCATTCAGATGGTTCCTACCATGCCATATATTAGCATATTCCTTAATATTCTCTTTACTTACACCTTCAAAATAAAAGCCCACATTTCCTGCTTTTGCTGCAACCTCCCATTCCTCCATAGTAGGTAGACGGCACCCTGCCCACGCGCAGTATGCCAATACATCTTTAAAAGAAATACAGGTCACAGGGTGTTCCATTTTATCTAATATTCCCCCTCGGCTGATCCCATTTGGAAAACGCCAATAAGCCGTACTATCTTGTAGCCACCTAAATTCTTCTAGCCCTGGCTCAAAAACCATTGCATTGTGATACCGCTCTGCAAGCGTTACATAGTTAGTAGCTTCCACAAATTTTTCAAAAGCTGCATTGGTCAATTCATATTTTGCAATCCAAAAAGATTCTATCTGTACCGTTCTTTTGGGATTATCTAGGCTCATTGTGTCCCCTATAGCATATTCTCCCTTTGGAATGTGAACAAAGGCCTCCTTTTGCGCCAAGCAAGTAACACATCCCATCCAAAAGGACAACAGTACGGTCAGCTCTCTTTTCATCGGGGCAACTCTTGACGATATTGATAATATTGCTGAGCAGTATATAGAATATACTTTTCATTTGCTGCCGTCAAAGCTATCCAACTATCATAGTTGGCGTCCTCACCATAGAGCTTCTTAAACACATTGGACTGCTGAAAATCCACTGATTTGTCTTTTGACATCATCAACATCAAGGTCGTCAGTACGTCCAGGTCCTCAGGCTTCCTTTTATAAAAATCTATCAGAAACGGAATGCTTTCCCAAGCATCAATTTCTACCAGAGCCGATTTATAATTTAAGCCCAATTCTTTGTTTTTAGAAGTAAGATCCATTATCCAGCCAACGACTTTATTCCTATTCTTTTTCATGAACCCCAGCTGTCGTTCACTCCAGAAAACGCCGTTGTAAACAAAAAGAAGATGTCCAAAGATCTTACGCTGTGGATCAAACATAAACATCCGCTCAGCACAAGCCTGACTGAATACTTCAGGATGAATCATCGTGTAGGTAAATTTTTCTTCAAGAGTCAACCTTTCAAATTCCGTATTCGAAATACCTGCGTCATAGTCAATCAATGCTTCACCCGGAAGATCTTCCAATCGCCGGTCTATCAATTTCGTAACCTTCGCTAAACCAAAGGGAGGAGTGTTGTTGCGCTCGCGCATCGAATAGTAGGCCGAATCCTGTGGACGTGGAGCATCCCAAGAAACATCTTTATAATCCTGCGCCCAGATTAAGTGGCTATCCATAGTACACAAGAGTATCCCCATCCCCAAAATTTTACCTACTCTTTTTCTCATTATAGTATCCGGTTGCTCTCTTAAATATCAATGCTTCATTTTCCTTGTTATAATTCAGGTACGAATAATAATTACTGTCCTCTCCATACAATTGCCTAAAGGAAGCCGACTTTACAAATTCAGGATATTCACCCTGTTTCATAAGCAGCAAAAGCAGGGTTAATGCATCTTTATCTTTAGGCGTTTTCTTAGCATAATCTATGATAAAAGGAATCATCTCCCAACCATTTATAGTTTCGATAGCCTCTTTATAATTGACTCCCATTCGTTTGCTACGTACTACAGATTCTTGTATAAGTTTGATTACCGTATCTCTATTTTCTCGTAAAAAATCTGTCTGTCTTTCGGACCACCAGGACTCGTCAAATCCCCCGAGTAGCGTCCCAAAAATGCGCTTATCTATATTTTTTTAATTTTCCGGAATATCACAGTTTTGGGACGATGTTTCTGCATGGATCATCACATAGGTAAACTTTTCCCGTAAGCTAAGCTGTATAAATGCTGTGGAAGAGAGTGCTGTGATGCCTGCGTCCGTATGGTTTTTATCTTCTACAAAAGACATTTTTTCAATCATCGCCTTTACTTTGTCCAGTCCATAGGGTGGTATCGTCATCTTTCTGCGGTAAGCCATAGCCGTTGGATCCATGATATAGTCATCTGCAGCTTTATAATCAGTCTGCGCAAAACCCATCGTCCAGCAACTTAGACAAGCAAAAAATAAAATTAGGCTTCTCATTACATTCATTTTAACAATTTAAAATTAATGAAATTATTCTTACCAGAATCATTCCACTAATTTAATGCAGATCGAAAGTTCACGCTTCCCAATCAAGTACAAGTATGCATTTGATTGGGACCGTATATAATTTGTTATGTATTTTATGACGAAGAATAAAGCCCCTTCTTATCAATAAAAGTAATGACCTTATCTGGGGTGAAGTACTGGATGCTCTTTCCCTCTTTTATCGATTTGCGGATGAAAGTAGAAGATATTTCCATTTGAGGTGTATCTGTGCGGGTGATTGAAGGATGATCACTCAGAGCGCCACTACTGTATCCCGGCCTTGGGTAGACATAGATGTGATAGTCGCGAAGAATGATCTCCATATTCTTCCATTTGTCCAGTGTCTCCAGATTATCCTCTCCCATGATGAGATGGAATCTTTTGTCCGGATGTTTTTCCGAAAGATGTGTCAGTGTGTCAATCGTGTAAGAGGGAATAGGTAGACTAAACTCAATATTACTGCTTCTTAGCCCCTCTGCATTCTCAATAGCTAGATTGACCATCTCCAATCGATCATAAGGGTCTGCAAGCGTATTTTTCTTTTTGAAGGGATTTTGAGGAGACACCACAAACCAGACTTCATCCAAGTCAGTGTAGTTGGCCATATAATTTGCAATAATCAAATGCCCTACATGAATTGGGTTGAAAGACCCAAAGAAAAGTCCCACCTGTTTCATTGATCGATTAGTCTTTTTTAATAAAATTGAGCAAGAGCTGTTCGGCCTCTGCACAGGCGGTATCTAGATCATGATTCTTTAATATCACATCGAAACGGTCTGCAAAAGACAGCTCGTGTTCAGCTTTAGCAAAGCGCTCACTCAATTTGTCTTCGCTATCCGTCCCTCTTCCACGTAAGCGCTCCTTCAAGACCTCCAACGATGGCGGTTGAACAAAAATTGAAAGAGCTTGCTCAGGAAATTTGGATTTCAGTCTCAGCCCCCCGACTACATCAATATCGAATATAACATGCTTTCCTTTGCTCCAGATACGTTCGACTTCTGCTCTCAATGTACCGTAATAAGTGCCCGAATACACTTCTTCAAATTCAATAAACTCCTGCTTCGCAACCTTATGCAAAAATTCTTCTTTAGAAATAAAGTAGTAATCCTTTCCATCTACTTCTTCTCCTCGAGGTTCCCGTGTGCTCGCCGAAATAGAAAATTCTATTTTATCTGAATATTTAGTTAATAAATGTCTTACAATGGTTGTCTTTCCAGCACCTGATGGAGCTGAAAAAATAATCAACTTTCCTTCCATAGTGCTACAAAACGTTAAGCAGTTGTTCTTTTATTTTTTCTAATTCTTCTTTCATACGGACAACGACCTGTTGTATCGCAGCATTATTTGCTTTAGAACCTAATGTATTGATCTCTCTCCCCATTTCCTGAGAGATAAATCCAAGTTTTTTACCATTAGAATCCGGGGCGTTCAACGCCTCCAAAAAGTAATTACAATGACTGCGTAACCTTACCTTTTCTTCCGTGATATCCAATTTATCGATGTAATATATCAGTTCCTGCTCAAAGCGGTTTTTATCAATATTTTCTTTTCCCACAGCCTCGTCCATATATTGGCTGATGCGTTCCCGAATAAGGGGTATTCGCGAGGTCTCCATCGACTCTACCTCAGTCATGTGTAGCAAAATGAACTCTACCCTCTTCTGCAGATCCAAACGCAGAACCTCGCCTTCCTTTTCACGGAAAATGTTAAACTGATTGATTGCATCATAAAAAGCGGAAAGTAGTATTTTTCCTTCTTCTTCATCCACCGTATCATCATTATTCGTCACCACTTCGGGCATACCCAGTGCCATTTCAAAAAGGGACACCTGATTATCTCCCAATTCTAATGCAATATGCTGAAGCTGAGTATAGTATTTTTTCAGAAGAGACGCGTTGATATTAGAGGCTTTTGCTGTTTGGTCAGCATACTCTACATTAACCATAAGATTGACCTTACCCCTTTCGATAAGCTTCGCACACTCGCCACGTAAGGTCAATTCACGATCAGATACGGCCTTAGGAAGACGAATATTTAGCTCTAGAAATTTTGAGTTCAGGGATTTTATTTCGACACTATATTTGACTCTTTCGTTGTCTCGAGTGCCCAATCCATACCCAGTCATTGATTTTATCATATGCAAAGGTATGAAAAGTAAAAAGAGAAAAGTAAAAAGAGAAAATAAAAATCCCTTCTTTACTCTTTTAACCCTTATTTCTTTATGCTACTTACCAGTCGTGCTTAGCAATAATGACGCAGAGATAACTTTTATATGTCGCCCCTTTCGGAACACGAACATACCCTATCCCAATATCTTGTAGCGATTCATTCCACCGATCCATCCCCAATAGATGTTTTCGATGCATGAAACCCGGCGATCCCTTCCCTATGATCAATGCCCGGATTCCTTCTACTGCAGAAGGATGATTGGCAGCTATAGATTCAAAATTATTCGCTTTTCGGTCTTGTAGCCAATCATTGTTCAGATGGTACCCTTCCTCTGCTATCTGCAAATTGACCCCTACTCCATCTGGTGTCACATGATCAAAATAATCCCGTTTAGCCATATCACGGGCACGCTTCTCCGCCACACGAGCAAGTGCGGAATTCCATACAAGTTCTCTACGCGTCACTCGCTGGATATCCGATAGCTGCAATGCTTTTTTATATTTGCCTGGATTTAGCCGAATTTTATTTAGCAGTTCATATGCATCCTTGGCCTCCGCTTTTTCCAAAGAGACACGTTGAGCCTGAGCAAAGAAGATAAAGAGTGATAGTATCACTGTCCCTACATATTTCACAAGTATGATTTTAAGGAGGGACACCTGATTCTTTAGAAGGTTTAATTCAACCCGTTATTTTTATAGCATATCGAGTTGGTAAATCCTGATATCGATCAAGAAAAAAGGAAGCCTTAAGCTTCCTTTTTCTTTAATTTTTCTTTTACCACTTCGAATATTATTGGCAGGACCGAAATAACAATTATCAATAATACAACTTTAGAAAAATTGTCCCGAATGATCGGGATATTACCCAAGAAATATCCAGCTAATGTAATTCCGACAACCCACAGGATTGCTCCTACGATATTGTAGGTAATGAATGTGCCATAATGCATCCTTCCAATCCCCCCGACAAATGGGGCAAGAGTCCTTACAATCGGTACAAACCTAGCGATAACAATGGTCTTGCTTCCATATTTTTCATAAAATGAATGCGTCTTATTGATCTGCTCCTGCTTGACTACTTGCTTGCCGAACAGCTTGATGCGGGTCACCTGCATACCAAATCGTCTGCCGATGGAATAATTGAGTGAATCGCCTAAAACAGCAGCGATAAGTAAAATAACAATTAAAACCCATACATTGAGATCATTCGGTTGGGCTGCCAACATTCCCGCAGCAAAGAGTAGAGAATCGCCCGGTAAAAATGGCATAACTACCACCCCTGTCTCTACAAAAATAATGAGAAACAGGATAAGATAAGTCCAAGTCTGATAGTCATTGACGATCTCTATCAGGTGCTTATCTATATGGAGCACAAAGTCGATAAGTGATGATATAACTTCCAAAGCCTTAACCTGCGCTGTTTAACATGACGGGCATTACCAACATCAAGATGTCTTCATTATCATCTTTGACTGCAGGGATCAATAATCCTGCACGATTAGGTGTGCTCATTTCAATAATTACCTCTTCACTACTCAGATTATTCAACATCTCCACTAAAAATTTAGCATTAAAGCCAATCTCCATATCCTCCCCTTCAAATTGACAGCTCAATCGTTCGTGGGCTTCGTTAGAAAAATCCAAATCCTCAGCAGAGATATGCAATTCGCTTCCCGAGATACGTAGACGTACCTGATGTGTTGTCTTGTTGGCAAAAATCACGACACGACGTAAAGTATTCAAAAATAAAGAACGTTCTACGGTCAACTTATTTGGATTCACCTGCGGGATGACCGCTTCGTAATCTGGATAACGCTCATCAATCAATCGACATATCAAAAAGATATTACCAAACTGAAAAAATGCATTTGTATTGTTATATTCTATCGTTACACTGATATCATCAGATGGCAGTGAAGATTTAAGCAACGAAAGTGCCTTTTTTGGCAAGATCAAAGATGCTGGTTTATCCGTTTTAATATCTGTACGACGGTAACGGACCAATTTGTGGGCATCCGTAGAAACGAATGTCGTAGACTGCTCCGCCAATTGTACCAGTACTCCAGACATTGCAGGTCTCAATTCATCATTACTCACCGCGAATATTGTTTTATTGATAGCCTCTGCGAGTACAGGAGCTGGAATATTTACCGTAGATGTATTGTCTATTGTTGGTATTTTAGGAAAATCATCCGCATTCTCGCCACTCAATTTGTACTTACCATCACCCGCACTAATCTCTATAGCCAATGTCTTAGTATCGACCGAAAAAGCGACCGGCTGGTCCGGTAATGTCTTTAAAGTCTCAATTAAAATTTTGGAAGGCATAGCCACCCGACCCTCTTCCTTCGATTCTATCTGCAAGGAAGTAACCATACTGGTTTGCAAATCTGTAGCCGAAATAGTCAATGTACTTTCTTTGATTTCAAACAAAAAATTCTCCAAAATAGGCAGTACAGTACTGCTACTTGAAGCGCCACTGATGGCTTGCAATTGTTTTAATAGAATTGAAGTAGATACTATAAATCTCATTTCCTAATATACTTATTTTTACATGCAATAATACAGAAAAGAATCAACATATTTTGCATCCAAATGATCTAAAAGACGAATACACGACGATATTTAATTTAGGAATTGCCCGATCTAAATAGATCCGCAAATAATATTTTGTTACATTTGTATGTTAGCATTGATTTATGCAGTTTAGAGATATAATTGGTCATCAAGAAATTAAAGAGCACCTTGTCCGTACAGTCCATGAAAATAGGGTAAGCCATGCTCAATTATTCTTAGGGCCAGAGAGTTCTGGAAGCCTCGCTTTGGCACTTGCATATGCTCAATTCATCAATTGCGAATCCAAATTAAGTGACGACAGCTGTGGCTCTTGCAATTCCTGCAGGAAATATACCAAGATCATCCATCCAGATTTACATTTTTCTTTTCCCTTTTTTGCAAAAGGAAAAGAAGAAACCTCTTCCACCTATATAGAAGATTGGAGAAAAGCTTTTCTTCATAATCCTTATTTAAATCTAGAGTATTGGAGAAATCAACTGGATGCCAATAACAAACAAGCCAACATCAATATAGCTGAGGCACACGACATCATCAAAAAACTCAGTCTCAAAGCATTTGAGGCCGAATACAAGGTGCTGATCATGTGGTTGCCCGAGTATCTGGACACTCAGGGTAATGCCTTACTTAAGCTCATTGAAGAACCACCTGAAAAAACACTCTTTTTGCTCGTCTGCGAAAATCAAGACCGCATTCTAAATACAATTATTTCCAGAACCCAGTTGGTAAAAATCAATAAGTTAAGTCATCAGCAGGTTCAGGACTATCTTGTCCAGGAAAAACAGGTTTCCACTGATAAAGCTAATGAAATCGCCTTTATTGCAGATGGCAATCTACAACATGCGCTTGATCTGCTGAAAGACTCCAATGATCATTTTGATCTGCTCGTCCGGTGGCTGAGGTTTATTGTCAGTGACGCTGGTCTACACCTGATCACACTCTGTGACGATGAGTTGTCCAAATTAGGACGGGAGAACCAGAAAAGCTATTTATTATATGCGATTAATATGATGCGTCAGATTATTTTGATCAAAGAGCAGTTAAATAGTTTGGTACACCTTCCCGAAAAAGAATTAGAATTTGTCAATAGATTTGCCCCCTTGTTCGACACCCGCCAAATTGAAGAAGCGATACGTCAATTTGAAAAATGTCATTATTATGTTGAACGAAACGCAAATCCTAAAATATTATTTTTAGATTTATCTTTGCAATTAGTTTTATTATTTAAATACCAAACGTTCCCAACAGGGACTCAATATATATAAGAAAATATGGGATGTAGCAGCTGCTCATCCGGTGGTGGATGTGGAAGTAGTACTACAGAGGTAGGTGCTATTCCATCAGGTTGTCAGAATAATGGCTCCTGCATGACCAGCGGATGTAATAAATTAGACGTATACGACTGGCTATCCAACATGGATATGCCATCAAATTATAAAGCTTTCGACATAGTCGAAATCCGATTTAAAGGTTCAAGGAAAGACTTTTATATCAATACAGATAATCTTTATCTGGAAATGGGAGAAATGGTGGTCGTAGAGCCATCTACTGGTGGCTATGATATTGGCCACGTCTCCTTAACAGGCGAGTTAGTACGCCTCCAGCTCAAGAAGAATAATGTATCGATAGATACGGTCACCAAGAAAATCTATCGAAAGGCCAACGAAGCAGACATCAAGAAATTTGAGGCTGCAAAAGATCTGGAGTGGGAGACCATGCATAAAGCAAGGAAACTTGCATTGGATCTCGGGCTATCGATGAAAATATCGGACGTAGATTATCAAGGTGATAAGACCAAAGCAACCTTTTACTATACTGCAGAGGGTCGCGTAGATTTTCGCGAATTGATTAAAAGGATGGCCGAATCTTTTCGCATTCGAATTGAAATGAGACAAATCGGGATGCGCCAAGAGGCAAGCAGACTAGGTGGAATTGGATCTTGTGGTCGCGAACTTTGCTGTTCGACCTGGCTTACTGACTTCAAGACAGTATCCACGTCTGCCGCTCGCTATCAAAATCTTTCTTTAAATACGCTTAAACTTGCGGGTCAATGTGGTAAACTCAAGTGTTGCCTCAACTACGAATTAGACAGTTATATGGATGCTCTAAAAGATATTCCAAACCATGTAGATCGTATTGAGACACAGATCGGTACTGCTTACCTTCAAAAAACGGACATTTTCAAGAAGATGATGTGGTACTCCTACCCTAAAGCTGAAAACTGGATTCCGCTATCCGTGGATAAAGTCAAAGAGTTCATAGAGATGAACAAGGAAGGTAAGAAACCAGAAGAGTTAGTAAGCACAGCTGTAATCGAAGAAGTAGAAAAAGCTATTGTTTATGATTACGAAAATGTAGTTGGCCAAGATAGCTTAACACGTCTGGACGAGCGCAATCGTAAGAAGAAATCCAAAAGCAAAAGCCGTAGTAAAGCTAAGCCATCACCTACTAGCGCAGAACCGACCGCAAATAACAAAAAGACCACAGAGAAGAAAGAATCCAAAACTCAGCAGCAAAAGCCCCAGCAGTCCAAAAAAGAGAGTAAACCCGCTGTCGCTCAATCTGCAGAGAAATCTGACAATACGGAAGCTGGAGAAAAACCAAAACGTAAATTCAACAATAGAAATAGAAATAGGAACAAAAGTAACAACGGTAATAACAACAAAAGTGGACCATCTACTCCGTAGATTGTTTATACTATGAGAACTTTTCTTTGTGTAGCTTTTTTTTGGAATATCATATTCCTATCATCATGTGATCCCAATACGGTAACTGATCAGAATATATTGATCACAGATAAGATGTGGCCATACCATACCGTACCTAAGATAAAAGTGCATATTACGGACAAAAATGCAGCCTATGATGTCTTCTTAAATTTAAGACATCATAGGCAATACCAATATTCCAACATTTTTGTCCGTATTCATGAGACCAATCCAAGAGGAATCCATAAAAAGGAACGACGCGAGTTAAAATTGGCGGAAAAAGATGGAAAATGGACAGGTAGTAGCGCGGGAAGTCTATACGCACACCAGGCACTCATTCACGAGAACTATAGCTTTCCTGATACGGGAATATATACTTTTGCAATTGAACAAAATATGCAGGACAATCCACTAATGAATATCAATGACGTCGGGATTAAAGTCATCAAAAAATAATTATGGAAAAATTTAAACAGTACCTGTTACATCCAAATTTCAGTTATATATACCTCTTTTTAGTTGTCATATGTGCTGTTTCTTTCTTTATGATGGACGAGGAACATCCATTTAAAAAATATATCTTTCCGATTGTCATCATCCTTTTTATCATACAACGTTATCGTAGATATTTAATTCAGCGATCTCAAAAGTAATCGGTTATGGTCTGGTTAAGGTGGTTACTTTTTCCGTTTACAATACTGTACATGTTCATCATATGGATGCGCAATCGTCTATATGATCTGCGCATATTGAAAAGTAGATCTTTTAACCTTCCACTAATCGTTATTGGTAATCTAGCGATTGGCGGTACAGGTAAAAGTCCCATGACCGAATTTCTAATACATCTGCTAAAAGATAAATTTAGATTAGCCACACTAAGCCGAGGCTATGGGCGCAGTACTAAGGGCTTTCGATATGTCAATGTACGATCATCTGCAAAAGAAGTAGGCGATGAACCATTACAATTCAAAAGAAAATTTCCAGACGTTACCGTATCTGTGTGTGAGGACCGATGTTTTGGCGTTGAGCAATTAAAAGATACACATGACATTATTCTGCTGGATGATGCTTTTCAGCATAGAAGACTTCAGCCAAGCTTATCTATTCTGTTATTTGATTATCAGGATATAGGCAAATATCCGTTATTACTCCCTACGGGCAAATATCGCGATATGATAATGGAAAGTCGCCGTGCAGACCTACTGATGATTACAAAGAGTCCCTCCCTAATCCCGACCGAAGAGCGAACAAAAATAGAGAAGAGGCTGCGAAAGTACAATCAGACTGCTCCTATTTACTTTGCCCATATCCGGTATAACACATGTAGGGATATACAGGGTCGTCTTTTTATGGATGATCTAGCACATACAGATGTACTACTTATCACCGGCATAGCTAACCCCAATCCGCTGATCCATCATTTACATCCATTGGTCAACAGGCTCGTACATATGCCCTTTGCAGATCATCATACTTTTTCTCCATTAGACATACAAAAAATGGAGGAGATGTTTAAAGGCATGACCAATACTAAAAAAATCATCCTCACAACCGAAAAAGATTTCCAACGGTTGGACTATACCCCTTTACACCAATATCCTTTTTATTATATTCCTATTGAAATAGGATTTGAGCCAGGATCCCAAGAGAGCCTTCAAGAAGACATTCTTAAGCACATTTATCAGTTAAATCAATATAAATAACCCGTTCCATTCGGGTACTTCCGTTTATTAAGTCACATTTAACATTTTTTTGCAACTAATATGTTACAATATAAAACACTGTAAATCAAAAAGTTATATAAAAACAAGATGTTAAGTAATGTTAAAAAGTAACAAACCTGATACAATCAGATACTAAGCCACCTTAAAAAGCAGTTATTAATGTAAAGAATTTAATAATTGAGTTTTAAACGTATAAAAATTAAAAAGATGAAAAAATTAGTTTTAACAGGTATCGGATTTTTCTTAGCATTAGGATTAACATTTGCACAAGCGCAACAGACCCAATCACCAGAAGATAATGCAAAACAAGTGGTGACAGTATTGACACAACAGCTAACTCTTACTGAAGAGCAACAGCCTACAGTATACAATGCTTCATTAGAGTATGCTAAAGCAGAGCAAGCCCTGTTAGCTGATACCACAGTATCGAAAGAAGCAAAAGCGGAGCAAGTAGCCAAATTACAGGCACAGACAGACGCGAAAATTATCGAAGTATTGACAGATGAGCAAAAGCCTTTGTTCGATAAAATAGTGAAAGAGAGAGCTCCAAAAGAAATTCCAGATGCTGCACCGGTAGAGGAGCAGGCACCAGCTACTACTGAGCCCGTTCAACCAGTTGAACAGACTCAACCACAACAGTAAATCATAATGCAATAATAGGTTTCATAAATTAGCAATTAGAGGTCTTGTTTTACAACAAGGCCTCTTTCTTTATTGTGTCTTCTGTTCCTTCGGCAATAACTGTACGTTGCACCTTATCAGTCACATCTGGTTACATAAAAATAAACAAAAAAATAAGGGTAGTCTGCGATAGACTACCCTTATTTTTTTAATTTCGTACCTACTTAAGACGCTTTTAGCTTCTTCAAGATATCCTGTACATAGGTCTTGAACTTCTTGTCCGTCTCGATCAGATCTTCTACTGTCTGACAAGCGTAGATGACGGTAGAGTGGTCACGACCACCAAAGAAATTACCAATCGACTTTAAAGAAGATTTAGTATGATTCTTAGCTAAGTACATCGAAATCTGACGAGCCTGAACGATCTCACGTTTCCTCACCTTCGATTTAACCATCTCTACTGGTACTTCAAAATACTCACACACCAACTTTTGAATATATTCCATCGATATCTCCTTGCTGGTATTCTTCACAAAGTTTTTCAACATGGATTTAGCCAGGTTAAGATCGATTTCTTTCTTATTCAAGGTAGACTGTGCTAGTAGAGAAACCATGGCACCTTCCAGCTCACGTACACTGTTGTCAATCTGATGAGCGACATACTCTACCACATTCTCTGGTAACTCAATACCATCTGAGTACATTTTCTTTTTTAGGATCGCCATCCGGGTCTCCAAGTCTGGGACTTGGATATCAGCAGACAATCCCCACTTGAAACGACTCAAAAGACGTTCCTCCAATCCAGCAAGATCCTTCGGTGCTTTATCCGAAGTCAGGATCACCTGCTTACCAGACTGGTGAAGATGGTTGAAGATGTGGAAAAAAATATCCTGTGTCTTCTCCTTACCAGCAAAATTATGGACATCATCCATAATAATTACGTCCATAGCCTGATAGAAATTAACGAAATCGTTAATCGTATTGTTCTTCAGGGAATCTACAAACTGCTGACAGAATTTTTCACAAGATACATAGATGACCAACTTATCAGGAAGATTACGCTTAATTTCATTGCCAATTGCTTGGGCAAGGTGGGTCTTACCAAGACCTACATCACCATAGAGCATGAGCGGGTTAAAGGATGTACCTCCAGGCTTATTCGCCACAGCATACCCAGCAGATCTAGCCAACCTATTACATTCCCCTTCAATGAAGTTATCAAAGGTGTAATGTTGATTAAGTTGAGGATCGACCTGCAGCTTCTTTAATCCAGGAATAACAAAAGGATTTTTGATATTCTTATTCAAATTCACTGGAACCGGTATCGATTGACGCTTCCCTTCAGCTCCGTTTCCATTAGAAGGGATATTGGTCGTATATGGATTATTGCTAGATGATTTCTCAACAACAATATTATACTCCAATCTTCCCTGCTCTCCTAAAAACTTTTTGACGGTTTTACGGAGAATGCCTACATAATGCTCTTCAAGCCACTCATAAAAAAATAAGCTCGGCACCTGAATAGTTAAAACGTTCTCTTCAAGCTTCAGCGCTTTCACCGGTTCAAACCACGTCTTGAAACTTTGCGCAGGTATATTGTCTTTGATGATCTGAAGACAACTATTCCAAACACTTGCATACGTTTTTTCCATTCTAAAATTGTTAATAACTTGATTTACAATATGTGACCAAAAAATTGTTCATAACTTTCTCTTAAAACGAAGATGGCAAAAAATAATCAGCTAAAAAACTAAAAAATGAAAAAACACACAATTATTTGATTAACAAATATTTACACTATATTTTCATGTATTTTTACTAAATTTTATTGGTGAAATTTTAGTTTTCAACATCTACCTATCCCTTTGTCTTACCTATCCCAATTTACCATTTTTTTTATGACTTCACGAAAAAATGTGGAAAACTATAACTTAAAAATCAGGACTTAAAACTATACGACATTAAGTTAGTTTGTAAACAAAAACGGAGCCAATTTAGATTGGCTCCGTTCCCGATTTAATATTTTTAAAAGACTAGGTATTAGCCAACAAGTGAGTCTGTCTTTCTCCCCATTGAAAATCGTCTACATTCTTCTGCTATTGCATCCGCGTCATAACGACATAGATTCCAGAGTTCTTTCTGTTCGCCATGTTCGACTATCTGATCAGGTATACCCAATCTCACAACTTCCGCTTGGTGATAGCGGTGATCCATCATAAACTCTAAGACAGCAGATCCCATACCTCCCTGCAGACATCCATCTTCTACGGTAATGACTTTTTTAAATTTGCTGAACACTTCATGTAACAACTCTTGATCCAGAGGCTTTACAAAACGTAAATCGTAATGTGCAGGATGGATGCCCTCTTCATTCAGTATCCGTATAGCTTTTACTGCTTCATTACCGATACTGCCAATCGTTAAGATAGCAACTTCTTCTCCATCGCACACCTTTCTTCCCTTACCGATAGGTATCTCCTTAAATGGTCTTTTCCAATCTGGCATCACCCCCGCACCACGTGGATATCGAATCACAAAAGGTCCTTTATTTTCCAGTTGAGCCGTATACATCAAATTACGCAATTCCTCTTCATTCATAGGAGCAGATACTGTCATATTTGGGATGCACCTCATATATGCCATATCATAAGCACCATGGTGCGTAGGACCATCAGCCCCCGCTATTCCAGCCCTATCCAGACAGAATACCACATTTAGATTTTGCAGGGCCACATCATGAATCACCTGATCGTAAGCGCGTTGCATAAATGAGGAGTATATGTTACAGAAAGGAAGCAATCCCTGAGTAGCCAACCCCGCACTAAACGTCACGGCATGCTGCTCGGCTATACCCACGTCAAAAGCCCGTTCGGGCATTGCTTTCATCATGATATTCATTGATGAACCGGAAGGCATTGCCGGAGTGATACCCATAATACGTTTATTGGCCTCAGCCAATTCGACCAATGTATGTCCAAATACATCTTGGTATTTAGGAGCTACTGGTTTATCAGATACAGATTTTTTTATCTCCCCCGTTATCTTATCAAATAATCCTGGTGCATGCCAGAGAGTCTGATCTTTTTCAGCAAGTGCATATCCCTTTCCTTTTACCGTCACACAGTGCAACAATTTTGGACCCGGTATATGTTTCAAATCCTCTAAGGTCTTCGTAAGCTTCTTCACATCGTGTCCATCAACAGGACCGAAATATCTAAAATTTAAGGATTCAAATAAATTCGCATTCTTTAACAAAGATCCCTTTATGCCACGCTCTAGCTTTTTGGCAATGCCAAATGCGTCTGGCCCTATTTCGGAGATCTTGGAAAGGACTGCTGCAAGATCATCTCTAAATCGATTGTAACGTCTAGAAGTCGTAATACTGGTAAGATACTCCTTCATTGCCCCCACATTCGGGTCAATGGACATACAATTATCGTTAAGGATCACTAGCAAATTAGATTTTTCAATTCCTGCATGGTTCAACGCTTCAAAAGCCAAGCCAGCAGTCAGTGCTCCATCCCCTATTACAGCCACATGCTGTCTATCGCTCTCCCCTTTATAGTGTGAAGCAACAGCCATACCTAAAGCCGCTGATATAGAGGTAGAAGAGTGTCCTACTCCAAAAGTATCATACTCGCTTTCAAAACGATTAGGGAATCCCGAAATACCATTAAATATCCTGTTCGTATGAAATACCTCCCGCCGCCCGGTCAATATCTTGTGCCCATACGCTTGATGTCCCACATCCCAGATCAGCTGGTCATAAGGAGTCTTCATTACATAATGAAGAGCGACAGTCAACTCCACCACACCTAGACTTGCAGCAAAATGTCCTCCATTGACAGATACCATATCAATAATATACTGCCTCAACTCTTTACATACCTGCAATAAATCCTCTTCACTCAATTCTTTAAGATCTGAAGGAAGATGTATTTTTTGCAATAATTCTCCAGCGTCTACTTGCATAGTTCTTTCGATTTCAAAATGAGATACAAAGTAACAATTTTTATTTTATATAAGTCTTACAACAAATAGGAATTGTTATGGTTTACAAAGGTCAGTCCTTATATAACTAAAATATCAATAATTTTTTATAATTCCGTACTTTTGGACCTATGAATATCAGTGAAGGCTACGAAATCAAACTAGATCAGTTCGAGGGACCATTCGACTTATTGCTCTTTTTTATCGAACGTGATGAGTTAAATATACATGATATCCCCATCTCCAAAATCACAGATGATTTCCTTGATTTTATTAAGCAGATGCACGCGCTCAATATCGAATTGGCCAGCGAATTTATTTTCGTCGCTTCCACATTGATGCGAATCAAAGCAAAGATGTTATTGCCCAGACCCGATCTCGATGAAAACGAAAATGAAATCGATCTTAAAAAGGATCTCGTTCAGAAACTTATATTATATAAGCAATTCAAAAGTGTATGCGAAGACCTCAAGATTCTAGAAAACAGCAGAACGCATTACCACAGTAGAGGCAATCTCAACTACGATTTAAAACATACTGAGAGACCTACACAGGAAGGCGAAGAACTATCCTCGTTCGATCTTTATAAACTGATGATGGTCTATGAGCGTATGATGTTCCAATTCAGGAATAGAGTACAGGAAGTCACACATACTGTAGTCAAATACCCCTATACTATTGAACAACAGAAAAAAGCAATCAAGGAACTCATCGAACTAAATGAAAAGCTTGATTTCAGTCAATTGCGCAAAAACTCCGAAAACAAAGTCCATTTCGTATATAATTTTCTAGCCATACTAGAGATGCTACAACAGCGACTCCTTGCGATAGAAATAGGTCTAGGCTACAATAATTTCAGCGTGGCAAAACATAATCCTAATGCGGTTGAAGAAGAACAACTCGCTCTCGAAAATGAATAATAAAAGGCCTGTTTCACATGAAACAGGCCTTTTATTACTATTTATTAATTTCCAGTTTATTTTTTAAAAGCATTCCAACCCTGTGCAGTGATGGGATGTACATTTCCCGATTTAGAAACCATTTGACATCCTGCATTCGCTTCCGTAATATGTCCAATTATACTGATGTCAGGTAGATTCTTAAGTTTATCATATGCACTCTGTGGTACGGTAAAGAGCAATTCATAGTCCTCTCCCCCATTTAATGCGCATACAGTTGGATCCAATCCAAATTCACGTGCCGTGTCATAGGTCATTTGATCCAAAGGAATTTTATCCTCATACAACTTACAGCCTTTATCAGACGCTTTGCAGATATGGATAATCTCAGAAGCCAAACCATCTGATACATCGATCATCGCATGAGGCACGATCGACAGACTATCCAATAGTTGGACAATATCCCGTCTAGCTTCCGGTTTAAGCTGTCGCTCCACAATATAATCCTTACCCTCTAAATCGGGTTGGATGTTAGGATGTTCCAAAAATACTGCCTTCTCCCGTTCCAATAATTGCAAGCCCATATAAGCTGCTCCCAGATCACCCGACACACATAGTAAGTCACCTTCCTGCGCTCCCGAACGATAGGAAATACGGTCTTCCTCTGCATAACCTATACTCGTCACCGATATCACCAGTCCCTGTACAGAAGCAGACGTGTCCCCTCCTACCAGGTCCACATTATATTTTTTACAGGCTATTAATGCACCCTCATATATTTCCTCTACTGCTTCCAACGGAAATTTAGAAGATAGACCTATTGAAATAGTGATCTGCGAAGCCATTCCATTCATCGCATAGATATCACTCAAATTGACCTGTACAGCTTTATACCCCAAATGTTTAAGCGGTACATAACGCAGATCAAAATGTATTCCCTCCAATAACAGATCTGTGGATATAAGCGTTTTATAATTAGAAAAATCCAACACAGCCGCATCGTCGCCTATTCCTTTTACTGTTGATTTCTCTGACAGTTCTACATGTTTTGTGAGGTGCTCTATCAAGCCAAATTCGCCCAGCTGATCAAGTCCTGTTCGTTCCGTATTCTCAAACATTTTGTAAAATAAAATTAAAATTAAAAAAGAGCCTACCTTTCCATCCCCACAACGGTCATCAAAAGCATACCATCGTTACAAACCAAGTCGTGCCGATATCTCCAACATCCTTTCAATAGGCTTTTGAGCACGAATAATGACATCTTCAGGAAGTGTCACCTCAGGCGCTTCATATTTAAGGCAATTATATAGCTTTTCTAATGTGTTGAGCTTCATATGAGGACAATCGTTACATGCACAAGCGTTATTGGGCGGTGCCGGAATAAATGTCTTATGCGGACTTGCCTTTTGCATTTGATGAATGATCCCCGACTCTGTAGCAACGATATAAGTTGAAGATGAATCCGTTATGGTATACTTTAACATCCCTGAAGTAGAGCCAATATAATCAGCTGTAGCTAAGATATGATCCTCACATTCTGGATGCGCAATAAACTTGGCATCAGGATAGGTTTCTTTCAGACCATCAATTTTCTCCTGCGAGAATATTTCATGTACCATACAAGCACCATTCCACAGTACCAAATCCCGCCCTGTTTTCTTCCGTACATAAGCACCAAGATTCCTGTCCGGGCCAAAAATAATTTTTTGGTCTAAAGGCAGACTTTCCACTATCTGAACAGCATTACTCGATGTACACACAATATCAGATAAAGCTTTCAATTCAGCCGTACAATTCACATAGGTAATTACTAGATGATCAGGGTATTGCTCTTTAAATTTAGCAAACAAATGTGGAGGACAACTATCTGATAGGGAGCATCCAGCTTTCAGATCCGGTAAAAGAACTCGCTTTTTAGGGGATAAAATTTTAGCCGTTTCAGCCATAAAATGTACTCCCGCGAAAACGATGACATCTGCTTCTGTCTTTGCAGCTTCTTGAGAAAGCCCTAAACTATCCCCTATATAATCCGCAATATCCTGAATTTCAGCATCTTGGTAGTAATGTGCTAAAATAACCGCATTTTTTTCTTTTTTTAATCGATTTATCTCCTCTACCAGATCCAATTGTGGATCTACAGGCTCATCTATATATCCTTTTGCTTCTAAATCTCTTTCGTAAGTTGTATTCATTTTTCTCGTGTCAAAATTTATAATCCTAATCCCGACTTTACCACAACACAAAAGTAGCGAAAGAAATTCAAACGAAATCCACAATCCCTTTTTTCAATAATTAATAATTCTTTTATATAAAAGAGAAGCTATTGTTTATTAGTGTGTGGAAAATGGGGAAAGTTTGTGTCATTTTGAGTTGCGTTTGTGACTTTTGACAGAGTTATCCACATTTTGAACACCCTGATGTTTATAAATATACCTGATATTCAACTGAATAAAAAATTCCATTTTTTGTTTTCCATAATTCAATGTGAATTGATTGTTGTTTACAATTTGTTAATAATGTGGTAAGATTACGGTTATAATTTGTTTATAAATCATCTGAATCTTGTGGAAATGTGGAATAAAAAATAGTTTTCATTTTTAATTCACCATTTATCTACATGTTATCCACATATTTTGTTAATTTGTTGGATAAATAATGTGTTTTTGTAAATACTATAAGCATCTATGCAAGGTCGTCAAGTCGATTTTTTAATAATTGGGTCGGGAATAGCTGGTCTAAGCTTTGCTTTAAAGGCAGCAAATAAGGGTAAAGTACTGATAGTCACTAAGTCTAATGAAGATGAGTCAAATACCAAGTATGCACAGGGTGGCGTTGCAGCAGTTGTGGATAAGTCTGATAGCTTCGAGAAGCATATCATTGATACTCAGATAGCTGGAGATGGATTGTGCCATGTTAATATTGTGGAAAACGTTGTGAAAGAAGGACCGGAGCGTATTGCAGAGTTGATCGCATACGGTACAAATTTCGATAAAGTGGAGGAGGGGAGCTATGATCTTGCGAAAGAAGGTGGACATTCTAAACATCGGATTCTGCACTATAAAGACATTACAGGTTATGAGATAGAGCGTGCATTGCTTGAAAAAGTTCATCAAAATCCTAATATTGAGATACTTACGCACTATTTTGCCGTAGATTTAATTACCCAGCACCATTTGGGTAAGTTTGTGGATAAAAAATCAGACGATATTAAGTGCTTTGGTGTATATGCATTGAATGCTCACACTAATAGGGTAGAGAAGATCTTAAGCAAGATTACATTGATGGCCTCTGGTGGAGCAGGCCATGTATACTCCAGTACAACAAATCCGACGATAGCAACGGGGGACGGTATAGCGATGGTCTATCGAGCCAAAGGAAAGGTGCGCAATATGGAGTTTATACAATTTCATCCAACCGCATTATACAACCCTAGCCAATATCCCGCGTTTTTGGTGTCGGAGGCAGTCAGAGGTTTTGGCGGGATTTTGAGACGTGTCAACGGCGAGTCCTTTATGGAAGAGTATGACGAGCGCGGTTCGTTAGCTTCTCGTGATATTGTGGCCAGGGCGATAGATGCCGAGATGAAGAAATCAGGTATAGATTACGTCTATTTGGATATTACGATGAGAAGCAAAGCGGATATATTGACCCATTTTCCAAATATCTATGAGAAATGTCTCAGTATAGGCCTGGATATGTCCAAGGATTATATACCTGTTTCTCCGGCCGCACACTACCTATGTGGAGGCATACTTGTTGATGAATATGGCAGAAGCACTATCGATAATCTGTATGCATGCGGAGAGTGTTCGTCGACAGGATTACATGGGGCGAACAGATTGGCTTCTAATTCGCTTTTGGAAGCTGCCGTATATGCACATCGTATAGCATTGGATGCTGTCGATCGTATTGATAGCCTGGAATATCAATCAGGTGTACCTGAATGGGATGATTCGGATACTAGTCTATCTAATGAAGATATTTTGGTCTCTCACAATCTACGTGAGACACAGAAAGTTATGTCTGATTATGTAGGCATAGTCCGCTCAGATTTTCGACTTGATAGAGCGTGGAGAAGACTCGGATTTTTATATGACGAGACCGAGGAGTTCTATAAACATACCAAATTGTCAGTTCAATTGTGTGAGTTGCGAAACGTTATTCAAGTTGCATTCTTAGTTATAAAAGCAGCGCAAAGTAGAAAAGAGAGTAGAGGACTGCATTATTCGACTGACTACCCTGAGCATGCAGAAGTATTGATGGATACCGTTTTTTAATAATTATGGCAGTAATATTACCAGTTAAGGACAAGTCTCCTGTGTTTACAGATGATACCTTTCTAGCACCTAATGCGACGCTTGTAGGAGATGTATTATTGGGTAGGCATTGCTCAGTATGGTTCAATGCTGTGATAAGAGGAGACGTCAACTACATACGTATTGGAGACTATACCAATATTCAGGATGGTGTAGTGATCCATTGTACTTATCTGAAGAACGGTACAGATATAGGCAGTTATGTGAATATCGGGCATCAGGCGATGGTGCATGGTTGTACAGTGCAAGACTACGTCCTGATAGGCATGGGAGCCATTGTAATGGATCGGGCTATTGTAGAGTCCTATGTAATTATTGCTGCCGGAGCAGTTGTTTTGGAAGGTACAGTTTGCGAATCCGGGTATCTCTATGCTGGTGTACCCGCTAAAAAAATAAAGCCGGTAACTGCTGAGCAAAGGACCATGCTTCAGCAGTTACCGCATAATTATGTAATGTATAGTTCTTGGTTTACAAGTGATTAGGGTAGACTTATGCTCTCATTTTGCTCCCAATTCGCTCGTATGGTGAATGTTTTCCCCAAATACCAGATCTTCTCCGCCTGTGTTTTTGTTTTGAGATTGGCTGGGTCCCACACACCATTGTTGTTCGTATCGTAGATCACCCGAAGGGAGTATTTGCCACCAGGAAACTTTTTGTAAGATAATATGGAGGATTTTCCTAATATCTTCCTATCAAATACTTTTTCCTTTTTTTCATCGATGATCTCCACGATGTATGGTGTTTTACCGTCAGTACCCGTAAAGGTGAAGTTGATATCACCGTAATTTTCGCTTTCATCAAGGGTAAAACTAGATTTGAATTCTTTATTTGTACTTCCGAAAAGACCTTTTATTGCTTTCTCTTCAATGACCAGGCTATAGTTTTTGTTGGGCCTCCAATTGTATCGCAGATGATATAATTGTGCGTTGGTAGTATCTTTTTGAAGCTGGAAGTTTGTCCGCGAGATGCTATCTTCCATAAGCTTTATACCGGATTTCTCTATATTCAAGATCGGAGATTTGGCGGTGATGACGATATGGTTGATCTTATCGACCTTGTTGTTGATATTCAACAGCGGAATGATTTCCTTCTCGAATTTCATATTTGCTGGTTTTTTAAGTAGGACCGTATCCAGCACCTTATTGTAATTACTAATTTCAAATTTAATAGAGTCAAAGTCCGTATTAGCCGGATACACTAAAGCGCTATCACGTTGAACTCCATATTTTATATATTTAGAATCGTCGAGCTCTGCTGGGAATAAGATCTTGATTTTGGGGTTTAAAAGAGCGGTATTGAATACCAGCTGTACAGCACCATCTTTTTCTAGCTTTCTTTCTACTGTCCTGAATTTTTGAGGATATGGTTTTGTCAATTCCAGTTTGATGTTGGCTGTATCTCTTTTTAGTACGATACTGTCTTTAAGAAACCCTATCCAATCGTCATTTTCGTTGTATATACGGTTGCTCGCCTTTTGCTTTAGCGCATATATGCGGTAGGTATCTTCCCTTAAATTGTTGAATTTGAAATTACCTGATGTGTCGACCGCTGTAAATATGTTGGCTTTCTTCTTGCCGAATATGCTGTCTTGCCTTGTAGGGATCAGCAGGACAATAATATCTTTGTCTTGATTCTTTATGTCCAGACTCTGGGTATAGCCATTCAATACGGATCCTGCTATTGAGAGCGAATCAAGTTCATCACCTGTTGCAAATACGTAAGAATAATTAGGTAGTGGATTGCCTTCATTGTAGTCTACGAGTCCCTTCCCGAAGTGAATTGTATAGGTCGTATTTTCTTCTAATGAATCCGGGAGTGTGATCTCAAATCTCTTTTTCTTGATTTTATATTCCGGCTGTGTTTCTACATCTGGCGAAATACTAAATTCTTTGAATTGATTGCTAAGTTTCACGTATTCATCGAATTCCAGCACTATTTTTTTCTCCTTGAAGTTTCGCGTTAGATTCTTTGGAAACTCGCTTAAAATAGTTGGCGGTAGCGAATCTTTAGGTCCACCGGTAGGATGTTGCATATTAGCACACTGAATAGAACTAAGAATAAGCAGACAGAAGAACGCTATAAATGCTAACTTTTGAAATAAGCTATATTTAAGCTGTTTTGAGCCATTTTTATGTTTTTCGGATACTTGTATCATTTTATTTAAAATATCGTCTTAAATCTCTTTATTTGAGGTTACCTTTATTTTATCCAACCGGTTGATAATGAGTTTGTTAGTTCATGTGCACCATCAATACGCTAATATCTGCTGGTGTCACACCAGATATACGGGATGCTTGACCCAATGTCCTAGGTTTAACTTTTAATAGTTTTTGTCTAGCTTCAATGGATAGTGATGTTAGCGAATTGTAATCGAAGTCAGGGTTGATCTCTCTATCCTCCATTTTTTTCATCTTGTTAACGATCTCCATCTCTTTCTCGAAATAACTATCATATTTGACTTTAATTTCTGCCTGTTCGACGGTTTCGTTGTCAAATACAGATAGATAGTTGCCAAATGTTGAATCCGCTTTTTCCAGATCACGTATATTCACTTGCGGTCTACTTAGTATATTAAAGAGCTTCGTTTTTTGATTAATTGGAGATGAAGCCAATGAAGATAGCATAGAATTAATCGTGTCAGGCGTCACACTTTGCTGACGTAAATATTCGACAATGGCATCAGAATTCTTTATTTTATCATTCACTTTAGCAAGTCTATCCTCCCCTACTAATCCAAGATTATAAGCAATTGGCGTCAGTCGGATGTCGGCATTATCTTGTCTTAGGAGCAGTCTGTGTTCCGCTCTAGATGTAAACATACGGTACGGTTCCTCTGTTCCTTTTGTGACCAGGTCATCGATCAATACACCAATATATGACTCAGACCTTTTCATAATGAGTTCATGTAGGTCATTAATACGTTGGTGCGCATTGATTCCGGCGACGAATCCTTGAGCTGCGGCTTCTTCATATCCAGTCGTACCGTTTATCTGCCCCGCAAAAAAGAGATGCTTTACTTTTAGTGTTTCAAGTGTAAGGTCTAATTGCATGGGCGGGAAGAAGTCATATTCTATTGCGTATCCGGGTCTGTACATCTTAGCGTTCTCAAATCCAGGTATCAGACGCAGTGCTTTTTGCTGTACATCTTCCGGTAGAGAGGTAGAAAAACCATTTACATATATCTCTACCGTTTGAAATCCCTCTGGCTCCACGAATATTTGATGTCTTTCGCGTTCTGCAAATCGGTTTATTTTGTCTTCTATTGAAGGACAGTACCGTGGGCCGAGGCCTTTTATACGCCCTGTAAACATGGGTGACTTTTCGAAACCGGTTTTGAGCATTTCGTGGACCTTATCATTGGTATAGGTGATCCAGCAGCATCGCTGAGTGGTTGGAATCGGAACATCTGTGTATGAAAATCTACCTTTGGCTTCATCCCCCCATTGCTCTTCCATCAGGCTGTAGTTTAGAGATCGCCCATCTATGCGCGGTGGAGTTCCGGTCTTCATTCTACCCGACTCAAAGCCTAAGCTGACCAGTTGTTCTGTTAACCCTGTTGCTGCTTTTTCTCCAGTTCTTCCACCGCCAAATTTTTTATCACCAATGTGGATTATTCCGTTTAGGAAAGTGCCATTAGTCAGGACGACAGCATCACTCTCAATACGGATACCTAGTGATGTTATCACCCCTTTAGCTTGCCCCTGCTCGACGATCACTTCCTTAACAGTATCCTGCCATATATCTAAATTTGGAAGCGCCTCAAGTTGTAATCTCCATTCCTCAGCAAAGCGCATTCTATCGTTTTGAGACCTTGGACTCCACATTGCTGGTCCTTTAGAAAGATTTAACATTCTAAATTGCAAGGTAGACTTATCAGCTATGATACCTGTATATCCGCCCATTGCATCTATTTCTCTAACGATCTGTCCTTTTGCTACCCCACCTATTGCTGGGTTGCAACTCATTTGGGCTATGACACCCATATTCATAGTAATCAAGAGTACATTGGAGCCTAGATTGGCCGCTGCTGCTGCTGCTTCACATCCTGCGTGACCAGCTCCTACTACTATTACATTATATCTATTAAACATTTTTATATACTGTTTCACGTGGAACGATTAGTGCCCCTCGTTGTTTTTTTTATTTTAGTTTCACGTGGAACGCGATAAGCTAGTCTATGATCTCTGCTAATTGCATCCAGCGTTCCGTCTTCGTTTCTAGCGTTTGTTGGAGTTGTGTAATCTCTGCGGCTGTATTGCTTAATATTACATGATCTGTGGTTTGAAGAAGTTCTTCGTTTTTAGTAGAGATCATTGCTTCGAGCCCGTTGATTTCTTGTTCTAGTTTTTTGTATTCTATCTCTTCTTTGTATGATAACTTTTTCTTCTCAATAACAGTCTCTTTTATAACTATCTTTTCGATTTCCTTTACGCCTTTGTTTGCTTTGTTTAAGGCGTCTTGTTCAATTTTATAATCTGCATAGTTGCCATTGTAGATGTTGATCTTACCTTGGCCGTCAAAGATGAAGAGTTGATCGGTCATCTTATCTACGAGATATCTGTCGTGCGATACTAGTAATAGGACACCCGTGTATTTATCTAAAAAGTCTTCTAAGACATTCAGGGTGTCAATGTCTAAATCGTTGGAAGGCTCATCCAGAATCAGAAAGTTTGGATTTCGCATGAGGACACGCATAAGCTGAAGTCTCTTTCGCTCTCCCCCACTTAGTTTCTCTACAAAGCCAAACTGCTTTTCGGGTGGAAATAGAAAGTGTGTCAATAGTTGTGATGCAGTGATAACCTCTCCTTTTGCCATTTCAATATACTCGGCAACATTCTTCACAACATCGATCACTCGCTCATTTGGTTGAAATTCTAATCCGCCCTGTTTGTAGTATCCATATACTGTCGTCTCTCCAACTGAAATAGTGCCGGAGGTTGGAGATTCTATATTTGTAATCAAATTTAGAAAAGTAGATTTGCCGGAACCATTTTTTCCAGAGAGTCCTATTCGATCACCCTTTTTGAAAGTGTATGAAAAGTCATGGATGACTTGCTTACTACCGAAGCTTTTGGATACATGCTCCAGTTCAAGAATTTTAGAACCTTGTCTACTTATTTTTACGCTCAATTGTACAGAGTCGTTCTTCTTGGCTGCTTTGGATTTTTCTTCCAGATCGTAGTATGCTTCTATTCTTGATTTTGATTTTGTTCCTCTGGCCTGAGGTTGACGACGCATCCACTCCAGTTCTTTTCTCAATAGGTTGCGGCTCTTTTCAACCAGGATGGCATCATTCGTTTCACGCTCTGCTTTTTTCTCTAAATAGTAACTGTAGTTTCCTTTAAAGTTTAGCAAGGCGCCTCTGTCCAGTTCTCTTATTTCTGTACAGACACCATCAAGAAAATAGCGGTCGTGAGTGACTAGTAGTACGGTTTTGCTTCCCGTTGTTAGTAGTTTTTCTAACCACTCAATTGTTTCGATATCCAGATGGTTGGTCGGCTCGTCCAAGATATACACGTCTGGTTCATCAATCAATAGTTTGGCAAGCGAGAGACGCTTACGTTGTCCACCAGAGAGTTTGTCTATTTGTTGGGAGAAGTCCGTTATATTTAGCCGATTCAGGATCGTTTTAATATTGTACTCATATTCCCAGGCTTCTAGTAAAGATAATTTTTCGGTCAGATCTTCGAGCTTTTGCTGATCAGGGTTTTCCTGAGACAGTAGTTCTTCGTATTCACGAATCAACGATTGCTGTTCATTGTCTGCACTATAGATAAAGTCGTTGATAGAATTTAGTCCTGTGAAGTCGGGATTCTGAGGAAGGAAACCTACTTTGATTCCTTTTTCTTTGACTACTTTGCCAGAAGTCGGTATTTGTTTTTCTGCTAATATGGATAAAAGGGTTGATTTTCCTGTGCCGTTAATTCCGACAAGAGCTATCCTATCCCCCTTCTGCAATCCAAAATGAAGATCCTTGAATAGCCACTTGTCGTTAAACGAGTGACTGACTTGTTCTGTAGATAATATACTCACGCTAGCTGTTTAATTTTTTCTGATTGAATGATATGTAGTCCAGTTAATGAAGATGTAACAATTTTTTGCATAGCACTTGCTACATCACTTGCTTGAATGCTTCTGTAGTTTTTTAAACCGCCTATTAAGAACAGGTTGGCAATACCCATGATATAGGACGAAAATAATTCGAGTCCGCGTATTTCATCTCTTTTGCCTAGTAATAATGAAGGCCGTAGTATAAAAGTATCCGAAATATTTAATTCGACGATATCTCGTTCGAGTTCGCCTTTCATCTTGAGATAAAAACCTGTCGAATTTGCATTGGCACCCATACTGGAAATAATACATGTTTTATGTAATCCGTTATTTTTCAGTAGTTTACATATTTTATACGGGTAATCATGATCAATTTCGTAGTACTGCTCCAGTTGAGGAGTCTTTTTTCTTGTACTGCCTATGCAGCAGTAGAAATGATCGACCTTTAAATGGATAATCTGCTGATCAATAGATTGATAATCTCCAATGATATTTATCAATTTAGGATGTGTGTACTTTAGAGGAGATCTTGATATCGCGTATACTGTTGAATAACAGTTGCTTTCTAATAAATTACGCGTCAACATGTCCCCTACTAACCCTGTAGACCCTAAAACCAGTGATGTATAGACAGATTTATCCATAATAGGATACAAAAGTACGGAATAAAAAAGTTTTTAAGGTAGGAATAATGTTAATGAATCTTAATGTGTTAGTGAGCTGGTATTTCAGCAACTATAACTAATTCAGACGATGATTTGCTATCAGATTGAAACGAGGAATTTTTACATCAAATAATTCATCATCAATTGTTCTTCGCATCTGGTAAACGCCTTCCATAAATCCCATCTCACTCTTTAGATTACAACCTGAAACATATTGATGAGTTTCTCCTGGAGCGATGATCGGTTGTTCTCCAACCACGCCCTCACCCTCCACCTCTTTATGTTCGCCGATGGCATCAAAGATATGCCAATGACGTCTTAAGAGTTGGACTGTATTCTCTCCAATATTTTCAATAGATATGCGATAGGCAAACATAAAATGCTCCTTTTCTGGATTGGAGTACTCCGGTTGATAAATGAATTCAACCGAGATCTTAACACCTTCTGTTACTAGAGATACCATGTCATACAAACTTAGATAAATTTGTTTTTTTTTACAAGATATTTTTTCTTCACTGATCTGACATCAGATTTGCCTAGCTGATGAAACATTATTGGATAGTCCTCCTCACCTACCAGCAGCTTTCCGCTAACTAGGTGAATGGACAGTTCGTATTAGAATGAATACAGATCTTATTTTAACAGAGGATATCTAAAGGAATAACAGTGTACAAACAGGGGGTTGATAGAGGTAGCACCTCTATCAACCCCCTGTCAACCCTCTACTAACCCTCTGTCAACCCTTTGTTAACTACTGCTCTATCTCTAATCTGTCTCCTAGCAAGTTGGACTCTTAAATTACGGATTAGGATGAAGTCTGTCCGGTTGGTCACGAGCGTATATATCCGTTAAAATAATCTGTAGCGGACATCAATATTTACGCAATTGGATAGAATTGATTAGGTTTGTATATGTCTAAAGGAATACTATATTTACTACCTGTACCCCTAGGAGAGGACGCAGCAAAGGCTTCTTATACCCCATATCTTCAAGAGACCATTAATACGATAACAGAGTATATTGTTGAAAATGAAAAGACGGCTCGTAAATTTTTGAAGCAGGCGGGGCTTTCTACTCCGCAAAGTCAATTAACCATTCACGATTATGGTAAGCATAATCGTGATAGGCAACAGTTGGCAACATTCTTTAATGGCCTTATGTCTGGAAAGGATGTAGGCTTGATGTCTGAGGCGGGCTGTCCAGGAGTAGCGGACCCAGGGGCAGATATCGTAGCTGAAGCTCACCGGCTGGGAATCAAAGTTGTACCATTAGTGGGACCCAGTTCTATTTTACTGGCGTTGATGGCCTCGGGCTTCAGCGGACAAAAATTTGCCTTTCAAGGATACCTTCCTATAGACAAAGCAGACCGGAGCAAAAAAATCAAGGAATTGGAAAATCAGGCCTATCGGGATAAGCAGACCCAAATTTTCATTGAGACGCCTTTCCGTAATAACCAATTGTTTGCAGAGTTACTGAAAGTATGTAAGGATCAGACAAAGATATGTGTGGCTTGTAATCTAACTGCAGAAGATGAATTTATAGCGACCCGTTCTGTCGCTCAATGGAAAGCGAGAAAAGATGACTTTCATAAAAAGCCCGCAATTTTTTTATTGTATTTTTAGGGGTTACTGTGCTCGTGAGGGGGTATCCCAATGCAACACAAAACAACTAAATCGTTAATAGAATTACATGATTTCAATAATTCCATCTATCTTTAAAAAAAGAAATTCAAATACAGATGCTAGAGTTTGCCCCAGATAAATTAACCGTAGAGATGCTTTATATCTTTTTAGCAGTATCACTGGTGCGTCTTACTTTTTGGATACTATTTGCTAATACAATACGCAAGACATTAAACTTGATTGCTAAGGAAAATAGAAATATACTTCCTAATCAAGCATGGTTTGTAGCAGTGCCACTATTCAATATTTATTGGCATTTTGAAGTGGCCAGAAGATTATGTGATTCGCTGAATAACGAGTTTTATGATCGTAAGATCGCTGTGGAAGAAAACCCTACGTTGAAAGAGGGACGCATTTATGCCTGGACATATTTGGCTATTAATGTGCCATTTCCTCCTTTTTTATTGGTCATAGGGGGGATACTTAACCTGATCTATTTTATCACCTATTGGGTCAAGATAAACCAGTACCATAATTTGCTGAAAGAGCACAATAAATTTAGGGACAATACGGTTAATACAGTGGAATCTTTGCCAACAGAGGAACAAGATCAGTAACAATACGCGATAAGACCAGCTGGAGGTCATAAAGCAAAGGGGCCGCATTCTTACATAAAATAGCAAGGTTGCCTAAAAAATAATTATTTGAATGAAAATACAACAGCTTACGAATTATTTGGAAGAGATTGCTCCACTTTCCTATCAGGAATCTTATGACAATTCGGGATTATTAGTTGGGAATGCGCAAGAGGAACTGACAGGTGTACTGATCTCTTTGGACTGTACAGAGGCGGTGGTAGATGAAGCGATCGAAAAAGGATGTAATTTGATTGTTTCGCATCACCCTATTGTTTTCAAGGGTATTAAGAAATTTACAGGGTCTAATTATGTAGAGCGTGTGATTATCAAGGCTATAAGGCATAACATCGCACTGTATGCCATTCATACTAATCTGGATAATATTTTGGGAGGGGTGAGTTCCAAGATTGGTGAGAAAATAGGACTGACACATACCGCTATTCTTCAGCCCAAGAAAAATCTGCTGCAGAAGCTTATCGTATATGTGCCCCGCACGCATGTGGAGCTCGTACGTGAAGCCCTATTTGAAGCGGGAGCGGGTAGTATTGGTCATTATGACCAGTGCAGCTATAATACCGCCGGTTACGGAACTTTCCGTCCGTTGGAAGGAGCCAACCCCAACATTGGAAGTGTAGGGCAGCAAGAGCGAGTGGAGGAAACCAAAATTGAAGTGATTTTTCCTCGGTCAAAGGAGCGCGCGATATTGGTAGCGATGTATTCCAGCCATCCATATGAAGAAATTGCGTATAATATTGTGACATTGGAAAATAATTTTCAAGAAGTTGGTTCGGGTATTATCGGCAATCTCAGTACCCCTATGACGGAAGAAGAATTCTTAAGCCATTTGAAGGACAGATTGAATTTGCGCGTAATCCGACACACAGCTTTAAGAGGAAAAGAAGTCTCAAGAGTGGCAGTGTGCGGTGGTGCCGGAGGATTTTTACTTGCAGATGCGAAGCGATCTGGAGCGGATTTCTTTGTGACGGCAGACTATAAGTACCACGAGTTTTTTGATGCCGAAGATGATATTGTCATTGCAGACACGGGACATTTTGAAAGTGAACAATTTACGCAAGAATTATTGTTAGAAATTATTCGGAAAAAATTTGCTAACTTTGCAGTCCTAATAACGGAAATAGATACAAATCCAATAAAATACTACAGTTAATGGAACAAACCGTAGAACAAAAATTGAAAGCATTATGGTCTTTGCAAACCATACATACTAAAGTCGATAGAATTCGCCAAATACGGGGCGAATTACCTATTGAAGTAGCAGATCTTGAAGACGAAATCGCAGGATTGGAAACTCGTATCGAAAAAATCAGAACTGATTTGGACGACTTAGAGGATTCGATCGTCAAGCGTAAGAACATGATCAAAGATGCTCAGAGCGCTATCAAAAAATATGAGGGTCAGCTTAATGAGGTCAAAAATAACCGTGAGTACGACGCTATTTCTAAAGAAATCGAGATTCAAGGCTTAGAGATTCAAGTTTGCGAAAAGCGAATCAAAGAATATGAATTCGAGATTCGTAATAAGACTGAGCAGTATGAAAGTACTGTTAAGAGCATGGATTACAGTAAGGGCGAACTCGACGGAAAGAAAAAAGAACTGGATACAATTACAGCTGAGACTCAAAAAGAGGAAGATGCTTTGTTGAAGGGTTCTGAAGTAGCTGAAAAGAAGATTGAAGAGCGTTTGATGAATGTCTACAATAGACTTCGTAACTCGTTTAAAAATGGTCTTGCGGTTGTATCAATTGATCGTGATAGCTGCTCCGGCTGCCACAACAAAATCCCTGCACAGATGCAATCTGAAATTCGTCAACGCAAAAAAATCATTATTTGTGAGCATTGCGGACGTGTGATTGTAGATGAGGGAATCGTATTGGAGGTCGAAGGCGAAATCGCATAAAAATTTTATTGTTTACAATATTTATAAGCGCTGATGAAAATCAGCGCTTTTTTTTGCAACTTGTTTGATATAGATATCTTACTAATTTAAAAATAATAGTATGTTTATCCCATATTTCCCATATTTATGAATAGAAGATTAAAACTTTATTGTAACCTATTTTTAACATCCTTTATCTCGCTGACAGTCAATGCTCAGCAACAGGAAACACTTTTATTGAGAAGTCCGAGTATCAGTCAGCACCACATCTCCTTTGTATATGGGGGAGACATTTGGGTGGCTTCTCGTGATGGTAGTAATCCGCATCGGTTGACCATTAACCCAGATGTTGAACAGAATCCTATCTTTTCTCCTGATGGCAAGCAGATAGCATTTACAGGTAATTACGATGGTAATACGGATGTATACGTAATTCCGGTGGAAGGTGGCGAACCAAAGCGGATTACTTATCATCCTTCAGCAGATCTCATCCGTGGATGGATCAATAATGATGAACTCTATTTTACGAGTACACAGGATTTTCAGTATTCATTAGGCTCTAGACTTTTTAAGGCGCACATCAAAACGGGGAAGAGTCAAGCGCTGCCAATGCCGGAAGCGTATCAAGGTTCTCCGTCGGCAGATGGGAATTATTGGGCATATATCAAGAATGGAGATCCTACCGAACGCGATCGTGTGGCTTTCAAAAGATACCGAGGAGGAGGTATGCCATCCATCTGGATATTTGATAATAAGACGGCTAATATTGAGGTGATCCCAGGAGAACGGTGTAATGATGTCAAGCCGGTGTGGCTTAAAGAGAAGATATATTTTCTCTCAGATAGGGATAAGATTGTGAATGTATACAGCTATGACGTCAAGTCTAAAAAAGTTGATAAACTGACGAATTTTAAAGAATATGACGTTAAGACACTGAATGGATTTGGAGATGACCTTGTATTTGAAGCGGAGGGAAAAATATATGTATTCAATATAAAAACAGGAAAGTATAGTGCTGTGCCTATTCATATTTCAGTAGATAATCTATATAAGAGGGCACATTACGCGGATATTGACTCCGATATTCGAAATTGGAATCTGTCACCGACTGGACAACGCGCTATATTTGAGGCAAGGGGAGAAATTTTTACGGTTCCTAAAGAAAAAGGAGATGCGCGTAATATATCCAATGCTCCCGGATCACATGAGAAATTCCCAGATTGGTCTCCCAATGGAAAATGGATCTCTTACCTGTCAGATGCAAGAGGTAAATACGAGTTGGTATTACGGGATCAAATGGCAAAAAATGATCCTATTTATATTACTTTAGGGGAAAGCCATTTCTATTTTGACCCGACCTGGTCTCCAGATAGTAAAAAGCTTTTCTACAACGATGCGCATCTTAATCTCTACTATGTGGATATTGAGAGTAAAAAAGTTGTAAAAGTGGATGATGACAAATTGGGCTCGCACACTGGACGTACCGGCAATCACTTTCAACCTTCGTGGTCTCCGGATTCAAAATGGATTTCTTATATCAAGACGTTGCCCAATGCGGTAACAGCAGTATTCCTGTATAATCTGGAAACCAAGCAAAGTAACCAAGTGACAGATGGAATGTCTGCTGTCAGGCAGCCTGTATTTGGCAGAGATGGCAAATACCTGTTTTTCTCTGCGAGCACCAATACTGGTCTTACCAATTCAGGTCTTCATATGTCTGCCTACGATAGACCGGTCAACTATTCGGTGTACGCATTTATCTTATCGAAGGATACCCCTACTCTATTCAAGTTAGAAAGTGACGAAGAACCGATCGGGAAAGAGAAGGAAAAAGATGAAGAAGCTAAAAAAGAGGAAAAGGAAGAGAAGAAAGAAGACCAAAAGGCAAAATCTATTAAAGTGGACTTCGAGGGAATTTCTAATCGGATTGTAAGTTTACCTTTGGCCACAGGGTACTACCAACTAAACGGTCAAGTTTCGGATTTTCTACTTTATCAGAAAGGGCGCACTATTGGTATGTTCGACCTGAAAAAGCTGGAAGATAAAGTATTGGTAGAGGGAGCAAATGGATTTACCGTAAGTGCTGATGGCAAGAAAATGATGTACGGAATGGGAGATGCTTATTTCATCGTTAATGCTAATCAAAAGCCTATTCCGGATAATGGAAAATTGAAATTATCGGGAGTGAAGCAACTGATAGATCCGATTGCAGAGTGGAATCAGGTCTTCAATGAGGTATGGGCCCTGGAGAAGGAGTATTTTTATGTCGAAAATATGCATGGTGCTAACTGGAATGCGATTAAGGCAAAATATCAACGCTTTCTGCCTTTTGTCAACCACCGCTCCGATCTTTCTTATCTTTTGAATGAGATGATGGGCGAGATGGTGGTAGGGCACAATTATATCTATCCTGGAGATCAGCCGTCTACACCATCAGTGAGCGTGGGTATGCTAGGAGCGGATTACAAAGTTGTGGACAACCGATACCGTATCGAGAAGGTATTCTCCAGGTTGGACTGGAATCCGGAGTTGAAAGCCCCATTGGCTGAGCCGGGATTGAATATTGAACCCGGAATGTTTATCGTCGCGGTAAATGGTGTAGAGCTTACTGGGGATAGAAGTATCTACAGCTTATTTAACCACACTGCTGGTCGTCAGGTTGTCTTGACAGTCAATAGTCAGCCTTCCATCGTGGGGGCAAGAGAAGTGGTGGTCAAGCCTATTGCATTCAGCGACGAGGTCAACCTTAGAAGGACAGAATGGGTGGAACGTAATAGAAAGCGGACGGACGAACTGAGTAAAGGCCAGATTGCGTATGTATACATGCCCAATACGGGAAATGAAGGATATACATCATTCAATCGCTATTACTTCTCTCAGATGGATAAAAAGGCTCTTTTGATGGATGAGCGGAATAATGGTGGAGGATCGGTTGCCGATTATGTGATAGATCTATTGTCGCGTGATCTAATCGCGGGTTGGGGGATCCGTGATGGCAGAAGTTTTACGACACCAGGAAATGGTATCTATGGCCCCAAAGCCATGATCATTAACGAGAATGCAGGATCTGGGGGGGATATGATGCCCTACATGTTTAGGCATAAGGGGCTGGGTAAGTTGGTTGGACGCACGACAATGGGGATCCTAGTCGGGATCAGCGGTTACCCGCCTTTGTTAGATGGAGGTCGGATCACTTCTCCTAATTTTGGTGTGTTCGATTTGAATGGAAAGTATATCATTGAAAACGAAGGCGTGGCTCCAGATGTATTTGTCGAGCAGACGCCAAAAGAGCTATTAGAGGGGCGTGATCCTCAATTGGAGAAGACTATTCAACTCTTATTAGAGGAGATGAAGACTTATCCATACAAAGAATTAAAGAAACCTGCGGACCCTGTTCGGGTCAATTAACAAATAGAAAGGGCGGCATACTATACATGTCGCCTTTTCTATTCAATATCTAACCCATCTGTGGATCGGTCATTGAAGGCAGATCCGTCTCTACCCGGCCTGCATATTCTCGTTTGAACTGAGGATAATGTTCAACTGATAATGCAAACTCGTACCAATTGTGTTGTTTTCTATTTTCGATAGTGACCCGTTTTTCCTGTCCGGGCTTCAGTGAGAAGCGAATGTGGATCGGCTCATAGGCTTGTCCGGATAGGCTTACTGTATGTACTTTTTTCTTTTCTTTATTCAGCACTGTAAAGTGAATATTTCCTGTCGGTCTACCGGATTTGTCCCGTTCGTATATACACGAGTATTCGAGAACAGGATCGGCTGGATTTCCACGGAATGTTCTGAAGAATCCGTTCGGCCCGTACGCACTTAGATCATATAAATTGTCTTTAAAATCAGCTAATTTCCAATTGAAGTTTACGGATTGTCCCGCAGATGTGGCAAAGGGCCAGAAGCTCACGCCACCTTTGTATCCTGGTCCAGCATATACATTGAAGGGAGCACCCAAAGCGCTGTCTTTAAATAATTCGTTAGCTGCACTGAAGTTTAATTGGATGTGTTCGGATGAAATCTTTCCATCGATGTATAGTTCGTATCCTAATGCATTAGACTTCTTGATCCCCGGTTCTTGATGAGGAAGGTAGGGGCTTTTTCTAGGCGCTTGGTTGGCCGCGTCAATTTCAGAAGCACTGAAAAGATGGTGGTTACTAGGTAGCTCCAAGTCCTTGGTCTTATTGATCTGGAGCACTTGATTATTGCGATCCAGAAAGTCAGGATTTGAGCGGTCGTCAGCAGTTGCTTTTCGAAAAACTGAAGTAAGGTCACCGGTAATTGCTCTTCTCCAAGAGCTGATATTGTCTTCTGTAATGGAGAGGTTAAATTTTTTATTGAGAAACACTTCCATGAATTGAATGGTGGAGGTGATGTCGCAGACTTCGGAATTGACCCAACCTCCTTTTGACCAAGGAGAGGCGATGATGAGCGGAACGCGATAGCCAAGCCCTACAGGACCTTCGGTGGCGCTTTGCTCGGAGATACCGGAAGCAATTTCCTGCTGTTTGCTCACATACTCGTCATGATAATCTAGATCCGGAGAGGTCTTGCCCGAAGAGGGATCATTCGGATTGGGAGCGACAAAAGGTGGGATATGGTCGAAGTAGCCGTCATTTTCGTCATAATTGAGGATGAAAATCGTCTTTTTCCAAATTTCTGGTGACTGTGTTAGGATATTTAGTATTTCTGAGGCGTACCATGCACCGTACATTGGGGCGCTCGGATGGTCTGAAAAATTTTGTGGTGCGACAAGCCAGGAGACTGTCGGAAGGTTGCCGCTCTTGACATCTTCTCTAAACTGATATAGCACATCTCCTTTAGGTACAGTGATCGGATATGATGCTTCTTTTTCGTCCATCGTGACCTCTGCAACCTGATGGTAGTGTGGGTCTTTTTCGTTGGTTTGAAAAGCGCGCAGGTGTAGCGACTGTTGATGTGCAGATAGGCTCTTGAAATTGTCGGCACTGTACTTTCGAACTTCTTCTTGATAACTGGCCAACTGCTGTTGTTTGTTTTTGAGGTTGTTCTGTATTTTTTGTACTTCTGCTGCTTTTGACTTGTTGATATCTGTTTCCAAGGTTTTGATTTCTTCCGGGAGCTCGGCAATCCTTTGGTTCAGGAAGTGAATGTGACTGCTCTTGTAGCGGATCTGATACTGATCAAACCATTCTAGATTATTGTCTGTGAAATTGCCCAGCCACGGCTCTTTAGAACTGTCTAGCTCATTCTGTATACTGACCTCATTTTGATAGACCTTCCAGGAGATGTTGTTTTCTTGTAGGCGTTCGGGAAATGTTTTCCAATAGGCGAGTTTGTTAAAATAGACATCCGAATTGCGGACAAGAGGTTTTTCCCCTCTACTGGGGACACATTTGCCCGTCCAAAAGAAATGCCTATTTGTCGTCGTACCGGTTATCGATGAGCAGAAGTGCTGGTCACAGATGGTGAAAGCGTCGGCGAGGGCATAATAGAATGGAATGTCCTTGCGGGTATAATAGCCCAAAGTCAATGGAATATCTTGTTGCCCTTTGACACCCGATCGCTTGGCATTAAGCCAATTGTCGTGCTTTCCTCCATTTCGGGCCCCGGATTGATTTTCCCACGAATGTGGGAGATCTCTGGTCCATGCCGCATTGGAATTGTGGATGTCCAAACGGAAGGGAGCATAGGTCTGTCCTTCTTTGTTGCTTTGCAACCACACTAAATTGTTGTTGGGTAAGCGGATGGCTCGAGGATCATTAAACCCTCTAACGCCTTTGAGGGTACCGAAGCTGTGGTCAAAGGACCTATTCTCCTGCATTAAAAGAACAATATGTTCGGCATCGTAAAATGTTGAGCCTGCCGCAGGTTCTATAGCTAAGGCTGCTGCAATAGATTCGGGCAGGGCACTGAATAAACCCAGCGAGCCGGTCAATAGCGCAGCCTTTTTAATAAAATCTCTTCGATTTTCCATTGTATTCTGGTATTTGAAATAATACAGTATTTGACAATTTTGAGAAGGCAAACTACGGATATTGCCTATATTTAACAAATTTTTGAACGGTAGCTTATATTATATCGCTATTATTTTTACATTACGGAAAAATGGAAATTATACCACAACGGCCACATAAACCGATGATGTCTATTATGCTGCTCATTATCTTAGGATTGGGGATTGGCATGGTGATGCAGGGAATAGTAGTGATCTGGTTTGCGTTGATAAATAAGGATACAAAGACTGCTGTGGATGCGATCATGTCAGACCCTTACTTTGGAAAGATATTGCTTGCTGTCAGCAGCATCGGGACATTCGGTTTGCCGGCCTATCTGCTCTATATAATGGAAAATAGACGTGTAGATTATTTCCCTCATAAGCGATCTTTTCAATTACTTTTCTTTGTCTTGATGTTTGCGCTCCTATTCGCGTTCATGCCGTTAATGAACCTTATCGGTGAATGGAATGCTAAATTTACCCTCCCTGAGGCTCTTAGTGGGATTGAAAATTGGATGCGGGAGAGCGAAGCAAAAAATGGAGGATTGATTGCAACTCTTATAATGGATAAAAGCTGGGCCGGACTGTGTACAAACCTTATTATTTTGGCGGTACTGCCCGCGATTGCTGAAGAATTATTTTTTAGAGGCGGGATACAGAAAAATCTAGAACAACAGTTGAAAAGTTCGCATTTGGCGATATGGATAACTGCAATTGTATTCAGCGCTATACATGTACAGTTTTATGGTTTTTTTCCGAGGATGATATTGGGCGTTTTTTTCGGTTATGCGCTGGTGTGGAGTCAGAATATCTGGGTGCCTATTTTTGCTCATTTCGTGAATAACGCAACGGCGACACTTTTGGCTTTTTATTATGCAAGACAAGGGAAGTCCTATGAAGACTTCCATACCTTTGAGCGCTATCCGACACTTATCTATATAGGCAGTTTGATTGGGACAGGTTTGCTTATATTTGTATTTTACAATTATTCAAAAAAAGAGAAGAATGGAAAAAGATTGGGTGAAGATTAAGACGTTTACCAACGCGATAGAGGCAGAGATTGTCAAGCAGATGTTAATAGAGCATGATATCAATGCAGTTGTTCTAAATAAGCAAGATTCGTCATACCTTTTTGGTAAGTTAGAGCTATACGTGCAACAGATGGAGGAGTCGCGAGCAAAAGAACTGATTATTGAATCCAATCCAGAAGAGGGAAATTAATGAAGACCAGAGCAATTACAGGGGTATTCTTTATTGTTGTGTTAGTGGGCGCGCACCTTTTAGGAAAGGAAGTCTTTGTCACTTTCTTTGCTATATTGGGATTAGCAAGTTTAAGTGAGTTTTATAGGCTGATCGGGTCAGAAGAAAGCAGGCCGAACAAGCCCTTGGGTTTACTCGCTGCAGCTACTTTGGTCATCGGAGCGGGTGGAGCATATCTGGAGTATTGGAGTTTCAAGATGATGTTGGTGAGTGTCCCATTTGTACTGTGGGTATATATCGGGGCTCTTTACAATCAGGAAAAGCTCCCTTTTCAGGGAATAGCTTATACCCTATTGGGTTTGGTTTATACCGTTCTCCCTTTTCTAGCTTTGACAGGGCTGGGATTTGTACAGGGACCGTTTAATTATTTTATTCCACTGGGGTACCTTATCCTGCAGTGGTCTAATGATACCGGAGCTTACCTTGCTGGAAAAAGCTTTGGTAAACGCAAGCTTTTTGAGCGTATCTCGCCGAATAAGACTTGGGAGGGATTTATCGGTGGAGTACTGTTGGCAATTGTTGTGGCGCTTATTCTCTCCTTTTATTTTGGATCTTTAGAAAAATGGCATTGGGTGGTAATGGGGCTGACGATAGGGGTCTTTGGGACTTTGGGTGATCTTGTTGAATCCATGCTCAAGAGAAGCTTAGACGTAAAAGACTCGGGAAAGATACTACCGGGTCATGGAGGATTTTTAGACCGATTTGATGGGGTGCTTATCGCAGCACCGCTCGTATATGTATTTTTAATGTTAGTATTGTAATAAGTCGATTATGGCAAAGATAGACAAGCATACCTTTACTTTTTTAGCACTATTGCGGGAGCATAATAATCGTGAATGGTTTCAGGATAATAGGGATCTGTACGAGGCCGCACTGGCCAATATCCGTGCTTTTATCCGTGCGGTGATAGATGAATTGTCGAAGGTGGACCCCCATATACATACCGATATCTCGGAGAATAGATGTTTGTTTAGAATTTACCGGGACACACGGTTTGCGAAGGATAAGACGCCTTATAAGACCTGGTTTAGCGCAGGTATATCAATCGATGGACGTAAATTGGATGGCCCTGAATACTATTTACACATCGAGCAGGATAAGTCTTTCTTAGGTGTCGGCTATTGGCGGCCAAACAAAGAGCATCTCGATGCGATCAGACAAGAGATAGACTATAATGCTGAAGGCCTGCACCATGCGCTAAAGGACTCTGGGTGGACCATAGCAGACTTATCGGCAGAAGACAAATTGGTACGTCCTCCAGCGGGATATGAAGCATCTCATCCAGAAATAGAAACATTGAAGTTGAAGAGTTTCATTTTGTATAAAAAATTCACAGATGCGGAGATGTGTTCAAAAGATGCACTCGAGCAAGTCATTGCTGCTGCAGTAACGATGCTTCCATTTAAAAATTTTATACACCAAGCAATCGACAACGATTAATAGGGGAAACTGATTTTCCCCATGCATACAGCAGGGGAATCCTTGATATTGCTGACATTACTCGTTTGTCCAGCAAGGGTTTCGTTGGCTAGCACCGCAAAAAGACAGGCTTCTTTTGCGTCGGGATTAAGCCCGAGGACATCGAAGGACGCAATTTTGTAACCGGGTAGTCCCTGTTTAATAAGCGTATAGAGGAGTGGGTTGTGTAATCCGCCTCCACTGATGTAGACGGCAACATTGTCCATCCCTTGGGTCTGTCGAAGGATCCCTTTGACAATCGTGTGGGCAGCAAAATGACAGAGGGTGGCCATGATATCTTCTTTCGGGATATCCTCTGTGCTAGATTGTTGCTGCTTCTGGACGAGATAATCGATGTTAAACAGCTCTGGCCCGGTAGTCTTAGGAAAAGGTAAGCTTAAGAAGGGGGCCTCGTCTAGGGCTTCTAATAATGCTACATGTAATTTTCCCGATTGGGCGATAGCGGCGTCTTTGTCCATTTCTTGATCGTAGTGCAGCTTCATATACTGATTCATCATGGTATTTCCTGGACCTAAATCAGTTGCATAAGCCTGTTGCGTATTGTTGTCGCTTGGCAGAAACGTAAAATTGGATATTCCTCCAATGTTCAAAAGGATACGATTTTCGATCTGGTCGGTAAAGAGTAAATAGTCTCCATAAGCCGCTAACGGGGCACCCTCCCCTCCCGCCGAGATATGCTTCTGTCTGAAATCGGAAAGTGTGATGAGCCCCGTGTGGTGGGCGATGTGATCTCCATCCCCTATCTGGAGTGTACTATTGGGGAGGATCGGATCATGGGTTAAGCTTTTGGGTGCATGATAGATCGTCTGTCCATGACTTGCAATGAGATCTACTTTATCAGCGGATATACCCCAATTTTTCAATGCGAGGTTGATGAGCTGTGCGTGTATATGTCCAATGTATGCATGGAGGCCGCACAGGATCTGGAGGTCTATATCCCGTTTAGAAAAGACTTGTCTCACATAGGATCGAAACTCGGATTGATAGTCTAATGTATCAAAGGCAACCAGCTCCAACTGCGTAAGTTTTCCTGATCCGGATATTTTGCAGAGCGCCACATCAAGACCATCTAAAGAGGTGCCGGACATGAGTCCGATAATATGTCTTTCCTCCTTTTGCGCAATTTGATATAGCTTTTCGACCTGTTGATTCATCCTTTAAAAATACAAATTTTAATTGCGATAACCGAAGGTCTTATTATTTTGTATTGTCATCTTATAATTCTATTTTTGAGGAAAAATAAAGATTATGAATTTTCCAGCAGAATTAAAGTACACGAAAGATCACGAGTGGGTTCGTGTTGAAGGAGATGAAGCCGTAATTGGTATCACTGACTTTGCTCAGCGTGAACTAGGCGATATCGTATTTGTAGACATCAATACCGTAGGTGAGGAAGTGGCTGCAAATGAAGTTTTTGGTACAGTAGAAGCGGTAAAAACAGTATCAGATTTGTTTATGCCTGTGACAGCTACAGTATTGGCGGTTAATGAGGCAATTGATGCTTCTCCAGAATTGGTTAACACGGATTCATATGGCGAAGGATGGATTATTCGTGTAAAGTTATCTAACCCTGCTGAAGTGGATGCTTTGTTGTCTGCGGATCAGTATAAAGAAGAGATCAGCGCTTAATTCTCTTGAATGTAAGCTAAAAAAGCTCACCATATGGTGAGCTTTTTTTATAACGTATTATTAATACTTATTTCTGTAATAACCTTATTGTCTTCTACCTGTACGGAAGTCGTGATTTGCGCCTTTTTTGTCATGTTGGATTGTTTGTCAATTAGATAGTAGCCGACGGTCGTTCCAATTTGCTCATTTGCCTCATTGAGTACCTTTGCTGAAATATCAATTTTATATCCATCCGGGGTGTCCTCTTTAAAAGTCGACGTTGTGAGGATCTTGGAGAGGAGCTCGTCTGATTGGGTTTCACTCTCCCAAGTGTCGCCAACTTTTACAGGGGCTTCAGGAAAAATTGTCGAAAAACTGGTAAAGGAGTTTTTGTCTACTTGCTGTCCGATGCTTTCCGGTAGAACAACATCGAGTACTTTGCCTCTTGTTGTCATAGTAGAGACAATTGTCTTATTGAGAATAGCGGCAAATTGTTGACTGAGCATTTTACCCATTTCGTCGGTTTGTTCTTTCTCTGAATCATAATCCAAAGTCATCATGCCGGCGTTGATTTGCGCCTTTATTGACCGTGCTGTCGTTTCTAGTGTAATTTGTTCATTTTCCAATGTCTTCGGATTGACCTCCATTTTCATCTTCATGTCCATAATTATACTCTGCGCGCCATCTACATCTGTCTTGAGATCCATATACATGGTAGTGGATTTGCCAACCGTAGGTTTGGCTCTAAGTGTTACTGGTTTTTGAGCAGCTGCGGTCAACGTGAAGAGCGAACTGGCTAAAAACAGTAAAAAGAATTTTCTCATTGGTATATAATTTAAGTGGTCAAAAAGAAAGCCCCTCATATGCTGAAGGGCTTTCCCAATATATTTATTATGTGCTTATTTCTTCAAGTATGCAACTTCTTTGACAGCCTTCACAACTTTGGTGATACTAGGCAGAGAAGCTTCAACTAGTGTGGATGCATATGCAAGTGGTACATCTGCAGAAGTGACACGGGTCACTGGTGCATCTAGGTAATCAAAAGCATCGCGCTGGACTTTATATGTGATCTCTGAAGAGATGGAAGCCAAAGGCCAAGCCTCTTCTACGATAACAAGACGATTGGTCTTTTTAACGGATTCAATGATCGTTGCATAATCAATAGGACGTACAGAACGCAAATCTATTAATTCAACATTTACACCTTCTTTCGCTAATTCTTCAACAGCAGGAATGACCACACGAGGAACCATTTTCCCAAAGGATACCACGGTTACATCAGTGCCTTCTTTAACCACATTTGCTTTTCCAATTTCTAAGTAATATTCCTCTTCAGGAACATGGCCTTTATCGCCATACATGACCTCGGATTCCATGAAGATAACTGGATCTGGATCGATGATTGCAGATTTTAATAATCCTTTTGCATCGTATGGGTTGGAAGGAACCACGACTTTCAATCCTGGAGTGTTAGCAAACCAATTCTCAAAGTTTTGAGAATGTTGTGCTCCTAATTGTCCAGCATTACCTGTAGGACCGCGGAATACAATTGGACAAGAAAACTGACCACCACTCATCGAGTGAATTTTTGCGGCAGCATTGATGATCTGGTCAATTGCTACCAACGAAAAGTTGAAGGTCATGAACTCAATGATAGGTCTAAGACCGTTCATTGCTGATCCTACACCGATACCGGCAAAACCGAGCTCAGCAATAGGGGTATCGATAACGCGTTTTGGTCCGAACTCGTCAAGCATTCCTTGACTTACTTTATAGGCGCCGTTGTATTCAGCTACTTCTTCGCCCATTAAAAATATTTTTTCGTCTTTACGCATTTCTTCGCTCAAGGCTTCGCGAAGTGCTTCTCTGAATTGTATTTCTCTCATCAGTTGTAAATAGTGTCAAATTCTAATACGCAAAACTACTATTATTTATTGATATTTTGAAGATGTGGGCTGTCAAATTTATATGACTTTTGATCCTTTTGACCAAAAAATGAGTTACTATTGAATCCAGATCTTCTCGAATCTTTCAAGGAGACAGTCGTTCCAATAGAACATCGTTTAAATTCTTAATAGCTAATGGGATGTCCCAACTTTCACGATCGCGCCGTTCGACATAATTGGATATTGCTCGAATCTGCAAGGCAGGGATCTGCCGTTCATTGGCTGCGAGAAATACGGCAGCCCCTTCCATGGACTCTACTGTGACCTCCGGCAGTCGGGCCTTCAACCGCGCAATGCTGGCATCCTGTCCATGAACACTATTGACGGTAATGGCGCATACTTTTTTTAAGTCCAGCCAATGTGGGGCACTGCCTTTCGGCTGAAGCGCTTGATAAATAGAATTCCCGAAACCAAGGTCGTCGATAGTAAGAAAGGAATCGCCATCTTCGGCGCCGAGCTCTGAGAATCGGTCTTCGACAACTTCAACAACTTCTCCAATCATCAGATTACGGTCAAAAGATCCCGCAATACCTGCGTTTATAATCAGATCATAGGACTGAATGGCTAGGTGCTGACCAAGCATGTAAGCTGTCCGTGTCATGCCGACCCCCGTTATCAGGGTGTCCAGTGAAAAATTCTTTATTTTTGAATCGAGCAACGGTTGGATCTCAAAGGCAGTTGCAGCGACAATAAGTGTTTTCATTTGCGCATTTATTGGGACCACAATAATACTAATATTTACATAATTCTGAGGGCAAAGCCTTATCTTTGTGGCATTATGATTTTTATTACACGACGCGAGCGCTTCAGTGCAGCTCACAAACTTTACCGAGCGGACTGGTCGTTGGAACAGAATGAAAATGTCTTTGGTAAATGTAGTAACCCCAATTGGCATGGCCACAACTATGAGCTTTTTGTGACGGTAAAGGGGGAGGTGGATCCGGAAACCGGATTTTTGATCGATCTCAAAGAAATGAAGAGGATCATATTGCAGCATGTCATCGAAAAGCTGGATCACCGCAATGTGAATCTGGATGTTGACTTTATGGCGGGCAAACTGGCCTCAACGGAATACATTGCAATCGCGATATTCGATGTCTTAAAACCATTATTTGCAGCGCGAAAGGTGATATTGCATTGTGTGAAATTAGTAGAAACAGAAAATAATTATGTCGAATACTTCGGCGAATAAATCTTTAATAGTTTACTCATGAACGATTCTTCAAGCTTGGACCATGAAGAGATGGATGGATACACCAAGATAGATAGGTACAATCAAGTACATGTTGATAGAATATCAAGCCACTATACGGATATTCTTCAGGCGCTAGGTGAAGACCCGGCAAGAGAAGGCCTTATCAAGACTCCTGAGCGCGTTGCCAAGGCGTTGAAATTCTTAACACACGGATACGATCAGGATGCTGCTGCGGTACTGCGTGGAGCTATGTTCGAGGAAGATTACAGCCAAATGGTGGTCGTTAAGGATATAGAGGTCTACTCTCTTTGTGAACATCACATGCTACCTTTCTTTGGTAAGGCACATATTGCCTATATTCCGAATGGACATATTGTCGGACTGAGTAAGATTCCTAGGGTCGTGGACATCTTTGCAAGGAGACTGCAGGTGCAAGAGCGCTTGACCAACGAAATACGGGACTGTATCCAAGAGACATTAGGTGCTAAAGGTGTAGCGGTAGTGATGGAGTGTAAGCATATGTGTATGGCTATGCGCGGCGTTCAGAAACAGAACTCCGTGACGACAACCTCGGCTTTTACCGGTGCTTTCCAAAATGATGTTACACGCTCCGAATTTCTACGATTAATTACGGCCAATCTGGTCTAATCCAACATATTCACAGATAAACGAAAGTCAGGTATTTACAGGGTTTTGTGACGAACAAAATAATGTAAATACCTGATTTTTAGTTTTATGTGTTTTTTTGTTTTTGTATTTCGGATTGCCTTACTTACATTTGCATCCATGCATCAGTCCGAAGAACTGTTAAATACATACTTAGAATATACTTGCGACGCGGAATCCGCGTTACTAAAAAGGATCAATCGGGAGACGTATTTGAAAGAGACGATGCCACACATGTTGTCGGGGCATTATCAGGGAAGAGTCCTGTCTTTTTTGAGTAAGATGGTGAGACCGAAACGGATATTGGAGATTGGCACTTTTACAGGATATGCAACCATATGTTTGGCAGAAGGGCTGGTTGAAACGGGTGAGATGCATACGATAGATATCAATGCTGAACTGGAAGATCGAGTACAAGGCTATTTTGATGAATCTCCATATGCGAACCAGATTCACTACTACCTAGGAGATGCAATGGAGGTCATTGCAGATATCCCGGGGCATTTTGACCTGGTATTTATAGATGCAGATAAGAAGAGAAATCTTCAATATTATGAGTTATTAGTCGATCGAGTTCCGTCCGGAGGGCTTATTATGATCGACAATGTTTTATGGAAGGGAAAAGTGCTGCAAGGGAATCCGGACAATCAAACGAAGCAAGTTCTCGAGTTGAACGAACAACTGAAAAGCGATCAACGGGTAGAGAAATTAATCCTACCTATTCGAGATGGACTTTTTGTGTTACGCAAAAAGTAAGTTGTGGACTAAATGATTTATTATGCAAGAAAAAAACATTAGAAAGTATCTTCTCGTGTTGTTTTTGAGTCTTTCAAGTGTGACTTACACTTTTGCTCAGAAATTTTCTCCGACATCCTATGTCGAAGAGCACAAGGAGATCGCACAACGACTGAGCCGTGAACACGGCGTTCCAGCCTCAGTCATCTTAGCCATTGCTATGCACGAAAGTGCCAATGGGAACAGCAAAGTTGCCAAACACCTGAACAACCACTTTGGTATAAAGGGCAAAAACAACAGTAAGGCCATACGGTCATCCTACAAGGGATATTCTTCTATCCTCGATTCCTATCACGATTTCGTTGCGTTATTAAAACGTAGAAATGCTACTCAGAAACTTTTTGATAAGTATGAAGCAGTAGATTATCGTGCGTGGGTAAATGGAATTGCGAGATCCGGTTACTCACACAGTAAAAGCTGGAAGACCCAAGTGCTATCGATGATCAGACGGTACGAATTGGACAACCTGGATAAGCCTAATGCGACAAGTAAGTCATTGGTAGCAAGCCGAACCGACCAAGATGTTTCACAGGAAACATCCTCTAAATTGAGATAGATCTAACAAGAATCCAATACGATACATAGCTGCCCATCTAAATGAATAAACTTTTCTATTTGTGTGTCTTGGTGATGCTCGTCGCTTCGTCATGTTCGAGTAAGAGAAGCACAGTCTTACAGGGTAAAAACGGGACGTCTACAACGAAATCTCCGAATTCATCTAAGAGTAAGGGTGGGACAAGTATGTCTGGATTGAGCTATATCGAACGTTATAAAGGTGTAGCAATTGCAGAAATGAATCAGTATGGTATTCCTGCGAGTATCAAACTTGCTCAAGCGCTACTGGAATCGGGCAGCGGCAATAGTTATCTAGCAAGAGAGGCGAACAATCACTTCGGTATAAAGTGTGGTGGGGTGTGGAATGGGAAGAGTGTTACTCGACCGGATGATCATGAAAAAGATTGTTTCCGTGTCTATGATAATCCAGAGCAGTCATTTAAAGATCATTCTCAATTCTTACTGAGAAAGCGCTATGAGAAGCTTTTTACCTTGGATAAGGACGATTATAAGGGCTGGGCAAAGGGTCTGAAATCTGCCGGATATGCAACGAATCCTCGATATGCGGAATTATTGATTGATATGATCGATCGATACGAACTCTATAAATACGACCGGGCTGAAACCTATATCGAGAAAGAACAACGAGAAGTGGCCGTGGACCATGTGATCGAGGAAAAAATTGTTCAGGAACCGGTGATACAACCTGAGGAAATCAAGAGTCCGGTAGCTATGCGCATCCACGAAGTGCAGCCTAAAGACACGCTATACGGGGTCAGTAAGCGCTATAATGTGTCTGTAGAACAAATTAAGCAACTTAATGGCTTAACCGGGGAGGAGCTATCAGTAGGACAGCTGCTTGTCATCTCTAAATAGGCAACAAGCGTAAAAAGTTGTTAAATATTTCAAAATTAGCATCTGATGATGTAGTTTTACGATTGTGAGATCAAGCCTTTATATCCTGTGTCTGTTATTTTTTTTTGGTAAAAGTGATTTTCTTTTTGCGCAGAAGCAGATGGAGGGGATCGTCTTTGATGATGATACAAAACAACGTATTGCCAAGGTAAGGATCAAAAACGTCAACAGTGGTGATGAAGTTTATAACAACTCAAAGGGCGAATTCAGCATACACGTCAAGAAGGGGGATGTGCTGATTGCCGCTTCTAAGGGATTTCACTCGGACACGGTTACTATTGACGACAGACCGGTGCTTTTGTTTTACCTAAAACGAGCGACGATCTATCTTGAAGAAGTATCCGTAATGGGACGCAAGACGCCTGAACAGATTTTGGAACAAGAGCGGGAGAGCTTTAATAAAGCATATCGGCTAGCAGATCCTGGGGATGTATTCTCGGTGGGGCCTACGGGAGCAGGAGTAAGTATTAATGCTATTTACAGCCTATTCAGCCGGGAAGCGAAAAACGCAAAACGGTTGACTCGTATTATTGAAAACGATTATAAAGAAAACATTATTGATTATAAATTTACCGAAACATTGGTCAGCAAGATTACGGGACTACAAAATGAATATCTAAAGGATTTTATGATCCAATATCGACCATCGTATTATTTTGTAATTTCGGCTTCGGAATACCAGATGACGGCTTATATTCGTTCAAGTTATGTACAGTTTACATCTAATCCTGCTTTAAAACGCTTACCTTTGCTTCCGGAAATAAAATTAGATATAGAACCTTATCGATAATTGATTAATAAAAACAGGTATGATGAGATCTTGGTGAACGTATAACTTCCAGGCAACAATGCACCGGTCTGCTGGGTAATATCGAGTTTGATGGATGATAAAATCCAGGAACCTTGGTTGTGGCTAGCAGGCTTCATTACAACTAAAAACAACTTATTCCAATGAAAATAAAATTCTACGCTTTACTTCTATTTATGGGCTTTTTGGCTCAGAAGGCGGGTGCTCAAGTTGATTTGAAAGAACTTCGAGCAAAGCCTGATTCTATCACCAATGGTAATGAACAACAGAAGTTAAATATCAAACCCATCGATGTGCCTATTCCTAAGCTTTCGCTGGAGGTGGATTACTGGAAACACTGGACACGATTTGGAATCAATGCGAATCAAGCGTCGTTCAGTGATAGCTGGAGAGGTGGAGGTGTTAATTCACTGGCTGTGGGGCTGAATGCTTGGCATAAGTCGGAGTTTAATAAGAATGACTTCAATTTTGTGACCGAAGTGGATCTGAGATATGGGATCATAAAGAATGGCTTTCTTTCTAGCGAGAGCAAGAATTATCTGGCAAAGAAGAATAACGATCGTATCTTTTGGGATAATAAGTTGGCGTATAAGCTTTCGAAGAGCTGGTCTCTATTTACATCACTTACCTTCGAATCTCAATTTGATATCGGATATACGTATGAGACAAAGGATGGGGTTGAACGGATTTACGAAACGGTATCGGCATTCATGGCTCCAGGATACTTGACGGAATCATTCGGTTTGGAGTACAAGCCTGACAATTCGTTATCGGTGCGTTTTGGTACAGGTACGGCACGTCAGACATTTATATTAAATGATCGTGCCAAGCCTTTAACAATAGCGGAGTATGCTGAACGCTATCCTGAAAATAGACCTATTGGTAAAGATCAGGAGAAATTTGGTTTGAAACCTGGAGAGAACTTTAAAAATGACCTCGCTTTTCAGATTACAGCAAATTTAGATAAAAATTTATCTAAGAACCTGAATCTAAAAAGCCGTTACAACTTATTTGCTAACTACGAAAAACTTGGTGATCCGAGTCACCGTCTAGATGTGTGGTTGACGGCGAAAATCACCAAAATAGTAGCGGTTAATCTAAATGGTGTCTTGTTGTATGATAGTGATGACATTCCTGATGGCAGAACGAAGGCCGAAATTCAGCTTTCACAATCGATGGCGCTGGGGCTGACCTTTAACCTGCCCAAATAATGAAGAGCAGTACGCTTGTTGTGTTGGCATCTGTTGCATCGTGTATGGCGCTGATGGGGTGCCGGGGTAATCAGTATGCCAAGACAAATAAACAATATACGGCTCAGGTAAAAGAAATTGCATCTACTCTTACGACGACATTGCCAGAGCCGAAAGTGCCGGAGGACAGTGCGAATACGGCTCCCGAGCGTGTGGTGGAAGACAAAGTGACAACTCTGCAGAACCGCGGAATGCGAAAGGACCTGGATTGGGTGGGTGCGATACATTTCGATATCCGCAAACCGAACTACGTGATTATCCATCATACTGCGCAAGATAGCATCAAGCAGACACTTCGTACTTTCACTTTGGATCATACCAAGGTAAGTGCACATTATTTAATTGGTAAGGATGGTGAAGTATATCAGTTGCTCAACGATTATCTAAGGGGCTGGCATGCTGGCGTGAGTAAATGGGGCTCTATAACGGATATGAATTCGGTATCTCTGGGTATAGAGCTTGATAATAACGGGAAAGAACCTTTTTCGGATATCCAAATCAACGCTTTGATGACATTGTTGGATACGCTCAAGACAAATTATGATATTCCCACGGCAAATTTTATCGGGCACGGTGATATTGCACCAACGCGTAAGAATGACCCAAGTGTGCTATTCCCATGGAAGAGATTGGCCGATCGGGGATTTGGGATCTGGTATGATGAACGGATGCTGATGACGCCTCCTGCAGACTTCAATGCTGTGGATGCACTGAAGATCATCGGCTATGATACACGCAATCTTGGTGCTGCGATTGTGGCCTTCAAAAGAAAGTTTATCATTAATGACCTGCGTCCAGAGTTGACCTTGTACGATAAAAGTGTGTTGTATAACTTGTATATGAGATATTAAAGCGGAGTGCGGATAGGCTTACTCGCCTTGCCCTGAATGAACATACTTTGTATAATTAATCCGAAAAGGACGACCAGAACGCACCCGATGAGGTTGAGCCATAGAAATGCAACGATATCCATCTTCCAGATGATAACAATGATAATCTCCGTGAGTACTGCAGCCCAGAAAACGGCCATGCCTCCTACCCTTTTGACATAGAAAGCAACAAGAAATATTCCAAGAATAGTTCCGTAAAATAGAGAACCTAATATATTGACGGCTTCCAATAAATTGCCGAGTTGGCTGGCGTATAAGGCAATGAATATGGTAAATATACCCCAGATCAAGGTAATGACGCGAGAGGCATTGAGATAGCCCTGATCAGAGTCATTCTTGTTGACAAAACGCTTGTAAATATCTACAATGGTGGTCGATGCGAGCGAGTTGATAGCGCTGGATGTGGCGCCCATGGAGGCTAGGAATATAATAGCAACGAGTAGGCCAATCAACCCTTTTGGAAAGGTACTGGTGACGAAGCTGAGAAACACGTAGTTATTATCATTGGTCTCTGCGTTGGCATCATTTTTTTTCATGAGACCGACGACTTGCTTACGGACTTCATTGGATTTGCTGTCTGCATCCTGTAGTCGAGCTCGCGTTTGTTCAATAGCACTGTCATCTTCAGCCTTCACGGCACTGACCAACTCATTAAGGACGGCCTGTTTTTCTTGATAGATAGCGACATGCTGCTCTTCAAGCGATTGAAGTGCTTGCTTGTGCACGCTTGTCTTTAGCTTAGTGACTTCCTGTTGATTGAAAAATATCGGTGGAGTATTGTATTGGTAGTAGGCAAAGACTAAAACACCAATAAGCAGGATAGCGAACTGCATAGGAACCTTGAGAAGTCCATTCATGAGGAGGCCCTGCCTACTGTCTCTGATAGACGAGCTGGTGAGGTAGCGACCGACTTGGCTCTGATCCGTCCCGAAGTAAGATAGCTGTAGGAAAAAGCCGCCAATGAGACCAGTCCAAAGTGTATATTGATTATTAAGATCGAAGGTGAGGTCAATGGCATTGGTCTTTCCTGATTTTCCGGCGATGTGGAGCGCTTCTACAAAACCGACCTCCTGAGGGAGTAGATGTACGACCATAACCCCAGCGACCACCAAGCCACCAAATATAATGCTCATCTGCAAGACCTGGGTGTAGGAGACAGCTTTGGTCCCACCATATACGGTATATAGTACAACTAGACTACCAATGAATAGTGTGGTATAGGTGACGTCGGTATGAAGAATGGTGGAAAGAATAATAGAGGGAGCAAAGATGGTGATCCCTGTGGAGATACCTCTTTGGATTAGGAATAGAATGGCTGTGAGTGCACGCGTTTTGATGTCGAATCGCTTCTCTAGAAATTCGTATGCTGTAAAGACACGCAGCCGATGAAATATGGGGACAAAGGTGATGCAGAGCACAATCATTGCCAGCGGTAGTCCAAAGTAAAATTGAACGAAACTCATGCCTGATGAGTAGGCAAGGCCAGGTGCAGATAAGAATGTGATCGCGCTGGCTTGGGTAGCCATTACAGATAAACCAACGTTGTACCAAGGAAGTGAACGGTTACCGAGTAGGTAACCGTCAATGTTTTTGATGCCTTTACTTTTATAAATACCGTAGCATATAATGAGCGCTATGGTGGCAAAGAGTACGGCCCAATCATACCCACTCATGAGAAGTAGCAGGTAAATCCGTAAAGAATGAGAATAAAGACCGCAAGCCAAAGCACAACCAATATATAGAATTGTGTCCAGCTACGAACAAAGGGAGGAAGTCCCTTATCGATCATGCTGCGGACGCTTTAGTAATACGCTGATAAAGAAGATAGCAAAAATAAATCCTCCGATAGCACCTCCGATAGCACCTAATATGGAGACTTTCCAAGCGAGCACAGTCAATGCGCCAAAAACTGTTCCGATAAGAATAATCAGCCCATTTACGTTCAATGCATTCTCTTCTGTGTTTTCGATATTGTTTTCCATTTTTATTGTCGTTATTTTGATAACAAATTTACAAATAATCTATAAGCTCCGGGTACACCAGCCGGCAATTGTCTGAAAAAAGACAGTGATGTGTATACAAATCTACCCTTTCCTTGGTTAACAACCAAAAGAGAGCCTTTATTTGGCTGCTCATTCTTGTCATGCATGGATAATGGAGTTGTATATGAGGATGGTATCTGCCCTGCAAAATAGAGGCCTCGCTCTTGTACCCATCCTTCAAAATCACGTGTGGTGATCTTGTTTGGATGATTTAAGACGGGAGCCTGTGCATCTAATTGTACAACCGCATGCTCGTCGGTGACCCGATCTCGGGTAATAGTGAATGGATAAGGACCCAGTAGGGAGGTCTTAAGGCCGCTATTGACATTGTATTGTACGACTAGGGTGCCACCATTATCTACGTATTTGAGGAGATGTGGCATGAGGTTGCCTATACGTGTATTCACATTGAATGCGCGTATACCTACGACAATGGCATCGTAAGAGACAAGCTGATCGCTAAGTATCTCTGATTCGTGGAGGGTGCCTACCCTCAGCCCAATGTCTGCTAAGCTGGTGGAGACAAGATCACCTGCTCCTGCGAGGTATCCAACTTTTAGATTCGGAATCGTCGCATCTAGACTGGTGAGTCTCGATTTTGCGGACGGAAACCAGGTGATTTGAGGGATATGATCATAGTCAATGGAACGGTATGCGTACGCAGGCTTTCCATCAATGAAGATCTTTAAGGAATCCAATTGTGTGTCTGCGGACCGGGGTATTAATGTAACCTGACGCAATAACTCCCGCTCGTCTCCAAAATTGATCTCCATCTCTTTGGGACTTATGCTCCAATTTTGGGGAACCTGAAAGGTGACTTTGCCGCTTTGAGGCTTTTCAAGATGCGATTTGAACAGGAGTTCCACGGATCGGGGTGTGCTGATTTTGGAGACGATGGCGCTACTGCCGATATTGACGGTAATCGGGGGCGCTATCGTAAGTGGTTGGTACACCTCGCCCCTTACGGGATCCGTGTATTTGTAAAGAACCGGTCTGGAGTAAGAGATGTCCCTGCCTCCGACCCGGATGACAAACTCCGCAGAAGGGACATCCGGATTTTGTGGATTACCGATAAGGGTGAGATCTGCGACATCAAACTTTCCGAGGGAACCATCTCTTTCGAGCCAGTAGGGCTGCGATAGGTGCGTAGCGTCAACAGCAAGCTGCTGTGAAAGAATTGTATTGTAAGGCAATGGTTTTTCTATCGTATTGCCATTTATACGAAGTAGCTCGACAGAGGTCTGCGGTCTTCTGACAATAATATCATTGGTGACCTTTATGGATGCACCGACAGCATATTGCGACTGTGGCGCATAGCTTTCCATCCATATGCCAGCGCAGTCGAGAATGAGATCTTTAATTTCCCTTGTTTTTTGATCCTTCCAGTACGAGTCTTCAATCTGCTCCACCATACCGAGAAGTTTCACCAATCCCGGAATAGATTTTTCGGGATGACTGATGTCAAATGCACTGATCAATCCTTCGATACGAGGCTGGATCTCCTGATCTTTGGTCGCTCTTTTCCAAGAGGTCTCAATGCCACTCATTAATTGGTCAGTAGGCTTATCTCCTGCAAGTACTTCAAAATATTCTTTATTGGCTCCGCGCTGTTTGGCTGCTCCAAAGCCCTGGCTCTTGTGTGAAGAGCGGCTTTCGGAAGCAATCTCTCCGTAAGATTTGCCGATGAGTGGATTATAATCTCCGATCTCTATATTAAACTGGTCTTCGGCGGTGGTATTGAGACCACCGAAGGAGAAGGTATTCCACAGTAACCTTTTGGGTTGCCAAGGTTGGACATAGACAAGTTGCTCTGGGTATTTGGTTGGATCTCCAGCAATCTTAAAGGCTTCTATTGCCAAAATGGCGGAGGCTTGGTGATGGCCATGTCCTCCCCTTTCATCTGGAGGAAAGCGGGTAATGATCACATCGGGCCGAAACTTACGGATAATCCATACTGCGTCCTTCAGGACATCTTCTTTCTCCCAGAAATTAAAGGTCTCTTGATAGGTTTTTGAAAATCCAAAGTCGAAAGCTGTACTAAAAAATTGTTCTCCTTTGTCTATTGACCGGGCTCTCAGAAGCTCTTGGGTGCGGATGAGGCCCAGTTCTTTTCCTATTTCTGTCCCGATTAAATTTTGTCCGCCATCCCCTCGCGTCAGCGATAGGTAGCCTGTCCGATATCTCTTTTCCTGTGCAAGCCAAGCGATCAATCGGGTGTTTTCATCGTCCGGATGGGCAGCAAAGTAAAGTACGGAGCCTAGAACATTTAACTTTTGAAACTTGAGTTTTATTTCGGAGGACGGTGGTGGAGCGGACGGCTGCGCGTATAAGGACTTGCCTAAAGTAAAGATACTGAGAGCAATGAAAAGAGGTTTGATGTTCATAACGACTAAAGATAAAAAAACCTTGTGAATAGGCTTCACATATAGCAAGAAAGTTATAAAGGTTTTTGCTGATCCTAAAAGCAAAAAGGATCGACATCCATGCCGATCCTTTTTAACAACAATTAAAAAATCTTTTTTGCCTTAAAACTACTCATTAGCGAGACTACATTTGAGTTTTAAACATACACCGTTAGCTTGCAGTCTTAAGTTTTAGTAACCTTTATATAGTAAATGTAGCATTTTTTATTTCGAAAGGACGACTGTGTTGAAAAATAAAATTTTCCACAAAAACAGAGTTATAAACAAAGTCTAAGTGGAAAATAGAATAAAGATGCTAAAAGCCCTGTTTTTATTTATTTATGCAGAATGACTATTTATCAATAGATCCGAGTACACGTTTCATAAATTGATTAAGTGCCTCTTTTTTGGGAGTTCCTTCTTTTATCAACTTATCGACTTCAATAGCACCATACATATTGGAAATCAACTCGCCAATGACATCAAGCTCTTCGTCTTTTAATGAAGAAACTTCAGTAAGTGCTTCAAGAGTCTCTATTGTCTCCAAGACATAATCGGCATCATTCTGCTCAATAAAGTCTGTAAGATGCTTAATTACTGGTAGTTTCATTAAATAAATCGATTAGTCCGTCAAATTTGTTTGTCTGTACTTGATTTACCAATTTCCCGTTTTTAAAAGCGGCGAAAGTCGGTAAATTACTCACATCAGCCAATTTCCTGGATGCTGGATTTTTCTCGGCATCGACGATTACAAAAGCAACTGATTCATTCTCACCGGCGAGTTTTTTAAACTTTGGCTTCATGATACGGCAGTTACCACACCATGATGCGGAATATTGTACCATGACAATATCGTTATTGTCTACAATTTCTTGTAGGGTATCGTTTTCTAATTCTTGTAACATGATTTTGTGTCTTTAAGGATTGAAAGTGAAGGGAATACAGGGCATCCCCTTCACTTAAATACTGTGCTCGCTATTAGGCTAGCGACTTGAATTAATTAAGGTTAGACAAGTATTCTGCTACACCTGTACGGGTTGCATTCATAGCTTCTTTACCTTCTTCCCAGTTTGCAGGACATACCTCACCGTGCTGTTGTACGTGTGCGTATGCATCTACCAAACGGATGTATTCTTTAACATTACGACCTAAAGGCATATCGTTTACAGACTCATGAAATACTTTTCCAGTCTCATCAATAAGATAAGTCGCACGGAAAGTAACAGCAGAACCTTCTGCAATAGTACCGTATTCTGGGTGCTCCACTTCTTTAACATCTAGGATACCCAAGATGCTAGATAAGTTGCGGTTAGTATCGGCTAAAATAGGGTAAGTCACGCCTTCAATACCGCCATTGTCTTTTGCAGTGTTCAACCAAGCAAAGTGAACTTCATTGGAATCGCAAGAAGCACCGATAACGATAGTATTGCGCTTCTCAAACTCCGGTAATGCCTCTTGGAATGCATGAAGCTCTGTCGGGCATACAAATGTGAAATCTTTTGGATACCAGAATAATAACACTTTTTTACCTTCTTTGGTTGCTTTTTCGAAAATGTTAATGTTTAAATTGTCACCTAATGAATCGATTGCATCAACTGCAATACTTGGAAAATTTTTACCTGTAAAGCTCATAGTTTTTATTATATATTTTACTTTCTTTCTGTAGTACAAAGATACGATTTATAACAAGACAATAGTATTGCAAATGTCAATAAGCTATTGTTGAAATCTATAGTAATGGCGATGTATGTATAGATTTTTACTATAACACAGGGGGTTCGATTTTAGAGATAGAACTTGTACAAGATGAATAGAAGTACTACATTTGCTTCTGAAATAATGGCCCCGTAGTTCAACGGATAGAATAGATGTTTCCTAAACATTTGATAGCAGTTCGATTCTGCTCGGGGCTACCTAAAGCGATACCACATGTGGTGTCGCTTTTTAATTTTGGTACTATTTAATGTATGCACTACCGATCACTGAAAACCGAATCTGACAGATTATTTGAATAAATCCTAATACCCTATATCGTAAAAAGAGGCAATCTGACTTTTGTATATGTCTATCTTTTGGTAAGCTCTATTGAAAAACATCTTTTTATCACGGGTCCCGGCGGTATTTAAGAGTTTGGAATTTCGGAGCTGATGCTGAAAGAAGTTGGATACGTGCTTGCAGGTATCCGCATCACTAGTGATAAAATATCCCAACATTGTATATGGTACAAAGAGGGATTTGCGATGTGCATCCTGTATAAGCACATTATTATTGAGAATGAGCAGGTCGTGGTAATACAGGTGAAATTGCCTATTTTGAGGAACACACTTCTTTTCCAGCGAAAACAATAGTTCCTTCAGGCTGTCACAAAGCAACTTCCCACTCTCGGCAGTAAGGAGGCCAGCGTGAAAAAAATACATGATTTGTTGTAAGGTGCTGTTTATTGTGGTGTCATTCCAGATTTCATGTGTATCTGTGGATGCATAAAAATGATAAAGTTTCTGTCCGCTACTTATAATGGGAGCATTTTCGAGAAAAGTTTCAAAGCGGATATCCTGAGCCTCCGGTCGAAGCAGATTGAGCCAGACATAGCGTTTGAAAGTGGATAGAAAGTCCGTATTAATGGTATAAAAAAGAGGTATGTCTTTTGCTGAGTAGTACATTGAGGTCTCCGGGTTGGGAAGGTACTCGGAAAGGGATTTAAACGATTCGTCCAAATAGTCGCCCAAGTCAGCAGAGGACTGAATTTCTTTAGTTCTTTTGACTAACACATGTTCTTTTCTTTGAAAAGTGCTGTCCATAGAAAAGCTAAAGTGATTGGCCAACTGTACGGCTTCTTCTATAGAAAACTTACTTTTCATTGAAATACGTCTATGTGCGGCATCGTAGCTGATATCCAGTGCATTAGATACTTCCTCGATAAGTGATCGATGTTTGCCAATGATTTTTTGAATAACGTTAATTAGCTGTTCTTGATGCATCGTTGAACTCGTTTGTGATTTTCACAAAAATATAAAATAACATTATTGTTTGTCGCAAACAAATGTGCGATAATCACAATAGATTTGTGTGTAACAAAAGATCAACAGAATGGCATCATCTATTAAAAGAGCAAGCACAGCATTACACATCGTCAATAGAGCTCAAGGATTTGAGAGTCTTGTCTCGAACGTCTGTAATCGCCAACCTGCGAGATTGGATAGGCAAAATATGTTGCCAATATCGACTGATGTGAACAGTGAAAGTATCCAAGAACGAAATTCTTTTTTGGAAAGTAAAATCGGAAAGCAATTTCCCAATTTGATGAATAGTAGGGGGTTCGAAAACCTTGATGAGCTTGGTGGAAACATAGAAAATTATATTGGGATGTCTCTCATCCCAATAGGAGTGATAGGCCCATTGCGAGTTGTTGGTTCGTTCGGGAGTGGAGACTTCTATGTTCCCTTGGCTACGACTGAGGGGGCATTGGTGGCATCTTATCATCGTGGTGCTCGAGCATGTTTCATGGCCGGGGGGGCGTCTTCTATATGTCTTACGGAGGGAGTACAGCGGAGTCCTGTATTCAAATTTGAAAACATTGCAGATTTAGGCCTATTTATCTCTTGGTTGCTTCCGCAGTCGGATAAGTTTTGCGAGATCGTCGTTCAAACAAGCCGGTTTGCCAAACTGATGGATACCAAGATACAGATTGAAGGTAACCATCTCTTTGTAATATTCGAGTACCATACAGGAGATGCTGCGGGACAAAATATGGTCACGATATGCACGGATGCTATTTGTCAATATATCGTCGAGTGCTGCCCTACGAAACCGATCTTTTGGTTTATTGAAGGTAACTACTCAGGCGACAAGAAGGCTACTGCACTGTCATTTACCAATGTTCGTGGAAAGAAAGTTACGGCTGAAATCGTATTGTCTCAAGATATCGTCCAAAATGTGCTGAAAACAACTGCTGAGCTGATGGCAGAATACTGGCGCTCGTCGACAATGGGTGCCATCCAGAGTGGGGCTATTGGAGCCCATGGACATTATGCTAACGGACTAGCGGCCTTATTTTTGGCAACAGGTCAAGATGTCGCCTGTGTGGCGGAAGCTGCGACAGGTATTACACGTATGGAATATAATGGGGATGGTTCATTGTACGCGAGTGTTACCTTGCCCAATTTGATCGTGGGTACTGTAGGTGGGGGAACGCATCTGCCGACACAACGTGAAAGTCTAGAAATGATAGATTGCTATGGTGCGGGTAAGGCACGAAAGTTAGCCGAAATATGCGGAGCACTTGTGCTGGCAGGGGAAATTTCTATTGCGGCAGCTCTGTCGGCTGGTCAATTTACACAAGCGCATCGGAAATTTGGTAGAAAGAAAACTACTTAATGATGGAATCAAAAAAAGAAAAAATATGGAACGTACCCAATGTACTGTCTGTATACCGCATCTTAGCGATACCATTTATCATACAGGCAATTGCATCGGGAAATAACTCGCTGTTCATTATACTATTGTCTATCAATTTAATAACTGATGTTTTGGATGGCCTGATTGCGAGGCTGTTTCATTTGCAAACAGAGTTGGGAGCTAAACTGGATTCACTGGCAGATATTGGGACATATGTGATGGCATTTACAGGAATGATTGTGCTGGAACGATCATTGGTGATGGTATATCGTACTGAATTTACAATACTGATTGTCATGTGGATACTTCCACAACTATTGTCATTAATTCGTTTTGGACGATTTCCAAGTTTTCATTTGTGGTCTTATAAGGTGACAGGGTATATTCACGGCATTTTTATATTTACTTTTTTTGTTTTCGGCTTTCATGAAGTGTACTTTTATTTTATGCTGGTCATCAGTTTTTTTGCATATATAGAGGAATTGCTACTCGTGATTTTGTTGCCAGGACTACGCTCCAATTTAAAAAATATCTTCTTCGCACTACGCAGTAAAACTAAATAGGCATGTTTTGGTCATCATTTTATATCATTGTTGCATTTTTCAGTTTTGGGGCGGTTGCTACGGTAATTTTGAATAAGAAGAAGGATATTGACCAAGCGAAGGGGCGTTGGATGAAGTATTTCCTCTACCTGATTATCGTAACGACAACAATTTGGTTCATATATAAGGATCATATGCCAGATTTGGCGATAGGTTTGCTACTAGTGGGGGCATTTGAAATTTGTAGAGGCTGGAGGTCTTCGCGGAAAGGAATAACGTTCATTGGGATTTCAACCTTGCTATATTGTGGGCTCTCTTTTTGCTTTTACGAGTTCTGCAAGATGTCTACGACGTGTATATTATATGTATATATGATTGTCTTTACATTTGACGGATTTGCACAGCTTACCGGACAACTTTTTGGTAAACGGAAAATCCTACACAGGATCAGCCCTAATAAGACAGTGGCAGGCGCAGTGGGTGGGTCTTTGATGGGAATTGCTACAGGTCTATTCATGATGCGGTGGTTGGATGTACAAGGCTCCGCCATCTGGGGGGCACCAATCGTGATCTGTGTAAGTGCTTTTGCTGGAGATGGCCTAGCTTCTTGGTATAAACGGATGTGTTTGTTGAAGGATTACAGCAAGCTCATTCCTGGGCATGGCGGTGTATTGGATCGATATGATAGTTTCATATTTGCGGGAGCTGTATTCGGGTTACTTTACGGCTAGCGAACTTTTAAAGACATCGAAAGTGTTAAATGGTCTGGTCAATCGATTCATATTGTTTGGATTACAAATGGAAATCATGGAGTTCGTTGAGAAAGGAAGGGGCAAAAAGCCACTAAATAGAGACCCTGTCCACCGACGGGTGGACAGGGTCTCTATTTACCTATAAGGATGTGTTACTTAGAGATGATGAAAATATTACTTCCAGCCACCGCCTAAACTTTTATAAATATCAACAACAGTACTCAACTGCTGCTGTTTTGCTTCGACGAGTTCCAGCTTGGCATCCAAAGCATCTCTTTGATTGAGCAAGACTTCCAAATAATCTGCTCTAGAATTTTTGAACAGCTGATTGGCAATATCAATAGATTGGTCCAGTGCCTGCGTCTCCCGCGATTTTAATTGGTAGTATCGCGCTATGTTGTTGACTTTTGACATCAGAGTGGCAATATCGATATAGGCATTTAAGATGGTTTTGTCGTATTCATATAATGCTTGGAGCTGTCTTGCATCGGCGGTCTGAAAGTTTGCTTTGATGGCACTCTTATTAATTAAAGGCCCCGCTAGCTCGCCAACTAGCCCAGAAGCAATAGATGCTGGCATCTTTACTAAGTAAGATGGCTTGAATGCTTCCAGCCCCAAAGTAGCAGAAATTTCTAATGAAGGGTAGAACTCCTTTCGGGCGGCTTCTACATCTAGCTTTGTTGATATTAATTCCAGTTCGGCTTGTTTGATATCAGGCCGATTTGCCAATAATTGTGAAGGAATGCCGGTATAAACAGACGGTGGAATCGTAGACATAAAACTATCTTTTGTCCTCAATATTGGTTGTGGATATCGTCCCAGTAACGCATTAATCTGATTTTCCTTTTCGAGGACTTGTTGGCGAATACGGTAAGCAGAGGCTTGAGACTTGGCAAGCTCGGCTTCGAACTTTTTGACGGCTAATTCTGTCGTTGCGGCAGCTTGTTTTTGAATTTTGGAAATCTCTAATGCTTTCTCTTGAAGCGTAATGTACTGCTCTAAAATATCCAACTGATTATCCAGGGCCAATAACTCATAGTATTTATCGGCAACTTCTTCGATCAAGTTGGAAAGGACAAAGTTCTTCCCTTCAACAGTTGAAAGGTAATGCGCAACGGCAGCTTCTTTTTCAGTTCGGAGTTTTTTCCAAATATCAATTTCCCAATTAGCGACTAATCCGCCTTCAAAATTGGAAAGAGGGTCGGGCATTTCTTTGCCGGGCTCAATATCTGTAGAAGCATCGCCAGCACCCTCACTGGTATAGCGACCGGCTTTGTTCACACCTGCGCCCAATTTGGCTGCTACGGTGGGACTCAATTTGCCCTTCTTATATAGGACGCCGCTCTTTGCAATTTCAATCTCCTGTAGTGTAATCAGCAATTCCTGATTGTTTGTTAAGGCTGTCTCGATAAGGCTTACCAAATTGGGATCTGTGAAAAATTGTCGCCAAGGTGTCGTGCCGCTGTTGTGTAGGCTATCCTGGGATTCTGCTGTCCGGAATTTTGACGGAATATTTTCTTTTATCTCGTCTTTTACAAAGGTTGCCTTGGGCGCACTACAGCCAGCTAAAACTAATAAAAGCGTAATTGCCGCAAGGATATGCTTAGTCTTCGAATTTTCCATCGTGTTCATAAGGTTCAGTTTTTTCTGTTAAGGGGTTTTCTTCTTCATATCTTGCCAGCCTGGACTTCTCTGCAATCGTTCCGAAGATGTAATAAAGTCCAGGGATGATCATCAATCCGAAAATGGTCCCGATAAGCATACCTCCCGCGGCGGCGGTGCCAATTGTCCGATTTCCTAGGGCTCCAGGTCCTGTAGCCATTACTAAAGGCACCAGTCCGGCGATGAATGCAAATGAGGTCATTAGGATCGGCCGGAAACGGATAGTCGCACCTTCAATGGCGGCTCTTAAGACGGGAATACCTTCTTCTGCTTTTTTCTGTACGGCAAATTCTACGATCAATACGGCATTCTTACCCAATAACCCGATGAGCATCACCATCGCAACTTGCGCATAAATGTTGTTTTCCAGGCCTAATAATTTGAGACATAAAAATGCTCCAAAAATACCCATAGGTAGCGAAAGAATCACGGGCAGAGGAAGGATGAAGCTCTCGTACTGTGCCGAAAGAATCAAATAGACAAATCCCAGACAGATCAGGAAAATATAGATGGCTTCATTACCGCGACTCACTTCGTCTTTGGAAATACCGGCCCAGTCGATTCCGAACCCGCGGGGCAGTTTTTTTTCGGCAACTTCCTGAATGGCTTTAATCGCCTGACCGCTGCTGTAACCAGGAGCCGGAGATCCGTTGACCTCGGCGGAGTTGTACATATTGTGTCTGGTAATCTCGGCTAATCCATATACTTTTTCTAAATGCATAAAATCGGAATAGGGAACCATCTGGTCTTTATCGCCCTTGACATATAATTTTAAAAGGTCCGTTGGCAAGGCCCGGTATTGTGGGCTGGCCTGAACAATGACTTTGTAGGGTCTATCGAACCGAATGAAACTGGTCTCATAGTTAGAGCCGATAAGCGTTGAGAGATTATTCATCGCTTTTTCGATGGTCACTCCTTTCTGCTCGGCAAGGTCGTTGTCGATTTTCAACATATATTGGGGAAAACTAGCAGAATAGAAGGTGAAGGCAGATCCTAATTCTGGTCGTTTTTTCAGCTCTTTTACAAAGTCAGTACTTACCTGTTCCATTTTCTGGTAATCGCCACTTCCGGCTTTGTCAAGCAAGCGAAGTTCGAAACCACCCGCTGCACCATAACCCGGAATGGATGGGGGCTGAAAGAACTCAATATTGGCTCCGGGGATGTTTTTGGCTTTTTCTTCTAGCTCTTCGATAATTTCTGCGGCAGACTCTTCTCGCTCCTCCCAGCTTTTGAGATTGATAAGGCAAGTCCCAGAGTTGGATCCCGTACCTTCAGTTAGGATCTCATACCCAGCTAAAGAAGAAACAGACTGTACACCTTCGATATCCTCAGATTCTCTAAGAAGTTCTTTCGCAATTTGATTGGTCCTTTCCAATGTGGATCCAGGAGGGGTCTGGATAATGGCATAGATCATCCCCTGATCTTCGCCGGGGATAAACCCCGAAGGGAGTGAATTGCTTAAAAAGAATGTGCATGCACAAAAAGCCAACAGCAACGGAAGTGTAACGGATTTTTTGGTGACAGTCTTATTTAATAGCCGTTCGTACCTCCCCGCCCCCTTTGTAAATAGATTGTTGAACCGGTCTAAAAGCTGCGTTATTGGGGTTTTCTTCTTGGCTTTCCCGTGATTGTTTTTCAGAATGAGTGCGCATAATGCCGGGGTCAATGTTAAGGCCGCTACGCCTGAAAGAATAATCGCTGATGCCATAGTGATGGAAAATTGTCGATAAAATACACCAACAGGTCCGGACATAAAGGCAACGGGAATAAATACAGAGGCCATGACCAGTGTAATGGCGATAATGGCGCCACTAATTTCATGCATGGCCTCTTCGGTGGCTTTCAACGGAGATAGGTGTTTCTCTTCCATCTTGGCATGAACGGCTTCGATGACTACAATCGCATCGTCAACCACGACACCAATGGCCATTACTAGGGCGAATAGGGAAATCATATTTAAGGTAATGCCAAAAGCAGACATCATGGCAAATGTCCCGACGAGAGAGACGGGAACGGCTAATGCTGGAATCAATGTCGAACGCCAGTCACCCAGAAACATAAATACAACAATTGCGACTAGGACAAAGGCTTCAAATAGCGTGTGAACGACTTTTTCAATGGAGGCATCCAAAAATCTGGATACATCATAACTGATGTCGTAGTGCATTCCTTTGGGAAGATTATTTTTTTGGAGATCAGCCATCAATGTTTTGACATTTTTGATGACATCGCTTGCGTTGGACCCATAAGACTGTTTGACAGTAATCGCGGCAGAAGGCTTCCCATTGAGTGTTGAGTAAATATCATACATCGAAGATCCAAATTCGATATCGGCAACGTCTTTTAATCGTACAAACTCTCCTCCGGACTTGGCTTTAAGAATGATATTTCCGTAATCTTTTTCATTATTGAAGCGGCCGGGGTATTTTAAGATGTATTCGAATGACTGGGACCGTTTGCCGGAGCTCTCTCCGGTTTTGCCGGGTGAGGCTTCTAAGCTTTGCTGATTTAAAGCTTCCATCACTTCGTCGGATGAAATGTTGTAGGCTGTTAGTCGATCTGGCTTTAACCAGATGCGCATGGCATACTCCCGTGTGCCGAGGATGTCCGCAAACCCTACCCCACTGACTCTCCTCAGCTCAGACATGACATTGATATCTGCATAGTTGAAAAGGAATTTTTGGTCAGCCTTAGGATCGTCACTGTATAGATTGATATACATGAGCATGTTGGGCTCTTCTCGCGTAATTTTCACACCCTCTCGGACGACTAGCGGGGGAAGCTTATTCACGACGGAAGAGACCCGATTCTGAACATTAACGGCGGCAACATTTGGATCAGTCCCTAGATCAAATACGACCTGAATGGAAGCTTCTCCGTCATTTCCGGCATCAGAGGTCATATACTTCATCCCCGGAATACCATTTAAACCTCTCTCTAGGGGAATGACAACGGACTTAATTAACAATTCATTATTCGCTCCCGGATAGGCTGCAGTAATGTTTACTTTTGGTGGAGAGATTGAGGGAAATTGTGTCACTGGAAGTTTTGCCAAAGACAAAATTCCCACAAATACGATAATCAATGAGATTACGATGGACAGAACTGGTCTGCGAATGAATTTCTTAAACATAGTGTTTCATTTTTAATGTGCCTTATTCTGCTTTTAATTTCAATGATTGAAGCACTATGGCTGGATCGGTAAACTTCGTCTGTATCTTTTGATCTTCTTTTACTTTCTGAACACCCTCCAGCAGGATTCTATCCCCAGCCGAAAGACCCGACCCGACGATATATACGTCTGGAAGTTCATAAGTTATTTGGATGTTTCTGGACTTTGCAATGCCGTTCTTATCAATTACAAATACATACTTTTGATCTTGTGTCTCGTAGGTCGCTTTTTGAGGAATTACTAACACATTTTTAAGCGGTAATGTCATCAGCACCTTTCCTGTCTCTCCATTGCGGAGCAACTTTTCTGGATTTGGAAATTTTGCACGGAAAGCAATGTTACCGGTCTCACTATCGAATTCGCTCTCGATTGTCTCAACAAGGCCCTTGTACGGAAGCACCTGATTGTTGGCGAGTAATAGGTTGACCGAGCTGTTTCCTCTATTCTTGACATGGATCTGATAGTCTAAATATTCGGGTTCGGAGACATTGAAATAGGCAAAAATCTGTTTGTTGTCAGATAGGCTGGTCAAAAGCTCTCCTTCATCAATCAGACTTCCTAATTTTTTGGGGATGCGGTCGATCGTGCCATCAAAAGGGGCTCTTATCTCTGTGAAGGAGAGGTGAACTTTGGCTAAAGCTTTCTCCGCATTGGCATGGTCTAGCTTTGCTTGGGCCATTGCCTGCTCGTTTTTGGAGACGACATCTTTGTCGGCTAGGGCCTTCGTGTTTTGCAATTCAATTTCTGCAACTTTGGTCTCAGCTTCTGCTTTTTGGTACTCGGCTTCATAGATCTTGGGCATAATGCGGAAGAGCAATTGTCCTGCTTTTACAAACTGACCTTCGTCAACATAGATCTGTTGTAAAAAACCCTTTTCCTGTGCTCTGATTTCAATATTTTGGATGGATCGTATCTGTGATACGTATTCCTTGACGAGGGATGTATCTATCGTTAATGGGCTGGTGACCGCATAAGTAGCTGTCTCCTCTTTTTTTTCTTTCTTGGGTGTGCAGGCAAATTGTAATAACAACGAGCAGGCAACCACAAATAGGATGGCTGGTTTCATTTTTTTGATATTGAGCTAAATTGTGGGGATAGAAATCGTACGGTGATTTCTAGAATACAGAAATGCCTTAATACACAGATAAGGGGTATGGTAGTGCTAGAAAGACTTATGATCTAGCAAAGTACGGATGATTCATCTGTTGTATAAGGTGAAGGAAATGGGAATCAGATCCTTAATGCTCGTTGGAGGATGTATCTGTCAGGTGCATGATAGACCGGACGGAAACTAAATGAGGGAAGTCGCTCGGAGAAATGGTATGCCTGATTATAGAGCCGTGCATAGGAAAGGGCAAAATAATAGCTGGGTAATAATGTGTATTTCCTGCTGAAAGCAATGTCGGTATCCTCACTTTCTACAGAAGGGAGATCCTTCTCCACTTCAGGAGTTAAGATCTTTTTGGAAAGGTGATGATGGGGCGATGTGCGCTGGGTACCCTGACTCTTGGTATAAGGAACCGAGAAATGAGCAGTACCGCTGTCATGAGGGTATGCAAAAGTCTCCCCATGCCCCCAAAACAGGAGCAGGCATGTTGTCAGGATATATATAAACACTCTCATTGACGGCAGCAAAATTAATAAAAGTTTAAATGCTACAAAATAGATCGAAGTGAACAGGGTGTGAAAAAAAGTTAAATATTCGTTATTTCAGGTAATTGTAAAAAATATAATACTTGAGGGAGAAGCAAGTTTAAACAGAAATAGTATTCTAAATTTGTTCTTTACAGCAAGAGTATAACAGTATAACCTATTTTTATCATGATTAAAATTTTCCTGTGTTCATTAGGCCTTTCGTTAAGTGGACTACTGACGGTCCAAGCCCAATCAACAGCATCCTTTTTGTCCTATCCTACCCTCAGCCCGGATGGCAACACAATTGTATTTAGCTATGATGGTGATCTATGGCGGGTGCCTTCCGAAGGAGGACTGGCACTACGCCTCACCGCAATGTCGGGAAATGAAATTGCCCCCAGGGTATCTCCGGATGGAAAATGGTTGGCCTTCTCCTCAAATCAAAATGGCAATATGGATGTGTATATCATGCCTTTGGAGGGTGGAGATATCAAACAGTTGACCTATCATGATGGCGGGGACGAGGTGGACAGCTGGAGCTGGGACAGTAAGTCGATCTATTTCACCTCTTCTCGCTACAACAGATTCTCTAGCTACAGGGTGAATATCGAGGGAGGGACGGCCGAACGAGTTTTTCCGCATTATTTTAACACGATACATAATGTTGTAGAGACTCCGAAGGGAGAGCTGTTGTTTAATGACTCCTGGGAGAGCTACTCATCAGCGAATCGAAAGCGTTATAAGGGTGCATTCAATCCGGATATTCTCTCTTATCATCCAAAAAATAAAGCATTTAAGCAGTATACTGACTACGAAGGAAAGGATTTTTGGGCGAGTGTGGATCGGGAGGGTAATATCTACTTTGCATCGGATGAGGTAAACAACGAGTTTAACCTTTATACATTTGTGAATGGAAAAAAGGTCGCATTAACGAAATTTTCTACGTCAATCAAGCGTCCGGTCGTATCTTCAAATGGAAAATTAGTAGTCTTTGAAAAGGATTACCAACTATTCCTGTATGATGTGGCGACTAAGAAAACAGTACAACCTAAAATATCATTGAGTAGAAACCAGGTGCTGGCCAAGCAACAGGAGTTTGACATCAAAGATAATATCAGTAATATGGATGTCTCTGTAGATGGAAAGAAAATAGCCTTCGTATCTAGAGGAGAACTATTTGTGAGTGATATTGACGGTAAGTTTGTCCGACAGATGCCCAGTGAAGGTGAACGGATCATGGAGGTCAATTGGCTAAAGGATAATAAGACGCTGCTCTATAGTCAAACTCATGAAGGGTATCTCAATTGGTTTACTATGACTGCTGACGGAAAGGGAGCAGTAAAACAGCTGACACAAGACCTCCGTAACAATCGAGATCTTACATTTAATAAAGACCGGACCCAGGCGGTTTATCTTAGCGGCCGTGATGAAGTCCGATTGCTGGATTTGCAGACCTTGAAAAGTAAAACGCTTGTCAAAGATGAAATATGGGCTTTCCAAAACTCCTCGCCTTCCTTCTCTCCTGATGGGGAATATGTGTTATTTACAGCATATCGTAACTTTGAACAGGATATCCTGGTGCATCACCTAAAGACAAATAGTACGATCAATTTGACCAACACTGGAGTGTCGGAGACATCGCCAGCTTGGTCTCCTGATGGAAGGTATATTTACTTCGCGAGTAACCGGACGAAACCGTCGTATCCGATGGGTATGCAGCAAGCGAGTATCTACAGAATGGCCTTGGACAACTTTGATGAGGACTACCGTAGGAGTAAATTTGATGAGCTTTTTGAAGAGCCGGAGAAAGTCAAAAAGGACTCTACAGCAGTAACGAAGGAAAAGAACAACAAAGATAAGAAAGAGGATACGAAGGTTGCTTCTTCGAATAAGCCGGTCGTGAGCATCAATACACAGGGCCTGTTAGAACGGATTACATTGGCGGGGCCAGGCTCGGGGACACAATATAATCCGTCTGTATTCAAAAAGGGGGACAAAACATATTTGTTCTTTTCGTCGAATCATGAGGGACGAGGGGCGCTATACCGTACGGTAATGGAGCCCTTTATGCCTAATAAGACGGAAAAGGTCGTTGATGGAGGTGTTAACAATCTCTTTGAATCGGGGGGTAAGTACTATGCATTGAGTCGCGGCGGAATGCAGAAGTATAATCTTGAGGCAAATAAATTGGATCAGATAGATGTCTCATTGAAATTTCAGCGTAACCTGGAGAAGGAGTTTACGCAAATGTTTTACGAAACATGGGCTGGAATAGAGGAAAATTTTTATGATGGCACTTTTCACGGTGTTGACTGGATGGCTATTAAAAAAAGATATGCTGCATATCTACCTAATATCAACAACAGGTCGGATCTCCGAATCCTCTTAAATGATATGTTAGGAGAATTGAATGCTTCCCACTTGGGCTTCAACTCTTCTGGTCCTGAAGAGCGAAAAAGTTTTACCTATGTAACCAATGAGACGGGAATCTTATTTGACCAACAGGATCCATATAAAGTCTCCCAGATCATACAGAAAAGTCCGGCGGCTAGAAAGGGTGTAGATGTGAAAGAAGGAGATATGCTGATCGCGATAAATGGGCAGAAATTGGATAAGTCGAAAGATCGAGACTTCTATTTTACCCAACCATCTCTGGCCCAAGAGATGGAATTGACATTCTTGCGTCAAGGAAAGGAGATCAAAGCGAATCTAAGACCTCAATCTACTACTGCTCAAAAAGAACAACTGTATGACGAATGGATCAAAGGAAATAGAGCCAGGGTCGATGCGTTGGGTAATAATAGAATCGCATACTCTCATATGAAAAATATGGGCAGTGATCAGTTAGAACAATTTTTACTGGATATGGCGGAGCAGGAGAATAATAAGGATGCCATCATCTTGGATCTCCGATATAATACTGGAGGAAATGTACACGACGAGGTCCTGCGATTCTTGTCACAGCGACCTTACCTACAATGGCAGTATAGAGATGGCAAGCGATCGCCTCAAAGTAACTTTGCGCCAGCAGCAAAGCCAATTGTATTGCTGATCAATGAGCAGTCATTGAGTGATGCAGAAATGACTGCGGCGGGCTTTAAGGCGCTGAAATTGGGGAAGATTATCGGAACGGAAACGTATCGTTGGATCATCTTTACATCTGCCAAGGGCTTAGTCGACGGGTCAATGTATCGTGTGCCGGCGTGGGGATGCTACACTTTGGATGGGCAGGACCTGGAACTGACAGGGGTGTCTCCGGATATAGCTGTCCGAAATACTTTTGTGGATCGAATAGAGGGAAGGGACCCTCAGCTTGAAAAGGCTATACAGGAGATTCTAAAAGATCTCAAATAGAAAAAAGGGAGTTTCACCATGAAGCTCCCTTTTTTGTTACGCTGTCATTTTCAACCATTCATGTCCCGGATTGTTTAATCCGTGTAAAAGTTCATGATTTGAATCACTGGTATAGATTGATCAGCGCAATTTGTTTGCAGGGGCATGTATAATACAATTATATGTCGTAAATTAGGCTATCTTAAAACTCCTTGATATGAAGAAGATATTTCTTTCGATTATGTCGATCATGACTGCAATTATCTCTTTTGCACAGGATATGCGGCCACAACAGATGGCGAGCAGTTCATGGATCTGGGGCCCATCCATTGGCTATCAATATCAGAGTGGCAATTTCTTGAAACTGTCAGGTTGGGGTCTTTTTGCGCCTAATGATCATCAGTATATGAAAATAGATGCTGGAGCAAATCTGACCTGGATGATGGACCGTACCACCGTAATCCCTGAACTTGGATTTACCTATTATCTTAGTGATAGAGGGATCTGGCCTTTCGTAAAGGTGGAAGCCACGCCTTACACGATTACGCCAAAGGTCGGGATCAGTATGATGTCTTTGGTGGATATTGGGGTAGGATATGGTCTTGATGTGAACCAGAAATCGGGTTTCAAAAAGATAGATGGATTGACCGGATCTATTAATGTCAATATCCCGCTCAACTTTTTTATTCGCTAGTGGGTGGGATGTCCCTTCGGAAAGGGCTAATAGCAACTGACTGAAGGGAGGCGTGTGATATATTCTGAAAAAAGTAAAAAAACGTTTGCTTTTTTCGCGTACAACTGTAACTTTGTTTACCATCCGATAAGGAGAATGACTTCGTAGCTCAGTTGGTAGAGCAACAGACTCTTAATCTGTGGGTCCTGAGTTCGAGCCTCAGCGGGGTCACAAAACTAAAGCCTCTCAGGGCTTTAGTTTTTTTATTAATAACCACGTCATATTCCTCCTAATTTTAAAAATGAGTGTTTTTAGACAGCTAAATCAGCCTACAGGGCGTGCTATCCGAGTTGATAACGAGGAGTATCTGTTTTTTGGTGGTACGGCGTACCTAGGGCTACTCAATCACCCGGATTATGTTGAGCTGTATATCGAAGGAGTTAGGACGCTAGGGCTCAACAATGGGACCTCTCGCAACAATAATATACAGTTGGGTATATATGAAGAGGCAGAATCTGCAATGGCCTTGCGCTTCGGGTTTGAAGATGCTATCCTTTTGTCAAGTGGGTATCTAGCTGCGCAGCTCGTGATTAAAGAGATGAGTGGGGCAAGCAAAATTCTATATGCCCCTAATAGCCACCCTGCACTTTGGTTAGCGGGAAGACCTGCTGTTGACGGAAATTTTGAAGATTGGCTGGCCCGTACCGTCCGTGATGTAAACAATGCCCCTGATGCGTCTTTTGTCCTTGTCAGTAACGCATTAGACAATATGAAACCGGAGAGGTATGACTTCTCAGCTCTGCAGGGTATTGATGCCAGAAAGCATGTCACGCTGCTACTGGATGACTCGCACGGAATTGGAGTAATCAACAAGGACAGACCTTCTGTGGACATTGGCGGACAGGTGCCGGATCAGGTCGAGGTGATCCTGATCGCTTCGCTGGCAAAGGGAATGGGAACAGATGCGGGAATAATACTTGGTAGCGAAAAGAGAATGTCGAACTTTAGAAAATCATCCTATTTTACAGGAGCTTCCCCCAGCTCGCCAGGATCCATGTATGCATTGTTGCACGGAGAAGAAATCTACCAAAGGCAGTTTGTACAACTGCAACGTAATATTTCGCACTTTGCTGGACTTATTGGAAATAAATTGAGCTGTGTGGAACATTTTGCCGTATTTACGGCCCATGATGCTAACTTATATCGCTATCTGCTTCAGAATAAAATTTTGAGTTCTAGTTTTCCCTATCCAAGGGAGGAGGATCCATTACTGACTCGGATGGTGATAACGAGTCAGCATAAAGAAACGGATTTGCTGTATTTGGCGGAGCTGATCAATCGGTTTTATTAACTTTATTAACTTAGGGAGGAGCCGGTTGAGTTTTGACTGTTCGCGTATTTTTCCGACCGCTAAAGACATGAATAGCCTGTATTTAGTAAATTAGGACGAGTTATCGTTGTGGTAAGGACATTGGATAAGTCCGTTTCACGTGAAAAGAACATTTTGTAAAATAACTCTTTGATTTTCAGAGTAAAAAACTGTATTTTTGTGGCTTGTTTTCTTGGGTGATTTTGGGGTGTTTGGAAGTGTCTTATGAATTGTCTTGCGTTTTTGTGGTCGTTTTCATTAAAAAACGCACAAATAATTTCCAAAGCTCATTTTAAAGCAATACCTTTGCGTCCCCAAAGTGCTGTGTGCCTAAGGGTTGAAATACAAAATAATACAGTAATAATAGATATGACTAAAGCAGAAATTATCGCGGAAATCTCTAACAAAACGGGTTTAGAGAAGGTAGATGTACAAGAGACAGTTGAAGCATTCTTCAAGGTGGTTAAAAACGCTATGATCGGCGGAGAAAATGTTTATGTAAGAGGTTTCGGAAGCTTTGTAGTGAAAAAGAGAGCTGAAAAAACTGCAAGAAACATTTCGAAAAACACAGCAATCATTATTCCTGAACATTTTGTTCCAAGCTTCAAGCCTGCTAAGGTTTTTGTGGAGAAAGTTAAAAACGGGAATAAATAATATTATTTAAAAACGAGTCATCATGAAAAATACCAAACAGATTGTTGTAGTAGCCCTTGTTGTTCTTCTTGTAGGAGCTTTGTTGGCCCAACCAATCAGTAGTTTGGTAAACGTTAAAGAAGAAGCGTCTAGTACAGCAGGTACAGAGGCTTCTTCTGTTATTAGTCTTGATGAAATTTCTCAATCTGCTAAGCAGGGATTAGATGCCAATATCATACAGGAGATTGCTGATTTGGAAGCCAAAATAAGCAAAGCCTCGGATGGAGATAAAGTTGCTCTTTATCAACAATTGGCACAAAAATGGGATGACGTTGCAAAGTCAGCTCCTCAGGCATTGATCTATGAGGAAATGGCAAAAATCTCTCCAAAATTTGAATACTGGCTGAAAGCTGGAAAAGCTTACCGTGCAGCCTACACAAACCTTCAGGATACGACGTTGGCGATGGAGCTTAATAAAAGTGCTATCCGTGCATTTGAAGAGGCGACTAAGCTAGACGGATCGAGTCTAGATGCGAAGACAGGCTTGGGGGCTGCGATGGTGACCGGAACCAACAATCCAATGTCCGGTATAGCAATATTGAGAGAGGTGATTGCAAAAGAGCCAAAAAATTTAGAAGCAAACAAAACTCTGGGATTGTTTTCATTGCAATCTCGTCAATTTGATAAAGCGGTCGAACGTTTCAAAACTGTAGTAGAATTGAAACCTGATGCGGAATCATATTTTTATCTAGCCACGGGCTATGAAAACATTGGGATGAAGAGCGATGCTATCGCTGCTTTTCAAAAAAGCAAAGAATTGGCATCAGACCCTTCTCTCTCTCAGTTCATCGATAAACGTATCGAGGAATTAAGTAAGTAACATATTATTTTATAATCATTTAAAAACATTAGAGCTATGCCAAGCGGAAAAAAAAGAAAAAGACACAAAATGGCTACACACAAGCGTAAAAAACGTTTAAGAAAAAATAGACACAAGAAAAAATAGACTTGTGTAAGTTATGAATGTTTGTGGGCTAATGGTCGATAAATTGAAGTAACGGAGTACAATCTGTGAATCTGCGGTTGTGGAAACATAGATTGTATTTTTTCATTAAACGGGATTTATGTTTCATTGGTGCGTGCCTTGGTCAAGAACCAGAGGCGACGTATCTTAAATATGTAGCTGTTGGTAAAGGAATTAATTATCGATTCTACCCCGGATAAAGGGGTGACTATTGCTTTACTACAGGACAAACAGCTTGTTGAATTAAACAAGGAGCAGGCAAACAACAACTTTGCTGTTGGTGATATTTATCTGGGAAGGATAAAGAAAATCATGCCTGGACTTAATGCCGCTTTCGTAGATGTAGGCTACGAAAAGGATGCATTCTTGCATTATTTGGACCTTGGTCCTCAGGTGCAATCTTTGCTCAAGCTTACCCGTATAGTAAAGAATGGCAGCTATCAAGAGAAGCTGCTCAATAGTTTAAAATTAGAAAAGGACATCGATAAGGCAGGCAAAATTTCGGATATCTTGAGCCGAAATGTACTATTGCCTGTTCAGATAGCCAAAGAGCCTATCTCTACAAAAGGTCCACGATTGAGTTCGGATTTGTCAATCGCTGGAAGATTTGTGGTATTGGTCCCTTTCTCAAGTACAGTTTCTATTTCGAAACGAATCAAAGGAAGTGCTGAGCGGACACGTCTCAAAAAAATAGTAGAGGGTATTAAACCTGCTAATTTTGGGGTGATCATCCGGACAGTATCCGAAGGAAAAGGCGTCGATGAATTGCAAAAAGATTTATTGGACCTGATTTCGAAATGGGAATTATTTACCAAACGCCTTAAATCTGCTGAACCTCCCCAAAAGGTATTGGGAGAGATGGATAGAGCTTCTACCATCTTGCGCGATATCCTGACGGACGAGTTTACGCATATATATGTTAATGACCCTGTCATCTACGAGGAAACGAAATCGTATGTACAGGAGATATCTCCAGATCTGGAAAAGATAGTCAAGCTTTATAAACATAAGGAACCTATTTTTGAACATTTCGGTGTAGAAAAACAAATTAAGGCCTCTTTTGGTAAGACGGTCAATCTGCAAGGGGGTGCCTACTTGGTAATAGAGCACACGGAGGCCTTGCACGTTGTTGATGTCAATAGCGGAAACCGGACTGCCAATAAAGAAAATCAAGAAGACAATGCGTTGATGGTGAATAAAGAAGCCGCACGCGAAATTGCTAGACAGCTGCGTCTGCGTGATATGGGAGGAATAGTGGTGATCGACTTTATCGATATGCACAAGCCCACCAATCGTAAAGAACTGTTTACTTACCTTAGGGAGTGTATGCAGGCAGATCGTGCTAGACACACAATATTGCCGCCAAGTAAATTTGGCTTGGTGCAGATCACACGGCAACGTGTACGTCCAGAAATGAGCGTAGTGACGAATGAAAAATGCCCGACCTGTAATGGGACGGGAGAAATCCGATCCAGTATCGTACTAATGGACGATATTGAAAGTAACTTGAGCTTTATTCTTCAGGAACAAAACGATAAGGGAATTACACTGTGTGTGCACCCCTACATTGAAGCCTACATCAAGTCAGGTTTTGTATCGAAGAGATGGAGATGGTTAATGAAGTATGGGCGATGGATAAAGGTTAAGTCTATTGCATCTTACAGCTTAACGGAATTTCACTTCTTCAACGCGAAGGATGAAGAGATTAAGTTATAAAAGACAGAAGACATTGAAAGGGCTGGTATTACAATACCAGCCCTTTTTTTGATGCCCAAATAATAATGGAATATAAGTAATAGAATGAGGATTACTTTAAAGCCATGCTTATTACGGGGTTAACTCAATCGGATTGTTCGTGGCACTGGATGGCGCGTAATCTTTCTTTTTGATGTCAAAACTATTCTTACTATAGTCAATTCCGTAAAAATCCTGAGCGGACAATCGTCCAGAGCTTTGAAGTGCCTCAAAGTAGGCTCCGGGATTTTCCTTACATGCTTTTTTCAACTTTTCAATTTCGGCTTCGGTGGCACGAAGTACATACGTCGGCGGAGCGATCAGTGGGGCACCCTTATCGGATACTTTATCAAATCCGGCATATTCAAAGATCACTTCTCTCCTGTCATCATATGCAGATAAAATGAGCCCAGGTAGTCCGTGCAATTTCCATGGACCATATGAAAAAGGTAAATCTGTCGTAAACCAAGCCGTGTAGTGCCTTCCCTTAAAAGTCGTGGTGGCTTTTTGGCAGGTGTATCCTCCGATTTTTCTGACCTCCTCCTCTATCTGCCAGTCTTGGGTTGGGTATGGAGCATCATGGACAAAGGCGTCGAAGCTGGATGTAATCCCTTCTATCTCTTGCATCTGCTGACGTCGGGGGTGTACAATATAGGAATGGAGGATCTCTGTGGTCGTAATTTCTATGCTCATATGTCCATCAAAATCAGGAGCGGCCATTTTACCCTGAATCTGTTCTTTCATCAGAAAAGGCGAAAAGGAGGTGTAGTAATACCCTTCTTTACCAAGATAGGAGACGACATCATCTCGCTGTGGAGCATCTCGTCTACTGGTATCATTGACATGCTTGAAGGTGTAGTGTATTTGTGCAACGGATGACTCCTGCCCATGGACAAGAAATGTGGAAAAACAAAGGAATAGAGCGAGGATTCTTTTCATAATATCTATAATTTGGCGGTGTGTTAAATATAAGAAATGTTTCCATCTAGGAAAAATATTACAAAAAAGAAGTACACATCGGAAATGGGATGTATCGTGGCAGTCAATAGGATTGCTGTGCTTCGGTCGCTTAAATCCAGTGAATCTGGACGCCGTCTTTTTCCATCTTTCTGAAATAGGTCATCTGCCGTTTGGCATAACGGTGTATCTCGGTCTCGAGCTTGTGCATAAAATAGGATTCGTCTATCTCTCCAAGTAGGTATAGGGAGGCGTACTTATATTCTAATCCATAATATTGTAAATCGAGATGTCGAAGTCCCTGGGCGAGCAAATGGCTAACCTCTTCTAGGAAACCCTGTTCCAAGCGATGACGTAGACGATTGCTGATTTGCTGACGTCTTGCCTCTACAGGTGGATTCAATCCAAATACAATGGATTGTGTCTGCGGCTGTGGGGCCGAGTCGGCAGGATTATATTTCAAAAATTCGAGAATCTCTATGGCGCGTACAATCCTCTTATTTGTAGAGGTATCGATACTGAAATCTGAAGGGATGGAATAGTGAGATAGGATGTGCAATAAATCATCCCTGGATTGCTGAATGAGTTGCTCTTTAAAACCTTCTATAACTGGTATCTGAGCATACCGATTATGCTGAAGGACACTCTGTAGGTATAAGCCTGTGCCACCGCAAAGAATGGTATATTTATTACGGGTTAATATCTGCTGGTGCGCGTGTTGGAAGTCATGGATGAATTGGGCGAGATGATATTTTTCTCCGGGTTCACAAATGTCGATAAGATGGTAAGGGATGTCCTGGTACTCGGAGAGGTCTTTTCCTGTGCCGATATCCATGTGGCGATATACCTGGCGAGAATCTGCGCTTATAATCTCGGCGCCTATGTGCCTCGCGAGCTGGACAGCGAGGGCTGTCTTGCCGGAAGCAGTGGGACCAAGTATGGTGATAATTTTCTTCATCGGAACAGGATGCTGCTCCAATGAAGAAAGTACTTTATCTAGGGATGTGATCACACGACAAATTTAGTCCATTTTTCGTTGCTTTCATTATTCAAGACAACAGTTTCAATGAACGCCATGCCTCTTACGCCATCTTGAACATTTGGAAAGTCCAAAGATTCGGCAGAGGGAGTAACGCCATCGCGTTTGGCGGATACAGTCTGAGCAAAATTGCGATAGATGTTGGCGAAGGACTCTAACAATCCTTCAGGGTGGCCTGCAGGAATGCGGGTATTGTGAGTGGCAAATGAACTCAAGGTGTATGGGGCTGCATATGCATTGCCGGTGCGGTAGAGCTGACGGGGCTGATCTAACATTTTTATAGTGAGATTATTCGGATCTTCGTTGGCCCACTCTAATCCTCCCTTTTCACCATATATGCGGATGCGGACAGCATTTTCTTCACCAGCAGAAATTTGTGATGCCATTAGTACGCCCTTAGCGCCGTCTTCAAATCTCAATAATACGGAACCATCGTCATCCAATAAACGGCCTTCTACAAAGGTAGTAAGATCAGCACAAAGCTCTGTTATCTTTAATCCGGATACATATTCGGCCAAATGCGCGGCATGTGTGCCAATATCACCCATAACTAATGATTTGCCAGACCGTTTGGGATCAGCTCGCCAAGCGGCACCGGCATTGCCTTCTCTCTCTGATAGGCGGCTTAACCAGCCTTGCGGATACTCTACAACAATCTTCCGAACTTTGCCAAAGTGTCCAGCTTTGACCATAGCTTTGGCTTGCTTGACCATTGGATATCCTGAATAGGTGTGGGTAAGGCAAAGTGTTCTGCCCGTTGCTTCGACAATCGATTTAAGCTCTTGGGCTTCCTCAAGTGATACCGTCATCGGCTTTTCGACAACAACATCAAAGCCATTTTCTAAAGCGAGTTTGGCAGGTCCAAAATGTAAGAAATTAGGCGTGACGATGGTAACAAAGTCCATGCGCTCGCCCTCAGGAAGACTGGCCTCTTTAGCAATCATGTCTTCGTAATTTTCATAAACCCGCTCGGGGGCAATGAATAATTCTTCGCCAGATTCTTTGGATATCTGTGGATCAATGCTAAAGGCCCCACAAACCAATTCTATTTTACCATCCATAAAGGCTGCAATACGGTGTACAGCTCCAATAAAGGCGTCTTTACCTCCGCCGACCATGCCCATGCGTAGTTTACGTTTCATAATTATAATTTGTATTTTTCTGTTTAGACTCAAGTTTACTGTGTTAAATATACACAATTGGGTCTTGCTTTCATAATGTAAGGACCATTTTTAGACTGCCACTATTGCTCTTTGGATATCCCGTGGGATATAAGATCTTTACAGCTTCCTGATTGCTGGAGGTAAGGGTATAGCGCTCATGGTCACAAAACCAGAATTGCTGTGGGGAGGTCTGCCCCACCTTTTTAAATCCAATCTTTGTAAGACTGGAATCTTGACTCCAATCGCGATCGGCATATGTCATGATATCTCCCGGGCTGAAGTCTCCCTGAAAAGCTTGGATTAATTTACTAATGCCACCAACGACAAGAACTCCTTGTTTATGACAAAATCGAATCAACTCAAAGGAACGGTACGACTCGGGTTGATCATTCATACGACGGCCTCCTGAGAAGACAGCAATGGAAACAAGATCTCCTTTGAAAAAGAGACCATAGCGGTATTTGCCTGCTACAGCTTTCTGAAGGTGGTAGTCTTGCTGAAACTCCAGGCTAACTTTTTTGTCAATACGGGCAACAACGGTATGTCTGGCATATATACGGTGAGCTTGCCCGGAAAGTGTCTTTATGCGATGGATAATCTTATCATGCTGTAAAGTGATATCCTCCAGATCTATGTGTATATTATCAATGTCATGTGCTGCGGGGGATATCCTTTGTACAGCAGAATGCGCATATAAGTACAGATGGAAAGGAAAGCTGGGGCCAGAAATACTAAAAACACCAGGTTGAACTAAGGAGAGCACGAGCGCATTATTAGTGGCTAATGAAAGCTGCTTTGTAAAATACTGAAATCTTTCCTGCTCTAAATCCATATCAAGTGTATTGTGCAGACAAAAGTAAGATATATGAAGGAATTAAATAGGAAACAGCAAAAATTGGATGTCGGTAATTTTGGTGAAAAATGGATGCAGGTGGCTCTGGTGACTGAAAAGAAAAAACTTTCAGAAAAAATATTGGTAACTTTGTCCCCACAAAATTAATAGAGATGAAACTTCCAATAGTAGCGTATGGGGATCCTGTCCTAAGAAAGAAGACTGTGGAAATAGATGAAGATTATCCGCAGATTAAAGAATTGATCGACAATATGTTCGATACGATGTATGCCGCGCATGGAGTAGGTCTTGCTGCTCCTCAAATAGGACTGCCTATCCGTATGTTCGTAATAGATGCTTCGCCTTTTGCGGAGGATGATGATGAGGACCAATCTTTGAAAGATTTTAAAAAGGTGTTCATTAACCCGATCATGGTAGAGGAAAAGGGTGAAAAATGGGGATTTAACGAAGGATGCCTCAGTATCCCAGATATCAATGAAGAAGTATTTCGCCCTTCGGATGTGGTCATTAACTATCTGGATGAAAACTTTGAGGAGCAAGAAATTGAAATCTCTGGGTTGGCGGCACGGATTGTGCAACATGAATATGATCACTTGGAAGGGAAACTATTTACAGATAAACTCGGCGCTTTGAAAAAGGCGATGTTGAAGAGTAGATTAGATGCTATATCAAAAGGGATGGTGAGGGTTAGTTACAAAATGAAATTTCCACAGGAGAAGAAAAAACGTTAGGAGACTTCCTAACGTTTTGGCGGAAGTGTATACCCCACTCACTTTGACCACGGAATGAGATCATCTGTTATTGATGATCAGCCAATTAAGGAGTCAGGAAGATTTCTTAATTTCTCCAACAGCAGGCAAGTACAATCTGTATTTAATGGAAACCATACGTACTATAAATACAATTGCAGCGCCAATAAAAGCGCATGCCGAATTGTTGAGTCCTGTATTGCGGAGTAATATAAACGAAACGGCCCCAGCAAGGCAGGCTGTTGCATAGATCTCTTTTCGAAAAATTAAAGGGGTCTCGTTCATAAGTGTATCCCGGATGACGCCACCCATGACCGCAGTGAACATTCCAAAGACAACTGCGGCAATGGCAGTGCTATCATATGACAGTGACTTTTGCACACCAACAATTGTAAAAAAACCAATCCCAATCGCATCAAAAAGAGATAGTGTGCGCGCAAAACGGTCTAATTTGTCATTGGCCAATAGCGCGATAATAACGCCGATAAGGATCGCAACCAGATAATTGCCATCATTTACCCATACTGGACGTAAATTTAGAAAGACATCCCGAAGAGATCCTCCTCCGATCGCGGTGACGAAGCCAAGAAAAGTAGCACCAAACATGTCGATGTTTTTTCGATTAGCTGCCATCGCTCCAGAGATAGCGAAAAACATGGTGGCTACCAGATCGCTGTAATATATATAGTTGGCATCTGTCATGGTGTTCTTTTGGGTTCAAGTATAAGCAATTTGCCCATTAAACGGGAGTGTTATCTCGCTTTTAGAGCGAATAATCTAAATTGATTGTGACGCGTAAGGCTCTAAGGCCGTCTACTCCAGGAACTTTTTCGAGTTCGAGATCTTCAATGCCAGAGGTGAGAAGCCCCTCTGTTTGTAAAACGCGGATGCTTTCTCTCAGCTCTGTAGCAATAGGATCTGAAAAATAAACCAAAGAAATCTTCTGAGGCTGCGTAAGGCGCTCCAAGGTGTCTTTAATTCTGATTTTATCTAATCGCTTTTTGATAACCTGATGTCGGATATTGTATGATCCCTCGACATCAAAACGCCGCTCATCACTCCGGAATGAGATGTCTATATTACTCGTGCTGACGAATATCAACTGAGTAGTCTCTAGGGGAATCGGAAGGTGGGGTTTAATATGTTGAAGTTTGATGCCAATCCGGGCCATTGTGATCAGTTGTTGCAGTCTAAAGATCTTGATGATATTATTATCAAACACCTGTTGGGGGGTAATGGAAGCTCCGACATAGATGTCGTACTCAACACCATCCGTACGAAAGCGTTCGAAATAAGAAGGGTAGTTTCCTTGAACGAATGCGTTTAAAGAATCGAGTTCGTCATTGATGATGATATTCAGCTGCTGTATGGAGCCTTCAAATTCCCGTTGAGAACGATTGATACCGTCGGGATGCTGGTCGCTACTGCATCGGTAAGCGGTAATAAGGTTATCAACAACTTTATTTTTGCCGATGATAGTGTCCATAAAAACGGGTGCTTCTTTGCGGAGAAAATCTGTCGCACTAATTACAGCTTCATCGAAGCTGCTAATTTCTAGTAGATGCCGAGATTGCTGAATCCTGAGGTCGAACGCCTTTACATAAGCGGAATCAAATATTTTTCTAACAGCATTTGTCAAAATTTCCAAATTCACGTGTTGCCTTTGGAGGTCAGTCTTGATGGCTGTATTCCGAAGTATGGACGAATCTTTTACGTCAATGGCTCCATAAAGTGGATAGACATTGGGAAAGTGAACGGTGTTGATTCTATTCTCCCGGTGATAGAACAGTTGGCCGAGATATTCGGCGGCAACTTCGTTGAACTTCCACTGTACGGCAGGTTGGAGTGCTGTAAAGTGTTCGATGATAACGGAGTCTAGTCTATTTTTAAACTCTAACGACAGGTCAAAAGCCAGCTGGGATAGCAACAGGACCAAATGCCTGATTTTGGCAAGAATGGTATTGTCTAATTTAGCCTCTTTAGTTGAATAGATCTCCAACATACCTGAAAGGGTATGGTTATAATAGAGAGGAAGCCCTAGATACGAAACGATACGTTGGTCCTGAAGGGTCTCGACGAGTGGCGTATCGGAGTTGTCCATGCCATCCAAAAGATTGTAGATGATGGAATAGGGCGTCTGGAGATAACGCTGGAGAAAATGAGGATCGGAGGTCTTGATGTGCTCTTGGAACGGACCGAAAAGAATGCTCTTTTGTGCGAATTCGGAATCCAGAATAGCTCCTCCATTGAGATAAAAGAGTGGAAATAGACTGAAGCTAATGTCTTGTGTCCCAAAAAATGTTTTAATATGCTGATCTAATTCAGAAAAATAGGTCTTGGGTTCATAAACAGAGAGATTGGTCATCATAGATCTAATTCGACTGCCTACATATTCTTCCGTAATATCTTTGAATGAGAGTATGGAAAATCCCGAAAACTCAAACTGACTTATATCCAGCGCACTGATGAATTGAGACCAGTCAATCTCTGCCTCACTGTTGCGTGCGTGTAACTGCGAATAATCAATTGTCGGCAGGGATCCTCGGTAAGTGATGTCAACGAAAGAATAATCAATGTGGAGATTGTAGTAAATTTTAGGATTGCCCTCGTCGTCTTGGAGTGTATAGGAGAGTTTATGAGTATCATTCAATGGAAAACCATAGAAGCGTTGTAAAACCAGTGCATACATCTGCCTAAGCTGGGGATCTATAGATCCGGTGATCGGAAGAATCTCTAATTGTGCATCTGCAACAATTGGCTGAGCTAATAGGTCATAAAAAGAGTCTGTGCCATAGAATGCCATTTGGCTAATGGGTGATCCTAGTCCCCAGAGCGTCTGTTCGTCATCCCCGGTCATGGAAGTAGTCAAATTGAAGATAAGGTATAGACCCTCACTAAACAGGTGGAAATTTTGAGACGACATGTTCCCATATTGCTGCTGCAATTCTTCTAACTTTTGAATGACAAAGAGCGGGATTAAGTGTTTGGTCTGATCAGAAGCTTCTGTCCTTTTTTGCAGATAGTTTAAGAAAGGCGCAAGCGTAATCTCTTGGGATACACGGATGTCTGGACGCTGTGCAGATTTGAATATATCAAGTGCTATGGAACGCATAAACGAATAACTAAAATCTAAAACCCATTGAAAAATAAGGGTACCAGCCCTCATTGGAATGTGCCATCACAAATTGTAGGGCAACCATCTTGGCCAAAATATAATAAGCCCCACCTCCTACTCCATGGTGCAGATTGTCCTTCTCCAAAGCTTTGGACCAGACTCTACCTACATCGTACAATCCTAAGACCCCAATCTCACCGGGAAATATGTAACTATCTATATGCTGAAGGCGGACTCGAGCTTCAAAATTGTTGTAAATATATTGATCTCCAGCAAACCGATACTGGCGAAAGCCTCGAAGATTACCTTGACCACCTAAAAATAGAGATTGATAAAACGCGGGCTTCCCAAAGTTGCTCCCGGCACCAAACCGATTGGCAAATACAATTGCATCTTGTGAGATTCCTTTGTAAAACCCGATCTCTGCGGTAATCTGCGCGTAGGAACGGGCGTGTCTACTCATACCTGTAAAACCATCGAAAGCGGCTTTGAAATATCCACCGCGAGTGGGGTGAAGGACGCTGTTGCGATTGTCTTGTTTGAGTCTGGCAGAGATGCCAATAAATGTCTTGTCCTTGGCAACGGTCAGGCTGTCATAAGAATGAAGTGCTTGATCGGTGAGGATAAAGCGGCCGGTATTTTGGGATTGATCCAAATGATAATGTTGGATAGATGGTCCAATACTGTAACTAAGTGTCGGTGTGGGCTCCCAATGTAACTGGGGCGTCAACTGGTAGAGATTGAACCGGGCTCTGTAATATTTGCTCCCATAGGTATCCTTAAGGAATGAGGAACTATTGCCCATTCCGAAGAAATTCTGACTATTGTCTGGGGCTTTGGCGAGCGCGTCGATGACAAGATCTGCACGTCCCAAAACATCCTTCCAGTGGCCGCGATAGTTCAACCGGTAGGCGCCTGTACGGATAGAGCCGGAGATGCCGAATTCTTGTGTGTGGGTAAAGGGTGATTTGCGGAAACCACGCTGATGTGTATATTTAAATCCTGCTCCAAGAAGGATACCGTCGTCGACATTGTAGCCTGCGGAAAGTAAAGGTAACCAGGAGTTGTAAAGATTGACAGGTACAAATGCAACGTTGGATGAATCAGTAGAGGTGTGTATAGGTAATGATGCGCGCGATCCGGTAACAGTGGAGGAACTGCTATTGTCATAAATACTTAACCGCTTGGTGGATCCGAATAGCTGATAAGATTTGGGATCATAGTCTCCAATAATGCGGATCTTTATGGTTGAATGGTGGTCATTGATGATGACGGAATCTGAACCTTTCCCCAAATACAAGCGTATCTCTTTTGTGATATTAGGGGTAAACGTACGACTTAATATTGACTTGGTAACAGCACCATCTTTGTTGATTTTATGAATGGAAAGGTCTAATCCTCCCTGTGGAGCATCTTCGAACACTATTTTTTCATTCTTGTCACTGAGGTGGATATCCACAATATTATTGATAAATTCATAATGCTGCTTCATGGCTCTGGGTAAAGCGTTTCTCCTCGACCGCAGAGTTTCAAAAATCTCCTTTCCGCGGATATCGATGGATGATTGGGGAAGTTTATGGACGCTGGACTGAAGGACGCTATCGGTAAGCCGATCGGTAAACTGGTGGACTTCTTTCATCCAATCGTCATAAGAAAGCTGTGCGCTGGGAGTGGCATTCAAAAATCTTGACTTGATCATGGAATAATTTATCCTTGATATCTTGGGACTGAAGCCCTGCATGGTCGGCATTATAAAAGGTTGATAGATATTGGAGGTGATAAATCCTTGTGTGACACGAAGGGCTTGATCCCGATCCCGTGGAATAGGAATATAATCGCGGTCCTTATTTTTAGTGCCTTTATTTTCGTTGAACCAACGCCATTGGTCTTCATGGCGGTCCCAATCATTGATTAATACATCTAACATTCGGGCTCTTAGGAAAGCTTTGGCCTTGACTTCGTGGTCATTGTCATCTTGTAGCTTCTGGAGCATTTTGATGGTATTGTCTGATTTGCCCAATGGCTCTCGTTCTTCTAAAAGAGCGACTTGGTTGGCAAATAAACTATTGTAGGCGCCTAGACTGGAGTCTGGTGCAATAACCCCGATGATGGGCCGGGCTACAGTGACATTGGTGGCATCGGCAAGTGGAGGGAGCATCAGTGCGGAATAGGGATGCTGTGCGCTATTGGCATCGTCTAAAATATTTTGAACGAATGTATGATGTAACTCTTCGGGGATTAGGGACTCCGTGCGTTTGTTTACAGAGCGTAGCGCCCACTCACGACCTGTAGAGTCCTCCAGCCGAATAGAAATTGATTGCATACCACCCCCTCTTTTTGTGGGTTTTAATCCTCCATGAAGTTCAGAAACCCGTAATACAGGTAAGGTCGTCGGTGCCGCCCACTCCTTTCGATAATTTTCGCCCAAGAAGAAACGTTGAAATTTGCTGGCAGTATCGTATTTGGGATTGACCTGGATGGTAACACTATCTTCTCCAGCCGTCATGTGGTAGGCTGAGTCGATTAGATATTGTATGTCCCGGTAGGGTTTGATGTAGGTGTAGTCTTCTTTAAGAGATTGATTGTCAAATATGTAAAAGGAGATCTTAGTGCTGTTGTCTTGTAACTGATCAATGAGGACTAGACCTTGCCTAGGATATTTATATTTGAGGTATTTGCCTCCATATATATACGAACTCTTAGCTCCAGAGCCACTCACTACCTGTGTAATGTCGGGATCCTGAATGAACTGAAGACCGTGATCATGACCAGCAACATATATAATGTTTGGAAATTTCTTGAAAATAGCAGTTACTTCTGTCGCCAGATCGGAATACAGTGGATGCGGTCTATCTTCAGGAGTCTGAAGGACAGTGGACCGTAACAGCGGATAAAGAGATCCGAAAACGGGCAGGGGGATATAGAGATTTTGCCATTTTTCGGTGAGGGGGAAAATATGCTGCTTGAGGGAATAGTAACCGCCATGGGTACCATATGTCCGCATAGGGTGATGGGATGCTAATAGGATTGTCTTATGTTGATTTTCATACAATAGTGCATCAAGCTGTTGAAGAAAGTCTGTCTTGGATGTGCATTCACAATCGACACTAGGTGTAGTCCTTTGATGTGGGAAAAGCCAATACTCACTATCATAGGCAATAATGACAAGGTCTTCTGAAATTGGGATCTCTACGGGACCGGGGCAGCCATTTGCTGGAATCAGCTTCAGGAGAGTGTCTTGCTGATTTGCCAGAAACTGTCCTTGCGCTCTTATTCTGGCAAGGCCGTCTTTGCCCATATAATCCCAGTCATGATTTCCGGGAAGAAAGTATACAGTGGCACCTGCGCCCCGCATGGGTAGGTATTGAGACTGCAGAATCTTCTGGGCACGAATTTCGTCTTTGTGCCCACTTAAAGGCATTCCATCTGGGTAGATATTGTCACCGAGGAATAGAACCGTTGTCTTGTGCGGGAGGACGAGAGAAGCCGCTTGGGGTATAATCGCTTGCTGCTGCGGACTCAAATCGCCAGCGTCACCAATAAGGATAACCCGACTCTTAACTTGTTGGTCCTGAGCAAATATCTGACCGCAAACCAGTTGGATAATCAGTAAACAAAAGACTCTCATTATTTAATAGGCTCAAATTTGTATAGCAGGGCCTTGTCTCCCGCTCCTGCTTCATTACTGATATATAAATTGTGCTTGCTGTCAAAGGCGATACCTTCGGGTTGTTCGTGAATCCTGTTATCTAGGGTATGAACAGACTTTATGTTCCATTGTGCATCGGCCACTACCAGTAGTTTGTCCACTGAAGAAAGGATATACCATTCTTTTGTTTGTGGGTGCTGGGTCAAGGCAGAGGGTTTAAAAGTCTTCTTAATATTGTCGTCTAATTCTTGGAGCTGTTGAATATCTATCTTGAATTCGCCTGATGCTGTAAGCGTGCCTGTATCGTCTATTCTCAGCATATATCCGCTAGTCTGCCCACTTTTCTTGTCTACAGAGCAAGATTTACACAAGACAAAAACCGTTCTCTGAGCGGTATCTGTAGCAAGTCCCTCATATTCCCCTTTAGGCACGAGGGATTTAAATGTTTTGACGGAAGAGATATTTGTAGCTTCAGTAATCGGGAATGTATATAATGTGCCATTACTTTTTAATACAATAAAATGTGTCGCAGTGACAGCGAGGTCTTCATAATCGCCATCTTTTTCGAAGGGAGAAGAGCTAAGTCCGCCTCCGGATAGAGAATAGGTGTACAATAGTCCTTTTTCATCCTGAACCGCGTATACTTGCTCATCTTTATTCGGTAAAAAGGTAATGCCAGATATTTCTAATAAATCGTCCGGCAGTGTGATGGCTTTGCCAGCGTTGAGTCGGTAAGGAAAGTCGGTGTGGTGTTGGCCTTCTTGTGCTGTAGAAGGAGAACCACTCTTCGCTTTTTGAGAGCAGGCTTGAAAAGCAGATGTGCTTAATAAAAGAAGGAGTGCTAGAGGGAGTGAATTACGAGACATAGGGAGATGATTGAAGGTAAATACTTTAAATGCTAACGGTAATCAGAAACGCTACGGAAGATATAATCAACCCAAACATGAAAATGCCATAGGCTAGCCGAAGGAGCTTATACTTGCGGCCAAGGACGACTCCTTGAGAGTACACGTCTTTGGTCAACATGCCGTATAGAAACTCACTGTCATCCATTACCTTTTCCATTCCGTCTTTATACTCTTCCAGTTTCATTTTATAAAAGTTACCAAAGAAGAGCAGATTGACGGATTTACTCCGGATTTCATCCGGAGTAAATACACCCGGGGGAACTTTAGGAATGGTGGATAGAATGGCGATAACCATGGTAGATACACTGATCGTGAGCAGTAGCACTGTTGGGATCACCAGGTGCTCATTGCTATCAAGTTTTCGAAGAAGGACCGCAATGACCATGGATAAGATGATTGAATTGACGGTGAGCAGGATGTTGGCCTTATTGTCCGCCATGTCGCTAAGTCGTTGGTTGTTTGATGAGGTGATACGAAACATGGTTTCGATACCACGCTCGGGCTTTTTAGCCCGTTCACCCTTGCTGACAGTTGTCGTTTCTTTTGTGTGAAGGGCTGTTTTTTTATTCTTTTTGGTTAAAGTCTCCAAATTCATGCTTTTGATTGCGTCCAATTTATGCTTTGCATATTCGGTGTGGTAATGGTGCGTGCGCATGAGTTCAATGGTCTGGCTGCGCCAGATGTCTTTGTCAATGGAGTGACCTGTCACGGATTCCATTTCCTTACGCATTAGTTTATTTCGAGAGTCGAACTGCTCACCTCCTAGATGGAATAGGTCAGCATCACACAGAATTTGCTCTAGTAATGTTTTTGGGCTTTGCGGCATCTTGGTCGCTTTAATACAATTAACGACCTGCTCTTGTATTTCTCTAGGTATACCATGGCCTTCGAGATAGGATTCGGAAAGAGCTGCACCACGAGCTTCATGGTCCGCTCCTCCCCCATTTAGATATCCAAGGTCGTGGAAGTATGCTGCGCAGATAATAATGAAGTTGTCTTTTTCGTCCAATTGATAATACTGCGACATCTCAGATGCTGCTTCAACAACCTCGAATGTATGTACGTCATTATGAAAGCAGAATTTACTGATTTTATTCTGTTGAATATAATCTTCTACATAGTTTTTGACCTGTTCTATAAGTCTGTTGTAATCCATTATTAAAGATAGTAAATAATGGATGTAAATATATCTAGAAGATTATAAACTTAGTGGGCTTATTCTGCGTTTTTAAGATGTTCAAACATAATTTGATGTATTCTTGACTTTTGAGGGATAGACAGGTGGTGATTTTCAAAATTATCTACCGTATTACCAGTGTGTTATGTATATATTAAGTTTTATCTTCACAAACCGTTTGGAAGTAGTGTATATAAAGTCCTACCTTTGCACCACTCCGCAAGGGAGGAACGG